>Ga0308158_10000024_pt1 | contig 447710 bp, 398 predicted proteins | sample PhyBR2_FD_201038 | JGI IMG/M metagenome (GOLD analysis project Ga0308158, IMG submission 201038) | Phyllosphere microbial communities from UC Gill Tract Community Farm, Albany, California, United States - DLSLB.R2 | ecosystem: Host-associated > Plants > Phyllosphere > Unclassified | place...
GCTCGGCATTGGCTGCCTCTACCCCGCTCTGCTCGGAACCGGCGATCGGATGGCCAGGCACGAAGCGTGACAGATCGCCACCAAAGGCGTCGCGATAGGCCCGAACCACGTTGCCCTTGGCGCTGCCAACATCGGTGATCACCGCCCGACCCAGATCGAGTCGAGCCAGCGCCGCCAGCAGTTTTTCCATGCCCAGGATCGGCACCGCCAGCTGGATCACATCGGCGCCGACACAGGCGCTGGCGAGCTCAACTTCGCAGCGGTCCACCACACCCAGCTCGACGGCGCGCTGGCAGGAACGTGGATCGAGATCGACCCCGACCACTTCATCGGCCAAGCCGCTTTGCTTGATGCCTTTGGCGAAGGAGCCGCCGATCAACCCCAATCCCACTACCACCAGGCGGCCTATTCTGGCAGTGCCCGGTTGCAATTGCGTGAAATCAGACACGAGCCAGCACCTGGCGCAGTGCCTCCAGGAAGCGGCTGTTTTCTTCGGCCAGGCCGATGGTCACGCGCAGGTGATTGGGCATGCCATAACCGGCCACCGGGCGCACGATCACGCCCTCGCGCAACAGCCCCTGAAACACCGGACCGGCGTCGCGACCCACGTCCACGGCAATGAAGTTGCCCTTGGACGGAATCCACTGCAGACCCAGCTCGGTGAAACCGGCTTCCAACTGCTGCATGCCGGCGCTGTTGAGTTCGCGGCTGCGCTGCAGATATTCGGTGTCGGTCAGCGCGGCGCACGCGGCGGCCAGCGCCAGGCTGTTCACGTTGAATGGCTGGCGCACGCGATTGAGCACGTCGGCGATGGTCGGCGACGACAGACCGTAGCCCACCCGCAGCGCAGCCAGGCCATAGGCCTTGGAGAACGTGCGCGACACCAGCAGGTTGGGATAGCGCGCCAGATAATCCAGGCCGTCGGGCAGGTCGCCGCCCACGGCGTATTCGATATAGGCCTCGTCGAGCACCACCAGCACGCTGGGCGGAACCGCCGCCAGGAAGTCTTCCAGCGCCTGCTGCCCGAACCAGGTCCCGGTCGGGTTGTTCGGGTTGGCCAGAAACACGATGCGGGTCTTGTCGTCGATCGCTGCCAGCATCGCGGGCAGGTCATGGCCGAACTGCTTGGCCGGGACGACCCGCGCGCCGGCGTTCACGGCCTGCACGACCAGCGGATAGACGGCGAATGCATGCTCGCTGAACACGGCGTTCAGGCCGGGCGCCAGGTAGGCGCGGGCGACCAGTTCGAGAATGTCGTTGGAGCCGTTGCCCAAGGTCACCTGGTCGATCTGCACACGGCACTGCCGAGCCAGCAGGGTCTTGAGGTCGAAACCATTGCCATCGGGGTAGCGCGTGAGTTCGGCCAGCTCGCGCTCGATCGCGGCACGGGTCTTGGGGCTTGCGCCCAACGGGTTCTCGTTGCTGGCCAACTTGATGATGCTGGCCGGGTCCATGTTCAGCTCTCGGGCCAGTTCGTCCACCGGTTTGCCGGGGACGTACGGAAACAACTGCTGAACACCGGTCTGGGCCAGGGCAAGGAAATCGGTCATGCGTGCTAACCCTTCTGTTAGAGAACCGCTTTGGGGTACGAGCCGAGCACCTTGAGTGCCACGGCTTCCTGACTGATCTGTTCCAGCACGCCCTTGATCAACGGGTCGCGATGGTGGCCGATGAAGTCGATGAAGAACACGTAGGTCCACTTGCCGCTGCGCGACGGACGCGTCTCGATGCGTGTCAGGTCGATGCCGTTGTCATGGAACGGCACCAGCAGCTCGTGCAGGGCACCGGGGCGGTTGCTCATGGACACGATGACCGAGGTCTTGTCGTCGCCGGTCGGCGGTACTTCCTGGTTGCCGATGATCAGGAACCGCGTGGCGTTGTCCGGGCGGTCCTCGATCTTTTCGGCCAAGCGCTCCAGGCCATACAGGCCGGCCGCCATGTCGCCGGCGATGGCCGCCGAATTCCATTCGCCCTTGACCCGCTTGGCCGCCTCGGCGTTGCTGGCCACCGCGATCCGCTCCACATTCGGGTAGTGTGCGTCCAGCCATTTGCGGCATTGCGCCAGGGACTGTGCATGGGAGTAGATGCGAGTGATGCTGTCGGTCTTGGTGTTGTCGCCGATCAGCAGGTGATGGTGGATGCGCAACTCGACCTCGCCGCAGATCACCATGTCGTGCTCGAGGAAGCTGTCGAGGGTGTGGTTCACCGCGCCTTCGGTGGAATTCTCCACCGGCACCACGCCGAAATTCACGGCGCCGGCGACCACTTCGCGGAACACCTCGTCGATCGCGGCCATCGGCTTGCTGATCACCGCATGGCCGAAATGCTTCATCGCAGCGGCCTGGGTGAAGGTGCCCTCCGGACCCAGGTAGGCCACCTTCAGCGGGTTTTCCAGGGCCAGGCAGGAGGACATGACTTCGCGGAACAGACGCGCCATTTCCTCGTTGCTCAGCGGCCCCTTGTTGCGTTCCATCACGCGCTTGAGCACCTGCGCCTCGCGCTCGGGCCGGTAGAACACCGGCACCTCGCCTTCGGCCAGCGCCGCCATCTTGACCCGTGCGACTTCTTCGGCACAGCGGGCGCGATCGCTGATCAGCTCGAGGATCTTTTCGTCGAGGCTGTCGATGCGGACCCGCAGGGCCTTGAGTTCATGTTCGGACATCAGCCGTTTTCCTTTTCGAACTCCGCCATGTAGTCGACCAGCGCTTCGATGGCGTCAAGGCCCAGGGCGTTGTAGATGGAGGCGCGCATGCCACCGACCGAACGGTGACCCTTGAGGTTGAGCAGGCCGCGCGCGTCGGCGCCGGCCAGGAACGCCTTGTCCAGACGCTCGTCGGCCAGGCGGAACGGTACGTTCATCCACGACCGGGCGTTGACCGAGATCGGGTTGCTGTAGAACGCGCTGGCGTCGATGAAGCCGTACAGGCGGTCTTTCTTGGCCCGGTTGCGCGCTTCCATGGCGGCAACACCGCCCTGCTCCTTGAGCCATTCGAACACCAGGCCCGAGAGGTACCAGGAGTAGGTCGCCGGCGTGTTGTACATCGAGCCGTTGTCGGCCGCGATCTTGTAGTCGAGCATGGTCGGACAGGCGCTGCGGGCCTTGCCCAGCAGGTCGTCGCGCACGATGACCACGACCAGGCCGCTGGGACCGATGTTCTTCTGCGCACCGGCGTAGATGAGGCCGAACTGGGAGACGTCGATGGGCCGCGAGAGAATGTCCGAGGACATGTCGACCACCAGCGGGGTGTCGCCGGTCTGCGGAATCCAGTCGAACTGCAGGCCGCCGATGGTTTCGTTCGACGCGTAGTGCACGTAGGCCGCGCCGGGCGTGAGTGTCCACTCGTTCTGGCCGGGAATGGCCTGGTAGTCGTAGGGTTTGGCACTGGCCGCGACATTGATGTGGCCGTAGCGACGGGCTTCCTCGATGGCCTTCTTCGACCAGATACCGGTTTCGACGTAGTCCGCCGTGCCGCCTTCGGGGAGCAGGTTCAGGGGGATCTCGGCGAACTGCTGGCTGGCACCGCCCTGCAGGAACAGCACCTTGTAATTGGACGGGACGCCAAGCAGATCGCGCAGGTCCTGTTCGGCCTTTTCGGCGATGGCGGTGTAGTCCTCGCTGCGATGGCTCATTTCCATCACCGAGAGACCCTTGCCACGCCAGTTCAGCATCTCAGCCTGGGCGCGCTGCAGTACGGCTTCGGGAAGCGCAGCGGGGCCTGCGCAGAAGTTAAAGGCTCGATTGCTCACATCCACTCTCGCTCTGCTTGAATTCGGGGCTGACCCGGGTGTGTCTGTCGGAAGATCGGCGGTGCGCCCTTCGCGAGCAGAGCCCCGCTCCCACAGGATCCGTGAATACCTGTGGAAATCATGTGTGGGAGCGGGCTCTGCCCGCGAAGGCCGCACCGCCGATCTACTGCCCTACAGCTTACTCCTCGGGCGTTTCGTCCGCGGCATCGGCTTCAACGTCACCCTGAGCCAATTCGGAATCGTCCGGCTCTACAGCTTCGACACCTTCAACGCCTTCGACACCCTCTTCCAGCTCGTCTTCCTCGACTTCCGATGGCTCCTGAACCCGCTCCAGGCCCACCAGCTTCTCGTCGGTGATCAGCTTGATCAGGGTCACGCCCTGGGTGTTTCGGCCGAGGCTCGACACTTCACCGACGCGGGTACGCACCAGCGTGCCCTGGTCGGAAATGAGCATGATCTCTTCGCCTTCCTGGGACTGGATCGCGCCGATCAGCTTGCCGTTGCGCTCCTTGGTGACCATGGCGATCACGCCCTGGCCGCCGCGACCGCGACGAGGGAACTTGCTCAGCGGCGTGCGCTTGCCGAAGCCGCGCTCCGAAGCGGTAAGGATCTGTGCACCGGACTCGGGGATCAGCATGGAGATCAGCTGCTGCCCCTTGCCCAGACGCATGCCGCGAATACCGCGAGCGCCACGGCCCATCTGACGCACGACGCCTTCGGCGAAGCGGATCACCTTGCCGGCATCGGAGAACAGCATGACTTCCTTGGCGCCGTCGGTGATGGCAGCGGCGATCAGGGTGTCGCCTTCCTTGAGCTTGAGCGCGATCAGGCCGCTGGAGCGCGGACGGGCGAACTGGGCCAACGGGGTCTTCTTGACGGTACCGAATGCGGTCGCCATGAAGATGTAGGCACCGGTCGGCTCGGCCACCAGCTCGGGGGTGTCACCGTCTTCGCCTTCGGCGGCCTCGACGACTTCCTCCGGCTCGACGATCTCGCCTTCGAGCACGGTGTCGTCGGCGTCATCCAGCTCTTCGTCGGCACCGGCGGTGGCCTGCAGGGCCTCAAGGTCGATCTGCAGCATGGTGGTGATGTACTCGCCATCATCCAGCGGCAGCAGGTTGACCAGCGGACGCCCGCGGGCGGCACGGGAGGCCTCGGGAATTTCGTAGGTCTTGAGCCAGTACACCTTGCCCTTGCTGGAGAACAGCAGCAGCGTGGCGTGGCTGTTGGCGACCAGCAGGTGCGAGATGTAGTCCTCGTCCTTGACGCCGGTGGCCGACTTGCCCTTGCCGCCACGGCGCTGGGCCTGGTAGGCGGACAGTGGCTGGGTCTTGGCATAGCCGCTGTGGGAAATGGTCACCACGCGCTCTTCTTCCGGGATCATGTCACCCAGGGTCAGGTCCAGACGCGAGTCGAGGATCTCGGTACGGCGCACGTCGCCGTATTCGGCGCGGATCAGTTCCAGCTCCTCGCGGATCACTTCCATCAGGCGCTCGGCGCTGTTGAGGATGCGGATCAGCTCGGCGATCTGGTTGAGGATCTCCTGATACTCGGCCAGCAGCTTCTCGTGCTCCAGACCAGTCAGGCGATGCAGGCGCAGCTCGAGGATGGCCTGGGCCTGTTCCGGCGAGAGGAAATACTTGCCGTCGCGCAGACCGTACTGCGGATCGAGGTTTTCCGGACGCGAGGACTCGGCGCCGGCACGCTCGACCATCGCCACCACGGCGCTGGATTCCCACGGCGTGCTGACCAGCGCTTCCTTGGCTTCGGATGGGGTCGGCGAGGCCTTGATCAGGGCGATGACCGGATCGATGTTGGACAGCGCGACCGCCTGGCCTTCGAGAATGTGCCCACGCTCGCGCGCCTTGCGCAGCTCGAACACGGTGCGACGGGTGACGACTTCGCGACGGTGGCGCACGAAGGCTTCGAGCAGGTCTTTCAGGTTGAGGATGCGCGGACGGTTGTCGATCAGGGCGACGATGTTGATACCGAACACGGCCTGCAGCTGGGTCTGTGCATAGAGGTTGTTGAGGATCACCTCCGGCACTTCACCGCGGCGCAGTTCGATGACGATACGCATGCCATCCTTGTCGGACTCGTCGCGCAGCTCGGAGATGCCTTCGAGCTTCTTCTCTTTCACCAGCTCGGCGATCTTCTCGATCAGGCGGGCCTTGTTCAGCTGGTACGGCAGCTCGGTGACGACGATCTGCTGGCGACCACCGACCTTGTCGATGTCCTCGGCGTGCGAGCGGGCGCGCATGTAGATGCGGCCGCGGCCGGTGCGGTAGGCCTCGATGATGCCCTGGCGACCGTTGATGATGGCGGCGGTCGGGAAGTCGGGGCCGGGGATGAACTGCATCAGCTCATCGATGGTGACGTCCGGGTTGTCGATGACCGCCAGGCAGCCGTCGAGCACTTCGCCCAGGTTGTGCGGCGGAATGTTGGTCGCCATGCCCACGGCGATACCGCTGGAGCCGTTGACCAGCAGGTTGGGGATACGCGTCGGCATGACCGCCGGGATCAGCTCGGTGCCGTCGTAGTTGGGCACCCAGTCGACGGTTTCCTTGTGCAGGTCGGCCAGCAGCTCGTGGGCCAGCTTGGTCATGCGCACTTCGGTGTATCGCATGGCCGCGGCGTTGTCGCCGTCCACGGAACCGAAGTTGCCCTGGCCGTCCACCAGCAGGTAGCGCAGGGAGAATGGCTGGGCCATGCGCACGATGGTGTCATAGACCGCGGTATCACCGTGCGGGTGGTACTTACCGATCACGTCACCGACCACACGGGCCGACTTCTTGTAGGGTTTGTTCCAATCGTTGCCCAGTTCACTCATCGCAAACAGAACGCGGCGATGCACGGGCTTCAAGCCATCACGTGCATCAGGCAGTGCACGACCCACGATCACGCTCATGGCGTAGTCGAGGTAGGACTGTCTCAGCTCGTCTTCGATATTGACCGGGAGGATTTCTTTGGCCAGTTCGCCCATGAGAAGCCTGATTCCTTTTTCTGGTGAAACTCCGTTGCCTCCCTGTGAGAAGAACGAAGCTTGCCACCGCTGGCCGATGCCAACGGCGACTTACGACAAATCAACGAGTTACGCCTTGGACCGACGGCGCTGGGGGAGCACCTCGATGCACCCCCGAAAACCGCCGGATGTTAGCACAATCGCCGTCAGACACCTATCCCCTTAAACCCTGACAGGACCCTTGATCGAGTCGCATCGAGCCTCTGGCATGGCGCTGCGGCGCTTGCAGACCTTTCTTGAGGAAAAAGGTGAGCGTTTTGCCACTGCGGCGAATTCAATGCAGGCGTCGACGGCACATCAATTGCGCCAGCTTCGCCGCATCGGGTCGTTCGACGATGCCTTTTTCGGTGACGATCACGTCGATCAGATCGGCCGGTGTCACGTCGTGGATCGGATTGAATGCATCGACGTCGGCGCCGATGCGTGTTCCGGCCACTTCCAGCAACTCGCGACCATCGCGTTCGAGCAAGGGAATGTCCTCGCCGCTTTCCAGGGCCAGGTCGATCGCCGCGCTGCTGGCCACGACCATGAAACGAACGCCGTGATGCATGGCGCAGACCGCCAGCTGATAGGTGCCGATGGGGCCCGCGATATCGCCATTGGCGGCAATCCGCTCGGCGCCGACGATCACCCAGGTGATGCCCTTGCTCTTCATCAGGTGCGCCGCCGCCGCGTCCGCGCTTACGGTCACTGGAATGCCCTCGCTGGACAACTCCCAGGCCGACAGGCGCGAACCCTGCAGACCCGGCCGGGTTTCATCGGCATAGACGCGTTCGAGCATGCCTTCATGGAACGCCCCGCGCACCACACCGAGGGCCGTGCCGAAGCCGCCGCTGGCCAGCGCGCCGGCACTGGCGTGGGTCAGCACGGTCTGCAGATTGCCCTGGTGCCGGCGGATCACGTCGACGCCCAGCTGGGCCATGGTCAGGTTGGCTTCGCGATCGCTCTGGTGAATGGCCAGGGCTTCGGCTTCCAGGGCCGGCACCGGGTCTTCGTCGGTGCGCACTCGGCCCAGACGTTCGCGCATGCGCTCCAGCGCCCAGAACAGATTGGCCGTGGCCGGGCGGATCGCCGCCAGCAGGCGCAGGTCCTGGTCCAGCGCGGCACGCCAATCGGCTGCGGCGGTGCGATGCAGACGCGCGGCGAGCACCACGGCATAGGCAGCGCAGATGGCGACCGCCGAAGCCCCGGACACCACGCCTGAGCGGATCGCGCCAGCGACGCCGGGCACATCGACGAAAGCGCGCCAGACTTCCTGACCCGGAAGCGCACGCTGGTCGATCAGGTGCAACGCGTCACCTCGCCAATCAACGGCTTTGACCCGTTCCGCCGCCAACAATCGATCACGCATGACCCAACTCCGTACTCAGACGCCAAAAGCGCTCGATTATAGCGAGCCCCCGTCCAAGACGCTCGGGTATACTTCGCCACCACCTGCACAAGCCCCCGGAACTTGCCATGCCCGACGTCGATACCGCCCTGGACCTGCTGCTGCTGCCGACCTGGCTGGTGCCGGTCGAGCCCGCCGGTGTCGTGCTTCAGGAGCATGCCTTGGGCATCCGTGATGGGCAGATCGTCTTCATTGGCCCGCGCAGCGCGGCCGCCCGGCTGCAGGCACGGGAAATCCGCGAACTGCCCGGACAGTTGCTCGCGCCGGGGCTGGTCAATGCCCATGGTCACGCCGCCATGACCCTGTTCCGCGGCCTGGCCGACGACCTGCCACTGATGACCTGGCTCGAACGCCACATCTGGCCCGCCGAGGCCCGCTGGGTCAGCGAGGCATTCGTGCGCGACGGCACCGACCTGGCCATCGCCGAGCAGCTGCAAGGTGGCATCACATGTTTTTCGGACATGTACTTCTTTCCCGAAGTGGCCGCCGAGCGTGTGCACGCCAGCGGCATGCGCGCCCAGATCAGTGTGCCGGTGCTGAATTTCCCCATCCCCGGCGCGCGGGATGCGGACGAGGCGCTGCACAAAGGCGTCGAGCTGTTCAATGACCTCAAGCACCATCCCCGCGTGAGCATTGCCTTCGGCCCCCATGCGCCCTACACGGTGAGCGACGACAACCTGGAGAAGGTCCGCGTGCTGGCCGATGAGCTGGATGCCGCCATCCAGATGCACGTCCATGAAACCGCCGGCGAAGTGCATGATGCCCTGCAAGAAAGCGGCGAGCGCCCGCTGGCCAGGCTGGCCCGCCTCGGCTTGCTGGGCCCGCGCTTCCAGGCGGTGCACATGACCCAGGTGAATGACGACGACCTCGCCCTGCTGGTGGAAAGCAACAGCAACGTCGTGCATTGCCCGCTGTCCAACCTCAAGCTGGCCAGTGGCTTCTGCCCGGTGGAAAAACTCTGGCAGGCCGGGGTCAATGTGGCGGTGGGCACCGACGGTGCCGCCAGCAACAACAGCCTCGACCTGCTCGGCGACACACGCACCGCAGCGCTGCTGGCCAAGGCCGTTGCGGGTTCGGCGACTGCGCTGGATGCCCATCGCGCGCTGCGCATGGCCACCCTCAACGGTGCCCGCGCGCTGGGCATGGAAGCGAACATCGGTTCGCTGGAAGTGGGCAAGGCGGCGGACCTGACGTCCTTCGACCTGTCCGGACTGGCCCAGCAACCGGTGTACGACCCGGTGTCGCAACTGATCTATGCCAGCGGCCGCAATTGCGTCCGCCATGTGTGGGTGGCGGGCAAGCATCTGCTTGACGATGGCCGTCTGACGCGCCTGGACGAAAACAGGCTGCGCGACATGGCCGGCGCCTGGGGCGAGCGCATTGCCGCAGGGCAATGAAGGCTGAAGCCCCCTGCACTCTCGAATTCTGGAATCACAACGTTTAGAGGACACCCAATGAGCAACGTCGACCACGCTGAAATCGCCAAGTTCGAAGCCCTGGCGCACCGCTGGTGGGATCGCAACAGCGAGTTCAAGCCGCTGCACGACATCAATCCATTGCGCGTCAACTGGATCGACGAGCGCGTCAACCTGGCGGGCAAGCAGGTGCTGGACGTCGGTTGCGGCGGCGGCATCCTCAGCGAGGCCATGGCCCTGCGCGGCGCCAAGGTGACCGGTATCGACATGGGCGAGGCGCCGCTGGCGGTCGCTCGCCTGCACCAGCTCGAATCCGGCGTGGAAGTGGAATACCGCCAGATCACTGCCGAAGCCCTGTCAGCCGAATGCCCGCAAAAATTCGACGTGGTCACCTGCCTGGAAATGCTCGAGCACGTGCCAGACCCTTCGTCGGTGATCCGCGCCTGTTTCCGCATGGTCAAACCCGGTGGCCAGGTGTTTTTCTCGACCATCAACCGCAACCCCAAGGCGTACCTGTTCGCGATCATCGGCGCCGAATACATCATGAAGCTGCTGCCGCGCGGCACTCATGACTTCAAGAAATTCATCCGCCCTTCCGAGCTCGGTGCCTGGAGCCGCGAGGCCCGACTGACCGTCAAGGACATCATCGGCCTGACCTACAACCCGCTGACCAAGCATTACAAGCTGGCCGCGGACGTCGACGTCAACTACATGATCCAGACCCTTCGCGAGGAATGAGCATGCGCCTTCGAGCGGTACTCTTCGACATGGACGGCACGTTGCTCGACACCGCGCCGGACTTCATCGCCATCTGCCAGGCCATGCGCGCTGCGCGCCAGCTGCCGCCCATCGACGAGCAACGGGTACGCGACGTGATATCCGGCGGCGCCAAGGCCATGGTCCAGGCCGCGTTCGACCTGTCGCCGCAGGCGCCGGAGTTCGAAGCGTTGCGCCTGGAATTCCTCGAACGCTATCAGGACGGCTGCGCCGTGCACAGCCACCTGTACGACGGCATGGCGCAATTGCTGGCGGACATCGAGCAGGCCAGGCTGATCTGGGGTGTAGTGACCAACAAGCCGCTGCGCTTCGCCGAACCCATCATGCAGCAACTGGGCCTGGCACAACGCTCGGCAATACTCATCTGCCCCGACCATGTGACCCGCAGCAAGCCGGACCCCGAACCGCTGCTGCTGGCCTGCAGCAAGCTCGAGCTGGACCCGGCCAGCGTGCTGTTCGTCGGTGACGATCTGCGCGATATCGAATCAGGCCGCGATGCCGGGACCAAGACCGCAGCGGTGCGCTACGGCTACATCCACCCCAACGACAACCCCGATCACTGGGGCGCCGATGTGGTGGTGGACCACCCGTCCGATCTGCGCCGCGTGCTGGACCAGGCCCTCTGCGGCTGCTGAGCCACCTTTTTCCAGGAGATCCCATGTTCGATTACTCAGCCCGCCCCGACCTGCTGGCCGGGCGCGTCATACTGGTCACCGGTGCCGGCCGCGGCATCGGCGCCGCCGCTGCGAAAACCTATGCTGCCCACGGCGCCACCGTGCTGTTGCTGGGCAAGACCGAGTCCAACCTGACGGCCGTGTATGACGAGATCGAAGCGGCCGGGCATCCCCAGCCGGTGGTTATCCCGTTCGATCTGCACAGCGCACACACCGCGCAGTACGCCGAACTGGCGCAGATGATCGAGAAAACATTCGGCCGCCTGGACGGACTGCTGCACAACGCCTCGATCATCGGTCCGCGAACGCCCCTCGACGTGCTGCCCGACGACGAGTTCATCCAGGTGATGCAGGTCAACGTGAATGCGACCTTCATGCTCACTCGCGCGTTGCTGCCCCTGCTCAAGCAGGCCGAAGATGGTTCGGTGGTGTTCACCTCCAGCAGCGTCGGTCGCAAGGGACGTGCGCACTGGGGCGCCTATGGTGTGTCGAAGTTTGCCACCGAGGGCCTGATGCAGACCCTGGCCGATGAACTGGAAGGAGTCAGCGCCGCACGCTCCAACAGCATCAACCCGGGTGGAACACGCACGGCCATGCGCGCGCAGGCCTACCCGGCCGAGGATCCGGGCCGCAATCCGCTACCCGAACAGATCATGCCGGTGTACCTGTATCTGATGGGACCCGACAGTGCCGGGATCAACGGGCAGGCGTTCAACGCCCAGTGAGAAGTGTCCTCAGGACGGGCGCCATCCCGTGCGACCGGCCAGCCAGCCTGTCGCGCAACCATGGCGCCGCCTGAGGTGATCCTGCTAGACCTTCATCAAGCCACTACGGCCTTCACGCCACGACCCTGTTGTCCAGCGTCGTGGTGCGCTGCTGCTCCAGCGCCATGCAGCGCTCCAGGAACAGGAACATGAAGTCGTAGCTCTTGCAGATGGCGTTGCGCAGCTCGGTCTGCTGCGCCTCGGTGGCGTGGTTGCCGATCAGCGTGCAGATGATTTCCAGGGCTTCCCATGGATGCTCATCGTCGTACTGGGCGTGCAGGCTCAACCAGCGCATGGCGCGCTTGCGGTTCTGCTCGGGGAACGCCTGGGCGTAGGTGTCGTCGGCGCAGACCACGGCCGACCACTCGCCGGTTGCACCCTCGATGGCATAGTTGGTCGCCGCCATGGCAACCGCCAGCGAATCGGTGGCGCAGCTCTGCCAGCACCAATGGCTGAGCGCATGCAGCTCGGCCGGTACGTCCTGGGCAATGAGGTCTTGCAGGCTGACGCCATGGGCCTGGCTCCAGTGCACCCAGTAATCGGCATGGTTGAGCTCGACACGAATATTGCGCATCAGCCAGCGCCGCGCCATGTCCTCGCCCGGATGCCGGGCGAAGCGGGTCTTGGTCAGGTTCTGCGCCATGTACAGCGAGAATTGCTCCACCACCGGCCACCCGCCGATCAGGTAGTGGCGCATGGTGCGCGAGCTCAGCTGGTTGTCGCGCATTCGTGCATAGAGCTCATGCTCGACGACCCGACGCTTGTTCGGCGCACAGTCTTCGATCAGTTTCTGCGCCCACTCGGGATAACTCTTTGCGTCCATCAGCGGACCCAGTCGAATAAAAGGATCGTTCACTGGCAAACCTCCATTTAATTAAGTGAAGAACAGCGGCAAATTTGCCCTTACCGAAAAGTGTCGGGAACGCCGAATCGCGACGGCCGGAGTCTGCCCAGATGCCGGCGCAAACTGTCACAGGTGAATACCTGCGGTCGCTCGATCAAGTATCCCTGTGCGTAGTCCACACCAATTTCCAGCAAGGCCTGTTCTATCAAAGGCGTCTCGACAAACTCGGCAATGGTGCGTTTGCCCATGACGTGGCCAATATGATTGATCACTTCCACCATCGCCCGATTGATCGGGTCGTCCAACATATCTTTAACGAAGCTGCCATCAATTTTCAAATAATCGACAGGTAAATGTTTCAGATAAGCAAAAGAGGACATACCGGCACAGAAGTCATCAAGGGCGAAATGACACCCTAAGCCTTTCAATTCATTGATAAAGCGGATCGCGCTGCCCAGATTTGCGATGGCGCTGGTTTCGGTGATCTCGAAACATATCAACTCGGCCGGAATGGCGTACAGACGAAACTGTTCGCGCAGGAACTCGAGGAACTCATCGTCGCCTATGCTGATGCCGGACAGATTGATCGCACAGACCGCCAGCGGTCCCTGGTCGGGCTGGTCGAGGGTCTGGCGCACTACCTTGAATACGTTCTGCACCACCCAACGGTCCAGCGCGGTCATCAGACCGTAGCGCTCGGCGGCGGGAATGAACACGTCGGGCATGATGATGCGGCCGGTTTCATCGCTCAGGCGCAAGAGGATTTCAACGTGGCCACCGGGCGGGCCGTCCTGAATGCCCAGTGCGGCGATTTCCTGGGCGTAGAGGCAGAAGCGGTTTTCTTCCAGCGCCATGTGCAGCCGCTGGACCCAGGCCATTTCATCGACTCGCACGGTCAGCTCGCTGTCCGCGGCATGGTAGACCTGGACCCGGTTGCGACCGCGCTCCTTGGCCAGGTAGCAGGCCATGTCGGCGGCGCGCATGGAGGCTTCGAGGGTGATCGGGGCCTGGGTCAGGTGCACCATGCCGACGCTTACCGTGGTCACGAAGGGCCGCCCCTTCCACACGAAATGCAGATTCTGCACGGTCTGGCGCAAGGTTTCCGCGAGCTTTTCCGACTCGGTCGCCGTACAGTTCTCGATGAGAATGCCGAATTCGTCCCCGCCCAGACGCGCCAGGGTGTCGCCTTCGCGCAGTCCGGATTGCAGCAGCGCACAGATGTGGCGAAGCAGTTCGTCGCCGGCAGCATGGCCGCAGGTGTCGTTGACCAGCTTGAACTGGTCCAGATCCAGGAACATCAGCGAATGGCAACCCGGATAGCGCTGCAGCGCGGTGAGGGCCTGCTCGAGGCGGAACTCGAATTCGCGACGATTGGCCAGTCCGGTCAGTGCGTCGTGGGTGGCCTGCCAGGACAGGTTGGCGATGTACTGACGTTCCTGGGTCATGTCGTGCAGGACCAGTACCGTACCGCTGATGTGCTGGTCGGTCTGGATAGGAGCGCCCACCAGCGTCACCGAGACCGTACTGCCGTCCAGGCGCTGGATCAGCTTGGCGTGCTCGCTGCCGCCGCGCAGGTCGCCGCTGACGATGTGGTCGATGAGGGTGAAGCTGTCCTTCTCCGCGTTCTCGTCGAGCAGGTTGAACAGTGCCGCCAGCGGCAGCCCCATGGCCTGATCGGCGCTCCAGTGGGTGAGGCGCTCGGCGGCCGGGTTCATGTAGAGAATCGCGCCTTCGACATCGGTGGTGATCACGCCATCGCCGATGGACGCCAAGGTCACCTGGGCACGGTCCTTTTCCAGCTGAAGCGCATAGGCGAAAGCATGGCGCTGATTGAGCAGCTTGTGCGTGCGCCACAGGGCCAGCACGATCAGCAGCAAGGCGACCAGCAGATTGCTCACCACCAGGAGGTATTGCACCGCACGCGAGCCTTCGCCCAAGGCCGCACTGAAGGCCATGGCGGCAGGGGTGACCGCGTCGTTGATGGTCATGATCTGGTGTTTCCAGCGCGCCATGTCCGCTTCGGTTGCGGTGCCGGCCTGCTGCGCGGCATGCATGCGCTGCGCCAGCTCGTCGAGCTGGACCAGGTAGGTATCACCGGTCTTCCAGAGCGCGATGGCCCTGGACATGTAGCTGACATCGCTGAAATGGCGGTACAGCCAAATGATGTTCTGCATGTCGTCAGGGTGGTTGTTGCCCTTCAGAATGCCGGCACGCGCCGCGGCCAGATCGGGCTCGGGCTGGTCGAGGGCCAGGCGCAGCTGATGACCGCCTTGGGGAATGGCGATGGCGCGCAGATATTTCTGGAATACGTCCTCGTCACGGCTGTCGGCATACAGGTTGAGGTAGTAGATTGCGTCTTTCTGACCCTTGGACCAGAAGCTTTCGCCCGCGACATAGCTACGCACGGCGGACAGTGCGTAAAGGCTGATGCAACCCAGCATTGCCATCAATCCCACAACGGCGATGAATGGCCAGACGATCCCCAGTAATCTCGGCGTATCGAGAGTCTGCGTGTGCTTCATGAGGTTCCTTGCTTCAGCAATCCAGGCAACGTCCAAGTCAGAACTTCAATCACGGCTGGCACACTTTAGGCTAGTTTGGGAAAGGACCGGCACCGTTTTCTTCGGTGCCGAATGTTTTTTCCATAGCTCGTCGTGACGCCAGGGGCGAACTAAACCTGTTGCAGATAACCGTACAGACGCGCATACAACCCGCCCTCCGCGATGAGTTGCTGGTGGTCGCCATCTTCGGCGATCCGGCCGCCGTCGAATACGAGTACGCGGTCGGCCTGTTTCACCGCAGACAGCCGGTGGGCAATGATCAATGTAGTGCGTCCTCTCAGGAAGCGCCCGAGGGCCTGATGCAGGTTGTACTCGGTGGCCGCATCGAGTGCCGAAGTGGCCTCGTCGAGGATGACCACCTTGGGCTCGGCGAGCACCATCCGGGCAATCGCCAGGCGCTGACGCTGGCCTCCGGAAAGGCGCACCCCCGAGCGGCCGACGATGCTGTCCAGCCCCTGCGGCATTTCCCGTACGGTGCCGTCCAACTGGGCAATCCGCAAGGCGTCCCAACATGCCTGGTCGTCGACATCGCGTCCCATGGTCAGGTTGGCGCGAATGGTATCGTTGAACAGTGCCGGATGCTGCAGCACCACCGCGACGTTATCGCGCAAGGTCTCAAGGCCAATGGCCTGCTGCAGCGCGCCACCGAAACGCACTTCTCCTGCCTGCGGCGTGTAAAGCCCGAGCAGCAACTGCACCAGAGTGCTCTTGCCGCCTCCGCTGGCGCCGACGATGGCGACCTTTTCCCCGGCCGCGATGGACAGGTCCAGGCGGTCCAGCACCTTGTCTTCGGCGTAGGCGAAGCTCAGGCCACGAATATCGATACCCACCGTCTCGCGGTCGCGGAACGGATTGCTGCCGCCCTGATACCTGGGTTCATCGGCACGGGCGAGCAATTCATTAATCCGGTTCAGTGCCCCGCCTGCCGCGTAGTAGGCATATTGCAGATTGAGCAACTGCTCGACCGGGGTGATCATGAACCAGAGGTAGCTGAACACTGCCAGCATCTGGCCGATGCTGAGGTCGGAGAACAGCACCGTGAGCATTGCAGCGGCGCGAAAGATGTCGATGCCGAACTGGAACAGCAGTGCGCTGGCACGGCCCGATGCGTCGCTTTTCCACATGGAGGCGACGGCGAAGTCGCGAACTTCGCGAGCCCGCAGGCCCAGGCGGCCCAGGAAATAACCCTGACGATTGCTGGCGCGCACTTCCTGAATGGCGTCCAGGGTTTCGCTGAGCGCCTGGGTGAAGCGTGCCGTACTGTCGTTCTCGAGTTTTTTCAGGTGTTTGACACGCTTGCCCAGCACCACCGTGGCGTACACCACCAGGGGGTTGAACAGCAGGATCAGCAGGGCCAGTTTCCAATGCATCCACATCAGGATGCCCGCAGTGCCTGCCAGGGTCAGCATGGCGACCAGGAAGCGGCTCAAGGTCTCGCCGACGAATTTGTCGAGGGTGTCCAGGTCGGTGACCAGGTGCGTGGTGACGGTGCCGCTGCCCAGGCTTTCGTATTCGCTGAGCGAGATGCGCTTGAGCCGCTCGATCAGGCGCAGGCGCAAGCGATAGACCACGTCCTTGGCCAATCCGGCGAACAGCCGCGCCTGCACGACGTTGAACAGCAACGCGCCGCAGCGCAGGGTGAAACTGACCACCAGCATGAGGCCGATGAAGCCAACGGGGATCTGCCAGGCGCTGGGCAGCACATGGCTCATCCACCGAGTGGCACTGCCAGCATGACCGAGCAGCACTTCATCGACCAGCAACGGCAACAGCAGCGGAATCGGCACGCTGCACAGGGTGGCCAGCACGGCGACCCCATTGGCGGTCCACAGCGCCCGCTTGTGCTGCAGGGCCAGGCGGCGAATTTCACCCCAGCTCAGGCGGTCTGCCGTTCCATGCGCAGCGGTTTCCCCGACGGGGTCGGGTCGCTCATGCATGGGCAGCACGTTCCAGCCAGCGGGCCAACAGCGGCGCCAGCTCGGCCAGCGGTCGATAGCCATTGGTCAGCAAGGCCAGTTGCCCCTCCCGCTCGGCCAGCAGCGTCGGGAAACCCGCGATGCCCAACCCCTGTGCCCAGGCGAAATCCGCCTGAGTGGTCTGCACCCGCTGATCGCTGTCGAATGCCTCGACGAATTCGATGCGCGGCACCCCTGCCCGCTCGGCCAGGCCGGCCAGTTGCGCTGGCTGGGTCACGTCCAGGCGCTCGGTGTAGAACGCCTGCTGGATCAGTTGGACCAGCGGCCAGGCCAGGTCGGGCGCCAGCTCGCGGACTGCCACGATCGCCCGGCATGCCGGTTCCGTGTCGTAGACGAAGCCAGCCGGCAAGGCCCCATCGAACGCGAAGGGTTGACCGGTAGCTTCGTGCACCGCGCGCCAGTGCTCGAGGATGTAATCACGGGTGGCAGGCTCCAACGCCGCGCCACCGCGGCGTAACCCGCCGACCACGATGTGGGTCTGGACCCCTGCCGCCTCGGCTTGCTCGATGAGGCTCCTGGCCACCGGCGCAAAGCCCCAGCACCAGGAACACATCGGGTCCATCACGTAGATCAGGCGGTTGCGCGACATGAACTCAGTCCTGAGCGGCTTTGCGGTAATTGTGCCCGATAGGGTGCGGCAGATTGCGTTCGCGAGCCAGTTCGATCTGTTTCTGGCGATCGATGGCGCTCTTGCGGGTCTTCTCGCTCAGGCTGTTCCAGCAATGCGGGCAGCTGACGCCAGGTACGTAGTGCTCGCTGGCACGGTCTTCGACACTGATCGGTGTGCGGCAGGCGTGGCATTGGTCGTAGTCGCCTTCGCTGAGGTCATGACGCACGGTGACGCGATTGTCGAAGACGAAGCAGTCGCCTTCCCACTTGCTTTCCTGCTGGGGCACCTCTTCCAGGTATTTGAGAATGCCGCCCTTGAGGTGATAGACCTCTTCGAAGCCTTCTCCCAGCATGTAGCTGGAGGCTTTTTCGCAGCGGATACCGCCGGTGCAGAACATCGCGACCTTCTTGTGCACGGCAGGGTCGTAGTGGGCCTTGATGTAGTCGGGAAACTCGCGGAACGAGGCTGTCTTGGGGTCCACGGCGCCCTGAAAGGTGCCGATGGCGACCTCGTAGTCGTTGCGGGTATCGATCAGCAGGACTTCAGGGTCGTCAAGCAACGCATTCCAGTCCTGTGGCTCGACGTAGGTACCGACCGTACGGTTGGGGTCCACACCGGCAACGCCAAGGGTGACGATTTCCTTCTTCAGCTTGACCTTGGTGCGATAGAAGGGCTGCTCGTCGCAGTACGATTCCTTGTGGTCAATGTCGTCCATGCGCGGGTCCAGCTTGAGCCAGGCCAGCAGGCCATCGATGCCTTCACGGGTGCCGGACACCGTGCCGTTGATGCCTTCTTCGGCAATCAACAGGGTGCCCTTGATGCCGTTGTCGAGCATGGCCTGCAGCAGTGGCTCACGCATCTCGACGTAATTTTCCAGGGTGACGAACTTGTACAGTGCCGCCACGACGATCGCTTGGGTCATGGGTAAAACGCTCCAGGTGGTCGATCGCGCAAAGGCCGGACCGGTATGTTTCAGGGGTTGATACAGGGTTTTGCCAGGGGCTTGAATGAAAAAACCCGCCAGCGGCATGCCACTGGCGGGTTCTGGATTCTAGCAAGTTTCGAAGCCCAGTGCTCAGGGCTCAGTGCCCACCGCCAGCGCAGGTGGGCGATGCCGGTGCAGCACCGACCTGCGCCCATTCCTGCGGCGTGTAGGTGTGCAGAGCCAAGGCATGGAACTCGCCCATCAGCTCGCCGAGCGTGCCATACACCAACTGGTGGCGCTTGACACTGTTCAGACCAGCGAAACGCTCGCTGACCAGAACCGCCTTGTAATGGGTCTCTGTGCCACGGCTGTGCATGTGGCTCTCGTCCAGCACCTCAAGATGCTCGGGTTGCAGCATCTGCAGCGTGGATACGATGCGTTCCTTCATCGACATCGACAGCGACTCCGTTATGGCTTCGCAGGCTTGGCAGGACCGGCAGCCGCCTTGGCGGCGCCCTGCGGGTCCAGTTCCTTGGTCATGTCAGCCAGCAGGTTGTTGACCACGGGTACCGCGCTTTCCAGCTTCTGCTGGGTCAGCTGCGCGGACTGCTGAGTCACGGCCGGCATTTTTTCCAGGACTTTCTTGCCCAGTGGCGACTGGTAGAACTTGACCAGGTCCTTGAGCTCCTGCTCGGAGAAGTTGCTGGTGTACAGCTTGACCATGTCGGGCTTGAGCTTCGGCCAGCCGATGGCTTGATCCAGCGCGGCGTTGGCCTTGGCCTGGTAGGTTTCCAGGGTGGCCTGCTTGCTGGCCGGTGCCTTGGTCTGCTCGAAGCGCTGGGCGAACATTTGCTGTACTTGCATGTACACCGGTGTACCCAGCTTGTCCGCATGAGCCATCATCAGGAAGGCTTCGGCGCTGGCGTTGTGGCTGGCGGTGTCGGCAAGGACCTGGCCACTGGCACAGACGAGAACAGCCGCGGTGCAGATGGCGCGAAAACGAGTCATCGAGTTTCCTTATCTAGCAGGCGAGGTAGAACCCCAGAAACGATCATTCTGCGCTCATGTTCGTGCGTCACTCAACCCCGGGCTACGAACGGCAAGTACAGTTTCATGGAACCTGAAGCGGGGTGCGTACCCTAACAGCCAAGGCTGCCGGTGAACCGCAGCGAGACCCGCCCGTGCATCTTCGGGGTGTGACGCGAGATCGACAACAAGGAGCATGAACAGCATGAGTCGTATCGAAACAGACAGCCTGGGACAGGTCGAAGTTCCTGAAGAGGCCTACTGGGGCGCCCAGACCCAGCGTTCGCTGGTGAATTTCGCCATCGGCGAGGAACGCATGCCGCTGCCGGTTTCGCACGCCCTGGCGCTGGTCAAGAAGGCCGCCGCGCGGGTCAACGATCGCAACGGCGACCTGCCGGCCGATATCGCTCGATTGATCGAGCAGGCTGCCAACGAAGTGCTCGCCGGCGAGCATGACGATCAGTTCCCTCTGGTGGTCTGGCAGACGGGCAGCGGCACCCAGAGCAACATGAACGTCAACGAAGTGATCGCTGGGCGGGCCAACGAACTGGCCGGCAAGGGGCGTGGCGGCAAGTCGCCAGTGCATCCCAACGACCACGTCAACCGCTCGCAGAGCTCCAACGACTGCTTCCCCGCTGCCATGCACATCGCTGCCGCCCAGGCCGTGAACGCCGATCTGTTGCCGGCCATCGCAGTGCTGGGTGAGGGCCTGGCCGAACTGGCCGGGCGACATATGCAACTGGTCAAGACCGGTCGTACGCACATGATGGACGCCACGCCGATCACCTTCGGCCAGGAAGTCTCGGCCTACGTGGCACAGCTGGAGTATGCACAGAAAGCCATCCGCAACGCCCTCCCTGCGGTATGCGAGCTGGCCCAGGGCGGTACGGCGGTGGGCACCGGGCTCAACGCACCCAAAGGGTTCGGTGAAGCGATCGCTGCCGAGTTGGCGGCGCTCTCCGGGCTGCCCTTCGTCACCGCGCCGAACAAGTTCGCGGCACTGGCCGGCCACGAGGCGCTGACCAGCCTGTCGGGCGCCCTCAAGACCCTGGCCGTGGCCTTGATGAAACTGGCCAATGACTTCCGCCTGCTGGGTTCCGGACCCCGTGCCGGCCTGGCCGAGATCAAGTTGCCTGCCAATGAGCCAGGCAGTTCCATCATGCCCGGCAAGGTCAATCCGACCCAGTGCGAAGCACTGTCCATGCTCGCCTGCCAGGTCATGGGCAATGACGTGGTGATCGGCATCGCCGCGAGCCAGGGTCACCTGCAGCTCAACGTGTACAAGCCGGTGATCATTCATAACCTGCTGCAGTCGATCAAACTGCTTGCCGATGGCTGCCGCAACTTCCAGGAACATTGCGTGGCCGGCCTGGTGCCTGATGCGCAGCAGATGGGCGAGCACCTGGAACGCGGGCTGATGCTGGTCACGGCGCTGAATCCGCACATTGGCTACGATAAAGCCGCCGAGATCGCCAAGAAGGCCTACGCTGAAGGCCTGACCCTGCGCGAATCGGCACTGTCGCTGGGCTACCTGAGCGAAGCCGAGTTCGATCAGTGGGTACGACCCGAAGAAATGCTTTAAGCTCTTGCCGCCGCCGTCATCGTAACCCCACGATGGCGCCGGCGGTGGACACACCCGATCCACGTCCAAGATCGATTTTCACACAGGATGCCCATCATGTTCGGCAAGCGTGAGCAGGACCCCGTTGCAACCACGCATTTTCGTGCCGAACGGTTCAGCACGGTCAACGGCTTCTACTTTTTCAGCACGCGTGAGAACACCCTCGAGGGTCCGTTCGCGACTCGCGAAGAGGCCGAACGCGAGAGCCGGGCTTACGTCATTCGCGTATCAGGGCGTCAATCCTACCGCTAGCCCCCCTTCAGCGCTTGGCTGCCGAGTGGCGCACGGCGACTCGAGGGGCGGGTTGCTCCAGCACCGCTACCTTGGCGGGTGTGAAGATGGGCTGCAGCCTGCCGCTGGCGTGCATCTGCTGCATCAGCGTGGTGAACTCCTCGGCGCTGATCGGTGCGCCCGGACGCACCAGCGCGTAGTGCCGATAGATTTGATCCACCCGCTGCGACACCAGCAGTTGCGAGCCAACTTCCGGATTGCGGGTGATGAAATCCGCCAGGAACGAGCGCGTCACCAGCGCAACGTCGGCACGTTTGCGGACGATCATCATCAGGTTGCTTTCATGTGAGTAGGTCAGCACGGCGCTGAAGCGGCGCAGCAGGTACTGCGGGTTGGCGTCGAAATCCGCGAACGCGTAGTGATAGCCGTAGAACAACGCCATGCGCTTGCCATCCAGATCGTCGAAGAACTCCTGATCGTTGCCTTGCTTGAGCGCCACGAAGACCTCGGCATCCTCCAGCCCCAGGTCGACCGCGCTGTGCTTGATGCGCTGCCAGCCCCACGCCGGGTTCTCGAACATCGCCATGTCGACCCTGCCCTTCTCGAAGTCCTGATAACGTCGAGCGATCGAGGTGGGCACCAGAACGAAGTGCCAGTTGGTCTGCACCTGATTGAGCTGATCGATGAGCAGGGGCAGCAGGCCTTCGTTGCTGCCTTGTTCGGGATGCACCACATAGGGCGGAAAGTGCGCAGCGCCCACACGCACTTCCTGGGCCGCGTGTGCGCCCAGCCCGCAAAGGGCCAACCCGGCCAGCAACAGACGTGGCAGGGCCGCCTTAACATAACCGTACTTCAAGACAGAGAACCCTCACCAGCCGTTTCGCGAAGCACGTACGCTAGGGGTTTTATGTCGGGCTGACAACCGCTAAACCCTGTATATGCGCCTGACACCCTCGACCCCGCCTGCGGCGGCCTGCCCCGCTCTCCTGTTCCCGGATCTCGGAACTCTTTGCATCAAGTTGGGCTCTAGCCTCTAAGCGCATGTGCCTGGGAGCCTGGTATGCCGCATTGGCTGGTCATCGACCTGGAAGCCACCACCGACGAAGGTGGTTGGCCGGTCACTGAAATGGAAATCATCGAGATCGGTGCGAGCCTGGTCAATCGCGACGGGCGCGAGGTCGACCATTTCCAGCGCTTAGTCAAACCGGTGCGCCGCCCCAGTCTGACGCCGTTCTGCCGCGAGCTGACGCACATCGGCCAGGCGGACGTGGACACTGCAGCGGTCCTGCCCCAGGTCTGGAGAAGCTTCGAGCAGTGGCTGGCGCCTCATCGAGGGCAGCTGCAGGGTTGGGTCAGCTGGGGCGACTATGACCGCCTGCAGCTGCTGCAGGACTGGCAGCGGCACAACCTGGAGAGCGTGCTGGCGCGGGTGCCGCACATCAATCTCAAGCAGCGCTTCGCCAAGGCTCGCCAATTGCCGCGCCCGCTAGGCCTGACCAGCGCCTTGCAACTGGCCGGCTTGCAATTCACCGGTCAGCAGCACCGGGCCCTGGAAGACGCGCGCAATACCGCGCGCCTGCTGCCCTTGGTGCTGGCGCCCTAAAGCGGATGACGACCTGCCAGGGCTTGGGCATACTGGCCAGCCCTTTCCACCCCCTTCGCAAGGAACCGACTCATGTTCAAGGTCAACGAATACTTCGACGGCACCGTCAAGTCCATCGCTTTCACCGAAGCTGACGGCCCCGCCACCATTGGCGTCATGGCGCCGGGCGAGTATGAATTCGGTACGGCCCAGAGCGAAGTCATGCACGTGGTATCCGGCGCCCTGACGGTCAAGCTGCCCGATGCCAGCGACTGGCAGACCTTCGCCGCCGGCAGCCAGTTCGATGTACCGGCCAACAGCAAGTTTCAGCTGACCGTGGAAGTGGAAACCGCCTACCTCTGCCAGTACCGTTGATGATTCCGGCCCCCAGCCCTGGGGGCCGTCCGCTCTAACGCCCGAACTGCAGGTGCGCAAGGCGCGCGTACAGAGCATTGCTGGCCACCAGCTCGGCGTGGGTTCCCAGCGCCACCAGACACCCTTGATCAATCACTGCAATGCGGTCGGCGTTCTGCACCGTGGCCAGACGGTGGGCGATGACCAGCGTCGTGCGGCCCTGCATCAACGTAGGCAAGGCCTGCTGGATCAGGTGTTCGCTCTGCGCATCCAGGGCGCTGGTGGCTTCGTCCAGCAACAGGATGGGCGCGTCGACCAGCAAGGCCCGAGCAATCGCCAGGCGTTGGCGCTGTCCACCTGAAAGTCCCATGCCGGCATCGCCCAGCGGTGTCTGATAGCCCTGCGGCAGCTGCACGATGAAATCATGGGCATGGGCAATGCGCGCAGCCGTCTCGACCTGCTCGGCGGTGGCGTCGGCGCGACCATAGCGGATATTGTCCTCGACGCTGCCGAAGAACAGCGCTGGCGTCTGCGAAACGATGGCGAAATGTCGACGCAGGTCCTGCGGGTCAAGCTGGCGCAGGTCGATATCGTCGATGAGCAGGCGGCCCTGCTGCGGATCGTAGAACCGCAGCAACAGTTCGAACAGCGTCGACTTGCCGGCGCCGGAGGGCCCTACCAGGGCCAGGGTCTCGCCCGGCAGAACCGTCAGGCTCATGCCTTGGATGGCCGGTGCGTCCTCTCGCGTCGGGTAGGCAAAGACCACCTCCTCGAGAGCCAACGCGCCGGTCACCCGAGACGGCAACTGCTGCAAGCCCTCGGTGGGCGGCTGAATCGCGCTGCGCGCCTGCAACAGTTCGGCGATCCGTTGCGCAGCGCCAGCGGCCCGTTGCAGTTCACCGACCACCTCACTGAGGGTGCCGAAGGCGCTGCCGACGATCAGGCTGTAGAACACGAACGCAGCCAGCTCGCCGGCCGAAATGCGCCCGCCGATCACGTCCATGCCACCCACCCACAGCATCACCGCCACGGCGCCCAGCACCAGCACGATCACCAGCGCGATCAGCCAGGCACGCTGGACGATGCGCCGTCTGGCCGTATCGAACGCCTGCTCCACGGTCACGGCAAAACGACGCTGGTCCTCGGCCTGGTGGTTGTAGGCCTGCACCGTCTTGATCTGGGTCAGGGTTTCGGCGACGTAGCTGCCGACGTTGGCGATGCGGTCCTGGCTCTGTCGCGACAGACGCCGCACCTGGCGACCGAACATCAGGATCGGCGCCAGCACCGCCGGCAAGGCGACCACCACAATGCTGGTGAGCTTGGGGTTGGTGATGAACAGCAGCACCACACCGCCGATCACCATCAGCAGGTTGCGCAGGAACATCGACAGCGACGAGCCGATGACCGATTGCAGCAAGGCCGTGTCAGTAGTCAGCCGCGACTGGATTTCGGAGCTGCGGTTGTTCTCGTAGAACGCCGGGTGCAGGTGGACCAGATGGTCGAAGACTTGCTTGCGGATGTCGGCGACGCAGCGCTCGCCGATCCAGGACACCAGGTAGAAACGCGCGAACGTCCCCGTCGCCAGGGCCAGCACCAAGACCATGAACACCGCGATCGAGCGGTTGAGCAGGTGCGTGGACTGGGTCATGAAGCCCTGGTCGACCAGCATCCGAATGCCCTGCCCCATGGACAGGGTGATACCGGCGGTGACCAGCAACGCCAGCAGCGCGCCGATGGCCTGCCATCGATAGGGGCGCACGAAGCGCCACGCCAGGCGCAGGCCGCGACGTTGACTGGAAGACAATAGCTGCAAGGGGGATGATCCGTATTCAGGGGGTCCACAAGCCTACACCCAGACGCGGGATCGACTACAGTGGAACTCCATGAAACGCACAAAGTCAGCTAGAAAGCAGGCCGTAGCAAACGGCGCAAACACCTGAAGAGGAGACAGGCCATGAGCTCGCATGACGACACGCATAAAAGCATCGAAGTGGTACGGGTACACCCCCACGAGCCCGTCGGTGGCTCGATCATCGATGAGCAGGGCCGCGAAGTGCCCATCACCGAAGACATGGTGCAGGAAGCCTGTCGCGAACTGGAAGAGCACGTCGTCAAACCCGCTGGCAACGTCTGATCGAACCACCCGCCTCACTGCCTTCCAGACCCGGCCCTGACAGAAATGACAGACGGCCGGGTTCGTGTTTCTTGGGCTCGGCTAAACCAGGACCGCACCCAGGGCGGCGGCGATGCGTTCGAGCACAGGTGCCGGGCCGTCGATACGCACGCGCAGGCCTTCGATCTCGCGGCGTGGCGGGTAATGCTTGCGCAACTGGTCGAAGGCAAGACGCTGTCGATCGGTATCTGCATCCAGGCTGCGGCGGAAATCGGCGTCGTCACGACGAGGGTCGTAGACACCGCGGCACAGCATGGCCAGCGCCCAGTCCGGATCGGTGTCGGCGCTCAGGCTCACCTCTCCCAGCCAGGGTTTGGGCAACAGGTCTTGCAACTGCACGTCGGCATTGCGCCCGAGGAACTCGCACAAGGCCTGATAGATCTGCGCCGTGCCACGCCGGCGACCGTCGAGGCTGTAGCCGGCGATGTGTGGCGTACCGATCACGCAGCAGTCGGCCAGTTCGCGGTCGACCGCAGGCTCCCGCTCCCAGACGTCGAGTACCGCTTGCAGGTCTTCACGCGCCAGCAGGACGTGACGCAGTGCGACGTTGTCGATCACCGGGCCGCGCGCGGCATTGATCAGCCAGGTGCCCGGCTTGAGGGCGCGCAGACGCGCATCGTCGAACAGGTGCCAGGTCGGATGAGGGCCGCTGCGGGTCAGCGGCGTGTGCAGGCTGATCACGTCGCAGTGGTCGATGATGTGTTCCAGGCTGACGAAGTCACCGCCCTCGCCGGCCTCGCGCAAGGGATCACACACCCGCACGTCCCAGCCCAGCCCGCGCAGCACCTGGACCAGTCGCCCGCCGACCTGCCCGGCACCGACGATGCCGTAGCAACGCCCGCTCAGCGGCAGACCTTCGACCTCGGCCAGGGTCAGCAGGCTGCCCAGCACGTAGTCGACCACACCACGGGCATTGCAGCCCGGGGCGCTGGCCCAGCGGATGCCGGCCTCGGCGAAGTGGTCGAGGTCCAGATGGTCAGTGCCGATGGTGCAGGTGCCGACGAAGCGCACCGGGCTGCCTTCAAGCAAGGCACGGTCGACCTGGGTCACCGAGCGCACCAGCAGAACGTCGGCCTCGGCAACCGCCGCGCGATCGATCGACCGGCCGGGATAGCGGCGGATTTCTCCAAAGCCTTCGAAGAAAGCGTCGAGCAGCGGGATGTTTTCGTCGGCGACTATGAGCATGGGGTATCCAGAATTATAGAGTGATCAAGGTGGCCTGTTCGCGGGCAGAGACCCGTTCCCACATAAGAGCGAGCGCAGTCCCTGTGGGAGCGGGGTGAACTGTTCGCGGGCAGAGACCCGCTCCCACACAAGAGCGAGCGCGGTCCCTGTGGGAGCGGGGTAACCTGTTCGCGGGCAGAGACACGCTCCCACAAACAGCGAGCGCGGTCCCTCTGGGAGCAGGGTGGCCTATTCGCGGGCAGAGGCCCGCTCCCACACAACAGCGAGCGCGGTCCCTGTGGGAGCGGGTCTCTGCCCGCGAAGGCATCACCACGCAGTCAGCATCAGATAATGCGCTGTTCGGTCAGCTCGCGCACGAACGATGGCGCAATGTAGCGCTGGTAATGCGCCTCCGAGAGAATGAAGAATTCCCGATCGATGGCATCACGCAGTTGTGGCAGATCCCAGTCGCGGAACTCGGGCAGCAGCACCAGGCCATAGGCTTCCAGGTTGTTGATCACCCGCGCACCACGGGCGATCAACTGATAGGCCCAGCAGTACTCCGACTGCCGCTCGACGAAACGTATCTTGCGTTGTTCCAGTTGTTGGCGCAGCTTCAAGGGGTCGAACACTTCCAGCTTGGCCACCATGACCTGCACCAGCAACTGCTCCAGCCGCACCCACACCGCGCGTTTCTGCGCTTCGTCGTAGCCGTTCCAGTGGATGACTTCATGGTGGTAGCGCTTGCAGCCACGGCACACGAGGTCCCCGTAGACGGTCGAGCACAGGCCCACGCAGGGCGTCTTGATGGAATGGTTGGACATGGCGAATCGGCACACTGGACGGTGGAACACCGGGCGCATGTTAGTCCTTTGTCTAACAGGGGTCACCCCAGAAATCGTGGGGCTTAACTTAACTTCCTGCGCGAATTAACGTAGAATCATGCAGCCTTTTTAGGCGCCAATGTCCATTGGAAGCTGTTTTCAAAGCGTCACGAGCACAGTCGATCCAGTAGAAGGGTGTTGGCACCGTTCATCCGGTGCCAGCCCTCATCAGTTTTCCCTTCTACAGGCGTAAAACTTTGAAAACAGCTTCTGTAAGGAATACCTGCCTTCCTGGCTGAACGGCCGAAAAGCCCGTGCGCATGGATGCAGGCATTCCCTGGATGAGCGTCCCTTCCGGGACCACTGATGAGGGTAATAACTGTGCTTGAAGCCTATCGCAAACACATCGAAGAGCGTGCCGCCCAGGGTATCGTGCCCCAGCCGCTTAACGCCGAACAAACCGCAGGCCTGGTCGAGCTGCTGAAGAACCCTCCCGCCGGCGAAGAAGCCTTCCTGGTCGACCTGATCACCAACCGCGTACCACCAGGGGTGGACGAAGCCGCCTACGTCAAGGCCGGTTTCCTTTCCGCCGTGGCCAAGGGCGAAGCCACCTCCCCGCTGATCGACAGCAAGCGCGCCGTTGAACTGCTCGGCACCATGCAAGGTGGCTACAACATCGCCACCATGGTCGAACTGCTCGACGACGCCTCCCTGGCGCCGGTGGCTGCCGAACAGCTCAAGTTCACCCTGCTGATGTTCGATGCCTTCCACGACGTCGCGGAAAAAGCCAAGAACGGCAACACCCACGCTCAAGGCGTGCTGCAGTCCTGGGCCGACGGCGAGTGGTTCAAGAAGCGTCCGACCCTGGCCGACAAGATCAGCCTGCGGGTCTTCAAGGTCACCGGCGAAACCAACACCGACGACCTCTCCCCGGCGCCTGACGCCTGGTCGCGCCCGGACATCCCGCTGCACGCCCTGGCCATGCTGAAAATGGCCCGCGAAGGCATCGTGCCCGACGTCCAGGGTTCGATCGGTCCGATGAAGCAGATTGCCCAGATGTACGCCGACGGCTACCCCGTCGCCTACGTGGGTGACGTCGTCGGTACCGGTTCGTCGCGTAAATCGGCGACCAACTCGGTGCTGTGGTTCTTCGGTACCGACATCCCGTACGTGCCGAACAAGCGTGCCGGCGGTTTCTGCTTCGGCACCAAGATCGCTCCGATCTTCTACAACACCATGGAAGACGCCGGCGCCCTGCCGATCGAGTTCGACGTGTCGAACATCAACATGGGCGACGTGATCGACCTCTACCCGCACCAGGGTAAAGTCTGCAAGCACGACAGCGACGAGGTGATCACCACCTTCGAACTCAAGACACCCGTACTGCTCGACGAAGTCCGCGCTGGCGGCCGTATCCCGCTGATCGTCGGCCGCGGTCTGACCGACAAGGCACGCGCCGAGCTGGGCCTGGGTCCGACCGATCTGTTCAAGCTGCCCGAAGCCCCGGTCGACACCGGCAAGGGCTACACCCTGGCGCAGAAGATGGTCGGCAAGGCCTGTGGCCTGCCCGAAGGCAAGGGCGTGCGTCCCGGCACCTACTGCGAACCGAAGATGACCACCGTCGGTTCCCAGGACACCACTGGCCCGATGACCCGCGACGAACTCAAAGACCTGGCCTGCCTGGGTTTCTCGGCCGATCTGGTCATGCAGTCCTTCTGCCACACCGCGGCCTATCCAAAGCCGATCGACGTGACCACCCACCACACCCTGCCGGATTTCATCCGCACCCGTGGTGGCGTGTCCCTGCGTCCAGGCGACGGCATCATCCACAGCTGGCTGAACCGCATGCTGCTGCCGGACACCGTCGGCACCGGTGGTGACTCGCACACCCGCTTCCCGATCGGCATCTCGTTCCCGGCCGGTTCCGGCCTGGTGGCTTTCGCAGCCGCCACCGGCGTCATGCCGCTGGACATGCCCGAATCGGTGCTGGTGCGCTTCAAGGGCACCATGCAGCCAGGCATCACCCTGCGCGACCTGGTCCACGCGATTCCGTACTACGCCATCCAGAAAGGCCTGCTGACCGTCGAGAAGAAAGGCAAGATCAACGCCTTCTCGGGTCGCATCCTGGAAATCGAAGGCTTGAACGACCTGACCGTCGAGCAGGCATTCGAACTGTCCGACGCCTCGGCCGAGCGCTCCGCCGCCGGTTGCACCATCAAGCTGCCGGAAAAGGCCATCGCCGAGTACCTGCAGTCGAACATCACCCTGCTGCGCTGGATGATCAGCGAAGGCTACGGCGATGCGCGGACCATGGAGCGTCGTGCCCAGGCCATGGAAGCCTGGCTGGCCAACCCTGAGTTGCTGAGTGCCGATGCCGACGCCGAATACGCCGAGATCATCGAAATCGACTTGAGCGACTTGAAAGAGCCGGTCCTGTGCGCACCGAACGACCCGGACGATGCACGTCTGCTGTCCACCGTTCAGGGCGAGAAGATCGACGAAGTGTTCATCGGTTCGTGCATGACCAACATCGGCCACTTCCGCGCTGCCGGCAAGTTGCTAGACAAGGTCAAGGGCCAACTGCCGACCCGTCTGTGGCTGTCGCCGCCGACCAAGATGGATGCCCATCAGCTGACCGAAGAAGGCTACTACGGCATCTACGGCAAGGCTGGCGCGCGCATGGAGATGCCGGGCTGCTCGCTGTGCATGGGTAACCAGGCACGCGTGGAACCCAACTCCACCGTGGTGTCGACCTCGACCCGTAACTTCCCGAACCGCCTGGGCGATGGTGCCAACGTGTACCTGGCGTCCGCCGAGCTGGCTGCCGTTGCCTCCATCCTGGGCAAGCTGCCGACCGTCGAGGAGTACATGGAGTACGCGGCCAGCATCGACAGCATGGCTGCCGATGTGTACCGCTACCTGAGCTTCGACCAGATCGCCGAGTTCCGCGATGCTGCGGCCAACGCGAACATTCCGGTGGTTCAGGCTTGATGCCACGCTGAAATGAGCTGCACAAAAAAACCCGTCATTTGACGGGTTTTTTTGTGGGTGGAGGTAAATGTCGTAGTCAGCAGGTCCGACGCTTTCGCGGGCAAAGCCCGCTCCCACAAGGACCTGCAGAAATCAACGCTGGCCTCAACCGACTTGCACACCCCCGCTCAACGCCAGGTCCATCAACTCGCGATTCGCCACCGCATACATGGCGTAATCGGTCCCTGTTGCAGCCTTGATCTCGTCGAGCATGGCGCGCCAGCGCTTGACCATCACCTCATGCTGTTCCAGCCACAGATCCAGGCGTTCCTCGACGTCTCCAGGCGCGTCCTGCATCTTCAGCACGGAGATGGTGATCGCCCGCTGCTGCAGGTCGATGTCGTCGCGGAAAGCCTCGCGGGCCAGCGCCTGCCAGTTGTTCTCCACCGGCAGGCTGCTGATCTGCTGCAGGTACCAGGTAAGGTCCAGCTTGCTGCCCACGGCGAAGAACGCCTTGGCCACTTCGGCAGCATTCTGACCGGTCACATCCGACGCCTCGATGATCGGCAGCAGCGTGTACAGGTGGCTGGTGCCGGCGACCATGCGCGCCAGCAATTCCGGCACGCCCGACTCGACGTAGCCCTGGTAGCGGGCCTGCCAGCGCTCGCGGGTCGGCCCCTCGAGCAGTTCGTCGAGCTTGAGACCCAAGGCCGCGATGTGCGGACCGAAGTGCGCCACGTCGCGACCGGCGTCCAGCTCGTTGCGGCGGCTGCGCAGGAACCAGCGGGTGGCGCGACGGCCCAGGCGCATCAGCTCGTCCATCAACGCCAACTGCACATCGGCGGAGACCTGATAGTCCAGCGCCTCGATTTGGCGGAACCAGTGCGGCAGGTGGAAGATGTCGCGCACGATGGCGTAGGCGCCGACCACGCTGGCCGGCGTCATGCCCGTGGACTCCTTCAAACGCTGCACGAAGGTGATGCCCATGTTGTTGACCAGGTCGTTGGCGATCTGGGTGCTGACGATCTCGCGCTTGAGGCGGTGGCTGCGCATGGCCTCGGCGTATTTGCTGACCAGCGACGGTGGGAACGCCGTTTCCATGTCGCGGGTCAGGTAGACGTCGTCGGGCACCGGCGAGGCCAGCAGCGCCTCGTTGAGGTCGATCTTGCTGTAGGAGATCAGCACCGACAGCTCGGCCCGGGTCAGACCCTGCTTGTTCGCGACGCGCTCGTTGAGCTGCTCCTCGGTCGGCAGGAATTCGATGGCCCGGTCGAGCTTGCCACGCGCCTCGAGGTCGGCCATCAGACGACGGTACTCAGCCAGGCGCTCATAGGCCTTGCGCGCCGCCAGCGACAACGCCTGGGTCTGCTTGTAGTTGTTGCCCAGCACCAGATGGCCGACTTCCTCGGTCATGCTGCCCAGCAGCAGGTTGCGCTGCTTCTCGGTCATGTCGCCGGCCTGCACGGCTTCGTTGAGCAGGATCTTGATGTTGACCTCGTGGTCGGAGCAATCCACCCCGGCCGCGTTGTCGATGAAGTCGGTGTTGGTGGCACCGCCGTTGAGGCCGAACTCGACACGCCCCAGTTGGGTCATGCCCAGGTTGCCGCCCTCGCCCACCACCTTGCAGCGCAGCTCGTTGCCGTTGACGCGCAGCGCATCGTTGGCCTTGTCGCCCACATCCGCATGGCTTTCGTCGCTGGATTTGACGTAGGTACCGATACCGCCGTTCCACAGCAGGTCGACCGGTGCCTTGAGCAGCGCATTGAGCAGTTCGGTCGGGGTGAGCTTGTCGGCCTTGATGTCGAAACGCTCTTTCATCTGCGCGCTGATGGCGATGCTCTTGGCACTGCGCGAGAAGATCCCGCCGCCAGCGGACATGATCGAGGTGTCGTAGTCGCTCCACGCCGAGCGCGGCAGGTCGTACAGGCGCTGACGTTCGGCGAAGCTGCTGGCCGGTTCCGGGTTGGGGTCGATGAAGATATGCAGATGGTTGAACGCCGCCACCAGTTGCAGCTTGTCGGACATCAACAGGCCATTGCCGAACACGTCGCCAGCCATGTCGCCGATGCCGATGACGGTGATGCTGTCTTTCTGCACATTGATGCCGCGCTCGCGAAAATGCCGCTGCACGCCGACCCAGGCACCCTTGGCGGTGATGCCCATCTTCTTGTGGTCGTAGCCTGCCGAACCGCCCGAGGCGAACGCATCGCCGAGCCAGAAACCGTAGTCGATGGCGATGCCGTTGGCGATGTCGGAGAAGGTCGCGGTGCCCTTGTCCGCAGCCACCACCAGGTACGGGTCGTCATCGTCGTGACGCACGACGTTGGCCGGCGGCACCACGCTGCCGTCCTTGAGGTTGTCGGTGATGTCGAGCAGCCCGGAGATGAAGATGCGGTAGCAGGCCACCGCCTCGTTCTGCACCTCATCGCGGCTGCCGCCCAGCGGCAGGCGACGCGGGACGAAACCGCCTTTCGCGCCCACCGGCACGATCACCGAGTTCTTCACGTGCTGCGCCTTGACCAGGCCCAGCACTTCGGTACGGAAGTCTTCCTCGCGGTCCGACCAGCGCAAGCCACCGCGGGCGACGTTGCCGAAACGCAGGTGAACGCCCTCGACCCGTGGCGAGTAGACGAAGATCTCGAACTTGGGTACTGGCTTGGGCAACTCGGGAATCAGCTTGGGGTTGAACTTGAAGCTGAAGTACGACTTCACCTGGCCATTGCTGTCCGGCTGGTAGAAGTTGGTGCGCAGGGTGGCCTTGATCAGGTCCAGGTAGCGACGCAGGATGCGGTCTTCGTTGAGCACCTGAACGTCGTCCAGGGCGGTGAGAATCGCCTGTTCCAGACGCTGCTGCTTGTCGTCCAGGTCGTCGCCGGCCAGCTTGCGTGCCAGGTAGAAGCGGGTCTTGAACAACCGCGTCAGTTCGCGGGCGATGTCGGTGTGGTTGTTCAGGGTGCTGGCGATGTAGCCCAGATCGAAGCCCAGGCGAATCTGCTTGAGGTAGCGCGCGTAGGCACGCAGCAGAGCGACGTCGCGCCACGGCAGGCCCGCGGTCAGCACCAAGCGGTTGAACGCATCGTTCTCGGCGTCGCCGCGCACGATATGGACGAAGGCATCCTGCAGGGTGTCGTTGAGTTGCTGGATGTCCAGATTCAAGCCTTCGCTGTAGGTGAAGGCGAAGTCGTGGATCCAGTACTCGCGGCCGCTGCGATGACGCAGGCGGTACGGAAACTCGCCGAGCACGCGCAGACCCAGGTTCTCCAGGATCGGCAGCACGTCGGAGAGCGCCAGCGGCGTGTCAGCGTGGTACAGCTTGCAGTGCAGCTGGCGTTCACCGCTCTGCGCCAGTGGCTGGTAGAAGCTCATCACCAGCGGGCGGGCTTCGGACAGGGCCAGCAGGTGCTGCATGTCCACCACCGCCGAGTGCGCCGCGAAGCGCTCGCGGAAACCGGCCGGGAAGCCTTTCGGGAAATCGGCCAGCACGTTGGTGCCGGCGGCCTCGCCGAAGCTTTCGATGGTCAGGCTGGCGTAGTCGTCCTGCCACGAGCGGCAGGCCTGGATCACTTCGTTTTCCAGCTGCTGCGGGTCGATGTCGATGCGGTTCTTCGGATCCACACGCAGGATCAACTGCACACGCGCCAGCACCGACTCGGAGAAGAACGTCCAGAACTCGCAGTCCGTGGCCTTGAGGCGCTCCATCAGCACCTGCTGGATCTTCTGCCGCACTTCGGTGGAGTAGACGTCGCGCGGCACATAGGCCAGGCAGTAGCAGAAACGGCCGTAGGGGTCCTTGCGCAGGAACACGCGGATCTTGTTGCGCTCCTGGATCTGCACGATCGACATGACCGTGCTGAACAGCTCGTCGATCGGCGTCTGGAACAGGTCGTCACGCGGCAGCACTTCGACCACCTGGGCCAGTTCCTTGCCCAGGTGCGCCTTGGCATGGAAACCGGAGCGGCGTTCGATCTCGGCGACCTTGCGGCGAATGTAGGGGATCTCGCGCACGCTCTCGCCATACACCGACGAGGTGTACAGGCCCATGAAGCGGCATTCCTTGAGCACCTTGCCGTCGGCATCGATCTGGCGGATCGACACGTAGTCCGGATAGGCCGGACGATGCACGCGGCTAGGATGGGCCGCCTTGGCGAAGGACAGCAGCATCGGCTCGTGCAGGTATTGCACGGCATAGTCTTCGATGTGCAGTTCTTCGCTGCTCAGGCCGGCGCGCAGCAGCCGGGTCAGGCCGAGGAAGGATTCGGGATCGTAGCTGAGCTGACCGCCCTGGGCGTCGGCATCGACCACGAATTCCTCGTAGCCCAGAAAGGTGAAGTGGTTGTCGGTCAGCCATTCGAGGAAGGCCTTGATCTCGGCCTTTTCCTGCTCGTCGCTGGCGAACGCGGTCTGCTCCACCAGGGTGATCATTTCGCGGACCTTGGCCTTCATCGGCTCGAAGTCCTGCACCGCGATGCGCACCTCGCCCAGCACCTGCTCCAGCTCGCGAGCGAGCACGTTGAGTTCGGCGGCGTTGGCGCAGCGGTCGATTTCCAGGTACATCAGCGATTCATGCAGGACGTCTTCGCCCTGGGCACCCTTGGCCAGCACTTCGAGCAGCTCGCCCTGGCTGCCGCGGCGCACGCTGAGCACGGTGGTCTGCAGGGTATGAATGCTGTAGCCGCGGCGGTTGAGCTCGGTACGCACCGAGTCCACCAGGAACGGCAGGTCGTGATGCAGCACCTCGACGGCGGTGTGGGTGGACTGCCAGCCGTGACGTTCGTAGTCGGGGTTGTAGACCCGCACCTGCGGCTTGGCATGATCGAAGCGCTGCAGCAGGCGCCACGCCGACAGGGTGCAGCCGGCCAGGTCGCTGAGGCGACGCTGGGTGAGTTCGTCCAACGAGATGATGCCGAAGAACTGATCGGCGAACAGCGCCACTTGTGGCAGTTGCTGCTCGCTGATGTGCTGAGCCAGGGCCGATTGCAGTTGATGCTGGAAGTCGGCTTTGCTGGCTGCGGTGAAGAACGCCATCTGTGGTACTCCGCTTGGGCTTTGTTATTGGGTGAAGCGTCGCAGGTCACCCCGGTTCGGATCAACCATAGCCAATCCGGCGCTGCAGGGCGACATTCAAGAGGTCCAACGACCTAGCTTACCCAGAGCCCGGCATGCACTCTTGCGGTGCGGCGACATATTCGGTCATGCAGGAGTTATCGTACGAGCCCGCTGGCACGGGCGTTCCAGCCACCTTCCAGCTTTACCGGTATAATCGCGCCACTTTCCTACAATGGGACCTCCCGCATGCGCATGACTGCCTCCCTGCTGATGGCCAACCCTCGCGACGAAGAAGAAGACGACATGGCCCTGCTCTGCTGCCATGGCAGCGAAGGGGAAATGTTTCTGATGACGCGTTTTCCGGACGAAGAAGAGCTAGAAATCACCCTCGGCGAAGACCCTTACCTGCTGCGTGACCTCAAGGTGACCCTGAGCGCCAACCGCCTGCTGGTGGAAGTGGCCGCTGCAGATGCCGATGTGTTCGGCGGCGATGATGTGCTGGAAATCGAGCATGCCAGCGATGCGGCGGAACTGGCGGAGATCGGGGAGACGTTACGGATTTTGCTGGCGGGTGTTGGCTCCCTGGACATCCAGTAAAGCGCCTTGCTCCTGTAGGGGCGGGCGTGCCCGGTCGAACACGCCGATTCCTCTCCCACCCCCCAATGCATTAAAGTAGCTGCCCCCGGCCAAGACGCCCTCACCCGCGTACTCGGTCCCTTCTTCAGGAACCGTCAACGATGGAACATCGTGAAGCGCTGATCGCGCTGCGAACCTTTCTTTCCACGCAGATTCTCGGCCAGGAGAAGCTGGTCGAGCGCCTGCTGATCGTGCTGCTGGCAGACGGTCACATGCTGGTCGAGGGCGCGCCGGGGCTGGCCAAGACCAAAGCGATCAAGGAACTGGCCGAAGGCGTCGAAGCGCAGTTCCATCGTATCCAGTTCACTCCGGACCTGCTGCCCGCCGACATCACCGGCACCGAGATCTATCGACCCGAAACCGGCAGCTTCGTGTTCCAGCAGGGTCCGATCTTTCATAACCTGGTGCTCGCCGACGAGATCAACCGAGCGCCGGCCAAGGTCCAGTCGGCGCTGCTCGAAGCCATGGCCGAGCGCCAGGTGAGTGTCGGGCGCAGCACCTACGACCTGTCGCCCTTGTTCCTGGTGATGGCCACGCAGAACCCGATCGAGCAGGAAGGCACCTATCCCCTGCCCGAGGCACAGCTCGACCGGTTCCTGATGCACGTCAAGATCGGCTTTCCGGATGCAGCCGTCGAGCGGCGCATTCTGCAGCAGGCCCGGGGCGAGGCGCTCAATGGCGAAACCAAGCCGGAGCGGCGGGTCAGTCAGCAGGCGATTTTCGCCGCGCGCAAGGAGATCCTCGGGCTGTACATGGCCGACGCGGTGGAGGAATACCTGGTGCAACTGGTCATGGCGACGCGCACCCCGAGCAAGTTCGACGCCGAACTCGGCGAGTGGCTGGCCTACGGTGCCAGCCCGCGCGGGTCCATCTCGCTGGATCGTTGCGCGCGGGCCCACGCCTGGCTGGCGGGACGTGACTTCGTCAGCCCGGAAGACATACAAGCCGTGCTCTTCGACGTCCTGCGCCATCGCATCATCCTGTCGTTCGAGGCAGAAGCCGCCGGTGTCGACCAGGATCGCGTGATCCAGCGCATCCTCGACGTCGTGGCCGTCGCCTGACCCCATGAGCCAGGAGCCGAGGCCAGAGCCTGGCATTCGCATCAGCCTGGCCGAGCTGATCGAAATGCGCCACCGGGTGCGAGAGGTGCAGTTGTTCTCCACCCCGGCCCAGCGCAGCCCGTTGATCGGTTTGCATCATTCCAAGCTGCGCGGACGCGGTGTGGATTTCGACCAGGTGCGTGTGTATCAGGCCGGCGACGATGTGCGCAGCATCGACTGGCGCGTCACCGCACGCACCCAGGAGCCGCACACCAAGCTGTTCCATGAGGAGCGCGAGCGGCCGATCTTCATTCTTGTCGAACAGAGCCGACGGTTGTTCTTCGGCTCCGGGCAGATGTTCAAGTCGGTACTCGCGGCCCAGGCGGCCGCACTGATCGGCTGGGCGGCGCTGGGGCATAACGACCGGGTCGGTGGGCTGGTGTTCGGCGATGGCGAGCACTATGAAATAAAGCCCCGGCGCAGCAAGCAGAGCCTGCTGCAGCTGCTCAACCGCCTGGTCCATGTGAATCAATCACTGCACACCGAAGCGTTGCCGGAGAAGGATGCGCTGGGCATGGCCCTGCGCCGGGCACGGGAGGTCTTGCGCCCCGGCAGCCTGGCCATCGTCATCTGTGACGAACGGGCGCTCACCGATGGCGCCGAGCAGCAGCTCAGTTTGCTCTCGCGTCACTGCGACCTGCTGTTGCTGCCAGTCTCCGACCCGCTCGACCATGCGCTGCCCGCCGCCGGATTGTTGCGCTTCGCCCAGCGCGGCAGGCAGATGGACATCGATACGCTGAATCCGGACATGCGCCTGGCCTATCGCGCCCTGAGCGAGGCGCGCATCGCTCGGTGGGAACGCCTGGCGCAGAAACTGCGCGTGCTGCTGATGCCTCTGAGCACTCAAAGCGAAATGATCGAGCAGCTGCGTGAGTACCTCAATCCGCAACGGCCGGGCAAACTCAAATGAGCACGCTCGAGCAACTGCAGCCTCTGATCGCGCCGCCGCCGATCGGCGTCTGGCCACCGGCGCCTGGCTGGTGGCTACTCGCGGTGCTACTGCCGACGCTGGGATGGGCCGCCTGGCACTGGCGTCACCGCTGGCGGCGCAAGGCCGTGCTGCCTGTTGCAGCCGAGCAACCCCTGGATCCTGTGCGCCAGGGCGCGCTGGAAGAGCTGGCACGCCTGCCCAGGCCCTACGACGGCGCCCCGGCAGGCGCCTGGTTGCAGCAGATCAACGGGTTGCTCAAGCGCCTGTGCCGCAACCATTACCCGAACGCCAACAGCCATGTGCTCAATGGCCGCCAGTGGCTGGCATTTCTCGACAACCGCTGCCCGGCCGCCGGCCTCACACGCTGGATGGTGCTGGTGGAAGGGGTCTACAAACCCGAATGCAAGCTCGACGACAAGGCCATCGCCGGGCTGCAGCAGTCGGTCGAAACCTGGATACGCAAGCATGTTTGAGTTCGCCTGGCTGTGGGTCTTCGCCCTGCTGCCGCTGCCCTGGCTGCTGCGCGTGCTGTTGCCGCCAGCCGACAGCGGCGAGGCGGCGCTCAAGGTCAGCTTTCTCGATGAACTTGAAGGGCTGGCCGGGCGCCGTGCACGGATCAGCCTGCCGACCTGGCCGCAACAGGCGCCCTACGTATTGCTGTGGCTGTTGCTGCTGATCGCCGCGGCACGCCCGCAGTGGCTGGGCGATCCCCTGCCCATCGCGGCCAGCGGTCGCGACCTGCTGGTGGCGGTGGATGTGTCCGGGTCCATGGATTACCCCGACATGCGCTGGCAGAACGAGGACGTCAGCCGGCTGGAGCTGGTCCAGCACCTGCTGGGCGACTTTCTCGAACATCGCCAGGGCGATCGGGTCGGCTTGATCCTCTTCGGCAGCAAGGCGTATGTGCAGGCGCCGCTGACCTTCGACCGACGCACGGTGCGTAGATGGCTGGACGAAGCGCGCATCGGCATCGCCGGCAAGAACACCGCGATCGGCGATGCGATCGGCCTGGCGCTCAAGCGCCTGCGCCAGCGCCCGGCGCAGAGCCGGGTATTGATTCTGGTCACCGACGGCGCCAACAACGGCGGTCAGATCCACCCCATCACGGCGGCGCGCCTGGCGGCTCAGGAGCATGTGCGCATCCATACCATCGGCATCGGCGCCGACCCCAGCGCCGATGGCGCGCTGAGCATGCTCGGCCTCAACCCCAGCCTGGATCTGGACGAGCCGAGCCTGCGAGAGATCGCGCAGATCACCGGAGGTCAGTACTTCCGTGCCCGCGACGGCGACCAGCTGCAGGCCATCGGCGCCAGCCTGGATACGCTGGAACCGGTCGACCAGCAGCCCACCCAGGCCCGTCCGGCGCAGGCCCTGTACATCTGGCCGTTGAGCGCGGCGTTGCTGCTCAGCGTATTGCTGGTGGTGCGCGAGAACTGGCCGAACAATCCGCTGCAACGGTTTCTGCGCCAGCGCCGGTTTCTGCCGACCGCACCGCAGTGGCGCGAGCGCCTGGAGCGGCTGCAGTTGCGGAGGCGCAAATGATCGAGGCGTGGCCGCATTGGTTCCGGCCCTGGTGGCTACTGGCCTGGCCTGCGCTGGCCTGGCTGCTCTGGCAATTGTGGCACCGGCAGAAACGCGCCGGGCGCTGGCAGTTGCTGCTGCCCCGCCACTTTCACGCGGTATTGCTGGGCGGTGGCAGCGGCCGCCAGAGCAAAGCGCCGTGGATCGTGCTGGGCCTGGCCTGGCTGTTGACGGGCATAGCCCTGTTGGGCCCCAGCTGGCAGCGCATCGAGCAGCCCGGCCGAACGGTCGTCGACCCGCTGGTGGTAGTGCTGGCGCTGAGCCCCGACATGCTCGCCACCGACGTGGCGCCCAATCGCCTGGAACAAGCCCGGCGCAAGCTGCTGGACCTGCTCAACGCACGTCGCGATGCGCAGACGGCCCTCATCGTCTACTCCGGTAGCGCCCACGTGCTGGTGCCGCTGTCCGACGACCTGGGCACCAGCCGCAACCTGCTGGAGGCGATCAAGCCCTCGATCATGCCGGTCGAAGGCCAGCGGGCCGATCTCGGCGTACAACGGGCCCTCGAACTGCTCGACCAGGCCGAACAGGGCCAGGGACGCATCCTGCTGCTGACGTCGCAGTTGTCCGAAGCAGAGCGCAGGGGTATTGCCCAGCGTCTGGACAACCACTCGCCACAGTTGTTGATCCTGGGTATCGGTACCCGCGACGGTGCGCCGGTGAAGCAGGAAAACGGCGATTTTCTCAAGGACGAACAAGGTGCGATCCGCCTGACCCGCCTCGACGGGGCCGGGCTGCGCAGCTTCGCCGCCGACGTCGGCGGCCTGTACCGCCAGGCACGTATGGATGACCTGGATCTGCGCAACCTCGGACTGTTCGATCGCCCTGCAGTGTTGCGCAGCAATGGCACCACGCAACAGCTGGACAGCTGGGCCGATCAAGGCCACTGGTTGCTGCTGCCCCTGCTGTTGCTGGCCGCCCTCGCCGGCCGTCGCGGCTGGCTGTTCTGCCTGCCGCTGTGCTTGATGATGGCGCCGCAGCCCGGCTACGCCTTCGAATTCCAGGACCTTTGGCAACGACGTGATCAGCAAGGGCAGGCCTTGCTCGAACAGCAGCGTCCGGCCCAGGCCGCGCGGCGTTTTACCGATGCGCAGTGGCAAGGCATGGCGCTCTACGAGGCCGGCGACTACGAGGCGGCCGCGGAGCGCTTCGCCCAAGGCGACAGCGCCCGTGACCACTACAACCGCGGCAACGCCCTGGCCCGCAGCGGCGAGTTGGAAGCGGCGCTGGACGCCTACGACCAGGCCCTGGAGCGCCAGGCGGACCTGCGGCCAGCGCTGGAAAACCGTGCCCTGGTGGAACAGTTGCTGCGCCAGGCGCCGGCCGAGCCTCCCGCAACTTCCGCCAATCCCCCCGACAAACCGCAGGCACCGGGCGCCACGGCGCCAGACGGGCAGGAGCCGAATTCGTCCGCCACGGCCGACGAGCACGCCCAGGACACCGAGGCCCAGAGCGGTCAGGAAAGCCCTGCAGGGCAAGCCGGGGGGGATCAGAATCAGGCACAATCCTCGCCACCGAGCCAACCGCCAGGCGACGATTCCACGACCCGACCACCGCCACGCCCACCCCAGACCAGCCTGGATGCCGAGCAACGCCAAGCTCTGGAGCAATGGTTGCGGCAGATTCCGGACGATCCGGCCGAGCTGTTGCGGCGTAAATTCTGGTACGAACAGCAACAGCATCAGGACAAGATTCGATGAGTCGCCTCAGTGCCCTTTGCATCAGTGCAACCCTGGCCGTGCTGGCCCAATGGACGCAGGCCGCCACCTTGGTGGCCAGCGTCGATCGCTCGCGGCTCAACTCGGGGGAAACGGTCGAGCTGACCCTGGAAACCAACGATGTCACGCAGTTCGGCAAGCCCGATCTGACACCGCTCGAAGGCCCGTTCGAGGTGCGCGACACGCGTCAGGTCAACCGCCTCACCAGTCTGGATGGCGACCACCAGGCCACGACCCGCTGGATCATCACCCTGCTTCCGCGCCAGACCGGAAGCGTGACTATCGCCCCCCTGCAACTGGGCGAGCTGCGCAGCCAGCCGATTCTCTTGCAGGTGCTGCACAGTGACCAGCCGCCGCGGGCGAACATGGCGCCGGTGTTCATCGATGCCACCCTGGATGGCGACAGTGTCTATGTGCAGGCACAGGCGGTGTTGACCGTGCGCATCTATCACTCGGTGCCGCTGTACGACGACAGCAACCTGACACCGCTGCAGTTGGCCGATGCACGCGTCGAGCCGCTGGGTGGGTCGCGAACGTTCGAGAAGATCATAAACGGTGTCCGCCACGGCGTGATCGAGACGCGCTATGCCATTTATCCGCAACGCAGTGGCGAGGTGTCGATTCCGGCGCTGGTGTTCACCGCCACCACGGTCGAACCGGCCGCACCGGGCGAGAGCGGCAACAACGCGCCGCAGCCAGGCAAGCAGATCCGGGTGACGTCAGCACCGATATCGTTGACCGTGAACGGCGTCCCTGCGACCTACCCTGCCGATGTGCCCTGGTTGCCGGCACGCAGCTTGAGCCTGACTGAAAGCTGGAACCCCGATCCGCCCAGCAGCCAGGTCGGCGACTCCCTGACCCGTACGTTGGAGGTCAAGGCCGAAGGCCTTTCCAGCGCGCAACTGCCGGACCTGCCGGATACCCAGGTGGAAGGCCTGCGCCGCTACCCGGATCAGCCCCAACTGAGCAATCGGACCGATGAGCGAGGCCTGACCGGCAGCCGTCAGGAGCGTGAAGCGTTGGTACCCGCACGCAGCGGCACCCTGCAATTACCGAGCGTCGAGGTGGTCTGGTGGAATACCCACGAAGACCATCTGGAGCGTACCGCTCTGCCGGCGCGCAGCCTGGAGGTCGCTGGCAACGCCGGCCTGATGGTCGATGCGCCGGTCGGCAATGGCGATGCCGAGCCGGACGTGGCCTGGCCCTGGAAACTGGCCAGCGTGATGCTGCTGTTCACCACGATGATCGGTTTTGCGCTGTGGTGGCGGGCCCGGGGCCAGCCGGCGGTGCTGCGCACAGCGCAAAGCGGACCGAGCCCGCGCACCTTGCTCGATGACCTTAAGCGCGCGTGCCAGGCCAATGACCCCCAGGCCACTCGTCAGGCCCTGGACGCCTGGGCGCGTCAGCAACCGGAGACACTGGCCGACATGGCGGCGCGCTTCGTGCCGTTGTCAGACGCCCTGGATGGACTCAATGGAGCGCTCTACAGTGAAAGTGGCCAGTATTGGCAAGGCGAGGAACTGTGGCGCGCGATCGGCAGTATCCTGCGCAGCGGCCCGGCCCTGGATCCGGCCGCTGACAACGCCGGGTTGCCGCCGCTGTATCCAAAATGATCCCCACCGGGTGGGGATCTAGGGTCTGTGTGAAAAGTCTTGAGACGAAGGTCAGGCAAGGCGAAAACAGCCGAGGAAGCGGAGTTTACGGGTTGTAAATGAGCATTCCGAGGCGGTTTTCAACGCAGTATCACCGAGTATCAAGGCTTTTCGCACAGAGCTTAGAGCGGTTTGTGTTCGGTGTGGGTCCAGTCATGCAACAGGCTGTAGGCCACTGCCAGCAAGGTGGGGCCGATGAACAGGCCGATGAAGCCGAACGCCAGCAGCCCGCCGAACACCCCCAGCAGCACGATCACCAGGGGCAGGTTGCCGCCGCGACTGATCAGGTAGGGCTTGAGCACGTTGTCCACGCCACTGATGACGAAGGTCCCCCAGATGCCGAGGAAAATCGCATAACCGTAGTCGCCATGCCACACCAGCCAGGCCGTGGCCGGGATCCAGGCCAGTGGCGGTCCCATGGGAATCAGGCTGAGCAGGAAGGTGACGATGCCCAGCACCAGGGCCCCCGGCACACCGGCAATGAGAAAGCCGATCAAGGCCAGGATCGCCTGGGCGGCGGCGGTGCCGATCACCCCGTTGACCACCCGTTGCACCGTGGCGGCCACCAGGTCGATGTAGTACCCAGCACGTTCGCCGATCAGCCGTTCCAGCAGCCTGAGCACGAAGGCCGCCATCCGCGGCCCGTCGCGATAGAAAAAGAACACGAAGACCAGACTCAGGGTAAGTTCGAGAATCCCGCCACCGATCTGCGCGCTGCGGGCCAGCAGAAAGTTGCCGACCTGCCCCAGGTACGGCCGCACGCTGGCCAGAAGCGCCGCGCCCTGCTCGTCGAGGGTGTTCCACAGGCCGACCAGGCTGCCACCGACCAGAGGAATGCCCGCCAGCCAATCGGGCGCATCAGGTAGCCCATCGACCTGGACATCACGGATGAAGGCCGTCGCATCGCGCACATGGTCGGCCAGGTTGAAACCCAGCCACACCAGCGGCAAGACCACCAGCAACATCCAGCAGCCGGTGAGAATGCCCGCGGCCAGCGACTCGCGGCCGTTGAGCCAGCGGGTCAGCAGACGCATCAGCGGCCAGCTGGCATAGGCCAGGATCGCCCCCCATAGCAACGCCGAGCAGAACGGCGCCAATACCCAAAGGCAGGCACCGAGCAAGGCCAGCAAGACGATCTGGACCAGGAGGCGGTCGTTACTCAGCATTCAGGCTCCAAAGGCCGAAACAGGCTCAACGAATGATTTCCAGGTGCAGCCCCTTGACGCTCTCGCTTCCGGTTTCCAGACGGGCCGCGCGCACGCCCTTGGCTACCAGGGCATCGCGCCAGGCGGCCGCCGAGGCAGGCGAGACGCCGGAGACGCTCGCGCGAATCGAGCTGTCGAGTTGCAGACTGCGGGCCAGCAAGGCCACCCAGGTGTCGTCGGGGGTTTCGCCAAGGGCGGGATAGTCGAGATCGCCGGTGCTGCGCAGTTCATGCAGCACCGTGGCCGGCGTGGGTAGCAAGGTACCCAGCGGCGCATCGGCGACGAAGGTTTCGACGTGCAGATAGGCGCGACGGTTGCCGCGGGTGATGGCGTAGAGGGCGGTCAGGGTGTTGTCGTCCGGGGCGGCCTGGCGCAGCAGCACGAACGCCTGCTGATCGTCGGCCCCCGACAGCCGTGCGCCGTCGAAGACATCGTTGACCCACAAGCTGCTTTCACCACAGTCGCGCGCCTGACACCAGTACAGCGTATGCGCCCCACCCTGCTGCAAGGCTTCGCGCGCGTCGTTGAACGCCTGGCCCGCCGTCTGAGTTTCGGGAAGCTCGTAGGTGGTGGAACTGACCTGGCCCTTGGCGTTGACCTGGCCGTCCATGCGCAGCTTGCCGCTGATCTTGCGCAGCGACCCCAACGGATAGATGCGGTCCTTGTCGACCGCAGAGCGCTGGTCGACGACCTTGGCGTCGATCGGCCCCGGCGCCTGGGCCGCGAACGCGGCGGTACTCAGCGCTGCGGTGCACAGCAAACCGGCGAGTACCGGCAGCAGCCGCTTGGAGGCGTTCATGAGGGCAGCAGGGCGTGGAGGGCCAAAGGGCCGTAGACGAGCGTAGCAGCGAGTTCCATCGGGGGTCTTCTCCTGTTTCAACCTGACAAGCCTCGGCAGTTGACCGCTGCAAGTCAAGGTATCGCAAAAAAGCGATTGAAACAGTCTGCGACAAGCTCGGCCCCGGTGTCGTCATTCAGGTGCAGGTGATGGCCTCCGGGCAACTGCTGCACAGGGAGCCCCAACCGGGCCAGCAGCGCGGTATCGTTCACCAGCAGGCCCTCCTGCGCGAGGATCAACAGGCTGGGACAGCGAATCGCCTGCACGTACGCCAGTGCCTGCTCTTCGCTCAGGCGGACCGGCGACGGCAGGGTCAGGCGACTGTCGCTGCGCCAGCTGAATCCACCGGCCACGGCTTCAAGCCCACGCGCCGCCAACAACTCGGCCGCCTCATGGCTGACGGCGATACGCCCGTGCCTGCGCGCAGACACCGCCCGGTCGATGTCGGGATACACCGATTTGCGCTTATGAGCCAACGCCTGTTGCGCCTGCAGGGCTTCGCCGAGGCGCTGTGGCCCCTCCTCGGCAGCACCGAGCGGCGGCACCACACCGTCGATCAGCGCCAGGCGCTCTATTCGCTCGGGCATGGCGCTCGCGAGCAAGGTGGCGACGATCCCGCCCAGCGAGTGCCCCAGCAGGGAAAAGCGCTGCCACCCGAGGTGGTCGGCTGCCTGCAGCACGTCGTGGGCGTAATCCCACAGGGCATAACCAGCGCCGATCGGGCGATGCCCGGAATATCCGTGCCCGGCCAGGTCGAGGGCGACGATGCGCAGCCCAGTCAGCTTCGGCGCCAGGCGGGCAAAGCTGTTGGCGTTGTCCAGCCAGCCGTGCAGCGCCAGCACCGGCCTGCCGTTTTCGGGTCCGTAGACCTGGGCGGCCAGCTCGATATGGGGCAGCGACAGACGGATGTCGCGGGCCGGCGCAGTCACGCTTCAGCGGGCCGGAGGGTTCTGCCCCAGCGGCACGACGGCCACAGTCAGCCGTGAAATGCAGCTGGGCTTGCCGTCGTCGCCTTGCAGGCGGATGTCCCATACGTGGGTGGTACGGCCTATGTGCACGGCACGAGCCACACCTGTCACGCGGCCACTGCGCAACCCGCGCAGATGGTTGGCGTTGACCTCCAGGCCCACACAGTAGAAACGCTCGGTATCTATGCACAGAAAACTGGCCATCGACCCCAGGCTTTCGGCCAGCACCACCGAGGCGCCGCCATGGAGCAGGCCGAACGGTTGGTGGGTACGTGCGTCGACCGCCATGCTGGCGGTCAGGGACTGGCCATCGAAGCTTTCGAAGCGGATGTCGAGCAACTCGCCGATGGTGTTTTTCTGCGCGGCATTCAAGCGTTCCAGATCCGGTTCGGTGCGCCACAGGCTCATGGGTGTATTCCTGACAGGTTAGGGATGACGAACTACTTGCAGGGACATCAGCCCCGCCAGCGGCCAGTCGCCGTGCAACTCGGCCAGGCTGGCCGTCTGCATGGGCTCGGGATGACGCAGGTTACCGTGCACGAGCAGGCTCAGCAGGTTGCCGACCAGCGGCTGGTGGCTGACCAGCAGGACGTTGTCCAGACCCAGCGCCTCCAAATGGCCGATGACTGCCAGAGGATCGCTGTCGGGCGTCAGCCAGGGCACGGTCTGTATCGGTGGAGCCGCCTGCAGGGCGCCATGGACCAGGGTTGCGGTCTGTTGTGCGCGCACATAGGGGCTGGCAAGGATGGCGTCCAGCGCTTGATCGTGCAGGTGCGCAGCGCTGATCAGTGCCTGCTGCTGGCCGAACGAAGTCAGGGCACGCTCGGCATCGCTGCGGGCATGGCTGACGGCCTCACCATGACGCAGGACCCAGAGCTTCATGGTTTGGGCTCGTCATCGGCCAGCGGACGACCCGCGCCTGCCGGGTGGGCCGTTTCGCCGTCGGCCGGGCGCGCCGTGGGCCAGTCGGAAAACGGCCAGGGTTTGTGTTCGGTGTGAAAGCTGCCGAAGCGGCCGATCTGGGCCAGGTATTGGCTCAGGCTGTCGCCGAAGGCCATCATGCCCGCGTTCGGCGCGCCATAGACCAGACGATAGATCAGCTGCACCAGCACCAGCGCGCCGAGCAGGAACTGGGCGACCTGCCAGACCAGCACGAACACCAGCATCCAGAGCACACGCAGTACGATGGCCTCGCGGTCCGGATCGTTGAAAGAACGGTTCATGAATTGCTCCTCAGTTGAAGCCGCTGGTGGAGATGAAGTCGACGTCGGTCTTGGGTTCGGCTCGCATCAGCAGGTCGATGACCTGGTTCAGGGTACGCCCTTCGAAAAGGATTGCATGCAGGCCCGCTACCAGCGGCATGTACACCTGCAGCTCCTGCGCCTTGGCCTTGAGCACCTTCAGGGTGTTGACCCCTTCGGCCACTTCGCCCAGGCGCGACACGGCGTCTTCCAGGCTCAGGCCTTCGCCCAGCGCGAACCCTACCTGATAGTTTCGGCTTTTGGGCGAGGAACAGGTGACGATGAGGTCACCGACCCCGGCCAGGCCAAGGAACGTCATGGGGTTGGCGCCCTGGCTGACGGCGAAGCGGGTCATCTCGGCGAGCGCGCGGGTGATCAGCATGCTCTTGGTGTTCTCGCCCATGCCCAATGCCACGGCCATGCCGGCGATGATCGCGTAGACGTTCTTCAAGGCGCCGCCCAGTTCGACGCCGAAGCGGTCACTGCTGGCATAGACCCGGAACGTGCGGCCGTGAAGAACGGCCTGGACGCGTTCGCAGAGGGCTTCGTCGGCGCTCGCCACCACGGTGGCGGTCAAGGCATGCTCGGCGATCTCGCGGGCCAGGTTGGGCCCGGACAGCACGCCGATGCGTGCGCCCGGCGCGACGTCTTCGAGGATTTCGCTCATCAGCTTGAAGGTCTGCGCCTCGATACCCTTGGTCAGGCTGACCAGCATCTTGCCCGTCAGCTGTCCGGCGTGCACGGCCAGCACGCTGCGCAGGGCGCTGGAAGGCAGCGCGACGAAGATCAGTTCGCTGCCGGCAATGGTCGCAGGCAGGTCGGTGACCGGCGTCACCCCTGGCAGTATCTTTATACCTTTGAGGTAGCGCGGGTTTTCCCGGTTCACCCGCATGGCCTCGGCCTGTTCGGGGTCGCGCATCCATTGCCGGACCGAATGACCGTTCTCGGCCAGCAGGTTGGCCACGGCGGTGCCGAAACTACCTCCTCCCAGCACGGCTATCGGCTGCTCTTGAGTCATATCCCATCCATTTGGTCGAGTTGAAGGCGATGAGGGACATTATACGGAGCCGCCCTGACACGACCAGTCCCGGCCCATGCCCCGGCAACATTACGACTGGAATTGTCGCTCTGACCGGTTAACATGCCTGACTGTTCAACTCGACTCAGGCCCTGTCGTGCTCGCCATATTCCCATTGCCTCACGCCCTGACATGAAGTTGCGCCTGAACCGCGACATTCATACGCGTACGCAGATCATCAGCGTCGGGCCGGCACTGCTGTTGACGCTGCTGCTGATCGGCTTCTTCACCTTCGTACGCCTGCAGGACCTTCGTCAGGAACTCAACCACACGGGCCAGTTGATCGCCAACCAGCTCGCCCCCGCTTCCGAGTACGGTGTGGTCACCGACAATGCCGCAGTGCTCGAAGGCTTGCTCGGCGCCACTCTGGCCACTCCTCATGTACGCTTTCTGGAGATCCAGGACCAGACCGATCAGCGCCTGGCCTACGTCGAACGGCGTGTCGGCGATGAGCATCGCTCGGCCCACGTCGAAGTGTTCCAGGCGCCGATCCAGATCCGCGGCGCGTTCCTCGAGGACCATCGGGCACAGGTGCAGCAGCACCTGGTGAGCGCCAGCAGTGGCGACTACCTGGGGCGGGTCATCGTTGGCATGTCCGACGATGCCTTCAGTCAGCGCCAGCAGGAGATCGTGCTCAAGGCGGGCGTGCTGGCGCTGTTTGCCCTGCTGTTCACCTATCTGCTGGCCCGGCGCCTGGCACGCAGCCTGGCCCAGCCGATCAGCGAAATGAGCCGGGTGGTCAAGGCCATCGGCCAGGGCCGCTTCGACACGCCGCTGCCGATCGTCGACGACAGCGAACTGGGCCACCTGGCCGGGCACATCAACAACCTGGCCAGTGCCTTGGCCAAAGCCAGCGACGAACAGCATCAGGCCATGCAGCAACTGATCCAGACCCGTGAAGAAGCCGAGCGCGCCAACAGCGCCAAGTCGGACTTCCTGGCGATGATGAGCCATGAACTGCGTACGCCCATGAACGGTGTGCTGGGCATGCTGCAGTTGCTCGAAACCACGGCACTGAACGATGAGCAACGCGATTACGCCCAAGTGGCGACCGAGTCCACCGAGCACCTGCTCAAGGTCATCAACGACATTCTGGATTTCTCCCGCATCGAACGGGCAGCCATGGAACTGGAGCACATCGGTTTCGGCCTGCACGAACTGATCACCAGTTGCGTGCAGGCCTTCCAGCACACCGCCCGGCAGCGCAAACTGGTGCTCGAACTGGCGCTGCCTGAGGGCATCGAGGGCTTGCAGGTCGAGGGTGATCCGACCCGCATCCGGCAGATTCTGGTCAATCTGATCGGCAATGCGCTGAAGTTCACCGATGACGGCGGGGTACACGTCGGCGTGCAGTGGCAGGTGCTCGATCACCAGTTGATCTGGCTGACCTGCACTGTGCGCGACACGGGCATCGGCATTGGCGAAGATCGCCTGGAAAGCATGTTCGTCGCCTTCGCGCAGGCCGACAGTTCGATATCGCGACGCTACGGCGGTACCGGCCTGGGCCTGCCGATCGCGCGGACCCTGGCTGAACGCATGGGCGGTACGTTGCGGGCCCAGAGCCAGGAGGGGCAAGGTTCGCTGTTCACCCTGGAAATGCCCTTGGCCCTGAGCCAACAGAGCCTGGCGCGTCCGGCACCGGTGCCCAGCACCTGCGCCCAGGACGACGGTGCCGGTCACCGCGTGCTGCTGGTGGAAGACAACCCGGTCAACCAGACCGTGATCGAAGCGATGCTGCGCAGCCTGGGTTATGACGTCGATGTGGTGAGTGACGGGGCCGAGGCGGTCAGCCAGGTGCGTGAACGGCTCTATTCGGCGGTGCTGATGGACTGCCGCCTGCCGGTTCTGGACGGCTACGGCGCTTCACGGCAGATCCGCCAGATTCCCGGTCGCACCGAGCTGCCGATCATCGCCCTGACCGCCAACGCCTTGCTGGGCGACCGCGATACCTGCCTGGACGCGGGAATGAACGATTACCTGGCCAAACCGTTCAAACGTGCAGACCTGCAACAGGTTCTGCTGCGCTGGACGAGCTGAAAATGCACCGGTGAATTACGACCCGATGCCTTCCAGATAGCGCCCGTTGCTGGCAAGAAATGTTAAAGTGCGGCAGTCTTGTACATCCATTCGGACAAAGCCCGCCGTCTGGCATTATAATTTCAGTGAACAAGTGTACTTCCGTATCGCTTGCGCTGTGACTTTCACTACAACGCAATAGTCTATGTGTAGGCTGCCGACCCAGGCTTTGATCCTTCTGGTCGGTCGGGAAGATCTGCCCCCTGCCACCAGGGACTATTGAGGAGCTCGCATGACCAAACAAAACGCCTTTACTCGGGAAGATCTGCTGCGCTGCAGTCGTGGCGAGCTGTTCGGCCCAGGTAACGCGCAATTGCCCGCCCCCAACATGCTGATGGTGGACCGAATCACCCATATCAGCGCCGAAGGTGGCAAGTACGGCAAGGGTGAATTGGTCGCCGAGCTGGATATCACCCCGGACCTGTGGTTCTTCGCCTGCCATTTCGAAGGCGATCCGGTGATGCCGGGCTGCCTGGGCCTGGATGCCATGTGGCAGCTGGTCGGTTTCTTCCTGGGCTGGCAAGGCCTGCCGGGCCGCGGCCGTGCGCTGGGTTCGGGCGAAGTGAAGTTCTTCGGCCAGGTTCTGCCGACCGCCAAGAAGGTCACCTACAACATTCATATCAAGCGCGTGCTCAAGGGCAAGCTGAACATGGCCATCGCCGATGGCTCGGTCAGTGTCGACGGTCGCGAGATCTACACCGCCGACGGCCTTCGGGTTGGCGTCTTTACATCCACCGAAAATTTCTAAGGGTTATCCGCATGCGCCGCGTTGTTATCACTGGTCTGGGCATCGTTTCGTGCCTGGGCAATGACAAAGACACCGTCTCCGCAAACCTGCGGGCAAGCCGCCCTGGCATCCGCTTCAACCCGGAATATGCCGAAATGGGTCTGCGTAGCCAGGTTTCCGGCTCCATCGACCTCAATCTGGAAGAATTGATCGACCGCAAGGTGTACCGCTTCGTCGGCCATGCCGCCGCGTACGCCTACCTGGCCATGCAGGATGCAATCAAGGATTCCGGCCTGACCGAAGAGCAGGTCTCCAATCCTCGTACCGGCCTGATCGCAGGTTCGGGCGGCGCCTCCACCTTGAACCAGATGGAAGCACTCGACATCCTGCGCGAAAAAGGCGTGAAGCGCGTCGGCCCGTACCGTGTCACCCGGACCATGAGCAGCACCGTGTCGGCCTGCCTGGCCACCCCGTTCAAGATCAAGGGCCTGAACTACTCCATCGCCTCGGCGTGCGCCACCAGCGCGCACTGCATCGGTACGGCCATGGAACAGATCCAGATGGGCAAGCAGGACGTGGTGTTCGCCGGTGGCGGCGAAGAGGAGCACTGGAGCCAGTCGTTCCTGTTCGATGCCATGGGCGCCCTGTCCAGCAAGCGCAACGACACGCCCGAGAAAGCTTCGCGTGCCTATGACAGCGACCGTGATGGCTTCGTCATCGCCGGTGGCGGTGGCATGGTGGTGGTCGAGGAACTGGAGCACGCCTTGGCCCGCGGCGCGCACATCTACGCCGAGATCGTCGGCTACGGTGCAACCTCCGATGGCTACGACATGGTCGCGCCAAGCGGCGAAGGCGCCATCCGCTGCATGCAGCAGGCCCTGTCCACCGTCGACACCCCGATCGACTACCTGAACACCCACGGCACTTCCACGCCAGTGGGCGACGTAGCCGAGATGAAAGGTGTGCGTGAAGTCTTCGCTGGCAAGTATCCGGCCATCAGCTCGACCAAGAGCCTGTCCGGTCACTCCCTGGGCGCCGCTGGCGTGCACGAAGCGATCTACTGCATGCTGATGATGGAAGGCAACTTCATCGCCGGCTCCGCCAACATCGACGAACTGGACCCTGACGTGGCCGATCTGCCGGTGCAGACCGTTACTCAGGAAAACGTCGAGATCAACACCGTGATGAGCAACAGCTTCGGCTTCGGCGGCACCAACGCTACCCTGGTGCTCAAGCGCTGGACCGGCCAGTAAGGCTCATAGCCTTGCTTGAAGACGGCGCCCGCGGGCGCCGTTTTTTTTGCCTGCAGTCGGTCGGCTGACGACAGTTGAACCCCTTTGGCGGCACAAGCCTCTATAGAGTGTGGTTTGTGCACTCTAACGAAGGGATCTTCATGTCTATCACCGTGACTACCGAACCCGGCGACGGATTTCGCCACCGCATCGACATCGATGGCCGCCACTCATTCCATACCGACCTGCTCGAAGCCTTGGGTGGCGCAGATTCGGCCCCCTCCCCCCACGACTATTTTGACGCCGCACTGGGCGCCTGCAAGGCCTTGACCCTGAAGCTTTATGCGCAGCGCAAAAACATCCCATTGACCGGGGTGAACATCGAGGTCAAGCGCGACAACAGCCAGGAGCCGACCGGCAAGTACAGCCTGCGGGTCAAACTGACGCTACTGGGCAATCTGACGGAAGCACAGCGCCATGACCTGGACCGGGTCGCCGATCACTGTCCGGTGCACAAACTGATGACCAGCGCGGTGATCGATATCGAGACGTATCTGGCCGAGGCTTAGGTGGGGGTCGTTCGCGGCCGCTGACCGCTCCTATGCAATTTCCGTAGGAGCGGCCAGTGGCCGCGAACAGGCATTCCTAGTCACATGCTGACTCAGGCCTGGAACACTTCGTCGAGCAGGTTGTGCATGGCCTGGAAAGCCCGCGCCGAGACCTTGGCATCGTACATCTGCACACCTGGGTTGTTGGCCTCGGTGTCGGTGAACGAATGGTAGGCACCCCCGTAGCTGGTCAACTGCCAGTCCACACCTGCCGAGTTCATTTCGGAACGGAACGCAGGCAATTGCTCGGCCGGCACCAGTGGGTCGGCGTCGCCATGCAGCACCAGGACCGAACCCTTGATGTCATGAGCATCGGCCGGATTGGGTGTGTCCAGCGTGCCGTGGAACGACACGGTGGCCTTGAGCGCTGCGCCGGTACGTGCCAGCTCCAGAGCACAGCAACCGCCGAAGCAGAAACCGAAGGCTGCGGACTGAGCGGGATCGACGGCAGCATGGGTCTGCTCGTGCAATTGCTGCAACGCCACCTGCATGCGCTTGCGCAGCAGGGCACGGTCGTTCTTCAGCGGGGTCATGGCCGCTGCGGCTTCGTCGTTGTTGCTCGGGCGCACGCCCTGCCCATACAAGTCCACCAGCAGCACCACATAGCCCTTGGAAGCCACGGCATGGGCGATGCGCTCGGCACCCTCGCTGACACCCATCCAGTTGGGCGCCATCACCAGCCCCGGACGTGGAGAAACGATATCGGCGTCGTACACCAGACGGCTTTCGTACGCCTGCCCGTCGATCTGGTAGACCACGGATTGAACGGTCAATGTGCTCATGTTTGTACCCCCAAAAGGTCGTGACTGAAAACGAAAAAGCCCGCCGAAGCGGGCTTTTACCTGGACTGCTTAAACGGACAACTCGACCAGCAGCTTGTTCAGCCGCCGCACGTATCCGGCAGGATCTTTCAAGCTGTCACCGGCCGCCAGCGCCGCCTGATCGAACAGGATGTGAGAGAAGTCGGCGAAACGATCTTCGCTCTGCTCCACGTCCAGCTTGGCGATCAGCGGGTGATTGGGGTTGAACTCGAAGATCGGTTTGGAATCCGGCACCTTCTGGCCGCTGGCTTCCAGGATCTGGCGCATCTGCAGGCCCAGGTCCTGCTCACCGATGGCCAGGATTGCAGGCGAATCTGTCAGACGGTGGGAAACCCGCACTTCGCTGACGGAATCACCCAGAGCCGCTTTAAGGCGCTCGACCAGCCCCTCCTTGTCCTTGGCGATTTCTTCCTGGGCTTTCTTGTCTTCTTCGGAATCCAGCTTGCCCAGGTCGAGGTCGCCACGGGCAACGTCGACGAAGCCCTTGCCATCGAATTCGGTCAGGTAGCTCATCAGCCACTCGTCGATGCGATCGGTCAGCAGCAGCACTTCGATGCCTTTCTTGCGGAAGACTTCCAGGTGCGGACTGTTCTTGACCTGCGCATAGGACTCGCCGGACAGGTAGTAGATCTTGTCCTGACCTTCCTTGACCCGTGCCAGGTAGTCGGCCAGGCCGACGCTCTGCTCGCCGCTGTCGTCGCTGGTGGAAGCGAAGCGCAGCAGACCGGCGATCTTTTCCTTGTTGGCGAAATCTTCGGCAGGGCCTTCCTTGAGGACCTGGCCAAAGTTCTTCCAGAACCCCTTGTATTGCTCGGGCTCGTTCTTGGCCAGTTTCTCCAGCATGTCGAGAACACGCTTGGTCAGGGCCGTTTTCATCGAGTCGATGATCGGGTCTTTCTGCAGGATCTCACGCGACACGTTCAGGGACAGGTCGTTGGAGTCGACCACACCCTTGATGAAGCGCAGGTACAACGGCAGGAAGGACTCGGCCTGATCCATCACGAACACGCGCTGTACGTACAGCTTGAGGCCACGCGGGGCTTCGCGCTGGTACAGGTCGAACGGTGCGCGGGCCGGTACGTACAGCAGCGAGGTGTATTCCAGCTTGCCTTCGACCTTGTTGTGGCTCCAGCTCAGCGGGTTCTCGTAGTCGTGACCGACGTGCTTGTAGAACTCCTGGTATTCCTCGTCCTTGATCTCGGTACGCGGACGGGTCCACAGGGCGCTGGCGCGGTTGACGGTTTCCCACTCCTGCGCCGGAGCCTCTTCGCCTTCGGCCGGCGCGCTTTCCTTGGGCAGCTCGATCGGCAGGGCGATGTGGTCGGAGTACTTCTTGATGATATTGCGCAGACGGTAACCGTCGGCGAATTCGTCTTCGGCGCTTTTCAGGTGCAGGACGATACGAGTACCGCGCTCGGCTTTCTCTATGTTGGCGACTTCGAACTCGCCTTCACCCTTGGACGACCAGTGCACGCCTTCGCTGGCTGGGGTGCCGGCACGGCGGCTGTAGACGTCAACCTGGTCGGCGACGATGAAGGCCGAGTAGAAGCCCACCCCGAACTGACCGATCAGGTGCGAGTCCTTCTTCTGATCGCCGGTGAGGTTCTTCATGAAATCGGCAGTGCCGGACTTGGCGATGGTGCCCAGGTGGGTCACGACATCGTCACGGTTCATGCCGATACCGTTGTCTTCGAGGGTGACGGTCTTGGCGTCCTTGTCGAAGCTGACGCGGATCTTGAGCTCACCGCCGCCTTCGAGCAGCTCGGGCTTGGCCAGTGCTTCGAAACGCAGCTTGTCGACGGCGTCGGAGGCGTTCGAGATCAATTCGCGAAGGAAGATTTCCTTGTTGGAATACAGCGAATGGATCATGAGGTGCAGCAGCTGCTTCACCTCGGTCTGGAAGCCCAGGGTTTCCTTTTGAGTTTCCACACTCATGGTCATCAAACTCCAATCAGATGGCAGGTGCCGCCGATGAGCGGCGGGATGACAAGGAGATGGGGCCACCGATCGGTATTTCAAGGGTGGCGTCGGCAGACGAGTGAGCCAGCACCCGTGAACGGCTTCTTTCACCCAGGGCCAGCGTGAAAACCGGACGAGTGCTTGAACGGTACAGCACGGCTGCGGAAAAACCTCATTGCGATCCGATACTTATATATAACCGCAATGACGGAACTTATATCCGAGGCACACCCTCTTAGCCTCGTAGATACCCAATAAGGAGAAACACCATGCGCAAGACACTCGCTTACTCCCTGATGCTGGCTGCCACCCTTGGTCTGGCTGCTTGCGACAAGAAATCCGAAGACAAGGCTCAGGACGCTGCAGAGCATCGTCAGGAAGCGCAGGAAAAAATGGACTCGGCTCAAGAGAAAATGAACGATGCCGCCAAGGAAAACGCCAAGGCCAACGAAGCGGCTGCCGAATCGAACAAGGCTGCAGCTCAGGAAGCGACCAAGTCCGACTCGAGCATGCCCGTAGCCCCAGGCACCACCCCTGCTACCCAAGTGCCGCCTGCCAAGAACTGATTGATCGGCGGTGCCTGCTTTGCGGGCAGAGCCCGCTCCCACAGGAGCGCGCTCGACCTGGCGATGAACGCGCCGCGATCAAGACAAAAAAAATCCCCGAACCAGTCGGGGATTTTTTTATGCCTGAAGACTATAGACAATCAGTCTTCGCGATAGCGACGCAGCTTCAGCTGCTTGCCAGCGACGCGAGTATCTTTCAGCTTGCTCAGCAGACCTTCCAGACCTTCTTCCGGCAGCTCGACCAGGCTGAAGCTGTCACGCACCTGGATGCGACCGATGGCTTCGCGGGCCAGGCCGCCTTCGTTGAGGATGGCGCCCAGCAGGTTCTTCGCGGCGATGCCGTCACGAGCACCCAAGGCAGTACGGCAGCGCGCGCGGCCTTCACCCAGTGGCATGGGGGCGCGACGCTCGCGGTCACCACGGTCAGGACGATCACCGCTGCTGCGTTCGCGTGGAGCGCTGGTCGGAACCAGTGGCTGCTCTTTGTTGACGGCATCCAGGGTCAGCGCCTGGCCATTGGTGGCCTTGCGCAGCAGGGCCGCGGCCAGGGCACGCGGGCTGCAACCGATGTCGGCGGTCAAGCGGTCCAGCAACTCGCCGTGGGTGCTTTCGGCATCACCCACCAACGGCGCGAGGCTGTTGGTCAGCTTGCGAATGCGCGCATCCAGTACGGCCTGGCCATCTGGCAGGCGAACTTCAGCGACCTTCTGGCCGGTGACACGCTCGATGACCTGCAGCATGCGACGCTCACGTGGAGTCACCAGCAGCAGCGCACGGCCTTCGCGACCGGCACGACCGGTACGGCCGATACGGTGCACGTAGGACTCGGGGTCGTACGGCATGTCGACGTTGAACACGTGAGTGATGCGCGGTACGTCCAAGCCACGGGCAGCGACGTCGGTGGCGACGACGATGTCCAGGCGACCATCCTTGAGCGAGTCGATGACGCGCTCGCGCTGGTTCTGGGCGATGTCACCGTTGAGTGCCGCAGCCTTGTAGCCTTTGGCTTCAAGGGCGCTGGCCAGGTCGAGGGTGGCTTGCTTGGTGCGCACGAATGCGATCAGCGCATCGAACTCTTCGACTTCCAGCAGCCGCAGGACAGCCGAGGTCTTCTGGTCGGCGTGAACCAGCAGGTGAGCCTGCTCGATCGCGGTGACGGTCTGAGTCTTGGTCTGGATCTTGACGTGCTTGGGGTCTTTGAGATGACGCTCGGCAATGGCGCGGATCGACTGTGGCAAAGTTGCCGAGAACAGTACGGTCTGGCGAGTCTCGGGCATGGCCTTGAAGATGACTTCCAGGTCATCCATGAAGCCCAGCTTGAGCATTTCGTCGGCTTCGTCGAGCACCAGGTGGTTCACCGTGGCGAGGACTTTCTCGTCGCGACGCAGGTGGTCGCAGAGACGGCCGGGGGTAGCGACGACGATTTGCGCGCCGTTGCGGATGGCTTTCAATTGCGGGCCCATCGGGGCACCGCCGTACACGGCCACTACGGTAACGCCAGGCATCTGCTTGGCGTAGGTTTCGAATGCAGTGGCTACTTGTAGCGCCAACTCACGGGTTGGCGCCAGGATCAGGGCTTGCGGCTCGCGCTTGCTCGGGTCGATACGATGCAGGATCGGCAGAGCGAAGGCGGCGGTTTTACCGGTGCCTGTCTGCGCCTGGCCGATCATGTCATGACCGGCGAGAATGATCGGGATCGATTGTTGCTGGATAGCCGAAGGCTCTTCGTAGCCGGTAGCGACTACAGCAGCAACAATGTTCGGATGAAGTTCGAGAGCGGCGAAGCCGCCGGTTTCCTGGGTCATGGGTCTGCCTCTAAGTGCATCCGCAAAGACCCATGCTCCAAAGCTGCGCATGCCTTGTAAGACTCGAGAGTCACCCTGGCAGCTTTGTCGGCGGGGATTTGCGAAAACGATTGAATGAAAGAATCGTTAGGGAGAGTCCGCGGAACGGACATGCAGCCGAAGCTGTCTTCGGGGGATTGCGCTACCTAAACGTGGCCTGGTTAAAGACCGGCGCGCACTATACCTGAAAACGGCCGCAAGGTGAGACTTTTTTGTACCTTGGTGCCGCATGCACGGCCGAGCCACGCGGGCTTTGCGCGAATCGGCATCACGGTCTATTTTAGCGAAGGCGCCTGCGCAGGTGCGGCGGCTGAAACCTTTCATCCAAAACCTTCGGAGAATGCCGTCATGCCCACCCCCTGCCCCGGCAAGGTCAGCTGCGAGCTGCGCGAGCACGTCATGCTCATCGGCCTTGACCGCCCTGCCAAACGCAATGCATTCGACCTGCCCATGCTCGATGCCCTGAGCCTGGCCTACGGCACGTTCGAGCACGAGCCGATGGCGCGGGTGGCGCTGGTGTATTGCCACGGTGAGCATTTCACCGCAGGGCTCGATCTGACGGCGGTGAGCACGCGTCTGAGCCAGGGTTGGCAGGTACCGCCCGGCGGCTGCGATCCCTGGCGGGTGTCCGGCGGGCCGGTGGTCAGCAAACCGGTCATCGTCGCGGCGCAGGGGTACTGCCTCACCGTGGGCATCGAGCTGATGCTCGCAGCCGACATCAACCTGTGCGCCAGCAATACCCGCTTTGCCCAGATGGAGGTGCAGCGCGGGCTGTTCCCGTTCGGCGGCGCCACCTTGCGCCTGCAACAGATTGCCGGCTGGGGCAATGCGATGCGCTGGCTGCTCACCGGCGATGAGTTCGATGCTTACGAGGCGCTGCGCCTGGGCCTGGTGCAGGAAGTCATGGCCAGTGAGGACCTGCTGCCCAACGCGCTCGCCCTGGCCCAGCGGATTGCCCGGCAGGCGCCGCTGGGCGTGCAGGCGACCCTGGCGTCGGCGCGCCTGGCGATCAGCGACGGCGAAGTGGCCGCCAGCCGCCAATTGGCAGCGACCACGGGACGGCTGTTCGCCAGCGAGGACGCCCACGAGGGCCTGGCGGCGATGCAGCAGCAGCGCCCTGCCGTGTTCGTCGGCCAGTAGCAGGGGGCATCGAGTCGACGCGGCGTGTCAGGTCGCCGGGCGGATCAGGTCGATCAGGCTCTGCAGGGAATAGCCCAACTGCGGCGCAAGGGCTTCGGCACGCTGGCGCAGACCGGGCAGGTCCAGCTGCTGCTCGATATCGGCCGGTACCATCACGATCACGTTGCCCTCCTTCACCGGCAACTCCCAGTAGTGGCGCTGGTAGAGCCCGCGCAGCAACGCAGCGCCGAGCGGCTTGCCGTCGTTGCCGGCCCACTGGTTGATGATCAGCCAACCGTGCGGGTTCAGGCGTTGCTGGCACTGTTCGAGAAAGCGCCAAGCCAAGTGCGCGGGCGCCGGACCGTGATCGGTATACAGGTCGACGAAGATCAGGTCGGCGGTTTCGGCGCTGGGCAGCAGTTCCAGGGCGTCGCCGACCCGAATGTACAGCCTGGGATCGTCTTCCAGGCCCATGTATTCGATGGCCAGCCGGGGCACGTCGGGGCGCAGTTCGATGCATTCGACGTCCTCGAGTGGCAGGAACTTGAGGCAGGCCTGGGTCAACGTGCCTGCGCCGAGGCCCAGGAACAGGGCGCTTTCGGGTTCGGCATGGCACAGCGCGCCCACCAGCATGGCCCGCGTGTAGTCGTACTCCAGCCAGCTGGGGTCGGCAGTGAAGGTGCAGCTCTGCTCGATGGCGTCGCCGAACTCCAGGAAACGGTAGTCCGCCACTTCCAGCACGCGGATCATGCCCCAGGCGTCGTGCACCTCGGCCAGTACGTGCTCGGTGCGTTCGCGGGGTTGCAGGGTGTCTTGATCTTCCACCTGAGGGCTCGTCGCGGCGAATTGAAGCGCCGATTGTGGCATTAATCCACCGAAACCGGGCACCCCGTGCGGTCGATTCGAGCTAGACCCTGAACACTAAACCTTGAACAACAGCAGGACCGCGCAGAGCAGCAGGAATACGCAAAAGCTGCCACGCAGGACTTTTTCCGACAGGCTGTAGGCGATCTTCACGCCCCAGCTGATGCTCAGCAGACCGCCTACGGCCATCGGTATGCCCATGGCCCAGTCGACGTGATCGTGCACCGCGTAGGTCAGCAGGGTCACGCTGGTACTCGGCGCAGCGAGGGCCAGCGACAGGCCCTGGGCCATGATCTGGGTGGTGCCGAAGGCGCTGGTCAGCACCGGCGTGGCCAGCACAGCGCCACCGACGCCGAAGAAGCCGCCGATTACCCCGGAAAAGCCACCCAGTACGCCCAGCCATGGCCAGGCATGACGCATCTCGCCCGTGCCACTGACCGGCCGAAGGAACATCTGCGCGATGTTGTAGACCACCAGTGCCAACAGGAACGCCACGAAGCCCACCCGCATCGATCCCGGGTCCAGCCCGGACGCGAGCATGGAGGCGAGCCAGGCGCAGACCAGACCACCCACGGCCAGGGGCAAGGCGTGCCGCCAGGGAATGGGACGACGCTGGTGATAGCGCCACATTGCCAGGAGCACGTTGGGCACCACCATCACCAGCGACGTGCCCTGCGCCAGTTGCTGGTCCACACCGAACAGCAGGCCCAGGGCCGGAATCGCGATCAGGCCGCCGCCGATGCCGAACACGCCGCCCAGCGTGCCCATCGCCGCACCCAGTGCAATGTAGAGCAATGTTTCGAACATACCGCCTCTCTCTATCCGGGGGTGCACCCTCAAGCCGTGCATCCTACCAGTGTGACCGCCGTCGATGGGTATGCACCTGGGGCACAACCTCGAACGAACTATGGGCGATGTTTGTAGCTCGAAATCAACAGCAGCCTCATCACGGAACGAGCGAGCCGCCAGCCCTGCCATCGGCGAATCGCGCAATGCTCTCGCACCATTGGAAAAAGGATCAGCATGAACACCGAATCCACTCATGACAGGGCAGTCACCGCGGACGACAGCCTGCTGCTGGATAATCAGCTGTGCTTCTCGTTGTACTCGACATCGCTGTTGATGACCAAGGTGTACAAACCCCTGCTGCAAGCGCTTGGCCTGACCTACCCGCAGTACCTGACCATGATGGTGTTGTGGGAACGAGACGGCATGACCGTGGGCGAAATCAGTACCCGGTTGCTGACCGACCCCGGCTCGCTGACACCCCTGCTCAAACGCCTGGAAGCCGAAGGTCTGCTCAGCCGTACCCGCAGCAAAGATGACGAACGCGTGGTCATCGTCGAGCTGACGCCCCAGGGCCGGGCCCTGCGCGACCAGGCCGAGTCCGTGCCGCTGAACATCGTCAAGGCCAGTTGCCACAGCAGCGCGGAGCTGCGTGCCTTGCAGGCCAGCCTGCTGTCGTTGCGCAAGAACCTGCAACAAGGGCTCTGACAGCCCGCCCGAATACTTGGCGCGCAGGTGCTATCATCGCGCATTACCTGCCCCAAGGACCGAACGCGCCCCATGGATTATCGCAAGCCTTCAGATCGCAAAAGCATGCACTCGCGGATCGTCCAGGAACTGGGGATGCAAATCGTCTCCGGTCGCTTCAAGCCCGACGACCGCCTGCCCGCCGAAGCCCTGCTGTGTGAAGAGTATGCGGTCAGCCGCCCGGTGCTGCGCGAAGCCACCCGGGTCCTGGTGGCCAAGGGTCTGGTGTATTCCAAGCCGCGGGTGGGCTCGGTGGTCAAGCCGCGCCGTGAATGGCACATGCTCGACCCGGACGTCCTGCATTGGGTCATGCAAAGCACGCCGCAGAACGAATTCTTCGCCCTGTTGACCAGCGTGCGCACCATCATCGAACCGGCGGCAGCGGCGCTGGCGGCCCAGCATGCCACCGACGCCGAAGTCGCATCGATCGGCGAGGCCTACCAGCGCATGGAAGCGGCCGGATCGGTCGATGACGTGCTGCAGCCCGATCTGGATTTCCACAGCCGAATCGCCGACGCCACCCACAACGACCTGCTCGCGCACCTGTGCAACATGCTGTCGCTGGCGCTGCGCGAGGCCCTGCGTCATTCCAACCAGCGGCCCAACCTGCACGAGCTGGCCCTGCCGCGGCACAAGGCGATCCTCACCGCCATCGAGAACCGCGACGCTTTGGGGGCCCGGCATGCCACGCTGGTCCAGCTGGACGACGCGCGCAATGCCCTCAGTGTGGTGCTGGGGCGGGCCGAATCGCTGTAGGCCGGACCAGCAGCCAGGCCAGTGCCGGTAACAACCACAAGGCGCCAAGCATGTTCCACAGCAGCAGGAAGGTCAGCATCAGGCCCATGTCGGCCTGAAACTTGATGTCCGAGAACACCCAGGTCACCACCCCGCAAGCCAGGCACAACCCGGTGAACAGGACCGCTCGCCCGGTGGATCGCAACGTCTGGTAATAGGCGTGCTGCAACGGCAGTCCGGCGCGCAGGTGGCTGGCCAGACGACTGTAGAGGTAGATGCCGTAGTCCACGCCGACACCCACTCCCAGGGCGATCACCGGCAAGGTGGCGACTTTCACGCCGATCCCCATGAACGCCATCAACGCGTTGCCCAGTACCGACGTCAGCATCAGCGGCAGGACGATGCACAGGGTCGCGGCAAGGGAACGAAAGATCAGCAGGCACATGACCGCGACACACAGATAGACCAGCATCAGGACCTGTGGCTCACGGGCCTGGATCACCTGGTTGGTCGCCGCTTCGACTCCGGCATTGCCGGCGCCCAGCAGGAACTGCAGGTCGTCGCGATCATGTTCCGCAGCGAACGCCTGGACCGCGTCCACCACGCGCTCCAGGGTGAGGGCCTTGTGATCGTCGAGATAGATCAGGATCGGCGCCAGCGAACAGTCGGCGTTGTACAGACCCTCTGCCCGTGCGACGGCACTGTTGAGCACGGCCGCGTTGCGGCTCAGCGTTTCCCACTTGAGGTTGCCCTCGTTCATGCCCTTGATCGTCTGCCGCGCCACACTGACCAGGGAAACCGTCGACTGCACCCCGGGGGTGTTGTCCAGGGTCCACATCAGGTCGTCGATGGCCGCCATCGTCGGGTAGGTCGAGCAGCCTTCGACCGGCGTCTTGACCATCACCACCAGCACGTCGGCGCGGGTGGCGTAGTGATCGATGATGAACCGGTTGTCGGTGTTGTAGCGTGAATCGGGACGCAGTTCGGGCGCGCCCTGATCGAGATCGCCGATCTGCAGGTTCTGGCCATACCACAGGCCTGCGGCGCCGGCCAGCAAAGCCAAGACGATCGAGACCGCTGCCACGCGCGGGCGGGCCACGCGTGAAAAGGCGCGCCAGAAAGTCTGCTCGCGCGCACTGTCGGCCACTGCGCGTGGCCGAATGCCGATGTAGGAAATCACCACGGGCAGCAGGATCAGGTTGGTGAAGACGATCACCGCAACGCCTATCGAGGCACCGATTGCCAGCTCGCGGATGACGCCGATGTCGATGACCAGCAAGGCGATGAAACCCACGGCGTCGGCCAGGATGGCGACCATGCCGGGCAGGAACAGCTGCCGAAAGGTCCGTCGCGCGGCCGTCAGCGCGTCATCGGCAGTGCTCGCGTGCAGGGCGATGCCGTTGATCTTCTGCACCCCGTGGGAGATGCCGATGGCGAAGATCAGAAACGGCACCAGCATCGAATACGGATCGATCCCGAAACCGATCGCGTGCATCAGGCCCAATTGCCAGACCACGGCCACCAGGGTCGCGGTCAACACGGCCACGGTGCTGCGCACGCAGCGGGTGAAGGCGTAGAGCAGGAGCGTCGTGATGAGCACGGCCACGGCGAAGAACGCGGCCACTTTCATCAGGCCATCGATCAGATCACCCACCTTCTTGGCAAAGCCGACGATGTGCACCTTGACCTGCGGATTGCGCGCCTGGAACTGCTCGCGAATGCGATCTTCTAGCTGATGGGAAAACTGCTGGTAATCGAGTGCCAGCAACCTGCCGGGACGTTGCGGATCAGGATAGCGTTCAAGCAGCGGCACCTCGATGATGCTCGAACGAAAATCGTTGGCCACCAGGCGGCCGACCTGCCCCGAGCGCAGCACGTTGCTGCGCAGCGCCTCCAGACTCGCCGCCGTGCCGTCGTAGCGTTGCGGGATCACCTCGCCGCCGGCGAAGCCCTCCTCGGTGACCTCGGTCCACCGCACGCTGGGACTCCACAGCGACTTCAAGCCGGCACGGTCCACACCTGGCAGGTAGAACACCTCGTCGTGGAGCTGGCGCAGGGTTTCCATGTAGGCCGCGCTGAAAATGTCCCCGTCGGTGGCCTGCACAGCGATGCGCACGCTGTTGCCCAGGTGGGCGAGATCGTCGCGGTGGGCAAGCATGTTCTCGATGAACGGGTGCTGCAGCGGGATCATCTTTTCGAAGCTCGTGGCCGGGCGGATCAATATGGCCTGCCAGCACAGCACGAGACTGATCAGCAGGCACAGGGCAATGACGGCAGGACGGTGATCGAAGATCAGCCGTTCGAGCCACGACCCCTGCTGCTCGGCGAGCGCAGGCCGAGGCTGAAGCACATCACCTTGGGAGCCCGTCACGGTGCCACCGGCGCGCCGTCGCCGTCGACGCGTTCCAGCCCGCCCTGCCCGGCCAGTACCCAGCGATCCGGTCCGGCCGCTGTCACGCCTGCCAAGGCGCGACGGTCGGCTCGGCGGTAGAGACTGAAACGGTGGCCCTGGTCACGACTGCGCAGGACGCTGCCAGCATTGCCCACCAGCAGGATTTCGCCACTGTCCAGCCGCGCCGCCCCGGCCAGGCCGGACGCCAGCGCGCCCTGGGCGTCGCTCACCTCCACCGGTTGCCAGCTGTCGCCGAAATCTTCGGAGCGATACAGGCTGCCGCGCAGGCCGTAGATCAACAGAGTGCGCGGCTGTCCGGTGCCGATCACGCCGAACCAGGAGCCGGTGTAGGGGCTGGGCACCGCAGCCCAGCTCGCGCCAGCATCGGCGGAGCGGTACAGACTGCCCTGCTCGCCGACCACGAACAGACCGCCGTCCGGAATCATGGCGATGCCGTTGAGGTGGTACTGATCGTCGTTGGGCAGGCGCTCGCTGACCTCTTTCCAGGTCTGCCCGCCATCGCGGGTCTGCAGCACCAGGCCATAGGCACCGATGGCGAAGCCGTCGTCGACATCCTGGAACCACACATCCAGCAGAGGTGCTTCACGGTCCGGATCCTCGTGCTGTTTACGCCAGCTCAGTCCGCCGTCGGAAGTGGCCAGGATCACCGCGTCATGACCCACCGCCCAGCCATGCTGGCCGTCGACGAAGTACAGCGCGGTGAGCAGCTGTCGGGTCGGCACGCGAGCTTGCTGCCAGGTCAGGCCCCGGTCTGCCGAATGCAGGATGTGCCCACGCTCACCCACGGCAACCAACCGCTGACCGGCCTGGACGACGTCGAGCATCAGGCCGTGTTCGGCGCGGCTCGATGCGATGGCGTAGTCGTCTGCGGCGCACACCGGCTGTACGCCCTGCGAGACGATCAGGCACACACCGAGCAGGCAGCCCGCCAATCGACCCCACGACAGCGGCCCGCGCCGGGCGATCACCGACCGCGCAGCCACAGCCGAAAACGCGAGATGAACTCGGGCACGGCGCTGAAGAGGTAGGCATTGACGCCCAGGTTGGCCAGCGACACCACCAGAAACAGCTGGGGGATGGTCAGTTTGGCCATGCTGAGCAGGACGATGGACAGGATCGCCGACACCACCATGAACAGCGCGTTGAGGATGTTGTTGGCGGCGATCACTCGGGCGCGCTGGTCTTCGGCGGTGCGCGACTGGATCAACGCGTACAGCGGCACGATGTAGAAGCCGCCGAAGACGCCCAAACCTAGGATGTCGAACAAGACCCACCAGGTCTGACCCTGTCCCAGCGCCCCGATCCAGGTCTGAGGCGCCACCGCTGGCACGTGGCCGCTCGAATGCCACCACAGCAGCAGCCCGAACAGTGTCAGGCCAAGCGCGCCCAGCGGCACAAGGCCCATCTCGACCCTGTGCCGGGACAGCCGTTCGCACAGCATCGAGCCCAGGGCGATGCCCACGGAGAACACGGTCAGGATCAGGGTCACCACGGTTTCGTCCCCGTCCAGCCACTGCTGGGCGTAGGCCGGAATCTGGGTCAGGTAGATGGCGCCGACGAACCAGAACCAGGAATTGCCGATCAGCGAGCGCGAGACCGCCCGGGTCTGCCCCAGGCCCAGGCGCAAGGTGACCCAGGTCTGCCGGGCGATATTCCAGTCCAGAACCAGCCCCGGATTGGCGGCGCTCACCGGCGGTATGGCACGGCTGGCGAGATAGCCCGCCAGCGCCACCAGGAGCACGGCGCTGGCCACGACACCGGCGTGATTGGCGGCCGACATCATCACCCCGGCACCGATAGTGCCCGCCAGGATCGCCATGAATGTGCCCATTTCCACCAGGCCGTTGCCCCCGACCAGTTCTTCGGGGCGCAGTGCCTGGGGCATGATCGAGTACTTGACCGGACCGAACAGCGCCGAGTGGGTGCCCATGGCGAACAGCGCGGCGAGCATCAGCCACAGGTGGTCGAATGCGAACCCCACCGCGCCCACCGCCATGATGACGATCTCGGCCAGTTTGATGGCGCGGATCAAGCGGTGTTTGGGAAATTTTTCGCCGAACTGACCGGCCAGCGCCGAGAACAGAAAGAACGGCAGGATGAACAGCAGCGCGCAGAGATTGACCCAGACGCTGCGGTCGCCTTCGATGGCGAGCTTGTAGAGGATCGTCAGGATCAGCGATTGCTTGAAGATGTTGTCGTTGAAGGCACCCAGGGCCTGGGTCACGAAAAACGGCAGGAAACGGCGCTTGCCGAGCAAGGCGAACTGCGACTGCTGACTCATCGATCCTGTCCCTGAATGATGCCGGGTGGGCTGGCCATGGGGGTAGTGTGGCGTGGCGACGAGGCCCTGTACGGCAATCATGACCTGCACTTGAGAGGTTTCTTCGTCGGCGCACAGCATAACTCTATACCGTCCATCGCCCAACTGGATGACAGCGGTTGCGACCATGGTCGGCACTGACGGCGCAGCGCCTGCCGTGCGAGACTGGCGGGTGCCCGTTGCGATGGGCGCCTGCCCGCCCCGTTCCGGAGTCATCGATGTCGTTGTCCAGCGGATTGATCGCCACCGTTGCCCTGGCCTACATGGCCGTGATGTTCGCCATAGCCTTCTACGGCGACCGCCGCAGCGCGCCGCTGCCGCCTCGGGTGCGCGCCTGGGTCTACAGCCTGTCGCTGGCGGTGTACTGCACCAGCTGGACGTTCTTCGGTGCGGTGGGCCAGGCGGCCGAGCAGCTCTGGGCGTTCCTGCCGATCTACCTGGGGCCGGTACTGCTGATGCTGCTGGCGCCCTGGGTGCAGCAGAAGATGGTGATGATCAGCAAGCAGGAAAACATCACCTCCATTGCCGACTTCATCGCGGCGCGCTACGGCAAGTCGCAGAGCCTGGCGGTGGTCGTCGCGCTGATCTGCCTGATCGGCGTGCTGCCCTACATCGCCTTGCAGCTCAAGGGCATCGTGCTGGGCGTGAACCTGCTGATCGGTGCCGGTGCCGACGCCACCGGCACCCGCGTGCAGGACACCGCCATGGTGGTGACCCTGGTGCTGGCGCTGTTCACCATTCTCTTCGGCACGCGCACGCTCGACGTCACCGAGCACCACCGCGGCATGGTCCTGGCGATCGCCTTCGAAGCGCTGGTCAAGCTGTTCGCGTTCCTGGCCGTGGGTATCTTCGTCACCTATGGTCTGTACGACGGTTTCGATGACCTGCTCGATCAAGCCATGCTGGCGCCACGCCTGGAAGCGTACTGGAAGGAAACCATCAACTGGCCCTCGATGGTGGTGCAGACCGGCGTAGCCATGATGGCCATCCTCTGCCTGCCACGGCAGTTCCACGTTACCGTGGTGGAGAACACCGACCCGCAGGACCTGCGCCTGGCGCGCTGGGTGTTTCCCGCCTATCTGATCCTGGCCGGGCTGTTCGTGGTGCCGATCGCCCTGGCCGGGCAGATGTTGCTGCCCAGCTCGGTGATTCCGGATTCGTTCGTCATCAGCCTGCCCCTGGCCGAAGCCCACCCGGCCCTGGCCTTGCTGGCCTTCATCGGCGGCGCATCGGCGGCCACCGGCATGGTCATCGTCGCCAGCGTGGCATTGTCGACCATGGTCTCCAATGACATGCTGCTGCCCTGGCTGCTGCGTCGGCAGAGTGCGGAGCGGCCTTTCGAAGTGTTTCGCCAGTGGATGCTCAGCGTGCGCCGGCTGAGCATCGTGGTGATCCTCTTGCTGGCCTACGTCAGCTATCGCCTGCTCGGCTCCACCGCCAGCCTGGCCACCATCGGCCAGATTGCCTTCGCCGCCGTGACCCAGCTGACCCCGGCGATGCTCGGTGCGCTGTACTGGAAGCAGGCCAACCGGCGCGGGGTTTTCGCCGGGCTGGCGGTGGGCATCTTCCTCTGGTTCTACACCCTGGTGCTGCCGGTCGCGGCGCACAGCCTGAACCTGCCGCTGAACCTCTTTCCCGGTCTGGCCTGGATCCACGGCAACCCCTTCGGTTTGCCGATCACCCCGTTGACCCAAGGTGTGGTGTTGTCGCTGGCCGGTAACTTCATCCTCTTCGCCTGGGTTTCGGTGCTGTCGCGCACCCGTGTCAGCGAGCACTGGCAGGCCGGGCGTTTCATCGGTCAGGAGATCAACGCCGGGCCCCATGGGCGCTCGCTGCTGGCGGTGCAGATCAACGACCTGCTCAACCTGGCCGCGCGCTTCGTGGGTGAGGAGCGTGCACGGCAGAGCTTTCTTCGCTACGCCTACCGCCAGGGCAAGGGCTTCAACCCCAACCAGAATGCCGACGGCCAGTGGATCGCCCATACCGAACGGCTGCTGGCGGGCGTGCTGGGCAGTTCGTCGACCCGCGCGGTAGTGAAGGCGGCCATCGAAGGTCGTGACATGCAACTCGAAGACGTGGTGCGCATCGCCGACGAAGCCAGCGAGGTGCTGCAATTCAACCGCGCGCTGTTGCAGGGCGCGATCGAAAACATCACCCAGGGCATCAGCGTGATCGATCAGTCGCTGCGCCTGGTGGCCTGGAACCACCGCTATCTGGAGCTGTTCAATTACCCGGACGGCTTGATCAGCGTGGGTCGGCCGATTGCCGACATCATCCGCTACAACGCCGAGCGCGGCCTGTGCGGACCGGGCGAGGCACAGGTCCATGTGGCCCGGCGTCTGCACTGGATGCGCCAGGGTCGCGCGCACACTTCCGAGCGGCTGTTCCCCAATGGCCGGGTCATCGAGTTGATCGGCAACCCGATGCCGGGCGGCGGCTTCGTCATGAGCTTCACCGACATCACCGCCTACCGCGAGGCCGCGCAGGCGCTCAAGGATGCCAACGAAGGCCTGGAGCAGCGGGTCGCCGAGCGCACCCATGAACTGTCGCAATTGAACCAGGCGCTGACCGAAGCCAAGGGTCATGCCGAATCGGCGAACCAGTCCAAGACCCGTTTCCTGGCCGCGGTCAGTCACGACCTGATGCAGCCGCTCAATGCCGCACGGCTGTTCTCCGCCGCGCTGTCGCACCAGCCCGGTTTATCGACCGAGGCCAGCCAACTGGTGCAGCACATGGACCATTCACTGCGCTCGGCCGAAGACCTGATCAGCGATCTGCTGGATATCTCCCGCCTGGAGAACGGCAAGATCAGCCCGGATCGCAAGGGCTTCGCCCTCAGCGAACTGTTCGATGGGCTGGGGCCGGAATTCAAGGCCCAGGCCCGCGAACAGGACTTTGATTTCCGCGTGCGCGGCAGCCGCTTGCGGGTGGACAGCGATATCAAGCTGTTGCGCCGCGTGCTGCAGAATTTCCTCACCAACGCGTTCCGCTACGGCCGCGGGCCGATCCTGCTGGGGGTGCGGCGCAAGCCCGGCGCGTTGAGCCTCGAGGTGTGGGACCGCGGCCCGGGCATCGCCCGTGACAAGCTGGAAACGATCTTCGAGGAATTCAAGCGCCTGGACAGCCACCAGACCCGGGCCGAAAAGGGTCTGGGCCTGGGCCTGGCGATTGCCGACGGGCTGTGCCGAGTGCTCGGCCATCCGCTGCAGGTGCGCTCCTGGCCGGGTCATGGCAGCGTGTTCAGCGTGACGGTCCCGCTGGCCGGCGTCGACACCCAGAACGCCCTGCCCGCTCCGGCGCCCGTGAGCCAGCCGCTGGGCGGGGCGCGAGTGTTGTGCGTCGACAACGAAGACAGCATCCTGCTGGGCATGCACAGCCTGCTCAGCCGCTGGGGGTGCGAGGTGTGGACCGCGCGCAACCGCCAGGAGTGTGCGGCGCTGCTGGCCGAAGGCAAGCGTCCGCAATTGGCCTTGGTGGACTACCACCTGGACGAAGGCGAGACCGGGACGCACCTGATGGCCTGGCTGCGCACTGCGCTGACGGAGCCGGTGCCGGGCGTGGTGATCAGCGCCGACGTGCGCCCCGAAACCGTCGCCCAGGTGCACGCCGCGGGCTTGGACTATCTGGCCAAGCCGGTCAAACCGGCGGCCTTGCGGGCGCTACTCAACCGGTACCTGAGCCGGCACTGACACGCCGTCGGCATCGGCCTCGGCGCTGGCGTCCTGACGCGCTTCGGTCATGGCGCGTTCGAGCAGGTCGGGCGGCAGGCTCTTGCTGGCACGGGCGCCAAGCAACTTGAGCTGCTCGCTGCGGCTGACCAGGTTGCCGCGCCCTTCGGTGAGCTTGTTGCGCGCCGCGCCGTAGGCCTTGTCCAGCTGCTGCAGGCGGTTGCCGACCTCGTCAAGGTCCTGGATGAACAAGACGAACTTGTCGTACAGCCACCCGGCGCGCTCGGCGATTTCGCGGGCATTCTGGCTTTGCCGTTCCTGCTTCCAGAGGCTGTCGATGACCCGCAGCGTTGCCAGCAAGGTGGTGGGGCTGACGATGACGATCTGCCGGTCGAAGGCTTCCTGGAACAGGTTGGGCTCGGCCTGCAGCGCAGCGGAGAAGGCCGCTTCGATGGGCACGAAGAGCAGGACGAAATCCAGGCTGTGCAGCCCGTCCAGGCGACTGTAGTCCTTGCCGGACAGCCCCTTGACGTGGTTGCGCAACGACAGCACGTGCTGCTTGAGCGCGGCCTGGGCGATGGCACCGTCTTCGGCGGCGATGTACTGCTGGTAGGCGGTGAGGCTGACCTTGGAATCGACCACCACCTGTTTGTCGCCGGGCAGCATGATCAACACGTCCGGCTGGAAACGCTCGCCGTCCGGTCCCTTGAGGCTGACCTGGGTCTGGTACTCGCGACCCTTTTCCAGCCCGGCATGCTCCAGCACCCGCTCCAGGATCAGCTCGCCCCAGTTACCCTGGGTCTTCTGGCCCTTGAGGGCCTGGGTCAGGTTGGTCGCTTCGGTGCTCAGGCGCTGGTTCAGCTGTTGCAGACGCTCCAGCTCCTTGCCCAGCGAGAAGCGCTCGCGCGCCTCGTTCTGGTAACTCTCTTCCACGCGCTTTTCGAACGACTGGATGCGCTCCTTGAGCGGATCGAGCAGTTGACCCAGGCGTTGCTGGCTGTTTTCGGCGAAGCGCTGTTCGCGCTCGTCGAAGATCTTGCCGGCCAGCTCGGCGAACTGCGCGCGCAGTTCGTCCCGTGAACCCTGCAGGTCGTTCAGGCGCTGCTGGTGGCTGTCCTGCTGTTCGCGCAGTTCAGCCGACAGGCCGGCGCATTGCGCATCCAGACGGCGCAATTCGGTTTCACGGGTGCTGCGTTCGATGCTCCAGGCGTGGGCGGCATCGCGGGCATTGTCGCGCTCGTTCTGCAGCAGCTCGACCTCGCGGCGCAGACCGGCCAGTTCGGCCTGCTTGGCCGAGTTGGCCTGGCTCAGGTCGCTGACCTCGTCGCGGCAGGCATCGAGCTGCGCGCTCAGGCCGTCCTGAGCCAACTGCGCGTTGCTCAGGCGCTCGTCGAGCAAGGCGACCTGGGCCAGGGCGGCAGTGCTTTTGCGCTGCAGCTGCCAGGCCAGTGCCAGGCACGGCAGGGCGGCCGCCAGCAGGCCGATCAACAGGCTGGTCACGTCCAGGGCCATGGTTTGCTCTCATGCAGGGTCGATGAGCGGCAGTCTGAGGCCATTGGCCTTTCGGGGCAAACCGGGTGTCAGCTGCGGCGCAGGTGGCTCAACGCGGTCTGGGCGGCCGGATCACCGGCGCGAGCCGCCTGGCGCAGAAGTTCCTGGCCGATGCGCTGGTCGCGGGCGTTGCCGCAGTCACGGCACATCAACTGGCCAAGCCGGCTTTGCGCGACCACTATCCCTTCGCGCGCGGGCTGCTTGAGCATGCGCCCGGCGAGGTGTTTGACGTTGGCCTTGTGGCCCAGGCGGGGGCTGTCGAGCAGCCAGAGGGCGACCTTGAGAGTGAAACGCTTGGGTGCAGCGGGAGCTGAACTTTTCATGAAAAACTTTGGGCAGATCGGAAAAGCGCGCCACCTTACTCTTTTTTTTCGGCGAATGCGCGGGAGGGTGACTAGTGGCCGCAGGGCTGAAACGCCTATGGCTACCGGTAAGGACTTCTCCCTATCGGCTAGTCGGACAATGTTTCCGGCCAGTTGCGGGCACAGTGCAATATCCGCAAGACAGTCACGACTTGCCCTCGAATGACATAGGCGGCTATGAAAGAGGTGTCGACAATAACCACTTCGTACGTGCCTTCGACCCTACCGATACGACCGCTGAGCGGGTGCTGTTCCAGGCGGGCTACGCAATCGCTTATACGTTGATCCACCTGGATAGCCGCGGCTGGATTGAACTCTTCGGTGTAATCAAAAATTCGGTCTCGATCCTTGAGCGCTGCTGCTGTCCATTCAAGCCTCACTCGCTTACCTCTTTCGATTTCTGCAAGGCGATGGCTCGGCGTCTGGCGAAATGCGCTTCGACATCTTCGGCTGGAATGGCAGGCGTGTGCTCGGCCAGGGCTTCCATGACCTTGGATTTGAACCAGGCGTCGTGGGCTTGAGGATCCGTGGTGAGCCCAACGGGCAAGCCACCTTCATTCGCCACCCGGGTAAGAAGAATTCGAACAGCATCTGATAGCGTCATGCCCATTTTTCCCAGCACGTGGGCGGCACGATCACGCAGTTCAGGGTCGATACGGGCTTGCACCAAAGCTGTGGCAGCCATGGGAACCTCCTCAATGGGTTTAAACCCGAATGTAATTCAAATGAATTACACTGGCAAGATCTGTGTCGGTATCCATGCCCGCGTATTTCAACCCAACAGCCCTGCCCGACCGTGCTCGGCAACCTCCATTTCTACCCTGGCACTCAACGCCACCCACCGAATCCCGGTCCAGCTCCCGGTCGCGATCAGATCGCCAGCGCGCAGTGGATTGCCCACTGCGGCGGCATGCCGGGCAGGGAGTTCAATGGTTCGACGAACGGCTGGCTGCCACCTGCTGCACGGCGTTCACAGCGGCAACTCGGTCTTGCGCCGGCGGACCTGCGCCGGGGCCGGACGCTCGCACGGCAGAAACCGGCCACGGCCCGCTTCGCCGCGAGGCTCGCCATCCCACACCACATCGCCGCGCGAAAGCGTCATGGCCGGCCAGGCGCTCAGCTGCATGCCGGCGTAGGGGGTGTAGTCGACGTTGTGGTGCAGCATCTCGTTGCTGATCGACACCGACCGTCCTTCATCCCAGATCACCAGATCGGCATCCGCGCCGATGGCGATACTGCCCTTGCGCGGGTACAGGCCGTACATCTTCGCCGCGTTGGTCGACGTCAGGGCGACGAAGCTCTGCGGGGTGATGCGGCCGGTGCGCACGCCTTCGGACCACAACAATGCCATGCGCGTCTCGACGCCGGGAATGCCGTTGGCGATCTTGTCGAACGAGGCGTCCTCGCCGTGGGCGCGCTTGCCATCGGGGCCGCCGTAGCGAAACGGCGCATGGTCGGACGAGAATATCTCGAACGAGCCGTTTTCCAGTCCATCCCAGATCACTTGCTGGTTGGCGGCGTCGCGCGGCGGTGGGCTGCAGATGCATTTGGCGCCTTCGAAACTGTCGTCGCAGCCCAGCGAATCGGCGGTCAGGAACAGATACTGCGGGCAGGTTTCGGCGTACACCTTCAGGCCGTGGCTCTGCGCCCAGCGAATCTGCTCCACGGCCTCGCGACCCGACACGTGGACGATGAGGATGGGCACGTCCACCAGTTCGGCCAGGGCAATGGCGCGATGGGTGGCCTCACGCTCCACCAGCATTGGCCGCGAGCTGGCATGATAGCGCGGCGCGCTGAGCCCGGCCGCCAGCAGGCGCTCGGTGAGCCAGGCGATGCAGTCGCTGTTCTCGGCATGCAGCATGACCATAGCGCCCTCGCGGCGCGCCACGGAGAGGGTTTCGAGAATCTCCCGATCACCCAGTTTCAGCGCGTCGTAGGTCATGTAGATCTTGAACGAGGTGTAGCCTTCGGCAATCAGCGCGGGCAGTTCTTCACGCAACACCTCGGGCGTGGGGTCGGTGACGATCAGGTGGAAGGCGTAGTCGATCACCGGTTTGTCGCCGGCACGGCGATGGTAGTCGTCCACCGCCGCGCGCAGGGTTTCGCCCTTCTGCTGGCAAGCGAACGGAATCACCGTGGTGGTTCCGCCGCAGGCGGCCGACAACGTGCCGCTGAAGAAGTCATCGGCCATGACCGAGCCGTCGCCGGTGGGCTGATCCAGGTGCACATGGCTGTCGATGCCCCCCGGGGTCACATGCCGACCTGCGGCATCGATTTCCTCGAGGCCTGGGGGCAGGTCCAGCGCCAGGGCGGCAATGCGCCCGTCACGAATGCCGATGTCGCTGGTGAAGATGTCTGCAGCAGTGACCACGCGAGCGTTGCGAATAACCGTATCGAAAGGTTGCATATCAAGCCTCTTCAAGCAGTAGCCGGCCCCGACCGGCAGGGTCAACATGTCCCAGCATCTACCCCGCAGGCACCGCAATCCGTGTAGCAGCGGTGCAAGCCGCGTCCGGGTTCACCGCAGTGTGTCAGGCAAACCGCGTCCACCGCCGACGCGGCTTGCGCCGCTGCTACAGGGCGGTGCATGCTCCAGCAGCATCGCGTTCCAGCCAGGCCTGGGCGATCTGTTCGCGGGTGGCGAACCAGACACCTTCGTGGCCCTGGGCGTATTCGATGAACTTCTGCAGGGCGCGCACCCGGCCTGGGCGGCCGACCATGCGCGGGTGCAGGCCGACGGACATCATGCGCAAGCCATTCGCGGACTCCTCGTGCAGCACCTCGAAGCTTTCCTTCATGTACTCGAGAAAATCCGAAGCCTGGGAGAGGCCCGGTGAATTCCAGTAACGGAAATCGTTGACGTCACTGGTGTACGGCACCACCAGGTGGCGTTTGCCTTCCACGTCGACGAAGTACGGCACGTCATCGTTGTAGGCGTCCGAGTCGTAGAGGAACCCGCCCTCCTCGGCCACCAGGCGACGGGTCCGCACGCTGGCGCCATAGCGGCAGTACCAGCCCACCGGGCGCTTGCCGCAGGTGCGCTGGAAGGATTCGATGGCCAGGCGGATGTGCTCGCGCTCCTGCGCCTCGGTGAGGCGGAACACTTCCTCCCAGCGATAGCCATGGCTGCACACCTCATGGCCCAGCTCGACCGCCGCGCGGGCCACGTCTGGATTCTGTTCGAACGCCACCGCGCAGGCATGAAAGGTGGACGGCACCTTGGCCTTCTGCAAGATCTCCAGAATCCGCCAGATGCCGACCCGCGAGCCGTATTCGTACATCGATTCCATGGCCAGGTTGCGCACGCCATCGGGAAACTGATAGCTGCCCCATTCGGTCATGCTTTCCTGATCGGGATCACCCATGGCCAGGGAGCGCTCGGAGCCTTCCTCGTAGTTGAGGACCAGACTGATCGCCAGTCGGGCACCATTGGGCCAAGTACCTTGGGGACGTTGCTGGCCATAACCGACCAGATCTCTGAGGGGGAATGTCACGGTACGGCTCTCCAGCAGGTTGGGCAAAAAGCCGGGCCTGGGGCCTCAGCAGTCGATGTCTTTCAGGGCTTCATGGTCGCGGCCATCGCCGAAGGCCAGGCCCATGGCCAAAGTCTGGGCGACGCAGAACGCCGCGGTCAGCGAGCGGAAACCGAGCAGCTCGGCGTCGTCGACTTCGATCATCACCGCAGCGCACTGGCCGATCGGGCTCAGCAGGCTGTCGGTGATGGCCACGATCGGCGTGCCGGCCGCGACTGCCTGATTGCAGGCGTCGATGGTTTCCTGGGCATAGGGCGGAAAGCTGACGGCCACCAGCACGTCGTCGCCATGCAGCGCCCCCATCTGCTCGCGCAGGCTGCCGCCCAGGCCGCTGATGTGCACGGCGCGGCGGCCGACCCGGCTCAAGGCATAGCTGAGGTACGCGGCCATGGGAAACGAACGGCGCATGCCGACCACGAAGGTGGTTCGCGCCTGTTGCAGCAGGGCAATGGCCTGTTCCAGCGCCTGCACCTGCTGCCCTTCGGCGAGGTGTTCGAGGGAGACGATATTGGCCCGGCTGAAGGCGCCCAGCATGGCGCCCACGTCGGTCGGATCGTCCAGCAGCTGCTCGCCGCGGTAGTGACGGATACGCTCCTTGAAGCTGCCCTGCCCGGCCTTTTCCAACGGCGCCTTGCACACGCGCTGCAGATCGCTGAAGCCACCATAGCCCAAGGCCTGAGCCAGGCGAATGAACGCCGAAGCGGGAATCTGCGAACGCGCGGCCAGGGCGGCGACCGTGTTGAGCGCCACGTCATGGGGGTGCTCGATCACGTACTGCGCGGCATCGCGCATGCGCGCGGTGAGTTTGTCCTGGCCGACGGCGATGGCGCTGCGCAGCTCTTCAAGGGTGTGCGGTAATGGCATGGGTCTGTGGCTCGATAGCTCGGTGGCTCGATGACGGTCAGCGGGGACGCAGTTCTGCGATGGCGTGGGCCAGGCATTCCACCAGCCGGGTCATTTCGTCGACGGTGTTGTAGTGCGCGATGGAAACGCGCACCACCCCGCCCTGAGGCGCCAGGCCCAGTGCTTCGATCAAGTGACGGGCGTAGAAGTCACCAAAACGGATGCCCAAACGCGCGGCATCGACGCGACGCACGATCGCTTCGGACTGCACGCCCTCGACCACGAAACTGATGGTCGGCACCCGGTCACCTGCGGTGACGCGCGGCTTGCCGATGATGCGCACGCCGTCGGCCTCGCGCAAATAGCCCAGCAGAATCTCGGCCAGCACGTTCTCCTGCACTTCGAACGCATCGAAGGCCGCCTGCATGATCTGCCGCTCGCTGCCTTCGCCGCCCAGGCGGCGGCCGATGTCCAGCAGGTAGTCGCTGATGCCGATGCAGCCATAGGACAACTCGTAGTTGACGTTGCCCGGCTGCAGTTTGTACGGCAGCACGTCCTGGCCGATGAAGAAGTGGTTGAGGCTGGGCAGCTCCAGCAACAGCTCGCGCTTGCCCCACAGCACGGCGAAATGGGGACCGAAGACCTTGTAGAAACTGAAGACGTAGTAGTCGGCGCCACTGGCCTGCACGTCCACCAGACGGTGCGGCGCGTACGCCACCGCGTCCACCACCAGCTTCGCACCGCAGGCATGCACGTGCTCGGCGACCTGCGCGACCGGGTTGACGCTGCCCAGAATGTTCGACGCGTGGGTCATCGCCACGTAACGGGTGCGCGGTCCCAGCAGTGCTTGGAGGTCGTGCAGTTCCAGCTCCAGGCTGGACGGGTCCACTGACCACACGCGCAATGTGGCCCCGCGCTCTTCGCACAGGCGCTGCCAAGGGCCGATGTTGGCTTCGTGATCGCTGTGGGTGACGATGATCTCGTCGCCCGCCCCGATCGAGGGTGCAATGGCCCGTGCCAGCAATTGCAGCAGCAGCGTGGTCGAGCCGGCCATCACGCACTCTTCCGAGTGGCGAGCATTGATCAGCTGGGCCACCGAGGCACGGGCTTCGAGCACCTTCTCACCGGCCTGCACCGACGGCGCGTAGGAGGCGCCCAACTGCACGGCATGGTTGAGCAAATAGTGGCTGATACGCTCGGCCACTGGCTTGAGCACTGCCGAACCGCCAGCATTGTCCAGGTAGCCGTAGCCGTCGGCGAGTGCAGGGAATTGGCGACGAACGTAGTCGATATCGAGGGCAGTCAAAGTGAGTCTCCCGGTTGCTTGTCAGGGGTCAAGCCTGTCAGTGATGCAGGATGGCCTGCAGGAACGCCTGGGTTCGCGGTTCCTGCGGCGCGGTGAAGAATGCCTGCGGAGCGTTCTGTTCGATGATGCGGCCGGTTTCCATGAAGATCACCCGGTCGGCGACCTTGCGCGCGAAGCCCATCTCGTGGGTCACCACGATCATGGTCACCCCGGACCGGGCCAGGTTCTGCATCACGTCGAGCACTTCGCCGACCATCTCCGGGTCCAGTGCCGAGGTGGGTTCGTCGAACAGGATCACACGCGGTTCCATGGCCATGGTCCGGGCGATCGCGACCCGTTGCTGCTGGCCTCCGGACAGTTGACTGGGGTACTTGTCGGCGTGGCTGGCCATGCCGACCTTTTCCAGCAACAGCCGCGCGCGGGCCTGGGCATCGCGTCGATTCATGCCGCGCACCCGCACCGGTGCCAAGGCGACGTTGGCCAGCACCGTGAGGTGGGGATAGAGGTTGAAGTTCTGAAACACCATGCCCACTTCGCAGCGGATGCCGGCGAGCTTGGCGCCGTTTTCCACGCGCTGCCCGGACACCCGGATGTCGCCGCCCTGATAGGGTTCGAGCAGGTTGATGCAGCGGATCAGGGTGGACTTGCCCGACCCCGACGGACCGAGGATCACCACCACCTCGCCCTGGGCGACGGTCAGGTTGATATCGGTGAGGGCCTGGAAAGGTCCGTAGAACTTGTCCAGCCGTTCGATTTCGATGACGTTGCTCATGCGCGCTTGCCTCCGTTGCCGTTGCGACGCTCGACCCAACTGACCAGTTGCACCAGCGGCAGCAGCAACAACAGGTACATGATCGCCGCCCCCACCAGCGGTGTAGGGTTGGCCGACAGCGCCTGGGCCTGGGTGGCCTGCTTGAGCAGGTCGGGCATGGCCACCACCGAAGCCAGGGCGGTGTCCTTCATGACGTTGATGCAATTGCTGGTCATCGGCGGCAGAACGATACGCATGGCCTGGGGCAGGATCACGTCGCGCATGGTGTTGAAGAAACTCATGCCCTGGGAGGCCGCCGCTTCGAACTGCCCCTTGGGTATGGCCTCGATGCCGGAGCGGAATATCTCGGCCGAGTAGGCACACGACACCAACGACAGCGCGGCCGCCGCAGCGGCGAAGGACGACAGCCGAATGCCGACGAAGGGCAAGGCGTAATAGATCAGCACCAGCAGGACCAGTAGCGGAATCGAGCGCAGCACGTCGATGTAGACCCGTGCCAGCCAGCGCACGGGGGTGTAGCCATACAGCCTGAGCATGGCCAGCAGCAACCCGCCGACCAGACCCAGCACGATACTCACCACGCCCAGCAGAATGGTCACGCCAAGGCCGCGCAGCATCAACGGCAGCGCATCGACGAACACGTCCCAGTTGAAGAAAGTGTGTAGCAACTCCATGAACGGATCCCTTGGTCGTGAGCCGGTAGCGGGCGGGGCGAAAGGCTGAACTTACTTGGGTACGTCGACGACCTTCACGGTGCTGGAGTCGTCTGCGGCAGCTGCCCCGAACCACTTCTTGTGCAGGTCGGCGATCACGCCGTCTTTTTTCATCTCGCTGATGATGGTGTTCACGCGCTCGCCTTCGGCCCAGCCCTTGGCGTGCATCAGCGAGTATTTCTCGCCGGTGGGGATGCGCGCGACCACGGCATACTGCGGCTTGTCCTTGATGTAATAGAGCACGGCGGGAATGTCGCTGATGTAGCCGTCCATGCGCCCGGACGCCAGGTCGAGCATGGCTGGCGACAACCCTTCGTAGCGCGAGATGTCCTTGAACTTGTACTCGCCCTGATGCTGGGCGGCCCACATGTCGCCGGTCGAACCGGTGTCCACGCCCACCACCTTGCCGCTCATGTCGGCCAGGCCCTTGATGCCGGACTTGGTCAGCACCGAGAGCGACTGGTCGCTGTCGTAGTACGGCTGGGCGAACCCGACCGATTCCAGGCGCTTGGGGGTGATGGTGATCGAAGAAATGGCGATGTCCGCGCGCTTGGACTGCACGGCGCTGAACAGACCGTTGAACGGAATGTTGACAAATTCCACGGTCTTGCCAGCGCGCTTGGCCACTTCCTTCACCACATCGACTTCGAAACCGACGATGTCGCCCTTGGCGTCCTGGAACTCCCAAGGGACATTGCCGACGTTGGCACCGACGGTCCAATCGGCAGCCAGTGCCGAGGCCGAAAACGCAGTGGCCACAGCCATGCTCAAAAGTACTTTCACGCTCATGTCCAGCTCCCCGATTCACGTCAGTGCCAATGGCGGCCTGGGTACTTGCGCAGGCCTGTCGAGAACGAGACTAGGAGTAAGAATCAAATAATTCAAGGTTTAATTTTATTGAATTAAATGCTCCATGAAAGGGCGATCAATGCCCGCATTGGTGCAGGCCACAAAGTCAGAAAACGAGCGGCACGCCGGGCATCGGCCAGGTAGTTCACGCCTCAAGTGCACTCAAGCGGAGCATGGACCAGACGCTGGCGACATCCCCAGTAGGAGCGGTCCGTGGCCGCGAAGGCCTCACCCCGGATGCACCTGACCCATCGCGAAGACTCCACAACGCCATACCCGCTTGGCAGTCCGGCTCACGCGCGCACCTGAATGATCACAAGTGCAAGTCAACATCTGACAACTGCATCCGTTCGTCCAAGCGAACCCCTATTCCATCCGCCCTGCAGACGGTCAATCACGCTTCTCGAGCGATAAATCAATGAAAAAGTCCAGCATAGGCCAAATTGACAGAGCCCAATCGTTCGGTATATTGATCATTAATATTCACTAAAAGGAACGATGTGAATGTGCTCGATGAACACACTGCCTACCGTCATTCGCGAAGCCGTCTCGTCCAACCTGAAGTCAGCACGATCCGTGCGTGGTATCTCCCTGTCCGGGTTGGCAGAAATCAGTGGCATCGGAAAGGCCACCCTGTCGGGCATCGAAAAAGGCGAAGGCAATCCGACCATCGAAACACTCTGGAATCTTGCCAGGAGTCTGAATGTACCTTTCGGCCAACTGATCGCCTCGGAACGCGAAGAGGCAACCGTCTACACCGCTGCCGGAATCAGCGCCAAACTTATCAACAGAGAAACGACGCCCAGGGTCATCGAGACCTTTGTGATGGAGCTGGCCCCGCATACCAAGCGGCTGGCCGAGCCACACATGGCAGGTGTCATCGAACACGTTCTGATGCTGCAAGGCCGGATGCTCATTGGCACCTCCAGCGAACCTCAATTGATCAGCTCCGGGCAATCGGTACGATTCAAAGGCGATGTGCAGCATCTTTATCAAAGTCTGGACGAACCGTGCATCGTCCAGATTTCGGTGATCTACCCCGAACCCGACAATCGGCCTTCGTGCGCGGACGACAAGATTCGCGACTGGCCCGTGACCATCGACGATTGGGAAGGCCTGAATGTGCAGGTCGATCGCATGGCGCTCGAAGCCAGGCAGGGCATCGTCGCCCGCAAACTGACTTTCGAAAAATGTCACCTTGAGGCGCAGATGGCACTCTCGGCGCTGAGCGATAACCTCAGGTCGGCACGCGTCAAAGTCGAAAGATCTCAACTTCATCTGGTCTACGAAGCCAGACCCATGATTGTCAGCCTGTCCCGGCAAGGCACCCATGCGCTGATCCAGTCGACCGCACCCGGCGCGAGTGATGCGCTGAGGCAGGCGCTGGATATCTGCAATCTAGGCTTCTCACCCTGGCGCTCGCTGAGCCAGCACCAAAAGAATGGGCTTGAAGATATCGCTCAGAGCGACTCGGTATGCTTGGCAACCCTGGCCGCCGAGGCGCTGACCCGACACGGATATCCCTGTGTGCCTGCCCAGGCAGCTCCCCGGTATGAGAAATCGACAAGGATGGACGCACGCTCGGAGAAAGCGAGCTTTGAAGACCGTATCAATGTCGACGCCTACGCGGCCTATGAGCTGGTCCACCCGGCCTATGCAAAACAAGCAGTCGCTATAGCAAACGAGTTGCAGGGCCATTTGGGAAGCGCCACTGCCTCGATCATCGACGTCGGCACCGGCCCGGGGCTTCCGCTGAAAATGCTGCTCGAGCTGCTGCCGGAGCTCAATGTCACGGCCGTGGATCCCAGCGATGCAGCTTTTCACCACCTCAAAAAGCTTTTCGCGGACTACGCCAACGTAACGCCGATTCAGGCCAGCATCACCGAACTCGACAAGCCTCATACGCCCTACACTGCCGCCATTTCGGTGGGCGCATCGCACCATCTCGACACCCTGGAGTTTTTACAGTCGACACGGGCTCAACTGGCCCCCGGAGGTCTGTTCATCGTTACAGATGAAATGATCGCCGAGTTCGAAAACGCGAGCAGCCGAAGTCGCAACCTGATCACACATCATCTTCAATACATCGCCGATACGCTCATACCCATTTCACCCCATACGCTGGAGGCCGCTGAAGCGGCGTTGGTAACGTTGATCCGTCAGCACGTGCCACTGGCCCTATTCGATGCAAGCCACAGTGCATACGCCGAGGCGGAAAACAGGACTCGAAAACTGCTTGAAGAGATCAGAGCGCTGGACTTGCCTTCGGTCTCGAGCGATCCATTGATCGCTTTCTACCGTCTTCATTTTCTGGAGCTCGAGGCGCTGGTCGCAGGCCTGGATTATGAAGTGGAACAAAAGACCTATCCGAGGTGCTTTCAAGACCTGGCAAATACCGGTGGCTTCGAGGTGCTGCGCCACTCCAGGCTTTATGCGACCGCCGGCCGAAGCGAGTGGGATGCAGGCACTCACTTGTTCGTATTGAAAGCGCTATGAGTCGTCACGTCGGTGTGCGGACACAGGCTATGTCGTCCTCCATGCCTGTGGTCATAGGCTATTTGCCGATCGCCTTCGCTTTCGGCATGACCGGTGTCACTCACGGCGTGTCGCCTGAAATGACGATCGCCATGTCGGCCATCATTTTTGCTGGAGCCAGTCAATTCGTCCTGCTGGCTGCCATATCCGCCAGCACGCCCTGGTTGTGGGTGATAGGCCTGTGCGCGCTGATGGACATCCGGCATCTGCTGTACGGCTCGCTGTTGAAAGCGCCGCTGGGCAATACCGCAACCCCACGCAAACTGGGCATCGCTTTTTTTCTGACCGACGAAGTGTTCGCAACCGCCTTGATCAGACTGTCAGCCGTCAATGCGGCTGACCGCGGCATCTGGATGATGCGGATGGGAGGCTGCAGTTACCTGGCCTGGGTAATGGGTACCGCCCTCGGCGCTTATCTGGGTTTGCAGCTGTCCGAAAGCATTCCCCTTCTGGCCAAGGCGATGCCTTTTGCGCTCCCGGCGCTGTTTCTCATATTGGTGCATGAAACCTTCAAACCTGGGCATCGTACGGCAATCATCGCCGCCGCACTGACAGCCTGCGCCTTGTGGGCTGCAGGACTTTCAGGGCTCGCGCTTCTACTGGGTGCATTTGTCGGGTGCGTCTCGACGCTGTGGGGAGGAAAGGACAATGAGCTCGCATCTGAATGAAGCATGGGTAGCCATCATCGCCATGGGCGCAGTGACCTTCGCCACCCGCGCACTGCCATTTGTCTTCAAGCGCAACTTCGTGGAAGGCAAAAGCCCCGGAAAAAAAACGCCGCTCAACGCCCTGGGACCCTCTTTGCTGGCTGCGATCGCTGTCGTCGCGATCATGCCGGACCTGCGAGATGCCGCAGTCGATGGCGTACAGCCGTTTGCAAGTTATCTGGTCAGTTTGCTGGCAACGCTGGCTGTACTCAGGCTGAGTAGAAGTGCAGGACTTGCTCTGATGATCGGGGTGGCGTGTTATGCATTGTGTTTGTCTGTAGCGGGTGTGGCGTAGACCCATTCGGGGCAGAGGGCTCACCGCAGATTCAACGCTCGTCGTCGGTCTGCGTCGAGTCGTTCGTCTGCGCAGGATCTTCGAGCAGATCATCGAAGTCGATCTTGAGCCCCTGCTCCATCGAATCGAGTTCCACCAGCAACGAGCGGAAGCTGGTCTCGTCCTTGGGCGGTGCCTCGCCCTCACCCTCGGCACTGGCATCGGCCAACGCCTGCAGATGGGCAGGCACCGGCGCGTCTTCGTCGTGGTCGTCTAAGACCGACTCGGGTTCCATCTCGCGCAGAACCGCCAGCGGCGGCAATTCGTCGAGACTCTTGAGGTTGAAGTGATCGAGAAACGCCTTGGTGGTGGCGAACATCGCCGGCCGGCCCGGCACGTCGCGGTAACCCACCACGCGGATCCACTCACGCTCCACCAGGGTCTTGACGATATTGCTGTTCACCGCCACGCCGCGCACGTCTTCGATCTCGCCGCGGGTGATGGGCTGGCGATAGGCGATCAGGGCCATGGTTTCCAGCAGGGCACGGGAATAGCGCTGCGGCCGTTCTTCCCAGAGCCGGCCGACCCAAGGCGCGTACTTCTCGCGGATCTGCAGACGGTAGCCGGACGCCACCTCGACCAGTTCGAACGCGCGCTTTTCGCAAGATTTGCTCAGGACTTCAAGGGCCTTCTTGAACACCGCCGGCTCCGGCCGCTCGGCCTCCTCGAACAGCTCATGGAGGCGTTCCAGGGACTGGGGTTTTCCGGAGGCCAGCAGAAAGGCTTCAAGCAGCGGCGCCAGATCGCGCGGGTCAGTCAAGTTCATTGTTCGGCTCGGGCACGCACATGGATAGCGGCAAAGGCGTCATTCTGCACCAGTTCGATCAGTTGCTCCTTCACCAGTTCGAGGATGGCCATGAAGGTCACCACCACGCCGAGCTTGCCTTCCTCGGCACCGAACAGTTCGACGAAAGGCACGAAGCCGCCACCGCGCAGGCGTTCGAGCACCTGGCTCATACGCTCGCGGGTCGACAGCGCCTCGCGGCTGACCTGGTGGCTTTCGAACATGTCGCTGCGCCGCAACACGTCGGCCATGGACATCAGCAGCTCTTCCAGGCTGACCTCGGGCAGCAGCTTGCGCACCTTGGCCTGAGGCGCATCGAGCTTGGGCACGTAGAGATCACGGCCCACCCGCTTGAGGGTATCGATCCCTTCGGCGGCCGCCTTGAAGCGCTCGTATTCCTGCAGGCGGCGAATCAGTTCGGCACGCGGATCGTGCTCTTCGTCCTCGACCACGGCGCTGCGCGGCAGCAACATGCGCGACTTGATCTCGGCGAGCATGGCGGCCATCACCAGGTACTCGGCGGCAAGCTCCAGGCGTACGCTCTTCATCAACTCGACGTAGCCCATGTACTGACGGGTGATCTCCGCCACGGGAATGTCGAGGATATCGATGTTCTGCTTGCGGATCAGGTACAGCAGCAGGTCGAGCGGACCTTCGAACGCCTCAAGAAACACTTCCAGCGCATCCGGCGGGATGTACAGGTCCTGCGGCATCTGGGTGAACGCCTGGCCATAGACCAGCGCCAGTTGCAGCTGCTCGGGCGAGCCTTGGGCAAGGCTGGACGACGGCTCTTCGACCGCGCTCAGGTCACTCACGCCATGGCCGCAAACGGAGCCGGGTCGCCGCAACCCACGCGTATCACCTGCGGATCGCCGTCAGCCAGGTTGATCACGGTGGACGCTTCGGTCCCGCCGAAACCACCATCGATGATCAGGTCGACGTGTTTTTCCAGCAATTGACGCATCTCGTACGGATCACTGAGCGGCTCGCTGTCACCGGGCATGATCAAACTCACACTCATCAGCGGTTCGCCCAGTTCTTCCAGCAGGGCCAGGGCGATCGGATGACTGGGCACGCGCAGGCCGATGGTGCGGCGCTTGGGGTGCAAGAGCAGGCGCGGCACTTCGCGGGTGGCACTGAGGATGAAGGTATACGGCCCTGGCGTATGCGCCTTGAGCAGGCGGAACGCCGCGGTATCGACCTTGGCGAACAGCCCCAGTTGCGACAGGTCGCAACAGATGATCGCAAAGTTGTGTTTGTCGTCCAGCTGGCGCAGGCGGCGCACCCGCTCTACCGCGCTCTTGTCGCCAATCTGGCAACCGATGGCGTAAGAGGAGTCGGTGGGGTAGATCACGATGCCGCCCTTGCGAATGATCTCGACCGCTTGCTTGATCAACCGCGGCTGCGGATTCTCTGGGTGGATCTGAAAGAATTGACTCACGTTGGCATCCTGTTCAGGCGGAGATTGACGGATCGTGCTTGAACCGCGCGGACAACGGCGGCAGGTCCACCGGCAAGGGTCGATAGACACCGATTTCACCCCAGGCGCCCGGACCATGGAAATCACTGCCGGCGCTGACCATCAGGCCGAACTCGCGAGCCAGAATGGCCAGCGTGCCGACCTGCTCGGCCGCCTGCATGCCGTTGACCACCTCGATCGCGTGGCCTCCGGCCTGAATATAGTCGCCGATCAGCTTGCGCCGCTTGCTGCGGGTGAAATCGTAGTGCAACGGGTGCGCCAGGCTGATCCAGGCCCGGGCTTCGCGCAACGTGCGCACGGTGTCCTCCAGCGTAGGCCAGTGCTGCTTGACGTCACCCAGCTTGCCGGCGCCCAGCCATTTGCGGAACGCCTCCTGGCGATCCTTGACGTAGCCTTGCTGCACGAGGAAATCGGCGAAGTGCGGGCGGGCCGGCGCATTGCCGCTGTCGCCCAGGCCCTGCTGGATGGCGCGTGCCCCTTCCAAGGCACCGGGCATGCCCTTGAGCGCCAGGCGCCGGTCGATTTCTTCGGCACGCAGCCAACGACCGTGGTGCAGGCTGTCGAGCGCGGCGACCAGAGGCGGCGCATCCAGAGCGAAATTGTAACCGAGCACGTGGATGGTCGCGCCGCCCCAGGTGCATGACATCTCGACACCACTGACCCACTGCATGTTCAGTGCTGTCGCCGCCGCAAGGGCCTCTTGCTGGCCTTCCAGGGTGTCATGGTCGGTCAAGGCCAGGGTCTGCACGCCGTGATCGAAGGCTCGCTGCACCAGGACGGCAGGCGCAAGGGCGCCGTCGGAAGCGGTGCTGTGGCAGTGCAGGTCAACATTCATAGTGGCGCTTTCGCAGTCATTGATGTTTGTTATTATGCCGTCACATCCTGCTTCTGGCTGCCATTGTGAAACAATTGATCGATTTCATCCCGCTGCTCCTGTTCCTCATCGTCTACAAGACCGACCCGCACATGGTCGACCTGGCCGGTTACAGCTTTGAACTGGGCGGCATCTTCAGCGCCACCAAAGTGCTGATCGCCAGCTCGGTGGTGGTCTACGGTCTGCTGTTCATCAAGCAGCGCAAGCTGGAGAAAGGCCAGTGGTTGACCCTGATCGCCTGCCTGGTGTTCGGTACCCTGACCCTGGCCTTCCATAGCGAAACCTTCCTCAAATGGAAGGCACCGGTGGTCAACTGGCTGTTCGCCCTGGCGTTCGCCGGCAGTCATTTCATCGGCAAGCAACTGCTGATCAAGCGCATGATGGGCCACGCCCTGACCCTGCCCGACCCGATCTGGGCGAAACTCAACGTGGCGTGGGTGGTCTTCTTCCTGTTCTGCGGCGCTGCCAACCTGTTCGTGGCGTTTACCTTCGAGCAGTTCTGGGTCGACTTCAAAGTGTTCGGCAGCCTGGCCATGACCTTGCTGTTCCTGGTGGGCCAGGGCATCTACCTGTCTCGTCACCTGCATGATTCCGATCGTACAACACCGAAAACCGAGGATTGACATGCTCTACGCCATCATTGCTACCGACACGCCCAACTCTCTGGAAAAACGCCTGGCCGCACGGCCCGAGCACCTTGAGCGCCTGAAGCAGCTGGAAACCGCCGGCCGTCTGGTCCTGGCCGGTCCCCACCCAGCCATCGACAGCAATGATCCCGGCGAAAGCGGGTTCAGTGGCAGCCTCATCGTTGCCCACTTCGAGTCCCTGGACGAAGCCCAGGCCTGGGCTGGCGCCGACCCGTTCGTCGCGGCCGGGGTCTATAAGGACGTGCTGGTCAAACCTTTCAAGCAGACCCTGCCTGCGCCTGAATGAAGGTTTAGATGAGCGACCTGTTACTGATCGACGACGACGTCGAGCTGTGCGAGCTGCTGAACAGCTGGTTGAGCCAGGAAGGTTTCCAGGTCAGGGCCTGCCACGATGGCAGCAGCGCACGCAAGGCCCTCGCCGAGCTGGCACCGGCGGCCGTGGTGCTCGACGTGATGCTGCCCGACGGCAGCGGCCTGGAGCTGCTCAAGCAGCTGCGCAGCGAACACCCTGACCTGCCGGTGCTGATGCTCTCGGCGCGGGGCGAACCGCTGGATCGCATCCTGGGCCTGGAGCTGGGCGCCGACGATTACCTGGCCAAACCCTGCGATCCGCGCGAACTGACGGCTCGCCTGCGTGCGGTCCTGCGCCGCAGCCACCCGGTGGCGGTGGCAGGGCAGATGGAACTGGGCGACCTCTGTTTCAGCCCGGCTCGCGGCGTGGTCAGTATCGATCAGCACGATATCAACCTGACCGTTTCCGAAAGCCGCCTGCTCGAAGCGCTCATGCGCCAGCCAGGCGAGCCGCTGGACAAGCAGGAGCTTGCGCAGATCGCCCTGGGCCGCAAGCTCACCCTCTATGACCGAAGCCTGGACATGCATGTCAGCAATTTGCGCAAGAAGATCGGCCCCCACGCCGACGGCCGGCCGCGGATCATGGCCCTGCGCAGCCGTGGCTATTTCTATGCGCAGTAGCCGGTCGGCGCATCGCACCGATCGCGCCGTCCACTTCGGCGCCTGAACGCGCAGGGATTTGTCAGTAACGACCGCGTCATCCCTTTACACAAGCTTTACGCGGCCTTGACCGCGCCTGACCTTGATCTCCCTAAACTGGCCACATCCGGTAACGACCGGGAACCAGACAGGAGATTCACCATGCGCAAGACCACCCTCGCAATGCTGTTCGCCGCTACCCTGCCGACCCTGGCCATGGCCATGCCCCAAGGCGGCCCCGAGGGTTTCGGCCCAGGCCCAGGCAAAGGCGGCCCAGGCCCTCGTGGCGGTGAGCCGTTCGCCCAGCTCGACCTGACCCACGAGCAACGCACCCAGGTCGGCAAGCTGATGGGCGAAGAACGCCATCAACAGCGCGAGATCACCAAGAAGTATCTGGACAAGCTGCCAGCGGCCGATCGCAAGGCCATGGAAGATGAAATCAAGGCCAACCACGACAAGGCCCAGGCCGATGTACGTGCCGTGCTCAAGCCCGAGCAGCAGAAGCAGTTCGACGAGATGAAGAAGAAAGAGGACCAGCGCCGCGCCGAGTGGGCCGAATTTCAGGCCTGGAAAGCCCAGCAAGGCAAGAAAACCCAGTAATATCGGCGCACGCCCCCAGCCAGGTACGCTCACGCGTACCGGGCTTCGTTCATTGAGGAATTTGCCTTGCGTTCACTGTTCTGGCGCATCCTGGCCAGCTTCTGGCTGGCCATCGCCCTGGTAGCCGGCCTCTCGGTGCTGCTGGGCCACATGTTGAATCAGGACACCTGGATCCTCAGTCGCCACCCGGCGGTCAAGCATTTCGCCCAGGACTGGGTGGAGCGCTATGAAAGCAAGGGTGGCGAAGCTGCCCAGGAACTGCTCGAACAACGCAAGCGGCGCTACCGCATCGACACCCAGGTGCTCAACGAGGCTGGCGAAGCGGTCGTGCCGGGAACCTTCCCCCGTCGCGCGGAAGCCTTCGAGGCGCGCCACAACGACAACGACCGCGACCTGCCATGGCGCCGCCTGACAGCGGAATACACCAGCCCCACCACGGGCGACACGTACCTGCTGATCTACCGCATCCCTCACCCCGAGCTCGATTCCTGGCATCGCGACTCCCTGCTCATGCCCATCAGCGCACTGGTGATCGCACTGGTCGTGCTGACGCTGTTCAGTCTGATGGTGACCTTGTCGATCACCCGCCCTCTGAGCCGGCTGCGCGGCGCCGTGCACGAACTGGGGCAGACCACCTACCAGCAGAACAGCCTGGCGCAGCTGGCCAGCCGTCGTGACGAATTCGGTGTGCTGGCGCGCGATTTCAACCGCATGGGCTCACGCCTGCAGAGCCTGATCGGCAGCCAGCGCCAGCTGTTGCGCGACGTGTCCCATGAACTGCGCTCACCCCTGGCTCGGCTGCGCATCGCCCTGGCCCTGGCGGAACGCGCCGAGCCCGCTCAGCGCGACCTGCTGTGGCCACGCCTGACCCGCGAGTGCGATCGTCTGGAAGCGTTGATCAGCGAGATTCTCGTGCTGGCGCGGGTCGATGCGGAACAGGCCACGGCCGAAGACGTGGATTTGCCAGCACTGCTGCACGCCGTACGCAAGGACGCGCTGGTGGCCGTGCCGGAGCAATCCATCGAACTGGACATTGCCCCGCACCTGGCGTTGCAGGGCTGGCCGATCATGATCGAACGGGCCGTGGACAACCTGCTGCGTAACGCCCTGCGCTTCAACCCCGGGCCTTCGCCGGTCGTGCTGTCGGCGCAACAAGTGGATGGGCGGGTGCGCATCAGCGTCCGCGATCACGGCCCGGGCGTGGCGGAGGAACATCTGGCACGCCTGAGCGAGCCATTCTTTCGTGCGCCAGGGCAAAGCGCTGCGGGCCATGGACTCGGGCTGGCCATTGCCCGCCGCGCCGCCGAACGGCATGGCGGCAGTCTGCACCTGGAAAACCATGCCCAGGGCGGCCTGATCGCAACCCTGGACTTGCCACCGGTGCCGGTGGTGGTGGCCTAGCCAAGTACGATCAGGCGCCCCACGCCTGCACGAAGTCGGCGGTGGCCAATGCAGGCGCTTCGCGCAGTTCGCGTGCAGGCGTGCCCAGGTACAGGAAGCCGATGATCTGCTCGCCTTCGCTCAGGCCCAGCTTGTCCGCGACATAAGGCGCGTAGGACAGCTCGCCGGTACGCCAGACGCCACCCAGCCCCTGAGCGTTGGCCGCAAGCAGAATGCCGTGAGCGGCGCAGCCGGCCGCCAGCAGTTGCTCGCTCTGTGGCACCTTGCGATGCTCCTGCAGGCGAGCGATCACCACCACGACCAGCGGCGCGCGCAAGGGCATGTTGCGGGCTTTCTCCAGCGCCGCCTCGCCGGCCTCGGGGTTGAGCGCGGTGGCCTCGGCCAGCACTTCGCCGAGCCGGTGCAAGGCCTCCCCCTCGACGGTGAGAAAGCGCCACGGCCGCAGCTGGCCGTGATCGGGCGCGCGCAATGCGGCCTGGAACAGCACTTCACGCTGCGCAGCGGTTGGTGCAGGCTCCATGAGCCGGGGAGCGGAAACACGATTGAGCAAAACCTCGAGCGCCTCCATGGGCAACCTCCTGTGGAACGATAAGCCGCTATTCTAGACCCAAGCGGCCTCCGCCTGCCGGGTTTACATGCTGTGGCCCGCAGGTAGAATGGCGGCCCTTTCCTTCATGGCCAGAGCTGACCCCATGGCGTTGCCGACCCTGCGCATCATCGGTTTCATTATCGGCATCTTCCTGATCACCCTGGCCGTGAGCATGGTCGTGCCCATGGGCACGCTGGTGGTGTTCGAGCGCACCGAAGACATCCAGTCGTTTCTATGGGCCAGCCTGATCACCTTCGTTGCCGGCCTGATGCTGGTACTGCCGGGACGCCCCGACAACGTCAACCTGCGGCCGCGCGACATGTACCTGCTGACGGTCAGCAGCTGGGTGGTGGTCTGCGTGTTCGCCGCCCTGCCCTTTTTGCTGACCAACCACATCAGCTACACCGACGCCTTCTTCGAAAGCATGTCGGGGATCACCGCCACCGGCTCGACGGTGCTCAGCCACCTGGACGAAATGTCCCCCGGCATCCTCATGTGGCGTTCGATGCTGCACTGGCTCGGCGGCATCGGCTTCATCGGCATGGCCGTGGCGATCCTGCCGCTGTTACGCATCGGTGGGATGCGCCTGTTCCAGACCGAATCCAGCGATCGCTCGGAAAAGGTCATGCCGCGCTCGCACATGGTCGCCAAGTTCATCGTGCTGGTGTATGTCGGCTTCACCGCGCTAGGCACCCTGGGCTTCTGGCTGGCGGGGATGAGCCCGTTCGATGCGGTCAACCATGCGATGTCGGCGATCTCCACCGGCGGTTTCTCGACCTCCGACCTGTCCCTGGGCAAATGGCAGCAACCGGCCGTGCACTGGGTGGCCATCGTTGTGATGATCCTGGGCAGCTTGCCCTTCGCCCTCTACGTCTCGACCCTGCGCGGCAACCGCCAGGCCCTGCTGCGCGATCAGCAGGTGCAGGGCATGCTGATCCTGTTGGTGGTCACCTGGCTGGTACTGGGCACCTGGTACTGGGCCACCACCGAGCTGCCGTGGTGGACGGCCTTCCGCCACGTGGCGCTGAACGTCACCTCGGTGGTCACCACCACGGGCTTCGCCTTGGGCGACTACAGCCTGTGGGGCAACTTTTCCCTGATGCTGTTCTTCTACCTGGGCTTCATCGGTGGCTGCTCGGGCTCCACGGCAGGCGGGATCAAGATCTTCCGCTTCCAGGTCGCCTACATCCTGCTCAAGTCCAACCTCAATCAGTTGATCCATCCGCGCGCGGTGATCAAGCAGAAGTACAACGGCCATCGCCTGGACGAAGAGATCGTGCGATCGATCCTGACCTTCTCGTTCTTCTTCGGCTTCACCGTCGGCATCATCGCGCTGGCGCTCTCGCTGCTGGGCCTGGACTGGATGACTGCGCTTACCGGGGCCGCCAGCACGGTCTCCGGCGTGGGTCCCGGCCTGGGCGAGGTGATCGGCCCGGCTGGCAACTTCGCCACCCTCCCCGACGCGGCGAAGTGGATACTGGCCGTGGGCATGCTGCTGGGCCGACTGGAAATCATCACCGTGCTGATCCTGTGCATGCCGGCGTTCTGGCGGCACTGATCGAGGCCGGCCCGGCAGGTTCTAGGAAGCTGGGCGCGCAGGCTCGTTGTGGCCAAGGTCACGGGCCGGATCGATCAGGTCGCGAATGCGCTGCTTGAGCACCTTGGCTTCGGGAAAACCACCGTCGGCCTTGCGCTCCCAGACCTGCACGCCGTCACAGGTGATGTGAAAGGTGCCCCCACTGGCCGGCGCCAGGGCGACCTGGCCCAAGTCCTCGCCGAAGGTGCTGAGCAGTTCCTGAGCCAGCCACCCGGCACGCAGCAACCACTGGCACTGGGTGCAGTAGGTGATCACCACCTGGGGCTTGGCGACGGCGGCCTCGCTCATGCCTCACCCATCCGCGCCAGCAACTGCCGTGCCGCCTGTTTGCTGGACTCGTCGCCGTCCTCCAGCAGTTCGTGGAGCAAGGCGCTGGCTTCGTCTGCATCGCCCTCGTCGAACAACTGCTGGGCCTGATCGAGTTTCTGCGCCGACGCGTGCTGCTGTTCCAGGTCATCGAAATCGACGGTCAGGCCATCCAGCTCGGGCAGATCGCTGTCGGCGATGAAGCTGTCGAGGAATTCGTTGTCGATGTCTTCCTGACTCTTGCCGGCCGGGACGTCCTCGGTCTGGGGCTCTTCGATCGGCGGGAGCTCTTCGACTTCGGCGAAATCGCTGAGAAACTGCTCCTCAGGCATCTCGAAGACTTCCGGCAGCTCCTTGAGGTTGCTGGTGAACTCCGGGTCCATTGCCTCTTCGGCCATGGGCACGGCAGCCGGCTTGCTTTTGGGCGCCGGCGTGTCACCGAAGGGGCTGACCAGCGCCCAGTCGGCATCCATGGACAGGTCATCCAGGTTGAGCTGGAATTCATCGTCCTGCTGCGTCGTTGGCGCGGCTTCGGCCGGGGTGTCGAGTGCATCCAGATCGAAATCGGACAAATCGAAGTCGGCTTCCGGGGCAGATTCGGGCGCAGGCGCGGGCTGGGGCTCGGAGTGCACAGGCGCGGCAGCCGCCGCAGCGGCGGCACTGGCGGCCAGCACTGCCGCCGTGGCTGTGGGCGCCAGACTGGCAGGGGCCGTGGCGGCTGGCGACGAAGGTGCCAGAGCAGATTGGAGGTTTGGGAAGCGGCCGCGTATCTCGCTCAGCGTCTGTGGGTTGAAACCCGCCGAAAGCAGCAGGGCCTCCTGTTCGGCAAAGCCCTTGGCATTGCCCTGCTGGCCGAGCACTTCGAGCATGCGCACGCGCAGATCGGTGCGCTCCGGCTGCCTGGCCAGACCGTCGCGCAGAATACCCAAGGCCTCATTGAAGCGCCCGTAGGCGATATAGATACTTGCCCCGTCCAGGGCGTCGGTGGCCGTCGGGGCTTCCCGGCGTGGCACTGGCGCAGGCTCGGCGCGCTTGGGCGGCGCGGCTTCCACCACCGTGGGTGCTGCGGCAGTGGCCGATGGCGCAGGCTGAACCGGCTGGGTCACCACCGGTTCGAAAGCCGCAAGCGATGCCGCCGACTTGCGTTGCCGCTGGCGACGCAACAGTAGCAACAGCGCGATGATCAGCAGCAAGGCAGCCACCAGCGCCAGGATATTCAGCCAACCGCTACTGTCTTCTGCGGTCGTGGGCGCAGGCGTGGCGACCGGCGCAGGCGCCGAGACCGGTGCAGCGGGTGCTGGCGACGCTACGGGCGCAGGGGTCGCGGTTGCAGTCCCGGGTACGACAGTGGGGGGCGATGCGGCCGGCGTTTCAGCCAACCGCGCCTGCAACTGGGCGACCTCCTTGTCCTTGTCGGCGACTTGCGCCTCAAGGCTCTGCAGGCGCGCCTGCACGTCGTCGAAATTCTTTTGCAGTTGCTGGTTTTCCAGCGCAGCCGCTGCCAGTTGCGCAGCATCCTGCGAAGGCGCCGGCGCAGCGGCCTTGGCGGATGCCTGCCTGGCCGGCTCGTTCGCAGGCTGACTCGAGGTGCGGGGCTTGGCCGGCGCTTCAGCGGGCCGTTGAGTGTTCGCTTGTGCCAACGGCGTACGCTGCGGCGCGCGGTCGGCCAGGCCCGGGCCCATGCCCGGCGGATCGAGCAAGACCGTGAAGGCCCGCAACAGCTGCCCGTTCGGCCGACCGACTTGTATCACGAAGCTCATGAACGGCTCGGTGACCACTTTGCTGGAACTGACGTGAATGACCTTGCGGCCACCGCTGAAATCGGGCGTGAACTTCAGGTCGTTGAGGAAGAAGCTGCGTTCCACCCCCGCCCTTGCGAACTCTTCGGCCGTCGCCAGGCTGGCATTGATGTCGTCCTGTTCCAACCCGGCCGTGTCGAGCAGGGCGATGTCGGCGCGAAACGGCTGGTTGAGCGACGAGCGCAGGGTCAGCTCACCCAGGCCCAGGGCCGATGCGGACGTGGAATAGCACAGCGCCAAGGCCCATACCGGCGCCAGCAGACGAAGTGAGGCGAACCTTGAACGCGACGGTATACGCACTTGCATGGGAATCCCTTGAAGACCGACATCCAATAACTTTATAGCCTGTGCAACCCGCTTGCTCAAAGCGGATGACGGCCCGTTGACTTCAGGATTTCTTTTCCAGATTCGCCAGGATGCGGCTGTGTACCCGCATGGCGGTGCTCAGTTCTTCTTCGTCGACGCCCGTGAACAGTTCGACACGCAAGGCGTTGGCGATGGTTTCGATCTGCTCGATCAGCGGCCGTGCCGGCGGGCAGAGCATGAGCTTCTTGGCGCGGCGGTCTTCGACCACGGCCTGGCGCTCGACCAGGCCCTGGGCTTCGAGGCTGTCCAGCAGCCGGGCCAGGGTCGGCCCCTCGACGCCTACGCTCTGTGCCAGCTCGCGCTGGGTCGGAGGTTCGTCGAACCGCGCCAGGTGCAGCAGCACCAGCCAACGGGCCTGCGACAATCCCAATCCGGCCAGCCGGCGGTCCAGTTCGGCCCGCCACCCACGGGACATGTGCGCCAGCTGCATTCCGAAGCGATGTTGATCAGTTAACGGCATAGATCTCTCTTGAAAAAACAGCCTCGCACAAGCAGCGCCTGCGTGAAGGCCGGAGCTGATGATTAGTCAGCTAATCATGACCTTAGCCCACAGGCAAGACTCATGCCCATTGACAGCCTCGTTCACACTTCGAATTCGGACTGCAACGCTGCGCGTACGCAATACAGCACGCCCTCGGGCACACGGCCGGCGAATTGCCCTGCAATCTCGGCGACAGCGGGCAATTCCCCCTCGCCGTCGAGAAAGGCGTCCTGTACTTCGCTCATCAATTCTTCGGGAAGGTCCAGCGCCTGCTCCAGCGACAGTTGCTGTTGGCCAATCGCTTCGGCGAGCAGGCTGTAGACATTCTTCTCACTGCACTGTAACTGGCCGGCGATCTGCAGCGGCGTCATGCCCGCACGGGCCAGGCTGATGAGCTCGTGGCGGATATCGGCCACCTCGCGTGGCGCTTCTCCGCCGCTGGAACCTGCCAGAACCTGCAGGAAGGCTTCGCCATAGCGCTCCAGCTTGCGTGCGCCGACGCCGCTGACCCGGCCCATTTCGGCCATGCTGGTCGGCTGGCTGCGGAGCATTTCCAGCAAGGTCGAGTCAGGGAAGATGACATAGGGCGGTACCGCATGCTCCTGGGCCAGGTTGCGACGCAAGGTACGCAGCGCTTCCCACTGTTCGCGCTCTTCGCCGCGCACCAGTTGGCTGGCCGGGCTGACCGAGCCGCTGCCACGGGTGGAGGACGTCTGCGGCTTGAGCTCCTTGCGCAGCGCAAGCGTCACCTCGCCACGCAGCAGCGGGCGGCAGCTGTCGCTCAGGCGCAGACCGCCATAGCCTTCCAGGTCGATGTCGGCCAGACCGCGCGCGACCACCTGGCGATACAGCGAGCGCCACTCTCCTTCCGAGCGGCCCTTGCCGACACCGAACACCGCCAGTTTGTCGTGGCCGAAACTGCGCACCTTCTCGGTGTCCTTGCCCAGCAGCACGTCCACCAGATGGCCGACGCCATAGCGCTGCCCGGTGCGGTAGATCGCCGACAGCGCCTGACGGGCCGGCTCGGTGGCGTCCCAGGTCTGCACGCCGTCGACACAGTTGTCGCAGTGACCGCAGGGCTGGGGCATGTCTTCGTCGAAATAGGCCAGCAGCGCCTGCCGACGGCAGCGGGTTTCTTCGCACAACGCCAGCATGGCATCGAGCTTGTGATGCTCCAGGCGCTTGTGCCGCTCGTCGCCTTCGGAATTCTGCAGCATCTGCTTGAGCATCAGCACATCCTGCAGCCCGTAGGCCATCCAGGCATCGGCCGGCAGGCCATCGCGGCCGGCGCGACCGGTTTCCTGGTAGTAGGCTTCCAGCGACTTGGGCAAATCCATGTGCGCCACGAAACGCACGTTGGGCTTGTCGATGCCCATGCCGAAGGCGATGGTGGCGACCATGATCAAGCCTTCCTCGTTGAGGAAGCGCTTCTGGTTGGCAGCGCGCGTTGCCGCCGGCAGGCCGGCGTGGTACGGCAGCGCTGGAAAGTTGTTCTCGCACAGGAAGGCGGCGACCTCGTCGACTTTCTTGCGTGACAGGCAATAGACGATGCCGGCGTCGCTGCGCCGTTCGGCGAGGAATGCCAGCAACTGTTTGCGCGGGCTTTCCTTGGGCACGATGCGGTAGAAGATGTTGGGCCGGTCGAAGCTGGAAAGAAAACGCTCGGCATCCTGCAGGTGCAGACGGGTGACGATCTCTTCACGGGTGCGCTTGTCGGCGGTGGCGGTCAGGGCGATCCGCGGCACGTGGGGGAACTGTTCGGCCAACTGGCCCAGTTGCAGGTATTCGGGACGGAAATCGTGGCCCCATTGGGAAACGCAGTGGGCCTCGTCGATGGCGAACAGGGCAATGTCCAGGCCACGGAGAAAATCCAGCATGCGCGGCTGCACCAGACGCTCGGGCGCCAGGTACAGCATCTTGATTTCGCCGCGACGAATGCGCGCGGCCAGCTCGCGCTGCTCGTCGGCACTGAGCGTGGAATTGAGCGCGGCGGCGGCCACCCCGAGCTCCTCGAGGGTGGCGACCTGGTCGTCCATCAGGGCGATCAGCGGCGAGACCACCACCGCCAGGCCGTCGCGCAACAGCGCCGGCACCTGAAAGCACAGCGATTTGCCGCCGCCGGTGGGCATCAATACCAAGGCATCGCCACCGCGGGCCACACGCTCGATAATGGCACCCTGGCGACCGCGGAAGCTGTCATAGCCGAAGATGTCCTTAAGAACGCGTTGAGCCTGTTCGAGCATGGGTCACTCCAGAAATCGTAAAACCACCCGGGCCGCACAGGCTGGATGAAAACCGCTTTCGCTGCATCCGCCATTGCGTAAGCGCGGGTTACCGCCCCGTGAACCCGGGGCCTGAGCGAAAGACCGCGGCAGTATACCCCAGTGCCTGCAGCGTCGCGCGGCAGCCGGACATCCTGCCATTTCACCCGTTGGGTGGCGCACAAGGCCTAACAAGGCCTAGAATTCACTATCCGCATAGTCTTCCAAGGTAACCTGTTAATGTCCTTCGCCGAGCAACTGACCCGCCTGCAAGCCTTCCTCGACGCCGATGAGCTGCATGACGAGGCGCTGGACTACGTCGCCGCCCATGGCTACCTGACCGCCCTGTCGATCTGTTCCGAAGACGTCCCCGAGCGTGAATGGATCGATGCCCTCTTCGCCGAGCCGCCTCACTACAGCGACGACGCCCAGCGTGAAGAGATCGAAGGCACCCTCATCCAGCTCAAGGCGCATATCGCTCGCCAGCTGGCCAGCGACGAAGAATTCGAACTGCCGTGCGATCTCGATCTGGGCGATGAGCCGGACGATTCCGACCTGCGCGGCTGGTGCATCGGTTTCATGGAAGGCGTATTCCTGCGCGAAGCCGCCTGGTTCGAAACCGCCGAGGACGAAGTCAGCGAAATGCTCTTGCCGATCATGGTCGGTTCCGGCCTGTTCGACGAGCAGCCGGAGTTTTCCGACATTGCCGCCGATGCCAACCTCATGGACGACATGATTGTGCAGATCCCCGAGGCGCTGACGGCCCTCTACCTGCTGTGCAACGCCCCGGATGAAAAACCGGCGATTCTCAAGCCGCGCCATCACTAAGCAACGGCCGTGGCTCAAGCCCGGCCAGCCTGGCTACGCTACCTGCTGCTGGGCATTGGTTGCGCAAGCGTCTGTCTGGGCGTCATTGGTATCTTCCTGCCGATCATGCCCACCACGCCTTTCCTCCTGCTCGCGGCTGCGTGTTTCGCACGAAGCTCGCCGCGCTTCCACGCCTGGCTGCTTGGCCATCCGCAGCTGGGCCCGTTGCTCAAAGCCTATCTGGACGGCGAAGGCATTCCCTTGAAAGCCAAGGTGCTGGCGATCGGTTCGATGTGGGTCAGTATCGCCGTGTCGTGCTGGCTGGTGCCATGGCCATGGGTGCGCGTGCTGCTGATCGTGATCGCGCTGGCGGTCAGCATTTATATCCTCCGACAGAAAACACGGGCCTGAGTCCACGCTGGCGACGAACGGTCACTGCTGGATAAAACCCCAATTAAATCAATTAGCTAATCTTTAATGCAGGTCTGGATCAGCGGTGATACACACCTGCAAAAGCGACAATTTTCCGTCACTATTTTGACCTTTACCTTCCGCCTTAGCTTTGGCGCGCCCTGCCACCCCCCGAAACGCTGGCCCTGAGCCTCATACCTCGCGCAACCCCGCTCCCTGCTTGCTCCTCAGCCGCAGTGAAATCTATTTGCCATCATTGAAAGGAATGATGGCATAAGTGTTTTTTGCTCTATATCATGTGAAAATTCCGTTGCAAGCGCTGCTCTCGGCGCCTCGATTGCGCCCATTACAAACCTTAAACGGACTTTTAACCGAGTTGTTCGCCAACATTCTGGCGTATGCCTGACTTCACACATAACGGAGAAGCACCCGAATGCGCGTTTTCACCCCCATCTGCAGCGCGATTTTGTTGGCCATGGCGTGCTCTCACGCGCAAGCCATGTCGCTCACCGAGGCGATCCAGAGCACCGTGGATAACCATCCTGAGCTGGCATCCAACATCAACAGTCGCCTGGCCGCGGATGAGGACACGAAAATCGCCCAGGGCGCCTACCGTCCCAGCGTCGATTTCGTTGCCGGCTACGGTCGCGAGCGTTCGGACAACCTGAACACCCGCGCTCGTGGTGACCACAACAAGGAAACGCTGAACTACACCCAATCGGAACTGCGTCTGCGTCAGATGCTGTTCGACGGTTCCAGCGCTTCCAGCGAAATCAGCCGCACCCGCTCCACCGCCACGTCCCGTGCCTACTACGTCCAGGCCACTGCCCAGGACCTGGCCCTGCGCGCCGTTCAGGTGTACCTGGATGTACTGCGCAACCGTGAATTGGTCACCCTGGCCAAGAACAACCTGCAGGCGCATTTGCGCGTCAACGACCAGATCGGCCTGCGCAGCGAGCGCGGCGTCGGCAGCACGGCGGACGTCGATCAGTCGCGTGCCCGTCGCGCCCTGGCTGAGAACAACTACAACACCGCCCAGGTCAACCTGGCCGATGCCGAAGCTGCGTTCTTCAGCGCCGTGGGCCGCATGCCCGACGAGCTGGAACCCCTGCCTTCGATCCGTGGCGAACTGCCGAGCGACCTGAATGCCGCGCGCCAGTCCATGATGGAAAACAACCCATACCTCAAGTCGGCCCAGGCCGATGTGCAGGCTGCCGAGAGCCAGTATGAAGGTGCCAAGTCCGCGTTCTACCCACGGGTCGATGCGGAGGTGGCCACCGGCGCCAACAACAACCTGTCGGGCGAGCGCGGTCACAACAACACCGACTGGCGTGCCGGCGTGAGCATGAGCTACAACCTGTACCGCGGCGGCAGCGACAAGGCCCGCCTGCAGGGTGACGCGCACCGCATCAACCAGGCCATGGACATCCGCAACAACGCCCTGCGTCAGCTGAACGAAAACCTGGCGTTGTCGTGGAACGCGATGAGAAACGCCGGCACGCAGATCCCGTACGCCCGCGAATACGCCGAGACCACGACGCGCGTGCGTGCGGCCTATCAGGACCAGTTCGGTCTGGGCCAGCGGACCCTGCTCGACGTGCTCGACAGTGAAAACGAGCTGTACACCGCCAACACCCGCTACGCCGAAGTCCGTTACACCGAGGAATACTCGATGTACCGCGTGCTCTCCAACATGGGTGAGCTGCTGGCCAAGACCCGCGTCGTGCTGCCGGCCGAAGCCGTGGCACTGACCGAAGTGAAGAGCGAAGCGCGTCTGCCTGAAATGCGCTGATTGCCGCCATGGCGAAACCCGTGGCCGCTCGTTCGCAGCCGGTCACGGATTTCGCCCAACGACAGCCCTGGGCTCAGCTCAGGGTTTCGTCGATCACCAGCACCACCTTCCCTGAAATCTGATTGCTTGCCAGCGCTTCGAATGCCGCTTCGGCGTCGGCGATCGGGAACGTCTTGGCCAACTGCGACTTCAAGCGCCCTTCGGTGAACAATGGCCATACCTGCTGGCCCAGGTCACTGAGCAGGTCGGCCTTGAACGCATCGTCACGGCTGCGCAAGGTCGAACCCTGCAAGCGCACACGCTTGCTCAGCACCTTGGCCAGGTCGAACTGCGCCTGGCGGCCGCCCATCAGGCCGATCATCACCCAGCGTCCATCCAGTGCCACCACGTCCAGGTTCAGCTCGCTGTAGTTGGCGCCCACCGGGTCGAGGATCACGTCGAACGGGCCCAGGTCCTTCAACCCTTCCAGGCCGTCACCCCGCACCACACCGCCCTGGGCACCCAATGCTTCGCAGTAGGCCAGGCGCTCGGCGGAACCGACGCTGACCCAGGTCGGGTTGCCGAATGCCTTGCACAGCTGGATCGCCGCCGAGCCGATGCCACTGGCGCCGGCATGCAGCAGGACCTTCTCGCCCGGTTGCAGGTCGGCCAGCTGAAACAGGTTCAGCCACACCGTCGCGTAGACCTCGACGATGCCTGCGGCCTCGTGCAGGCTCAGCCCCTCGGGCACGGGCAGCACGTGACGGCCATCGACCACCACCTCCTCGGCCATGCCGCCCCCGGCCAGCAACGTGCACACCCTGTCGCCAACCTGCCAGGACGAACCGACGCCGACCTCGCTGATGACGCCTGCGCACTCCAGGCCCAGAATATCGCTGGCGCCCGGCGGCGGCGGATACAAGCCGGCGCGCTGCATCAGGTCGGCCCGGTTGAGACCGGCCGCGGCGACGCGAATCTTCACTTGACCTACGTCACACGTCGGGCTCGGCCGTTCGCTCCACTCCACATGTCCTTCCACGCCTTGCAATGCCTTCACGGTGCCTCCATAGTTGAGTCATGACTGAGCCCGACGCCTTGGCGCCGGGCTTTTCGCATTATGCGTCCGGCTTCAACGGAACCGGCGAATTCAAAGACGGCCTAATATGCGTGATCAATTGCCCCCACGTCGAATCAGCATGAAGCATTTCATTCCCGGCAGTGCCCTGGCGCTGTGTATCGGCCTCGGCAGCTTGTCGATGTCCGCCAATACCTTGGCTGCCAACAGCTGGGACAAACTTCAGCCGGATCGCGACGAAGTGGTGGCCAGCCTCAATGTGGTCGAGCTGCTCAAGCGCCATCATTACAGCAAGCCGCCGCTCAACGATGCGCGCTCGGTCATCATCTATGACAGCTACATCAAGCTGCTCGATCCCTCGCGCAGCTATTTCACGGCGGCCGACATCGCCGAGTTCGACAAATGGAAGACCCAGTTCGACGACTTCCTGAAGAACGGCAACCTGGATCCCGGCTTCATCATCTACAAGCGCTACCTGGACCGGGTCAAGGCCCGTCTGGACTTTGCCCTGGCTGAACTGAACAAGGGCGTCGACAAGTTCGACTTCACCACCAAGGAAACCCTGCTGGTCGACCGCAAGGACGCCCCTTGGCTGAAGAACGAAGCGGAGCTGGACGACCTGTGGCGCAAGCGCGTGAAGGATGAAGTGCTACGCCAGAAGATCGCCGGAAAAGACGCCGCGCAGATTCAGGAAACCCTGTCCAAGCGCTACAAGAACCAGCTTGCCCGCCTCGACCAGACCCGCGCCGAGGACATCTTCCAGGCGTACATCAATACCTTCGCCCAGTCCTACGATCCGCACACCAACTACCTGTCCCCGGACAACGCGGAAAACTTCGACATCAACATGAGCCTGTCGCTCGAAGGCATCGGTGCGGTCCTGCAAAGCGACAACGATCAGGTCAAGATCGTGCGCCTGGTCCCTGCCGGTCCGGCCGACAAGACCAAGCAGGTCGCCCCTGCCGACAAGATCATCGGCGTCGCCCAGGGCGACAAGGAAATGGTCGACGTGGTCGGCTGGCGCCTGGATGAAGTGGTCAAACTGATTCGCGGGCCGAAAGGCTCCACCGTGCGCCTGGAAGTGATTCCGCACACCAATGCGCCCAACGATCAGACCAGCAAGATCGTCTCGATCACCCGCGAAGCGGTCAAGCTCGAGGAACAGGCGGCGAAGAAGTCGATCCTCAACCTCAAGGAAAACGGTCGCGACTACAAGCTGGGCGTGATCGAGATTCCAGCCTTCTACCTGGACTTCAAGGCGTTCCGCGCCGGTGACCCGGACTACAAGTCGACCACCCGCGATGTGCGCAAGCTGCTCACCGAGCTGCAGAAGGAAAAAGTCGACGGCGTGGTCATCGACCTGCGCAACAACGGCGGCGGTTCCCTGCAGGAAGCCACCGAACTGACCAGCCTGTTCATCGAGAAAGGCCCGACCGTACTGGTGCGCAACGCCGATGGCCGTGTCGACGTGCTCGAGGATGAAAACCCCGGCGCGTTCTACAAAGGCCCGCTGGCGCTGCTGGTGAACCGTCTGTCCGCTTCGGCTTCGGAGATTTTCGCCGGTGCCATGCAGGATTATCACCGCGCTCTGATCGTTGGCGGACAGACCTTCGGCAAGGGCACGGTGCAGACCATTCAGCCGCTCAACCACGGCGAGCTCAAGCTGACCTTGGCCAAGTTCTACCGGGTTTCCGGACAGAGCACCCAGCATCAGGGCGTGCTGCCGGACATCGCCTACCCGTCGATCATCGACACCAAGGAGATCGGCGAGAGCGCCCTGCCCGAAGCGATGCCGTGGGACACCATCCGCCCGGCCATCAAGCCGGCCAGCGATCCGTTCAAGCCGTACCTCGCCAAGCTGACCGCCGATCATGACGCGCGCACCGTCAAGGATCCGGAATTCATCTACATCCGCGATCGTTTGGCCCTGGCCGAGCAGTTGATGAAAGAGAAGACCGTGAGCCTGAACGAGGCCGATCGTCGTGCCCAGCACAGCGACATCGAAGCCAAGCAACTGGCGTTGGAAAACACCCGTCGCAAGGCCAAGGGCGAAGAGCCGCTCAAAGAGCTGAAGAAGGAAGACGAAGACGCACTGGGCGCCGATCCGGACAAGACCAAACCGGAAGACGACGCTTACCTGGCCGAGACCGGGCGCATCCTGCTCGACTACCTGAAACTCAATACATCGGTGGCCAAGCACTGATGCCAGCGGTAATGACGGCAACGTGACACGTGCGTCATCAAACCGAAATGAAGCTGTCGTGAAATAGGGACCCGCTGCGTGAGCAGCGGGTCTTTTTTTGCGTCTGGCCCGGTGCTTTCAACCTGTTTCGAGCATCGGCCAGCACGACCTTCAGCAAGGTAGCGTAACGATGACCGTCATTGAACAGCTCAGCGCCCTGGACACCATTCTGGCCCAAGGCGGTGTGCACAGCTTGTTCCAGCCGATCGTGTCACTGTCCCAGCAACAGATCCTGGGCTTCGAGGCATTGAGTCGAGGGCCGTCGAACAGCCCGCTGCACTCGCCGATCAACCTGTTCGCCGTCGCCCGCCAGGCCGGGCGGCTCAACGAGCTGGAGGTGATGTGCCGGGAAACCGCCTGCCGCCGCTTCAGCGAACAGCGCCTGGACGGCAAGCTGTTTCTCAACGTGTCGCCCGAGTCGCTGGTCGAACCGCTGCACGAAAACGGCCGCACCTTGCAGTTGTTGCAACGCTACGGCATCAGCCCAAACCAGGTGGTCATCGAACTCACCGAACAGACCCCTACCGACGATTTCCAACTGCTGTTCAACGCCCTGCATCATTACCGTGCCATGGGGTTTTCCATTGCCCTGGACGACTTGGGAGCAGGCTATTCGAGTCTGCGCCTGTGGTCGGAATTGCGCCCGGACTACGTGAAGATCGACCGTCACTTCATCGATGGCATTCACCAGGACGCCCTCAAGCGTGAGTTCGTCGGCTCCATCCTGCAGATCGCCAAGGCCTCCAAAGCCCAGGTGATCGCCGAGGGCATCGAGCTGGAGGAGGAGTTGCTGGTGCTCATCGAGATGGGCGTCGACCTGGTCCAAGGCTATCTGCTCTGCCGTCCTCAGGAGCAGCCGCCACGGGATGCCCGGGCGCTGATTCCTGATCTGGAAGACAGCCATCCTCCCCTGGGCGGAGACGGCGGCGACCTGGCCGCGCTGATCATCGAACAAGCCGCGGTGCAGCGCGATACCTCGACCCGACAAGTGCTGGAAGCCTTCCGTCTGCAAGCCGACCTGAACACCTTGGCCGTGGTCGACGACGAGGGCCGCCCCTGTGGCATCGTCCATCGGCACGCACTGTCGGATGCGCTGTTCGAGCCCTTCGCCGCCGGCCTGTTCGCGCGCAAGCCGATCAGCCGACTGATGAGCAGTGATTTCCTCGCGGTCGACATCAAGCAGTCCCTGCAACAGGTCAGTCGCCTACTGACCGGACGTGCACGGCAACGGATCGAAGAGGACTTCGTGATCATTCAGGGTGGGCGATACCTGGGCTTGGGGCGACTGATCGACGTGCTCAGACTGATCACCGAGCCGGCCTAGACCGCCGTGCTGGACGGGTACGCATACTCGAACACGCGCACCACTTCCGAGGCGTGCCAGGCGGCGGCCGCCACGCCATCCGATGGACCGGAGAAGCGCCCGAGCTTTTCAACGCACTCGAAAAAGCCGGGACGCGGCAGCCGGCTCGCGCCCTGGCTGATCACCAGCGAGCTGCGCAAGGGTTGGTCGGCGCGGGCATCGAGCATGGCCAGGTATTCCAGCGCCGCCGTGAGGGTCTGCATGGCAGGCGTGGGCAATGCTAGACGTTCGAGCAGCGCGCGGTAGGTGAGCAAGTGGCGCTGGTGCCGTGCAACGTCGAGCTCGCTCAACAGGCCCTCCCATTGCTGCCGACTGATGCGCACGCTCACGACTCGCTGCTCCAGCCCGGCACCCCCAATTCCCAGGCAAGGCTGCGGCGGATGGCAGCATCGGGCTCACGCTCGCCGGTTTCGATCATCGACAGATAGGAAGGACTGATGCCGACCGCGCGGGCCAGACTGTCCAGAGGCACGCCCTGGGTCTCGCGCAATTCGCGCAGGCGCTGGAAGCTGGGAGGCGGGACGTGAGCGGCCGGAGCGGCCGGTTCGCTGGACACTTCGGTGCCTGAAGTCTGCTCGACCGAGCTGCCTGCGGCGGCAGCCAGAAGCCGTTGATACTCGGCCCATGGCACCACCGCGTATTCCGGCTGGCCGTCACGGCTTATCACCTGAACCCCCATTGCATCCTCCCGCACGATGGCTGCCTACATCGGATGATGCAAGCGTAATGCGGGGATGTTAACAGGGGATCGCCGACTTCGGGGCGTTAACTGCGCACCGAAGCCGGCAGGGGTATCAGCGGTGGGATTTTTCCAGCTCAAGCTCCTGCTCCGAAGCCGGCAGGCGCTCGACGACCCGCAGCTTCTCCGGAGACTGCCGCTCGCGCCAGGCGCGGAAGGTGTCCAGCTCGCCGGACAGGGTTTTCGTGACCCAGGCCAGCACCGCGATGTCGTCCAGCATGCCGACGCCCAACAGCCAATCGGGAATGGCATCGATGGGGCTGACGAAGTAGACAAGTCCAGCGACGATGGACAGCAACGCCTTCGGGCTGATGTTGCGGTACTCGCCCCGCCAGTAGGCCAGGCACAGGGCCTGGAGCAGTTGCACGTCTTCCTTCAGGGCGCCCAGCCGATAGCCCTTGCCCTTGCGCGCCACGGCGAAGATCAAGGCCGGCAGGCGGCCCCGACTCAGGATGCGTTCGGCAATGGGCAGAAAACGGGTGAAATTCCAAGGTGCCTTCATGAGCCCTCCGGTGCCGAATGGTGGTTTCAGGTTATCCACAGTATTTGTGGATAACCTTGTGAACAGAGCCGCTTTTCGCGCCTGACCCGCCCGGTTTTCAAGGGCTGAGGTCAAATCGGGCGTTTTTTACTCACACAAAAAAGCCACGAAAATTCTTGACGCAGTGTTCTGAAAACGGCTAGTGCAGCTTCATCTCAGACCCACTGGCCAAGGCCCGGTTCAAACGAAAACGCCCCGTCGAGACGGGGCGTTTCATCAAGCCGTGACGCTTCGCAGCAATAGCGCTTACTTGGCGGGTGCAGCTTCATCGACTTCGGCATCGTCGGTTTCGGCAGCAGCGTCGGCAGCAGCCTTGGCAGCGTCCTTGATGGCGATCAGCTCGAGGTCGAACACCAGCACCGAGTTGGCCGGAATGGTCGGGCTCGGGCTCTGGGCACCGTAGGCCAGATCGGCCGGGATGAACAGCTTGACCTTCTCGCCGACGTGCATCAGTTGCAGGCCTTCGACCCAGCCTGGAATCACGCCGCTGACCGGCAGATCGATCGGGGCGCCGCGCTCGATGGAGCTGTCGAAGACCTTGCCGTCGATCAGCTTGCCTTCGTAATGGACGGTGACCACGTCGGTCGGCTTGGGCTGAGCGCCGTCGGCCTTCTTGATGACCTGGTACTGCAGGCCCGAAGCGGTGGTGACCACGCCGTCTTTCTTGCCGTTTTCCTCGAGGAACTTCTTGCCGGCGGTCTGGGCCTCGGCGTTCATCTTGGTCATGCGTTCTTCAGCGCGTTTCTGCAGATCGGCGAAAGCTGCGACCAGCTCATCGTCCTTGATCTTCTGCTCTTTCTTGCCGACGGCGTCTTCGATACCCAGGGCTACGGCCTTGGAGTCGAGATCGTCCATACCTTCCTGAGCCAGGCTCTTGCCCATGTTCAGGCCGATACCGTAGGAAGCTTTTTGCGCCGGGGTTTTGAGCTCGACGCTGGTCTGGGAATCGCAACCTGCGAGGACCAGGGTGACCAAGGCAACTGCCGCCGCCAACCGATGCTGTTTCATGCTATTTCCTTGTTCATGCGCCATAAGGGCAATCGAGTGAGGCCGCGAGCTTATCAGGCGGCCACGACCAATGGCTACCGGCATGAGAGAGGCAAAAAGCCGATAAGTTCAGGCCAGCAAAAGGAAAGTGGCTCGGCAGCGGCTCTATGAAAGATGTGTCATGGGAAGGTGGAGGACTGCTCATACTGCGCAGCCACTTCACGCACCACCTCACACAGCCATTGCGCCGGCATCGACAGCGGCAGCGCGGCGTTGCGGCAGATGCCCACCGAGCCGCCCGGCTCGTGCACGCCCAGATCCAGTTCGTACAACTGGCCGGTGGCGATGTCGCGTTGCACCGCATCGCGTGGCGCCACCCAGATGGCATCGCTGCTGGCGACGTAGCGTCGACTCAGGGTCGGCGAAAGCGTTTCCAGACGTTGCGCAGAAGGGGTGATCGCGCATTGCACGAACAAGCTGTCGGCGTGCTTGCGGATGGTCGTCCCAGCCAGCGGCAGCACCCACGGGCAGGCGCCGACCTGTTCGGCGTCCAACGGGCGCGCGTCGAGCAGCGGATGGCCCGGGCGTACCACCAGGGTCATCGACTCGCTGTATAGGTGCTCGAACGACAAGCCCTGGATCTGCGGGCTGTCGGTCATGCGGCCGATCACCAGGTCCAGTTCGCCCACGTGCAGTTGCGCCAGCAGGTAGGCCCCCGGCCCGGTCGCGACGCTGACGACCAGCGCGGCGTGGCGCGCGTGCAGGCGGCAGAGCACTTCGGGCAGCAACTGGCTTTCCACGGTGGACAGCACACCGATGCGCACCTGCGGTGCTTCGTGCGGCTCGCCGCGCAGGCTGCTGACGCCGTCGCGCAGGGCCTGCACGCAGGGGCCGGCGTAGCGCATGAAGCGTACGCCTGCGGCCGTTAGCTCGACCCCGCTCTTGTCGCGCTCGAACAGGCGGGTCTGCAGCAGGTCTTCGAGTTCCTTGAGGGTCTTGGAAATCGCCGGCTGGCTGATGGACAGGGTGTCGGCGGCCTTGGCGAAGCTGCCCTGGCGGGCAATTTCGAGAAAGCACAGCAGGTGGCGGAATTTGATGCGGCTGTCGAGGTTCATGGCGCCAATCGTAGCATTGGGCCTTGGGGTTTGCTTTGGTAGTGAGGGCCTCTTCGCGGGCAGAGCCCGCTCCCACATTGAATTTTCGTTGCACTCGAGTTCTTTGTGGGAGCGAAGAGGCCGGCAAGACCTACCTACAACCTGCCAATCTCCACCCGATCCCCATTCAAGCGCACCGGCCAGACCCTGACATGCTGATCCGGCGCCTCCAGACAGCGCCCGTCGCTGAAGCAGTAATGCTGCTTGTACAGCGGCGCCGCCACCACCAACTCCCCTTGCAGGTACCCGACGATTCCGCGGCCCAGCACGTTGGCGCCCGAGCGCGGGTCGTGGTTGTCGATGGCGTGCAGCACCCTGCCCTCGCCTGCTTCGGGCAGGTAGAACAATGCGATCTGGTCGCCGTCCAGCCACACCACCACACCGGAATTGGCGATCAGGTCCGACCGCTCGCACACTGCTTGCCAGGTCATCGCCTGCACAGCTTCGAATGCCTGCATCACACCACCTCCTCGACCACCGGAATCAACGTCACGACATCGCCCGCATGGGCGGGGCGGCGCTGGCCGCGTTCCTTGACGAATTGCACGCCAGGGTCCGCGCGTTTGTCATTGACGAAGGTGCGGAAGCGCTTGAGCTTTTCCGGATCCTTCAGGGCGTTGGCCCATTCGCATTCATAGTGATCGACCACCCGCTGCATCTGCGCTTCGAGTTCGGCGCCCACGCCCAGGCTGTCTTCCAGGACCACCTGCTTGAGGAATTCCAGGCCGCCTTCCAGATTCTCGCGCCACACCGAGGTGCGCTGCAGCTTGTCGGCGGTGCGGATGTAGAACATCAGCACACGGTCGATGTAGCGGATCAGTTGCTCGTCGTCCAGGTCGGTGGCGAACAGCTCGGCGTGACGCGGCCGCATGCCACCGTTGCCGCAGACGTACAGGTTCCAGCCCTTTTCCGTAGCGATCACGCCGATGTCCTTGCTCTGCGCCTCGGCGCACTCGCGGGTGCAGCCCGATACCGCGAACTTGAGCTTGTGCGGCGAGCGCAGGCCCTTGTAGCGGTCCTCGATGCGCAGGGCCATGGCCACGCTGTCCTGCACGCCGTAGCGACACCAGGTGCTGCCCACGCAGGACTTCACGGTGCGGGTCGACTTGCCGTAGGCATGCCCGGTTTCGAAGCCCGCTTCGATCAGTTCGCTCCAGATCTCTGGCAGTTCGTGCAACTGCGCGCCGAACAGGTCGATGCGCTGGCCACCGGTGATCTTGGTGTAGAGGTCGTATTTCTTCGCCACCACGCCGATGGCGATGAGCTTGTCCGGGGTGATCTCACCGCCGGGAATGCGCGGCACCACCGAGTAGGTGCCGTTCTTCTGCATGTTGGCCATGAAGGTGTCGTTGGTGTCCTGCAGCGGCACCAGCGAGGGGTCCATGATCGGCTGGTTCCAGCACGAGGCGAGGATGTTGCCGACGGTGGGCTTGCACACGTCACAGCCCACCGCGCCGCGTCCGTAGCGGGCGAGCATGTCCTCGAAGCTGGCGATGCCTTCGACACGGGCCAGCGCGTACAGCTCGGCGCGGGTGTAGGCGAAGTGCTCGCACAGGCTCTTGTCGACCGTCACGCCACGGGCCGTCAGTTCATGCTCGAAGACCTGCTTGAGCAGCGCCGCGCAGCCGCCACAGCCGGTGCAGGCCTTGGTCTGCGACTTGAGCGCCGAGAGGTCGCCGCAACCGCCGTCGATGGCGGAACAGATCGCGCCTTTGCTGACGTTGTGGCAGGAGCAGATCATGGCCGTGTCGGGCAATGCATCGGCGCCGAGAACCGGGGCGCCGTCGGACAGCGGCAGGATCAACGTCGATGGGTCGGCCGGCAAGGCGATGCCGTTCTGCGCGTATTGCAGCAGGGTGTCGTAGTAGCTGTTGTCGCCGACCAGCACGGCACCGAGAACCCGTTTGCCGCTGGCGTCCATCACCAGGCGCCGGTAGCTGGCGCTGGCTTCGTCGATGAAACGGTAGCTCTTGGCGCCCGGCGTGCTGGCATGGGCGTCGCCGATGGAACCCACGTCGACCCCGAGCAGCTTGAGCTTGGTGGACATGTCGGCGCCGCTGAACGCCACCGGTGCCTCCCCGGCCAATTCGCAGGCGACGTTGCGGGCCATGCTGTAACCGGGCGCTACCAGACCGAAGATGCTGCCGTTCCAGGAGGCGCACTCGCCAATCGCATACACCGCCGGGTCGCTGGTGCGGCAGTGCGGGTCGATGACGATACCGCCACGGGCGGCGATCTCCAGCCCGCTGGCGCGGCCCAGTGCGTCTTGAGGGCGGATACCGGCCGAGAACACGATCAGGTCGGTTTCCAGACACTCGCCGCCGTCGAAATTCATCCGATAGCGATGGGTCTCGCCGGCCTCCACGTTCTGCGTGGCGCGCGAGGTGTGCACGCCTACCCCCAGGGCTTCGATACGCGCGCGCAACGCCGCGCCTCCTTCGGCGTCCAGCTGCACCGGCATCAGCCGCGGGGCGAACTCGACCACGTGCGCTTCCAGCCCCAGCGACTTCAAGGCGTTGGCCGCTTCCAGGCCCAGTAGCCCGCCGCCGACCACCACACCACGGCGCGCCCCATCCGCCGCGGCGCGGATCGCGTCCAGATCATCGAGGGTGCGGTAAACCAGTCGCGCGTTGCCCTCACAGCCCGGAATCGGCGGCACGAACGGGAACGAACCGGTGGCCAGCACCAGCACGTCGTAGGCATGCCGCCCGTTGGCGGTGACCACTTCGCGGGCCTGACGGTCGATCTCGATCACCGGCTGGCCCAGGTGCAGGGTGACGCCGTGCCTGCCGTACAACTGGGCGTCGCCCAGGGCCAGGGTTTCGGCGCACGAGCCGCCGAAGTATTCGGACAGGTGCACCCGGTCATACGCCCGCTGGCGCTCTTCGCCGAAGACATGGATCTCGTAGCGATCGACCGCGCTGCGCTCGATCAACTGCTCGACACAGTGATGCCCCACCATGCCGTTGCCGACGACGATGAGTTTCTGCCGGGGCTTGAGGTTCACGAGCGCGTTCATGGGTATCTCCTGGCACGTTGCGGTGTCTTGACCATCGGGCAAAAAAAAACGCCTGGAGCGAATGCTCCAGGCGCCTTTGCCTGATCGTCGAAATGAGGGTGTCCGGTGGGGTGATCGTCGTTGAGCACCGGGGACTTGTCAGGGTGGAAGCAGGTTGCGTGCCAGGGTTTGTCTGGGGAGTGTCAGTTGGGGCCTCTTCGCGGGCAGAGCCCGCTCCCACAAGAGCCTACAGCGTGATCTCAGTGTGGGAGCGGGCTCTGCCCGCGAAGAGGCCCACCTGATACAAAGCCCCACCCCAGTGCACACTGCACCCTTTCAGTACACATCCCGCACATAACGCCAATCCCGGCTCAACTGGGCCAGGTAAGCCTCGGCCTCCACCGTGCTCATGGCGCCGTGCTCCGCCACCACGTCGCGCAGCACTGTGTCGACATCCTTGGCCATGCGGCTGGCATCGCCGCAGACATAGAAATGCCCCCCCTGCTGCAACCATTGCCACACCTGGGCGCCCTGCTGGCGCAGGCGGTCCTGGACGTAGATCTTTTCCGCCTGGTCGCGGGAGAACGCCGTATCCAGCCGGTGCAGATGCCCGCTGCGCAGCCAGGCGTGCAGTTCGTCGCGGTAGTAGAAGTCGCTGTGTTCGCGTTGCTCGCCGAACAACAGCCAGTTGCGCCCGTGATGACCCAGCGCCTGGCGCTCGTGAAGGAAGGCGCGAAACGGCGCGATGCCGGTGCCCGGGCCGACCATGATCATCGGCGTATCGGCCTGGCTGGGCACGCGGAACTGACGGGTCTTTTGAACGAAGATCGGCACCAGCGCCGCTGCCGAGCGATCGGCCAGGAAGCCCGAGCAGACGCCACTGCGCACGCGCTCGTTGCACTGGTAACGCACGGTCGACAAGGTGATGTGTACCTGATGCGGGTCGGTGCGGGCGCTGGAGCTGATGGAGTACAGCCGCGGCTGCAAGGGCTTGAGCAGGCCGAGCAGTTCCTGGGTGGTCAGCGTCACCGGAAAGGCTTCGAGCAGGTCGATCAGTTGCCGCCCCCACAACCACTGCTGCAGTTGGCCAGCATTGTCCGGTTCGAGCAACGAGACCAACAACGGATCAGCGCAGCGCTCGCTCAGAAATGCCAGCCACTGCGGCGTGATGCGCGTGATGTCCAGATGCTTGTGCAAAGCCACCGCCAGCGGCTGCTCGCCGTGCCCCTTGAGCGGGACCCGCTCGCTGCTGTCCAGGCCCAGGCAGGCCAGCAGTTCCTCGACCAGGCTCATGCAGTTGCTCGGCCATACGCCAAGGGCATCGCCCGCTTCATAGACCAGGCCGCTGTCCTTCAAGTCGAACACCACATGGCGCACTTCCTTCTCGGTGCCAGCGGCGTTGAGCACCTGATTGTGCAGGACCCGCGCCAGCCAGGGTCGCTGACGGGTATACAACGCAGCTTCTGCCGCAACCGAACCGGCCACCGATTCAGCCACTGAACTGGAGGCGGGTCCGGCAAGCAGCAGACTGGCGTCCTGTATCCAGCGCTCGGCAGGCGCCTGATCGTCAGGCTCGCACTCGACGCGTTCGAGCAGACGCTCGCCGCCCAGCTGGGTCAGGCGCTCGTCCAGCTTGCGGGCGAAGCCGCAGAACTGTGCGTAACTGGAGTCGCCAAGTGCCAGCACGGCATAGCGCAGGTCTTCACGCGGCTCGGCCTGCGTGGCCTGCAACTGGGCCCACAGGCGCGCGGCATTGTCCGGGGCATCGCCATCGCCGAAGGTGCTGGTGATCAGCAACAGGTCACGGCCGGCGAGCAACTCGGCCGGGGTGATCTCGTGCAGGCCACGCAGAGCGACCGATGCGCCACGCTCGCGCAGGGTCTGCGCGCAGCGTTCGGCGATGGCCTGCGCGGTGCCGGTCTGCGAAGCCCAGAGCACCTGGATGGCCACCTGCCCGTCGCTTGCCGCGACACCGTCAGGCGCGTCGGCATCGAGGTTCTGCAGGGCGATTTTCGGCGAGCCGACGCGTTGCAGCGCCACGGCGGCGAACTTGAACGCCGGCTGGTGCGACAGCGGATCGGTGGCGTCGCTGGTCACGGCATTGATGGCCAGATCGCTGCCGTACACGTCGTTCCAGTGAAAGGGCGCGAAGCAATTGCCCGGCCGTACCCGGTCGCTGAGACGGGCCGGCAATACCGCCTGGCCGCGCCGCGAGCGGACCTGCACCTGATCGGCCTCGCCGATGCCCAGGCGCTCGGCGTCGTCGGGATGGAGTTCGATGAACGGCCCAGGGTCGAGCCGGTTCAAGGTGGCAACCTTGCCGGTCTTGGTCAGGGTGTGCCACTGATGCTGCAAGCGACCGGTGTTGAGCACCATGGCGAACTCGGCGTCGGGAAGATCGGCGGCTGGCAGGTGCGGACGAGCGAAGAACCGAGCACGACCGCTGGCGGTGGGAAAGCGCACGCCTGCTTCTGTGAGGTAGCGAATCGGGCTGCGCGCCCCCTCCTGTTCTGGCAGCGCGGGCCATTGGCGCGGCTGCTGGCGCAGTTGCGCGTAGCTGGCGCCGCGGATGTCGTAACCGCTCTGCGGGTTGTCGAAGCGTTGCAGCTCTTGATAGACCTGCTCGGCGCTGGTGTAGTCGAAGCCCTCGGCGAAGCCCATGGCGCAGGCCATCCTGGCGATGATCTGCCAGTCCGGCAGGGCTTGCCCCGGTGCGTCGACAGCCTTGCGCATCAGGGTCATGTTGCGCTCGGAGTTGATCATCACCCCTTCGGCCTCGGCCCACAACGCGGCGGGCAGCAGCACGTCGGCATAGCGGTTGGTCTCGGTGTCGAGAAAGGCATCCTGGGTGATCACCAGCTCTGCGGCCTGCAGGCCATCGATGACCTGCTGGCGATTGGCGACACTGGCCACCGGGTTGGTGCAGATGATCCAGCACGCCTTGATCGCGCCCTCGCTCATCTGCCGAAACAGGTCGACGGTGCCGGCGTTGCCTTCTTCACGCAAGCTGCCGGGGGCAATGCCCCAGAGTGTTTCGACGTGGGCCCGATCGGCCGCCACCAGCAGCGAACGCTGGCCCGGCAGGCCTGGGCCCATGTAGCCCATTTCGCGCCCGCCCATCGCGTTGGGCTGGCCGGTCAGGGAGAACGGTCCGCTGCCCCGACGGCAGAGGGCGCCGGTGGCCAGGTGCAGGTTGCACAGCGCGTTGGTGTTCCACGTGCCGTGGATGCTCTGGTTCAGCCCCATGGTCCAGCAACTCATCCAGTTGGCCGCGCCACCGATCCACTGCGCGGCCTGACGGATCGCCTGTTCGTCGAGGCCGGTGATCTCGGCGACTCGGGCTGGCGTGTAATCGGCCAAAAAAGCCGGCATGTCCTCCCAGCCTTCGGTGTGCGCGGCGATGAACGCCGGGTCGGTCGCGCCGTTGGCGTGCAGCAGGTGCAGCAGGCCGTTGAGCAGCGCCAGGTCGGTGCCCGGCTCGATCTGCAGGAACAGGTCGGCCTTGTCGGCAGTGGCGTTGCGCCGTGGGTCGACGACGATCAGTCTGGCGCCGGCCTTGAGGCGATCGAGCAGGCGCAGGAACAAAATCGGATGACAGTCGGCCATGTTCGCGCCGATCACCAGAAACACCTCGGCCTGATCGAAATCATCGTACGAGCCGGGCGGGCCATCGGCGCCCAACGACAGCTTGTAGCCACTGCCAGCGCTGGCCATGCACAGCCGCGAGTTGGATTCGATATGCCGCGTGCGCACGTAGCCTTTGGCAAGCTTGTTGACCAGGTACTGGGCTTCCAGCGACATCTGCCCGGAGACGTAGAAGGCCAGCGCATCGGGGCCATGCTCATCGAGAATCTGCCGCAGGCGGCTGCCGGCTGCGGCGATGGCGGCATCCATGTTCGACTGTACCGGCTCGTGGCCACGGTTCTCGCGCAGGTAGGCGTGCTGCATGCGCCCCGGATCGCTGAGCGGCTGGGCGCAGGTGCTGCCCTTGGTGCACAGGCGTCCGGCGTTGGCCGGATGCTGTTTGTCGCCGCTGACCTTGACCACGCGGTCGTTCTCGACAGTCATGACGATACCGCAGCCGACGCCGCAGTAGGGGCACACGCTACGCACTGAAGTGGCGGTCATCGACCCTCCTCGCTGCTGGCGACAAAAAAAAAGGCGCCAGCTGCCTGCGCTCATCAGAGCGGGCAGCACGGCACCGTTGTCGTGTGGAGGCAATCGGCATCGATTGCATTGTGTAGTGCGCAGGCTTGCAATCCATGCGCCACAATCATCCGGACCGCAGTGAAGAACGGAAGCAGCCGGTCGCAGGTGCGGCGTATCGACCGTGACCTGCACCCTTTATGTGCGTCGCGCACCACAGGCTGGCACCGATGCGACGGGCGTCTGCGCGTTATGAAGAGATTGCCGGGACTAGACTAAAGGCCAGTTGCCATCACTGGGTTTTTCAGGCATAAAGCCGCGCTTATCACAAGGACCGTGCCCATGCGCTTGCTCATTCGAGGCGTGATGATCGTGCTGGTGGCTGCGCTGTTGGCCGTCGCCGTCATCGCCTACTACATCGCCTACCCCAACCTGCCGGCCTACAGCCCTGCCCGCGACCTGCACTACCTGCAGGACTGGAGCGACGCCGACCGCGACACCTACTACTTCACCTCCCAGGGGACCCAGGTCAAGGGCCTGCACTACGACTGGTTCGTCAACCTGGAACAGCCGTTTTCCACGCAACGCTTCGCAGCGCCGGAAAACCTGGGCCGGTTCGGCTTCCTGATCGAACCGGGCCATGCGCAGAATCCGTACGACTTGCCCATAGGCTTCACCCGGCATCCCAGCGAAAACGGCGACACGCAGTTTCTCGACATCAGCTGCGCCGCGTGCCACACCGGTGAGTTGCGCTTCAACGGCACGGCGCTGCGGGTAGACGGCGGCACCGCGCAGCACGTGCTGCCCGCCACGGTGCCGACCCTGCGCGGCGGCGACTTCGGCCAGGCCCTGGCGGCGAGCATGGCGGCCACCTACTACAACCCCTGGAAGTTCAAGCGCTTCGCCCTGGCGGTGCTCGGCGAGCAAGGCTACGAGGCCGGGCACGACGCCCTGCGTGCAGCGCTCAAGGCCTCGCTGAACAGCATCCTGCACACCGCCTGGAACGACACCCATCGCGGCCTGTACCCCGTCCAGGAAGGGCCCGGCCGCGCCGATGCGTTTGGCCGCATCGCCAACGCCACCTTCGGCGACGCCATCAGTGCCGACAACTATCGCGTCGCCAACGCGCCGGTCGACTATCCGCACTTGTGGGACATCTGGACCTTCGACTGGGTGCAGTGGAACGGTTCGGCCCAGCAGCCGATGGCGCGCAACATCGGCGAGGCGTTGGGCGTGGGGGCGACCCTGGAGTTCTTCGACGCCCACGGCCAGCCCCTGATGGGCGACGAACGCTACCCCTCGAGCGTGCGGGTCATGGACCTGTACCGCATCGAACAAGCCGTGGAGCGTCTGCCCGCGCCGCAATGGCCCGAAGCGGTGCTGGGCCAGGTCGATCTGACCCGTGCCGCCCAGGGCCGGCAGCTGTTCCAGGAAAACTGCGCGGCCTGCCACGTGCCCCCGGTGGACCACAGCGGACCGCGCCCCGTGGCCAAGCTGCAGATGCGCTCGGTCGACTACATGGGCACCGACCCTACCGCTGCCAACAACATCGCCGATCATCGTTTCGATGTCAGCGCGCTGAACTGGGACGTGCAGGCCCTCAAGACCATGAACGTGCAGCTGGAAGATCCCAGCGAGCCGCTCGACCTCAAGCACATTTCCGTGGCCAAGGCACTGGCCTACGTCACCGCCTTCGTCGAGGCGCGGGCCTACCGCCAGGCCGGCATCGGCCCACAGGAACAGGCACGGCTGAACGGCTTCGGCATGGACATCGGCGTGCGTGAACTGCGCGCGTACAAGGCCCGGCCCCTGGCCGGCGTCTGGGCCACCCCGCCGTTCCTGCACAACGGTTCGGTGCCCAGCCTCTATCAACTGCTGTCGCCGCAAGACGAGCGCTCGGTGACCTTCTATCGTGGCAACCTGGAATACGACCCGGCGCACCTGGGTTACCGCAGCGAAGCCTTCCCCGGCGGTTTCCTCTACGACACGCGCCTGACCGGCAACGCCAACAGTGGCCATGAATTCCGCGACGGCCCGCTGGGGGCCGGGGTGATCGGTCGCCTGCTGCAGCCCGAGGAGCGCTGGGCGCTGCTCGAATACCTCAAGGTCCTGGGTGGGCCACTGGAGAAACGACTGCCATGAACAACCGTCCCTCGATCGATTCGACGCCGCCCGGCCCCATCGGCCGCTTCTGGCTGCGCCTGGGTACCTGGCTGTTCAAGACGGTGCTGGGGCTGATCGTCCTGGGCCTGCTGGGCTGGCTGCTGGCCACGGTGTGGTACGCGTGGAAGTTCTCCGGACCGGTCTCGGCCCAGGAGCAGATTCCCGCCGGCGAAGCGGCGATGACCCAGGACATCATCCAGACCGCCATCCGCATCGTCGACCAGCACCGCGAACCCACCCGCTACCTGCGCGACGCCCACGCCAAGGCGCATGGCTGCGTGCAGGCGCAGGTCAGCGTGGCCACTGACCTGGATCCGGCACTGCGCCAGGGTGTGTTCAGCGAACCGGGCAAGACCTGGCAAGCCTGGATGCGGCTGTCCAACGGCAACGCCTATCCGCAGTTCGACAACATGAAGGACGCGCGCGGCATGGCCATCAAGCTGCTGGGCGTGCCCGGCGATCAGCTGCTGCCCAGCCAGCAGGGACGCGGCGAGCAGGATTTCGTCATGTTCAACCATGCCAACTTCTTCGTCAGCGACGTGGCCGAGTATCGCCAGAACGTAGCGGCCCAGGCCGACGGCAAGAAGGTAATGGCCTTTCTGCCAGGCTGGGACCCGCGCCAATGGCAGGTGCGGCACCTGTTCATCGCCCTGGCGACCTTGTCCGAAGCACCGCCCAGCCCGCTGCTGACCACCTACTTTTCCGTGTCGCCGTACAAGTTCGGCAACCTCAACGCCAAGTTCCGCGTCACCCCGGAAGCGGGAACGTGCCCGGCCTATACGCCACCCGCGCAGAACCGCGACGTGCCCAACTTCCTGCGCTCGGCGCTGTACCAGCAACTGTCCACCGATCGTCAGCCAGCCTGCTTCGCCCTGCAGATCCAGACGCAGGACGCCACGCGCTACATGCCCATCGAAGACACCAGCGTGCAGTGGAAGGAAAGCGATGCGCCCTTCCAGACCGTGGCCCACATCCAGGTGCCGGCTCAGGATTTCGACACACCCGAGCAGAACCTGATGTGCGACAACCTCAGTTTCAGCCCCTGGCACGGGATCGAGGCGCATCGCCCCATCGGCGGCATCAACCGCCTGCGCAAGGCGGTGTACGAGGCGGTCAGCGCCTATCGTCTGGAACGCAATGGCGTCAGGTGAGCACGGTCCCGGACCGCAACTCAGCCGTCGTTGCCCTGCAAGGCCGCCAGGCGCGCCTTGATGCCAGCGGCGGTCTGCTCGCCCATCAATTGCTCGCGCAGCTTGCCTTGGTCATCGATGATGTAGGTGACCGGCAAACCCTGGCTGCGCGGCAGGGCGAAACGCGGCGCCGGGTCCTGGGCCAGCACCGGGAAATCGATCCCCAGCGTCTGGGCGGCGGCGCTCAATTCCTCACCCTGGAGGTTGTCGAAATTCACCCCGAGCACGCGCACGCCCTGCCCTTGCAGGCTCTGCGACAGCGCATTGAGTTCGGGAATCTCGCGGCGGCAGGGTCCGCACCACACCGCCCAGTAGTTGACCACCAGCCAGTGCTTGTCCAGCGTCTGGGCGCTGACCGGGTTGCCATGCTGATCAGGGCCGTAGTCACCCCCGCAACCACCCAGCAGCGCGGCCGCCAACAGCAGGCCCGCCAACGGTGCGAAGCGGGCCTTGATACGCCATTTCATGGATCTACCCTTCCTCATTCCTGCAGCTATGCGAAAAAGGCGACCGATCATCGCCACGTGGTTAGAATACCCGCCACTGGATGCCGGAGGCGACTTTTCCCATGACCGATCTGACCCTTTACCATAACCCGCGCTGCTCCAAATCCCGCGCGGCGTTGGAGCTTCTGCAAGCCCGTGGGCTCGAGCCCGTCATCGTGCGCTACCTGGAAACGCCTCTCGATGCCGCCACCCTGCACACGCTGCTGGGCAAGCTGGGCATCAGTGCCAGGGCACTGTTGCGCACCGGTGAAGAAGAATACAAAACCCTGGACCTGGCCGACGCCACCCTGGGCGAGGAACACCTGGTGCAAGCCATGGCCGCGCATCCCAAGCTGATCGAGCGGCCCATTCTGGTCAACGGCGAACGCGCGGTGATCGGCCGGCCACCGGAAAACGTACTGGAGATCATTGCGTGAACACACCCTACATCCTGGTGCTCTATTACAGCCGCCATGGCGCCACCGCCGAGATGGCCCGGCAGATCGCCCGCGGCGTCGAAGCCAGTGGGCTGGAAGCGCGCCTGCGCTGCGTGCCGGCGGTTTCGACCGAGTGCGAAGCCGTGGCGCCGTCGATCCCCGAGCAGGGCGTGGTCTACGCCAGCCTCGACGACCTGAAGAACTGCGCCGGCCTGGCCCTGGGCAGCCCGACGCGCTTCGGCAACATGGCCGCGCCGCTCAAGTACTTCCTCGACGGCACCAGCAGCCTGTGGCTCAGCGGCGACCTGGTCGGCAAGCCGGCCGGGGTGTTCACGTCCACCGCCAGCCTGCACGGCGGGCAGGAAACCACCCTGTTGTCGATGCTCCTGCCCCTGCTGCACCACGGCATGCTCATCACCGGGTTGCCCTACAGCGAGTCGGCCCTGGTGGAAACCCAGGGCGGCGGCACCCCCTACGGTGCCAGCCATCATGCCGGTGCAGATGGCAAGCGCGTGCTCGACGAGCACGAGAAAACCCTGTGTCGGGCACTCGGCAAACGCCTGGGCCAGACCGCACAGCTGCTGAGCACTGCGCGTGGCTAAGTCCGATCGTAGAGTGCATCGCACGATGGCGGGCCACGCTTGAGCATCCACGCCTACACCAAGTACCCCGCCATGGCGTTCGGCGACGAGTCGCCGCTGGCCTGGATCAGCGAACACATCCGCGAGCACTATCAAGGCCATCGGCACACCTTCGTGGTGGCCATCGCCGGCAGCGTCGCCGTGGGCAAGAGCACCCTGTCCACGCTGCTCAAGGAACGGTTCGAGGGCTGGCCGGAAGCACCGCGGGTCGAGGTGGTCAGCACCGATGGATTCCTGTATCCCAACCGGATCCTGGAAGAGCGTCAGCTGATGCCGCGCAAGGGCTTCCCGGAAAGCTACCGCACCGACGACCTGAAGGCGTTCCTGCATGATCTCAGGCAGGGCGTCCGTGGTTTGCAGGTCCCGGTCTATTCCCAGGCGATCAAGGACATCGACGAGCACTTCCACCTGATCGACCAGCCGGACATCCTGATTCTGGAGGGACTGAACATCCTCCAGCTGGACCACGCCCACGACTTCTCCATCTACCTGGATGCCCCTACCGCCGACATTCGTCACTGGTACATGGAACGCTTCATGAGCCTGACCACTCTATCGGGCGACGCTGCACAGGCGCGCGCCGACTATTTGTGGAAAGAGGTCAACCTGAAGAACCTCACGGAAAACATCCTGGTGACCCGCGATCGGGCGCAGATGGTTCTGCACAAGGCACCGGACCACCGCATCGACGAGGTCTGGCTGCGCGAAGGCGACCTGCCCGTGCATTCATCCAGCAGTTGAGGACACCGGTTCCATGCAAGACTACAAGTGGCTGAACGAGTACTGCCTTAATCGCTTCGGCTCGCAGAAAGCGCTGGAGGCGCGTCTGCCGACGGCCAAGTCGCCGGCGCAACTGCGCAAGATCAGCGCCGACCGCTACCTCTCGACCATGGCCCTGCGGGTCTTTCGGGCGGGCCTCAAGCACAGCCTGGTCGACTCCAAGTGGCCTGCCTTCGAAGAGGTGTTCTTCGGCTTCGACCCGGAGAAGATCGTGCTCATGGGCGCCGAGCGCCTGGAACGGCTGATGCAGGACACCCGCATCATTCGCCATTTCGGCAAGCTCAAGAGCGTCCCGCGCAACGCGCAGATGATTCTCGACGTGGCCATGGAGCACGGCAGTTTCGGTGATTTCATCGCCGACTGGCCGGTGGAAGACATCACCGGCTTGTGGCAGTACATCGCCAAGCACGGCAACCAGATGGGTGGGCTGTCGGCGCCGCGTTTCCTGCGCATGATCGGCAAGGACACCTTCATTCCCAGCTGGGACGTGGTGGCCGCGCTGAACGCCCAGGAGATCGTCGACAAGGTGCCCAGCTCCAAGCGCGATCAGGCGGCCGTGCAGGCCGCATTCAACCAGTGGCATGCCGAAAGCGGCCGGCCGATGTGTCAGCTGTCGGCGATGCTGGCCTTTACCGTGAACCACTGATCCCCTGCGCCTCGCGGGGCCCGCTTGGCGGCCCTGCCCGGCTAGCGCTCCGTACATCCCTGCTTGCAACTGCCCTCGCGCCGTATCGATCGAAACGGCAATTCTCGTCTACGCTTGATTTCCAGGGGCCTGACAGCCCTGAGCATGCCTGCGGCCGACGCGCTCGACGTCAAAATGTCATGCGCGTCCCCTACGTTGGCTCGGGTATTGCTGATCCTGATCAATCCAATCGTCGACAGTCCCCTCGTTTCGATAGGCGCCCATAGGAGCACCGGATGAAAAAGCTTTTCCTGGCCACACTGTTAGGTTCGAGCATCGCGTTGTGCAACCTGGCTTCGGCCGCGGATACCGATCTGCAAACCCTGGAAGCCGCAGCCAAGACCGAAGGCATGGTCAACAGCGTCGGCATGCCCGATGCCTGGGCCAACTGGAAGGGTACCTGGGAAGACCTTGCCAACAAGTACGGCCTCAAGCACATGGACACCGACATGAGCTCGGCCCAGGAAGTGGCCAAGTTCGCCGCCGAGAAGGACAACGCCAGCGCCGATATCGGCGATGTCGGTGCAGCGTTCGGCCCCATTGCCACCAAACAGGGCGTGACCCAGCCGTACAAGCCTTCCACCTGGGCGCAGATTCCCGACTGGGCCAAGGACGCCGATGGCCACTGGATGCTGGCCTACACCGGCACCATCGCGTTCATCATCAACAAGCAACTGGTCAAAGCCGAAGACGCGCCCAAAAGCTGGGCGGATCTGAAGAACGGCAAGTACAAGGTAGCGATCGGCGACGTCAGCACTGCAGCCCAGGCGGCCAACGGGGTGCTCGCGGCGGCCATCGCGTTCAAGGGTGACGAAAGCAACCTGGCCCCTGGCCTGCAGTTGTTCACCGAGCTGGCGAAACAGAAGCGCCTGTCGCTGGCCAACCCGACCATCCAGACCCTGGAAAAAGGCGAGATCGAGGTGGGCGTGGTCTGGGACTTCAATGGCCTGAGCTACCGCGACCAGATCGATCCGCAACGCTTCGACGTGCTGATTCCTTCGGACGGCTCGGTGATTTCCGGTTACACCACCATCATCAACAAGTACGCCAAGCACCCGAACGCCGCCAAGCTGGCGCGTGAGTACATCCTCAGCGACGCCGGCCAGATCAACCTGGCGCGCGGCTATGCACGGCCGATCCGCGCCGACCACATCAAGCTGCCGGAAGATGTCGCGGCCAAGCTGCTGCCGGCCGAGCAGTACCGCAACGTCACCCCGATCAAGAACCCGGACGTCTGGGAAGCCAGCGCCAAGGCCCTGCCCCAGCAGTGGCAGGAACAGGTCATCTTCGAGATGCAGTGATCGCCTGCGGTGCATCAGGTAGGGCCCCTTCGCGGACAGAGACCCGCTCCCACAGGAGCAGGAGCGTCAATTCCTGTGGGAGCGGGGCGGGCGGCTGAGCCCTCTGCCCGCGAAGGGCCCACCACTAACCCCCTGACACCCCGCAACCCCGGAGCCCTCCAGCAGTGACCACCCCCACCCGCGGCAAAACCCTGGCCCTCCCACAGGAGCAGAAGCGTCAATTCCTGTGGGAGCGGGCTCTGCCCGCGAAGAATCCACTACCAATCCCCCTGACACCCCGCAACCCCGGAGCCCTCCAGCAGTGACCACCCCCACCCGCGGCAGAACCCTGGCCCTGCTCCTGCTGGCGCCCTTCGCTCTATTCTTCATCGTCTTCCAGATCGCCCCCCTCGCCTGGGTGGCCATCCACAGCGTGCAGACCGATGCCGGCTGGAGCCTGGACAATTTCAGCAAGGCTTTCGGCTCGCGGTTCTACCGCCAGGCCATCCAGTTCAGCCTGGAAATCAGCTTCTGGTCGAGCCTGTTCGGCATCGTCATCGCCGTCATCGGTGCCTACTCCCTGCGCCGGGTCGACTCGCGGCTGCGGGATTTCGTCAGCGCCTTCGCCAACATGACCAGCAACTTCTCCGGCGTACCGCTGGCCTTCGCCTTCATCATCCTGCTGGGCTTCAACGGCGCGATCACCCTGGCGCTCAAGCAGAGCGGCCTGATCGACGATTTCAATCTCTACTCCAAGACCGGCCTGATCATCACCTACACCTATTTCCAGATCCCGCTGGGCGTCCTGCTGCTCTACCCCGCCTTCGACGCCCTGCGCGAAGACTGGCGCGAGTCCGCAGCCCTGCTCGGCGCCAACGGCTGGGCCTACTGGCGCTACATCGGCCTGTCGGTGCTGACCCCGGCGCTGCTGGGCACCTTCGTCATCCTCCTGGCCAATGCCCTGGGCGCGTATGCCACGGTGTATGCCCTGACCACCGGCAATTTCAACGTGCTGCCGATCCGCATCGCCGCCATGGTGGCCGGCGACATCAGCCTGGACCCCAACCTGGCCAGCGCCCTGGCGATGATCCTGGTGGGGCTGATGACCCTGGTCACCCTGGCCCATCAATGGCTGCTGCGCAGGAGCTACCATGTCGCGCGCTGAACACAACGCCCCCGGCCTCTACCACAGAATCGTGGTGTGGCTGCTGTTCCTGATCCTGATGCTGCCCTTGGCCGGCACCCTGCTGTATTCCTTGGCCACCAGCTGGTCGGCGTCGATCCTGCCCAGTGGCCTGACCTTCAAGTGGTATTTGCAACTGTGGGGCGACCCGCGGTTCCTGCAGGCCTTCGGCCAGTCGCTGGTGGTCTGCGTGGGCGCGCTGGTGCTGTCGGTGCTGCTGATCCTGCCGCTGCTGTTCGCCGTGCACTACCACTTCCCCAGGCTGGATGCGCTGATGAACGTCCTCATCCTGCTGCCCTTCGCCGTGCCGCCCGTGGTGTCGTCCGTGGGCCTGTTGAACCTGTACGGCTCGGGACCGCTGGCCATGGTCGGCACGCCGTGGATCCTGATCGGCTGCTACTTCACCGTGGCCCTGCCCTTCATGTACCGAGCCATCACCAACAACCTGCAGGCGATCAACCTGCGCGACCTGATGGACGCTGCCCAGTTGCTCGGCGCCAGCACCTTCCAGGCAGCGTTTCTGGTGGTGCTGCCCAACCTGCGCAAGGGCCTGATGATCGCCCTGCTGCTGTCGTTCTCGTTCCTGTTCGGCGAGTTCGTGTTCGCCAACCTGCTGGTCGGCACCCGCTACGAAACCCTGCAGGTTTATTTGAACAACATGCGCAACAGCAGCGGCCACTTCAACAGCGCGCTGGTGATTTCCTATTTCTTCTTCGTGTTGCTGCTCACCTGGGGTGCGAACCGCTTGAACAAGGACAAAGACTGATATGAGCTTCGTCAGCGTCGAAAGACTGGATAAGCGCTACGGCAACACCGAAGTCTTCAGCGATATCGGCTTCACCATCGAACGAGGCGAATTCATCACCCTGCTCGGGCCGTCGGGTTGCGGCAAGTCGACCCTGCTGCGGGCGATCGCCGGACTGACGCCGATCAACGGCGGGCGCATCCTGCTCGATGGCCAGGACCTCGCCCCGCTCGGTCCGCAGAAGCGCGACATCGGCATGGTTTTCCAGAGCTATGCGCTGTTTCCCAACATGAACGTGGAACAGAACGTCGCGTTCGGCTTGCGCATGCAGAAGGTCAAGGGCGCCGAAAGCACCCGCCGTGTGGCCGAGGTGCTGGCGCTGGTGGAACTGGACGAGTTCGCCAAGCGTTACCCCCATCAATTGTCCGGCGGGCAATGCCAGCGAGTGGCCCTGGCCCGCTCGCTGGTCACCCGGCCGCGTCTGCTGCTGCTCGACGAGCCCCTGTCGGCGCTGGATGCACGCATCCGCAAGCACCTGCGCGAACAGATCCGGCAGATCCAGCGCGAACTCGGGCTGACCACGATTTTCGTCACCCACGATCAGGAAGAGGCGCTGACCATGAGCGACCGCATCTTCCTGATGAACAAGGGCCGCATCGTCCAGAGCGGCGATGCGCAGAGCCTGTACACGGCACCGGCGGACGCCTTCGCCGCCGGTTTCATCGGCAACTACAACCTGCTCGATGCCGCCCAGGCCAGTGCCCTGTTGCAGCGACCGATCCATACCCGGGTGGCGATTCGTCCGGAAGCCATCGAGCTGGGTTCGAGCGGCACGCTGGAGGGCGAAATCCGCAGCCACAGCCTGCTGGGCAACGTGATCCGCTACCGCGTGCAGGCCCATGGCGTACTGCTGGTGGTGGATGTGCTCAACCGCACCGCCGCCGACCTGCTGCCCGACGGCCAGCGGGTGTCCCTGACGATTGGGCCGGACGCACTTTGTGCGGTAGCCTGAGCACCTTTCCAAGGGAGGTTTCATATGGCTCTAGCGATTTTCGATCTCGACGAAACCCTGATCCACGGCGACTGCTCTTCACTCTGGAGCGAGCAGATGGGTCGCCTGGGCTGGGTCGACCCCGAGTCCTTCATGCAACGTGACCACGAGTTGATGCAGGCCTACAGCGAGGGTCGGCTGGCCATGGAAGACTACATGGCGTTCAGCCTGGAGCCGATGCTCGGGCGCTCCCCTGAGGAGGTCGAACACCTGGTCGGCCCCTGGGTCGAGGACTTCATCGAGCCGATCATTTTCAGCGACGCCACCCGCACCATCGCCGCACACCGTGCAGCCGGCGATCGCATCCTCATCATTTCCGCTTCCGGCGTTCATCTGGTTCAGCCCATTGCCGAGCGCCTGGGTGTCGACGACGTGCTCGCGATCGACCTGGAACTCAACCACGGCAGCTACAGTGGCAATACGGTCGGCGTATTGACCTACCGCGAGGGCAAGATCAAGCGCCTGCGCGAATGGATGCACGACGAGGGCGAAACCCTGGAAGGCGCCAGCTTCTATTCGGACTCACGCAACGACCTGCCGCTGCTATTGGAAGTGCCCTTCCCCCATGCGGTCAATCCTGATCCGGTGCTGCGCGAGCACGCGGAAAAGGCTGGGTGGCCGATTCATCACTGGCGTTGATGGTTGCGCAGATAAACCTCTTCGCCCATGGCGGCGATCTGCCCTTCGATGAGTGCGTCGAAGGGCTTGAGCAGCGCTTGGAACGAGGCCGGCGCTTCGAGTAACTCCAGCGCCTGGGTGATCGCCTCCAGGGTCGACAGCGCGCCCGGACCAGGCGCCTTGCGCAGCCGATAACGCGAGGGCTCGGCAGCGGCCAGCTGAACCCGGGGCAGGTCGACGAGCAACGGGTTGAGATGCAGCAGCTTGCGCGCCTTGCGCCAGGTGCCGTCGGGCACCACCAGCAACCTTGGCTGAGCATCCGGCGCGTAGACACTCAAAGGTTCACTGCGCTCATCGGGAAACAACAGACAGGGCTGATAGCCTGGCTGTGCCAGCCACCGCGCCAGGTCAGCGAAGACTTCGCCGACCTTGATCTCGCAGTTCTGCAAGCCCAACGCGGCCAGGCGCGCCGTATTCAGCGCGTGGTTCACCTCGCTGGGATGCTGCAGGATGAGCACCCGCGTTCGGCTGGGCAGGTTCGGGATCAACGCACACAGGCACAGGGCCTGAGGACGTTGGCAGCGAGGGCATTGAGGTCTGGACATACGCAATTGTGCCATGAGGCCGCGCGGCGGCAATACCGGGTCGAACGCGCGTCTGCGAAAAAGTCTCACACCGGGCCGCTAAACCTTTGTACCCCGGTGGCCGATCCGCTCTAATGTGAGCCCCACTGTCCCAGGACCCTGCCGCAATGAAATACTGCTGCGCATTACTTTTCAGCTTGCTGTCCCTTACCGCCCAGGCCACGGAAGTCGGCGAACGGCTGGCCCCCTGGACCCTGCTCGATCAGTTCGAACAACCCTACTCGCTCAGCGACGAGACCCAACTGATCATCGTCGCGCGCAGCATGGACGCCGCCCAGTTGATGGGCACGGCCATGGAAAAACGGCCCAAGGACTTTCTCGAGTCGCGCCATGCGGCCTATATCGCCGACATCGAGCGCATGCCATCGGTGGCCAAGTGGATCGCCATTCCCGGCATGAAGAAACTCAATTACCGCATTCTGCTGGACCAAGAAGGCCGCGTTGCACCGCGCTATGAAGGCGACCGCGAAACCGTGCAGTGGCTGGAGCTCAAGGATGGCGTGGTGGTAGACATCAAGACCTTCAACGATCCTCAGCAACTGGCCAGCGCGCTGTCCGCACGCTGAGCCAACGGCGTTCACACCGGTCGGAACGGGACCTTGAAGCTGACGCGCAAGCCATCTTCGGTACTGTCGAAGTGCAAGGTACAGCCGCAACGCTGGGCGATCGCCTGAACGATGGCCAGGCCCAGCCCGCAACCGGTGCTGGAACGGCTGCGCCAGAAGCGCTGGGTCAGGTGTTCCAGGTCTTGCGCGGCGATGCCAGGGCCGAAGTCGCGGACCGTGAAGCACACGCAGCCAGGCTCCGTGGCCAGCGTTAGCCAGACCGGCGCCTGATCGGGGCTATGCCGTAGCGCGTTGTCGATCAGGTTGCGCAGTGCCTGTACCGCCAGGGTCGATGGCATGCCCAGGGCTATCGATGGCAGCCGCGGCGGGACGTGCAACTCGACCCGCCAGCGGTCCTCCGGGCGAGCGTCGCCGATGGCCAGGCGCGCCACCCGTTCGGCGCTGCACGGTGCGCCATCGTCGAACGACAGGCTGCCTTCGACCCGTGCCAGCAAGAGCAATTGTTCAAGGGTGCGCTGCAGGCGGTCGGCGCCCTCCTCGGCATGGCCCAGCGCCTGTTCGTGGGCGAGCCCGGCCGTCATGCGGGCGACCTGCAGGTGGGTCTTGATCGCGGTCAAGGGACTGCGCAGTTCATGGGCCGCATCACCGGTCAGCTGCCGTTCCCGTTCCAGGGTACGGCCAATGCGCAGGAACAGCTGGTTCTGTGTTTCCAGCAGCGGTTGCAACTCACTGGGCAGCGACTTCAGCGCCAGCGGTTCAAGGGCGTCGACGTCGCGTTTGCGCAGCGCCTCGCACATGCGATTGAGGGGCGCCAGGCCTTTGCCGATGCCCAGCCAGAGCATCGCGATGCTGCCCAGCAGGGCCATTAGTACCGGTGCGGAAGCGGCGAGTAGTACCGAACGGTTCAATGCCTCGCGTTCCAGCTCGCGGTCTGCGGTGGTGATCCGCACATCGTCCCGAGCCAGGGTGAAACTGCGCCAGTGTTCACCCTCGATCTCCTGATCGTGGAAGCCGGTGCGCTGGTCGTCCAGCACCTGATCGGCATTGCCATGGCTGCGGGCGAGGATTTCCCCACGCAGCGAGCTGACCTGGCAGGCGATGCCATCCGGGATGCTCCACTGATCGGCACTGAAGCGGGTGCCCTCGCCCTGCGCAGACAACGGTTGCGGCAGCCGATCGACCAGGCCGGCGACCATGCGCGCCGACGCCACCAGGCGTTGGTCGAGGGAGAACATCATCTGGCTGCGCAAGTCGCGGAACATCCAGGTCGCGGCCAGCGCCCAGATCAGCACGAAGGCCGTGCCCAGAATCAGACTCAAGCGCAGGCGCAGGCTCATTGCGGTTCCTGCGCTGCGGCTTGGGCCGGCCCCAAGCGATAGCCCAGGCCGCGGACGGTTTCGACGATGCCGTTGCCCAGCTTGCGCCGCAAATGGTGGATGTGCACGTTCAGGGCGTTGCTTTCCACTTCGTCGCTGAAGCCGTAGACACTGTCCTTGAGCTGCTCGCCCGAGAGCACGCGGCCACGGTTCTGCAGCAGGGCGTACAACAGCGCCTGCTCGCGACGGGACAGGTCGACGGCCTGGCCGGCCAGCCAGGTCTGGCGGGTGCTGGGGTCGTGCTGCAACGGGCCGTGCTCGATCATGTTCAGGGTCCGCCCGGCCACTCGGCGCTGCAGGGTGTGCAGGCGCGCGCACAGTTCGCGCAGGTCGAAGGGTTTGAGCAGGTAGTCGTCGGCGCCGGCCTGCAGACCAGCAACCCGATCGCTGACGCTGTCGCGGGCGGTCAACACCAGCACCGGCAGCGCCTCGCCCTTGTGGCGCAACCGTTGCAGCAGCTTGATGCCATCCTCGTCGGGCAGACCCAGATCCAGCACCATCACATCGAAGCTGGCGGCCTGCAGCATGGCCTGGGCGGCAGAAGCCGTGGCCACTCGATCGACGTTCAGACCCTGGGCATTGAGCCCGGCAACGATGCCGCTGGCGATCAGGTCATCGTCTTCGCAAAGCAATACGTGCATGACAGCGCTCGAAGGATAAATGCCCACGGTGACAGGCCGTGATTAACACAACATTATGCGCCCAAACGCCCGTGACCACGGGCATCGGCTGCGAAAAACGCGGCGCGGTGTGTCTGTCGGAACCGGACCGATCATGCAGGTTGGGTTAACCATCGGTTAACCTTGATACCGCCATACTTGCCGGATCACTTCAAGAGACCCCTGCCAATGCTCAGCCTTTCCGTGGGGCCATTCGCGCTTTCCCTGCATCACCTGCTGATACTGCTGGCCTTGGGCCTGGCCAGCGTCGTGGGTTGGCAGATGTCGCGGCGCGGGTTGGGCAGCAATCCCGAAGTGCTGATCTTTCGCCTGTTCCTGCTGGGCCTGGTGGTGGCGCGCGTCGCTTTCGTGATGCGGTACTGGGCGCAGTACCGTGCCGATCCGTGGCAGATTCCCGATATCCGCGATGGCGGCTTTCTGCTATGGCCAGGGCTGGTGGTCAGCGGCGTGACGGCGCTGGTGTATGCCTGGCGGCGCCCACTGGCGCGTGTCACCTTGGGCACAAGCCTGGTCAGCGGCCTGATGTTCTGGGCCGTCACCAGTCTGGCCAGCCAGTGGTACCTGCAGGAACGCCACGCGCAATTGCCCGACGTCACCCTGCACACTGCAGCAGGTGAGCCTGTGGCGCTGCGCAGTTACGCAGGGCAGCCGCTGGTGATCAATCTCTGGGCCAGCTGGTGCCCGCCTTGCAGACGGGAAATGCCAGTGCTGCTGGACATGCAGAAACGCCATCCGCAGGTCCGTTTCCTGTTCGTCAACCACGGCGAAACCGCGCAGATCGTCGCAAGCTTTGCGGGAACCATGGGGCTGGATCTGCAACAGGTGGCATTCGACAGCCAGGGGAATCTGGGTCGCGCATTGGGTTCCGTCGCGCTGCCAACCACGCTGTTCTACAGCGCCGACGGCAAGCTGCTGGGCAGCCATCTGGGCGAGCTGTCGACCGCCAGCCTGAACCACGCGCTGGAAGCCTTCGAAAACCAGTAACCGCCGACGCCCCCCCTGTAGCAGCGGCGCAAGCCGCGCCGGCGATAAACGCGATATGCCTGAAAGACCGCAATAAACCCGGACGCGGCTCGCGCCCCCCTGTAGCAGCGGCGCAAGCCGCGTCAGCGGTGAACGCGGTATGCCTGAAAGAACGCGATAAACCCGGACGCGGCTCGCGCCGCTGCTACAGAGACCGCATGCCCCTGTAGCAGCGGCGCAAGCCGCGTCGGCGGTCGGTGCGGTTCGGCTGGCGGACCCAGCGAACCTGAGGAAATCAACGCTCCAGCAGAATCCGCAGCATGCGGCGCAACGGCTCGGCGGCGCCCCACAGCAATTGGTCGCCGACGGTGAACGCGCCCAGGTACTGCGAGCCCATGTTCAGCTTGCGCAGGCGCCCTACCGGAATGTTCAGCGTGCCGGTGACCTGGGTCGGGGTCAGCTCATGCATGCTCGCTTCACGGCTGTTGGGTACCAGCTTGACCCACGGGTTGTGCTGGCTGATCAGGCCTTCGATGTCCGCCATCGGCACGTCCTTGTTCAGCTTGATGGTCAGCGCCTGGCTGTGGCAGCGCATGGCGCCAATGCGCACGCAGATGCCGTCCACCGGGATCGGGCTCTTGAAGCGACCCAGGATCTTGTTGGTCTCGGCCTGAGCCTTCCACTCTTCACGGCTCTGCCCGTTCGGCAGCTCCTTGTCGATGTACGGAATCAGGCTGCCGGCCAGCGGCACACCGAAGTTCTCGGTCGGATAGCCCTCGCCGCGCATGGCCTCGGCCACCTTGCGATCGATGTCCAGAATGGCACTGGCTGGGTTGGCCAAGTCATCGGCCACCGAGGCATGGGTGCTGCCCATCTGCTTGATCAGCTCGCGCATGTTCTGCGCACCGGCACCGGACGCCGCCTGGTAGGTCATGGCGCTCATCCACTCCACCAGACCGGCCTCGAACAGGCCGCCCAGGCCCATCAGCATCAGGCTCACGGTGCAGTTGCCACCGATGTAGTTCTTGGTGCCGGCATCGAGCTGCTGGTCGATCACGCGGCGGTTGACCGGGTCGAGCACGATCACCGCGTCATCCTGCATGCGCAGGCTGGAGGCGGCGTCGATCCAGTAGCCCTGCCAGCCGGCCTCGCGCAGCTTGGGGAATACCTCGCTGGTGTAGTCGCCACCCTGGCAGGTCAGGATCACGTCGAGTGTCTTCAGCTCTTCAATGCTGTAGGCATCCTTGAGCGGGGCAATGTCCTTGCCCACCGCAGGCCCTTGGCCGCCCACATTGGAAGTGGTGAAAAACACCGGCTCGATAAGATCGAAATCCTGCTCTTCCAGCATCCGCTGCATGAGCACGGAACCGACCATGCCGCGCCAACCGATCAGACCTACACGTTTCATCGCAACTACACCTTCTTGAAAAGTGGGCCGCTGCTTTCGATTGAAAGTCGCAGCGGGCCCAAGAGATTACAGATTCCGCAGCGCGGCGACTACTGCATCGCCCATTTCCTGCGTACCGATCCGCGCATTGCCTTCGGACCAGATATCGCCGGTGCGCAAACCCTGGTCCAGGACCAGGCTGACGGCCTGCTCGATGGCATCGGCGGCCGCGTGCTGATTGAAGCTGTAGCGCAGCATCATCGACACCGAGAGGATGGTCGCCAGCGGGTTGGCGATGCCCTGCCCGGCGATGTCCGGCGCCGAACCGTGGCACGGCTCGTACATACCCTTGTTGTGCGCGTCCAGAGAAGCCGAGGGCAACATGCCGATGGAGCCGGTGAGCATCGACGCTTCATCGGAAAGAATGTCGCCGAACATGTTGTCGGTGACCATCACGTCGAATTGTTTCGGCGCCCGCACCAGCTGCATGGCGGCGTTGTCGACGTACATGTGGCTCAGCTCGACGTCGGGATAATCCTTGCCGATCTCTTCGGCCACTTCGCGCCACAGCTGGCTGGATGCCAATACGTTGGCCTTGTCCACCGAGCACAGCTTCTTGCCGCGCACCTGGGCCATGTCGAAGCCCACGCGCACGATGCGGCGGATTTCGCTCTCGCTGTAGGGCAGCGTGTCATACGCCTGGCGCTCGCCGCCTTCCAGTTCACGGGTGCCACGGGGGGCGCCGAAGTAGATGCCACCGGTCAGCTCACGGACGATGAGAATGTCCAGCCCGGCAACGATTTCCGGCTTCAGGCTGGAAGCGTCCGCCAGTTGCGGATAAAGAATGGCCGGACGCAGGTTGGCGAACAGGCCCAACTGCGAACGGATTTTCAGCAGGCCGCGCTCCGGGCGGATGTCGCGCTCGATCTTGTCCCATTTCGGGCCGCCCACGGCACCCAGCAGCACCGCATCGGCGGCACGGGCGCGTTCCAGGGTTTCATCGGCCAGCGGCACGCCGTGCTTGTCGATGGCTGCGCCACCGATCACGTCATGGGCCAGTTCGAAGCCCAGCTGGAACTTGTCGTTGGCCAGCTCCAGCACCTTGACCGCTTCGGCCATGATTTCCGGGCCGATGCCGTCGCCTGGGAGAATCAGAATCTGCTTGCTCATGCTTTCCTCGTTAATTCCGGTAATACGGCGCGCCCTCGGGCAGGCCGTGAATGAATGCTCAACGCTGGGCCCACAACACCAGCACGTCGGTGCTGAACGAGCCATTGTCGTCGATCTGGTAATACTCGCGCACCTCGGCGCCTACGGCTTGCTGCAAGGTGCGGATGGCCGCACGCATGACCTCGGGGGTGCGCATGCGCTCGACCCAGGACACGTATTCAAGGCGCAGGCGCTGGCGTGTATGCCCGCGCACCTGCAGCCCGGCCGCATTGACCTGGCTCAGCCATTCGCCGGCACTGTAGTCGCGCACATGACTGGTGTCGCGCAGCACTTCGACGCTCTGCAGATAGGTATCGAGCAGCGGGCTGCCCGGCGACATCACGTCGATGAAGCACGCCACGCCACCGGGCTTGAGCACCCGGCGCACTTCGCGCAGGGCCAGGCCCAGGTCGCTCCAGTGGTGAGCCGAGTAGCGGCTGAACACGTAGTCGAATTCGCCATCGGCGAACGGCAGCTGTTCGGCCGGGCCGAGCTGGGTGCTGACGTTGGCCAGCCCTCGCTCGTGAGCGGCGCTGGCGACTACATCAAGCATCTGCTGCGACAGATCATAGGCCACCACCTGCTTGACCAGTGGCGCGCAGTGAAAGCTGACGTGGCCGGCGCCGCAACCCAGATCCAGCAGCCGAGCCTGGGACTGGCCGGCCAGTTCCGCCTGAAGCAGCGCAAATTCCGCGCCCTGGGCGTGAACGGCGCTGCTCAGGTAGGCCGAAGCCTGTTCGCCGAACTGTTTCTGCACGACTTGGCTGTGCTGGGTCATGTGGCTGGGCTTCCTTGTGCCTGGGTTTGTGGTGGACTTGCCGGCCTCTTCGCGGGCAGAGCCCGCTCCCATAGGGTCTCCACCCATCTGTCATAAAGGGAACAGGTGGGAGCGGGGCGGGCGGCGAGCCCTCTGCCCGCGAAGAGGCCAAACCTGCCTACATCAATCAATCAATCGCGAAACAACCAAGGCTGGCTCGCCCGATGCTTGGCCTCGAACGCCGCAATGGCTTCCCCATCCTGCAAGGTCAGCCCGATATCATCCAACCCGTTGAGCAGGCAGTGCTTGCGAAACTCGTCGATCTCGAAGCTGTACACCTTGCCGCTCCGGCTGGTCACGGTCTGCGCGGCCAGGTCCACGGTCAACTGGTAACCCGGCGCTTCCTCGACTTGCTTGAACAGCTCATCGACTTCCGCATCGCTGAGGATGATCGGCAGCAGGCCGTTCTTGAAGCTGTTGTTGAAGAAAATGTCGGCATAGCTGGGCGCGATCACGGTGCGGAAACCGTACTCGTCCAACGCCCACGGCGCGTGCTCGCGACTGGAACCGCAACCGAAGTTTTCCCGCGCCAGCAACACGCTGGCGCCCTGGTAACGCTCATGGTTGAGCACGAAATCCTTGTTCAGCGGGCGCTTGGAGTTGTCCTGGTAAGGTTGCCCCACATCCAGGTAGCGCCACTCGTCGAACAGGTTCGGGCCGAAGCCGGTGCGTTTGATCGACTTCAAGAACTGCTTGGGAATGATCTGGTCGGTGTCCACGTTGGCACGATCCAACGGAGCGACCAGGCCGGTGTGACGAGTAAAGGCTTTCATGCTGCGCTCCCCTGGATCAATTCACGAACGTCGACGAAACGGCCGACAACGGCGGCGGCGGCGGCCATGGCCGGGCTGACCAGGTGGGTACGCCCACCGGCGCCCTGACGGCCTTCGAAGTTGCGGTTGGAGGTCGACGCGCAATGCTCGCCCGACTCCAGCCGATCCGGGTTCATCGCCAGGCACATGGAGCAGCCCGGTTCGCGCCACTCGAAGCCCGCCTCGAGAAAGATCTTGTCCAGGCCTTCGCTTTCAGCCTGTTCCTTGACCAGGCCCGACCCCGGCACGACGATCGCCTGCTTGATGGTCGAGGCCACCTTGCGACCCTTGGCGATGACGGCGGCGGCGCGCAGGTCTTCGATGCGCGAATTGGTGCACGAACCGATGAACACTCGGTCGAGCTGAATATCGGTGATCGCCTGGTTGGCGGTCAGGCCCATGTATTTCAAGGCACGCTCGATGGAACCGCGTTTGACCAGATCCGCCTCACGGGCCGGATCCGGCACGTTCTGATCCACGGCCAGGACCATCTCCGGCGACGTGCCCCAGCTGACCTGTGGCTTGATCTGCGCGGCATCCAGATGCACCACCGTGTCGAAATGGGCATCGGCGTCGGACACCAGCCCTTTCCAGGATTCCACGGCCTTGTCCCAATCGCCGCCACGAGGCGCGAACGGGCGACCCTTGACGTAGGCGATGGTCTTTTCATCGGCGGCCACCAGACCCACGCGGGCGCCGGCCTCGATGGACATGTTGCAGATGGTCATGCGGCCTTCCACCGACAGATCGCGAATGGCGCTGCCGGCGAACTCGATGGCATGGCCATTGCCGCCGGCGGTGCCGATCTTGCCGATCACGGCCAGCACGATGTCCTTGGCGGTGACGCCGAACGGCAAGGTGCCTTCGACCAGCACCTGCATGTTCTTCATTTTCTTGGCCACCAGGCACTGCGTGGCGAGCACGTGCTCGACCTCCGAGGTACCGATACCGTGGGCCAGGGCACCAAAGGCACCGTGGGTCGAGGTGTGCGAATCGCCACAGACCACGGTCATGCCGGGCAAGGTCGCGCCCTGCTCCGGACCGATCACGTGAACGATGCCCTGGCGCACGTCGTTCATCTTGAATTCGGTGATGCCGTATTCATCGCAGTTGTCGTCCAGGGTCTGCACCTGCAGACGCGACACCTGGTCGGCGATGGCGCCGATGCCGCCCTTGCGTTCCGGTGTGGTCGGCACGTTGTGATCGGGCGTGGCGATGTTGGCGTCGATACGCCATGGTTTGCGGCCGGCCAGTCGCAACCCTTCGAACGCCTGGGGCGAAGTCACTTCATGGATGATGTGACGGTCGATGTAGATCAGCGCCGAACCATCGTCGCGCTGCTTGACCAAATGCGAATCCCAGAGCTTGTCGTAGAGCGTTTTGCCGGCCATCAGACGTTTCCTCATCAGTGTTTCTGATCTTTCTATGCCAATAACCGCTTGGCTTGTAGGGATGATGCTATGGGGTTATCTTGAATAACTCAAATTCATAATTTTCATACTTTGGATAACCAAAAGGAATCGGCTCATGGACCTGGCCAGTCTCAATGCCTTTATTGCCATCGCCGAAGTGGGCAGCTTTTCCAGGGCCGGGGATCGCCTGCACCTGACCCAACCTGCGATCAGCAAACGCATTGCCAGCCTGGAGCAGCAGTTGGGTGTGCGGCTGTTCGACCGGCTGGGTCGGGAAGTCAATCTGACCGAGGCCGGCCGGGCCTTGCTGCCGCGCGCGTATCAGATCCTGGATGTGCTGGAGGACACCCGTCGCGCCCTGACCAACCTCAGCGGTGACGTCACCGGTCGGCTCACTCTGGCCACCAGTCACCATATCGGCCTGCACCGATTGCCCCCGCTGCTGCGCACCTACACGCGCATGTACCCCAAGGTCGCCCTGGACATTCAGTTTCTGGATTCGGAAGTGGCCTATGAGGAGATTCTCCACGGCCGGGCGGAGCTGGCGGTCATCACCCTCGCGCCCGAGCCCCACCACCTGGTGCGCTCGGTGCCGGTGTGGCATGACCTGCTGGATTTCGTCGCCGCCCCTGAACACCCGCTGGCCCTGCAGGACGCGGTGAAGCTGAGCGATATCGCCGAACATCCGGCGGTGTTTCCCGGCGGCAATACCTTCACCCACCATATCGTCAGCCGTCTGTTCGAGGCTCAGGGCCTGAGCCCAAACATCGCCATGAGCACCAACTACCTGGAAACCATCAAGATGATGGTGTCGATCGGGCTGGCATGGAGTGTGTTGCCGCGCACCATGCTCGACGATCAGGTGGCGCGCTTCGTACTGCCCGGCGTGCAGTTGAGTCGACAGCTGGGCTACATCCTGCACACCGAGAGAACCCTGTCGAACGCGGCCCGGGCCTTCATGGCATTGCTCGATGGCCAGGCCGGCATTTCGGCAGCGGATGAATCAGATCTGCGGGCCCAGGAGTAGCCGCCCGCTGCTGACCAGCGTGGCATAGCCGCCGATCTTGACCCGCTCGCCTTCCCTGCGGCAAAACAATTCACCGCCGCGGGCCGAGCACTGATACGCGCTGAGACTGGTTTTGACCAGGCGCTTGGACCAGTACGGAATGAGGCTGCAGTGGGTGGAACCGGTCACCGCGTCTTCATCGATGCCGATGGCCGGGGCGAAATAGCGCGAGACAAAATCGTGATGGTCGCCCCGTGCGGTGATGATCACCCCAGGCCAGGGCAAACGAGCCAACGCCGCCATGTTCGGCTGACATTCGCGCACTGCCTGCTCCGACTCCAGCAACACGAACAGGGACGTTGCCGCCATCACATCGACCGCCTCGCAGCCCAGCGCACGCTCCACATCCAGCGTAAGGCCCAGTTGTTCTTCAGGCATCATGGCCGGGAAATCCAGCCACAGGCGGTCGCCCTCGCGGCTGACGGTCAGGGTGCCGGAACGGCTGGCGAACGACAGGCTGGTCGCGGTTTCACCATAGACGTGGAACAAAACGTAGGCACTGGCCAGAGTGGCATGACCGCACAAGGGCACTTCGGTGCGCGGCGTGAACCAGCGGATGTGCCAGCCTTGGGCTTCGCGGACCATGAACGCGGTCTCGGCCAGGTTGTGTTCGGCAGCGATCTTCTGCATCAGTTCGTCGGCCAGCCAGCTGTCCAGGCGATAGACGATGGCCGGGTTGCCAGCAAACGGATGTTGGGTAAACGCATCGACCTGATGGAAATCCAGTTGCATGGCATTCCTCGCTGTAGCGGAAAGGGGTAGCGCCGAGGCCGTGGGCTATCGGCGTTCGACTCGTGGAGTCGATGAATAATTTCTTGCGTTCATCCAGCACGGCCGATATCGGCGAAGCAGCCTTGGGTATGCTCGGCCAGCAACTGCGGCGCCAGTTCCACTTCCAGCCCGCGTCTGCCGGCGCTGACATACACGCTGGGCAACGTCGCTGCGGTTTGATCGATGAATGTGCGCAGGCGCTTTTTCTGCCCCAAGGGGCTGATGCCGCCCAGCAGGTAGCCGGTGGCGCGCTGCGCGGCCTGTGGGTCGGCCATCTCGCACTTCTTGACCCCCGCCGCCTGTGCCAGTGCCTTGAGGTCCAGCGTGCCGGTCACGGGCACCACTGCCACCAGCAGTTCGCTTTTTTCAGTGGCCGCCAGCAGGGTCTTGAACACCTGAGCCGGGGCCAGGCCGAGCTTTTCGACCGCTTCCAATCCGTAGGACGCGGCCTTGGGATCGTGTTCATAGGCATGCACCCGATGGTCGGCGCGATGCTTCTTCAAGAGGTCCAGGGCGGGTGTCATGCAGGGACTCCAGACAAATAAAACCGATGCCCGGCATTAGGACACAGGCAGGCAAGCCACGCCAACCGTGGCTTTGCCGCAAATGGACGATTCCGTTCTCGATCATTGAACGAACTCGTTCACTTTCGACCTTTGACAGCGGCGTTTCTTGTCTATATTTTTTCGTTTGTGAAGATAGGCACGATAGTACAATGTGCTGAAAGGTTGTAATCCGGCGTGCGATGGGGATCGCACGACGGCAGATTCCAGGCGCCAAAAACGGCGTCAGACAAAAAAAACAATTGGGGTAAAACACGATGACCGCACAGCAACAACCGACCCTGTCGGGTCAGTGCATTGCCGAGTTTCTCGGAACCGCACTGCTTATCTTCTTCGGTACCGGCTGCGTCGCGGCGCTCAAGGTCGCAGGGGCCAGCCTCGGCCTATGGGAAATCAGCATCATCTGGGGCGTCGGCGTGAGCATGGCGATCTACCTGACCGCTGGCGTGTCCGGAGCGCATCTGAACCCGGCTGTCAGCATCGCCCTGTGCCTGTTCGGCGGTTTCGAAAAGCGCAAGCTGCCCTTCTACATTCTGGCTCAGGTTGCCGGCGCGTTCTGCTCGGCGGCACTGGTCTACACCCTCTACAGCAGCCTGTTCTTCGATTACGAACAGACCCATGGCATCGTCCGCGGCACGCAGGCGAGCCTGGAAACGGCGAGCATCTTCTCCACCTATCCGCACGCGGCGCTGTCCATCGGTCAGGCTTTCCTGGTCGAGATGGTTATCACCGCCATTCTGATGGGAGTGATCATGGCCTTGGGCGACGAGCACAATGGCCTTCCGCGCGGCGCCATGGCACCGTTGCTGGTGGGTTTGCTGATCGCGGTGATCGGCAGCGCCATGGGCCCACTGACCGGCTTCGCCATGAACCCGGCCAGGGATTTCGGTCCCAAGCTGATGACCTTTATCGCCGGGTGGGGTGAAATAGCCTTCACCGGTGGCCGTACGATTCCCTATTTCATCGTGCCCATCGTGGCGCCGATCGTAGGTGCCTGCCTGGGCGCCGGCGCTTACCGGGTACTGATCGCCCGCCATCTGCCCAACTCGCTCAACGAGTCGGCCAAGGCGGCCGCATCTAAGGTGCAGGCCTCCTGAGCCTGCACAGCTACTCCATTCCGCATCTATTTCAAACTTCCGCAAGGCCATCGACATGACCGATACCGACAACAAGAACTACATCATCGCCCTGGACCAAGGCACCACCAGCTCGCGAGCCATCATTTTCGACCGCGATGCCAATGTCGTCGGCACCTCGCAGCGCGAGTTCGCCCAGCACTACCCGCAGGCAGGCTGGGTCGAGCACGATCCGATGGAAATCTTCGCCACCCAAAGCGCGACCATGGTCGAAGCCCTGGCCCAGGCCGGATTGAGCCACGCCCAGGTCGCAGCCATCGGCATCACCAACCAGCGTGAAACCACCGTGGTGTGGGACAAGAACAGCGGTCGCCCGATCTACAACGCCGTGGTCTGGCAGTGCCGACGCAGCACCGAGATCTGCCAGCAGCTCAAGCGCGATGGCATGGAAGACTACATCAAGCAGACCACCGGCCTGGTCGTCGACCCGTACTTCTCGGGCACCAAGCTCAAGTGGATTCTGGACAACGTCGAAGGCAGCCGCGAGCGCGCCCGCAACGGCGAGCTGCTGTTCGGCACCATCGATAGCTGGCTGATCTGGAAATTCACCGGCGGCAAGGTCCACGTCACCGACTACACCAACGCCTCGCGCACCATGCTCTTCAACATCCACACGCTGGAGTGGGACGAGAAGATGCTGCAGACCCTGGACATCCCCCGCGAGATGCTGCCAGAGGTCAAGTCGTCGTCGGAAGTCTACGGTCACACCAAGAGCGGCATCGCCATTGCCGGTATCGCCGGCGACCAACAGGCCGCCCTGTTCGGCCAGATGTGCGTCGAACCCGGCCAGGCCAAGAACACCTACGGCACCGGTTGCTTCCTGCTGATGAACACCGGCAAGAAGGCCGTGACCTCGCAACACGGGATGCTCACCACCATCGGCTGCGGCCCGCGTGGCGAAGTGGCCTACGCCCTGGAAGGCGCCGTGTTCAACGGCGGCTCGACCGTGCAGTGGCTGCGCGACGAACTGAAGATCGTCAACGACGCCTACGACACCGAATACTTCGCCAGCAAGGTCAAGAACACCAACGGCGTGTACCTGGTGCCGGCCTTCACTGGCCTGGGCGCGCCCTACTGGGACCCCTATGCCCGTGGCGCACTCTTCGGCCTGACCCGTGGCGTGCGCGTGGACCACATCATTCGCGCCGCACTGGAATCGATCGCCTACCAGACCCGCGACGTGCTTGACGCCATGCAACAGGACTCCGGCGAACGCCTGAGCGCCCTGCGCGTGGACGGCGGCGCGGTGGCCAACAACTTCCTCATGCAGTTCCAGGCCGACATCCTCGGCACGCCGGTGGAGCGTCCGCAGATGCGCGAAACCACGGCGCTGGGCGCCGCCTACCTCGCAGGTCTGGCATGCGGCTTCTGGGGCAGCCTGGACGAATTGCGCGGCAAGGCCGTGATCGAACGCACCTTCGAGCCGTTGCTCGATGAAACCGGCAAGGAAAAACTCTACGCCGGCTGGAAAAAGGCCGTCGAACGCACCCGCGACTGGGAACCGCACGAAGAGCAGTGATCGAGCAGGCACCGGCCGGGCAATCCGGCCGGTGCCTTGCGGATTGATGCAATGCCGGCCCCTGCAATCAAGTCTGGCGATGGGGGCCTTTGCTGCGGCATCATGCATGCTTTTGCATGGCAGCCAAAGGAAGCCCCATGAACCTGCCTCCCCGCCAACAGCAGATCCTGGAACTGGTACGCGAACGCGGCTATGTCAGCATCGAGGAAATGGCCCAGCTGTTCGTCGTGACACCGCAGACCATTCGGCGTGATATCAACCAACTGGCCGAGGTCAACCTGCTGCGCCGTTACCACGGTGGCGCCGCCTACGACTCGAGCATCGAGAACACGGCCTACGCCATGCGTGCCGACCAGATGCGTGACGAGAAACAACGCATCGCCGAAGCCATCGCCGCCCAGATCCCCGACCACGCTTCGCTGTTCATCAACATCGGCACCACCACCGAATCCATCGCTCGCGCCCTGCTCAACCACAGCCATCTGAAGATTATCACCAACAACCTGCACGTGGCCTCGATCCTCAGTGGCAAGGACGATTTCGATGTGCTGCTGGCCGGCGGCAACGTGCGTCGCGACGGCGGCGTGGTGGGTCAGGCCAGTATCGACTTCATCACCCAGTTCAAGGTCGACTTCGCCCTGGTCGGCATCAGCGGCATCGACGAAGACGGCAGCCTGCTGGACTTCGACTATCAGGAAGTTCGCGTCAGTCAGGCGATCATCGCCAACGCGCGGCAGGTCATTCTGGCCGCCGACTCGAGCAAGTTCGGCCGCAATGCCATGGTTCGCCTGGGCCCGATCAGCCTGATCGATTGCCTGGTCACCGACCAGCCCCCCGTCCCCGCCCTGCTGCAATTGCTGCAACAGCACAAGATCCGTCTCGACATCGTCTGACCCTGTGGCAGCGGCGCAAGCCGCGCCCGTCTCCCACCCATCCGCCCACGAACCTCACCCGGCAAGGCTCGCGTTCGGTTGCGCGCACCTCTGATGTTCACATTTATTCGCTTTCGCCTGCGACGATCAACAAATTCAATCATCTTCGACTGGCTAACCCCTACGTATTGGGCTAGTATTTTCGAAATTGAACATTGATGTTCGAATTCAAAGCACTCATTCGAACGCTCCTTGATAAACGCAGGAGGCTGCCATGCCCCATTCGACCTTGCCCCGCCAACCGTTGGCTGAAATCTACGACGTCGCCGTGATCGGTGGTGGTATCAATGGTGTGGGGATCGCCGCCGACGCTGCCGGGCGTGGGCTCTCCGTCTTTCTCTGCGAGAAGGACGACCTCGCCAGCCACACCTCGTCGGCCAGCAGCAAGCTGATCCACGGTGGCCTGCGTTATCTGGAACACCATGAATTCCGCTTGGTGCGCGAAGCGCTGGCCGAACGCGAAGTGCTGCTGGCCAAGGCCCCGCACATCGTCAAGCCGATGCGTTTCGTGCTGCCACACCGGCCTCATCTGCGTCCTGCGTGGATGATCCGTGCCGGCCTGTTCCTTTACGACAACCTGGGCAAGCGGGAAAAACTGCCCGGCTCGCGCAGCCTGCGTTTCGGTGCCGACAGCGCACTGAAGCCAGAAATCACCCGTGGCTTCGAATACTCCGACTGTTGGGTGGACGACGCCCGCCTGGTGGTATTGAACGCCATGGCCGCGCGGGAAAAAGGCGCGCACATTCACACCCGCACCCGTTGCATCGATGCGAAGCGTGTGGACGGTGTATGGCAGGTCAATCTGCAGCGCGAGGACGGCAGCACCTTCACGTTGAAGGCTCGCGCCCTGGTCAACGCAGCGGGCCCGTGGGTGGCGAAGTTCATCCGTGACGACCTGCAACTGCAGTCCCCGTACGGCATCCGCCTGATCCAGGGCAGCCACTTGATCGTGCCACGTCTGTACGAAGGCGAGCAGGCGCACATCCTGCAGAACGAAGACCAGCGGATTGTCTTCACCATACCGTATCTGGACCGCTTCACCATCCTGGGCACCACCGACCGCGAGTACACCGGCGATCCGTCCAAGGTGGAAATCACCGACGCCGAAACTGACTACATCCTCAAGGTGGTCAACGCCCACTTCAAGAAGCAGGTCAGCCGCAGCGACATCGTGCGCACCTATTCCGGTGTTCGCCCGCTGTGCAACGACGAGTCGGACAACCCGTCGGCCATTACCCGCGACTACACCCTGTCGCTCAGCGGCGGTCAGGGTGAAGCGCCGATCCTGTCGGTGTTCGGTGGCAAGCTGACCACCTATCGCAAGCTGGCAGAATCGGCCATGGCGCAGCTCAAGCCATTCTTCACCCAGATGCGCGGCAGCTGGACGGCGACCAGTGCCCTGCCTGGCGGCGAAGACATGACCACGCCCCAGGCATTGGCTCAGGCCATGCGCGACAAGGCACCTTGGCTGCCAAGCGGGCTGGCCGAACGCTGGGCCGTCAGCTACGGCAGCCGCAGCTGGCGCTTGATCGAAGGCGCACAGTCGCTGGCCGATCTGGGCGAGGAACTGGGCGCAGGGCTGTACAGCCGCGAAGTGGATTATCTGTACGAGCAGGAATGGGCCACACGCAGCGACGACGTCCTGTGGCGGCGCAGCAAGCTGGGCCTGTTCGTCGACGAAGCGGCCATCGCACGGGTAGACGCCTACCTGGCCAAGATCGACGCCAGCCGCGCGAATACTCAGGCGGCTTGAACCACGCCGGCCATGCCCGAAACGAAAAAACGCCCCGTAAGGGGCGTTTTGCATGGCGCGGGGCGGGCCGAAAAGGCTCAGCGCCGTGGACGCTGCCGTGGTCGGTGGTTATCGGCCGGGATCGGCACAGGCTGCGGCGGCGGTGGCACCAGCCCCAATGCGACAGCCAGATCATGGAGCCAGTTGTACAAGTTACCGTTCATATCGCCCCCCTTCAGGGAAAAACCCTAACGACGGTCATAGTCCGTCGCTTCTGTTCGATCATAGCGCTAAGCGACGTAGGATGCATGCACGCACTTGTGTCGAAAAGTCGCAGTCCTATTAATTGATCATCGACCCGCCGAGTAATTCATTACGTTATCCAGATTCGTAACCGTCGGCGCACCCACTGCTCGGCGCTGACCAAGGTGATGCCCAACAGCACGCAAACCGCTCCCAGAATGAAGTTCATGCTCAACGGCTCGCCCAGCAATACCACACCGAAGGTCACGCCGAACAAGGGCGTCATGAATGAGAACACCGCAAGGTTGGACGCCAGGTAGCGGCGCAGCAGCCAGAACCAGATGAGAAAGCTGGCAAAAGAGACCACAACGCCCTGGAACAACACGCTGGCGGTGCCAATGGGCGTGAAGGTGACATGGCTGAGTTGGCCCGTGGCGAGGGCAATGATCAACAGCCCTGCCACGCACACGATCAGCTGATAGAACAAGGTCAGGGCAACGGGCGCTTCGGACAGCCGTGAGGTGCGTACCACCACCGTGGTCGCACCCCAGCAGAGCCCTGCCATCAAGCCCATGGCGTCCCCCAGCAGCATGCGCCGATCCAGATGCTGCCAGGAAATGCCTCCTGCGAAGGCAAAGGCGATACCGCTGAACGCCAGGGCAATGCCCAGCCATTGCAAAGGCCGCAGGCGTTCCCCTGGCAGCAGCGCATGCAGGCCGAGTGCGGTGAAGACCGGCGCGGTGTAAAGAAAGACCGACATGTGCGCCGCCGAAGTCAGCTTCAAACCTTCGGCGATGAACAGGAACTCCAGACCGAACAGCGAGCCGGCGACCAGCCCGGCACGCCAGGTATAGGGCACATGCCCCCAACCACCGCGCCAACAGAGCAGCATCGCCACCAGCACGGCGGAAATACCCGAGCGCATGGCCGCCTGCATCACCGGGGCGATATCCACAGCGGCCCATTTGATGGTGACCTGCTGGATCCCCCAGATCAGGCAAAGCCCAAGCATGACCTTGAGGGCGAAGCCATCGGTCTGACGACGTTCCGCGCTCATGGGACAAATGACCTCGGCATCACAGTGCTCTCCCGCAAGGAAAACACCAGTGTATCAAGCCATACAACCCAAGGCCTTCAACGGTGCCGAGCATTCCGAAAGATGACCGCTGCGGCACGGATTCAATTGCGCCGCGGGGGCACACTCTGCCCATATTGTGGGAGCGGGGCGGGCGGCGAGCCCTCTGCCCGCGAAGCAAACCCCGCGGTCTGTCAGGCAAAACACCCTGTGGGACCGGGCTCTGCCCGCGAAGCAGACCCCGCGGTCTGTCAGGCAAAACACCCTGTGGGAGCGGGCTCTGCCCGCGAAGCAGGCGCCGCGAAGTTTCAGGCAGACCGCCCTACCTAATCATCCGCTCGAACTCACACAATCTGCGGCTTACTGGCCACTTCATCAAAAGTCGCCGGGTCCAGCGCATCATCCTGATCATCGAGCACTTCGAGCCCGTGGTCATTATCCGGAATACTGCTATCTATCAGGCTCAACAGGCTGGACCCGCGCAAGGTCAGCTGGAAATTGCGCCCCGTGCCGCCCTCGCTGTCCGGACGCTGTTCGATGAAGCCCCGCTGCTCCAACAACAGCGCTTGATAATCGCTCGCTTGAGTCGCCAGCTGATCGACAGCTGCCGAGGTATCACCCTGCGCAGAAGTCGCCTCGGCGTGGTCCTGAGCGTAGATATCTGGGGTGAAATCCTGATGGGCGCCGTTCTGCACTTCGTGCAACAGACGCTCGATCAATTGCCAGTTGTAAGTGGTCATCCGGAAGAACCTCCAACAAATGAGTGAAAGGGCTTGCCAGGCATGGGACCGGGTGTGTGCGGGGGAGTTGCGGGAAGACGGCTTTGCGGGGTGTTTTGGCAGGTCTGGCCTCCGGAGGGAAGCAGACCTGCCCTACGCAGGTTACTCGCTGACGGCAGGCTTGCGGCGCTTGAGCGGCGCCAGGCCGTCCTGGCTCACCAGGGCTGGGGTGTCGGCCTTGGGACGGTTGACGCTCTTGCGCTTGGTCGGGCCCTTGGCGACGCTTTTCTTGTCGCCCTTCTTGTCCTTGTTGGTCTTTTTCTTCTTCACGCCGACTGCCTTGCCCGACGCCTTGACCTTCTTGGGTCCGCCGTAGGTACCTTTCACTTCCTTGATCACGCGACGCTCGAAGGTCTGCTTGAGGTAGCGCTCGATGCTGGACATCAGGTTCCAGTCGCCGTGGCAGATCAGGGAAATCGCCAGGCCTTCGTTGCCGGCACGGCCGGTGCGGCCGATGCGGTGCACGTAGTCATCGCCGCTGCGTGGCATGTCGAAGTTGACCACCAGATCCAGACCGTCGACGTCCAGACCACGGGCGGCCACATCGGTGGCCACGAGGATCTTCACGCCACCCTGCTTGAGGCGGTCGATGGCCAGCTTGCGGTCTTTCTGGTCCTTGTCGCCGTGCAGGACGAAAGCCTTGTATTCCTGCGCCACCAGACGGCCGTAGATACGATCGGCCATGGCCCGGGTGTTGGTGAAGATGATCGCCTTCTGGTACGTCTCGTTCGCCAGCAGCCAGTTGAGGATCTGCTCCTTGTGGACGTTGTGGTCGGCCGTGACGATCTGCTGACGAGTGCCCTCGGCCAGCTGGCTGACGTTGTTGATCAGCAGGTGCTCGGGGTCCTTGAGCACCTTGCCGATCATCTCGCGCAGACCGGCGCCGCCGGTGGTCGCCGAGAACAGCAGGGTCTGTTCGCGCTGGGCGCACTCCTGGCTCAGGCGCGTCACGTCTTCGGAGAAGCCCATGTCGAGCATGCGGTCGGCTTCATCGAGCACCAGCACCTCGACGTTCTTGAGGTCCAGGTTGCCAGCGTTCAACTGCTCCAGCAGACGGCCCGGCGTACCGATGAGGATGTCCGGCACCTTGCGCAGCATGGCGGCCTGCACCTTGAAGTCTTCACCACCAGTGATCAGGCCGGCCTTGATGAAGGTGAACTGGCTGAAGCGCTCCACTTCCTTCAAGGTCTGCTGCGCCAGCTCGCGGGTCGGCAGCAGGATCACGGCACGGATGTCGACGCGAACCTTGGCCGGCCCCATCAAGCGGTTGAGGATCGGCAGCACGAATGCCGCGGTCTTGCCGCTGCCGGTTTGCGCCGTCACCCGCAGGTCGCGCCCTTGCAAGGCCAAGGGAATGGCCGCTACCTGCACCGGCGTCGGCTCGACAAATTTCAGCTCGGCGACGGCTTTGAGCAGGCGTTCATGCAGGGCGAATTGGGAAAACACGGGTGTTACCTCGACGGAGTACATAAATTCGACTGCATAGGGTACCGGTTTGCGGACGATTAGCCGAATTTCTTTACCCGTAACTCGGTAAATTGCGTGCAAATCTTTCCAGGCGTGGCGATTGCCCTGCGCAATGGGCTTTAATCCCCGCCCCCTTTTCAACTCGGGAGCTGCACGCCCACCCATGAATATCGAATCGCTCTGGCAACAAACCGTCACCTTCATCACGGGCCTCGACGACCAGCCGATCCTGCAGGCCGGTGTGTCGCTGTTCCTGCTGCTGATCGCCGCCTTCACCCTGGGCCGCCTGGCACGCTTTCTCACCCTGCACGCGGTCAAGCTGCTCAGCCGCCGACCTTCGTTGCACTGGCTCACCGACTTCCTGCACAACAAGGTCTTTCACCGCCTGGCGCAAATGACGCCGTCGCTGGTGGTGCAGTTCAGCCTGGGCCTGATCCCGGTGCTGAGCGACAACAGCAAGCACGTCATCGGCAACATCGCGCTGGGCTTCACCATCCTGTTCATGGTGCTGGCGCTGGGCGCCCTGCTCAATGCCCTGCTCGACATCTACGCCCGCACCGAACACGCCCGCACCCGCTCGATCAAGGGCTACGTGCAACTGGCGAAGATGATCCTGTACATCTTCGGCGCGATCATCATCGTCGCCACCTTGATCGACCGCTCGCCGTTACTGCTGCTGTCCGGCCTGGGCGCCATGTCGGCGGTCATCCTGCTGGTCTACAAGGACACCCTGCTGTCGTTCGTCGCCAGCGTGCAATTGACCAGCAACGACATGCTGCGCGTCGGCGACTGGATCGAAATGCCCCAGGTGGGCGCCGACGGCGACGTCGTCGACATCACCCTGCACACGGTGAAGATTCAGAACTTCGACAAGACCATTGTCTCCATCCCCACCTGGCGCCTGATGAGCGAGTCGTTCAAGAACTGGCGCGGCATGCAGCAGTCCGGCGGCCGGCGCATCAAGCGGGCGCTGAACATCGATGCCAGCGGCGTGCGTTTTCTCGACGAACAGGAACAGCTACGCCTGACCCAGGTGCATCTGCTCAGCGGCTACGTCAGCAGCAAGCAGGCCGAACTCAAGGCCTGGAACGCAGCCCAGGGCGAAGTGGCAGAACTGTCCGCCAACCAGCGCCGCATGACCAACCTGGGCACCTTCCGCGCCTACGCCCTCGCGTACCTCAACGCCCACCCCGACATCCAGCCGAACATGACCTGCATGGTCCGGCAGATGGAAGCCACTGCCGAAGGCGTACCGCTGGAAATCTACTGCTTCACCCGCACCACGGCCTGGGCCGAGTACGAGCGGATTCAGGGGGATATCTTCGATTACCTGCTGGCCGTGCTGCCGGAGTTCGGGTTGAGCGTGTACCAGAAGCCCAGCGGCGCGGATTTGCGCGGTGGGTTGGTGGCGGTGACCGGTCCGCATTGAAAGCCCCCCGTAGGAGCGGTCCGTGGCCGCGAACCAGGCGGTGCGGTGTACTAAGCACTACGCAGTGCGCCCTTCGCGGCCGATGACCGCTCCTACGGGATGCCGCAGCCTCGGGGGAAACGAACCAGACTCACCCCTCCGACTTCGCCTTCTCCTCCCGCTCCGCAGCCGAATGCTGGGTCTCTGCTTCCTTGTCACCGTCCGTCATCCACGGCTTGGCGCTTTGCTGTGCCTTGTCGATCGTCTCGTTGATCTGCTTGGCGGATTCGCTGAAGGTGTCGCGCGCAGCTTCGACCAGTTGTGTCTTGGACGTTTCGATGACTTTGTTCGCAGCATTCTCGGCCGCGTCACAGCCGGCAAGAAGTACGGTCAACGCGACCACGGCCGGGTAAGCGATCAGTCTGGACGGCATGGAAACCTCTGCAAAAGATGGGGATGCGCCAGATCATACCGTTACCATTTTTTGCCGAAGGCAGGATTCTGAATCAAGGTGTGTCTTGGTAGAGCTCGTCAGCCGAGCCGGTGTTTTGGCGTAGAAGTGACGGGAAGGCTTCGCGGGCGGAGGGCTCGCCGCCCGCCCCGCTCCCCCAAGATCGCGAACAGCTTCACTTTTGTTTCATTCAGAAAAACTGAACGATGACTTTCCACGCGCCCTCCATTTTCAGGACTACCCGATGCTGTGCAGCACCGTACAGCCCCGAGCAATCTTTAGAGGACACTGCCTTATGACCACCGAAAACCAGTACAGCATGCAGAACCCCCTTACCCAATACCCTACCCCCGAGTTTCCCAAGCAGCCGCAAACGGCGCCGGGGACTGTGCACAAATTGCAGCCGGCGGCGGATCATGGGGAAACCAGTTACAAGGGGTTTGGCCGGATGGTCGGGCGCAAGGCGCTGATTACCGGGGCTGACTCTGGCATTGGCCGGGCAGCAGCCATCGCCTATGCTCGCGAAGGTGCCGACATCGTCCTTAACTACCTGCCCGAGGAAGAAGCCGATGCCCGGGAAGTGGTTGCTTTGATCGAGGCCGAAGGGCGCAAGGCGATTGCCGTGCCAGGCGATTTGAAAGATGAAGCGTTCTGCAATTCTCTGGTCGAGCAGGCGGTCAAGGCGCTCGGCGGACTCGACGTGCTGGTCAACGTGGCCGGCAAGCAGACGGCCCAGAAGGACATCGCCGAGCTCACCACCGAGCAGTTCGACGCGACCTTCAAGACCAACGTGTACGCGATGTTCTGGCTGTGCAAGGCGGCGCTGCCGCACCTGCCGGCGGGCGCAACCATCATCAATACGGCGTCGATCCAGGCCTATCAGCCGTCGGAAACGTTGCTCGACTACGCGCCCACCAAATCTTCGATCGTGGCGTTCACCAAAGCTCTGGCCAAGCAGGTCATCGGCAAGGGTATCCGGGTCAATGCCGTAGCACCGGGGCCGTTCTGGACACCTCTGCAGCCCAGCGGTGGCCAACCTCAAGAGAAGATCCCCGAGTTCGGTTCGGAAACACCCATGGGTCGTCCAGGGCAGCCAGCCGAGTGCGCGCCGATCTACGTGCTGCTGGCCACTCAGGAATCGAGCTACATCACCGGCGAAGTGTTCGGTGTCACCGGCGGCAACCCACTGCCCTGAGCCTTGCTGGAACGGGCGTCGCCTACGGCACGCCCGCCCTTCTCTTTCAGTACGCCATGGACAGACTCAGGGTCACCTGAGGCACGACGCTGTCGGTCTCTCCATCTGGGCCACTGAGTTCGCGCAGGGTGCCGTCGCGGTAGATGGCCAAGGCCTCGGCGCGCGCGCTCCAGCGGGTTTCGCTCCATTGGAATGGTTGCTCGAGCGCCAGTCCGGTACGGGCATACAGGCGATCACCTGAATCGGGACCGTAGAAACCGTTCCAGCCAACCCCGACGGCACTGGGGAAACTCAAGCGCAAGCCTGCATCGCTTAAATCGATGCCGGGCTCCAGCGTGCCTTGGGTGTAGAGGCCGCTGTCACCCTGAGTGCGGCTGGTGACGGCCAGTCCCGGGCGCCACGCGCCAAACCCGGATTCAGCCTGGTAGGCCAGGGTGAAACTTGCCTCCTGGGTGGTGGCGGCGACGTCGTTCGGGCTGGTCTTGACGGTATAGACGAAGCCCAGTCGCAACCCCTCGCTGGGCGAAACCACCAGACCGAGCAGGTTGTTGCTCTCGTACCAGCGGCGCGGGCTCACTGTTTCGTCGCTCGACGCGCTGTGGAAACCGTTGCTGGTGCTGAACACCAGCCAGGCATCGGCGCTGCCGTCGGCGGCCTGGTGCAGGTCCAGGGCGAAGCCGGCCTGGGCATGCAACGGAATCCGATCGAGGCTGGCGGCGTCATCGTCGTAGTTGCCTCGCGCGAAATCACCATTGCGGGCATCGATGCTCAACTGCGGGTGAAAGCGACCGGAGGCCTCGCCGATCTCGACACTGCCCAATGCGGCATCTTCGGTTTCGATGGAAGGCACGCTGCGCGGCGCAGCCAGGCAGGGTTGCATGACCGCTGCCAGCGCAGCGGCGAGCAGAGGAAGGCGAGGTACGGTGGGCATGCGCGAAGGCTCTGTGAGGAAGGTCGCTCTGTAGACTCTGAATGGTTGGGAAAGTACCGCCGAACAACGCTCGTCCCTCACTCTTTTCGATACTCCACCCCTCCGTCTGTCCGGTCGCCGATGGGCCTCATTCAGATTTGCCGTTCGTCGCCGATAGTTAGAAAACACTCAAAAGAATATGCCTAGAGCTCACGCTGCACGTCTTGTCTTTTTCTGCCGACCAACACTTACAACACCAGCGGAATAGTCCATGAACATCAAGCAAAAACTCACCTGGGGCTTTGCGGTCATCGCCTGCCTCCCAGTCATCGTGGTGGCCGTGCTCGTCGTCTTCAACCTGCGCGAAGCGGCCAGGGCCGACTTCGTCGACAGCAGCGGCCGTGAGATCCGGCAGATCGACAATGGCATCAAACAGTTCTTCGACGGCATCAGCCAGAACGTCGAGTACATCGCCAAGGACCCTCGTATCGTCGCTGCCAGGGATCTGAAGAACTACACGGGCGCGGACGCAGCGCAGGTGCCTCTGACCGAGAGCAATCGGCGCCTGCTGGACATCTTCGATGGCTTCGCCAAGACCCATCCGAGCACGGCTTACCTGTCGCTGGGCTTGAGCGACGGTGGTTACGCCAGCTGGCCCGATGACCCCAAGATCGCCAATTACGACCCGCGCCAACGGCCCTGGTACAAGGCTGCGATGGCCGCTCCGGGAACCACGGTGCGCACCGACGCCTACTATTGGGCACCGGACGATGTGTCGTTGATCGGCACGGTGCGCAGTGTCACCGACGCCGCAGGCCAGGTGGTCGGCGTGGTCGGCCTGGATGTGTCGCTCAAGCAGATGACCGAACTGGTGAAGAACATCAAGCTGGGCACCAGCGGCTACCTGATGCTGATCGGAGCCAACGGCAACGTGCTGGTGGATGCCAGCGATGCGAAGCACAATTTCAAACCGCTGGCCGACCTGGGCGGCAACTACGCCGAGTTGGCCAGGCATGGCGATGGCTCGACTCAGATCGAGATCGACGGCAAGGTCTACATGGCCAATATCGTCAGCTCGGCCGGGCTGGGTTGGCGGTTCATCGGCCTGATCGAGCGAGAGGAAGTGATGGCCCAGGCTTCGAACCTGACCTGGCTGATCGCGGCCATCGCGGCAGTGCTGGCCGTGGTGTTCGCCTTGGTTGGCGCCAGCTTCGCCGGTGTCATCGTGCGTCCGATCCGTGGCGTCGCCAACGGTCTGCAGGAGATCGCCGAGGGCGAAGGCGACCTGACGCGTCAGCTCAAGGTCCAGGGCAAGGATGAAACGGCGGCGCTGGCGGGCTGGTTCAACCAGTTCGTGGGGATGATCGCTCAATTGGTGCAACGCATCGGGACCGCGTCTTCCGATCTGCAGGTGGCCGCTGCCGACACCCAGGAGGTGGCTCGCAACATGGACGAAGTCGCCGGTCGCCAGCGCGAAGCGGTGGAACTGGTCAGCACCGCGTTCAACGAAATGGTCGCCACCGCCAACGAAGTGGCCCGCTCCTGCGGGCAGGCGGCCACCAGCGCGGACAATGGTTATCAGCAAGTCCATGACGGCCAGCAGCGCATCGGCGAGGCGACCACCAGCGTGCTCAGGCTGAGTTCCGAGCTGCAGCAATCGACCGAAACCATGCAGCTGCTGCAGCAGGACAGCAAGAACATCAACAGCATTCTGGACACCATTCGTTCGATCGCCGAGCAGACCAACCTGCTGGCCCTGAATGCGGCCATCGAAGCGGCTCGGGCCGGTGATCAGGGTCGCGGTTTTGCGGTGGTCGCCGATGAGGTACGGGCCCTGGCGCGGCGCACGGCCGACTCGACCGGCGAGATCGATGGGCTGCTAGGCAACCTTGCCCGCCGCACCGAGGTGATCACCCAGCAGATGCAGGGCAGCCTGCAGGTGTCCCAGGACAGCGTCGAATGCATCCAGTCAGCGCGGGACAGCTTCGACAAGATACGCACGTCGGTCGACTCGATACGCGACCAGAACAACCAGATCGCCACGGCCGCCGAGGAGCAGCATCAGGTGGCCGAAGAGATCAACCGGCACATCGCGCAGATTCATGCCGATGCTCAGTTGGTCGAGGAGTATGCGCACACGGCGCAGTCGGGATCGGGGCGTCTGACGGACATTTCCGCGAACCTGCGCGGCCTGGTCGGGCGCTTCAAGGTGTGACGCCGAAATCCGCGGCGCCTTCTTCGCGGGCAGAGCCCGCTCCCACAATTTGTTGGTGCTCCACAGGTTAGCAGCACCGCGCAATGGGGCAGGCGAGCACCGCTCCACTGTGGGAGCGGGCTCTGCCCGCGAAGGCCTCACCGCCTTACACCTGACACACCGCGGTGCTCTTTTCGCGGGCAGAGCCCGCTCCCACAGATGCCTGCCTCCACAGATGACTGCTCTCACAGATGGCTGCTCCCACAGATGGCCGATCCCACGGTCAGTCAGAAGCCGACCGTGGCAGAAACCAGATAGGTTCTCGGGGTAGCGAGGGTCAAACCAGGTTCGCTGTCGTCGGAGGCGCCGGCCGAGGCCCAGTAGCGTTTGTCCAGTACGTTCTCGACATTGGCGCGCAGGGTGACTGCCTTGCCCTGCACCTTGAACGCATACCGGGCACCCACATCGAAGCGCTCCCAACTGTCGATTTCCTTGCTGTTGGCCTGATCCAGGTATTGCGAGCTGGAATAGATACCGCGCCCGGTGAGGGTCAGCCCGGGCAATGCCGGAATGTCCCACTCCGCCCCCAAATTGACATTGAGCTCGGGCGTGGCCGGTGCGCGGTTGCCATCGAAGGCCCCTGCGCTGGTGCCCGTCAACTCGCTGTCGATGTACATCACCCCGCCCAGCAGGCGCACGCCCGTCAGTGGTTCGCCGAACACACTCAATTCCACGCCATTGTTCTCGCGCTTGCCATTGGGCCCGAAGGTGCGGGTGAGCGCGTTGGTCTCGTAGGCCGGCTGCTTGATGCGAAACGCCGCGGCGGTGATGGCCAGGCTGCCGAGATCGTACTTCGCACCTACCTCGACCTGCCGGCTGATGAAAGGCGGGAAGATCTCGTCTTCGTTGATCGACGTGGAAGGCGCAATCTTGCCTTGGCTCAGACCTTCCAGATAGTTCGCATACAACGACAGCTCGTCGGTGAGCTTGTAGAGCACGCCCGCAGACGGTGAAAACTTTTCCTCGTCGTAAGCCGTATCGCCTTTCACCCCATCGCTCCAGTCATCCACCTTGACCCGCTGCCAGCGCCCACCGAGGGTCAACAGCAGCCGATCGTCGAAGAAGCCAAGAGTGTCGGACAGGGCCACGCCGTCGAACCGGTTCTCGGTATAGACCCTGGGGTCCTGACGGGTGGGGTTGGACGGCGTCGCCGTGGCAACGGGCGCGTAGAGATTGCTGCGCCCCCTGGCGTAGCGCGCGCCGCCATTGGTGAAGTCCATGTAGAAATGGCTGATAGCCAGGTTCAGCTCGTGGCTGACCGGGCCGGTCTGCAGCCACTTGCGCGCGCCCAGCGTGGCCGTGCGTACGCTTTCATCACGGGTGAAGTCGCGGGGCAGCACGTCGAAATCGCCGGCATCATTGATGACCGACACGTTATGTCGAAGGAAGTCGTGATTGCTCTCGCGGGCGCCGACGCTGCCGTACAGCATGAGCGAATCGCTCAGATCATACTCACCATTGAACGCCCCGAACGTGTCCTGGGTACGCGCCTTGCTCCAGCCCTGCGCATAGTTGTCGCGCACATGGTTGGCACCGGGCACGCGGGCATTGGCGCCGACCTGAACGCGCTCCTGAGGCGCATCGGTATCACGCTCGGTATGCCCCACATCGGTAGACAGCCGCAGGCGTTCGCCGCGGAAATCCAGGCCGATCACGGCCATTTCCCGGTCCACGCTCTGCTTGTCCCAGGTAGTGTCGCCCGCTTGTTTCACCGCGTTCAGGCGCAGGCCAAACTGGTTGTCCTGGCCAAAGCGTCGGCCGATGTCCACGGCGCCACCGGCCTGGCTGTCGGAGGCATAGCTGGCGGTGAACTCGTTGATCGGCGTGTCTGTGGCGCGCTTGGGCACCACGTTGATACCGCCGCCGACGCTGCCCCGAGGTGAGATACCGTTGATCAACTGGCTGGGCCCACGGAGGATATCCACCCGCTCGGCCATCTCCATGTCGATGGAGTACGTGGGCAGTATCCCGTATAGCCCGTTGTACGACACATCGCTGTTGAACAGGCTGAAGCCGCGGATGGTGAACTGCTCGAAACGCCCGCCGGCCGGGTTGGTGGTACGCACTGCCGGGTCGCTGGCCACCAGATCGCCCAGGGTGCGGGCCTGCTGATTTCGCGCGGTCTCGCTGGTGTAGCTGGTCATGCTGAAGGGCGTGTCCATGAAGTCACGTGCGCCGAGCAAACCTTGAGCGCCACTGCGCGCGACCTGCCCACCGGCATAGGGCTGCTCCGTCACGCTGCCTTGTGCGGCACCGGTCACGGTGGTGGGCGTGATCTCCAGCACGTCGGCACCCAAGGGCGCAGCCACGAGCGTATAGGCATCCTCCCCCACCGCTTGCAGGCGCAGACCGCTGCCGGCCAGCAGTTGAGCGAAGCCGCCCTCCACGCTGTACTCGCCGACCAGACCGGCGCTCTGCCGACCGTTGACCAAGGCAGGCGCCACCGACAGGCTGACGCCCGCCTGGCTGGCAAAGCGGGTCAACGAGGCGGCGAGTTCGCCTCGGGGTACGTTGTAGACACGCGCCGTGTCGTCGGCAAACGCCATCTGCATGGGCATCGGCGCAAGGCCGAGCAGCAGGCTGAGGGGCAAGGCCCGCGCGTAGTGCGCCGAAGATGTGCGGCTGTAACGGAGAAACGAACGAGGGGGCCGTGGGGGCATGGCTGAAGGCTCTTTGAGTGTGCTTACCTCTCCATGACAAGCGAGCGCGAAAAAGGGGACAGGCGCTAGGCAGGTTTTTCCTGTGGCACCAGCGTGGCCCAATAGCGTGTGCGCCACTGGACCCGCAGCGGCAGACTGACAGCCAGCAGGTTCAGCACCTGATCCGGATCTTCCAGACGAAAACTGCCCGTGACGCGCAGCGCTTCCAGCTCCGGCTGCCAGCGCAGGATGCCGGGACGATAGCGATCCAGATCGCGCAGAAAATCCCCAAGAGGCTGGTCCAACGCAACGATCACGCCCTCGCGCCAGCCAGGCTGGCGAGGGTCGAAGCGCTCGATCGGACCTGGACCGGTGCCGGACAACTGAACGTGCTGGCCCGCGCGCAAGGTGAGCGGCGCAAAACCGGTAGGCCGCACATCGGCCTGCCCGGTGAGTACCGACAGCCGACAGAGGCCGTCGTCCTGGCGCACATTGATTTCACCCTGGTCAAGCCTCACGCTGCCAAGCGGCGTATGGATGCCGAACGGCATGGCATTGGCCAGACGCAACCGAATCTCCCCGCGCAGCAGCGTGAGTTGCCGTTGGCCAGGGTCGATATCGACCGCAGTGGCGGTATTGATGTGCAACACGCTGCCATCGGCCAAGGTCAATTGGCGTCGCTCGCCGGTGGCGGTGGCCACGTCGGCGCGCCAGGCATCGATGGGCAGCTCACGCGCAACCCACCAGGCGGCCGGCGCAGCCACGGTCAGCCCCAACAACCCCTTGAGCAGGTCGCGGCGGCCGTGGCCGGGACGATCGAGGCTGGCCATTGCCAGCGCCGGCGGCAAAACCTGGAAGCGGCCCTTGAGCGCCGCTACCCGGCGCCAGGCGGACTCATTCGCCTCACTGGCTTGGCGCCAGCGTTGCAGGCGGGCGAGGTCCTGTTCCGTGACGGCGCCAGACTCCATGCACACCCACCAGCGGGCCGCCGAGCGGGCAGCTTGGCGTGCTTCGTCACTCGGCTCGGCATTCAGCACAGTTCGACCAGCAGGCAATGTTCATAGGCTTGGGCCATGTAGCGCTTGACGCTGCGCTCGGTGACCTTCAAGCGCTCGGCGATTTCGCGGTAGCCCAACCCTTCGAGCTGGCTGAGCAGAAAGGCCCGGCGAACCTTGGCCGGTAAGCCATCGAGCAGTTGATCCAGGGCGTGCAGGGTTTCCAGCACCTGCCAGCGCTGTTCCGGCGCAGGTGCGACATCGGCGGGCAAGGTAGCGAGGGCGTCGAGATAAGCCTGTTCCAGACTGCGCCGACGGTAGAAATTGATCAGCAGCCGTTTGCCGACCGTCTTGAGGTAAGCACGCGGCTCCTGCAACTCGGCCACCGACTGGGAACTGGCCAGCACCCGGATGAACGTATCCTGGCTCAGGTCCGCCGCATCCCACGCACTGCCCAGGCGCCGGCTGAGCCATTGCTCCAGCCAGCTGCGATTGTCGCGATAGAGCGTCTCGAACGCCCGAGCGTCCACCCTCGCCGGCTCGACCATCATTGGCACCCTGTCAGATGTAAATGAGATCGATTGTATTTTAAAAAGGCTTTGCAGCGGAACCGTTAGTTACGCCCTCGATGCTGCATTCGCCCGCAATGCGTTCAGCCAGATAAACCCCGTGCGCCGCCGACGCGGTATTGCAGACGGATCAACCCGAGGAAGGCGCTGACTGAACCCGCCGATAGGTCGTGTGCCAACACAACAGCAAGCCTGCCCCCGCCATCAGCGCGCCGACGATGCCGATGTTGGCCACGCCCACCTGGGTGATCACCACACTGCCCAGCAACGCCCCACCGCCGATACCGACGTTGTAGATCCCCGAATGCAGCGCCATGGCCACGTCCGTGGCATCCGGGGCCAGCTCCAGGACCTTGGACTGCATCGCCAAGCTGAAGCACATGATCGAAATGCCCCAGACCACACTCACCCCACCCAGATAGGTGGCGTAGCGCGCCAACGGCAGCAACAGCATCAGGCAGAGGGCCAGCAACGCAATCGACGCCACCATGAAACCACGCGGATAGCGACCGCTGTAGCGGCTGAACACCAGCGAGCCGATCACCCCGGCACCGCCGAACAGCAACAGCAGCGTCGTGGTCATTTCCCCGCTCATCTGCGCCGCGGCTTGCACGAACGGCTCGATGTAGCTGTACGCCGTGTACTGCGCGGTGATCACCAGCGCAGTCGTCACATACAACGCCACCAGTACTGGCCGCTTGAGCAGCATCGGCAAGCTGCGCAGCGAACCCGAATTCTGGCTGGGCAGCGCCGGCAGGCTTTTCGCCAGCCACAGCGCCACCAACGTGGCCACCACGCCGATTCCCACGAATGTGGTGCGCCAGCCCAGCGCTTCACCGACCACCCGCCCCAACGGCACACCTAGTACCATGGCCAGGCACGTACCGGTGGCCAGCAGGCCCAGGGCCTGAGTGTGCTTGCCCGGCGGCGCCAGCCGCACCGCCAGCGATGCCGTGATCGACCAGAACAAGGCGTGGGCAAACGCGATGCCGATACGGCTGGCCAGCAGCACGCCATAGCTCCAGGCGATACTGGACACTGCATGGCTGGCCACGAACAGGATGAACACCCCGATCAGCAACCGACGCCGCTCGATGTTGCGCGTGAGCAGCATGATCGGCAGCGACATCAGCGACACCACCCAGGCATACACCGTCAACATCAGCCCCACCTGCGCCGTCGGCATCGCAAAGCTCAGACCGATCGAGGTCAACAACCCGACCGGCGCGAACTCCGTGGTATTGAAGATGAAAGCCGCCAGCGCCAACGCAATCACGCTGGACCAGCTGCCTGTGGGTGTATCTACGGATCCTGTACTCATCACGCCCGCCCCCTGTTATCACGCACACCCAACCGACTCAACCAGACCGAGAACAAGATCACCCCACCGCCGAGGAACAGTCGCCCCAAGGGCTCGTCCTGGTTCCAGATCAGCAGGTTGAGCAGCAGGCCGACCGGCACGTGGAGATTGTTCATCACCGCCAGCGTGGCGCCTGGCACGCGGCTGGCGCCCTTGTTCCACCAATACATGCCAAGCGCCGTCGACACCAGTCCCAGGAACGCGAGCACGCTCCATTGCACAGGCGTCTGTGGCAGGTTATGGGAGTTGCCGAACAGCAGAAAGGCCGGCAGCACCACCAGCAAGGCGCCAACGTAGAAGTAGCCGAAGCGTCGGTACTGTGGCTGGTCGCTGGGGTGGCGTGCCAGCAGATGCTTGTACAGCACCTGCCCGGCCGCATAGGTGAAGTTGGCCAGCTGCAGCAACAGGAAACCGATGAAGAAGTCCGGGCTGACGCGGTCGAAACGAATCACTGCAGCCCCCGCCACAGCGACCAGCGCCGCGACCAGCGCCCAACGGTTGAAACGACGGTTCAACGCGTCCTCGATCAGCGTCACGTGCACTGGCGTCAGGATGGTGAACAGCAGCACCTCCGGCACGCTCAAGACCCGAAAGCTCAGGTACAGACAGACGTAGGTGATGCCGAACTGCAGCGCGCCGATCAGCAGCATGGCGCGCAGGAAGCGCGGTTCAACCTGACGCCAGCGCGTCAGCGGCAGGAACACCAGCCCGGCGAGCAGCACCCGAGCGAGGACGGCAAAATAGCTGTCGACGTGGCCAGCGAGGTATTCGCCGATCAAGCTGAAAGAGAAAGCCTGGATGAGGGTGACGATCAGAAGGTATTGCATGGTGCGTCCCGAATTGGCAAGGCGCGGACCTTAGCGCATGTGGGCCGGGTCAGGCCAGTGAAGCGCATCGCGGATCGCTACCGTGATTCATCAAATGAGTTGTCTTGGCCGATCATTGCTCTACCCTGTGTCGCATCTGTGCCGGTGGCTACACGCTCGGCTGGCATTGCACCTCGATTCGCAACCTGAGAATGCTGCGCTTGAAGCTGGCCACCGCGTCGGCCGACGCCCCTGCGGCGACGCTGACCCGCCGGGTCCGCACCGGCTCGGGGCCATTGCGAAAGCGCACATTGCACTGCGCCGCGCGGGCTCCGTAGTTCTGCAGGGTCACGGCGGCCATGTCGGGGGCGGTGTCGTGGGCCGTGACCAGAATGTCGGTGTCGTCGAGCTGCTTCTGCACGTCGATGGGGTAGGCGAAACACACGCCTGGCAGCAGGGCCAGCACTACAACGCAGCATTTGATCATCGAGCAGTCTCCGTGGCGGGCTGCCAGCTTAGGACACCAGGAGTCGAAGATGAAAGCGCCCCGCGTCACCCTTGAGCAATGGCGAACCCTGCAGGCCGTGGTCGACCACGGCGGCTTCGCCCAGGCTGCCGAAGCCCTGCACCGCTCGCAGTCGTCGATCAGCTACACCGTGGCGCGCATGCAGGACCAGCTCGGCGTGCCGCTGTTGCGCATCGACGGCCGCAGGGCCGTGCTCACCGACGCCGGCGCGGTGCTATTGCGCAGGTCCCGGCAACTGGTCAACCAGGCCAGCCAGCTGGAAGACCTGGCCCACCACATGGAGCAAGGCTGGGAAGCCGAAGTCCGCCTGGTGGTCGACGCGGCCTATCCCAATGCACGGCTGATCCGCGCCCTCACCGCGTTCATGCCGCAGAGCCGCGGCTGTCGCGTACGGTTGCGCGAAGAGGTGCTGTCGGGGGTCGAGGAAGTGCTGCAGGAAGGCGTCGCCGACCTGGCGATCAGCGGCTACGGCATACCGGGCTACCTGGGCACCGAACTGAGCGCCATCGAATTCATCGCCGTGGCTCACCCCGAGCACGCCTTGCTGGGCATGGGTCGCGCGCTCAGCGTGCAGGATCTGCACGGCCACATGCAGGTGGTGATTCGCGATTCGGGCCGCCAGCAACCACGTGACGTTGGCTGGCTGGGCGCGGAGCAGCGCTGGACGGTCGGCAGCCTGGCCACGGCTGCCAGCTTCGTCGGCAGTGGCCTGGGCTTCGCCTGGCTGCCCCGACACATGATCGATCGTGAGCTGCGCGAGGGCACCCTCGCCGCTCTGCCCCTGGAACAAGGCGGCAGTCGGCACCCGACCTTCTATCTGTATTCGAACAAGGACAAGCCGCTGGGTCCGGCCACGCAGATTCTCGTCGAGTTGCTGCGCACCTTCGACACCGCGCCTCTGGACGTGCCGATTCCGGCCCTGGAGCAGGTCAGTGTCGTCATGAACCAGGACGACTGACTCTGGTCTTGCGAACATTAAGTAACATTCATTTTTTCCAAGCCGGCTCGCCTGGGCCGCCCTTTGGCGGCACGCTTGCTACATTGCCCCGAACGCTTGCGCCACTTGCGGCTCAAAGCCTATGCCTCCCCCCTCAAGGACCTCGTACCGATGCTGAAGAAAATCCTCCTGACCGCCTGCTCCCTCTCCTTCGCAGGCCACCTGATGGCTGCCGACGCCCAGCACCCCCATGTGTTGCTCGACACCAGCATGGGCGCAATCGAAGTCGAACTGGACGCGGTCAAGGCGCCGATCAGCACCGCCAACTTCCTCGCCTACGTCGACAAGGGCCATTACAACAACACGGTCTTTCATCGCGTGATCCCAGGTTTCATGGTGCAAGGCGGCGGCTTCGACGCCAACATGCGTGAAAAGCCCACCCAGGCCCCGATCAAGAACGAGGCCGACAATGGTTTGCACAACGTGCGGGGAACCCTCGCGATGGCGCGCACTCAAGTAAAGGACTCGGCCACCAGCCAGTTCTTCATCAATCAGAAGGACAACGATTTCCTTGACCACGGTGGTCGCGATTTTGGCTACGCGGTCTTCGGCAAGGTGGTCAAGGGCATGGAAGTGGTCGACAACATCGCCAACACGCCGACGACCACCAAAAGCGGCATGCAGAACGTGCCCAGTGATCCGATCATGATCAAATCGGCGAAACGCGTGGACTAAGCCGCGCGTCCTGCCGGCCATGTCTCAGCCAGGACCGTCAACCCGCACAGGAGAGCACGCTTGAGCATTTATCGCCGCTTCGAACAATGGATCGATATCTTCCGCGAAGCGCCTACGGAAACGCCTCCCAACAAGGTCCTGGCCTTCTACATCTACTACCTCAAGCAGGTCTGGCCCAGCTTCGCCACGCTGCTGGTGGTGGGCCTGATCGGCGCGTTGATCGAGGTCGCGCTGTTTCGCTACCTCAGTCGCATCATCGACATGGCCCAGGGCACGCCCAACGTGCACTTCTTCAGCGACAACGCGCTGGAGCTGACCTGGATGATGGTGGTGGCGCTGGTCCTGAGGCCCATCTTCATCGGCCTGCATGACCTGCTGGTGCACCAGGCGATCAGCCCAGGCATGACCAGCCTGATCCGCTGGCAGAACCACAACTACGTGCTCAAGCAGAGCATGAACTTCTTCCACAGCGACTTCGCCGGACGCATTGCCCAGCGCATCATGCAGACCGGCAACTCCCTGCGCGACTCGGCGGTGGCGGCAGTCGATGCGCTGTGGCATGTGCTCATCTATGCGATCAGTGCCCTGGTGCTGTTCGCCGAGGCCGATTGGCGCCTGATGATTCCATTGATCCTGTGGATCATCGCCTACGTGATTTCGCTGTATTACTTCGTTCCGCGGGTCAAGGAACGCTCGGTGGTGTCCTCCGACGCCCGCTCGAAGTTGATGGGGCGCATCGTCGACGGCTACTCCAACATCGCCACGCTCAAGCTGTTCGCCCACACCAGCATGGAGCAGCAATACGCCCGTGACGCGATCAGCGAGCAGACCGAGAAAACCCAGCTGGCCAGCCGGGTGATCACGGCCATGGATTTCGCCATCACCACCATCAACGGTCTGTTGATCGTCGGCACCACCGGCCTGGCTCTGTGGCTGTGGACGCAGTCGCTGATTTCCGTGGGGGCAATCGCTCTGGCAACCGGCCTGGTGATCCGGATCGTCAACATGTCCGGCTGGATCATGTGGGTGGTCAACGGCATCTTCGAAAACATTGGCATGGTCCAGGACGGCCTGCAGACCATCGCCCAACCGGTCAGCGTGACCGATAAGAAGGGCGCGCCACGGCTCAAGGTCGACCGCGGCAACGTGCGTTTCGAAGACGTGCATTTCCACTACCCCAAGGGCGACAGCATCATCGAGGGTCTGACCCTGGATATTCGTCCGGGCGAGAAGATCGGGTTGATCGGGCCTTCCGGGGCGGGCAAATCGACCTTGGTCAACTTGTTGCTGCGTCTGTACGACCTGCCCAGCGGGCGCATTCTGATCGATGGCCAGGACATTGCCGACGTGACCCAGGAAAGCCTGCGCGAGCAGATTGGCCTGATCACTCAGGACACGTCCCTGCTGCACCGTTCCATTCTCGACAACCTGCGCTACGGCAAGCCCAATGCCACCGAGGAGCAGGTCTGGGAAGCGGTGCGCAAGGCGCGGGCCGATGATTTCCTGCCGTTGTTGTCCGACAGTGAAGGTCGTCGCGGTTTCGATGCCCATGTCGGCGAGCGCGGCGTGAAGCTTTCCGGTGGCCAGCGCCAGCGCATCTCCATCGCCCGCGTGCTGCTGAAGAACGCACCGATCCTGATCATGGACGAAGCGACTTCGGCGCTCGACTCCGAAGTCGAGGCGGCGATTCAGGAAAGCCTGGAAACCCTGATGAAGGGCAAGACCGTGATCGCGATCGCCCACCGCCTGTCGACCATCGCCAAGATGGATCGCCTGGTGGTGTTGCAGAAGGGCAAGGTGGTGGAGATCGGCAGCCATACCGAACTCCTGGCGCAGCAGGGCCTGTATGCACGCCTCTGGCACCATCAGACCGGCGGTTTCGTCGGGATGGATTGATCCTGGCGCTCCCATGGCTCATGGGGCCATGGGAGCCCCCCTGTAGGAGCGGTCATCGGCCGCGAAGATGTCACCGCGGCTCGCCTGACACACCGTAGCGCTCCCTTCGCGGCCAATGGCCGCTCCTACAAGTCAGGCACCCAGTAATGACTGACTCAGGCCTGTCGATACGGCAACGCTTCCCGCGCTTGCTCCGCGTACCTCAGCACCCCCACCCGCTCCTCCTGCAGAAAATTCTCCACCGCAGCCCGCAGTCCCGGATGCCGCAGGTAGTGCCATGACCGCGTGATCACCGGCTCGAACCCACGGATCAACTTGTGCTCGCCTTGCGCCCCGGCATCGAAACGCTGGATACCGTGGGCAATCGCATAGTCCATGCCCTGATAGAAACAGGTCTCGAAGTGCAGCCGGTCATACTCGGCCAGGCATCCCCAATAACGACCATAGAAGCTGTCGCCTCCCAGCAGACTGAAGGCCATCGCCACGGGCCGGCGTTCATGGGTCGCCAACACCACGCGGATCGCCTCGGGCATGCGCTCGGCCAGCAGACTGAAGAAGTCACGAGTCAGATAGGGAGAGCGTCCACGCACGTGGTAGGTATTGGCATAGCAGGCATAGACGAAATCCCATTCGGCCTCGCTGACCTGCCCGCCCTCGCGCCATTCGAACTCGATACCTTGCGCCCTTACCTGTTCGCGTTCCTTGCGCATCTGCTTGCGCTTGCGCGAGCTGAGTGCATCGAGAAAATCCTCGAAATCCCGATAGCCACGGTTATGCCAGTGATACTGGCAACCCAACCGTTCCATCCAGCCTTCCTCGGCGCCGATCAGCGCATCGAAGGCAGGATCGGTGAAATTGACATGCGCACCACTGAGCCCTTCCAGCTCCAGGTACCCCGGCACACTGCGCAGCAACTCGACGCCATGCTCGGGCCGACGCATCAACAGGCGTGGGCCGCTGACCGGACTGAACGGCACCGCCCCCAGCAGCTTGGGATAGTAGTCGATACCGGCACGCTCGCAGGCGTCGGCCCAGCCGTGATCGAACACATACTCCCCATACGAATGCCATTTACGGTAGCTGGGCAAGGCCGCCACCAGTTGCCCTTCCTCGATCAGCACCAAGTGCTCCGGCGCCCAACCGGAGCGCTCGCCCAGGCTGCCACTGTCTTCCAGTGCGCTGAGAAAGCCATGGCGCAGGAACGGTTGGGATTCAGGCAACAACGCGTCCCATTGCGCGGCGTCGATGGCGGACAAGCTGGCAGCAACATGCAACGGCATCGGTAGGCTCCAAAGGATGAGACTTGCCGAGCAGTATCGCGCAGCCTCTGCCTGCGGTCACCCGCCAATACGGTGCCATCACTCGGCGGAGGCTCTGGATCAATGCATACCGTCTTTTCAATGTCATCACTAAGCCATTGTTCTGACATTGTTTTGTCATCACCCCTCGCAATACTTGCGCCAGTTTTTCGGGGTCTGCCACGCCATCTGCCAGGCGTGTCCGAAAGCACTTTCAGGTTCGGCGCTTGCCGGCCTTTTTTTGCGATAGGGAGAATGTCATGCGTCGTGTTTCAACACTCACCAAGGTCAGCCTGAGCGCCACCGTTCTGATGGCCATCAGCAGCCAGGCCAGTGCTGCGGTCGATGCCAAGCTGCTCGACATGCTGCGCGCCAACGGTTCGATCAATGCTGCGCAATACGCCGAACTGAAGACCGAGCTGGACAGTGAGAAACAGGCCCAACAAGTGGCTGCCGCCGAACAGTCGAAGAAGATGAGCGCATTCGACCAGAAAGTCGCCTGGGCCGCGAAGACCCAGATCAAGGGCGACGTGCGCCTGCGTCATGAAAGCATCAACGTCGACGGCGAACGTGATGGTTCCAGCGGCGATCGCAACCAGGACCGCCAGCGCATCCGCGCACGTCTGGGCGTCTACAGCGAGATCAACCCGCAGGTCGATGCCGGTATCCGCGTCGCCACCGGCAGCAGCGCCGATGCCCGTTCCACCAACCAGAGCCTGGATGGCGCGTTCAGCAAGAAATCCATCTGGCTCGATCAGGCCTACCTGGACTGGCACCCAACGGCCGTCAAGGACCTGCACCTGATCGGCGGCAAGATGAGCCAGCCCTGGGTCAGCATGGGCGACGTGATCTGGGACGGCGACATCAACCCCGAGGGTGTGGCCGCCACCTACAAGCTGCCACTGGGCGGCGCCGAACTGTTCGGCAGCACCGGCTACTACGTGCTGACCGACAACATCGACGGTGAAGGTCGCCAGTTCGAACATGACCTGCGCATGTACACCGGCCAGGCCGGCGCGCGCTTCGCGCTGGGCGACAACGTCAAGATGACCCTGGGCGGCAGCGTCTATTCCTACGACAACGACAACGCGACCAATGCCGCTGCCGTACTGGCCGTCAACGGCAACGCCTCGACCGAATTCACCCTGTACGAAGGCTTCGGTCAGCTGGACATCACCGGCCTGCCCCTGCCTCTGTCGATCTATGGCCAGTACGTGGTCAACGGCGATGCCGAAGCCACCGCCACGGTCGGCAAGCAGGACACTGCCTGGCTGACCGGTTTCAAGACCAAGTTCGCCGGCTTCGGCCTGGACTACAACTACCGCGACGTGCAACGCAATGCCGTGGTGGGCGCGTTCACCGACTCCGACTTCGCCAACGGTTTCACCGGCTCGCGCGGCCACAAGGTCAAGCTGGGCTACGAGATCGACAAGAACTTCGCCGTCGGTGCCACCTACTTCCTGGCCGAATCCGACGTCGCCAGCCGTACCCGTACCGATGCCGACGTGAACACCCTGCAACTGGACCTGGAAGCCAAGTTCTAAGCCTGCTCTCCTCGCTTCAGACAAAAGGCGCAAGCTGCGAGTGCATCGCAGGTTGCGCCTTTTTCATTGCCACTGCCGCCGTCGATCAGCGCTTGCGCAGAATCACGCTGCCAATCGAATAGCCTGCACCGAACGAGCTCAGCACGCCGAGCGAACCCGCTGCCAAGTCGTCCTGATGGGTATGCAGGGCGATCACCGAGCCGGCCGAACTGGTGTTGGCATAGCGGTCGAGAATCACCGGCGCCTCCTCGACGCTGGCATCGCGGCCCAGCAGTTTCTTCACGATCAAGTGGTTCATGCTCAGGTTGGCCTGGTGCAGCCAGAAACGCCTGACGGCCTGCACGGCAATGTCGTTCTGCGCCAGGTGGGCGGCGATCAGCTCGGCGACCATCGGGCAGACTTCCTTGAACACCTTGCGGCCTTCCTGGACGAACAGTTTGTCCTCCCCACCCGGCCCCAGCGCCTCCACCCGATTCAGAAAACCGAAGTTGTTGCGAATGTTGTTGGAAAACTGGGTCTGCAGACGGGTGCTGACGATGTCGAACTGGTGCGCCGAAGTGGCCAGGTCCGCACGCTCCACCAACACGGCAGTGGCCGCATCGCCGAAAATGAAGTGGCTGTCGCGGTCGCGGAAATTCAGGTGGCCGGTGCAGATCTCCGGACTCACCACCAGCACCGCTCGCGCCTGCCCCAGCTGCACGCTGTTGCTCGCTTGCTGGATACCGAAGGTGGCCGACGAACACGCCACGTTCATGTCGAAACCGAAGCCCTGGATACCCAGCGCCTGTTGCACCTCGATGGCCACCGCCGGGTAGGGCCGTTGCAGGTTGGAACAGGCAACGATCACCGCGTCGACGTCGGCAGCCGTGCGACCGGCGCGTTGCAGCGCCTGCTCCGCGGCAGCCACGGCCATCTGGCACAGAATCGACTGCTCTTCGTTGCTGCGCTCGGGCAGGTTGGGTTTCATCCGCTGCGGATCGAGAATGCCCGCCTTGTCCATGACGAAGCGGCTCTTGATGCCGCTGGCCTTCTCGATGAAGGCCGCGCTGGAGGGGGCCAGTGCCTGCACGTCGCCGCGCTCGATGGCCGCAGCGTTGTCCTGGTTGAAGGCGGCTACATAAGTGTTGAAAGACTCGACCAGCTCCTCGTTGGAGATGCTCTGGGCCGGTGTGTACAGGCCGGTGCCGCTGATGACGACGTTATGCACGGTCGTTCCTCTATTGTTAGGGGCAACTCAATCAGATGAATGCCACGCAAGCCCGAGTCGAAAGACCGGGCCGCACTCAGGCGTCCACTGCACTCCACTGCTTGCTCAAGCGCTTGTCCGACACGGGCACCTTGGTGCCCAACTGTTGCGCGAACAACGACACTCGATACTCCTCCAGCAGCCAGCGGTATACCTCCAGCTGTGGATCACGCTTGCCCTCCTGGCCATGCTTGTTAAGGCGTGTCTGATACTGGCTCCAGAGATTGGCCAACTCGCCGCTCCAGACCCGATCTTTCTGCACCTGACCCGGCAGCTTCTCCAAGCGTAGCTCGACCGCCTTGAGCAGGCGCGGCATTTCCTTGAGCCAGGCTGCCGGGGTATCGCGCACGAAACCGGGATAGACCAGATGGCTCAACTGCTGCTTGATATCGTTCAGCGCCACGGCATGGGTCAGATCGATCTTGCCCTTGAAGCGCTTTTGCAAGCCATGCCACAGCTTGAGGATATCCAACGTCAGGCGCGCCAGACGTTCGGCGTGCTCTGCCCAGGCGCCACGCTTGCGCTCGGCCAGTGCCGCCAAGGCCACACCGTCGCGCGGCAGGCTCGCTTCACCTTCCAGCACGCAACTGTCCAGGCTGGCCAGCAGGATGTCCTCGACGAGGGCTTCGACACGGCCGAGTTCGCGGTACAGCAGGCCCAGTTCGGTCTGGCCCGGCAACTTGCTGCGCAGGAACTTGGCCGGTTCGGCCAGTTGCTGCAGCAGCAGCCGCTGCAGGGCGCGTCGGTGCTGGTACTCGGCTTCGGCGCTGGTCGAGAATCGCCCTTCCTTGACCGTGCCGCCTTCCTCGACCAAGGCCGGGTAGACCGTCATCGACAGTCCGGCGATGTTCTGCTGGGTGGTCTGCTCGACCTTGGCGAACGCCTTGGCCTGCACCGGTTGCTGGCTCTTCGCGGTATTGGGCACCGCCAATGCGGCGCTGCTGGCCTCGGCGAAACGCGCGGTGAGCTCGGCCAGGTCACGTCCCTCACCAAGAAATTTGCCTTGGCCGTCGAGCACTTCGATGTTCATCCGCAGATGGCTGTCGACCTGCTGCGCGGCCTCGACCCATGCCTCGTCGCTGACCCGCGCGCCGGTCATGCGCAGCAGTTCGCGGCCCAGGGCCTGGGGCAAAGAGCCTTCGCCGAAGGTCAGACGCGCAAGAGCCGCGCGAACGAAGTCCGGCACCGGCACGAAATTCTTGCGCAGGGCTTTGGGCAGGTTGCGCACCAGGGAAATGCACTTGGCCTCCAGCAACCCCGGCACCAGCCATTCCAGGCGCTCGCCCGGCAAGGCCGGCAGCAGCGGCGCGGGCACGCGCAGGGTGACGCCGTCGCGAGGGTGATTGGGCTCGAAGTGGTAGCTCAGCTGCAGGCTCAGATCGCCCAGACGCAGGGTGTCAGGGTATTGCGCGGCAGTGACTTCGCTGGCCTCGCGGGCCAGTACGTCCTCTTCGCGCATGATCAAAAGATCGGGGTTCTTCTGGCTGTTGACCTTGTACCAGCTGTCGAACGTGGCCGTCTGGTGGATCTCGGCGGGCAGGCGCGCCTCATAGAACCCGTAGAGGGTTTCTTCGTCGGCCAGAATGTCGCGTCGCCGGGCCTTGGCCTCCAGCTCGTCGAGCTGCTCGAGCAGCTGGCGGTTGGCCGTCAGGCACTTGGCCCGCGACTGGATCTCGCCGCGCACCAGCCCTTCACGAATGAACAGCTCGCGCGACGCCACCGGATCGATGGGCCCGAAATGCACCGGGCGACGGCCGACCACGATCATGCCGTAGAGGGTGATCTGCTCGAACGCCACCACCTGGCCGCGCTTCTTCTCCCAGTGCGGCTCGAAATGGTTTTTCTTGATCAGGTGCCCGGCCAGCGGTTCGATCCAGTCCGGCTCGATCTTGGCGACCATGCGCGCATACAGCTTGGTCGTCTCGACCAGCTCGGCGGCCATCAGCCACTGCGGCTTCTTGCGCCCCATGCCCGACGACGGATGCACCCAGAAACGACGCTGTCGCGCGCCCAGATAGTCGCCGTCTTCGGTTTTCTGGCCGATCTGGCTGAGCAGGCCGGACAACACCGCCTTGTGAAACTTGGGATAGTCCGCGGCGTCCTTGTTCACCTGCAGTTGCAGGTCACGGCAGATCAGGCTCAGTTGACGGTGTGCATCACGCCACTCGCGCAGGCGCAGGTAATTGAGGAACTGTTTGCGGCACCAGTTGCGCAAGGCACTGGAGCCCAGTTCCTGACGCTGGGTTTCGAAACCACGCCACAGATTGACCAGCGCGGCGAAATCCGAATCGGCATCCTTCCACTGCGCGTGGGCCTGATCGGCCGCCTGCTGACGCTCGGGCGGACGCTCGCGCGGATCCTGCACCGAGAGCACGCTGGCGATGATCAGCACTTCCTGCAAACTGCCCTGGCGCGCGCCTTCGAGCAGCATGCGCCCCAGCCGTGGATCGATCGGCAAGCGCGCCAACTGTCGGCCCATCGGCGTCAGCTGGTTCTCGCGGTTGACCGCAGACAGCTCCTGCAGCAGGTTGAAGCCGTCGCTGATGGCCTTGCCGTCCGGTGGCTCGATGAACGGGAAGCGGTCGATTTCACCCAGGCGCAGGTGCAGCATCTGCAGGATCACCGCCGCCAGGTTGGTGCGCAGGATCTCGGGATCGGTGAATTCGGGGCGCGAGAGAAAATCCTCTTCGCTGTACAGGCGGATGCAGATGCCCGGCTCGACTCGGCCACAGCGACCCTTGCGCTGATTGGCGCTGGCCTGGGACACCGCCTCGATCGGCAGACGCTGGACCTTGGCCCGGTAGCTGTAGCGGCTGATGCGCGCGGTACCGCTGTCGATCACGTAGCGGATGCCGGGCACGGTCAGCGAGGTCTCCGCCACGTTGGTAGCCAGCACCACGCGACGCCCGGGATGGGACTGGAAAATGCGCTGCTGCTCGGCCGGCGACAGGCGCGCGTACAACGGCAGGATTTCCGTGTGCCGCAACTGAGCCTTGCGCAGCATGTCGGCAGCATCGCGGATCTCGCGTTCGCCGGGAAGGAACACCAGCACGTCGCCCGGCGTCTTGCGCTCGCTGCGCTCGAAGGCAGCGATTTCGTCCAGCGCCGCCAGAATCGCCTGGTCGACGGTCAGGTCGTTCTCGATCTGATTGCCTTCCTCGTCCTGCTCGGCCGTCAGCGGTCGGTACCAGGTATCGACCGGGAAGGTGCGCCCGGACACCTCGATGATCGGCGCATCGTCGAAATGCTCGGAGAAGCGCTGCAGATCGATGGTGGCCGATGTGATGATGACCTTGAGGTCGGGACGCCGTGGCAGCAGGGTCTTCAGGTAGCCCAACAGGAAATCGATGTTCAGGCTGCGTTCGTGGGCCTCGTCGACGATGATGGTGTCGTAGCGCTCGAGAAAACGGTCGTGCTGGGTTTCGGCCAGCAGGATGCCATCGGTCATCAGCTTGACCAGGGTATTGGCATCGCTCTGGTCTTCGAAACGCACCTGGTAACCCACCAACCCGCCCAGTGGCGTCGCCAGTTCCTCGGCGACACGGCTGGCCACGCTGCGCGCAGCGATCCGGCGTGGCTGGGTATGGGCGATCAGGCCATGCTGGCCGCGGCCCAGTTCCAGGCAGATCTTGGGCAACTGGGTGGTCTTGCCCGAGCCGGTTTCACCGGCAATGATCAGCACCTGATGCTCGGCGAGCACCTTCTTGATTTCGTCGCGCTTGGCGGCAATGGGCAGACTGTCGTCGTAGCGCACCGTCGGCACGCTGAGCCGCCGCGCCTCGACGCGGGCGAACGAGGCCTGCACTTTCTCGACCCACTGGCCGAGCTTCGCCTCGTCGGGCCGTTTGCGCAGTTCATGCAGCTGCCGGCGCAGGCGGTGACGGTCGCCGATCATGGCCTGGTCGAGGTTTTTCAGAAGCTGGTCAATCGAAGCGGTTTGGTCGGTCATCAGGTACGCAGAGGTCTTGGTGGGGTACGTCGAAGGTCACACCCCGCAATTGTCGCAGATTTGCGGGGGTTGTGTCGGTAGCGCCCGGTACCCGGCAGGGATCAAGCCGATTTCTTGATGCCCAGTTTCTTCACTTCCTCATCGCGCAGCTCGCGGCGCAGGATCTTGCCCACGTTGGTAGTCGGCAGCACATCGCGGAATTCCACCGTGCGCGGGACCTTGTAGGCGGTGACGTTGGCGCGCATGTGCTCCATGACCTTTTCCTTGGTCAGGGTGACACCGGGTTTGGGCACGACGAAAATCTTGATCGACTCGCCGGACTTCTCGTCCGGTATGCCGATGGCAGCGCATTGCAGCACGCCCGGCAAGGTGGCAAGGACGTCCTCGAGCTCGTTGGGGTACACGTTGAAGCCGGAGACCAGGATCATGTCCTTCTTGCGATCGACGATGCGCATGTAGCCATCGGGCTGGATCAGCGCGATGTCGCCGGTCTTGAGCCAGCCTTGCGCGTCGAGGATCTCGGCGGTGGCCTCCTGGCGCTGCCAGTAGCCCTTCATGACCTGCGGGCCCTTGATGCACAACTCTCCGATCTCACCCAATGGCAGCTCTTCGCCCGCATCGTTGATGATCTTGGCCAGAGTGGACGGCACCGGAATGCCGATGGTGCCGATCTGAATGCGCTGGTTGGGGTTGACCGTCGCCACCGGGCTGGTTTCGGTCATGCCGTAGCCTTCGCAGATAGCGCAGCCGGTCACTTCTTTCCAGCGCTCGGCGGCGGCCAGTTGCAGGGCCATGCCGCCCGACAGCGTGACTTTCAGCGCCGAGAAGTCCAGCTTGCGAAACGCCTCGTTGTTGCACAGGGCCACGAACAAGGTGTTGAGCCCGACGAAGCCGCTGAACTTCCACTTCGACAGTTCCTTGACCATCGCCTGCAGGTCGCGCGGGTTGCTGATCAGCACGTTGTGGTTGCCGATCAGCATCATGGCCATGCAGTGAAAGGTGAAGGCATAGATATGGTAGAGCGGCAGCGGCGTGATCAGGATTTCACAGCCTTCGTCGAGGTTGGACCCCATCAAGGCCTTGCACTGCAGCATGTTGGCCACCAGGTTGCGATGGGTGAGCATCGCCCCCTTCGCCACGCCGGTCGTGCCGCCGGTGTACTGCAACACGGCCACTTCCGAGCTGGCCGGGTTGGCCTCGTTGACGGTTTGGCCGCGCCCCTTGCTCAACACGTCGTTGAACTTCACCGCCCGTGGCAGGTGATAGGCCGGGACCATCTTCTTCACGTACTTGATCACGCTGTTGACCAGCAGACGCTTGAGCGGCGGCAACAGGTCGGCGACTTCGGTGACGATGACATGGCGGACGGACGTCTTGGGGACGACCTTTTCCGCCAGGTGCGCCATGTTCGCCAGGCATACCAGTGCCTTGGCGCCGGAGTCCTTGAACTGGTGCTCCATTTCCCGCGCGGTGTACAGCGGGTTGGTGTTGACCACCACCAGGCCTGCGCGAATTGCGCCGAAGACCGCCACCGGATACTGCAGGACGTTGGGCAACTGCACCGCAATGCGATCACCCGGCACCAGGTCGGTGTTCTGCTGCAGATAGGCGGCAAAGGCTCCCGACAGTTCGTACAGCTCACCGTAGGTGAGGGTCTTGCCCAGGTTGGTGAACGCCGGCTTGTCGGCGAAGCGCTGGCAGGACTGCTTGAGTACCGCCTGGATATTGGGATACATGTCCGGATCGATATCCGCCGCGATTCCAGCCGGATACTTATCCTTCCAGAAATTTTCGATCATGGAAGCCCACTCCTCCAGCGCCAGCGAATCTTCACCGCATTCGATGCGATTATTATTGATATGTCAGCACGACCGATACAGGTCCAAATGCCGAAAAGCGCGCCGAGAGTAGCAGCTTTGCCATGAGGCGCCTAGAGGCTGAAGGTGGCCAGGCGGTAACCATTGTGACCGGATCAGCAGTTCCGGTCACAGCGGCTCCAGGTTGTATCCGGGCTCGCTGGCGCCCGTCTGCAACGCCCGCCACGACCCCTGTTCGGTGCATCAACCGTCGCGCAGTTCACGTCGCAGGATCTTGCCCACGGGTGTCATCGGCAAGGCGTCGCGCAGGACGATTTCCCGTGGCAGCTTGTAGCCGGTGAAGTTGGCCTTGCAGTAGACCATCAGTTCGGCGGTGGTCAGCTGCGGATCGCGGGCCACCACGAACAGCTTGACCGCCTCGCCGGAGCGCTCGTCTGCCACCCCGATCGCCGCGCAATTGGCCACCTGCGGATGCGCCATGACCACGTCCTCGATTTCGTTTGGATAGACGTTGAAACCGGAAACGATGATGAGGTCCTTCTTGCGGTCGACGATGCGCACGTAGCCATCGGGATCGATGACGGCGATGTCGCCGGTCTTGAACCAGCCGTGCGCGTCCAGCGCCTCGGCGGTCGCCTCGGGCTGCTGCCAATAGCCGCGCATCACCTGCGGACCCTGGATGCACAGCTCGCCGCGCTCACCCAGCGGCAACTCGGCCCCTTGATCGTCGATCACCTTCAGTCCCGTGCCGACCACGGGAATGCCCACGCTGCCGATGCGCGCGCTCTGGCCATAGGGGTTGGTGCAGGCCACCGGCGAGGTCTCGGTCAGGCCGTAGCCTTCGACGATGCGGCAGCCGGTCAGGCTTTCCCAGCGCTCGGCCGTGGCCTTGACCAGCGCCGTACCACCGGAGTTGGTGACCTTGAGATGGGAGAAATCCAGGAAGCGAAACTCGGCATGCTCCATCAATGCCACAAACAGCGTGTTCAGCCCCAGCAAGGCGGTGAACTTCCATTTCTTCAGCTCCTTGATGAAGGCGCCGATGTCACGGGGGTTGGTGATCAGTACGTTATGGTTGCCGGTGACCATCATGCACAGGCAGTTCGCCGTGAACGCATACACGTGGTAGAGCGGTAGCGGCGCGATCATCACCTCGTGGCCTTCGCGCAGGATCGTCTGGCCCTGCTCGTCGAGCTGGCGGAAACAGGCCCTCACCTGCAGCATGTTGGCGACCAGGTTGCCATGAGTGAGCATGGCGCCCTTGGCCAGCCCGGTGGTGCCGCCAGTGTATTGCAGCACCGCGAGGTCATCGAGGGTGGGCGCCATCGGACGGGGTGACGACCCCGCGCCTTGCGCCAGAATCGTCTTGAAGGGTATCGCCTGGGGCAAGTGGTAGGCAGGGACGCGCTTCTTGACCTTGCTCACCAGCGTGTTGACCAGCCAGCCCTTTGCAGCGGGCATCAGGTCGCCCAGACGGGCTTCGATCAGGTATTCCAGCTTCGTGTCCTGCAGCACCTGCTCGACCTTGTCGCCGAACAGGTTGAGGTAGACCAGCGCCCGTGCCCCGGAATCGGAGAACTGATGGCGCATTTCGCGTGCGGTGTATAAAGGGTTGGTATTGACCACCACCAGGCCGGCGCGCAATGCGCCGAACACCGCAATGGGGTATTGCAGGACGTTGGGCAACTGCACGGCGATTCGGTCGCCGGGGACGAGGTCGGTGTGCTGCTGCAACCAGCTGGCGAAAGCGGCGCAGTGCCGGTCGAGCTCGGCATAGCTCAGGGTCACGCCCATGTTGCTGAAGGCCGGACGTTGGGCGAAGGTGGTACAGGAGCGGTCGAACACATCGACAATGGAGGTGAATTCACCGACCGCAAGAGTGTGGGGCACGCCCGGCGGGCGCTTGTCGTTCCAGAAATCAGGATGCATTATTATTGTCCTCTGATTCGAAGCCCGCCCGGCCATTGCGCCTGCGGTATGCTGCCGACGTTAGCAGCTGCCGCAACCGACGCAAATGCGCACGACCCTCCTGTTAACATCGTGAATCTATTTGACGCGGCACTGGCCCCGTCAAGCCAAGGAACCCGCACACCCATGACCCAAGTCAGCAATACTCCGTACGAAGCGCTCGAAGTCGGTCAGACCGCCAGCTTCAGCAAGACCGTGCAGGAGCGCGACATCCAGCTGTTCGCCGCGATGTCGGGAGACCACAACCCGATTCACCTCGACGCCGAGTTCGCCGCCGCCAGCATGTTCAAGGAGCGCATCGCCCATGGCATGTTCAGTGGTGCCCTGATCAGCGCCGCTGTGGCTTGCGAGCTGCCCGGACCGGGCACCATCTACCTGGGTCAGCAGATGAGCTTCCAGAAACCGGTGAAACTGGGCGACACCTTGACCGTGCGCCTGGAAATCCTCGAAAAGCTGCCCAAGTTCCGTGTCCGCATCGCCACTCGCGTGTTCAATCAGCGCGATGAGCTGGTCGTCGACGGCGAAGCTGAAATCCTTGCCCCACGCAAGCAGCAGACTGTCACCCTGGTCAGCCCGCCACCCATCACCATCGGCTGAACGCGACCCACAAAAAAGGGGCGACCCTAGTCGCCCCTTTCGTTGATCCGCCACCGCTCACCGGTCACCGGTCACTGTAGGAATCTCTCCAGATGTACAGCGCAACGCCGAACGTGAGCAAGGTCGCGAGGCCGAAGGTCAGCGCTCCGGCAAAAAAAACGTCATCGAACATCATCGCTGGTCGTTCCCGCATCCACTCGAAACGTAACCTTACGCGGGCACGCCGTTGCCTGGATTGACCTGAGTCAACGCTTCTTCGGCTTCTTGGTTTTCTTTCTGGACTTGGCCGGGTCCAGGGGCAGCGCCTGCTCGAAGGCCTGACGCATCTCGTTGAGGCGCTTGTCCTTGAGGTCGTGGATACGCTTGCCGCGTTCGCTGGCGAAATCGATCAGGTTGTCGTCTTGGCTCATGGCGGTGTCGAATCGGTGGCGAAAAGGATCGTTCATGATGCAGCGCGCGGACGGCCCTGACTAGACCTGGATGTCGACCCACAGTCCCTGGCGCGGAGGGTCCTCGACCAAGGGGGCCACCGGTACCGTGTTGTCGGCGTTGAGCGAGTCGCCCGGCACCGGCGCGTGCTCGTCCGGATCCGGCGATCGGCCTTCGCGCTGCCGCCGGCGCTTTTCCTCGCGCAGGATCAGCGCCGCCTGATCGGCATCGTGATGACGCAGATCGATGGCGGTTTCGTTGGAGCCTGGCTGAGCCGGCGCCACAGGCGCGATGCTGGGCGTCGGCTTGACCGGGTCGAGTTGCGAAGTCACCGGCACGACGCTGATCGGAATCAGGGGCGGAATCATGAGAGAGGTCTCCTAATCCCAGGTTGTCGGCAGTCATCGCGACAACTTGAGACATTTTGTCGCAGTGATGCAGGCGTGTCCCCATCGGGTTGTGCCTTCCTCGCTCCTGACAGGAGGTGAAAAAATCCACTCGCCCCTTTATAGTGTTCGGTCTTCGTTTCACTTCCAGTAGCCGAGCCCCATGTCCGAGCCACGCAAGATTCTCGTCACCAGCGCCCTGCCCTATGCCAACGGTTCCATCCACCTTGGCCACATGCTGGAGTACATCCAGACCGATATGTGGGTGCGCTTCCAGAAGCATCGCGGCAATCAGTGTGTCTATGTCTGCGCAGACGACGCCCATGGCTCGGCCATCATGCTGCGGGCGGAAAAGGAAGGGATCACGCCCGAACAGCTGATCGCCAACGTCAAGGCCGAGCACAGCGCCGACTTCGCCGACTTCCTGGTGGACTTCGACAATTTCCACTCCACCCACAGTGAAGAAAACCGCGAACTGTCCAGCGAGATCTACCTGAAGCTGCGCGAGGCCGGCCATATCGCCCAGCGCTCGGTCACCCAGTATTTCGACCCGCAGAAGCAGATGTTCCTCGCCGACCGCTTCATCAAGGGCACCTGCCCCAAGTGCGCAGCGCCCGACCAGTACGGTGATAACTGCGAAAAGTGCGGCGCTACCTACGCGCCCACCGAGCTCAAGGATCCGAAATCGGCAATCTCGGGCGCCACGCCCGTGCTCAAGGACTCCCAGCACTTCTTCTTCAAGCTGCCCGACTTCCAGCAGATGCTCGAAGGCTGGACCCGCAGTGGCACCCTGCAGGACGCGGTGGCCAACAAGATCGCCGAATGGCTCGATGCCGGCCTGCAGGAGTGGGACATTTCCCGCGACGCACCCTATTTCGGCTTCGAGATTCCAGGCGAACCCGGCAAATACTTCTACGTGTGGCTGGATGCGCCGATCGGCTACATGGCCAGCTTCAAGAACCTTTGCGCCCGGCGTCCGGAACTGGACTTCGATGCCTACTGGGGCAAGGATTCGACGGCCGAGCTGTATCACTTCATCGGCAAGGACATCATCAATTTCCATGCGCTGTTCTGGCCAGCCATGCTCGAAGGCGCCGGCTACCGCAAGCCGACCGCGCTCAACGTGCACGGTTTCCTGACGGTCAACGGCGAAAAGATGTCCAAGTCCCGTGGCACGTTCATCAAGGCCCGTACCTACCTGGATCACCTGGCGCCCGAGTACCTGCGCTACTACTTCGCGTCCAAGCTGGGCCGTGGTGTGGACGATCTGGACGTCAACCTCGACGACTTCGTGCAGAAGGTCAATTCCGATCTCGTGGGCAAGGTGGTCAACATCGCCAGCCGCTGCGCCGGTTTCGTCCACAAGGGCAACAACGGCGTATTGGTCGCCGCGAATGCCGCACCGGAGCTGACCCAGGCGTTCCTGGACGCCACGCCCAGCATTGCCGAAGCCTACGAAGTGCGCGACTTCGCCCGCGCCATGCGCGAAATCATGGCCCTGGCCGACCGTGCCAACGCCTGGATCGCCGAGAAAGCACCCTGGTCGCTGGCCAAGCAGGAAGGCCGCGCCGACGAAGTGCAGGCTGTCTGCGCCGTAGGCATCAACCTGTTCCGTCAGCTGGTCATCTTCCTCAAGCCGGTCCTGCCCGAGCTTGCGCGGGAAGCCGAACGCTTTCTCAATGTCGAGCCACTGACCTGGAACGACCACACCACCTGGCTGGCCGAACACTCGCTCAACCCGTTCCAGGCATTGATGACCCGCATCGACCCGGTCAAGGTGCAGGCCATGACCGACGCTTCCAAGCAGGACCTCGCCGCTGCTCAGGATCCTGCCGCACCCGCCACCGGTAACGGTGAGCTGGTCAAGGACCCGCTGGCTGCCGAAATCGACTTCGACGCGTTCGCCGCGGTCGATCTGCGCGTTGCGCTGATCCTCAAGGCCGAAGCCGTCGAAGGCGCGGACAAACTGCTGCGCCTGACCCTGGACATCGGCGATGAACAACGCAACGTCTTCTCCGGGATCAAGAGCGCCTATCCGGACCCGGCTGCGCTGGAAGGTCGACTGACGATGATGATTGCCAACCTCAAGCCTCGCAAGATGCGCTTCGGCATCTCCGAGGGCATGGTCATGGCCGCAGGCCCTGGCGGCGAGGAAATCTACCTGCTCAGCCCCGACAGCGGCGCCAAGCCGGGCCAGCGCATCAAATAGGTTCAGGTTCACACGCCCTGCCGCTTGTCTTCATCGCAAGACAAGCGGCAGGATCGCTGCCCACCTCACCACCTGCTCCCTCCGCAATCCGGCCGCCCATGAACCTGATCGAACGCATCGACGCATTGTTGCCACAGACTCAGTGCGGCAAATGTGGCCATGCTGGCTGCCGGCCCTACGCAGCCGGCATCGTGGCCGGCGAGCCGATCAACCGTTGCCCGCCGGGGGGTACGGCAACCATCGCTGCCTTGGCGCATCTGCTTGAGGTACCGGTGCTGGCGCCGGACCCGACCCATGGTACGGCCCCCGCCCAGATCGCCTACATCCGCGAAGCCGAATGCATCGGCTGCACCAAGTGCATCCAGGCGTGTCCGGTGGACGCGATTCTCGGCGCCCCGAAGTTGATGCACAGCGTGCTGGTCGACGAATGCACCGGTTGCGACCTGTGCGTTGCGCCCTGCCCTGTCGATTGCATCGAGATGCGTGACGCACCGGCATCGGCGTTCACTTCGTTGGCGAGCGATCCCGCTTGCAGCACGGAACAGCAACGTGTGCGTCTGCACAAGCGCAATCGCGCCCGACAACGCTACGAAGCCCGCAACCTGCGCCTGCAGCAGGTCCAGGCGGCACGGCAGGCCGAGCGATCACGCAGGCCGCAGCCATCGGCTACCCTCGCGGTGCCGTCGTCCCCGGCCTTGTCGGCGATCGAGCGGATCAAGGCAGCGAAGGCGGCCAAGGCGAGCACTGGCGACGCAGCCCTGAAACAGGCGAAAATCGCCGTGGCCATGAGCCGTGCGCAGTTGGCGAAAACCCAGAAGGCTTTCGTGACACCGCCCACGTTCGAGCAGTACCTCATACTCGACGCCTTGAGCCGCGAACACGAATCCGCCGAACGTCACCTGGCTGCACTTCAATCAAACTAGTCTTGCCCGCGAAGGATTTATCTGCCCGATGAACGCCACGAAACGCCAGGAAATCTTCCGCCGGCTGCATGAAGACAACCCGGAGCCCAAGACGGAACTGGCCTACGGCTCACCCTTCGAATTGCTGATCGCGGTCATTCTTTCTGCGCAATCCACCGACGTCGGCGTGAACAAGGCGACTGCGAAGCTGTTTCCCGTCGCACCGACGCCTGAGGCGATGCATGCGCTGGGTGTCGAAGGACTGTCGAGCTACATCAAGACCATCGGCCTCTACAACAGCAAGGCCCGCAACGTCATCGAGACGTGTCGCCTGCTCGTCGAACGGCATGGCGGCGAGGTTCCACAAACCCGCGAGGCCCTCGAAGCGTTGCCCGGTGTCGGACGCAAAACCGCCAATGTGGTGCTCAATACCGCGTTTCGGCAACTGACCATGGCCGTCGACACCCACATTTTTCGTGTCAGCAACCGCACGGGAATCGCACCCGGCAAGAACGTCGTGGAAGTCGAGCAGAAACTGATGAAGTTCGTACCGCGGCCTTACCTGCTCGACTCGCATCATTGGCTGATCCTGCACGGTCGCTACGTCTGCCAGGCACGCAAGCCTCGCTGCGGCAGTTGTCGCATCGAAGACCTGTGTGAATACAAGCACAAGACAAGCGACGATTGAGGCGGCCTGTAAGAGCCGATCTGTTGATTGAAAAAATCTTTTTTACGCCGTCTTCGAATATCGCTATAAGGTCCGCCATTGGCAGCACATGCCTGGAGCTGACGTCATGAGTACCGATAAAGAAGTGCTGGAAACGGAAGACGACTTCATCACCGCCGACAGTGAAGAAGCCGAGCCCGTCGTCGAGCCCGTCAAGAGCAACCTGAGCAAGCGGCGTACGATCGACAACCTGCTCGAGGAAAGACGCCTGCAACGACAGTTGGCCGATTACGATTTCGACCTCTAGGGCACGCGACGCGCCTGGCCTTCAGGCCAACCCGTTGCGCTGGGCCAGTTCGATCAGATCGACGAGCGAACGGGCGTTGAGCTTTTGCAACAGGCGCGTCTTGTAGGTGCTCACGGTCTTGTTGCTGAGAAACATGCCATCGGCGATCTGCTTGTTCGACTTGCCCTTTGCCAATTGCTGCAACACCATCATTTCACGCCCGGACAGGCGATTCACCATGTCCGCTTCCGACGCATTGCCCAGACTCGCCCTTACCGAATGCAATGCCTGGTTCGGGAAATAGCTGTAGCCGGACAGTACCGCCTTGATCGCACTGAGCAACTCGGTGAGGTCCTGCTGCTTGCACACATAACCTGCCGCGCCCGCCTGCATGCAACGCATGGAAAAATGCCCCGGCGCCTGCGAGGTCAGCACCAGCACCTTGAGCTGAGGTTCGCTCACCGTCAGCCGACCGATCACCTCCAGCCCATCGAGCTTGGGAATCCCGATGTCGAGAATGACGATGTCCGGTGCGTGGTCACGCGCCAGTTGCAGCGCGTCGACACCGTTGTCGGTCTCGGCCACCACCTCGTAGCCATGGCGTTCCATCAGCAGACGCACGGCGAGGCGGATGACCGGATGATCGTCCACGATCAGCACTTTATTCATGGGAGGATCCAATTTTCCGCGGTTCGAATTCTAGAGCCCGCACATTACCCCAGACGCCTGCCTTTCTTGACGATTCAGAATCTGGGCAGGCAATAACTAAGACACTTCCTACAGCACTAGAAGAATATTCCTACATATTGAGCCTGTGAAAATTCTTGTACAGTGCCTGACGGCTTCGAGCTCTGCTTATGAAACTAAGGAGCAGGAGCATTGCATAATTGCCCTGCCGCTTCAATTGAGCCGTGCCCTGCAAACCGGCCAAGCTGTTGCAGGATAAATACCGCCGATGAATCATTTTCGGTTCGAACTGAAAGCAGTGACCCAGAGCCTTTGGAATGCTTTTCAGCGCCTGATGCCTACCTTGGGTACGATGCTTTGCCTGAAGGATAACTATGCATCCTGCACGGCCTGGCGACCCCACTACTATCGATGGCCAAGCAACCATCGGCCGCATGCGGCCCTGCGAGGCATTCGTGGCCAACAAGAAAATCACCCGTCCCAATCCGCTCGGCATCATTGCCCTGTTCACCGCAATGGTCGAGGCATCGGCTTTGGCGAGCCTGCCCTTTCTGGACGAAACCAGCCAGACGATCTATATATGGTTCCTGGTGGGCTTTCCAACTTTCCTGGCCATTCTTTTCTTCGCAACGCTCAATTTCAACCGACGGGCACTGTACTCGCCATCGGACTTCGAGAGCTCGGCTTACTTCCTGGAAAGTCTGGACACCGACGCAGACGCCTATAAATACCGAGCCGACAACAAAGTAAGATTGGCGCACAACGACTTACATATCATCGACACCCATACACTGCACACGCGAGCGCGCATGGCGGCCCATCTGGAACGGCTGGCCGATGTTCTGGAAACGCGCAAACATGCCCGACCGCTGCTGATCGTGCTGGTAGGCCAGGTTCCGCCGCCGCCCTTGTCCAATGCGCTGGCTGCGCGGCTGGCCGGGTTGCAATGCCAGGTCGCAGCGCTGCAACCCGGTCGTTTGAAGTGGACGGTACTGTTGGGATGACCCATGAAAAAACCCCGGTCGAGACCGGGGTTTTCGAGGCATGCCTGATTGCTGTCTGTGAACCGCTGTCGTCAGAACAACGTGCGGCCCTTGTTCGCGGCAATGCGCATACGCAAGGCGTTGAGCTTGATGAAGCCCGCCGCGTCGGCCTGGTTGTAGGCGCCGCCGTCTTCCTCGAAGGTCGCGATATTGGCGTCGAACAGCGAGTCATCGGACTTGCGGCCAGTGACGATCACGTTGCCCTTGTACAGCTTGAGCCGGACCACACCGTTCACGTTGACCTGCGAGGCGTCGATCATCTGCTGCAGCATAACGCGCTCAGGGCTCCACCAGTAGCCGGTGTAGATCAAGCTGGCGTACTTGGGCATCAGCTCGTCCTTGAGGTGCGCCACTTCGCGATCCAGGGTAATGGATTCGATGGCACGGTGGGCGCGCAGCATGATGGTGCCGCCTGGAGTTTCGTAGCAACCCCGGGACTTCATCCCCACATAGCGGTTCTCGACGATGTCCAGCCGGCCGATGCCGTGCTCGCCGCCAATACGGTTCAGGGTGGCCAGCACGGTGGCAGGTGTCATCTCGACGCCGTCCAGCGCGACGATGTCGCCGTTGCGGTAGGTCAGCTCCAGATACTGCGGGGTATTCGGGGCGTTCTCCGGCGAGACGGTCCAACGCCACATGTCTTCTTCGTGCTCGGTCCAGGTGTCTTCCAGCACGCCGCCTTCATAGGAGATGTGCAGCAGGTTGGCGTCCATCGAGTACGGCGACTTCTTCTTGCCGTGGCGCTCGATCGGAATGTTGTGCTTCTCGGCGTAGTCCATCAGCTTTTCACGGGAGAGCAGGTCCCACTCGCGCCATGGCGCGATGACCTTGACGCCTGGCTTGAGCGCATAGGCGCCCAGCTCGAAACGCACCTGGTCGTTGCCCTTTCCGGTGGCGCCGTGGGAGATGGCATCCGCACCGGTTTCGTTGGCGATTTCGATCAAGCGCTTGGCGATCAACGGCCGTGCGATGGAAGTGCCCAGCAGGTATTCGCCTTCGTACACGGTGTTGGCACGGAACATCGGGAACACGAAGTCGCGCACGAACTCTTCGCGCAGGTCGTCGATGTAGATTTCCTTGACGCCCATGGCCTGCGCCTTGGCGCGTGCCGGCTCGACCTCTTCGCCCTGGCCGAGATCGGCAGTGAAGGTCACTACTTCACAGTTATAAGTGTCCTGCAGCCACTTGAGGATCACCGAAGTGTCCAGGCCGCCGGAATACGCCAGAACGACCTTGTTTACGTCCGCCATGCCATCACTCCACGGGGTTCTACGGAAAGCCGTCGATTCTACCGCCCAAGGCTACGAATTTACAGGGGCGCGACAGCTTTGGTTGAACACGCGACAGTCACAATGGCTTCGCAGGCGGCTTGTCGGTGGCCAGAACGGCGGGCGAATCGGCGGCGGGGGCAGCGGTTGGCGGCGCCTCCACACGAGACAACTCGATGCTCACACGACGGTTTCGGGCCCGATTGGCGGCATTGCTGTTGGCCACCAGCGGATAGCTTTCGCCGTGAAAGCGCAAGGTGATCTGGCTTTCGCTCAGACCATGGGCCAGCAGGTAGTCCTGAACGGCCAGGGCCCGGCGCCGGGAGAGGTCGCGGTTCACCAGGCGGTTGCCGCTGTTGTCCGAATGGCCGTCGAGCTGCACGTGATTGACGCTGGGATCGGCTTTCATGAAGGCCAGCAGCTTGTCCAGACGCGCCTTGGCCGCCGTGTCGAGCTCCAGACCACGGGGAAAGCCCACTTCGCTCAGGCGAATCTGGTCGTAGTTCATCGGCAACAGTTTCGCCGCGCAGGCCTGGTACTCACCGAAAGCCTGGCCGAAGCGTGCCGACAGCAAGCGGATTTCGACCGGCTGGCTACCCGATTGGCTGCGTATCAGGGTCATGCGCCCCTCCAGCAGTCCATTGATCAGGCCACTGGCCTGACTTTGCGAGCTGGTCAGCAGGGTCTCGCCATGGCCCAGACGGACGCTGCCCAGGTTGATGTCGCCACGGCCCGGCTGCCAGGGTGCTGCGGCGGCCAGGAGAGTGGCAGAGCCCGTCCCCAGCAGATGACTGACGGAGTTGAGGCGAAACACGGCCTGCTCGCCTGCCCGGCGCACGAACTCGGCCGAGCCGAAATTGGCGACCGGCTGGCCCAATCGACACTCGAACTGATCGCCCGCGACTTTCCACTCGACGTTCTCCAGACGCGTCTGGAAATTCATCGCCAGGGCCGGAAGGCTGGCAAACACACTGAGCAGGGCAAGATAACGCTGGCGCACGACAGGCTCCACGGGTTCGAACGGGGTACTTCCAAGGTATCGGACATGGCCTGCAAAACTTGATAGCGGATGCCGTGGGCGGCGTTTTCCGGTAGCATTCGCGGCGAGTTCGAACCGCCTGGAATCCCCAATGTCCGACCGCCTGACCCTTCTGCGTCCCGACGACTGGCACATACATCTTCGTGATGGTGCCGTGCTGCCGCATACCGTGGCCGATGTATCGCGGATCTTCGCCCGCGCCATCGTCATGCCCAACCTGGTACCGCCGGTGCGCACCGCCGCCGACGCCGATGCCTATCGCCAGCGCATCCTGGCCGCACGCCCCGCAGGCAGCGCCTTCGAACCGCTGATGACCCTGTACCTGACCGACCGCACCAGCGCCGCCGACATCCGTGCCGCCGCCGCTTGCGGATTCGTCAAGGCGGCCAAGATGTACCCGGCCGGCGCCACCACCAATTCCGATTCCGGGGTCACCAGCCTGGACAACATCACCGAGGCGCTCGAAGCGCTCAGCGATGCCGGGATGCCCCTGCTGATTCATGGCGAAGTCACCCGCGGTGACGTCGACGTGTTCGACCGCGAGAAGATCTTCATCGACGAGCACATGCGCCGGTTGGTGGAGCGTTTCCCCACGCTCAAGGTCGTCTTCGAGCACATCACCACCGCCGAGGCCGCCGAGTTCGTCAAGGCCGCGCCGGCCAATGTCGCCGCGACCATCACCCCCCAGCACCTGCTGTACAACCGCAATCACATGCTGGTGGGCGGAATCCGGCCGCATTTCTATTGCCTGCCGATCCTCAAGCGCAATACCCATCAGGTCGCCCTGCTCGACGCCGCCACCAGCGGCAGCGGCAAGTTCTTCCTGGGTACCGATTCGGCGCCCCATGCCCAGCATGCGAAAGAAGCCGCCTGCGGCTGCGCCGGTTGCTACAGCGCCTATGCCGGCATCGAGCTGTACGCCGAGGCGTTCGAGCAGCGTAATGCCCTGGACAAGCTCGAGGGTTTTGCCAGCCTGCACGGCCCGGACTTCTACGGCCTGCCGCGCAACACCGACACCATTACCCTGGTCCGCGACGAGTGGACCGCCCCAACCAGCCTGCCCTTCGGTGAGCAGGTCGTCATTCCGCTGCGCGCCGGTGAAAAACTGCGCTGGCGCCTGCTGGAGAAAGATGCGTGAGTGAAGACAACTACGACGACGAAGATACGGGCAATGCGGGTACGGGCTCGCGCCATCCCATGGCCGCCCGTTTTCGTGGCTACCTGCCGGTAGTCGTGGACGTGGAGACTGGCGGCTTCAACAGCGCCACCGATGCCCTGCTCGAGATCGCCGCGACGACCATAGGCATGGACGAGAAAGGCTTCGTGTTTCCCGACCACACCTATTTCTTCCGCGTCGAACCGTTCGAAGGGGCCAACATCGAGGCCGCGGCGCTGGAGTTCACCGGCATCAAGCTGGACCACCCCCTGCGCATGGCCGTCAGCGAGGAGACAGCGCTGACCGACATCTTCCGCGGCATTCGCAAGGCGCTCAAAGCCAACGGCTGCAAGCGCGCGATTTTGGTGGGCCACAACAGCAGCTTCGACCTCGGCTTTCTCAATGCTGCCGTCGCGCGTACCGACATGAAGCGCAACCCGTTCCATCCCTTCTCCAGCTTCGACACCGCCACCCTGGCAGGCCTTGCCTACGGTCAGACCGTTCTGGCAAAAGCATGCCAGGCTGCGGATATCGACTTCGACGGTCGCGAAGCCCACTCCGCGCGCTACGACACTGAAAAGACGGCCGAGCTGTTCTGCGGCATCGTCAACCGCTGGAAGCAGATGGGCGGCTGGCAGGACTTCAACGACTGAATACCTGTGTCAGGAGTCGCTGGAACAACCGGCACTCCTGCACCGTTCATCGCCTGTTGCGAGCGCAGTCGCGAGTTGTTTTGACAAGCATTCTCATTAACATTAGGATCGTCCGCACTGAAACCAACACAGCGGCGGTTCTTACGTATGTATGTCTGTCTTTGCCAGGGTGTCACCGATGGTCAGATTCGCGATGCAATCTACGAAGGCTGCTGCAGCTATCGTGATGTACGCGAAACCCTTGGCGTTGCCACTCAATGCGGTAAATGTGCCTGCCTTGCCAAGGAAGTGGTACGCGATACGCTGACGCAAATCCAGACTGCCCAGGCATCCACCCTGCCCTACCCTGTGGAATTTACACCTGCCTGAAGCAACCCTCATTCGAGAAACCGGGCCATGCCCGGTTTTTTTATGTCTGAAATACAACGACTTAGCAACAAACGCGGAACTCAGTCATTCTTATTCCGATTAATTTTCATATAGTATTCAATAACTTAGGTTTGACAGCGCAAGTTCCTGAGGCCAAACTTCACCGCATTACTCCTATACCCGCGCAGGCTCTCTGACCATGAAAGGCGAAATCAGCGTCATCCAGCATCTCAACAGGATCCTCGGAAACGAGCTGGTCGCCATCAACCAATATTTCCTGCATGCCCGCATGTATGAAGATTGGGGTCTGAACAAGCTGGGCAAGCACGAGTACAAGGCTTCGATCGATGCCATGAAGTACGCCGACAAGCTGATCAAGCGCATTCTCTTCCTCGAGGGGATTCCCAACCTTCAGGAGCTGGGCAAGATACTGATCGGTGAACACGCCAGCGAAATGCTCGGCTGCGACCTGAAAATCGAATACAAGGGCCTGGCCGATCTGAAAGGCGCCATCGCCCACTGCGAGACTGCTGGTGACTTCGGCAGCCGTGAAATGCTCGAAGACATCCTCGAAGGCAAGGAAGAGCAGATCGATTGGTTGGAAACCCAGCTGAGCCTCATCGACAAGGTCGGAATCGAGAACTACCTGCAGTCGAGCATGGGCGAAGAAGACTGATCCCACTGCACTGCCGAAGCGACACCATGAAAAAGCCCCGCGCTGTGTGAACAGGCGGGGCTTTTCTTGTTCCTGACCGACTTGAATGTCGGCCGATCACGGGATCAAGCGTCGGCTTTGGCTTGCGCGGCCTTGGCCGAAGCTTCCTTGACCAGGGTCTGCAATTCACCGTTGGCAGCCATCTCGGCCACGATGTCACTGCCGCCTACCAGTTCACCGGCCACCCACAGCTGTGGGAACGTCGGCCAGTTGGCGTACTTGGGCAGGTTGGCACGAATTTCTGGGTTCTGCAGGATGTCGACGTAGGCGAATTTCTCGCCACAGGCCATGATCGCCTGCGAGGCCTTGGCCGAGAAACCGCACTGAGGCGCGTTCGGCGAGCCCTTCATGTAAAGCAGGATTGTGTTGTTGGCAATCTGCTCTTTGATCGTTTCGATAATATCCATGGAGCACCTCGCTCGGCTTGTCTATCCGACACTGTCGTCGGCACGGTGAGGCATTGTAACGGAAAGCCGAGCGCAACGCTCGGGCTCTTGCAGCGCGGGGCGTTGGGAGAAGAGCTTGCGGTGGTCGACCGATTCAGTTCATCGGCACAGAAGAAGGCAATGCCTGCATCTGGATTTCCAGCACCGTCTCGACTTCTTCCTGGGCGACGTGCACGCCGGTCAGTTCGCCGATGAGTCGCCAGTGGTCGTCCAGTCCGGTGCTGATGGTCGCCATGCGATCGATCATGTGTTTGCCGGCCGAGCGTGTGACCTCGTCGGAACTGCGCAGCAGCTCGAACGACATGGAGGTCATGGACGCCGTCAGGTGGGTCAGGGTGCGGGCGGTCAGACCCAGCAGCTCCAGCAGTTGTTGTTCTTTCGATTCCATTCCGCAAACTCCGTGTGCTTCTCAATACGCATTTATAACTCACGGACGATGTTTAGGAAACGTCAGATGGTCGGCAGAAACATCCAGCGATCGAAACCTTCGGAAACTTGTGCGTGCCGGTTAAAACTTCAGCGGCTATTGGTAAAAGGCGACAGTTCCTTATAGGATGGCGCCTTCCCTTATTTCGTCGCCCCGTGCGGCTTTCGCCGCAGGTCTCACTCGTTTTTCCGAAAAACCTGTTTTCGAGCACCTGCGGTCCGTGGCAAAAGGTAGTCAATGATGAGCGCAAGGCACTTTCTCTCCCTTATGGATTGCACGCCCGAAGAGCTAATCAGCATCATTCGTCGAGGCATCGAGCTCAAGGACCTGCGTCAGCGCAGCGTGCTGTTCGAGCCTTTGAAGAACCGCGTACTGGGCATGATCTTCGAGAAGTCGTCGACGCGCACCCGCCTGTCTTTCGAAGCCGGCATGATCCAGCTCGGTGGCCAGGCCATATTCCTGTCCCCGCGCGACACGCAGCTGGGCCGTGGCGAGTCCATCGCCGATTGCGCCATCGTCATGTCGCGCATGCTCGATGCAGTGATGATCCGCACCTTCGCCCACCAGACACTGACTGAGTTCGCGGCCAATTCGCGCGTACCGGTGATCAACGGTCTGTCCGACGACCTGCACCCCTGCCAGCTGCTGGCCGACATGCAGACGTTTCTCGAACACCGCGGCGCCATCCAGGGCAAGACCGTGGCGTGGATCGGTGATGGCAACAATATGTGCCACAGCTATATAGAAGCGGCCATCCAGTTCGATTTCCAGCTGCGCATCGCCTGCCCCGAAGGTTTCGAGCCGGACCCGCGTTTCGTTGCCATGGCGCCGGAGCGCGTCAGCGTGGTCCGCGATCCTCGCGAAGCCGTGCGTGGCGCCCATCTGGTGAGCACCGATGTCTGGACTTCCATGGGCCAGGAAGAGGAAACCGCACGGCGTCTGAAACTGTTCAAGCCCTTCCAGGTGACCCGCGAACTGCTCGATCTGGCGGCCGACGATGCGCTGTTCATGCACTGCCTGCCGGCCCACCGTGGCGAGGAGATCAGCCACGATGTGCTCGACGATCCCCGCGCCGTGGCCTGGGACCAGGCGGAGAACCGCCTGCATGCGCAGAAAGCGCTGCTGGAATTTCTGGTCGCCCCGGGATATCGCCCTGAATGAGCACCGCATTGCTGCTCGAACTGCGCAACCTGGCGTGCGGCTATGGCGCCCAGCGTGTGGTGCAGAACCTCAACCTGCACCTCAACGCGGGCGACATCGGCTGCCTGCTCGGCTCCTCCGGGTGCGGCAAGACCACGACGCTGCGCGCCATCGCCGGCTTCGAGCCGGTCCATGAAGGCGAGATCACCCTCGACGGCGAGGTCATTTCCCGGCCCGGCCATACCCTGGCTCCGGAAAAGCGTCGAATCGGCATGGTCTTTCAGGACTATGCACTGTTCCCCCATCTGACCGTGGCCCAGAACATCGCCTTCGGCATCCGCAAGCACCCCCGGCAGGCACAGGTGATCGGCGACATGCTCGAACTGGTGAACCTTGGCGGGCTGGATAAGCGCTATCCCCATGAGTTGTCGGGAGGCCAGCAGCAGCGTGTCGCGCTGGCCCGGGCTCTGGCACCGGAGCCGCAACTGCTGTTGCTGGACGAGCCGTTCTCCAACCTCGACGTCGAGCTGCGCCGGCGCCTGAGCCATGAGGTGCGCGACATTCTCAAGCGCCGTGGCACCAGCGCCATCCTGGTCACCCACGATCAGGAAGAGGCCTTCGCCGTCAGCGACCACGTCGGAGTGTTCAAGGAGGGTCGGCTGGAGCAGTGGGATACGCCGTACAATCTGTATCACGAACCCGCCTCGCCGTTCGTGGCGAGCTTCATCGGCCAGGGTTATTTCATTCGGGGTCAGTTGGTGGATCCGGAAACGGTGACCACCGAGCTGGGCGTGCTGCGTGGCAACCGCGCCTACACGTGGCCTGCTGGCAGCGCCGTCGACCTGCTGCTGCGTCCCGATGACATCGTGCATGCGCCCGACAGCTCACTCAAGGCGCGCATCGTCGGCAAGAGCTTCCAGGGTGCGGCAACCCTGTATCAATTGCAGCTGCCCACCGGTAGCCAGCTCGAAGCCGTGTTTCCCAGTCACCTGGATTACCTGCCAGGCGCCGAGGTGGGCATTCAGGTCGCCGCCGACCATCTGGTGCTGTTCCCCGCAGCAGGCAGCGTGCCGGTGCTGAGCGAGCCGCGTCGACACGCCTGACACACCTGGCAAATCACGGGCAATAAAAAAGGGCGCTCCACCAAGCGCCCTTTCTTCTACAGCTCAAGCGTTATTGCAGACGGGTCTGCGCAGATCCGTTGATCGGGATGCGCTTGGCCTTGGCCTCTTCAGGCACGACACGCAGCAGGTCGATGTTGAGCAAACCGTTGTTCAACGCCGCGGCCTTGACCTCGATATGGTCGGCTAGGCGGAACGACAGCTTGAACGCGCGCTGGGCGATGCCTTGGTGCAGGTAGGTCACGCCGGTGGCCTCGGCCTCGCGCTTGCCACCGCTGACGGTCAGAACGCCCTTCTCGACTTGCAGCTCCAGGTCTTCTTCCTGGAAGCCTGCAGCGGCGATGACGATCCGGTACTGATCATCGGCGTGCTTTTCGACGTTGTAGGGTGGGTAGCTGCTGGCCGACTCGTTGCGTGCGGCAGACTCGAACAGATCGTTGAAACGATCGAAGCCCACGGAGTGGCGGAACAGTGGAGCAAGGGAAAATGCAGTAGCCATGTGTTTCTCCTGAATCTCAGCGAGTGATTGTCTCCGCGACCCGAATTCGGCATCGCGTAACCCATAGATAGGGACCACCCAAACGCTTTCAAGAGCTTCCAGGAAAATTTTCTTTCGCAATGCGAAGATTTTTCTTGTGACCTGCTGACTCGCTAGCCCGGCTGCAGCAGGCGCTCGACCGCGTGACAATCCTGTTCGCGGCGCACAAGGGTGAACAGCTCGGACGCCTCTGGGTAGGTGCGGGTCAGCATGGCCAGCCACTGCTTCAGCCGGCCCGGTGCCTGTCGTGGTGTGAGCTGCGCACGGGCCTGGCGCCAGAATTCGCGGATCAGCGGCAGCAGCTCGGCCCAGGTCATGTCTGGCAGCTCGATGCCCTGCTCCGCAGCGGCGATCTGCCGCGCCAGGTCGGGCTTGGATACCAGCCCACGACCGAGCATGAAGTCCTTGGCACCGCTGACCTCACGGCAGCGCCTCCAGTCGGCGACGGTCCAGATGTCGCCATTGGCATAGACCGGCACCTTTACCACGTCCTGAACCTTGGCAACCCACTCCCAGTGCGCTGGCGGCTTGTAACCGTCGACCTTGGTCCGCGCATGCACGACCAACACCTCGGCGCCCCCTTCGGCCAGTGCGGTGGCACACTCGATGGCGCTGTCGGGGGTGTCGAAACCCAGGCGCATCTTGGCCGTCACGGGAATGTGCGCAGGCACCGTCGCGCGCACTTCACGCAGGATGCGATGAAGCAGTTCCGGCTCCTTGAGCAGCACCGCCCCGCCACGCGACTTGTTCACCGTCTTGGCCGGGCAGCCGAAATTCAGGTCGATCACTGGCGCACCGAGGGTACAGGCAAACGCGGCGTTGTCGGCGAGCGCCACCGGGTCCGAACCCAGCAACTGCACACGCAACGGCACGCCGGCTCGGGTCTTGGCGCCGGCCAACAGCTCAGGTCCGAACTTGTGATAGTAGGCCGCCGTGAGCACGCGCTCGTTGACGCGGATGAATTCGGTGACGCACCAGTCGATGCCGCCGACCTGGGTCAGGACGTCGCGCAGGATATCGTCGACCAAGCCTTCCATGGGCGCCAAGGCTAATTGCATGAGGTGTTTCTCGGACAGGGGCGTGAAAGGGAGCGGATTCTAGCAGAAAGCCCGCGCGCGGGCGGGCTCTCTAGGGTCTACGTGAAAAGTCTTGAGACGAAGGTCAGGCAAGGCGAAAACAGCCGAGGAAGCGGAGTTTACGGGTTGTAAATGAGCATTCCGAGGCTGTTTTCAACGCAGCATCACCGAGTATCAAGGCTTTTCACACAGAGCCTAGGATTGGAGGACTATGGCTTGACCATATCCATCCAGAAACTCGGCCGGCATACGCTTGGGCTTGCCGCTGGACAGCTCGATGCAGACGAAGGTGGTACGTGCCCTGAGCACAACCGCGCCGTCACGGGGACGCCGCAATTGGAAATGGCGCGTCATCTTCAGACGTCGGTCCCAGTCGACAATCCAGGTGCCCAATTCCAGCTCATCGCCTTCGTGGGCGCTCGCGAGATAGTCGATTTCATGGCGGACCACGGCCATGGCGTGATCGAGTTGTCGATAGGTCGCAAGATCCAGACCCAGGTGCTGAGAATGCTGCCAGGCACAACGTTCGAGCCAGGTGACGTAGACGGCGTTGTTGGCGTGTCCGAGGCCGTCGATGTCGTCGGGCTGGACTGTCAGGGCTATGACGAAGGGGGCGGGCCGATCCCAGTTCATGGGCGCTCCTGGAGAATTAGGAACAGGCGGATATGGCGAGGGCAGAAAAACAAAAGGCTCATTCAATAATCGAATGAGCCTTATAAGTCCCGCAGAGCGGGTAATCGTGGCGTCCCCTAGGGGACTCGAACCCCTGTTACCGCCGTGAAAGGGCGGTGTCCTAGGCCACTAGACGAAGGGGACGCAAAACCTTCAGTCGAGCCCGCTATTGCGGACTCTGGCAAATTGGTGGAGCTAAACGGGATCGAACCGTTGACCTCTTGCATGCCATGCAAGCGCTCTCCCAGCTGAGCTATAGCCCCGAATTTATCGCCCTGCGGCGGAATACCGACTTCACTCGGCATTCTTTACTCTTTGTAGCTGTACAACTGGCGTCCCCTAGGGGACTCGAACCCCTGTTACCGCCGTGAAAGGGCGGTGTCCTAGGCCACTAGACGAAGGGGACATACCTTCTACCAAGATCAGTCTGGAACTGATCGGCTCGTTGTCAAATTGCGACATCAAGCCTGGAATTTGGTGGAGCTAAACGGGATCGAACCGTTGACCTCTTGCATGCCATGCAAGCGCTCTCCCAGCTGAGCTATAGCCCCAAACAGTGTGTTGCTGTGTGGACGGGGCGCATATTAAGACGACCTCGCCAGGGTGTCAAACTTATTTTCAGAATTATTTAGAAGTTTTTTATCGCGATTACAGGGACTTACCGGTTTTGCTGGGTTTGGGCGAAGAGCGACGCGGCTTGCGCCGCTGCTACGGGGATCGTGGTGCATCGGCGCGCTGGGGTGTGCCTGGCAGAACGCGGCGCGTTCGGACGCGGCTTGCGCCGCTGCTACAGGGATGTTGGTGCACCGGATGCACCCTGGCCCGCGATCTTCTGTAGCAGCGGCGCGAGCCGCGTCGGGGGTCAGGCGATCGCGGCCAGGAGCTTTTCCCATTCCTTGTTTTCTTTCTTGGAAACACCGCCGAGCAGATCGAGGGCCTGGCGCAGGCGGAAGCGGGTCAGATCGGGGCCGAGGATTTCCATGGCGTCCAGGACCGACACCGAACTGGCTTGCCCGGTGATCGCGGCAAACATCAGAGGCATGGCGTCACGCAGCTTCAGGCCGAGCGACTCGACCACCGCCTGGATGGTTGCAGTGATGCGTTCCTTGTCCCACTGGCGCAGGCTTTCCAGCTTCCAGAGGATCAACTGCATCAGCTGCCGCACCTGATCGGCGGAAAGCTTCTTGCTCTCGAACAGGCGGGCATCCAGCTGAAGGCCGCCGGCGAAGAAGAAGCCGCCCAGCGGAACGATCTGACTGAAGGTCTCTACCCTGCCCTGCACGTGCGGCGCGATCTTCATCATGTAGTCGGGATTGAACGCCCACTGCTGCACACGTGCGGCAAACTCCTCTACCGGCAGCTCGCGCAGCCACTGGCCGTTGAGCCACGAGAGCTTCTCGATGTCGAAGATCGGGCCACCCAGGGAAACGCGGGAGAGATCGAAGTGCTCGACCATTTCGGCGAGGGAGAACTTCTCGCGTTCGTCAGGCATCGACCAGCCCATGCGGCCCAGGTAGTTGAGCATGGCTTCGGGCATGAAGCCCATGCGCTCGTAGAAGGTCACCGAGGTCGGGTTCTTGCGCTTGGACAGTTTGCTCTTGTCCGGATTGCGCAGCAGCGGCATGTAGCACAGCGCCGGTTGCTCCCAGCCGAAGTATTCGTAGAGCTTCATCAGCTTGGGCGCCGACGGCAGCCATTCTTCGCCGCGCAGCACGTGGGTGATGCCCATCAGGTGGTCGTCGACCACGTTGGCCAGGAAGTAGGTAGGCAGGCCGTCGGTTTTCATCAGGACCTGCATGTCCATGCGGTCCCATGGGATTTCGACGTCGCCGCGCAGCATATCGGGAACCACGCAGACGCCTTCGGTGGGGACCTTCATGCGGATGACGTGAGGTTCGCCGGCAGCCAGGCGGCGCTGGACTTCCTCCGCCGACAGCAACAGCGCGCGGCCGTCGTAGCGAGGGGTTTCGCCACGGGCGGTCTGTTCGGCGCGCATCTGGTCGAGTTCTTCGGCGGTGCAGAAGCACGGGAATGCGTGGCCCATGTCGACCAGTTGCTGGGCGTATTGCTTGTAGATATCGCCCCGCTCGCTCTGCCGGTACGGACCATGTGGGCCGCCTACGTCGGGGCCCTCGCTCCACTCGATGCCGAGCCAGCGCAGGGCGTCGAAGATCTGCTGCTCGGATTCGCGGGTCGAGCGCAACTGGTCGGTGTCTTCGATGCGCAGGATGAATTCGCCGCCATGCTGTTTGGCAAAGCAATAGTTGAACAGGGCGATGTAGGCCGTGCCGACATGGGGGTCGCCGGTGGGCGATGGGGCGATACGCGTACGAACGGTCATTGAGGGTCTCGAGCAGGTTGAATCGAAACGCCGATGTTAGCAGGGCTTGGGGGGCAGGCTCCAGAATCGTGTGGCAGGGGGTGTGGGCGTTCGGCTGTGGGACGGTGGCGTAGCCTTCGCGGGCAGAGGGCTCGCCGCCCGCCCCGCCCCCACAGGTCGTACGTTTGCGGGTCGGCTCTGGTGTGGCCTTCGCGGGCAGAGGGCTCGCCGCCCGCCCCGCTCCCACAGGTTCTGCGTTTGCGGGTTGGCTCTGGCGTGGACTTTCGCGGCCGCTGACCGCTCCTACAGATCGTGCATTTGCAGATCTCTCGTAGGAGCGGTCAGCGGCCGCGAATGGGAACGGCTTGGGATCAGACCTTGAGCAAGCGCTCTCGCAGTTTGCCGATTTCGTCGCGCATCTGCGCGGCGGCTTCGAATTCCAGGTCGCGGGCCAATTGGTACATCTTTTCTTCCAGTTGCTTGATGCGCTTGGTGATTTCGCTCGGCGAGCGCAGCTCGTTTTCGTAGCGCGCATTTTCCTCGGCGGCCTTGGCCATGCCCTTGCGCTTCTTGCTGCGCGAGCCAGGCACGGTGGCGCCTTCCATGATATCGGCGACGTCCTTGACCACGCCCTTGGGCACGATGCCGTTGGCTTCGTTGAAAGCGATCTGCTTCTCGCGACGACGCTCGGTCTCGCCGATGGCGCGCTCCATCGAGCCGGTCATGCGATCGGCATAGAGGATGGCCCGGCCATTGAGGTTTCGTGCGGCACGGCCGATGGTCTGGATCAGCGAGCGATCCGAACGCAGGAACCCTTCCTTGTCGGCATCCAGGATCGCCACCAGCGAAACCTCGGGCATGTCCAGGCCTTCGCGGAGCAGGTTGATCCCCACGATCACATCGAATGCGCCCAGACGCAGGTCGCGGATGATCTCCACGCGCTCCACGGTATCGATGTCCGAGTGCAGGTAGCGCACGCGCACGTCATGGTCGGCGAGGTAATCGGTAAGGTCCTCGGCCATGCGCTTGGTGAGTACGGTGACCAGAATGCGGTCGTCGTTGGCCACCCGCTTGCGAATCTCCGACAGCAAATCGTCGACCTGGGTCAACGCGGGCCGTACCTCGACCTGGGGATCGACCAGACCGGTCGGCCGTACCACCTGCTCGATGATTCGTCCGGCATGCTCGGCCTCGTAGTTGCCAGGGGTGGCCGAGACGAAAATGGTCTGGGGGCTCACCCCTTCCCATTCGTCGAAACGCATGGGTCGGTTGTCCAGCGCCGAGGGCAGGCGAAAACCGTACTCGACCAGGGTTTCCTTGCGCGAGCGGTCGCCCTTGTACATGGCGCCCACCTGCGGAACGCTGACGTGGGACTCGTCGATCACCAGCAAGGCGTCAGGGGGCAGGTAGTCATAGAGGGTGGGCGGCGCTGCGCCGGCGGGACGTCCGGACAGGTAGCGGGAGTAGTTTTCGATGCCGTTGCAGTAGCCCAGCTCCAGGATCATTTCAAGATCGAAGCGCGTGCGTTGTTCAAGCCGCTGGGCTTCGACCAGTTTGTTCTTGTCGCGGAAGTAGTCCAGGCGGTCCTTGAGTTCTTCCTTGATGCCTTCCACGGCGCCCAGCAGCGTTTCCCGTGGGGTGACGTAGTGGCTCTTGGGGTAGAAGGTGAACCGTGGCAACTTGCGCGTGACCTCGCCGGTCAGCGGATCGAACGCGGCGATGTTCTCGACTTCATCGTCGAACAGCTCGATACGGATGGCTTCCAGATCGGATTCGGCGGGGAACACGTCGATCACGTCACCACGCACGCGGAAGGTGGCACGGGCGAAGTCGATCTCGTTGCGGGTGTATTGCAGGTCGGCGAGCCGGCGCAGCAGCGCGCGCTGGTCGAGCTTGTCGCCGCGGTCAACGTGCAGAACCATTTTCAGATAGGTTTCGGGACTGCCCAGACCGTAGATGCATGACACCGTGGTGACGATGATGGCGTCCTTGCGTTCGAGCAACGCCTTGGTCGCGGACAGGCGCATCTGCTCGATGTGGTCGTTGATCGAGGAATCCTTCTCGATGAAGGTGTCCGACGATGGCACGTAGGCCTCGGGCTGGTAGTAGTCGTAATAGGAAACGAAATATTCGACCGCGTTGTTCGGGAAGAACGCCTTGAACTCACCGTACAGCTGAGCGGCCAAGGTCTTGTTCGGCGCCAGCACCAGCGTCGGGCGCTGAACCTGCGCGATCACGTTGGCGATGCTGAACGTCTTGCCCGACCCGGTTACCCCCAGCAAGGTCTGGTGCGCCAGGCCCGCTTCGATACCTTCCACCATCAGACGGATGGCTTCCGGCTGATCGCCGGCCGGCTCGAAACGGGTAACCAGTTGAAACTCGGACATGCCACACCTCATGAGTCGCTACAGCCGGACTTTTCCGACTGTATTTATAGACAGTACTCAACCCTAATTGGCACCTGTTGCGGCAAGTTTCAAGGGCATGGCCCAAGACCTTCGGCAAGCACGGGACCAGTGGTCGAAAAATAATCGGCAAAAATCGGTAAAACCAGGTGCAACCTGTCGCCCCATGGGCCAAGCGTCTTTATACTGACTCCCCACTCGTGCACCGCTTCGTGCCGCATGGATGAAGCGTGCATCCTCTTCACTCCCGATCAGAGCTACGGTAAAAATGAGCCTGTTTTCCGCTGTCGAATTGGCACCCCGCGATCCTATCCTGGGCCTCAACGAAGCATTCAACGCCGACACCCGCACCGACAAGGTGAATCTGGGCGTTGGCGTGTACTGCAACGAAGAGGGGCGAATTCCCCTGCTGCGCGCGGTGATCGAAGCCGAAACCCAGCGCGTTGCACAGCACGCCGCACGTGGCTACCTGCCCATCGACGGTATCGCCGCCTACGACAAGGCTGTACAGACCCTGATCTTCGGAGCCCAGTCCCCGCTGCTGGCGGCAGGTCGCGTGGTGACCACGCAGGCCGTCGGTGGTACCGGCGCCCTGAAGATCGGCGCCGACTTCCTCAAGCAGCTGTCGCCCGACGCCGTGGTCGCGATCAGTGACCCCAGTTGGGAAAACCATCGCGCCCTGTTCGAAACCGCCGGTTTCAACGTGCAGAACTATCGCTACTATGATGCGACCAGCAACGACGTGAACCGTTCAGGCATGCTCGAAGACCTCGACGCCCTGCCCGCCGGTTCCATCGTCGTGCTGCATGCCTGCTGCCACAACCCGACCGGCGTCGACCTCGGTGCATCCGACTGGGTCAACGTGCTGGACGTGGTCAAGCGCAAGGGTCATGTGCCGTTCCTCGACATGGCCTACCAGGGTTTCGGCGACGGTATCCATGAAGACGCCGCGGCCGTGCGCCTGTTCGCCGAGTCGGGTTTGAGCTTCTTCGTTTCCAGCTCGTTCTCCAAATCGTTCTCGCTGTATGGCGAGCGTGTCGGCGCATTGTCGATCGTCACCCAGTCGAGCGACGAGACCTCTCGCGTGCTGTCGCAGATCAAACGCGTCATCCGTACCAACTACTCCAACCCGCCGACCCATGGCGCAATGATCGTCGCCAACGTGTTGAACAGCCCGGAGCTGCGCGCCATGTGGGAGGACGAGCTGGGCGAGATGCGCCAGCGCATTCGCGGCATGCGTCTGCAGATGGTCGAGGGACTGGCGGCCCAGGGTGCGAACCGCGATTTCGGTTTCGTCGCCCGTCAGGCCGGCATGTTTTCCTATTCGGGGCTGAGCGCCGAGCAGGTCGCTCGCCTGCGCAACGAGTTCGGCATCTACGCACTGGACACCGGGCGTATCTGCGTGGCCGCGCTGAACCAGCGCAACATCGATGGCGTGATCAAGGCCATCGTCCAGGTGCTGTAGCCTTTTTGCCTGGGGGAGGCTTGACTTCCCCTTAGCAATCAGTAACATACGCAGCAGATTCCGCGATAGCTCAGTTGGTAGAGCAAATGACTGTTAATCATTGGGTCCCTGGTTCGAGTCCAGGTCGTGGAGCCAAATACTGAAAGAAAGCCCCTCATTGCAGGGGCTTTTTTTTGCCTGCACGGTGGCCCTTGTGCAGCGCTTCCCGACGCCTTCGCCTTCGAACTTTCCCCCGCCCTTCCCGCTCATAACAACACACCCATCACCTGGCCACCTGCCATGGACCTAGTCGTCGCGCGTCCCGAAGGCCTGTATTGCACCGCCGGGGATTTCTATATCGACCCGTGGCGGCCCGTCGAGCGTTCGGTGATCACCCATGGTCACGGCGACCATGCACGGACCGGCAATGAACACTATCTGGCGGCAGCGCCCGGCGAAGGCATCCTGCGCACCCGTCTTGGCCAGGACATCAATCTGCAGTTGCTCGAGTACGGGGAAGTCCTGCAGCACAACGGTGTGACGCTGAGCTTTCATCCGGCCGGACACGTGCTGGGCTCGGCCCAGGTCCGCCTGGAATACAAGGGTGAGGTGTGGGTCGCTTCCGGTGACTATAAAGTCGAGCCGGACGGTACGTGCGCGCCCTTCGAGCCGGTGCAATGTCACACCTTCATTACCGAATCGACGTTCGGCCTACCGATCTATCGCTGGCAGCCGCAGGCGGAGATTTTCGAGGAAGTGAACCAGTGGTGGCGTGCCAACGCCGAGCAGGGCAAAGCCAGCGTTCTGTTCGCCTACGCGTTCGGCAAGGCTCAGCGCTTGCTGCACGGCATCGATGCCAGCATCGGGCCGATCCTGGCCCATGGTTCGGTGGAGCCGTTGAATCGGGTCTACCGCGATGCCGGCGTCTACATCCCGGAAACCCAGTATGCAGGTGACTTCAAGAAAACCGACCCGGCGTTGCGCAATGCCCTGATCATCGCGCCGCCTTCAGCCGGCGGCAGTACCTGGATGCGCAGTTTCGGCGACTACAGCGATGCTTTCGCCAGTGGCTGGATGCGTCTGCGCGGTACCCGTCGGCGCCGCGGTGTGGACCGTGGCTTCGTGCTGTCCGACCACGCCGACTGGCCCGGGCTGCTGTGGGCCATCGAGCAGACCGGGGCCGAGCGGGTCATGGTGACTCACGGCTCGGTGGAAGTGCTGGTGCGCTACCTGCGCGACATCGGTCTGGACGCCCAAGGCTTCACCACTGAATACGGTGACGAAGAGGAACCTCAGGAGGCCGCGTCTTGAAAGCGTTCGCACAGTTGTATGCCAATCTCGACGAAACCACTTCGACCAATGCCAAGCGTCAGTTTCTGGAAGACTACTTCCGTCAGGCGCAGCCGGCCGATGCCGCCTGGGCGGTGTATTTCCTCTCCGGCGGCCGTCCCCGGCAGCTGGTGCCGACCAAGGTCTTGCGCGAGTTGGCCATCAAACTGGCGAACGTGCCCGAATGGTTGTTCGAAGAAAGTTATCAGGCGGTAGGCGATCTGGCCGAGACGTTTTCGCTGCTGCTGCCCGAGGCCGAACAGACCAGCGACGAAGGCCTGGCCTGGTGGCTGGAGAACGCCCTGCTGCCCCTGCGCGGGCTGCCACCTGAAGAATTGCACGAGCGCTTGCCGCCGCTGTGGGCTCAGCTGGACCGCGCCAGCCTGATGCTGTGCCTGAAGCTGATTACCGGCAGTTTCCGCGTGGGCGTTTCGAAACTGCTGGTGACCCGAGCGCTGGCGCAGATGGCCGGTCTGGACAGCAAACGCGTGGCCCAGCGCCTGGTGGGCTACACCGACCTTTCGCACCGTCCGGTTGCCGACAGCTACCTCAAGCTGATCGCCGAGGAATCCTCGGACGAGCATGCCCAGCGTGGCGGCCAGCCGTACCCGTTCTTTCTCGCTCATTCGCTGCAACAACCGGTCGATCAGTTCGACACCCTGCTGGGCCCCAGCAGTGACTGGCAAGTGGAGTGGAAATGGGATGGGATCCGCGCGCAGCTGGTCAAGCGGGACGGACGCCTGTGGATCTGGTCGCGAGGCGAGGAGTTGGTGTCGGATCGCTTTCCCGAGCTGCATTCCCTGACCGCGAGCCTGCCTGACGGCACCGTGATCGACGGCGAGATCGTGGTCTGGAAAACACCGCCACCGGCGGATGTGGCGCCCGAGGATTTTAGCCTGGACGATGCATCGAGCACCTCGGCGGATGCACCGGCGGTGCAGCCGTTCGCTCTGCTGCAACAGCGCATCGGTCGCAAGACCTTGAGCAAGAAGATTCTCGAAGAGATTCCCGTGGTGGTGCTCGCCTATGACCTGCTCGAATGGCACGGGGAAGACTGGCGCAGCCGTCCGCAACACGAACGTCGCACACAGATGGAACAGGTCATCGCGCAGGCGGCCGATCCGGTACTGCGTCCTTCGCCGGTACTGACCGGCGAAGACTGGCTGGATCTGGGCCGACAGCGCGAGGCCTCGCGGACACTGGGGGTCGAAGGCATGATGCTCAAGGCGCGCGATTCACTCTATGGCGTGGGCCGGACCAAGGACATGGGCACCTGGTGGAAATGGAAGGTGGACCCCTTCAGCGTCGACGCGGTTTTGATCTATGCCCAGGCCGGCCATGGGCGCCGGGCGAGCCTGTACAGCGACTACACGTTTGCCGTGTGGGACGGTCCGCCGGAAGCGTCCGAGCGCACGCTGGTGCCGTTCGCCAAGGCCTATTCCGGATTGACCGACGAAGAGATGCGCAAGGTGGACGCGATCGTGCGCAAGACCACCGTGGAGAAATTCGGCCCGGTGCGTAGCGTGACGCCGACGCTGGTATTCGAACTGGGGTTCGAGGGTATCGCCCTGTCCAAGCGTCACAAGAGCGGCATCGCCGTACGCTTTCCACGCATGTTGCGCTGGCGCCATGACAAACCGGTGGCCGAAGCCGACAGTCTGGCGACCCTGCAGGACCTCCTGGCCTGATGCACTGAATGCACCGCCAAGGTGCATTTTTTTGCCATGGATTATTTCGGGGCATTGCTGTACCAATGGCACGCGCCTCTGGCGACCCGCAGCCTTCGAGCCCGTGGAAAAGTTTCAGCGACGCGACACAACCTTACTTAAGCGGGTCTGCACTGGGACTATGGTGCGGAAATTGCTATCAAAATGATGTCTGGCACTCGCCGGTAACGCACATCGCCCTCACCCAACGCATTCAACTGGTTTTAAGGACTGCACGATGAAAAAAGCATTGCTGACCCTTTCTGCTCTGGCCCTGGCGTTCTCGGCCGGCAGCGCGATGGCCAAGGAATACAAGGAGTTGCGTTTCGGGGTCGATCCATCCTACGCACCGTTCGAATCCAAGGCAGCCGATGGCAGCCTGGTGGGCTTCGACATCGATCTGGGCAATGCCATCTGCAAGGAGCTGAAGGTCACATGCAAATGGGTCGAAAGCGATTTCGACGGCATGATTCCAGGCCTCAAGGCGAAGAAGTTCGACGGCGTGATTTCCTCGATGACCGTTACCCCGGCCCGTGAGAAAGTCATCGACTTCTCCAACGAACTGTTCTCCGGCCCGACCTCGCTGGTGTTCAAGAAAGGTGCAGGCCTGAGCACCGACCTGGCTTCGCTCAAGGGCAAGACCGTAGGCTACGAACAGGGCACCATCCAGGAGGCCTACGCCAAGGCCGTGCTGGACAAGGCAGGCATCAAGACCCAGGCCTACCAGAACCAGGACCAGGTCTACGCCGACTTGATCTCGGGTCGTCTGGACGCTTCGATCCAGGACATGCTGCAGGCCGAACTGGGCTTCCTGAAGTCGCCGCAGGGCGCCGGCTATGAAGTCAGCGAGCCGATCGACAGCGAGCTGTTGCCGTCCAAGACCGCCGTGGGTATCGCCAAAGGTAACAAGGAGCTCAAGGCGTTGATCGATAAAGGTATCAAAGCGTTACACGATGATGGCACCTACACCGAAATCCAGAAGAAACACTTCGGTGAGCTGAACCTGTACAGCGGCAAGTAAATCCCGCTTTGACAGCGCCCATTCCCACTCGGGGATGGGCGTTTTTTTGACCGGCACAGGCCAGATTCATGTTCGACGACCTTTTGCAGCACCTCGGGTTGTCCGCGTTCAGTTTGAAGGGCTTTGGCCCGCTGCTGCTCGAAGGCACCTGGATGACCATCAAGCTGTCCCTGCTGTCACTGCTGGTCAGCGTGGTGCTGGGCCTGATCGGCGCCAGCGCCAAGCTGTCCGGTACGGCAGTGCTGCGCGTACCTGCCCAGCTCTACACGACCCTGATCCGCGGCGTGCCCGACCTGGTGCTGATGCTGCTGATTTTCTACAGCCTGCAGACCTGGTTGACCGGCCTGACCGAAGCCCTTGAATGGGACTATATCGAGATCGATCCTTTCGCCGCCGGGGTCATTACCCTGGGCTTCATCTATGGCGCCTATTTCACCGAAACCTTCCGTGGCGCCATGCTCGCCGTGCCGCGCGGCCAGCTCGAAGCGGCCACGGCCTACGGCCTCAAGCGCTCGCAGCGTTTCCGCTACGTGGTCTTCCCGCAAATGATGCGTTACGCCCTGCCCGGCATCGGCAACAACTGGATGGTCATGCTCAAGGCCACGGCGCTGGTCTCGATCATCGGCCTGGCCGATCTGGTCAAGGCCGCCCAGGATGCGGGCAAGAGCACCTATCAACTGTTCTATTTCCTGGTGCTGGCCGCGCTCATCTATCTGCTGATCACCAGCGCGTCCAACATCGCCCTGCGCTGGCTTGAACGACGCTACAGCGCGGGCACCCGGGAGGCGCTGCGATGATCGAACTTCTTCAAGAATACTGGCGGCCATTCCTCTATTCCGATGGCCAGAACATCACCGGCCTGGCCATGACCCTGTGGCTGCTCAGTGCGGCGCTGGTGATCGGCTTCGTGGTTTCGGTGCCGCTGTCGATCGCCCGCGTCTCGAGCCGGCGCTGGGTGCGCTGGCCGGTGCAGTTCTACACCTACCTGTTCCGCGGAACGCCGCTCTATATCCAGCTGCTGATCTGCTACACCGGCATCTACAGCCTGGAAGCCGTGCGGGGGCAGCCCCTGCTCAACGACTTCTTCCGCGACGCGATGAACTGCACGATCCTGGCCTTCGCCCTGAACACCTGCGCCTACACCACGGAGATCTTCGCCGGGGCGATCCGCAGCATGAACCACGGCGAGGTCGAGGCGGCCAAGGCCTATGGCCTGAGCGGCTGGAAGCTGTATGCCTACGTGATCATGCCGTCGGCCCTGCGCCGTTCGCTGCCCTACTACAGCAACGAAGTGATCCTCATGCTGCACTCGACCACGGTGGCGTTCACTGCCACCATCCCGGACATCCTCAAGGTCGCACGGGATGCCAACTCGGCGACCTTCCTGACCTTCCAATCCTTCGGCATCGCCGCGCTGATCTACCTGACCATCACCTTTGCCCTGGTCGGACTGTTTCGCCTGGCCGAACGCCGCTGGCTGGCCTTTCTCGGCCCGACGCACTAGGACCTGAACATGCAACACGACATTCATGAATTGCTGGCTCGCCTGCCCGGCACCGCGCGCCAGATCCACAGCTTCAGCTACGGCCCGACGGGTGCCGGCAAGGTCTATATCCAGGCCTCGCTGCACGCCGACGAGTTGCCGGGGATGCTGGTCGCCTGGCACCTGCGCCAGCGTCTGGCCGAACTGGAGGACGCAGGACTGCTGCGCCAGCAGGTGGTCCTCGTACCGATCGCCAACCCCGCCGGGCTCGATCAGATCGTCATGGACACGCCACTGGGCCGCTACGAGCTGGAAACCGGCGAGAATTTCAATCGCCGTTTCGTCGACCTGGCCGATCAAGTTGGCTGCGCCGTCGAGCCGCTGCTGGGTGATGATGAGGCGCGCAATACGGCGTTGATCCGCACGCACCTGAGCCAGGCGCTGAACCAGTTGCAGCCGGCCACGGCCCTGGAATCGCAGCGCCTGACCCTGCAGCGCCTGGCATGCGATGCCGACATGGTGCTGGATCTGCACTGCGATTTCGAGGCCGTGCAGCATTTGTACACCACACCCGAAGCCTGGCCGCTGGTAGAGCCATTGGCACGCTACCTGGGCGCTCGGGCAAGCCTGCTGGCCACCGACTCGGGCGGGCAGTCGTTCGACGAGTGCTTCAGTCTGTTCTGGTGGCAACTTCAGCAGCGCTTTGCCGAGCGTTTCCCGATCGCCATGGGCAGCTTTTCGGTGACCGTCGAGTTGCGCGGCCAGGGTGACGTCAACCACCCCATGGCCAGCGGCGACTGTCAGGCCATTCTCGACTACCTGGCCAGCACCGGGGCCATCGACCGCACGCCAGCACCGTTGCCTACCCTGCTCGCCGCCGCCACGCCGCTGGCCGGCGTGGAACCGGTGACCGCGCCGGTGGGTGGACTGTTGGTGTTCACCGCGATGCCCGGCCAGTACCTGGAAGCCGGGCAGTTGATCGCCGAGATCATCGATCCGCTGAGCAACACGGTCACGCCTGTGCGCAACCGCCAGCCGGGGCTGATGTACGCCCGCTCGCTGCGTCGCATGGCCACCGCCGGCATGCTGGTCGCCCATGTCGCCGGCACCCAGGCCTGCCGCAGCGGCTATCTACTTCAACCTTGAGGACCTGTTGCGCATGTACAAACTGACCATCGATGGCCTACACAAAAGCTATGGCGACAACAAGGTGCTCAAGGGTGTTTCGCTCAAGGCCAGCACGGGTGACGTGATCAGCCTGATCGGCGCCAGTGGCTCGGGCAAGAGCACCTTTCTGCGCTGCATCAACTTCCTCGAACAGCCTGACGACGGTGCCATGACCCTGGATGGCAAGGCCATTCGCATGACCACCGACAGCGGCGGCATGCGCGTCGCCGATGCCGAAGAACTGCAGCGCTTGCGCACGCGCCTGGCCATGGTGTTCCAGCACTTCAACCTGTGGAGCCACATGACCGTGCTCGACAACATCACCATGGCCCCGCGCCGGGTGTTGGGCGTCGACAAGGACGAAGCGCGGGAACGGGCGTTGCGCTACCTGGACAAGGTCGGCCTGCCGGAGCGCGTGGCCAGCCAGTATCCGGCCTTCCTGTCCGGTGGCCAGCAGCAGCGCGTCGCCATTGCCCGCGCGCTGGCCATGGAGCCGGAGGTGATGCTGTTCGACGAGCCAACCTCGGCGCTGGACCCGGAGCTGGTGGGCGAAGTGTTGAAGGTGATCAAAGGTCTTGCCGAGGAAGGACGCACCATGATCATGGTCACCCATGAAATGAGCTTCGCCCGTGAAGTGTCCAGCCAGGTGCTGTTTCTGCATCAGGGCCTGGTCGAGGAAGAAGGCTCGCCTGCACAGGTACTGGGCAGCCCGAAAAGCGAACGCTTGCGGCAGTTTCTTAGCGGCAATCTCAAATAACCCTCAGGCACCACACCCTTGTGGGAGCGAGTTCTACCCGCGCATGCCTACCCAGCGAACAGCTCCCTTATAACCGATCGATCTAAAACTCTCGCTACCTGCCTCGGTCAGTTTCATACCTGGCCGAACTTCCATCGGCCGTTCCCCAACGGAAAAACCGGTAAGGACTTATGTGCGGATTAGCTGGTGAGTTGCGCTTCGATTTTCAACCTGCGGACCTTGCGGCCGTGGAACGCATCACCCACGACCTGGCCCCACGCGGCCCGGACGCCTGGGGTTTTCAGGCGCAAGGGCCGATTGCCCTGGGCCATCGTCGGCTGAAGATCATGGACCTGTCGGACGGCTCCGCGCAGCCGATGACCGATGCCCATCTCGGCTTGAGTCTGGCCTTCAACGGCGCCATCTACAACTTCCCCGAACTGCGCGCCGAACTGGAAGCGCTGGGCTATGCCTTTCACTCCGGTGGCGACACCGAAGTATTGCTCAAGGGCTACCACGCCTGGGGTGAAAAGCTGCTGCCCAAGCTCAATGGCATGTTCGCCTTTGCCATTTGGGAGCGCGACACCCAGCGCCTGTTCATCGCCCGTGACCGTCTGGGCGTGAAGCCCTTGTACCTGTCGCGCACCGACAAGCGCCTGCGTTTTGCCTCGGCCCTGCCGGCGTTGCTCAAGGGCGGCGACATCAGCCCGATACTCGACCCGGTGGCGCTGAACCACTATCTGAATTTTCACGCCGTCGTGCCTGCGCCGCGGACGTTGATCGCGGGCATCGAAAAGCTGCCGCCAGCGACCTGGATGCGCATCGACGCCAACGGCAAGACCGAACAGCAGATCTGGTGGACCTTGCCTTATGGCCCTCATGCCGATGAAGCCAATCTGACTCTGGAAGATTGGCGCGACCGCGTGCTGGAGAGTACCCGTGAAGCGGTTGCCATTCGCCAGCGGGCCGCCGTGGACGTCGGCGTGCTGCTTTCGGGCGGTGTCGATTCGAGCATGCTGGTGGGCCTGTTGCGTGAAGTGGGCGTGAAGGATCTGTCGACCTTCTCCATCGGTTTCCAGGACGCCGGTGGCGAGCGCGGCGACGAGTTCCAGTATTCGGACCTGATCGCCAAGCACTATGGTACTCAGCACCACCAACTGCGCATCGAAGAACGCGAAATCATTGAGCAACTGCCCGCCGCGTTCCGCGCGATGAGCGAACCGATGGTCAGCCACGACTGCATCGCCTTCTACCTGTTGTCACGCGAAGTCGCCAAGCATTGCAAGGTGGTGCAGAGCGGCCAAGGCGCCGACGAGCTGTTTGCCGGCTACCATTGGTACCCGCAAGTGGACGGCGCCAGCGATCCGTACCAGGCCTACCGCGATGCCTTCTTCGACCGCAGCTACGATGACTACGCCGCAACCGTCGCGCCCAAGTGGCTGACCGCCAACGATGCAGCCGGCGATTTCGTGCGCGAACATTTCGCCATGCCCGGTGCCGATGCGGCGGTGGACAAGGCGTTGCGTTTGGACAGCACGGTGATGCTGGTCGACGACCCGGTCAAGCGGGTCGACAACATGACCATGGCCTGGGGCCTGGAAGCGCGTACGCCGTTTCTGGACTACCGCCTGGTCGAGCTCTCGGCGAGGATTCCCGGCAAGTTCAAGCTGCCCGACGGCGGCAAGCAAGTGCTTAAGGAAGCGGCGCGGCTGGTGATTCCGAGCGAGGTCATCGACCGCAAGAAAGGTTATTTCCCGGTGCCCGGCCTGAAGCATCTGGAAGGCGATACGCTGAACTGGGTCAGGGACCTGCTGCTGGACCCCAGCCAGGACCGCGGCTTGTTCAACCCGAACATGCTCGACCGCCTGCTGACCGACCCGCAAGGTCAGCTGACCCCGCTGCGCGGCTCCAAGCTGTGGCAGTTGGCGGCGTTGAATCTGTGGCTCAGCGAACAAGGACTCTGATCGATGAAAGCTCACGCCACGGCCTTCAATCAGCGTCTGATGCGCGGCCAGTCGCCGTCGTACGAGCGGCTGCAGGCGCGCTTCGCCGAAGACGGCAACAGCGACGAATTGCAACAGCGCCCGCTGCACTGCGGCTGGGGACGGCTGCTCGTCGGCCATACGTATCCGGACCCTGAAGCACTGGCTGCCGAACTGCTCAACGAGCAGCAGGGCGAGCGCGACATTGCCCTGTACGTGGCCGCGCCCCAGCAGGTGTTGGCCCAAGCCCCGCAGCAGCTGTTTCTCGATCCGTCCGACACGCTGCGTCTGTGGTTCAGTGATTATCGGCCGGCACAGCGCGTCTTCCGTGGGTTCCGTATTCGCCGGGCGCAAACCGAAGGCGACTGGCAGGCCATCAACCAGCTGTACCTCAAGCGCAAGATGCTGCCTATCGATCAAAGCCTGCTGACACCCCGCCACCAGGGCGGCCCGGTGTACTGGCTGGCCGAAGACGAAGACACCGGCCACGTGATCGGCAGCGTCATGGGGCTCAACCACGCCAAGGCCTTTCGCGATCCGGAAAAAGGCAGCAGCCTGTGGTGCCTGGCGGTCGATCCACGCTGCACGCGTCCGGGCGTGGGCGAGGTGCTGGTTCGGCATCTGGTCGAACACTTTATGAGCCGTGGTCTGGCCTACCTGGACCTGTCGGTCATGCATGACAACCGTCTGGCCAAGAATCTCTACGCCAAGCTGGGCTTTCGCAACCTGCCCACCTTCGCCATCAAGCGCAAGAACGGGATCAACCAGAAGTTGTTCCTGGGCCCCGGGCCTCAGGCCGATCTGAACCCCTATGCGCGGATCATCGTCGACGAAGCGTTCCGTCGTGGCATCGACGTGCAAGTGGACGACGCCGAAGCCGGCCTGTTCACCCTGATCCATGGGGGTCGGCGGATCCGCTGCCGCGAGTCGCTGTGCGACCTGACCAGCTCGGTGAGCATGACCCTGTGCCAGGACAAGAGCCTGACCCACAAGGTGCTGCGGGCTGCTGACCTGAGCCTGCCGTCGCAGCAGCTCGCGGGCAGCGCCGACGACAACCAGGATTTTCTCGACGAACATGGTCGCGTGGTGGTCAAGCCGCTGGACGGTGAACAGGGCAACGGTGTGGCCGTTGACCTGAGTACGCTGGAGGAGGTGCAGGAGGCCATCGAGCACGCGCGTCAGTTCGACAGCCGAGTCCTGCTGGAAAGTTTCCATGAGGGCGTCGACCTGCGCATCGTGGTCATCGGCTACGAAGTGGTCGCAGCGGCCATCCGCCGTCCCGCACAGATCATCGGTGACGGGCACACCAACATCGGTACCCTGATCGAGGTGCAGAGTCGCCGTCGCCAGGCCGCCACCGGGGGCGAAAGCCGCATCCCGATGGACCAGGAAACCCTGCGTACCGTACAGGCCGCCGGTTTCGACATGGACAGCATCCTGCCCAGCGGCCAGCAACTGACGGTACGCAAGGCCGCCAACCTGCACACCGGTGGGCACCTTGAAGACGTGACGCAGATCCTCCATCCAGTGCTGGTCGACGCAGCAGTGCGCGCAGCCCGCGCACTGGACATCCCGGTGGTGGGTCTGGACCTGCTGGTGCCGGCTGCCGACCAGCCGGAGTACGTGTTCATCGAAGCCAACGAGCGGGTGGGACTGGCCAACCACGAACCGCAACCCACGGCTGAGCGCTTCGTCGACCTGCTGTTTCCCCATAGCCGCCCGATGTAGCGGCCGTGCGTGGCGCCTGCCGGGTCAACCGTGCAGGCACCTCGCCCCTGTTTTACCGGGCCCGTGACACCCTCGCTGTCACTTCTATCCACCTCAGGAGTTTCCATGACTTCCAAAATTCCCGAACCGGATATCCAGTATCTGCAGAAAGTGCTGTTGGAAATGCTCGCCATTCCCAGCCCTACCGGGTTCACCGATACCATCGTGCGCTATGTGGCCGAGCGTCTCGAAGAACTGGGCATTCCGTTCGAAATGACCCGCCGCGGCACCATTCGCGCCACGCTCAAGGGCAAGCAGAATTCGCCGGACCGCGCCGTATCCGCGCACCTGGACACCATCGGCGCCAGCGTGCGCGCCGTGCAGGACAACGGGCGCCTATCGCTGGCTCCGGTGGGCTGCTGGTCGAGCCGTTTCGCCGAGGGCAGCCGGGTCAGTGTATTCACCGACAATGGTGTGATCCGTGGCAGCGTGCTGCCACTGATGGCCTCCGGGCATGCCTTCAATACCGCCATCGACCAGATGCCGGTGAGCTGGGATCACGTCGAACTGCGCCTGGATGCCTATTGCGCGACCCGCGCCGATTGCGAATCGCTGGGCGTGAATATCGGTGACTACGTGGCGTTCGATCCATTGCCCGAGTTCACCGAAAGTGGCCACATCAGCGCTCGCCATCTGGATGACAAGGCCGGTGTAGCGGCGCTGCTGGCATCGCTCAAGGCGATCGTCGAAAGCGACTACGAGCCCCTGATCGACTGTCACCCGCTGTTCACCATCACCGAGGAAACCGGCTCCGGTGCGGCGGCTGCCTTGCCTTGGGACGTCAGCGAGTTCGTCGGCATCGACATCGCGCCGGTCGCCCCGGGCCAGCAATCGAGCGAGCATGCCGTGAGCGTGGCCATGATGGATTCCGGCGGTCCCTACGACTATCACCTGTCGCGGCACCTGTTGCGCCTGGCCGATGACAACGAATTGCCGGTACGGCGCGATCTGTTTCGCTACTACTTCAGCGATGCCCATTCCGCCGTTACCGCTGGCCATGACATCCGCACGGCACTGTTGGCGTTTGGCTGCGATGCCACCCACGGCTATGAACGCACCCACATCGACAGCCTGAGCGCGCTCAGCCGGATTCTCACGGCCTACATGCTCAGCCCGCCGGTATTCGCCAGCGATGCCAAGCCCAACACCGGCTCGCTCGAGCGCTTCAGCCATCAACTGGAGCACGATGCGCAGATGGAGTCGGACACTCGCGTGCCCGCGGTAGAAGACGTACTGGGGCAGAAAACCAGTAGCTGAGAAGCCTGATGCGCTGGTCAGTGCCCGCGCCACCCTGCCCTTGCCATCAGGCTTCGGACAACGGGTGGCGCGGCACTGTTACACTGCGCGCCTACCCTGCGAGCACCGAACATGCTGATTCCCTACGACCATCTCGAAGCTGACACCCTGACCCGCCTGATCGAAGACTTCGTGACTCGGGACGGGACCGACAACGGCGACGAAACGCCGCTGCAGACCCGCGTCGAACGCGTGCGTCATGCGCTGGGCAAGAAACAGGCGTTCATCGTGTTCGACCCGGAAAGCCAGCAATGCACGCTCATGCTCAAGCACGACATAGCGCCCGAGCTGTTCGACTGAGACCTATACCACAGGCACCTGCTTGGCGTGCTTGCCGTGTTTCTCCTGGATTCGTCGATAGACCTCGGCACGGTGCACCTCCACGTCCTTGGGTGCCTGAATGCCGAAGCGCACGGTGTTGCCGCGCACGTCCAGTACCTTGATCCACACGTCATCGCCGATGGAGATGAGTTCGCCCACATGTCGCGTCAATACCAGCATGGCTTTGTTCCCTCAAATGAATGCCTATTGAGGGTGGACTGTGTTTTCGCGCACCACAAGACAAGCAGAGGAATACAGTTTAAGCCTACGAAAGTTAGTAAATTCCCTGTCAGATATTTCGTACTTATTCGTGTTGGTCAGGGCTGAGGCCTCAGTAAGTTGTACCAATCCATACACTTCCAATCATCTTGTATGGATATTTACATACTTTCAAACCCTCGACAGGTCTAGGCCTGTTGCAATCTTGGTCCCCACAGGATAAGGCTCGCGCCCAGCACGCACAGCGATGCGCCCATCCAGTCGAACATCTGCGGACGCACCTTTTCGACCACTGCCAACCACCCCAGCGACGCGACGATGTAGAGGCCGCCGTAGGCCGCATAAGCACGTCCGGCATAGGCTGCTTCGACCCGGGTGAGCACCAGTGCGAAACAGGTCAGGCTCAACAGCCCGGCCACTGCCCACCACGCGCTTTTATCCAGCCGTAGCCAGAGGTAAAAGGCGTAGCAGCCGGCGATCTCGAAAAGCGCGGCCAGTAGAAACCAGCAATAGTTGAGCATCTGGGGCATCCAGCTAAATATCAGAGCGCCAGCATACGACAGCGGTCATTCATCGCAGAAACATTTTTTAATCTTTGGGACTTTTTATGACGCGCCACAGTCCGACCTATTAAGCAGTCGAGCGCTGCCTGGCTTTACTGACGAATCATCTCACTGTCCACATAAGGAAATCGCCATGGGCACCATACTGATCATCGTTCTGATTCTGTTGTTGATTGGCGGATTGCCAGTATTCCCGCACTCCAGAAGTTGGGGCTACGGTCCGTCGGGTATCATCGGTACCGTACTGATCATCCTGCTGATTCTGGTATTGCTCGGCAAGATATAGCGTTGTCGGTGCGCGGGCCTTCAGGGGCAGCGCGCCAGGAATGAAAAATCCGATGCCCTTGCGGGCATCGGATTTTTTTTTTCGTGGCAATAGGTGCGGGTATCAGTGCGAGACTGCGCCGCTGGAACCCAGACCGGTCTGCGAGCGTACGAACTGCGGGTAGAACAGTGCGCGCTCTTCGTCGGCGGCTGCCGACTTGTCGGTGATCGAGAAGAACCAGATACCCACGAAGGCGATCGCCATCGAGAACAACGCTGGGTACTCGTAGGGGTAGATCGGCTTGTCGTGGTGCAGGATCTGCACCCAGATGGTCGGGCCGAGGATCATCAGCGTCACGGCGCTGATCAGGCCCATCCAGCCGCCGATCATGGCGCCACGGGTGGTCAGCTTCTTCCAGTACATGGAGAGCAGCAGCACCGGGAAGTTGCAGCTGGCCGCGATCGAGAACGCCAGGCCCACCATGAAGGCGATGTTCTGGCTTTCGAACGCGATACCCAGGCCGATCGCCAGGACACCGAGGCAGACGGTGGTGATCTTGGAAACGCGGATCTCGTCCTTGTCGTTGGTCTTGCCCTTCTTGATGACGCTGGCATACAGGTCGTGGGACACCGCCGAAGCACCGGCCAGGGTCAGGCCGGCAACGACCGCCAGAATGGTGGCGAACGCTACAGCCGAGATGAAGCCCAGGAAGATGCTGCCACCCACGGCATCGGCCAGGTGCACCGCGGCCATGTTGTTACCGCCGAGCAAGGCGCCAGCGGCATCCTTGAACGCCGGATTGGTGCTGACCAGCAGGATCGCGCCGAAACCGATGATGAAGGTGAGGATGTAGAAGTAGCCGATGAAACCGGTCGCGTACAGAACCGACTTGCGGGCTTCCTTGGCATCGGACACGGTGAAGAAGCGCATGAGGATGTGCGGCAGGCCGGCAGTACCGAACATCAACGCCAGGCCCAGCGAAAACGCCGAGATCGGATCCTTCACCAGCCCGCCCGGGCTCATGATGGCCTCACCCTTGGCGTGTACCCTGACCGCTTCGGAGAACAGCATGTTGAAGTCGAAGTTGACGTGCTTCATCACCATCAGGGCCATGAAGGACGCACCGGACAACAGCAGTACCGCCTTGATGATCTGCACCCAGGTGGTCGCCAGCATGCCACCGAACAGTACGTACAGGCACATCAGGATGCCCACCAGAACTACCGCCACGGCATAGTCGAGGCCGAACAGCAGCTGGATCAGCTTGCCGGCACCGACCATCTGCGCGATCAGGTAGAACGCCACCACCACCAGCGAACCACAGGCCGACAGGGTGCGGATTTCCTTCTGCTTCAAACGATAGGACGCAACGTCGGCGAAGGTGTACTTGCCCAGGTTGCGCAAGCGCTCGGCGATCAGGAATAGGATGATCGGCCAGCCCACCAGGAAGCCGATGGAGTAGATCAGGCCATCGTAGCCGGAGGTGAACACCAGCGCGGAAATGCCCAGAAAGGATGCCGCCGACATGTAGTCGCCAGCGATCGCCAGGCCGTTCTGGAAACCGGTGATCTTGCCGCCTGCCGCGTAGTAGTCCGCCGCCGACTTGTTGCGCTTGGACGCCCAGTAGGTGATGCACAGCGTGGCACCCACAAACAGCACGAACATGACGATCGCCGAGACGTTGAGGGGCTGCTTCTGCACCGCGCCGGTCAGCGCCTCGGCAGCCATCACGCTTGGGGCCAGGGCGAGTGCGCCCATTGTTGCCAATAGACGCCGCATCATTGCTTGGCCTCCTGCAGGATCAGACGATTGAGGTCGTCGAACTCGCCGTTGGCGCGCTTGACGTAGATGGCAGTCAACACGAAGGCGGAAAGGATGAGGCCGACACCGATGGGGATGCCCCAGGTGATCGACGATCCCGGACTGAGCTTGGCGCCCAGAATGTGGGGGCCATAGGCGATCAACAGGATGAAGGCCGAATACAGTCCGAGCATGATCGCCGAAAGTATCCAGGCAAACTTCTCCCTCTTTCTCACCAGCTCCTTGAAACGCGGGCTGTTTTGAATCGAGAGGTAAATGCTGTCGTTCATTGTTTTTGTCCTCGCAGCATAGATGGATAGAACGTATTCCACTTTAGGCTGCTCTGGGGCGCACTCCAGACGACCTTAGTAGTAGATCGGGGCTCGCAGACGCAAAAAGGTCGCCCTGAGGCGACCTTTCACATAGCGGCTGATTCGCGGCCGATGACCGCTCCTACAGGGAGGGGTTACTTGGCGGTCCACTCGGCCACACGGTCCGGGTGCTTGGCGACCCAGTCCTTGGCGGCGGCGTCAGGCTTGGCGCCGTCCTGAATGGCGAGCATTACTTCGCCGATCTCGTCCTTGGACGACCACTGGAATTTCTTCAGGAAGGCTGCGACCTCTGGCGCCTTCTTGTCCAATCCCTTGCTGCCGATGCTGTTGACGGTTTCCGCCGCGCCATAAACACCTTTGGGGTCATCCAGGAAGCGCAGTTTCCACTTGGCGAACATCCAGTGCGGAACCCAGCCGGTCACGGCAATGGACTGCTGGGCGTTTTCGGCGCGAGTCAGTTCCGCAATCATGCCTGCACCCGAGCTGGCCTGCAGCTTGTAGCTGGACAGACCGTAATCCTTGATCGCCTGTTCGGTCTTGAGCATCACGCCGGCGCCGGCATCGATACCGACGATGCGGTTCTTGAAGGTGTCGTCGGTCTTGAGGTCCTCGATGCTCTTGGCCTTGACGTATTCGGGCACGATCAGGCCGATCTTGGCATCCTTGAAGTTGGGGCCGTAGTCGACCACCTTGTCCTGGTTCTTGCTCCAGTACTCGCCATGGGTCACCGGCAGCCAGGCCGACAGCATCGCATCGAGTTTGCCGGTGGCCACGCCCTGCCACATGATGCCGGTGGCCACCGCCTGCAGCTTCACGTCGTAACCCAGCTTCTGCTTGATGACTTCGGCGGCGACATGGGTGGTGGCGACGCTGTCCGACCAACCATCGACGTAGCCGATGGTGACTTCCTTGGCGGCAGCACTGGCCCAGCTGCAGCCCATGGCCAGAACCAGAGCAGCACTGGCTCCGAGAACTTTCTTCATGCTCATTCTGCTTCCCCGATAAGGCTGCGCGCGACGAATGCCGCACGGCAAATGTTGGCGTACTGATCATCGACTTCACGCGCCGATGATCATGCTCCACCTACGACCTTGAACCGTCGAGAAACGACATGGCCGGGCCTTGCGGTCCGGCCGGGGGAACTCAGCTGCGCATGCCACGGCCGCTGACCAGCAGCTTCACGCAGGCGAAGTACAGCACCACCGTGGCCACCAGCATGAACGCCACCGCCACGCCGATGCTGATATCCGAAACGCCGAGGATGCCGTAACGGAAAGCATTGACCATGTGCAGCACCGGGTTGGCCAGCGACACCGTCTGCCAGAACGGCGGCAGCAGGCTGATGGAATAGAACACCCCGCCCAGGTAGGTCAACGGCGTGAGCACGAAGGTCGGCACGATGGAGATGTCATCGAAGTTGCGTGCGAACACCGCGTTGATGAAGCCGAGCATCGAGAAAATCGTGGCCGTCAGCAGCACCACCAGCACGGTGATACCCAAGTGGTGCACCTGCAGATCGGTGAAGAACAGCGACAGTACGGTGACGATGATCCCCACCATCAGGCCGCGCAGCACACCGCCCGCCACATAGCCCACCAGAATGGTGTGCGGCGACAGCGGTGACACCATCAGTTCCTCGATGGAACGCTGGAACTTGGCGCCGAAGAAACTCGAAACCACGTTTCCGTAGGAGTTGGTGATCACCGACATCATGATCAGCCCCGGCACGATGTACTCCATGTAGCTGAAGCCACCCATGCCGCCGATCTGCTTGCCGATCAAATTGCCGAAGATGACGAAGTACAGCACCATCGTGATAGCCGGGGGCAGCAGCGTCTGCGGCCAAATCCGCGTGAAGCGGCGCACTTCGCGGTAGATGATGGTCTGCAGGGCGACCATGTTGGCCTGAAATTCGGAGCTCATACCGCAACCTTCCTCAGATTCTTCTCCACCAGGGACACGAACAGCTCCTCCAGGCGATTGGTCTTGTTGCGCAGGCTCAGCACCGGAATGTTCAGCAATGCCAACTGGCCGAACAGCGAGGTGATGCCGATCTCCTTGTCGACCTGCACTTCCAGGGTCTGCGGATTGACCAGCGTGCAGGGATAGCCCTGCAACTGCGGTGCGGCCTTGAGCGGCTGCCCCAGATCGAGCAGGAAGGTCTCCACGTGCAGAGTGCCAAGCAGATCGCGCATGCTGGTGTTCTGGACGATGGTGCCGTGGTCGATGATGCCGATGTTGCGGCACAGCTGTTCGGCTTCTTCCAGGTAATGGGTGGTAAGGATGATGGTGATGCCTTTCTCGTTGAGCTCGGTCAGAAAGCTCCACATCGAGCGGCGTAGTTCGATGTCCACGCCTGCGGTAGGCTCGTCGAGAATCAGCAGGCGCGGCTCGTGGATCAGCGCCCGCGCGATCATCAGGCGGCGCTTCATGCCACCGGACAACGATCGCGACGGCGTATCGCGCTTGTCCCACAGCCCCAGTTGGGTCAGGTACTGCTCGGCGCGCTCCTTGGCGACCTTGGCTGGAATGCCGTAGTAGCCCGCCTGGGTCACGACGATGTCGAAGGTCTTCTCGAACTGGTTGAAGTTGAACTCCTGGGGCACCACGCCAATGCTGCGCTTGAGCGCGGCCGGCTGGCGGTCTAGGTCGTTGCCGAAGATGTTGACCGTACCGCTGGTCTTGTTGACCAGGGTGGAAAGGATGCCGATGGTGGTCGATTTACCTGCGCCGTTGGGGCCCAGCAGTGCGAAGAAGTCGCCTTCCGCTACGTCGAGATCGATGCCACTGAGGGCCTGAAACCCGTTGCCGTAGGTTTTGGTCAACTGTCGAATGGACAGAGCAGAACTCATAAGGGGTCTATACGCCGTGTTGAGAATGGTGATGAAGTGAGGGCGACTGCGATGATTTGCAACCAGATGTGTGTGGACGGACGCCATGATGGGCGCCGTCTCCGCTGTCGTAAAGTGACCGTTGTCGATAGTGGACATCAGTCTCACGCGTGTCGCGTCTGCCCATTGAGGTAGGGCCACAACCGCTGGCGAACGTTCCGGGCAACTGCCCACCGCCATGCGCTGTGCGAACTCCCCTACCCCGCAACGGTCACTATCCAGGCAAGACCTGGATCTGTCCCACACCGAAGCTACGTGCCTGGCCACCGTTTTTTTCCGTGTGCCGTCGTTCTCTCGACGGCGTCCGCAGGTGGTTCGTCCCACCTGGCTTTCACGGAGAAAACACTATGCTGTTGTTGTGGATCGTCGCCCTCGTGGTCGGCATCGCCTGGCTGGCTCACCGCCGCATCCCCGCGTTGCCTGCCATGGGCATCGTCGCCGTCTTCCTGCTGGTCATGGGCGCGGCCAGTCGCGCGCCCGGCTGGCTGCTGGCGGTGTTCTGGCTGCTGCTGATCGCCAGCGCCCTACCCCTGCTGTTGCCAGAGGCGCGCCGCAAGTGGTTCACCGCGCCGTTGTTCCGCTGGTTCAAAAAGACCCTGCCGCCGATGTCCGACACCGAGCGCGATGCCATCGACGCCGGTACGGTCTGGTGGGACGGCGAATTATTCAGCGGCCGGCCTGACTGGAACACGTTACTGGCCTACCCCAAGGTCCAGCTGAGTGCAGAAGAACAGGCGTTCATCGACGGTCCGACCGAGCAGCTCTGCGCCATGGTCAGCGACTGGCAGATCGGCCAGGACATGGACCTTCCGCCAGCGGCCTGGACGCATATCAAAGAACACGGCTTTTTCGCCCTGATCATTCCCAAGGAATATGGCGGCAAGGGTTTTTCCGCCTATGCCCACTCCCAGGTGGCGATGAAACTGGCCACCCGCAGCGGCGACCTGGCCTCCACGGTCATGGTGCCGAACTCCCTGGGCCCTGCCGAACTGCTGCTGCACTACGGCACGGACGAGCAACGCAACCACTACCTGCCACGCCTGGCCCGTGGCGACGACATCCCCTGCTTCGCCCTGACCGGGCCCCTGGCCGGTTCGGATGCGGGGGCAATGCCCGACGTCGGCGTCATCTGCAAAGGCCAGTGGCAAGGCGAAGAAGTCATCGGCATCCGCCTGACCTGGGAAAAGCGCTACATCACCCTCGGCCCCGTCGCCACATTGCTTGGCTTGGCCTTCAAGGCCCACGACCCGGAGCACCTGCTGGGCGACAAGGAAAACCTGGGCATCAGCCTGGCGCTGATTCCGACCGACACGCCCGGCGTCGAGATCGGTCGTCGCCATCTGCCGCTGGGCGCCGCGTTCATGAACGGGCCGAACTCGGGCAAGGACGTATTCATCCCTCTCGACTACCTGATTGGCGGTCAGCCCATGCTCGGCAAAGGCTGGATGATGCTCATGAACTGCCTGTCGGTGGGCCGTTCGATCTCGTTGCCAGCGGTCGGCACCGGCGCTGCCAAGTACACCAGCCTGGTGACCGGTCAGTACGCCCAGGTACGCGAGCAGTTCAACGTGCCGCTGGCGGCGTTCGAAGGCATTCAGGAATCTCTGGCACGCATCGGTGGCAACGCCTGGCTGATGGACAGCGCGCGCATGTTGACGGCCAACGCCGTGGACCTGGGAGAAAAGCCCTCGGTACTGTCGGCCATTCTCAAGTACCACCTAACCGAGCGCGGTCGCGACTGCATCACCCACGCCATGGACGTCCACGGCGGCAAGGGCATCATCATGGGGCCCAACAACTACCTGGGTCGCAACTGGCAAGGCGCACCGATCTTCATCACCGTGGAAGGCGCAAACATCCTCTCGCGCAACCTGATGATCTTCGGTCAGGGCGCCATCCGCTGCCATCCGTTCGTGCTCAAGGAAATGGCCCTGGCCGCACGCGAAGACCAGAGCCAAGCGCTGCTGGAATTCGATGCCCTGCTGCTCAAGCACATCGGGTTTGCCGTGAGCAACGCGGCCAGCACCTTCATTCTCAACCTGGGATTCGGGCATTTCGAACACGCACCGGGTGACCGTCTGGCCCAAGGGTATTTCCGGGCGTTGAACCGACAGGCTGCCGCGTTTGCTCTGCTGGCGGACCTGAGCATGATGCTGCTCGGTGGCGAGCTCAAGCGCCGTGAGCGCCTCTCGGCGCGCCTGGGCGATGTGCTCAGCTACCTGTACCTGAGTTCGGCGGCGCTCAAGCGTTATCACGACCAGAACTCGCCCGAATACCTGGAGCCACTGCTGCGCTGGGCCATGGAAGAAAGTCTGGGCAAGGCCGAACATGCCCTGGACGCGATCCTCAAGAACTTCCCCAGCAAGCTCTTCGGTTGCCTGCTGCGCGGCGTAGTCTTCCCGTTCGGTCGCCGTCACACCGGTCCGTCCGACAAGCTGGAAGCCGAGGTGGCGGCGATCACCGGTCGCCACAAGGGCGACCCGGCACTGGAAGAGCTGCTGGCCGGCTGTTACCGCCCACAAGGCGCGGACGATCCGGTCGGCGCCCTCCAGGTTGCCTTCGACCTGCTGCGTGACAGCCAGCCGTTGCACAAGAAGCTGCAACAGGCCTACAAGGCGCGTCAGTTCAGCGCCACGCCCGGGCAATCGCTGATCGATGCGGCGCTCGAAGCGGGCGTCCTGCAACCGGCCGAGGCGCAGACGCTGCATCAGGCCGAAGCGGCGCGACGCAAAGTGATCGACGTCGACGACTTCAGCAAGGATGAACTGCTGCCCACCGCCGGCACGGTCCGCTGAGGATCTGCAATAAGACAGCGGGCGCGTGGAGCTTTATACTCCCGCGCCCGTTTCGCTCAAGAGGACCCCACCATGGCCACTGCCCATCTCGAACACCACCTTGTCCTGCTGGACCACTTGCGCGGCATCCTCGTGGCGCTGGGCGAGGCGGAGCAGGTACCTGAGGAAAGCCACGCGTTGTTCCTCGAACGCTTCGATGAACTGCGCGCGCAGCTGCCGGTCGACCCCGTGGAAAGCCAGTACCTGGGCCAGGACATCCTGTGTCAGGTGATCACCCGCTATCCGCAGATCGCCCATCTGGTGCCACGCGACCTGCTGTGGTTCTTCGCCGGTGACTGCCTGCACTACATGCCCGACGAAGAGATCGAGCTGTATCAGGCGTTGGAGGAGCGCCGCTTCGAAGCCGAAGAGAACGACGAGCCGTTCGACTGGAATCAGGAGAAGCAGCTGATGGCGATGGCGGGTCCGCAAAGCCATCATTGACCGTGCTTCACTTCGCCGTCGCAATGACGGCGAAGTGCTGTCTGCATAAGCTGATAACCAAACGCCATTACCCTCCCTCTTGTCGTTCTTCTATAGTCGCCTCACCGGATCACCGGGCATGCCCTCCCCTGTTCTCTTCGAGCCGACCGCGCCCAGCGGATGCGTTGAAGACGAGACTCACATCATGTCCACCCTCTTCCCCCCACGACACCTGCTCGCCGCAAGCCTCAGCGTTGCGCTCGGCTTGTCCTTCAGCGTCGCGGCCCACGCCGAAACGCAGCTGCGCATCGGCTACCAGAAATCATCGACTCTGATGGTGCTGCTCAAGCAGCAAGGCACGTTGGAGAAACAACTGACCGATCAAGGCGTGCGCGTCAGTTGGCATGAATTCGCCAGTGGCCAACCGCTGCTCGAAGCGCTCAACGTTGGCAACGTCGACCTGTCCGCCGACGTCGCCGATACGGTGCCGGTGTTCGCTCAGGCCGCCGGGGGCAAGCTTACTTATTACGCATCCGAGTCGGCCTCGCCGCAGGCCCAGGCGATCCTGGTTCGGCAGGACTCGCCACTCAAGGCACTGACCGATCTGAAGGGCCATACCGTGGCGGTCACCAAGGCGGCCGGGGCCCACTACCTGCTGCTGGCCGCCTTGCGCAAAGCCGATCTGAAATTCAACGATATCCAGCCCGCCTACCTGACCATCGCCGACGGCCGGGCGGCGTTCGAAAACCAGAAAGTGGATGCCTGGGTGGCGTGGGAACCCTTCCTCAGCGCCGCGCAGCAGCACCAACCCACGCGCGTGCTGGCCGGCAGCGAAGGCCTGGCGGCGTACAAGCGTTATTACCTGGCCGGCACACCCTACGCCCAGGCCAACCCGGCCATTCTGAAAACCGTATTCGATGATCTGGCCGAAACCGGCAAATGGGTCAAGTCGCACCCTGCCGAAGCGGCCGCGATACTGGGTCCATTGTGGGGCAACCTTGATCCGGCCGTGGTACAGCAAGCCAACGCACGCCGCAGCTACGACGTGCAGCCGGTGACCCGCGAAGGGCTGGCCGAGCAGCAGAAGATCGCCGATGCCTTTCACGACGAGAAGCTGATTCCCAAGCGGATCGATGCGGTGAACGTGGAGGTGTGGGCGCCGGGCAGTTAGCGGTTTATGTCCGGAAGGGTTCCAAGTCAACGACCTCTATTGGAGCCCCCGGCCACCGTGCTAGATCCGACTGTTCGACGGGCCGTGTTGCATGGACGGCGCTCTGCCCGCCTGAAATTGCTTCAGCCAGGCGTTTCTGATTGCACATGCGCTCTGGCAGTCAAATCGACTCCCAGCGCCCGCATCACTGTCAGCATGGTTTTCAGTGTGGGGTTTCCACGCTCACTGAAGGATTTGTAAAGCTGTTCTCTGGCCAGCCCTGTTTCCTTGGCCAGTTCGGTCATTCCTTTCGCACGAGCAACAACACCCATGGCCTTGGCTATGTAGGCAGCATCTCCAGTGTCGAAGGCGTCTGCCATGAATACCGCTATCGCCTCTGGGCCGTCGAGCGCCTGTGCGGGATCGTAGTCATAAATTGGCTCGCTCATTGTGGCCTCCACTCATTCGCCAGGCGTTTTGCAGTCTCAATGTCTTTTGTCTGACTGCTCTTGTCTCCACCACATAGCAGGATGACGATTTCATTCCCGCGCTGCTGGAAATAAATCCGATACCCTGGGCCATAGTGAATTCGTAGCTCGCTGACTCCCTGGCCGACGGGTGAAACGTCGCCGGGCAGACCATTTGCCAACCTGAAGATACGAGCGGCAATTGCAGCTTTTGCTCGCTGATCTTTCAGCTTGCTCTCCCAGGTCATGTAAGTGGCAGTTTGCTTGATTTCAATCATAGCTGGATTGTATTTTATAAATCACGTCTAAACAACCGGATCTACCAAAGCGCCAGTGGATGAGTCATTCCTCGTAGACTCGTGCCCCCTTACCTTCTCTCTTCAAACGCCAACAGCGCCTGCCGCCCGATGGCAACCAGTGCACTGTCATCCTGAGGCGTATGAATGCGTGCGCAGAGCACGTTGCGGTAGTGCCGCTCCAGCGCGTTGCGGCGGTCCAGCGCGGGGTTGCCGCCGGCTTCGATGGCCACGGTCACGGCGCGGATGGCCTGGTTGCAGACCAGGTACTTGATGGCCGGCCAGCGTTCGGCGGGCAGGCGGCCTTCGGCGGACGATTGCAGTAGGGCCTGGTTGGCCAGCAGCAGGCTGTCGATCTCGCCGACCCGCTCCTGAAAGCGCGGCAACGTCGCCAGGGCGGCGCCGAGGTTGGCCGGCACACGATGCTGCAACCAGCCGATGAACGAGTCCCGCGCGGCCTGGGCTACGCCGTCGTAGACGCTGGACATCAGCACCGCCATCCAGCGCAGGCCTTCGGCGTCGAGCTCCGGCTGCGGCGCGCTGGCCGGGCTTACGCTGACCGCCTGGTCGAGGGGCACCAGCACGTCGTCGAAGACCACGTCGTGGCTGCAGGTGGCGCGCATGCCCAGGTGGTCCCAGGTGTCTTCGATGCTGACGCCGGGCGTGTCCCTGCGCACCAGCCATGAGCCCACCAGCGGATCATCGTCGTCACTGCGTGCCCACACCAGCAGCCAGGTCAGCCCATGACTGCCCGTGGAGTAGATCTTGCGCCCACTGAGACGCCAGCCCTCGGTGGTCCGTCGCGCCACGGTGTTGGGCAAACCGCCGCGCGCCGGCGTGCCGAGTTCGGGCTCGACCCGCAGGGAGTTGATCAACGCGCCGGTTTCCACGGCCTCCAGAGCCAGGCGTTGCTGCCAGGCCTTGGGCCAGCGCTCGCTTTGATGCAGGCGAGCCTGCTGCAGATACTGCATGACCAGAATCAGCGCCGTGGCCGGCTCGCCCTTGGCGACGGCCGCTACCACTTTCTGCGCCGTGGCCAGGTTGGCCCCGCCGCCGCCATAGGCCGTGGGCACGGTCAGTGCCAGCAAGCCGAGGCTGTGCAGGTGCTCGATGTTGTCATGGGGAAACTCGCCGCTGCGGTCGTAGCGCTCGGCGTGCAGGGCCATTCGCTGAGTCAGCGCGGCAAGGGCGATGGGGTCGAGTGGGGTCATGGGCAAACTCTGTCGCGCCGTTGCAGAACGGCAGGCCGGCGGCAGCGAGACTCACCGCCGCGAGGCCGTTGATTTGCGCCCATCTAACCATCCGTCATGACATGAGTAAAATTCAATTTAGTCATATCCTAATATGCGAAAACCGAGCAATGACCACCCTTAGTCCGTGTTCATGCCGTGGGCCACGGTTTCCCCGAATACACGAATCGCGCCCTGCAGATTGCCGACGAAGGCGGCGTGTACCAGCCACAGGTCGACCATGGGTTTGAAATCCGAGATCTGCAGCACCTGCAGTTGATCGCGGTGTCGGCTGTGCTGCAACAGCGGTGCCGGGACCAGCCCCAGGCCCAGGCCACTGGCCGCCAGACCCAGCTGCAAGTCGGTACCGAAAATCTCCAGATTGAGTTTCAGGCTCAGGCCCTGTTCGGCCAAGGCGTGCGAAAGGCCGGCGCGGAAGCCGCAGCCGTCGGGGTTCAAAACCCATCCGGTACTCTGGCAATCGGCGAGCTTGCAGCGTTTGCCGAGGTCCAGGCCCTTGGCGCCGACCACCAGCAGCTGCATGCGTGCCAGCGAGTGCCCCACCACGCCTTCGGGGAACACTTTGCCCGCTGGGAACAGCGCCGCAGCGGCGTCCAGCTCCCGGTGCTGGATACGCTGGACCAACTGGCCGCCCCACCCGTGTGCGACCTGCACCTGCAGATCCGCGAAGCGCTGCTTCAAGGCTTGCAGGGCATCGAGCAGGACCGCGTCGCCCACGGTCTGCGGCACGCCGAGGCGCAGGGTGCCGGATGGGGCTGCATCTTCGGCCACCAACTCATGCAACGAATCGATCTCGCGCATCACGCCCTGGCAGCGTTCGTACACGCGCAGGCCGATGGCCGTGGGTTTCATGGGCTTGGTGTGGCGATCGAGCAGGATCGCTCCCAATGACTCTTCGAGACTCTGCAAACGCCGGGTGATGGCGGACTGAGTCAATTGCAGGGATTCGGCGGCAACGCTCAACGATTGCAATCGCACGACGGCCAGAAACGCTTGGATGTCATCTATCTTCATTCGCTTTTCGCATATTAGCTTATGAACAAATTGAATTTCGGGAAGCTTACCCCCTTTGCTAGGGTAATAACGAATCTGTTCGAGGGCTACTGAAATGACTCATCCCCTGCGCTATGACCGTTTTCGCCAGTTCGTCGGCGACCTGGCCGAGCTGCTCGAGCGCACGTCCAGCGAGCCAGAGGTGCTGGAGCACGGCGCGGTGTTGCTGCAACGACTGGTCAGCCATGACGACTGGCTGCCGGAAATCGCTGCGCAGCCGGATCCGCAACGCTACCAGCAATTCCTGCTGCACGCCGATGCGCGCCAGCGCTTTTCCGTGGTGAGCTTCATCTGGGGCCCGGGGCAACGCACACCGATCCATGACCATCGCGTGTGGGGCCTGATCGGCATGTTGCGCGGCGCCGAATTTTCTCAGGGCTTCAGCCGCACGGCCGATGGCCGCCTGGCACCCGACGGTGCGCCTGTCCGTCTGGGTCCGGGTCAGGTCGAGGCGGTCTCGCCCAGCGTCGGCGATATCCACCAGGTCAGCAATGCCTTCGACGACCGTGTCTCCATCAGCATCCATGTCTACGGCGCCAACATCGGCGCCGTTCAGCGCGCCGTGTACAGCGAGAGCGGCGAAGAGAAACCCTTCATCTCCGGCTATTCCAATGCCGGTATTCCCAATTTCTGGGACCTGTCCAAAGAACCTGCGTCCACCGAAAGCTCGTTCAAAGAGAGATCGCCCGCATGACCAAGATTGCCGTACGCCCCTACTCCGCGATTCGCCAGGCATTGCTGGACAAGCAGGAGCTGGCCCTGATCGATGTGCGCGAGGAAGCGCCCTTCGCCGAAGCGCACCCGCTGTTCGCCGCCAACATTCCCCTGTCGCGCCTGGAGCTGGACATCTATGCCCGCGTGCCGCGTCGAGATACCGCGATCACCGTCTACGACGATGGCGAAGAGCTTGCCCAGTTGGCGGCGCAACGCTTGCAGGCGCTGGGCTATACCGATGTGGCGCTACTGGAAAACGGTCTGGCTGGTTGGCGCGAAGCGGGTGGGGAATTGTTTCGCGACGTCAACGTGCCGAGCAAAGCGTTCGGTGAACTGGTGGAAAGCCGTCGCCACACACCTTCGCTGGCGGCCGAAGAGGTCAAGGCGCTGCTCGACCGTCAGGCGGACGTGGTGGTGGTCGACGCGCGCCGTTTCGATGAGTACCAGACCATGAGCATCCCCAGTGGCATCAGCGTGCCGGGCGCCGAACTGGTGCTGCGCATCCGCGAACTGGCGCCGAACCCGCAGACCCAGGTGATCGTCAACTGCGCCGGGCGCACCCGCAGCATCATCGGCACCCAGTCACTGGTCAACGCCGGGATCCCCAACCCGGTGGCGGCGCTGCGCAACGGCACCATCGGCTGGACGCTGGCCGGTCAGACCCTGGAGCACGGCCAGCAGCGTCGTTTCGGTGAAGTCGACGAACACACCCGTGCCGCAGCAGCGCAGTCGGCACGCGCAGTGGCAGACAAGGCCGGCGTGCAGCGGACGACGCTAGCGACACTAGGCAACTGGCAGGCCGAACAGGGGCGCACCACCTATGTGTTCGACGTGCGCACCCCGGAAGAATACGCGACCGGGCATTTGCCTGCGGCTCGCTCCACGCCCGGCGGTCAGCTGGTGCAGGAAACCGATCACTTCGCCAGTGTGCGCGGCGCGCGGCTGGTGCTGGTCGACGACGACGGTGTGCGCGCCAACATGAGTGCGTCGTGGCTGGCCCAGATGGGCTGGGACGTGTCCGTGCTGGACGATGCGCAATCCAGCGACTTCACCGCCACGGGCGCCTGGCAGGCACCGTTGCCAACCCTGCCCGAGGCGCCGACGGTCAGCCCGGCGACGCTCGCCCAGTGGCAGAGTGAGGGCGACACTCAGGTGTTCGATTTCACCACCAGTGCCAACCATGTGCAGCGCCACATCGCCGGCGCCCACTGGGCACTGCGCGCGCAACTGCCCCAGGCCCTGGAGAACGTGCCGGTGGCCGAGCGCTACGTGGTGACCTGCGGCAGCGGTCTGCTGGCGCGCTTCGCCGTAGCCGACCTGCAAGCCTTGACCGGCAAGCCCGTCTTCCTTCTTGAAGGTGGCAACGCCGCCTGGGTGGCCGCAGGCCTGCCGGTGGAGCAAGGCGAGCATCGTCTGGCTGTGCCTCGCAGCGATCGCTACCGCCGCCCCTACGAGGGCACCGATAACCCCCGCGAGGCCATGCAAGGCTATCTGGACTGGGAGTTCGGTCTGGTCGAGCAACTGGCCAAGGACGGCACCCACGGCTTCAAGGTGATCTGACCGCGCCACACCCCTTACCTCACTGGCTGCTCGGGACCTGATGAAACCGGACCGAGCGGCGATCGCGCCTCAGCGCCGTCGCCGCCGGTCTGCACGTTTTTCAGGAGAGACCCGAATGACTTCGTTGTCCGTTCTGCACGATTCCACGCCTACGCTGCGCCAGCGTGTCACGCCCCAGGAATGGGAGGTGCGCGTCAAGCTCGCAGCCGCCTATCGCCTGGCCGCACAACTGCGTTGGACCGACCATATCTACACGCACTTCTCGGCGCGGGTACCGGGCGATCAGGAGCACTTCCTGATCAACGCCTTCGGTCTGCTGTTCGATGAAATCACCGCATCCAACCTGGTCAAGGTCGACATCGACGGTGAACTGATCGACGACCCCCTGGGCCTGGGCATCAACCACGCCGGCTACGTGATCCACAGCGCCATCCACCGCGCGCGTCCCGACCTCAAGGCCGTGTTGCACACCCACACCCGCGACGGCGCCGCCGTGTCGGCGCAACGCAACGGCCTGCTGCCGCTGTCCCAGCACGCCCTGCTCTACTACAGCCGCGTGGCCTACCACGGCTATGAAGGCATTGCCCTGGACCTCGACGAACAGGCGCGCCTGGTCCACAACCTGGGCGACAGCAACATCCTCATCCTGCGCAACCACGGTCTGCTGACCGGTGGCGTCAGCGTGGAGCACGCCTTCCGCGAACTGCATGGCCTGGAGCGGGCCTGCAACATCCAGATCGCCGCCCAGGCCGGCGGCAATGCCGACCTGTTGCTGGCGCCGCAGGCGGCCATCGACAAGGTGCACCAGCAGTCCGCCAGTGCCGCCAACGGCGACAACCCCAAGATCCAGCTGCATTGGGACGCCTTGATCCGTCAGCTGGACCGCGAGGGCCAAGACTATGCCACCTGAAATCGCCCTCCAGCCGGTTGCACAAGCGCCCTTGCAGATGCTGGAAATCACCCCCAGTGCGCCCCGCCGCGGCCTGCGCGTGCCAGGCTTCGTGCTCAGGCTGCTGAGCCCGCTGGCGATCCTGGTGCTGTGGGAGCTGGCCTCCCGGGCCGGGCTGATTCCACCGCGCATCATCGCCGCACCGTCGAGCATCGCGGTGACCTTCTGGGCCCTGACGGTCAGCGGCGAACTGCCCATGCACCTGTTGATCTCCCTGCAACGCGCGGTGTCGGGGCTGGCCATCGGAGTCGTCATCGGCACCGTCGCCGCCCTGTTCACCGGGCTGTCGCGACGCGGCGAAGTGCTGCTCGACTCGCCCATGCAGATGCTGCGCACCGTGCCATCACTGGCGCTGGTGCCGCTGTTCATTCTCTGGTTCGGCATCGGCGAATTCACCAAGATCGCGCTCATCGTCATGGGCACCACCTTTCCGGTCTACCTGAACCTGTTCGCCGGTATCCGCAGCATCGACCCCAAGCTGATCGAAGCCGGCAATACCCTGGGGCTGAACCGCCGCGAGCTGGTATGGCACGTGATATTGCCCGGCGCATTGCCGTCGTTCTTCGTCGGCCTGCGTTACTCCCTGGCAATTTCCTGGCTGGCACTGGTGTTCGTCGAGCAGATCAACGCGACCTCCGGCATCGGCTTTCTGGCCAGCGACGCGCGCGACTTCATGCGCACCGACATCATCGTCATCTGCCTGCTGGTGTACAGCCTGCTGGGGTTGGTGATCGACGGCATCATCCGCGCCCTGGAGCACTATGCCCTGGCCTGGCGCCCCACCTTCGTGAAGAGCTGATTCCCATGACCGCACACACCGCACTGCACCCCCAACCCGCCGTCAGCCTGCAGAACGTGGTGCGCCAGTTCGGCGCCAATCGTGTCATCGACGGCCTGGACCTGGACATTGCGCCCGGCGAGTTCGTTGCCCTGCTGGGCGCCAGCGGCTCGGGCAAGACCACTCTGCTGCGCTCGCTGGCCGGGCTCGATCCGATCGAGGGCGGCCGCCTGCTGGTGCCCGCGGCGCGCTCGGCAGTGTTTCAGGAACCGCGCCTGATGCCATGGAAACGGGTGTGGAAGAACGTCACCCTCGGCGTGCGTGACCCGCAGGCCCGCGAGCGTGCGGTAAAGGCCCTGACCGAAGTAGGCCTGGCGCATCGGCTCGATGCCTTTCCGGGCACCTTGTCCGGCGGGGAAGCCCAGCGCGTGGCACTGGCCCGCAGCCTGGTGCGCGAGCCTCGCCTGCTGTTGCTGGACGAACCCTTCGCGGCCCTCGACGCATTGACTCGCATCCGCATGCATCAACTGATCATCGACCTGTGGCGCGCCCACGGACCGGCAGTGTTGCTCGTCACCCACGACGTGGAAGAAGCGATTCTGCTGGCCGATCGCATCATCGTGCTCAAGCAGGGACGCATCGCCGAGGCGCTGCCCATCGGCCTGGATCGCCCACGGGAAAAAGGCACCCCAGCCTTCAATGCCATTCGCCGTCGCCTTCTCGGACTGCTGGGCGTGGACGCCGGCCCGCCTCAGGTGGCCGATGGGCCCTTGCCGCTGGCGAGCAGACCACGAGCGCTCGCGACCTGAATCGGGGTGAGCCCTTCGCGGGCAGAGGGCTCGCCGCCCGCCCCGCTCCCACAAAGAACTCGCCGCCCGTCCCGCCCCCACAGGCACCACCAACCTCTGTGGGAGCGGGGCTCTGCCCGCGAAGGCCCCCACCCCAAACCCAAGCCGATCACAGCACTACAAAGGACCCTCACCCATGCCCCACCCAACCCCCTCATCGGCTTCGAACCCACCCCAACGCCCCCGCCTGCTGGCGCTCGGCGTACTGCTCGCAACGCTTGTGGGTTGCTCACCCTCGGCCCCCGAGCAAGCGGACAAGACCCTGAAGATCGCCTTCTTCGGCGACAACACCACCCTGGTCAGCGTCGACCCGTTCCAGGTCTACTGGCTCGAACACCGCGTGCTGTTGCGCAACGTCGCCGAATCCCTGACCGATCAGGACCCCGACAGCGGCAAGATCATTCCCTGGCTGGCGAAAAGCTGGAACATCAGCGACGACGCCCTGAGCTACACCTTTCACCTGCGTGACGACGTCACCTTCAGCAACGGCGAGCGCTTCGATGCACACGCGGTCAAGACGGCGTTCGACAGCGACAAGGCCTTCGCCCGGGAACTGCCGGCCACCTTCGGCGCCACCTACCTGGCCGGCTACGACCACGCCGAAGTGCTGGACGACTTCACCGTCAAACTGGTGCTGTCGCGACCCAACGCCGGCTTCCTGCAGGCGACCTCCACCACCAACCTTGCGATTCTCGCCCCGGCGTCCTACCAGTTGACCGCCAAGCAACGCTCCCTGGGCCAGATCATCGGCACCGGGCCTTTCGTGCTGGAGCACTACACACCGGAGAGCGGCGCCCGCCTGACCCGTCGTACGGGCTACCACTGGGCGTCGGCGAACATGAAGAACAAGGCCGATGCCCATCTCGATGCAGTGGACATCAGCTACATCGCCGAGGAAAGCGTGCGCAATGGCCTGTTCCTGCAAGGCAAGGTCGATGTGCTGTGGCCGCGCAACCCCTTCTCGGAAGTCGACCTCAAGCTGTACCAGAGCAAGGGCGCGACCATCCAGAGCCGTGCCTTGCCGGGCCCGGCCCTGAACCTCTACCCCAACACCCGCAACGGCCGCGTGCTGGCCGACAAGAAGGTCCGTCAGGCACTGCTCAAGGCCATCGACCGCAAGACCTACGCCAGCACCGTGTACAACGCCGATTTCCCGGTGGTGACCGGGGTCTACGACAGCACCACGCCGTACTTCAAGGCCCAGGGCGACAAGCTGGCCTACGATGCCGCCGATGCCGCACGCCTGCTCGACGAAGCGGGCTGGGTGCCGGCTGCCGACGGCTATCGGCACAAGGACGGCAAACGCCTGAGCCTGGCCTACAACATCAACGGCAGCGAAACGGCCGGTGATGTGCTGGTGCAGGACCAACTGCGCAAAGTGGGCATCGACCTCAAACTCAACGTGGTGACCCGCGCCGAATGGACGGCGGCCAACGCCCAGGGCAACTACGACCTGACGTCCACCTACATGACCCGTGCCGACCCGATCATCCTGCAGACCATTCTCGATCCACGCAGCGCCAACAGCTCGACCCTGGCCACCAACACCTACGAACCGGCCACACTCAACCGCGCGACCGCCCTGTTCGATGCCGGCATCACCGCTACCCAGACCGAGCAGCGCGCCAAGGCCTATGGCGACCTGCAAGACCTGCTGGTGGACGAAGCCTCGGCCTTTCCGATCTACGAGCGGGTCTGGCAGGCCGCCACCGCTGCGCGGGTGAAGAACTTCCACTGGACCGCCGAGGGCTTCGCCTTCCTCGGTGACATCGAGGTCGGCACGCCATGAACCGTTACCTGCTGGGCCGTGTCGGCCAGGCGCTGCTGGTGCTGTGGGGCGCCTATACCATCACCTACTTCATCCTCTACCTGCTGCCGGGGGATACGCTGTCGATCATGCTCAGCGCGTCGGGCATCGAGGTCGATGCGCTATCGCCTGCGGACCTGGCCAAGGCGCGTGCCTACTACGGGCTGGATCGCGGTCTGTTCGAGCAGTACGGGCACTTGCTCTGGCAGGCCCTGCAGGGTGACTTCGGCCAGTCGCTGTCACTCAACCGGCCCGTGACCGCGTTGCTGGCCGAGCGCCTGCCCCAAACCCTGACCCTGGCCGGTTCAGCCATCGTGCTGTCGTTGATCGGCGGCGTCGGCCTGGCCTACCTGACCGCCTACGTACGTTGGCAGCCGCTGCAATCGGCCATGGCACGTCTGCCTTCGCTGGGCTTCTCGGTGCCGGTGTTCTGGCTGGGGCTGCTGCTGATCCAGGTGTTCGCCTTCGGTCTCGGCTGGTTTCCCGCCACCGGCAGCCAAGGCCTGGACAGCCTGGTGCTGCCGGCCATGACCCTGGCGATTCCCAGCGCGGCGGTGTATGCCCAGGTGCTCCAACGCGGATTTCAGCACGTGGCTCGCGAGCCCTACATCACCACCGCCTACGCCAAGGGCCTCAGCCGCGCCCAGGTGCAGTACCGCCACGGTCTGAAGAACGCCGCGCTGCCCATCCTCACGCTGTTCGGCCTGCAGGTCGGCAATACCGTGTCCGGCGCGGTGCTGGTGGAAACCATCTTCAGCCGCAACGGCGTCGGTCGCTTGGCCCAGGAAGCGGTGCTGCGCCAGGACATCCCGGTGGTGCTGGCCATCGTCGCGATCTCGGCCGCCGCCTTCGTGGTTGTGAATCTGCTGGTGGACCTGCTCTACCCGATCTTCGACCCCCGTATCACCCACGCGCCTGCCGCGCCCACAGCGGCCTAGGCCAGCCAAGGACTTCGCTCATGCCTTCATCCAATGCCGTGCGTGATCTCGACCAGCGCTTCATCCCGGCCGCGCCTGCTGCGACGGCCTACGCGCCGCCACCGACAGCGGTCCTGCCCGCGTGGCGGCGGCGCAGTCGCTGGGCGCGCCTGCTCGCGGCTTCACGCCCCTTGTCACGCCGACCTGGCTTCCTGCTGGCTGCTCTGGTGGTCGCCTTCGCCTTGCTCGCCGCCGTGGCACCGGGCGCGCTCAGCGGCTTCGACCCCAATGCCACCGCGCCGCTGGCCAAGCTCACCGCGCCGAATGCGACCCATTGGTTCGGCACCGACGAGTTGGGCCGCGATCTCTACACCCGGGTGATACACGGTGCCAGCCTGTCGATCCAGGCTGCGCTACTGGCCGTCGGCCTGGCCCTGCTCGGAGGCCTGACCCTGGGCGTGCTGTCAGGGTTCGCCGGTGGCCGCGTGGACGCGGTGATCATGCGCGTGATCGACGTGCTGCTGGCCCTGCCCGGCTTGCTCCTGGCCTTGGCCATCGTCACCGCCATCGGCTTCGGCACTTTGCCGGTTGCCCTCGCCGTGGGTGTGGGAATCATCCCTGGCTTTGCCCGCACCACCCGCGCCGAAGTGCTGCGGGTCAAGACCCTGCCCTATGTCGAGGCCGCACGACTGGGCGGCGCGAGCTGGCTGCAGACCTTGTGGCGGCACATCCTGCCCAACGCCTGGGGCCCGGTCGCGGTACTCGCCACCCTGGATTTCGGCGCGGCCATCCTGGCCACCGCCGGGCTCAGCTTCCTCGGTTTCGGCGCCGCACCACCGGCGCCGGAATGGGGCACGCTGATCGCCACCGGCCGGCACTTTCTGATCACCGCGCCGTGGGTGGCGCTGTTGCCCGGCGTGTTCGTCGTGGCGGTGGTGTTCAGCCTCAACCATCTGGCCCGCACCCTCGAAGAGATCAAGCGATGAATCCGCTCATTGAAGTGCACGACCTGAGCATCGCCTACCGTCACGGGCCGCAACAGACCCAGGCCGTGACCGATGTATCGTTCAGCCTGATGCAAGGCGAGACCCTGGCCATCGTCGGCGAATCCGGCTCGGGCAAGACCACCATCGCCAACGCCATTCTTGGCTTGCTGCCGGACAGCGCCGTGGTGACCGCCGGGCGCCTGTCAGTGGCTGGTCAGGACCTGAGCCAGGCCACCGAACGGACCAAACGCCAGTTGCGCGGCCGCACCATCGGCCTGGTGCCGCAAGACCCGATGGTCAGCCTCAATCCGACCCAGCGCATCGGCCGCCAGATCGCCGAAGCCTTGGTGCTGGCCAAAGGCGCGCGCTACAAAGGAGTGGACGCCGACGTCAGCGAACTGCTGGCCCAGGTGGGTCTGGACAACCCGCAGCTGCGCGCTCGGCAGTACCCCCATGAGTTGTCCGGCGGCATGCGCCAACGGGTGCTGATCGCCATCGCCCTGGCCGGCAACCCGCGCCTGATCATCGCCGATGAACCCACCAGCGCCCTGGACGTCACCGTGCAGCGGCGCATCCTCGACCATCTCGAAGGGCTGGTACGCGAGCGTGGCATTTCCCTGCTGATCATCACGCACGACCTGGGCGTGGCTGCCGACCGAGCCGACCGCGTGCTGGTGATGAAGGCCGGCGCGCTGGTCGAACACGGCACGCCGCATCAAGTGCTGGCCAATCCGAGACAGCCCTATACCCGCGCGCTGATCGCCGCAGCGCCGGCGTTCGCCGAGCACCGCGCACCGCGCCCGGCTCCCGCCTCGGGGCAAACGCCCCTGCTTTCCCTGACGGCGGTGAACAAGCATTACCGCCTGCCACGCATGCGCGGCCAGGCCGAGCGTTTCCAGGCGTTGGCCGATGTGAGCTTCAAGGTCTGCGCCGGGCAGACCTTGGGCATCGTCGGCGAATCGGGCTCGGGCAAGAGCACAGCGTTGCGCATCGCCTTGGGCATGGAGAAAGCCGACAGCGGTCGCGTTCAGTTCGCCGATCAGGACGTGACCGACTTCGGCTGGCGACAATTCAGACCCTTGCGTCGGCGCATGCAATTGGTCCAGCAGAACCCCTTCGCAGCGCTGGACCCGCGCCTGTCGATCTTCGACAGCATCGTCGAGCCGCTGGTCTCGTTCGGCCTGGCCAAAGGTGCGGCGCTGGATCGCGCCGCGCGTGAGCTGATCGAACGGGTGCATTTGCCGGCGCATTTTCTCGACCGCCTGCCCAGAGAACTGTCCGGCGGTCAGCGCCAGCGCGTGGCCATCGCCCGGGCGCTGGCGTTGCAGCCCGATCTGGTACTGCTGGACGAGCCGGTGTCGGCGCTGGATGTTTCGGTGCAACGGCAGATTCTCGACCTGCTGGACGAACTGCAACGCGAGCTGGGTATCGCCTATGTGATCGTTTCGCACGATCTGGCGGTGATCGCCAACGTGGCCGATGACGTGCTGGTCATGCGCCAGGGCCGCATCGTCGACCAGGGCCCCACCGCACAGCTGTTCGACCAGCCATCGAACCCCTACACCCGAGCGCTGCTCGATGCCGTTCCCGGCAAGCGCCAACGGGCCCTGGCCTAGAACCCGCAGGAGCGGTCATCGGCCGCGAACCTGCTACCGCGGTTTCTGGTAGACCGCGGCGTTGCGTTCGCGGCCGATGACCGCTCCTACGGGGATGCAGTGAGGGGGACAGGATCATAATATGCGCTATACGCATAAACATGAGCTAGATGAACCCACAAAAAGAATAATTAACATAGAACTAAATGTCATTTCACAGCGCGCCTTTAGAGCTTTAGTTTGAACCCAGACCGACCCCTTGCCTGGTGGAGGTAACTCAATCCCTCTTCAGGAGTCGCTGTCCATGACCCGTTCCCGTGTCTTTTCCTTCGTTCTGGCCGTGGGGCTGCTGGCCACAGGCCCGCTGGCCTGGGCCGACAAGCTCGAACCGTTGCGCGTCGCCAATCAGAAATCCAGCCTGAAGCTGTTGCTCACCGCAGCGGGCGAACTCAAGGACGTCCCCTACCCCATCGAGTTTTCCGAGTTCGCCGCCGCCGCGCCCCTGGGCGAAGCGCTGAACGCCGGTGCGGTGGACGTGGGTTACCTGGGCGATGCGCCTTACGTATTCGCCCTCGGTTCCGGCGCGCCGCTCAAAGCCGTCAGCATCACCCATTTCGAAGGCCGCTACACCACCTCCATCCTGGTGCCCAAGGACTCGCCACTGCAGTCGGTTGCCGACCTCAAGGGCAAGCGCGTGGTCACCAACCGCGGTTCCATCGGCCACTTTCTGGTGATCAAGGCCCTGCGTGACGCGGGCCTGAAAACCTCCGACATCACCTTCGTCAATTTGCTGCCCAGCGACGCCCAGGGCGCACTGCAATCCGGCGATGCCGACGCCTGGTCGACCTGGGACCCCTACACCACCATTGCGCTGAACCAGGGCAACGCCCGCATCCTGCGCAAGGGCACCGACCTGTTGACCAACAACACCTACCTGGTGGCCACCCAGCAGGCCACCGAAACCAAGCGCGCTCAGGTCGAGGACTTCGTCGTGCGCCTGGAGCGTGCCTACCAGTGGGCCAACACCCACCACGACGAGTTCGCTGCCGCTCAGGCCCAGGTCACCCGCCTGCCGTTGGCGGTGCACCTGGCCTCGGTCAACGAGACCCGCTACACGCGCGCCGAGATCACCGATGCGGTGATCGCCGACCTGCAGCAGACCGCCGACATCTATCTGGAAGAAGGCGTACTGGCGCATCCGGTCAAGGTCGCCCAAGGCTTCGACAAACACTTCAACGACTTCCGCGCACCCACCCAGACCCCGCTGGCCAGCGCGCCATAACAGGAGATTTCCATGAGCACACGACAACTGAAACTGGGCGCCATGATCCACGGCGTAGGGCACGGCTGGGGCGAGTGGCGGCATCCGCAGGCGCTGGCCGACGCCAGCACCAACCTGCGTTACTACCAACACCAGGCGCGGCTGGCCGAAGACGCCCGCTTCGACTTCGCCTTCATCGCCGACAGCCTGCACATCCACGAACGCTCCAGCCCCCATTACCTCAACCGCTTCGAGCCGCTGACCCTGCTCTCGGCGCTGGCCGCCACCACCGAGCACATCGGCCTGGTCGCCACCATCACGGTCAGCTACACCGAGCCCTACCAGGTCGCCCGGCAACTGGCTTCCCTCGACCACATCAGCGGCGGCCGCGCCGGCTGGAACGTGGTCACCTCGTGGCTTTCAGGCACCGCCGACAACTTCAGCAAGGCCGAGCATCCACCCCATGCCGTGCGCTACAAGATCGCCCGGGAACACGTGGATGTGGTCAAGGGACTGTGGGATTCCTGGGAGGACGACGCTTTCACCCGCAACAAGGCCACCGGCGAGTTCTTCGACCGCAGCAAACTGCACGCCCTGAACCATCGTGGTGAGTTCTTCCAGGTCAAGGGACCGCTGAACATCGCTCGTTCGCGCCAGGGCCAACCAGTGATCTTCCAGGCCGGCGTTTCCGAGGACGGCCGCAATTTCGCCGCCCAGAACGCCGATGCGATCTTCTGCCGACACGAGTCGTTCACCGAGTCGCGCGCCTATTACCAGGACCTCAAACAACGCGCTGCAAGCGCCGGTCGCAATCCGGACAAACTGTTCGTCCTGCCGGGCATCAGCCCCATCACCGGGCGCGATCGCGAAGAGGTCGAGCGTCGCTACCAAGAGGCGGCAGACCTGGTCGGCATCGAAGACGCCATCGTCGCCCTAGGCCGCCCGTTCAACGACTACAACTTCAGCGGCCACGATCTGGACGCCCCCTTCCCCGACCTCGGCGACCTGGGCGCCAACAGCCACAAGGGTACGTCCGAGCGGATCAAGCAACTGGCCCGTGACGAGCACCTCACCTTGCGCGAAGTGGCCCTGCGCTTTGCCAAGCCCGAACGGGATTTCGTCGGCCTGCCGGAAGAGGTTGCCGACGCCGTGCAAGCCTGGTTCGAGGGCCACGCCGCCGACGGGTTCATCATCAACTCGCTGTTGCCCGACGGCCTCGAATACTTCACCCGCTACGTGGTGCCGATCCTTCAGCAACGCGGCCTGTTGCGCACCGAGTACCCCGGCCTGACCCTGCGCGACAACCTCGGCCTCGAGGTGCCGGCCAATCGCAACGCGGCCCTGCGCCGCAACGAAGAAGTGGCCTGAAAACCGATTCCCCACCCGCCGTGGCCGTGGGCTCCGGCACTCGATTGCAAAGGACACCCGCCATGTTTGCCGAAAAAGTACAGCGCCCCGCCACGGCGATCCACGCCACTGCCCTGGAGCCGACCATCGGCGCGCAGATCGAAGGCGTCGATCTGCGCCACCCTCTCGACGCGCAAACCCGTGATCAGATACGTGCGTTGCTGCTCAGGCACAAAGTGCTGTTCTTCCGTGACCAGCACATCGATACCGCCCAGCAGCTGGTTTTCGCTCGCCAATTCGGCGAGCTTTATCAGCATCCAACCACTCAGAAACAGGACCACGAGCGGCCCAACGCTCACCTGATCCTGGCCAGCGAAGCCCGCGACCGTTATGGCGATGCCCGCAAGGGGCGCTGGCACACCGATACCAGCTGGATGCTCAAACCCACCTTCGGCGCCGTGCTGCGCGCCGTGTCGCTGCCCGAAACCGGCGGCGACACGCTGTGGGCGGACACGGGACTGGTGTATCGCAGCCTGCCGGCAGCGCTGCGCGAACGCATCGACAACGCCTTCGTCACCCACAACTTCAAATCCTCGCTGGACAAGGTCGGCTACAACTATCCGATCCTCGCGCACCCGCTGGTACGTACCCATCCCGAAACGGGTGAAGATGCCCTGTTCATCAATTTTTCGATGTCGCCGCAGATTCTCGGCCTGTCACTGGAGGAAAGCCGCGAGATCGTCGGCCTGCTGCTCAAGGAAGTGAGCAACCCCGAATACCAACTGCGCTTCAAGTGGCAGCCGGGCGATGTAGCGTTCTGGGACAACCGCGCCGCCCTGCACTATCCGGTCTACAACTACGGTGATTTCCCGCGCGTGATGGAACGGGTACTGATCGCCGACGATGACATTCCCCATCGACGCCGGGCTGATCCGGATAAATCGCGCTGAACCCTTCGCGGCCGATGACCGCTCCTACGGTCGGCTCGCTAACGCGCACAAACAAAAACGCCGCTCATTGCTGAGCGGCGTTTTCATTGAATTTGGAGCGGGAAACGAGACTCGAACTCGCGACCCCGACCTTGGCAAGGTCGTGCTCTACCAACTGAGCTATTCCCGCAAATGGCGTCCCCTAGGGGACTCGAACCCCTGTTACCGCCGTGAAAGGGCGGTGTCCTAGGCCACTAGACGAAGGGGACACGCTACAACATTCACTCCCTGCCGCGCTTCGCTGTGTGCTTTACGCTGCAAGTGGCGCGCATTCTATGGATGCTTTCGAGGGTCGTCAACCCCCTGTTATAAATTTATTTAAATCAATGACTTCACTGCGCTTTGCAGGCCCTGTGGCAGGCCACTGCCAAGCGGCAATGCTCAGGAGGACCAATAAGCTTTTGACACCGTTAGTAGCACAAAGCCATAGTTGCCACACCCCCTCCATAAGCACCCCATGGCTGCGGCAGGGCGGGTTAGGCTACCCGTGTCGGCACAGCGGCCCTACACTTGAACTTCATTCCACCTCGAGAGCTCCCCGGTGACTCCACTCATGATCACCCTGTTCATCGTAACGGGGATCGCCATCCTTATCGTCATCGGCCTGCTCAACAATATGGTCGAGAGCAACAAGCTGGCCAAGGCGCGCGACAAGCTCGAGCTCACCGACCGCCTGCGCCGCTGTGGCCGTATCGACGAGACGTTCCCCGGTCAACTGATGACCCCTGCCCTCAAGCAGCTGCTCGCGCGACTGGAACTCAACATCAGCCAGCGCCTGCTGCAGCTCGACAAGCAGGACGCACCGCTCAAGGCTCGCCTGGAAGCTCTGCAGGCGGAAATCGCCAAGGGCGATGACATTGCCATCAATAACCCTCCTCTCCCGATCATGACCGAAGACCGAGCCAAGGAAGTGCGCTTCCTGCTCGAAGCCCTGCACGCCCAGGTAACCCGGGCCGGGCAGGAAGGCTTCCTCAGCACCGTCGAGACCAAACACTGGGCGAACGAAATCCGCGGCATCCTCGTGCTGCTGCACATCGAGTTCTTCAATAACCTGGGCCAGCAACTGCTTGGAGAGGGTCTGCCGGGTCGCGCCCGCCTGGCCTTCGAGCGCGGCGTGCAATACCTCAAGAGTCAACCCGACGCCGTGCTCTACCAGGAGCAACTGCAATACCTGCAGAAGATGCTCAAGCGCACCAACGCCATGGTCCTCAGTGAAATGGAGCCTACCGGAGACGAGGTCAACGAACTCACCGACGGTTTGAAAGCCGACGAGAAGGAAGACCCGTTCCAGAAGAAAGCCAACTACGACTGAAGGCGGTCGCGCTTCAGTAGCGGCTGCAGTCGGTCGATTGCAGGAAGATCGCCGCCAGTTGTTCCAGACCTTGCTGGTCGGCTTCGCTGAAGCGTGCAAGGCGCGGGCTGTCCAGGTCCAGCACACCGATCAGCTTGCCGTCCTTGAGCAGCGGGATCACCAGCTCGCTGTTCGACGCACTGTCACAGGCGATGTGGCCAGGGAATGCATGCACGTCCTCCACCCGCTGGGTCTCCCTGCTGACTGCAGCCGCACCGCACACGCCACGGCCGAACGGGATGCGCACGCACGCCACCTGCCCCTGAAAAGGCCCGAGCACCAGTTCTTCATTGCGGTTCAGATAGAAACCCGCCCAGTTCAGGTCATCGACCTGATTGAACAGAAATGCCGAAAACTGCGCCGCATTGGCGACGAAATCGCGCTCGTCGGCCAGCAGCGATTCCAGTTGAGCGCACAGCATACGGTAGCCTTCCAGCCCCGCGCCTGCGGCGTGCAGATCGATCATGGTTGTTGCTCCAACAGTTTGAGACCCACCCAGTAGCGGGCGAATTGGTAGGCGCAGCGGCCATTGCGGTTGCCGCGGCCAGTGGCCCAGCGCACGGCGAGGATATCCAGTTGCTCGTCACGGGACCATTGCAGCCCGCTGTCACGGGCGAGCTCGCCGATCCAGTGTTCCACCACGCGCAGGAAATGCTCCTGGGTGAAGGGATAGAACGACAACCATAGACCGAACCGGTCCGACAGGGCGATCTTGTCTTCGACCGCTTCGCTGGGGTGCAACTCGCCGTCGACCCGGGACCAGTTCTCGTTGTCGCTCTGATGTTCGGGAACCAGGTGCCGGCGGTTGGACGTGGCGTACAGCAACACGTTGTCCGGCGCCTGCTCCAGCGAACCGTCAAGCACGCTCTTGAGCACCCGATAATCGCCCTCACCCGCCTCGAACGACAGGTCATCGCAAAACAGCACGAAGCGCTGCGGCAGCTTCTGCAACTGCTCGACCACCCGCGGTAGATCGGCCAGGTGGTCACGCTCGATCTCGATCAGGCGCAAGCCCACGGCGGCATGCTCGGCAAGCAACGCCCGCACCAGCGACGATTTGCCCGTGCCGCGCGACCCCCACAGCAGCGCATGGTTGGCCGGATGGCCGTCGAGGAATTGCTGCGTGTTGCGTGCCAGCTGCTGGCGCTGTTGATCGACCCCGATCAGATCGCTCAGGCGCATGTCCAGGCTGACCTCCAGCGGCAGCAGATAGCCGCTGCGGCCCTCGCGCTGCCAACGCGCAGCCAGGCACTGGTGCCAGTCGATTTCAGGGCGCAGCGCAGGCAGCAGCGGCTCGAGCCGCGCCAGTACGGATTCGGCGCGCTCAAGAAAGGCATTCAAACGAGAGTCCACGACTTTTCCTCAAGGCAAGTTGCGTGTAAAAGGTTCGGCAAGGGGACATGCCGTCGCACACTACGGCGCACAGACATGGTCCATGCTTTGGCCCTGCGCACGGAATGGAAATTGGCCCAGTATCCATGGATATAAAATTCACCCAGCGGCTGTCCTATAAACAAGCCCGCTTGACGGTACTGGTCGGCTTCATTCTGGGGGCTTTGCTCAGCGTTATCCAGATCGGCATCGATTATGCCATCGTCGATCAAACCATCGATCGGCAAATGCGTTCACTGTTGGAAATCAGCCACAACCCCGCCTCGCGCATCGCGTACAACATCGACGCCGAGCTGGCCAAGGAACTGACCCTGGGCCTGTTGCAATCGGAGTCGATCACCGCTGCACGGCTGACGGACAACAATGGCAACATCCTGGCCAGCGTGCAGCGGCCACGCCTGGAAAGCAGCTACCGCTTCATCAGCGACATCCTCTTCGATGCCCAACGCCAGTACGAAGACCCGCTGTTCCTCTCGCACATGCCCGACGACCGCCTCGGCACGCTGCAGTTGACCGTCGACACCTTCGCCATCGGCAACCGCTTCCTGCGCCGTGCCGAAATCACCTTGGCCAGCGGCTTCCTGCGCACGGCGCTGCTCACCGCCCTGCTCCTGGGCTTTTTCTACGTGATGCTGACCAAGCCACTGAACCGGGTCATCCGCGCGTTGAGCAACAGCGATCCGCACCAACCCAAACCGGCGCGCCTGGACTATCCCCCGGGCCACGAACATGACGAGATCGGCGTGCTGGTAAAGGTCGCCAACCAGCAGTTCATCAGCATGGCCACGGAAATCCAGCAGCGGCGCAGCGCCGAGAACCGCCTGACCGAGTACCTGGGCGAGCTGGAAAACATCGTCTCGGCACGCACCACCGAGCTCAAGGCCAGCAATACCCGCCTGAGCATGTCCAACGAAGAGCTGGAGAAAGCGCGCCGTACGGCCTTGGACATGGCCCAGGCACGCGCCTCGTTTCTGGCCAACATGAGCCACGAGATCCGCACCCCGCTCAACGGGTTGCTGGGCATGATCGCGCTGTCGCTGGACAGCCCGCTCAATGCCGAACAGCGCCAGCAACTCTCCATCGCGCACGACTCGGGCAAGGTGCTGGTCGAGTTGCTCAACGATATCCTTGACCTGTCCAAGTTCGACGCCGGGCAGCTGGAGCTCGAGCGCATTCCTTTCGACCTCGGCGCGTTGATCGAAGACACTGCCAATCTGCTGTCGCAGAACGCCGCACCCAGCGTCGAGCTGACCTGCCTGATCGACCCGCATTTTCCGGCACTGGTCCTGGGCGACCCGACCCGGGTTCGGCAGATCGTCAGCAACCTGCTGTCCAACGCGCTGAAATTCACTCGCTTCGGCCGGGTCGACGTGCGCCTCTATACCCGGCCAGGTGGGGTGCGCATCGAAGTCAGCGACACCGGCATCGGCATCGCTCAGGAAGCCCAGGTCAAGATCTTCCAGCCCTTCACCCAGGCCGGCGCCGGCATCACCCGCCAGTTCGGCGGCACCGGCCTGGGCCTGGCTCTGACCAACAACCTCTGCGAGGCTATGAAGGGCCGCTTGAGCATCAGCTCCGAAGCCGGATTCGGCAGCCAGTTCTACGCCGACCTGCCGCTGGTTGCGCACAGCCCTGCCCAGGTGCCACCGCTGCTGCGCGGCCAGGTGGTGTTGGTCGGGCATGCCGGCAGCGGTCTGGCGGAGCTGTTGCTGGACGTGCTGCCACTGTGGGGCATCGATTACCAGCGCTACGACCTGGGCGCGGACCTCTCCGGCATCGCGCCGGACCTGGTGATCACCGATAACCTGGACTGCCTGTTCAGTCTGCGCCCAGGCATTCAGGCGCCCATTCTGCTGGTCACCGCCTATGGCAACTTCCTGCCGACCGAGCAGGCCAACGCGCTGATGCCGCTGCAGCAGCAGGCGCGTCCCCTGGCGCGCAACGCGCTGTATCAGGCGCTGCGGCGCAGTTTGGTAGGTGACGAGCCGACAGCGCTCGATAACGTCGCCAACCGGCGCAGTGCACAGCGGCGCGCACGCATCCTGCTGGTTGAGGACAACCCGGTGAATCAACTGGTGGCCAAGGGCATGCTGAGCAAGCTGGGGTGCGAAGTCACCGTGGCCGCCCATGGTGGCGAAGCACTGAGCGAGCTGGAAAAGCGCGAGTTCGACTTGGTGCTGATGGACTGCAACATGCCGGTCATGGATGGCTACGAAGCCAGCCGGCAGATACGTCGAAGCGGCCGCTGGCCACAGTTGCCGATCGTGGCACTGACGGCCAACGCCATGCCCGAAGAGCGCGAACGTTGTCGCGCCGCTGGCATGAGCGACTACCTGGCCAAGCCGTTTCGCCGTGAAGAGTTGGTGATGCTGATCGACCAATGGGTGCCCGAATAGCCAGGCACCCAACCTGCTTCAGCCCAGCGCCTGCTCGATCTCCTGCGCCAGGTCAGCAGGCTTGGTCAAGGGCGCGAAGCGTTTGACGCTGCCGTCAGGCGCCACCAGGAACTTGGTGAAATTCCATTTCACCTTTTCCGAACCGAACAGCCCGGGCGCGCTTTTCTTCAGGTGAGCGAACAGCGGATGGGTCAGCTCGCCGTTGACGTCGATCTTGCGGAACATCGGAAAGGTAACGCCGAAGTTCTTCTCGCAGAACTGCACGATGTCCAGCGTATCGCCGGGCTCCTGATTGCCGAACTGGTTGCAGGGGAAGCCCATCACCACCAGCCCCTGCTTGCGATAGGTCTGCCACAGCTCCTCCAACCCCTTGTACTGCGGGGTGAAACCACACTGGCTGGCGGTATTGACCACCAGCAGCACCTTGCCGGCGAAATCGCCGACCGTCTTGTGCTGGCCGTCCAGGGTGATGCATGGGATGGAGAGAAGATCTTTGCTCATGGTCGCTTTCTTGTCAGGGGTCATGCAGGCTGTTCGGCCCGCGGCTGGAAATCCAGGCACACCGAATTGATGCAGTAGCGCAGGCCAGTCGGCGCCGGCCCATCGGGGAACACATGACCCAGGTGCGACTCGCACGTGGCGCACTTGACCTCGGTACGGATCATGCCGTGGCTGGTGTCACGGATCTCGACCATCGCCTGCTCGCCGATCGGCGCGTAGAAGCTTGGCCAACCGCAGCCGGAATCGAACTTGGTGCGCGAATCGAACAGGGGCTCATTGCAACCCACGCAGATGAAGATTCCGTCACCTTTGAAATCGTTGTACTTGCCCGTGAACGGCCGCTCGGTCGCACTCAGCCGGCAGACGTTGTACTGCTCGGGGTCGAGCATTTCCTTCCATTCTTGTTCGGTTCGCGTGAGCTTGGCCATCGGTACACCTCGGCGGTTCAAAAAGCCCGATCTGTGTCTTTTGCAACGATCGGGCGGCACGTATGATTGCGCCTTTGGACAGCAGTCTGTCACCCGCGTTTCAGCGATTCAATTTTTTCATCTTCAGGGCCGGCGCGGGCCTTGTCATCTTTCGGGACCTCACCATGCAGTTCAGCAAATCGAACAAGCTCGCCAACGTCTGCTATGACATTCGCGGGCCGGTGCTCAAGCACGCCAAGCGCCTGGAAGAGGAAGGCCACCGCATCCTCAAGCTGAACATCGGCAACCCGGCGCCGTTCGGTTTCGAGGCGCCGGTCGAGATCCTCCAGGATGTCATCCGCAACCTGCCCACTGCCCAGGGCTACAGCGATTCCAAGGGGCTGTTCAGCGCGCGCAAGGCCGTCATGCAGTACTACCAGCAAAAGCAGGTGGAAGGTGTCGGCATCGAAGACATCTACCTGGGCAACGGTGTGTCCGAGCTGATCGTGATGTCGCTGCAGGCCCTGCTCAACAACGGTGACGAAGTCCTCATCCCAGCGCCCGACTATCCGCTGTGGACCGCTTCGGTGAGCCTGGCCGGCGGTCACGCCGTGCACTACCTGTGCGACGAGCAGGCCAACTGGTGGCCAGACCTGGACGACATCAAGGCCAAGATCACCCCCAACACCAAGGCCATGGTGATCATCAACCCGAACAACCCCACCGGCGCCGTGTACTCCAGGGAAGTGCTGCTGGGTATGCTGGAAATCGCCCGCCAGCACAATCTGGTGGTGTTCTCCGATGAGATCTACGACAAGATCCTCTATGACGATGCCGTACACATCTGCACCGCGTCGCTGGCGCCGGACCTGCTCTGCCTGACCTTCAACGGCCTGTCAAAGTCCTATCGCGTGGCCGGTTTCCGTTCCGGCTGGATCGCCATCTCGGGGCCCAAGCACAACGCCCAGAGCTACATCGAAGGCATCGATATCCTGGCCAACATGCGCCTGTGCGCCAACGTGCCGAGCCAGCACGCGATCCAGACCGCGCTGGGCGGCTACCAGAGCATCAACGATCTGGTCCTGCCCAACGGTCGCCTGCTGGAACAGCGCAACCGCACCTGGGAGCTGCTCAACGACATTCCCGGTGTCAGCTGCGTCAAACCCATGGGCGCGCTGTACGCGTTCCCGCGCATCGACCCCAAGGTCTGCCCGATCCACAACGACGAGAAGTTCGTGCTCGACCTGCTGCTGTCGGAGAAGCTGCTGGTGGTCCAGGGCACTGCGTTCAACTGGCCCAACCCGGACCATTTCCGCGTGGTGACGCTGCCGCGAGTCGATGATCTGGAGCAGGCCATCGGTCGCATCGGCCGCTTCCTGAAGAATTATCGCCAGTAAAAACCGAACGTATTCAAGTGTCCGTCTGCATATACACAGTTTGAAATAGTCCCCCGGTTGAATCGACCGGGCGCGCACCTTATATAGCGCATACGCAACACTTTTATCCGTCAGGAGAACGTTACAACCATGATGCGCATCTTGCTGTTTCTGGCCACTAACCTTGCGGTGGTGCTGATTGCCAGCATTACCCTGAGCCTGTTTGGCTTCAATGGGTTCATGGCGGCCAACGGGGTGGATCTGAACCTCAATCAGCTGCTGATCTTCTGCGCCGTGTTCGGCTTCGCCGGTTCGCTGTTTTCGCTGTTCATCTCCAAGTGGATGGCGAAGATGAGCACCGGTACGCAGATCATCACCCAACCGCGCACCCGTCACGAACAATGGCTGCTGCAGACCGTCGAGGAGCTGTCCCGCGAAGCGGGCATCAAGATGCCCGAGGTCGGCATCTTCCCGGCGTACGAGGCCAACGCCTTCGCCACCGGCTGGAACAAGAACGACGCGCTGGTAGCCGTCAGTCAGGGCCTGCTCGAGCGATTCTCGCCCGATGAGGTCAAGGCGGTCCTGGCGCACGAGATTGGCCACGTAGCCAACGGCGACATGGTCACCCTTGCACTGGTGCAGGGCGTGGTGAACACCTTCGTGATGTTCTTCGCGCGAATCATCGGCAACTTCGTCGACAAGGTCATCTTCAAGAACGAACAAGGCCAGGGTATCGCCTACTACATCGCGACCATCGTGGCCGAACTGGTGCTGGGTATCCTGGCCAGCATCATCGTCATGTGGTTCTCGCGTCGCCGCGAGTTCCGCGCCGATGAAGCCGGTGCACGCTTGGCCGGCACCAACGCGATGATCGGCGCGCTGCAACGCCTGCGCTCCGAACAGGGTGTTCCGGTGCAGATGCCCGATTCGCTCAATGCGTTCGGCATCAACGGTGGTCTCAAGCACGGCCTGGCCGGCCTGCTCATGACTCACCCGCCGCTTGAAGACCGTATCGAGGCCTTGCGCCGTCGCGGTTGAAAGCAACAGGCATGATCGAGGGCGACGTAAGTCGCCCTTTTTCATGGGCGTCGAAAATACGGCAGCCGGTGCGCCGTTTGCACGGTCTGGTTTGCAACTTCGCCGCCCTCCCCCCATCAATAGATCATGAACCTACCTGAACAGCCTGATTCGCCACTGGCCCACTTCCACCCGGCAGTAAGCGCCTGGTTCAGCCAGCACTTCGCCGCCGTTACGCCTGCCCAGGCCCAGGCCTGGCCGTTGATCCAGCAGGGTCTTTCGACCCTCATCGCTGCACCCACCGGGTCGGGCAAGACACTGACGGCGTTCCTGGCCGTGCTCGACGAACTGGTAAAACGGGGCCTGGAGCACCAGGGTCAGTTGCCCCAGCGCACGACCGTGCTGTACGTCTCGCCTCTCAAGGCGCTGTCCAACGACATCCAGCTGAATCTGCAACGTCCGCTGCAGGGCATCGCTGAGCAATTGACGACCATGAACCTGCCCGCGGTGACCATCGTCGCCGGTGTACGCACCGGCGACACGCCGCAGAAGGAGCGCGCCGCCATGCGCCGGCAGCCTCCGCACATTCTGGTGACCACACCCGAATCGCTCTACGTGCTGCTCGGTTCGGATTCGGGCCGAGGCATGCTGGCGGATGTGCACACGGTCATCGTCGATGAGATCCACGCGGTGGCCGGCAGCAAGCGCGGCAGTCATCTGGCCTTGAGCCTGGAGCGTCTTCAGGCGCTGTGCAGCCAGCCTTTGCGACGCATTGGCCTGTCCGCCACGCAGAAGCCCATCGCCCAGGTGGCGCAATTCCTGGTGGGGGCGCAACGCGCCTGTTCGATCGTCGACATCGGCCACGCGCGGCTTCGGGACCTGGCGATCGAAGTGCCCGCGGTGCCGCTTGCCGCAGTCATGCCCAACGATGTCTGGGAGCTGCTCTACGACCGCCTGGCAGCCCTCGCGCAGGCCCATCGCACCACGCTGGTGTTCGTCAATACGCGGCGCCTGGCCGAACGCGTGGCGCGGCATATGAGCGAGCGCCTGGGCCGTGAGCACGTCGCGGCCCACCATGGCAGCCTGGCCAAGGAGCACCGGCTGGATGCGGAGCAGCGCCTCAAGCGCGGCGACTTGCAGGTATTGGTGGCCACCGCTTCGCTGGAGCTGGGTATCGATATCGGTGACGTCGACCTGGTCTGTCAGATCGCTTCGCCAGGCTCCATCTCCGCGTTCCTGCAACGGGTAGGTCGATCCGGGCACCATGTCGGTGGCGTTCCCAAGGGCCGCCTGTTTCCCACGTCGCGAGATGACCTGATCGAATGCGGGGCGCTGCTGGACTGCGTGCGCCGAGGCGAACTGGACACCTTGCAGATTCCTCAGGCACCGCTGGACGTGCTGGCCCAACAGATCATCGCCGAGGTCAGTTGCCAGGAATGGCCGGAGCAGGCGCTGCTGCAGATGTTCCGCCAGGCAACGCCCTACGCCGGGCTCGACGACGCGCGTTTCGAGGGCTTGCTGCGCATGCTCGCCGAGGGCTACAGCGGACGTCAGGGCGTACGCGCAGCCTATGTGCATCGCGATGCCGTGACCCGCACCTTGCGTGGTCGACGCGGCAGCAAGCTGACCGCCGTCACCAGCGGTGGGGCGATTGCCGACAACGCCGACTACGCGGTGCTGCTGGAACCCCAAGCGTTGAGCATCGGCAGCGTCAACGAGGATTTCGCCGTGGAAAGCCTGGCCGGCGACATCTTCCAACTGGGCAACCGCTCCTACCGCATCCTGCGCATCGAAGGCGGCAAGGTCAGGGTCGAAGACGCCCACGGCCAGGCGCCGAATATCCCCTTCTGGCTCGGCGAAATACCCGGGCGCAGCGCCGAGCTGTCGGCCGGCGTGGCGCGTTTGCAGGCATCGATCGACCAACGCCTGGCGCGCAGTGAAGGTCAAGTCGAGTCGTTGCTGCCTTGGTTGCAGGACGAATTGGGCCTGGGCCGGGACAGCGCCGAGCAACTGCTCGATTATCTGGCGCGCACACGTCAGGCGCTGGGCGCCCTGCCCTCGCAGGACACCCTGATCATGGAGCGCTTCTTCGACGCCTCCGGCGCCACGCAACTGGTCATCCATACGCCCTTCGGCAGCCGCATCAACCGCGCCTGGGGTCTGGCCCTGCGCAAGCGCTTCTGTCGCACCTTCAATTTCGAGTTGCAGGCGGCCGCCAGCGAAGATGCAATCGTGCTGTCGCTGTCGACTAGCCACAGCTTCGAGCTGGAGGAGGTGTGGCATTACCTGCACAGCAACAGCGCTGAGGCGATACTGATCCAGGCGCTGCTCGATGCGCCGCTGTTCGGCGTGCGCTGGCGCTGGAACGCGGCGACGGCCCTGGCCCTGCCCCGCTACAGCGGCGGACGCAAGGTGGCCCCGCAACTGCAGCGCATGAAAGGCGAGGATTTGATCGCCACGGTATTCCCGGACCAGATCGCCTGCCTGGAAAATATCGTCGGCGAGCGGGAGATTCCCGATCACCCGCTGGTCCAGCAGACCCTCGACGATTGCCTGCACGAGGCCATGGACAGCGCAGGCTGGCTGACCCTGCTGCGGCGCATCGAGAGCGGTGAGATCACCCTCATCCAACGCGATCTGCCCAGCCCTTCGCCATTGGCGGCGGCTATCCTCAATGCCCGGCCCTACGCGTTCCTCGACGACGCGCCGCTGGAAGAGCGACGCACCCAGGCAGTCCTCAACCGACGCTGGGACGAACCCCGCTCGGCAGACGACATGGGTGAACTGGACACGGACGCGATCGCTGCCGTGGCCGCCGAAGCATGGCCCGCCCCCGTCAACGGTGACGAGATGCACGAAGCCTTGATGAGCCTGGGCGCCTTGGCAGAGCGCGAGGTTCAGCCCAGTGAGCTGGCGCTGTTGAAGACACTGGCGCGCACCGGCCGTGCTGCGCGCCTGACGCTGGGCGATGGCAATCACCTGTGGCTGGCCCTGGAGCGCGTGGCCTGCCTGCAAACCCTCTACCCCGGCGCCAAGCTATCCCCCGCACTGCAGATGCCGGCACATCTGGCCCAGACGTGGACCCAGGAGAGTGCGACGCTGGAGCTGATCCGCGCCCGCTTGAGCGGATTTGGCCCGCAAAGACTGGGGGACATTGCCGCCCCGCTGAACCTGCATCCTGCCGTGGTGGAACTGGCGCTGCTGGAACTGGAATCCCAGGGTTATGTGATGCGCGGCCAGTTTCTCACCCACATCGAGGAAACCCAGTGGTGCGAGCGGCACCTGCTGGCGCGTATCCATCGCTATACGGTGAAGCGTCTGCGGCGCGAAATCGAACCGGTCAGCCTGCAGGTGTTCATGCGTTTTCTGCTCGACTGGCAGTGCCTGGCGCCTGGCACCCGCCTGCAGGGCGAGGCGGCCCTGGTCAAAATCCTGGAACAGTTCGAAGGGTACAGCGCCCCGGCTGGCGCCTGGGAGAGCGATCTGCTGCCCGCGCGGCTGCGTGGCTACGACCCATCGTGGCTGGACCGCGCTTGCCGCAGCGGCAAGACGGTCTGGGCGCGGCTGGCCAGCAGCGGCAAAGGAGCTACCCTGCGCGGCACGCCGATCGTGCTGCTGCCCCGCGCGCGCCTGCCCCTGTGGCGCAGTCTGGCGCCGACAGTCCAACCGCAGGAATTGTCCATGCGCGCGCAGAAGGTCGAACAAACCCTGGCCGCGCAGGGCGCGATGTTCTTCGACGATCTCGTACACGATGTGCGCCTGCTGCGCACCGAAGTGGAGAACGCGCTGCAGGAACTGGTCGCCGCAGGCCGCGTGAACGCCGACAGTTTCGCCGGATTGCGCGCGCTGATCACACCGGCCGGCAAACGTCAGGCGCGCAGCAGTCGCCGTGGTCGCGGTGCTTTCATTGGCGGCATGGACGATGCGGGGCGCTGGGCCTTGCTCCAGGCAAACGGCAGTGCCCCCGATGAAGCCGTCGAACAGATCGCGCTGGTGCTGTTGCGTCGCTACGGCGTGGTGTTCTGGCGCCTGCTGCAACGCGAAGCCGACTGGCTGCCCAGCTGGCGCGACCTGCTGCGGGCACTGCAGCGACTGGAGGCGCGCGGACAGATTCGCGGGGGGCGTTTCATCGACGGCTTGTCCGGCGAGCAATTCGCCTTGCCAGAGGCCATTCCAGCCCTGCGCGAGGTGCGCAAAAGACCTGTGGATGGCAGCCTGGTGTCCATTTCGGCCAGCGACCCATTGAACCTGGCAGGTACCCTGCTGCCATTGCCCGGCGCCGACCCCCAGCAGATCCACAAGACCGTGCCAGCGTTGCCGAGCAACCGTGTGCTCTACCGCGACGGGCTGCCCGTGGCGGCCTTGATCGCCGGCAAGCCGGTGTACTGGAGCGAAGAAACCACGGAGCTACGCCAGCAGCTGATCCATCCCCCCCTGTAGCAGCGGCGCGAGCCGCGTCGGGCCTCACCGCGTCTGTTCAGGCATACCGTATGCACCGATGACGCGGCTTGCGCCGCTGCTACAGGGCTGCGGTAACTTGGCGTTGTGACATTCCGTAATAGCCAAACTTTTGCAATTCGTTGCGAAACCCGCCAACCTCCGCGCCGCTGGTCGATAATGGCCGCCGACGCGGAACCGCAATGCCCGCTGTCCCATCCCTACTACATCCTTCCTATTCGCAAGAGCCTGTCGCCATGACTAACGATCGAGACCATCGGATCGATTTCTATCGGGGTTTGGCGTTGATCTTCATTTTCTGGGATCACATACCGCAAAACCCGCTGGCCAGCTTCACGCTGCGCAACTTCGGCTTCAGCGATGCTGCAGAAGTGTTCGTGTTCCTCGCCGGCTATGCCGCCGTGCTGGCCTACGGCAAGATCGCCCTGCGCGACGGCTATCTGGTGGCCGGCATGCGTATCCTGCGTCGCGCCTGGGTGCTTTATGTGGTCCACATCTTCCTGCTGGCGGTCCTGATGGGCATCATCTTCGTCGCCAACAATCACGTCGAAACCCGCGACATGATCCAGGAGATGAACCTCACCTATTTCGTGTCCAACCCGCAACAGGCGATGGTCGACGAACTGCTGCTGCGCTTCAAACCCAACCTGATGGACCCCTTGCCGTTGTACATCGTGTTGCTGCTCGGCCTGCCGATCGTCCTGCCGTTGCTGATCAAGCGCCCAGCCCAGGCCATCGGCCTGTCGCTGGTGTTGTACCTGATGGTGCAATGGCTGGGCTGGAACATTCCTGCGCACGACAACGGCCTCTGGTATTTCAATCCTCTGGCCTGGCAGGTGCTGTTCGTCCTGGGTGGCGCCACGGCGCTGCATTCGGCGCGCGGGCAGGCCGCGCCGACCCGACCCTTGAGCCGCCAACCACTGTTCCTGGCGTGCGCCACGCTCGTGACATTCAGCGCGCTGGTTGCCCTGGGATGGCGCTGGCCGATGCTGCACGAGGCACTGGTGCCCGGCTGGTTCAGCCAACTGCTCTACCCCATCGACAAGACCAACCTCTCGCCGTCACGCCTTCTGCACTTCCTGGCCCTGGCCTACTGTGTGGCCAAGCTGATACCTCAGGGCGCATGGGTGAATCACCTGTTGGCACGCAAAGTCGGACTGATGGGACGCTATTCGCTCGAGGTCTTCTGCCTCAGCGTGGTGCTGGCACCGTTGGCCGACATGGCCAATGCCCTGGCGGATGACCAGCTCGCGATGCAGATCGCCAGCGCGTTGGTCGGCGCAGGCCTGATGCTGGCCCTGGCTGAATGGCTGGAACTGAACAAACGACTGGGCCGTCCGCGGCCTGAGCTGCCAAAGCTTGAGCTGCCGAAGCCCGAACGGCCCGTGGTCGCACTGGGCAAAGGCCTCTGATCAGGCGTTGCCAGCCACTTTCAGGCGCGCTGCCTGGGTAAAGTCCAGCATGCGCTTGAGCGGCCGAACAGCCTGAGGAATCAGCGCCGGATCCACAGTGATTTCGTTGCTGCCGGCGCGCAGGCATTCCAGCGTACGCTCCAGCGTGTTCATGGCCATCCAAGGGCAATGCGCGCAGCTGCGACAGGCAGCGCCGTTGCCCGCCGTGGGCGCCTCGATCAGCGTCTTGCCAGGCACGGCCTGCTGCATCTTGTAGAAGATACCGCGATCGGTTGCCACGATCAGCGTCTGCTGCGGCAACGTACGGGCAGCGGCGATCAATTGACTGGTGGAGCCCACGGCGTCAGCCAGTGCGATGACCTCGGCCGGCGACTCGGGGTGCACCAGAATCGCGGCATCGGGATACAGCGCACGCATGTCGCTCAGTTGCCGCGACTTGAACTCCTCATGCACGATGCAGGCGCCGTCCCACATCAGCATGTCCGCGCCGGTGTGGGTCTGGATGTAGTTGCCCAGATGCTTGTCCGGCGCCCAGATGATCTTCTCGCCGTTGTCCATCAGGCTCTCGACGATCTCCAGCGCACAGCTCGATGTCACTACCCAATCGGCACGCGCCTTTACCGCGGCCGAGGTGTTGGCATAGACCACCACCGTGCGCTCGGGATGCTGGTCGCAAAAAGCCGAGAAGGCATCGACCGGGCAACCCAGGTCCAGCGAACAGGTCGCTTCCAGGGTGGGCATGAGCACACGCTTTTCAGGGTTGAGGATCTTCGCCGTTTCGCCCATGAACCGAACACCCGCCACCACCACGGTGCGAGCTGAGTGCTGGTTGCCAAAACGTGCCATTTCCAGCGAGTCGGACACACAACCGCCGGTTTCCTCGGCCAGCGCCTGGATCACCGGATCGCAGTAGTAGTGAGCGACCAGCACCGCGTCCTGAGCCTTGAGCTCGGCAGCGATGGCTGAACGGTAGTCGGCTTCCTGCTCCGGTGTCAGAGGCTTGGGCTGCTTGGCATCCAGGTGAGCCTGAACCAGAAGGCGTTCGGATATCTGCGTCATGGGGCAAGACCTGCGAGCGCTGATGCGCGAGAGTCGAGTATAGACCGGGCCGACAAGGGCCTGGGAGTATATGCCCTGGCTTTCGTGAGGCTTTTGAGGGCTGGCGCAGGCTACAGAGAAACGAGGTGTTAGCAAAGCCCTATCGCTGCAAGGATCCCCACCAAATCCCGGGCATAAAAAAACCCGCAGCTTTTGCAAGCTGCGGGTTTCGAAATGGTGGGTCGTGTGGGATTCGAACCTACGACCAATTGGTTAAAAGCCAACTGCTCTACCAACTGAGCTAACGACCCGTTTCGTGGGGCGTATAATACCGAATTCTTTTGGTAATTCAACACCCTACATAAAAAAAATCAAAAATAACGTGTAGGGTCACTCACACCGGCAGCAGTGAAGCCTTCCGCGCGCAAGCGGCAGCTGTCGCATTTGCCACAGGCCTGGCCTTCGTCGTCAGCCTGATAGCAGGACACCGTCAGGCCGTAGTCCACACCCAGCGCCACGCCCGCCTTGACGATTTCGGCCTTGCTCATGTTCTGCAACGGCGCCTGAATGGTGAAGCCATTGCCTTCCACCCCGGCCTTGGTAGCCAGATTGGCCAGGCGCTCGAAGGCCTCGATGAACTCGGGTCGGCAGTCCGGGTAGCCGGAGTAGTCAACCGCATTGACACCGATGAAGATGTCCCGCGCCTCCAGCACCTCGGCCCAGCCCAGTGCCAGCGACAGAAAGACCGTGTTGCGCGCCGGCACGTAAGTCACCGGAATGCCCTCGCCCAAGGTTTCGGGAACGTCGATCGACTTATCGGTCAGCGCCGAACCGCCCATGCCGTCCAGATTCAGTCCAATGACCTTGTGCTGGACCACGCCCAGATCGCGAGCCACCCGCGCTGCCGCATTCAGCTCCGCGCGATGGCGCTGACCATAGTCGAAACTCATGGTGTAGCAGGCGTAGCCCTGCTCTTTGGCCATCGCCACCACGGTGGCGGAATCCAGGCCGCCGGAGAGCAGAATGACCGCTTTTTTCTGGTGCTCGGTTGTGTCGTTCATGTCAGCGCCCCGGCTCGTCGTTCCAAAGAAGTTTGTGCAATTGCATCTGCAGGCGCACTGGCAGGTTGTCGGCCACGATCCAGTCGGCCAGATCGGTTGCCCGCAATTGATCCTTGCTCGGCGAGAACAGCACTTCACCAGCGCGCTGGTCCAGACCGTACTGGATCAGCTTGGATACGGCCCAGTCGTAGTCTTCGCGCGAGCACAGGACGAATTTGACCTGGTCGTTGCGGGTCAGCAGCTCGATGTTCTCGTAGCGATTGCGATGGACCTCGAGGGAACCCGGGGTCTTCAAATCAAGCACCCGGCTGACTCGCGTGTCCACTGCGCTGATGTCGAGCGCACCGCTGGTTTCCACGGAAACCTCATAGCCGGCATCGCACAGGCGCTGCATCAATGGGATGGCATTGGGTTGGGCCAACGGCTCGCCCCCAGTCACGCACACATAGCGGGGCTTGTAGCTGGCCACCTGCTCCATGAGCGAGTCGAGGGTGCGCTGGGCACCCCCGCTGAATGCATAGGCGCTGTCGCAGTATTGGCAGCGCAGTGGGCAACCGGTCAGGCGCACGAAAACCGTGGGCAGGCCAGCGGTCCGCGTCTCACCCTGCAAGGAGTAGAAGACTTCGGTGATACGTAGTGTGTCTTGCATAGGGTCCACGGGCGTGACAGCGAAACAGGCTGACCGCCTCCGTTGGGCACTTCAGGCAGCCCGCGCTCGCGTGGCTTCAGGAAGCGTGTTCATAAAATGGCGGCAAATTCTAACAAAAAACCCGCGCCAGGCGCGGGTTTCTTCGAATCACACGGCAAGCTTCACAATCTTTGCAGGTCTTTCTGCGCCAATTGCGCCGCAGAAGTACCCGGATACTGGGTCACAACCTGCTGCAGAATGCCTTTGACTCTATCGGTATGGCCGAGGCGACGTTCGACGTCGGCCAGCTTGTACAGCGAATCCGGCACCTTGTTGTGCTTGGGATAAAGCTGGCTGACCTTGGCAAAGGCTTGACCCGCGCCTTGCAGATCACCTTTGGCAAGGTTGACCTCGCCCAGCCAGTACTGGGCATTGCCCGCGTACTGGCTGTTCGGGTACTTGCGCAGGAATGCGGCAAATGCCTGGCTGGCCTTGTCGAAATCCTTGGCTTTGATCAGGTCGAAGGCTGCATCGTAATACAGCTTCTCCTTGGCCGGATCGCCAGGCTCTGAACTGGCTGTCGATTGACCGCTAGCCGATGAAGCACCAGCGCCGCCTGAGGCGCCGCTGGCTGAAGAATTATCCGGTTGGGCAGCGGGTGCAGGTGCAACCCCAGCGCCAATCCGACGATCGAGATCCTGATACCGCTCGAGCCCTTCCTGTTTCAGGCGCTGGATATCGTTTTGCTGGACTTCGACCTGACCTCGCAGACGCGCGATGTCTTCCTGCATTTGCTGCAGTTGCATGAACAGCTCGCCCTGGGCCGAGACAGGCGCTTGCGCACCTGACCCGGCCGAGGCGCCGTTCGTACCGTAACCTGCAGGCGGATAGCTGCCACCAACGGCGCCACTGTTACCGTAGCCTCCATTGTTGTTGCTATCGACCACAGGCACCGCGCCCCAAGCCATTACAGGCAGGGCGAAAGCCAGAACAGTTACAGCACGACGGCACGTTCGCATGACGAATTACTTACGCAGTTCGACGCGACGGTTTTGAGCCCACGACTGCTCGTCGTTGCCGGTAGCTACTGGACGCTCTTCGCCGTAGGAAACCAGTTCCAGCTGAGCTGGCGAGACGCCTTGCAGTACCAGGTAACGCTGAACGGCCTTGGCGCGACGCTCGCCCAGTGCCAGGTTGTACTCGCGAGTACCGCGCTCGTCGGTGTTACCTTCCAGGACGACGCGAGCGCCGTTGGCTTTCAGGTCCTTGGCGTGAACGTCCAGAGCGCGCATGGCTTCTGGCTTCAGGTCCGAGCTGTCGTATTCGAAGTAGAAGGTGGTGATTGCGCGCAGAGCAGCTTCTTCGCTCAGGGAACCGTCAACGGCACCGGTGTTTGCGCCGTAACCAGCGTTAGGGTCGACAGCAGCGCCGCCTTGACCAGCATCTTCGCCGCCTTTGGACGAGCAACCTACAGCTACGGACAAGGCCAGGGCCAGCGCAGCAAACTTACCAAACTTCAGCATTTCCATCGTGAAACTCCTAATGAACCCCAGTGTGTTAAGTACAACGTATTACGCCGCGTCAGTTCAGGTAAGGGGACCAGGACGGTTCTCTGACTTCGCCTTGAGCGGTAGGAAGCGGGAGCCTCACGCGGCCGTTTAGCGACACGAGCATCAAGACTCCCCGGCCCTGCTGGCGGGTGGCGTAGATTACCATGGTGCCGTTGGGCGCAACAGTAGGCGACTCATCAAGAGTTGAATCTGTGAGGATCTTTACGCTTCCGCGTTCCAGGTCCTGCGCCGCCACCTTGAAATTGGTGAAACCATCTTGCCGGTGAATCATTACAAGCGTCTTTTCGTCAGCCGAAAGTTTCGGGTTGGCGTTGTAGTTGCCCACGAACGTCACACGCTCGGCATTGGCGCCACCGGAAGTGCTGGTCTTGTAGATCTGCGGCTTGCCGCCACGGTCCGACGTGAAATAAAGCGTCGAGCCGTCCTTGCCCCAGAAGGGTTCGGTATCGATCGCCGGGCTGTTGGTCACGCGGGTCAATGCACGCGAAGACAGGTTCATCACGTAGATTTCCGGGTTGCCATCCTTGGACAGCACCAACGCCAGGCGGTTGCCGTCAGGTGAAAACGCCGGTGCGCCGTTCAGGCCTTCGAAGTTGGTCAGCTGCTCGCGGCGACCGGTGTCGACGTTCTGCAGGAAGATCCGCGGACGACGCTGCTCGAACGATACGTAGGCAATGTTGCGGCCATTGGGCGAGTAGCGTGGCGACAGGATCGGCTCGCGCGACTGCAGCAGGGTCACGGCACGTGCCCCATCATAGTCCGAACGCTGCAGGGTGTAGCGAGTGGCGTTGGTACCGGCGCGCTCGGCGGTGACATAGAGCATGCGCGTGGAAAACGCACCCTTGATCCCGGTCAGCTTCTCGAACGACTGGTCGGAGATGAAGTGGGCCATGTCACGCAACTGATCGGTCGTGCCCGACACGCTGCCGGTCAACACAGGTTGCTGAGTGTTGACGTTGAGCAGTGCGTACTGCACCTGCAGACGACCACCGGCCGGCGTGATGCTGCCGACCATGACGTACTGGGCGCCCAGCGCCTGCCAGTCGCGGTAGATGACTTCGCTGGCCTGGGACGGCTGGCTGATCATGTTCTGCGGTGGAATGGGTGAGTAGTAGCCCGAGTTGCGCAGGTCGTTGCCGACGATTTCGGCAATGTTGTCAGGCAACACGCTGCCACCCTGGAAGCCGAACGGGACGACCGCGATCGGCGTCGCACGGTCGGCACCGCTGGTGACCAGAATGTTCTTTTCGTCCGCAGAGGCCATGCCGGCTGCGCAGCACAGGACGACGAGCAGTCCTCGAAGAAGGGTAATCACAAGGCAAGATCCTCAGGTGTAAATGTCATCTTGAAGGAACGATAGGGGTTGAAGTCAGCTGGTTTCAAACCCTGCATTTCCGTTAAACGGCCAATGTTCTTGACCGCAGCAACCGCCGAACTGTCGAAAGGTCCATCGCCACTGGAGCGCGAAACGCTGACGTTGGTGACGGTACCATCGGGCAACATGTTGATCTGCAATACCACAGTCATGTTCTTGCGTGCAGAAGGCGGACGTGCCCAACCTTCGGCTGCTCGCGAGCGAATGAGATCGTCGAAGTTGCCCGCGACTTCATCACCCTGCTCATCGGCGAGCGCCTGCTGGCGTTCTGGCTTGTCGGAAAGCAGATCGGCCAATGCCTGCGCCTTCTTGTCTTCCGCAGCCTTGCGTGCCGCATCCTGGGCCTTCTTCTTCGCAGCGTCGGCTGCAGCCTTCTTCTTCGCGTCCTCGGCAGCCTTTTTCTTGGCATCTTCGGCAGCAGCGGCAGCGGCAGCTTTCTTGGCGTCGTCTTCGGCTTTCTTCTTCGCGTCTTCGGCGGCCTTCTTCTTGGCGTCTTCGGCAGCCTTCTTTTTGGCTTCCTCGGCCGCCTCCTTCTTGGCCTCCTCTTGCTCGGCTTTCTTCTTGGCGATATCGGCCAACTCGCTCATCTTGGCTTCGGCAGCTTTTTCAGCCGCTTCGGCCTTGGCCGCTTCAGCCTTGGCCGCGGCCGCCTCTGCAGCTTCCGCCTTGGCGGCGGCGTCGGCTTTCTTGGCTTCGTCGGCCTTCTTCGCCGCTTCGGCCTTTTGAGCGGTTTCCTCTTTCTTTTGTTCCGCCGCCTTTATGGCTTCCTGTTCAAGCTTCTTGGTCTCCATCTGCTCGACTTCAGTCTGTCGCGCGGCAGACTTCTTCGCCTCGCCCGCCAGCTTCTGATTGGTCTGAGTGGTGGCCTGGCTCTTGGACTTGAGCTGATAGAGCGTAGCCTGCACGATGGGGCGCGCTTCGGGCAGTTCGGGCGTCATGGCGAAACTGACGAACAACATCCCGAAAATCAGCACGTGCAGGGCTACCGCCCAGACCGTGGGCCAGAAGAAGCTTTCCGAGGCTGAATGCTCTCGCTTTTGCATCACGGGGCCTCGGTAATCAAGCCAACGTTACCGACACCTGCCTGCTGCAAACCACCCATGGCGCCCATGACAGCGCCATAATCCACGGTCTTGTCACCGCGAATGAAGACCTGGGTCTTCTTCCCGTTGGCATTGCCCTGGTTGATGATCGCGGTCGCGGCCTGGGTCATCTGCGCCAGGGTCATGGCCTTGTCCTGCTGCTTTTCAGTGTCTACTTCCTTGCCGACGTTCCAGTAGTAGGTCTTGTCGGCCTTGATGGAAATGGTGAGCACCTGAGTGTTGTTGTCCTGCGGCAACGCTTCGCTGGAAACCTTGGGCAGATCGACCTTCACACCTTGGTTGATCATCGGAGCGGTGACCATGAAGATGACCAGCAGTACCAACATCACGTCGATGTAGGGCACCACGTTCATCTCGGCGACCGGCTTGCGTTTTGGGCGACGACCTCGAGTCATTGGGTTATCCCTGCTCACTCTTCGCTGGTGTGCACTTTACGGTGCAGGATGGCCTGGAACTCGTCAGCGAACGTGTAGTAACGGTTGATCAGGGTTTCGCTGCGGGCAGCAAAACGGTTGTAGGCAATAACGGCCGGAATGGCAGCGAACAGACCGATGGCCGTGGCGATCAGTGCCTCGGCAATGCCCGGTGCAACGGTCGCAAGCGTCGCCTGCTGGGCCGAAGCCAGACCGCGGAACGAGTTCATGATGCCCCATACGGTACCGAACAGACCGACGTACGGGCTGGTGGAACCGACCGTGGCCAGGAACGGCAGACCCTGCTCGAGCTTCTCTTCCTCACGGGAGATCGCGACGCGCATGGCACGGCCGACGCCTTCCATGACCGCATCGGGGTCGACGCCCTGCTGTTGGCGCAGGCGGGAAAACTCCTTGAAGCCCGCACGGAAGATCTGCTCGACGCCCGAATCCGGATCCGGATTGCTACCGGCCTGGCGATACAGCTTGGACAGGTCGATACCCGACCAGAAGCGCTCCTCGAAGCTGTCCAGAGCACGACGCCCGGCGCGCAGCATCGAGCTGCGCTGAAAGATCATGATCCACGAAGTGACCGAGGCGGCCACCAGAATCAGCATGACCAACTGCACCACGACACTGGCATTGCTGACCAAACTCCACATGGAGGTATGGTCGACGACGTTAGCTTCCACGCTTAATCTCCTGCATTGGATTGTTTGCCCAGGTCGCCCGCGTCGGCAAGGGCCGCGCGCAAGGCTGGGGGAATGGCCTGGGGTTTGAAGTTATCGGCGCGCACACAGGCCACCATGAACTGCCCTTCGCAGAGCAGCGTTGCATCCTTCACCCGCCATACCTGCTGCTTGAAACGCAGGCTGGCGCGATTCAATTCGGTTATTTCGGCGGTCACCTTCAGTTCGTCGTCCAACCGCGCTGGCGCATGGTAGCGCGCCTCTGCCGAATGGACGACGAACAGCAGGTTCTCCCCTGCCAACTGCGACTGGACGAACCCCAGCGCACGCAGGCGCTCGGTACGAGCCCGCTCCATGAATTTGAGGTAGTTGACGTAATAGACGACGCCGCCGGCATCGGTGTCTTCGTAATAGACCCGACACTGATGGGCGAACGCCTGAACCCCGTTTTGCGCGCGCATACTCTAGTGCTTACTCCTCAGGTTGCCAATCCGCCCAGGCAACTGTTTTTTCGTCGCGCGTGCAGGCAAAGCACAAGCGAAAGCTGCGTCAGCCCCTAGGACCACGCAAACCCGAATTAGATCGCTGCGCAATGGGCCTTTCATGCGTCGATTTCCTCGGCCGGGGCATCACCGGGAGGCATGTCGCCCAACCGGTTGGGAATGTTCAGGCCGAAATGCAGGTAGGCGTGGCGAGTGACGACGCGCCCGCGCGGGGTCCGCATGATGTAGCCCTGTTGAATGAGGTAGGGCTCCAGAACATCCTCGATGGTGTGCCGCTCCTCGCTGATGGCCGCCGCCAGGCTGTCGACGCCCACCGGACCGCCGTCGAATTTCTCGATCATGGTCAGCAGCAGGCGCCGGTCCTGGTGGTCGAAGCCGCGCTCATCGACGTCCAGCATGTTCAGAGCCAGGTCGGCGATGGGCTTGGTGATGTGGCCCTTGCCCCGTACCTGGGCAAAATCCCGGACCCTGCGCAACAACCGATTGGCGATTCGCGGCGTACCGCGAGCGCGCCGGGCGATCTCGAAAGCGCCTTCATCTTCGATCGCCAGCCCCAGAATGTTGCCCGAGCGGCTGACGATGGTTGCAAGGTCCGCCGTGCTGTAGAACTCCAGTCGCTGGACGATGCCGAAGCGGTCGCGCAACGGATTGGTCAGCATGCCGGCACGGGTGGTGGCACCGACCAGGGTGAACGGTGGCAGATCGAGCTTGATGGAGCGTGCCGCCGGCCCCTCGCCGATCATGATGTCGAGCTGGAAATCCTCCATGGCGGGATACAGGACTTCCTCGACGATGGGCGACAGCCGGTGGATCTCGTCGATGAACAGCACATCGTGGGGTTCCAGATTGGTCAGCAGGGCCGCCAGATCGCCCGGCCGCTCCAGCACCGGGCCCGAGGTGCTCTTGATCGACACGCCCATTTCCTGGGCAATGATGTTGGCCAGGGTCGTCTTGCCCAGCCCTGGCGGGCCGAAGATCAAGGTGTGATCCAGGGATTCGCTGCGCCCGCGTGCGGCCTGGATGAACAGCTCCATCTGCTCGCGCACGGTGGGCTGGCCGATGTACTCGGCCAGGCTGAGCGGGCGGATGGCCCGGTCCTGTACTTCTTCGCGATCGCGGCCAGTGGCGGCGATCAGGCGGTCGGCTTCGATCACTTAGATCATTCCCTTCAACGAGCGGCGGATCAATTCTTCGCTGCTCAGCCCCTTGGCGTCGATGGCTGCCACGGCGCGGCTGGCTTCCTGCGGCTTGTACCCCAGGGAGATGAGCGCGCTGACGGCATCGGCTTCGGCGCTGCTGACCGGCGCCGGGCCCTGGGGCCCACTGGGCACCAGTTCGAACATGCTCGGCGTGGTTTGCCAGGCCTTGAAGCGATCCTTGAGCTCGACCAGCAGGCGCTCGGCGGTCTTCTTGCCCACGCCGGGCACCTTGACCAGCGCCGAGGTGTCCTGCGCCTGTACGCAACGGACCAGCTCATCGACATCCAGCCCCGACATCAGTGCCAGGGCCAGTTTGGGACCGACGCCGTTCAGGCGGATCAGCTCGCGAAACAGCTCACGCTCACGCTTTTCATAGAAGCCATAGAGTAACTGAGCGTCTTCGCGCACCACCAGATGGGTGTGCAAGGTCACGGTTTCGCCGACCGGCGGCAGGCGATAGAGCGTGGTCATCGGCACTTCGAGCTCATAGCCCAGCCCGTTGACGTCGAGAATCAGGTGCGGAGGCTGCTTTTCAGCCAGGGTACCGCGCAGGCGTCCAATCACGTTTGAATCCTTTGTCGGAAGGCGCAGTCACGCCCTGCTCATGCTGGCCGGATCTTCGAATCCGTGGCCATCATTGCAGGACTTGGGTGAGCTGCAAGCAAAAAAGTTTGAAACGATGTAAGCCGCTACAGACGCAGGCGGCCACCGCGGCTGCGGGCGGTGCTCAGGCCGTGGGGCATGAGACTGGACCGGGTGTGCGCATGGGTCAGCGCGATCGCCAGGGCGTCGGAGGCGTCGATCTGGGGTTTCTGGGTCAGCTTGAGCAGGTGCATGACCATCATCTGGACCTGTTCCTTGTTGGCTGCACCGGTACCGACGATGGCCTGCTTGACCTGAGTGGCGCTGTACTCGGCAATCTCCAGCCCCTCCTCAGCCGCCGCAACGATCGCCGCGCCCCTTGCCTGACCCAGCTTCAGGGCCGAGTCGGCGTTGCGAGCCATGAACACCCGCTCGATGCCCATGGTCACGGGACCGTAGGTCTGGATCACTTCACGTACGCCGCGGAAAACGATCTGCAGACGATCGTGCAGCAGCCCCCCGCCGGTACGGATGCAGCCCGAAGCTACATACTCGCAGCCTCGTCCGGTTTCACGCACGACGCCAAACCCGGTGATGCGCGAGCCTGGGTCGATTCCAAGAATTAAAGTCATAAAGCCTGCAGTAGTGAGAAACACGGCTGACGCCTTCGCGGGTAGATGGCTCTCCGCCCGCCCCGCTCCCACAGGGGTATACCACCCTGAGGAGGTGCGGAGCATTCAGTGACGCCTTCGCGGGTAGAACCCGCTCCCACAGGAGAATGAGCGGCCTGTGGGGGGGAGCATTGGGTTACGATTTTGCGGGTAGAGCCTGATCCCACAGTATGTGCACATCGTGTGGGAGCGGGTTCTACCCGCGAAGAGGCCAGCCCTGTTGAAGCATGGCTTCGATGAAACAAACAGGCCGGTCAGCCGAGCTGTTCCATCACGGCATCGGATATTTCAGCATTGGAGTAGACGTTTTGCACGTCGTCCAGGTCTTCGAGCATGTCGATCAGCTTGAGGACCTTCTCGGCACCTTCCGCGTCCAGTTCGGCGCTGGTGGTCGGGGCCATGACGATTTCTGCCTCATCGGCCTTGAAACCTGCTGCCTGCAGCGCATTGCCCACCGCGTAGAAGCTGGCGAACGAGGTGAACACGTCCATCGAGCCATCAGCGTGGGTGACGATGTCGTCGGCATCGGCCTCCATGGCCGCTTCCATCAGGGCATCTTCATCGACGCCAGGTGCGAAGGACAATTGCCCCTTGCGCTCGAACAGGTAGGCCACCGAGCCATCGGTACCCAGGTTGCCGCCGCATTTGCTGAACGCGTGGCGCACGGCGGCGGCAGTACGGTTGCGGTTGTCGGTCATGCACTCGACCAGCACCGCGACACCACCCGGACCATAACCCTCATAGCTCAACTCGACCACGTCATCGCTACCGGCCGCTCCAGTACCCCGGGCGATCGCACGATCGATGATATCGCGGCTCATGTTGGCGCTCAGCGCCTTGTCCAGCGCCAGGCGCAGACGCGGGTTGGACCCAGGCTCGCCGCCGCCCTGACGGGCTGCGACAGTCAGCTCACGAATCCACTTGGTGAAGATCTTGCCCCTCTTGGCATCCTGGCGCTCTTTGCGGTGCTTGATGTTCGCCCACTTGGAATGACCAGCCATAACGCAACTCCGATTTTCTGTGTGTTACCCATACGACCCTGCCTCGGCAAGGTTTTCCACTGCCCAACGCAAGGGCGCATCCGAAGATGCGCCCTGTCAGCCGTCATTCAGCCTTGGGCTGTTCGCGCAGACGAATGTGCAGCTCACGCAGTGCCTTGGCATCGACGACGCCAGGTGCCTGGGTCATGACATCGGCGGCACTCTGGGTTTTCGGGAAGGCAATGACTTCACGAATCGACTGCGCACCGGTCATCAGCATGACCAGACGATCCAGGCCGAAGGCCAGGCCGCCGTGTGGTGGCGCGCCGTATTTCAGGGCATCGAGCAGGAAGCCGAACTTCTCTTCCTGTTCCGCCGCTTCGATGCCGAGCAGACGGAACACCGCCTGCTGCATGTCCTTGCGGTGGATACGGATCGAACCGCCGCCCAACTCGGTACCGTTGAGCACCATGTCGTAGGCACGCGACAGTGCTGTGGCCGGATTGGCCTCCAGCTCGGCCGGGGTGCACTTGGGAGCGGTGAACGGGTGGTGCAGCGCGCTGAAGCTGCCGTCTTCGTTCTCTTCGAACATCGGGAAGTCGACGACCCACATCGGCGCCCATTCGCAGGTCAGCAGGTTAAGATCGTTACCCAGCTTGATGCGCAGCGCGCCCAATGCCTCGCTGACGATCTTGGCCTTGTCGGCACCGAAGAACACGATGTCGCCATCGACCGCACCGACGCGATCCAGGATCACGTTGAGGTTGGCTTCCGGGATGTTCTTGACGATCGGCGACTGCAGGCCTTCGACGCCCTTGGCGCGCTCGTTGACCTTGATGTAGGCCAGCCCCTTGGCGCCGTAGATGCCGACGAACTTGGTGTAGTCGTCGATCTGCTTGCGCGGCATGCTCGCCCCGCCTGGAACGCGCAGTGCGGCCACGCGGCACTTGGCATCGTTGGCCGGACCGCTGAAGACCTTGAATTCGACGTCCTTGAGCTGGTCGGCAACATCGACCAGTTCCATCGGGTTGCGCAGGTCCGGCTTGTCCGAACCGTAGCGACGCATGGCTTCTTCGAAGGTCATGTGCGGGAACTCGCCGAATTCGACGCCCAGCACTTCCTTGAACAGCTGGCGCACCATGGTTTCGGTGAGGCCGATGATTTCCTTCTCGTCGAGGAAGCTGGTCTCGATGTCGATCTGAGTGAACTCAGGCTGACGATCGGCACGCAGGTCTTCGTCGCGGAAGCATTTGGCGATCTGGTAGTAACGGTCGAAACCGGCCACCATCAGCAATTGCTTGAACAGCTGGGGCGACTGCGGCAGGGCGAAGAAACTGCCGGGGTGGGTACGGCTCGGAACCAGGTAGTCACGTGCGCCCTCGGGTGTTGCCCGGGTCAGGATCGGCGTTTCGACATCGAGGAAGCCGTTCTCGTCGAGGTAGCGACGGATGCTGGTGGTGATGCGCGAACGCAGGCGCAGCTTCTCGGCCATCTCGGGACGGCGCAGGTCGATGAAGCGGTAGCGCAGGCGGGTTTCCTCGCCGACGTCGGAGTATTCGTTGAGCGGGAACGGCGGGGTTTCCGCTTCGTTCAGCACTTCGAGCTCGTAGCCGAGCACTTCGATGGCGCCGGACGCCATGTTCGGGTTGACCGCACCAGCCGGGCGCGCGCGGACCTTGCCGGTGACCTTGACCACGTACTCGCTGCGCACGCGATCAGCCGCGGCGAAGCTGTCGGCGCGATCGGGGTCGAAGACCACCTGGGCCATGCCTTCACGGTCCCGAATGTCGAGGAAGATCACCCCGCCATGGTCGCGACGGCGATGGACCCAGCCGCACAGGGTTATTTCCTGACCTTCCAGGGTCTCGTTCAGTTGGCCGCAATAGTGGCTGCGCATCATAGTAGTGGTTTCACTTCTCGTAATTCATGATTCGATGACGGCGTGTAGCTGGACACGCGGCACCCTGGACATCGTGCAGGAGCGGGCGGGAGCCGGACAACTCACTCGGCCTTGTCGCCACCCGCCAGATTCTTCTTGTTGCCGGTCTTGAAGTCGGTCTCGTACCAGCCGGTGCCGCTCAGGCGGAAACCCGGCATGGAAAGCATCTTCTTCAATTCCGGCGCCTGGCAGGCAGGGCAGTCGGTCAAAGGCTCGGCGCTGATCTTTTGAATGACTTCCATCTGGTGACCACAGGAAGCACATTGATAGTCGTACATCGGCATGGGTAGTGTCTCGGCAACCAAATAACCGCGGCGCGAGCGGCGCCAGGGTGAAACGCGGGATTATATCCGGTTAATCGGCGCCGCGCAGCCGTCCAAGGTAACAGACGACGTCCGATCGCGTCCCATCAGGTGAGTGACGCAGACCACGCGCACCAGCCCGCTGAAATTCTTCACGCCGCCGTGACGCAGGTGGACTTCGCGGTCGACGTAGGAAAGCAGCGCGTTCACGGTGCATTCATTGGCCAGGGCGATGCGCTCCAGGATCTCCCAGTAGATCCGCTCCAGGCGCAGGCACGTGGCGAACCCGTTCAGGCGAACCGAGCGGGAGACGGGGCGAGCCATGCCCATGTCGAAGTTTTCTGCGTAGGGATCGACGACAAGCCTGCTCGATCGGTCGAGCTGACGTGCTCGGGTGATGATGTTCCGTTCCATGGATCCGTGCCTCCTTGATGATCGCCGCCTCCAACCCTGAAGGTGTGCTGAGGGATCTATGGAAGCGTATCGAGGCGCGGTGACGACAGAGGAATAAAGAGTTGCAGGTGTGCGAAGGGCGGCGTCGTTGCGTAGGAGCGAACCGTGCTTCGACCGGCCGCAAAGCGCCCGGATCGATACGGCGGACACCCTGCAGGCGCAGGTGCCGCCGTACCGAGGAGGATCAGCCTTCGAGCAGCGAACGCAGCATCCAGGCGGTCTTCTCATGCACCTGCATGCGCTGAGTCAGCAGGTCGGCCGTCGGCTCGTCACTGACCTTGTCCAGCAGCGGGAAGATGCCACGGGCAGTACGGGTAACGGCTTCCTGGCCTTCGACCAGTTGCTGGATCATGTCCTGGGCCGAGGGCACGCCTTCTTCTTCCTTGATCGAAGACAGACGCGCATAGATCGAATACGCGCCGGGCGCCGGAAAGCCGAGGGCGCGGATCCGTTCGGCAATGGAGTCCACCGCCAGGGCCAGCTCGGTGTACTGTTCTTCGAACATCAGGTGCAGCGTACGGAAGGCCGGGCCGGTGACGTTCCAGTGGAAGTTGTGGGTCTTGAGGTAGAGCACGTAGGTGTCGGAGAGCAGACGGGACAAGCCGTCCACGATCGATTTGCGATCTTCTTCGCTGATGCCGATATCGATTGCCATGTAATGTCCTTGTAGACGATGAATATACACCCCACTGGTGGATGCCCACTTTACCAAGACCCATCGACCCGCGCAGCCTTTGCCTTGCGTGTGTTGCGCCGACTATCCGCCCGACGGCGGTGGACGGGGCTCCGGTCGATTTGAGAAGGATCCGGGTTTGCTGTTAAATAGGTCGCGTGTCGCCCGGCGATTCATCAAGCCGCGGCGCATAGGCTGATCCCTGCAGATGCCCGGCAATTCTTTTCACCCCAACGCTGTGCGTGGTGCGGTATCAGCTCTTCCTGATGCCTGATCTTAGAGTGAGCCAATCAAATGTTGAAAATCGTCCACCTCCTGACGGGCGCAGCGGCCGTGCTGCTGTCCTTCATACCGAGCCTGCGGGCCGATGTAGCGCCTTACCTGCAACAACCCGACGCAATCTATCTGGCGCTGTTCGGTCTGCTCAATCTGCTTTTGGCTCCAGTGATACCGCGCTGGAACAAAGGTCCACGTCATCTGTTGCAAAATCTGGTCAGCGTACTGCTGGTCGCTTCGGTGATCACCCAGACCCTGACATTACTGGTACCACTGCCGGCCATCGGCATACTGCCGGGTCTGCTGTGCGCACTGCTCGCGTGCCTGGCGCACCTGTCGATCAGCTTCTACCGTGCGTCACCGGCGCCCAGCGCGGTGCAGTACGACATGACCAACCGCGATACGGGCACCGTGAAGTGGTTCAACACGTCCAAGGGCTTCGGCTTCATTTCGCGTGATTCGGGCGACGACATCTTTGTGCATTTTCGTGCCATCCGCGGCGAAGGTCATCGCGTATTGGTCGAAGGCCAGCGCGTCGAGTTTTCGGTGATGAATCGTGACAAGGGGCTGCAGGCCGAAGACGTGATTGCGGCGTCGCCACGTCGCTGAATCCAGCAGGCAATAAAAAACGCGGGCACTGCCCGCGTTTTTTATTGCCTCGGAAAAAGACCTCAATAATGAGGCGGCGGCGCTTCCTGAGTGGCCGTCTCGAACTGGCCGACCATTTCTTCCTGACGCTTGAGCAAGGCTGCGAGTTGCATCTGCAGACGCTCGATGGCCCGCTGCTGCAGGATCAGTTCGTCGCTGAGCGAGGACAGGGTGTCATCCTGAAACGCCAGGCGCGTCTCCAGCTCCATCACTCGATCTTCCAGGCTCATGCCCTGCCCTCCGCGAAAACGAATTCGTCGCCCAGCAGGCTGGCCAGCTTTTCACGAACCGACGCCAGCTGCTCAGCGGTATAGGGTACGGCTGGCAACTTGCCCCAGACCGGCGCAGGCCAGGCGGCATCGGCGCGATACCGGACGATTACATGCATGTGCAACTGGCTGACTACATTGCCCAGGGTGGCAATATTGATCTTGTCAGCCTGATAGCCTTGGTGAAGCAACTTCGCCAAGGCATGGGTTTCATTCCACAGCATTTGATGGTCCGCCTCGTTCAACTGGAAGACTTCGCTGATATCGGAACGACGTGGCACCAGAATGAACCAGGGATAGTTGGCATCATTGCTGAGCAGCAGTCGACACAGTGGGAAGTCACCCATGACATGAGCGTCTTGGGCAAGTCGGGCATCCAGGCTGAACACGGGCGTTCTCCAGAAAGCGGGATGGGGGACCGGGCCGTGGCCACGAATCATCGGGCACCAAGGATACCGTGCCCGGTCGCCTTTTTTCGAGGTCATCGCGCATTCAGCTGATCAACTGCGCTACGCAAGCCCGTCAGTATGCCCGGAACGGGGCACAGTCCTGGTGCCCCTCGCCCCACGATCGCTCGCCTCGTCCGAGCTTGCGCGGCATGCCCTGTTCGGACTTCACGCGTTCCATTCAGTACTACACGTAACTACCTGACCAGCGGTATTTCTTTAGGCCAGCACCACGTTGCCAATTTCACAAGCTGGGCTAGCCTTGCGATTCAGGGCGTCACTTTTCGCACCAAAAAGATCCACCAGGGACACTGTCGGTGCACGGAAACTTCGGAATCTACCCACTCATGTCACCCTGCGGTAACGTTTGCGCGGCGAAATGGGAGGCGATCGCACTCGCGACACAGTGACTGAAAAAACCAGGACAGGGCTCGACAGGCTGGAATCCCGTGGGCTTCGCCGAGGCGAGGGAAGAAAAGTGAAAAATATGTGAACTGCTGGCACGTTTGTGCACGCTTGTTGCATTCACCATCGCAAGGTCCAGCGGGGACGTGGGAAGACGATAACCGTGGACAAAGAGTAAACCGTCGCAGGGTGTGTTCGTGCATTCGCAACTTGGCAGTGTCAACGGTTCAATCCACGGCAGTGCGTAAAGGCAAGACGGATGAAACAGCGTTAGTGCATACGCGCAAGCGAAGTGCAGTTGCAACAGCGAACTTGAAAGTATCGCCAACATGGCTGGCGTGGTATACGTTCCGCGCCGTCATAAAAAGAAAGAACTGCCTCAGATAAAAAAACAGGTGAGGCAGTGGTTACTCTTCTTAAAACCAAAGGAGCAAATCACGATGCGCGTGATGAAGTGGAGCATGATCGCACTGGCTGTAACAGCCGGCACCTCGCAGTTGGCTTTGGCGTCCGCCCAGGACGATTCCAAGGGTTTCGTGGAAGACAGCACCCTGAACCTCAAGCTGCGCGCCCTGTACATGAACCGTGACTACAAGCACGGCGCAGGCAACCCTACCCCTGGCACTGACAAGGGCTATCGCGAAGACACCGGTCTTGGCGCCCAGATGTTCTACGAGTCGGGCTTCACCCAGGGCACCATCGGTGCAGGTGTGGATGCAATGGGCTTTGGTTCGGTACGCCTGGACGGCGGTACCGGTCGCCGCAGCAACGGCCTGTTCGCAGCCGATGACGAAGGCAACCTGGAGCACAGCCAGACCAAGGGTGGCGCGGCCGTCAAGTTCCGCTTCTCCAATACCGTGCTCAAATACGGCCAACAGATCGTCGCCAGCCCGGTCTTCGCGACCGATGACGGTCGTCTGTTGCCTGAAGTCGCCACCGGCACCTCGATCACCAGCAACGAAATTCAGGACCTGACCCTGAACATCGGCCGCTTCACCTCGATGAGCGCGCAGACCGGCATGGGTCGCGACTCCCTGGGCCTGAAGTCCGCCGACATCGCTGGCGCCACCTACGCCTTCACCAAGAACTTCACCGGTACGGTTGCAGCGTCCGACGTGGAAGACTACTGGAAGCGTCAGTACGTCAACCTGAACTACACCCTGCCGATCGACGATCTGCAGTCGCTGAACTTCGACTTCAACGCCTATCGCACCAAGAGCCAGGGCGAAGACCTGGGCGGCGACGTCGACAACAAGATCTGGAGCACCGCGGTTGCCTATAGCCTGGGCGCGCACAAGTTCACCCTGGGCTACCAGCGCAGTTCCGGCGACACCGGTTACGCCTACGGCGTGGACGGCGGTGGCACCGTGTTCCTGAACAACTCCGTACAGTACTCCGACTTCGTCGGCGCCGAAGAGAAGTCGTGGCAGGTTCGCTACGACCTCAACATGGCCACCTACGGCGTACCGGGCCTGAGCTTCATGACTCGCTACATCACTGGCGACAACATCGAAGCCAGCAACGGCGAGGAAGGCAAAGAGCACGAGTGGGACTTCGAGACCAAGTACGTGGTACAGCAGGGCCCGATCAAGGACATGTCCTTCCGCCTGCGTAGCGCCATCTACCGTGCCAACAACGCCTACGACGCCGACTACGGTCCGTCGAACAACGATCTGCGTTTCATCGTCGAGTATCCGCTCAGCATCATGTAATTCCTGCGGATAGCTGCACCCTCGAAAAGCCCGGCCCTGCCGGGCTTTTCTGCGTCTGGGCTCCCGTGCTCCGCAAAGCGCGGCCCTATGCCTGTACGTCGTCCAATCACGCCCGTACAATGCCAGACCTCGATAAAATTTCGCCAAGACAACGGTCAACCATGCGCACCAGTCAATATCTGCTCGCCACACAGAAAGAAACCCCTTCCGATGCCGTCGTGATCAGCCACCAGCTGATGCTGCGTGCCGGCATGATTCGCAAGCTCGCCTCGGGCCTGTACACGTGGCTGCCGATGGGTCTTCGGGTGATGCGCAAGGTTGAGCGGATCGTGCGTGAGGAAATGGACGCCGCTGGCGCCCTCGAGGTGCTGATGCCCGGCATCCAGCCGGCCGAGCTGTGGCAGGAATCGGGTCGCTGGGAGCAGTACGGTCCCGAACTGCTGCGTCTGAAGGATCGCCATGACCGCGAATTCTGTGCAGGCCCTACCCACGAAGAAGTCATCACCGACCTGATGCGCAACGAGCTGAACAGCTACAAACAGCTGCCCATCAATCTGTACCAGATCCAGACCAAGTTCCGTGACGAGATCCGTCCGCGCTTCGGCCTGATGCGTGGTCGCGAATTCATCATGAAGGATGCCTATTCCTTCCATGCCGATCAGCCGTCGCTGCAGGTCACCTACGACCGCATGCACCAGGCCTACAGCAACATCTTCACCCGCCTGGGCCTGAAATTCCGTGCAGTGGAGGCTGACAACGGCTCCATCGGTGGCGCTGGCTCCCACGAGTTCCACGTGCTGGCAGAGTCCGGCGAAGACGACATCGTGTTCAGCGATACGTCCGACTACGCGGCCAACATCGAGAAGGCCGAAGCGATTCCACGCGAGACCGAGCGTGGCGCCGCGCAGGAAGAACTGCGCCTGGTCGACACGCCTAATGCCAAGACCATTGCGCAACTGGTGGAAAACTTCGGCCTGCCGATCGAGAAAACCGTCAAGACGCTAGTGGTCCACGCCGCCGAAGAAGGCAAGTTGATTGCCTTGATCATCCGTGGCGATCATGAGCTGAACGAGATCAAGGCGGCCAATCAACCTCAGGTCGCCAGCCCGCTGGTCATGGCCAGCGAAGCCGAACTGCGTGAGGCCATCGGTGCCGGCGCAGGCTCCCTGGGTCCGTTGAACCTGCCCCTGCCGTGCATCATCGATCGTTCCGTCGCCTTCATGAGCGATTTCGGCGTAGGTGCCAACATCGACGACAAGCATTACTTCGGCGTCAACTGGGAACGCGACCTGCCGCTGCCTGAGGTGGCCGATCTGCGCAACGTCGTGGACGGCGACGCCAGCCCGGATGGCCAGGGCACCCTGACCATCAAGCGTGGTATCGAGGTGGGTCATATCTTCCAGCTGGGCACCAAGTACAGCGAAGCGATGAAGTGCCAGGTGCTGGGCGAGAACGGCAAGCCGGTGACTCTGGCCATGGGCTGCTACGGCATTGGCGTGTCGCGCGTGGTCGCGGCGGCCATCGAGCAGAACAACGACGCCGGGGGCATCATCTGGAGCGACACCCTGGCGCCCTTCCAGGTGGCCCTGGTGCCGCTGCGCTACGAAACCGAGCAGGTCCGCGAGGCCACCGATCGGTTGTACGCGCAACTGACCGAAGCGGGCTTCGAAGTGCTGCTGGACGACCGCGACAAGAAGACCAGCCCCGGCATCAAGTTCGCCGACATGGAGCTGATCGGCATTCCTCACCGGATCGTCATCAGCGACCGCGGCCTCGCCGAAGGCAACCTGGAATACAAGAGCCGTACCGAGGACGCAGCCCAGGCTTTGCCTGTCGACGAAGTCCTGTCTTTCATCCAGGCTCGCGTGCGCCGCTGACAGACTCGAGAAACCATGTTCAAGCGAACTACCATGGCCCTCGGTGGTGCTGCCCTGTGCAGCACCCTGCTGGTCAGTGGCTGCGCCAACCAGATGTCGCAGCGCAACGAACACGAGGAGCGGATCGAGCGCAAGCTGCTCGAACACAGCCTGCAGATCGACCTCGGCAAGCCCGAGGTTCTGCAGACGCCGCAACGCCGCGTACGCATTCGCGAACTCAAGGATTTCGAAGTCACGGCGTTCGAGACCACCCGTCACTACGATCGCTACACCCCCTACCAACCCTGGCGCGAGGTCTACGAGATTCCGCTGGGCGCGGTTGCCGTCGTGGCAGGCGTGGGCGCCAATGTGGTGAACGTGGCGACATTCGGCAGTCTGCCCGATAGCGTCACCAAGGACTGGGTCAGCTATGGGTTCGCCGGTCTCAATCCGTTCATGAACGTGCAATCCAACGGCCGCGCCGAGCAGAACCTGGCCAGCATCGACGAGGTGCAGACCGACAAGCGCGTGGAGCACAACAGCACGCCATGGAGCGAGCGGCCCGTTCAGGTCGGCACCGGTCGCAAGACCTTCGACCTGGAGACCGATGCCAACGGCGTGTTGCGCATCAACCTGCTGGACAGCCCATTCGCGGAACAGGATCTCACCCGTGTCACGCGCTTGCAGCTGAGCGTGGTGGACGAGGATAGCCAGACCCGCGCCAGCGCCCTGCTGCCGGTCAGCCCGGATCTGCGCGGCAAGCTTGCCGAAGCGCACAGGCTGATTTTCGATGACCTGGAAGGCGACGAGGTGGGTCAGTGGGTGTTTCGGGTCAAGCGACTGGCTGAACTGGGTCTGGAAGATGAAGCCAGTGAGCTGGAACAGAGCCTGATCGAATTGACCCGCAACGACCCTGAATTGCAGCAGGATTTCCTCAAGTCGCTGCGCAAGGAAACCGGGCGACTGGTTGCCGATCCTGGGACCTGAGCCCGCCGATCAGCGCTCGCTGAACAGTTCCAGCTGCTCGTGAGCGCCACGCAGGTCCAGCAGACGCACGCCGATGCCCAACAGCCGCACCGGCTTGCCACCCCGGGCGAAGGCCTGACCCAATAGATGCTGGTAGCTTTCCAGGTCCCTGCCCGCCCCCGCCTGCTCCAGGGTGGTCTGGGTGAAATCGTGGAACTTCACTTTGACGAACGGCTTGCCGGGGCGGTAGCTGCTGTCGATCCGCCCGATGCGTTCGGCCAGGGTCTGCATCAGCTCCGGAAGCTTTCCCAGGCAGCTGGCCAGATCGGGCAGGTCGGCCTCGTAAGTGTTTTCCACGCTGATGGACTGCCGCCGGCTATCGTTCTGCACCACGCGATCGTCGATGCCGCGAGCCAGGCTGTAGAGGCGCTCGCCGAAGCTGCCGAATTCGCGCACCAGCGCCAGTTTGCTCCACTCACGCAGCTCCAGGCAGCTGTCGATACCCAGGCGCGCCAGCTTGTCCGCAGTGACCTTGCCCACGCCGTGCAGCTTGGTGACCGGCAGGGCCGCGACGAAATCCTCGACCTGGGGCGGGGTGATGACGAACAGCCCGTCCGGCTTGCGCCAGTCGCTGGCAATCTTGGCCAGAAATTTGTTCGGCGCCACCCCTGCCGAAACGGTGATGTGCAGACGCTTGGACACCTTGCGCCGGATGTCCTGAGCGATACGCGTGGCGCTGCCGGAAAAATGCGGGCAGTCGGAGACGTCGAGGTAGGCCTCATCCAGCGACAGCGGCTCGATCAGGTCGGTGTACTCGCGAAAGATGCCCTGAATCTCCCGCGATGCCTCCTTATAGGCATCCATGCGGGGCTTGACGATGGTCAGGTCAGGACAGAGTTTGACCGCATGACGTGAACTCATGGCCGAGCGCACGCCATAGGCGCGCGCCTCGTAGTTGCAGGTGGCGATCACGCCGCGACGCTCCGCGGAGCCGCCGACGGCCAGAGGCTTGCCGGCCAGCCGCGGGTCGTCACGCATTTCGATGGCGGCGTAGAAGCAGTCACAGTCGACATGGATGATCTTGCGCTGCGTCATGGTCTGGGCGAGGTACCGGGCGGGTAATGGATCGTACACATACCACGGTATTATCCCACTCGCAGCGGTAAGCGCCATCACCAAAGCCTGACGGCGTTGTCTCGGCTCATCGGAAAAACATCGGGAATACCGCTGAAAGCCCCGGCCAGCCTGACTCTTCAGGCCATTGGCAAAGCTAAGCAATTGATGGAAAAGAGTTTTCTTGAAATCAGGGTTTGACAAGCGCGCGCTGCGCTGTAGAATAGCCCACACAGACGCGGGATGGAGCAGTCTGGTAGCTCGTCGGGCTCATAACCCGAAGGTCGTCGGTTCAAATCCGGCTCCCGCAACCAAACAACGAAGAAGGCCACTTGAAAAAGTGGCCTTTTTTGTTGCCTGCGTTTTGCCCCACCGCTGATTATCAAATCAGGTCGTCAGGCCGATCCACATCGCGGTAGATGCCCAGGTCATCGCACGCCACACGATGCAGGTGTTCTTCGGCAAACAGCCGTCGTGCACCTTGATCGCCACGCAACACCAGCAGCTGTTCGCGGAAAGCGCGGCCAAAACCCACCGGGTGCCCCTGCCCTTGGGGGCCATGGGCGATGCTGATGCGCTCCGGCGCCATGGACCGGTATACCTTGGCGAAGGTGCCAGCAGTCACGAACGGCATGTCGCCCAGGCACACCAACCAGCCATCGGCGTTGGCACTGGCTTCGACGCCGGTGCGCAGGCTGTCGCCCATGCCTGCGGAGTCGAGCAGCACCACTTCGCAGCCGTAAGCCTGGGCGACCTCTATCACTTGTGTCTTGTGCGTACGGGTGACCAGCACACGACGCTCGACTGCCTCGCCGAGATTGCGCAGCACCTGCTCGATGACGCTGCGCTCGATGCCATCCAACCCTCGACACCGAGCGAGCAGTTTGTCGCTACCCTGCCCTGCCGCTTCCTGAAAACGCCGGCCCTCTCCCGCAGCGAGGATCAGGGCGCAAGGTGCAATGATGGCTGACATGTCGTTGAGCTCCGGTGATCACGTGGCGCGCTGCAGATGGAATGGCTTCGCGATCAATACAGGTTGGGTTCCATTTCCAGCGCTACGCCAAAGCGCGACTGGATATCGTCCTGGATCCGCTGAGCCAGCGCATACAGCTGCTTGCCCGAGGCGCCGCCGTAGTTGACCAGCACCAGCGACTGCAAACGGTGCACGCCAGCGTCGCCGTCGCGATAGCCTTTCCAGCCTGCGCGCTCGATCAACCAGCCGGCCGCCAGCTTGAAGAGCCCATCGGCCTGGGGATAGGCCACTGCATCAGGGTGCTCGCGGCGAATGGCGTCCAGCACCGGCGCGGTCACTACCGGATTCTTGAAGAAGCTGCCGGCGTTGCCCAGCTCGGCAGGATCGGGAAGCTTCTCTCGACGAATGCTGCAGATGGCGGCACTGACGTCCTTGGGCGTGGGGTGCTGGATACCCTGGTCGGCCAATCGTTGACGCACAGGGCCGTAGTCCAGATGCACCGGCGCCGAACGCGACAGCTTGAAACGCACACGCAGGATCACCCAGCGTCCGGGCTGGCGCTTGAACACGCTGTCGCGATAGCCGAAGGCGCAGTCGGCGACACTGAAGTCGCGGAACTGCAGCGTGCCCCGGTCCAGCGCGGTCAGGCCGGCGAACACGTCCTTGATCTCGACACCATAGGCACCGATGTTCTGCATCGGTGCCGCGCCCACGGTGCCGGGGATCAGGCTGAGGTTTTCCAGCCCCGCCAGACCCAGCTCGAGCGTCTGCAACACGAAAGGATGCCACGGCTCCCCGGCTTCGGCTTCCAGCAACACCTGATCGCCATTTTCTTCGAGCACACGGACGCCACGGTTGTCCATGCGCACCACCAGCAGCTCGCTCAGGTCGGTGGTCAGCAGCAGGTTGCTGCCGCCACCGATGACCAGCACGCGCAGATTTCTCGCCGCCGCCCACGCCAGTGCCTGCTCCAGTTCGCCATCGCTGTGCACGGAGACGAAGAACGCGGCTCGAACGTCGATGCCGAACGTGTTGTAGGGCTTGAGTGACTGGTTGGCACGGATGTCCAGGCTCATGACGCCAGCAGGCGCCGCACGCGCTCAAGATCTTCGGCAGTGTCGACTCCGGCGGGTGGCGCCTGCACGGCGTCGGCGACATGGATGCGCACACCGTGCCAGAGCGCACGCAGCTGCTCCAGACGCTCGGTGCTTTCCAGCCAGCAAGGGCCCCACTGCACGAAATCCTGCAGGAAGCCGGCACGGTAGGCATAGATGCCGATGTGACGACGATAGGGCACCTGAGCCGGCAGGACGTCGCGATCGTTGGCGAAATCATCGCGAGCCCAGGGCAGCGGTGCGCGGCTGAAGGTCAGCGCCAGACCGTTCAGGTCCGTGACGACCTTGACCACGTTGGGGTTGAACAGTGCCTCCACGTCTGCGATCGGCTCGGCCAAGGTCGCCATGGCGGCCTCGCGACTGGCGGCGAGATTGGCCGCCACCTGGTCGATCACCACCGGCGGAATCAACGGCTCGTCACCCTGCACATTGACCACGATCGCGTCGGCATCCAGGCCCAGCGCCTGGCAGACCTCGGCCAGGCGGTCGGTGCCCGATTCGTGGTCGGGGCGAGTCATCACCACTTCGGCGCCGAAGGCACGGCAGGCGGACTCGATGCGGCCATCGTCGGTGGCGACCACCACCCGTGCAGCCGAACTCTTGCAGGCCTGTTCCCAGACATGCTGGATCATCGGCTTGCCGGCGATCATCTGCAGCGGCTTGCCCGGCAGGCGTGTCGACTGGTAGCGGGCGGGGATCACGACAGTGAAGGCCGTGCTCATTTATCCAGGCGCTCGTCGTCGGTGAGGGTGCGGGCTTCGGTTTCCAGCATCACCGGAATGCCGTCGCGAATGGGATACGCCAGGCCTGCGCCCTTGCTGATCAGTTCGGTCTTGTCGGCGCTGAGCTTTAGCGGACCCTTGGTGATCGGGCAGGCGAGAATGTCGAGCAGTTTGGTGTCCATGGAAAATCCTTCAAGGCAAGGGAATCAGGGCATAAGGCCGGTCAGGCGCTGGTCGAGCCAACCGATGAAGCGTGGCGAGGGCTGGGCGTCGACGGCCAGGTACCACCAATCCGCGGCGGCGAACTCGCGGCACTTCACGGCATCCTTCTCGGTCATGACCACCGGCAGCGGCGGCTCGAAACTCAGGGCCTGAGGCGTGAACCGGGCATGGTCGGCGAAAGGGTGCGCGACAGGCTGCCAGTGTAGCGCCTGCAGGGTGTCGAAGAAACGTTGCGGATTGCCGATCCCGGCCACGGCGTGCAGCGCCTGTCCAGGGGGGAAATGGCTCAAGGGTCGGCGTTCGCCGCTGCGCACGTTGATCAGCGCCTGCGCTTGCAGGGTCAGGCCGTAGCCTTGCGGGGAATCGTCGGCGGCACCGTTGCACAGCACGGCATCCACCGTCTGCAGGCGTTCGGCGGGTTCGCGCAACGGGCCTGCAGGCAGGCAGCGGCCGTTGCCCAGTCCGCGCGCGGCGTCGATCAGCACCAGTTCGATGTCACGAGCCAGGCGGTAATGCTGCAGGCCATCGTCACTGAGGACGAGGTCCACGGGTTCGGCGTCGAGCAGCGCACGCACGGCGCGGCCCCGATCGGGGTCGATCACCAGCGGTACGCCACTGCGCTGCACGATCAGCAGCGGTTCATCGCCCGCCTGGGCTGCGTCCTGATCGGCGCTGACCCGCCACGGCAGGCTCGGCGGCTGGGCGCCGTAGCCACGACTGACCACGCCGACGCGCAGGCCGCGCGCGCGGCAGTGCTCGATCAGCCAGAGAATCATCGGTGTCTTGCCGGTGCCACCAACGGTAATGTTGCCAACCACCAGCACCGGTACCGGTGCCCGGTAGATCTCGCCCTGCCCGGCCTCGAAGCGCCGCCGCTTGCGCAGCACGACGTGGCGATACAGGCATTCCAGCGGACGCAACAGCCACAGCGCACGATGGCCGGTGTACCAGGCGGCGGACAAGCGGTCGGCGAAGCTCATCAGGGATTCGCCTGCGCCTCGACGGTGATCATGCTGATCTGGCTGAAGCCCAGCTTGCCGGCAGCATCCATGGCGCTGATCACCGCCTGATGGGGCGTCTTGCCATCGGCACTGATCGACAGGGGCAACGTGCTGTCACCCGCCGATGCGGTGCGCAGGGCCTCGATCAGGGTCGGCAGATCGCTCTTGGGCAGCAGCTGGTTGTTGACCGCGTAGACGCCCTCGGCGCTGATGGCGATGTCGATGCGCTTGAGGTCGCTGGCCTGCTCCGGCGCGCCATTCACCGCTTCGGGAAGCTCGACACGCAACTGGGTCTCGCGGGTGAACGTGGTGGTGATCACGAAGAACAGCAGCAGCACGAAGACGACGTCTATCAGCGAGATCAGGTTGAGCTCGATGTTCTCCCGACTGCGACGACGAAACTTCACGCTTTTTCCTCGGCCAGGTCGACCTCGCGATCACCCTGCACGACTTCCACCAGCTTGATGGCTTCCTGTTCCATGCCCACTACCAGCTCGTCGATGCGGCGCTGCAGCAGGCGATGGAAGAACAGCGCCGGGATCGCGACGATCAGGCCGGACGCGGTGGTGACCAGTGCCTTGGAGATACCGCCAGCCATGACGCTGGGGTTACCGCTCACGGCGCCGCCGGTGAACGAGCCGAAGATCTCGATCATGCCGATCACCGTGCCGAGCAGGCCGAGCAGTGGAGCCATCGCGGCGATGGTGCCCAGGGTGCTGATATAGCGTTCCAGCTCGTGGATGACGCGGCTGGCGGCCTCCTCGATGCTTTCCTTCATGATTTCGCGACCATGACGCGAGTTGGCCAGGCCAGCGGCGAGAATTTCACCGAGGGGCGAGTCGGCGCGCAGCTCCTTGAGTTTTTCCTTGCTCAGCTGCTTGTCTTTCTTCCAGCGCCAGACCTGGCCGACCAGGTGGGCGGGCGAGACGCGGCTGGCACGCAAGGTCCACAAGCGCTCGGCGATGATGGCCAGCGCGACGATGGAGCTCACTATGATTGGCAACATCATCCAGCCGCCAGACTTAACCAATTCCCACACAGGTGCGATCCCCTCGAAAAAGTTCGCCACTCTACCATAGGGGTGCGGCGGGTCGAAGTGCGCGATGACCGCTGGAAAGCTCATGGCGTAATGGCCGCGTCACGCCAGAAACGTCGCTGGTCGCGCTGCCGCTGCACGGGAGCATAGGTCCCCAGCTGGATGCGCAATGCGCCCGCCTCGGCCGTATCGTGCGGGGTGATGCCCAATGCCTGGTAACGCGCCAGCACGTCAGCGTGAGGATGACCAAAGGTGTTGTCGTGGCCACGCGATATCAGCGCAGCGTGAGGCTGCACCGCTTCCAGGAACGGCTTGCTCGATGAGGTCTTGCTGCCATGATGCGGCGCCTGCAACCAATGCGCCTGAGGCGGCAGGCCACTGGCGAGCAGTGCCCTTTCGGCCGACGCGTCGATGTCGCCGCCGAGCAACAGCCGCTCGCCATTGGCTTCGACCCAGAGCACGCAGGAAGCAGGATTGCCGGGCACCGCCGACGGCCAGCGCCACAGCACGAACCTGACCCCATCCCATTCCCAACTACGACCGGGCTTGCAGGGCTGCGCCTGCCACGCAGCCGGCAGCGCTTCGGGTTCGCCGGCCAATGTCTGGGTGACTGGCAGGCGTCGCCGCACGGAGCCTGCACCGCCGGAGTGATCGAGGTGGGCATGACTGATGATCATCGCATCCAGGCGCCGTACGCCCAGCACGACCAGGCTGGGCACGACGACACTGGCGCCGGCATCGACTTCGCCCAGCCCAGGACCGGTGTCATAGAGCACTTGGTGATGGGCGGTGCGCACCAGCACCGCCAGGCCCTGGCCAACATCCAGGACCCAGATATCGGCCTGGCCCACGGGCGGCGCCTGACGCGGGCCGAACAGCAGCAGCCCGAGCATCGGCACGCCCAGCCAGCGCAACGGCACGCCCGCTGGCAGCAACAGCAGCAGGATGCCGATCGCAAGCACCAGCCACACTTCTGGCGACACGCCGGGCGGCAGCCAGGGAGGACTCCATTCGGCGGTCCAGGTCAGCCAGTGAAACAGGCCGCACAATGCGCCCCCGGCCAACCACAACAGGCTTTCGCCGATCCAGGGCACCGGTAGCAGCACAGCCCCGGCCATGGCCACCGGCAGTACCACAAGGCTGATCCAGGGTACGGCGAGCAGATTGACCAGCGGCCCGCTGACACTGACCGGCAGGGCCAGAGCCACCATCACCGGCAGCAGACCGACAGCCACGCAGCACTGCGCACGCGTCCAGGCCTGCCACCAGCGCCAACCGCCCAGGCGTCCGGAAAACGTCAGCAGCAAAACGGCCACCGCACTGAACGACAGCCAGAAGCCGGGCTGCAGGCTCACCAGTGGGTCGACCAGCAACACCAGGGTGAACGCCAGCAGCAGCGGCCACCAGACGCCCAAGTGGCGAAAGCGCAGCCGCCACATCAGCACCAGGCCGATCATGATGCAGGCTCGACGTACCGGCACCTGGAAGCCGGCCAGCAATCCGTACGACAACGCGGCGGCGAACGCCAAGGCACAGGCGCAACGCAACCACGGCCACCCCGCCGGCCACAGGCCGACTTTGGCCAACAGCGCGACCAGGCCATACACCAGCCCCGCCAGCAGGCCGACATGCTGGCCGGAAATGACCAGCAGGTGCACGGTACCGGTCGCCTGCAACACCTCCCATTGCTGGCGCGACACACCAGAGCCGTCGCCCAGCAGCAACGCGGCCAAGGTACCGCCCTGTTGCTGACTGTCGACCGCCAGCAGCCGCTGGCGCAGCCCGTCGCGCCAGGCCAGGCGGGCTGCACGCACCCGCTCGCCGGCCTTGACGCTGCCCGTGGCGCCGAACCCCTTGGCCAGGGCCCAGGCCTGGGCGTCGAAACCGCCGGGATTGACCAACGCCCGCGGGCGTTTGAGTTTCACCGCCAGGCGCCAGCGTTCGCCGCTGGCCACCGGCGGCCCGCCGTACCAGGCCAGACGCAGCCGTGACGGCAACTGCGCGCGGCGCGACCAGGCATCCGTCAGTTCGAAGCGCACGGTGTTGCCGCTCACCGCCGGCAAGCCGTCCACTTCGCCTTCGAGCCACAGGGTCTGCCCGTCGAGCGCCGGCGCCAGCTGATCGTTCGTCGCCCAGTGGGCATGCAGGCACGCCCAGCACAGCCCAAGCAGAAACAGCCCGCAGTGCCAGCGGCGCAACATCAGCAATAGCGATGCAACCGCCGCCATCCCCATCAACCAGCCCAGCGACGGCAAGGCCGGCAGCCCGCGCAGACATACCATCCCGGTCGCCAGCGCCAACATCGCCGTGCGCATACCTTCCTCCCTGGAAAAACCGCCGGCCAAGGCTAAGGGGAATCGGAGCGCGGCGCGCCTTATCAAATGTCACAAAGTCTGAGCTCCGACGCCGGGGAACTTGTGCATACTGCCGGACACATCCAGACAGATATGTGCGAGACCGCTATGCCGCGTCGCCTGTTCAAGCGCTACATGCCGGACCCAGAGACGATCCGCGAACACAAGTCGCTGCGATTTCTGGGTCGCCTCCTGCATGACGCCAACCTCTGGCACCTGAACCGTCATTCGGTGGCCCGGGCCATGGCGGTCGGGTTGTTCGCCGCGTTCATGCCGATTCCCTTGCAGATGCTTCTGGCTGCGGCGCTGGCGATCGTGGTGCGTGGCAACATGCCGATCGCGGTCAGCCTGGTGTGGCTGACCAACCCGATCACCATGCCGCCGGTGTTCTATTGCACATACAAGGTGGGATCGTGGCTGCTGGGCCAGCCGCCACGGCAACTGCCCGATTCCTACAGCTGGGACTGGGTCATGAGCCAGATGTCCACGCTGTGGCAACCGTTCCTGCTCGGTTCGGTGGTGACGGGCGTGGTCCTGGGTGCCCTGGCCTACCTGCTGACCATGCTGTACTGGCGCTGGTGGGTGAGCCGCCAGTGGCGCCGACGCAAGCAACGGCGCTAGCGCTGCCCTGGCTGGCAGGGAAATCGGCACCCGCGCATCGCGGGGTGATTTCGGTGTATCGTGCGGTCGGTCAGGACGAGTGGTCGCGTTAAAAGTTCAGCGGTTTGGCAACTTGCCACCAGTGCGCTTGTCCTAGCCTCGAACGTCAACACAGCATTCTCCTCTAGGGACTCCGTCATGCTCCGATCATTGCGCTTCGCTGCCCTGCTTGGCGGCCTCATCATGAGTGCGTCCGCGTTGGCGAAGGATATCGACCCCGCCACCTATGGCTATCCGCTCACCAACCCGTTCGAGGCCACCATCGCGTCGACGCCGCCGGAGTTGCGCCCCAAGCTGCCTCTGGACGAAGACATCGATCAGGCCGACTACAGCCTGAATCTGCGCCCGGAGCGCGAGTTCATCCTGCCGGACAATTTCTGGGCGGTGAAGAAACTGCGTTATCGCCTGGCCCAGCAGGACCACGCCGCACCGCTGATCTTTCTCATCGCCGGTACTGGCGCGCCCTATAGCAGCTCGCTCAACGAATACCTGAAGAAGCTGTATTACCAGGCCGGCTACCACGTGGTTCAGCTGTCCTCGCCGACCAGCTTCGATTTCATCAGCGCTGCCTCGCGCTTCGCCACGCCGGGCGTGACCCGCGAAGATGCCGAAGACCTGTATCGAGTCATGCAGGGCGTGCGTGCGCAGCATCCGAAGCTGCCCATCACCGAGTTCTACCTCACCGGCTACAGCCTTGGTGCGCTGGACGCGGCATTCGTCAGCCAACTGGATGAAACGCGCCGCAGTTTCAATTTCAAGAAAGTGCTGCTGCTCAACCCTCCGGTCAATCTGTACACGTCGATCACCAACCTCGACAAACTGGTGCAGACCCAGGTCAAGGGCATCAACAACAGCACTACGTTCTATGAACTGGTCCTGAACAAGCTGACGCGCTACTTCCAGCAGAAGGGCTACATCGACCTCAACGATGCCCTGCTCTACGATTTCCAGCAGTCCAAGCAGCACCTGTCCAATGAACAGATGGCCATGCTGATCGGCACCTCGTTCCGCTTTTCGGCCGCCGACATTGCCTTCACGTCCGACCTGATCAACCGCCGCGGGCTGATCACGCCGCCCAAGTATCCGATCAGTGAAGGCACCAGCCTCACGCCGTTCCTGCGCCGGGCGCTGCAGTGCGACTTCGACTGCTACCTGACCGAGCAGGTGATTCCGATGTGGCGCGCACGTACCGATGGCGGCAGCCTGCTGCAGCTGGTGGATCAGGTGAGCCTGTATGGCATCAAGGACTACCTGCAGAACAGCCCCAAGATCAGCGTCATGCACAATGCCGACGACGTGATCCTGGGCCCTGGCGACCTGGGCTTCCTGCGCAAGACCTTTGGCGATCGCCTGACCGTTTACCCTTATGGCGGCCATTGCGGCAACCTCAATTACCGCGTCAACAGCGACGCTATGCTGGAGTTCTTCCGTGGCTAGAAAATTCCTGTTGATGGCAACGCTGCTCTGCGCAGGCCTTGCCCAGGCCGACGACAGCACCGTACAGAAGGTCGACAGCGACGGCTTCAAGCAACCGTTGCAGGTTCTCAAATTCAACCCGGGCCTGGATCAGCGCGAGTTCGAGCGCTCCACCCTCACTGCGTTGAACGTGTACGACCCGCTGGAAAACCTGAACCGACGCCTCTACCACTTCAACTACCGCTTCGACGAGTGGGTGTTCCTGCCGGTGGTGAATGGCTACACCTATATCACGCCGTCGTTCCTGCGCACGGGCGTGAGCAACTTCTTCAGCAACCTGGGGGAAGTGCCGAGCCTGGTCAACAGCCTGCTGCAGTTCAAGGGCAAGCGTGCTCTGGATACGTCCGGACGGTTGCTGGTGAACACCACGCTGGGTGTGGCGGGACTGTGGGATCCGGCGACCTGGTTCGGCCTGCAGAAACAGTCCGAGGATTTCGGCCAGACCCTGGGCTTCTACGGTGTACCGAACGGTGCCTACCTGGTGCTGCCGATTCTGGGTCCGTCCAACCTGCGTGACACCACTGGCCTGGTGTTCGACTTTGCCGTCGAAAACCAGATCAACTTCCTCAATGTGGCTGAGGTGAGCAGCAACCATCCGGAGCTGTGGGCACTGCGTGCCGTGGACCGACGCTACAGCAACAGCTTTCGCTACGGCCAGATGAACTCGCCGTTCGAGTACGAGAAGGTGCGCTACGTGTATACCGAAGCGCGCAAGCTGCAGATCGCCGAGTAGGTGCATCTGCGACGGGCCTCTTCGCGGGTAGAACCTGCTCCCACAGGAACCGCGCGAAGAGACCGTCAGGGCTGGTTCATCGGCGCTTGTCGTAGAGTTTGGGGGCACCGGCCGGTCGTGACTTGAAGCGCCGGTGGGCCCACAGGTACTGCTCAGGGCATTCGGTCACGGCCTGCTCCACCCATTGGTTGATGCGCAACGCATCGGCCGCTTCGCTCTCGCCGGGGAACCCTTCCAGCGGCGGATGCAGAACCAGGCGATAGCCACTGCCATCTTCCAGCCGTCGTTGCGTGAACGGGATGACCCGTGCCTTGCCCAGACGGGCGAAGTGGGTGGTCGCCGTCACCGTCGCTGCTTCGATACCGAACAACGGTACGAAAATACTCTGCTTGGCGCCGTAGTCCTGATCGGGTGCATACCAGATCGCGCGACCCTTGCGCAGCAGCTTGATCATGCCGCGCACGTCCTCGCGCTCCACTGCCAGCGAATCGAGATTGTGCCGCTCGCGGCCCTGGCGCTGCACGAAGTCGAACAACGCATTGCGATGCTCGCGGTACATGCCGTCGATGGTGTGACGCTGGCCCAGCAGCGCCGCGCCGATCTCCAGGGTGGTGAAATGCAGCGCCATCAGAATCGCCCCCTCGCCGTCACGCTGGGCCGCTTGCAGGTGTTCGAGCCCCTCGATGTGCGCGAGCTTGGCCAGGCGTGCCTTTGGCCACCACCAACTCATGGCCATTTCGAAGAAGGCGATGCCGGTCGAGGCGAAGTTTTCCTTGAGCAGGCGTTTTCTTTCGACGGGCGGCATCTGCGGGAAGCACAGCTCCAGGTTGCGCGCCGCCACGCGGCGACGTTCGCTGGCCACGCGGTACATGCCCAGACCCAGCCAGCGCCCCAGGCGCAGCAAGGCGCCATAGGGCAGTTGCACGACCAGCCACAACCCGCCCAGCCCCAGCCACAGGGGCCAGAAGCGCGGATGAAGAAAATATCGGCGAAAGCGCGGGCGTTCCATTGACGATTCCGTACAGGCAACAAGGCCGCGCATTCTACATGGGTTGACCTTCCATCGCTGCGTCGCGGCTTGCAGGGGAAGGTGGTTCTCGCTATAAGTCTCGGCACTTTTTTAGTTACAAGGCGCGTTTTGCCGACCATGAGCCAGACCGATCAGCTAGACCAGGAACCTGTGTTCCAACTCAAGGGCAGCATGCTCGCCATCACCGTGCTTGAGTTGGCGCAGAACAACCTTGCCGCCCTGGACCGCCAATTGGCCGCCAAGGTGGCTCAGGCACCGAACTTCTTCAGCAACACGCCACTGGTGCTGGCGCTGGACAAGCTGCCCGCCAACCAGGGCAGCATCGATCTGCCCGGCTTGATGCGCATCTGCCGTCATCATGGCCTGCGGACCCTGGCAGTGCGCGCCAGCCGTATCGAGGACATCGCCGCGGCGATCGCCATCGACCTGCCCGTGCTGCCGCCTTCGGGGGCGCGCGAACGACCCCTGGAAGTCGAGGAAAAAAAGCCGGAAAAGCCGCCCGAGCCCTTGATCCAGCCCACCCGCGTGATTACCACGCCGATCCGCGGCGGCCAGCAGATCTATGCCCAGGGCTGCGATCTGGTGGTGATCAGTTCGGTCAGTTCGGGTGCGGAACTTCTCGCCGATGGCAACATCCATGTCTACGGCCCGATGCGCGGACGCGCCCTGGCCGGCATCAAGGGCGACCGCAAGGCGCGCATCTTCTGTCAGCAACTGGGCGCCGAGCTGCTGTCCATCGCCGGACAATACAAGGTCTCCGAAGACCTGCGCCGTGACCCCTTGTGGGGTTCACCCGTGCAAGTCAGCTTATCCGGGGATGTGTTGAACATCACCCGTCTTTAACGGATACTGCCGCCATTTTAAGCGCAACTTTCAAATAGCGCGGTTGTCGAGCGGTACCGCTTCCAGTACCGCCGGCTCATGCAGTCCGCCGATGTTTTGAAGTCATGTTTTTTCGGGGATTAACCGTCCCTTTTTCAGTAGAGGTGATACACCTTGGCCAAGATTCTCGTGGTTACATCCGGCAAGGGTGGTGTGGGCAAGACCACCACCAGCGCCGCCATCGGCACCGGCCTCGCATTGCGCGGCCACAAAACCGTCATCATCGACTTCGACGTCGGCCTGCGTAACCTTGACCTGATCATGGGCTGCGAACGCCGCGTGGTGTACGACTTCGTCAACGTCGTGAACGGCGAAGCGACCTTGCAGCAGGCCCTGATCAAGGACAAGCGCGTCGAGAACCTCTTCATCCTGGCTGCCAGCCAGACGCGCGACAAGGACGCCCTGACCAAGGAAGGCGTCGAGAAGATCATCAACGAGCTGTCCAAGACCCACGACTACATTCTGTGCGACTCCCCGGCGGGCATCGAGAAAGGCGCTCACCTAGCCATGTACTTCGCCGACGAGGCGATCGTGGTGACCAACCCGGAAGTCTCCTCGGTGCGAGATTCGGACCGCATGCTAGGCTTGCTGGCGAGCAAATCGCGCCGCGCCGAACAAGGCGAGGATCCGATCAAGGAACACCTGCTGATCACCCGCTACAGCCCATCGCGCGTCGAGAAGGGCGAAATGCTGGGCGTAGTGGACGTCGAGGAAATTCTCTCGGTCAGCTTGCTGGGCGTGATTCCCGAATCCGAAGCTGTGCTGAAGGCTTCGAACTCGGGTACACCAGTGATTTTCGACGACCAGAGCGATGCCGGCCAGGCGTACAGCGATGCCGTCGACCGTCTACTGGGCAAGCAAAAAGAACTTCGCTTCGTTGACGTCGTGAAGAAAGGCTTCTTCGAGCGCCTGTTTGGAGGTCGGTAATGAATATTTTTGACTTCTTTCGCGATCGCAAGAAAGGCAGCACCGCGTCGGTTGCGAAAGAGCGTCTACAGATCATCGTGGCGCATGAACGCGGCCAACGCACGACCCCTGACTACTTGCCCGCCCTGCAGAAAGAGCTGGTGGAAGTGATTCGCAAGTATGTGAACATCGAGAGCGACCAGGTACAGGTTGCGCTCGAGAATCAGGGTAGCTGCTCGATTCTGGAATTGAACATTACCTTGCCTGACCGCTGAGCCTCGCGCTCGGCTCCACGGCGGCCCGGCGGCCCTTTGTTGAAAAGGGTCGACGCGCCGCCGTTGGCGTTTCTGAGAGATAGACTTTCATGCCGTTGTCGAACATTCGCATCATTCACCAGGACGCCGCCGTGCTGGTCATCGACAAGCCGACCCTGTTGCTGTCGGTGCCGGGGCGCGCCGAAGACAACAAGGACTGCCTGATCACCCGCCTGCAGGAGAACGGGTTTCCCGAGGCGCGCATCGTGCATCGCCTGGATTGGGAAACCAGCGGGATCATTCTGCTGGCCCGGGATGCCGACAGCCATCGCGAGCTGTCCCGTCAGTTTCACGATCGCGAAACGGAAAAGGCCTACACCGCACTGGCCTGGGGGCAACCGGCGCTGGACAGCGGCAGTGTCGACCTGCCGCTGCGCTACGACCCGCCGACCAAGCCACGGCATGTGGTGGATCACGAACATGGCAAGCATGCGCTGACCTTCTGGAAGGTAGTGGAGCGCTGCGGGGAATGGTGTCGCGTCGAGCTGACGCCAATCACCGGGCGTTCGCACCAGTTGCGCGTGCACATGTTGTCGATCGGCCATCCGTTGCTGGGCGACCGGCTGTATGCCCATCCCCAGGCGTTGGAGGCCCATGAGCGGCTTTGTCTGCATGCGAGCATGCTGGCGTTCACCCATCCGGTGACGGGTGAGCGGATGAAGTTCGAGTGTGCTGCGCCGTTTTGAATGGTGGTGGGGGCATCACGGGCACGTCGGATACACCGCGGTGGGGCCTTCGCGGGCAGAGGGCTCGCCGCCCGCCCCGATCCCACAAATACCTCGGTGGGGTCTTCGCGGGCAGGGGCTCGCCGCCATGGATTGGGCAGCCCTATCCGTGGGCAATCGGGTAAACTGACGGCATTGCTGTCTGGAGTTTTCTATGCGCGAAGCTTTGAACCAGGGCCTGATCGATTTCCTCAAGGCCTCCCCTACCCCATTCCATGCCACTGCCACTATGGCACGACGCCTCGAGGCCGCCGGTTTTCAGCGGCTGGACGAGCGTGACAGCTGGAACACGGTGCCCGGCGGGCGCTACTACGTCACCCGCAACGATTCCTCGATCATCGCCGTCAAGCTGGGCAAGCACTCACCGCTGCTCAACGGGCTGCGCATGGTCGGCGCTCACACCGACAGCCCCTGCCTGCGCGTGAAGCCGCAACCCGAGTTGCAGCGCCAGGGCTTTTTCCAACTGGGTGTCGAGGTGTATGGCGGTGCCCTGCTCGCACCCTGGTTCGACCGCGATCTGTCGCTGGCCGGTCGGGTCACCTTCCGCCGCGACGGCAAGGTCGAGAGCCAGCTGATCGATTTTCGCCTGCCGATCGCCGTGATACCCAACCTGGCCATCCACCTCAACCGCGAGGCCAATCAGGGCTGGGCGATCAATGCCCAGACCGAACTGCCGCCCGTGCTGGCTCAAGTGGCCGGGGACGAGCGCGTGGATTTCCGCGCGCTGCTGACCGAACAGCTGGCTCGCGAACACGGGCTGAACGCCGACGTGGTGCTCGACTACGAGCTCAGTTTCTACGACACGCAGAGTGCTGCGGTTATCGGCCTGAACGGCGACTTCATCGCCGGCGCACGGCTCGACAACCTGCTGTCCTGCTATGCGGGCCTGCAGGCCCTGCTCGATACGCAAGGCGACGAGAGCTGCGTGCTGGTGTGTACCGACCATGAAGAGATCGGTTCCAGCTCGGCCTGTGGCGCTGATGGGCCGATGCTCGAACAGGTGCTGCAGCGCCTGATCCCTGAAGGCGACGAATACGTGCGCAGCATCCAGCGTTCGCTGCTGGTGTCGGCGGACAACGCTCATGGCGTGCACCCCAACTATGCCGAGAAGCACGATGCCAATCACGGACCCAAGCTCAACGCCGGGCCGGTGATCAAGGTCAACAGCAACCAGCGCTACGCGACCAACAGCGAGACGGCCGGGTTCTTCCGGCACCTGTGCATGGCGGTGGAAGTGCCGGTGCAGAGCTTCGTGGTGCGCAGCGACATGGGTTGCGGTTCGACGATCGGCCCGATCACCGCCAGTCACCTGGGGGTGAGGACCGTCGACATCGGCCTGCCGACCTTCGCCATGCATTCGATTCGCGAGCTGGCCGGCAGCCATGACCTGGCGCACCTGGTCAAAGTGCTGGGTGCCTTCTACGCCAGCAACGAGCTGCCGTAGTCACGCCCCTGCCGCGGCGTGGCCGACCCGAACACCCGTACGCGGGCAGAGGTCGTTCTCCGTCCGCGCAGGGCGCACCACCCAGACACCGATCTACAGGTGATTCCACTGATGGTCCTTTTCCTGCGCCTGGCGCTTGCCATTCTGCTTTTGCTGCCCGTTACCGCCCAGGCAGTCGGCCTGCCCGGCCTGCTGGGGGGCAGTTCGGAGAAACCCGCCGAACAACCCGCCCAGCCGCTGGGCCAGTCTTTGGATCAGGTGATCCAGACCCTGGAAAACGACCAGCAACGTACCAAGCTGTTGAGCGACCTGAAAAAGCTGCGGGACAGTACCCGGCAGGCCCAACCGGCTGCCGAGCAAGGCGTGCTGGGCATGATCGGCAGCGCCCTGGCCCACGTCGACCAGCAGTTTTCCGGGGACAACAGCCCATTCCAGCGCTGGGGTGAGGAAGTCGCCCTGGCCCACGATGAATTGCTGGCGCTGGCCCTGCCCATGGCGGAATGGCCGCCGATCATCGGCGCCTTCCTGTTGATCATGCTGGTGTGGAGCCTGCTCGCCTACAGCTTGATCTGGATCGGCCATCGCGTGCGCCTGCGCTTCGGCCTGTCGGAAGAACTGCCACAGCATCCACGCACCCTCGACCTGCTGCGCTTTGCCTTGCGCAAGCTGGGGCCGTGGCTGGTGGCGCTGGTCATTACCGTGTACGTGGGCTACGCGTTGCCTTCGTCGCTGGGCAAGAGCCTGGCCATGGTCATGGCCTACGCGCTGGTGGTGGGCACACTGTTTTCCGCGATCTGCGTGATCGCGTTTTCCCTGCTGGACGGTCCGCATCGGCACCGGGCCCTGAACATCCTGCGGCACCGGGCCTTTCGGCCGCTGTGGCTGATCGGCAGTTTTGCGGCCTTCGGCGAGGCGCTCAGCGACCCGCGCATGGTCGCCGCGCTCGGTCAGCACCTGGCCCACAGCGCAGCGACCCTGGCCAACGTTCTGGCCGCCCTGTCGACCGGCCTGTTCATCCTGCGCTTCCGCCGGCCCATCGCCCACCTGATCCGCAACCAGCCCTTGTCGCGGCGGCTGACGCGTCGGGCGTTGAGCGACACCATCGAGATTCTCGGCAGCTTCTGGTACCTGCCGGCCCTGGTGCTGGTAGGCATCTCGCTGTTCGCCACGTTCTTCTCGGCCGGCGACACCAGCACGGCGCTGCGCCAGTCGCTGATGTGCGCAGTGCTGTTGATCCTGTGCATGGTCATCAATGGCCTGATCCGGCGCCATGCCCTGCGCCCGCCCAAGGGCCCTCGGCGCCATGCCTTGTATTCGGAGCGCCTGAGTCACTTCGCCTACACCCTGATGCACCTGCTGATCTGGGTGGTGTTCATCGACCTGGGCCTGCGTGTGTGGGGCATGTCGCTGATCGGTTTCACCGAGGGCGATGGTCACGAGATCTCGGTGCGCCTGGCCAGCCTGGTGGGCACCCTGATCTTCGCCTGGCTGGTGTGGATTCTGGCCGACACCGGCATCCATCACGCCCTCACCCGTTCGCGCAAGGGCATGGCCAACGCGCGCGCGCAGACCATGATGCCGCTGATCCGCAACGTGCTGTTCGTGACCATTTTCATCATTGCCGCGATCATCGCCCTGGCCAACATGGGCATGAACGTGACGCCGCTGCTGGCGGGTGCGGGCGTGATCGGTCTGGCCATTGGTTTCGGTGCGCAGTCGCTGGTGGCGGACCTGATCACCGGGTTGTTCATCATCATCGAGGACTCGCTGGCCATCGATGACTACGTGGATGTGGGCGGCCACCTGGGCACCGTCGAGGGCCTGACCATCCGTACGGTTCGCCTGCGTGACATCGACGGTATCGTGCACACCATCCCCTTCAGCGAAATCAAGAGCATCAAGAACTACTCGCGGGAATTCGGCTACGCCATCTTTCGTGTGGCGGTGCCCTACAGCATGGGGATCGACGACGCCATCAAGATGATGCGCGAAGTGGGCCAGAAGATGCGCAGCGATCCGTTGCATCGGCGCGATATCTGGTCTCCGCTGGAGTTTCAGGGGGTGGAAAGCTTCGAGTCGGGCACGGCGATCCTGCGAGCACGGTTCAAGACCGGGCCGATCAAGCAGTGGGAAGTGTCACGGGCCTTCAACCTGGCGCTCAAGCGCCAGCTGGATGAGGCCGGGCTGGACCTGGCGACACCGCGCCTGAGCGTGCAGGTGGTCACGGCGGGGGCGGTTGGCGAGAAATAGCGGGGTAGCCTTCGCGGGCAGAGCCCGCTCCCACAAAAAGCAATCCAGCCCGCAGCGATCAGTGTGGGAGCGGGGCAGGCGGCTGAGACCTCTGCCCGCGAAAGGGGCGCTGCGGTGTTACAGGTTCACCACATTGGCGATCCGCACCGGGGCGTTCTCGTCGATGCGCAGGTTGTGGAAATCGAACAGGTCGCGGTCGGCCAGCTGCGACGGCATCACGTTCTGCAGGCTGCGGAAGATGCTGTCGGTGCGGCCGGGCGTCCTGCGCTCCCAATCCAGCAGCATGTCCTTGACCACCTGGCGCTGCAGGTTCTCCTGGGAGCCGCACAGGTTGCACGGGATGATCGGAAAGCCCTTGAAGTCCGAGTACGCCTGGATGTCTTTCTCATGGCAGTAGGCCAACGGACGAATGACCACATTGCGCCCGTCGTCGGCGCGCAGCTTGGGTGGCATGGCCTTGAGCGAGCCGTTGAAGAACATGTTGAGGAAGAATGTCTCGACGATATCGTCGCGATGGTGCCCCAGGGCCATCTTGGTCGCGCCGATCTGGTCGGCGAAGGTGTACAGCGTGCCGCGGCGCAGGCGCGAGCACAGCGAGCAGGTGGTCTTGCCTTCCGGGATCAGCTCCTTGACCACCGAATAGGTGTCTTTCTCGACGATGTGGTATTCGACGCCCAGCTGTTCCAGGTAGGCCGGCAGCACATGCTCGGGGAAGCCCGGCTGCTTCTGGTCCATGTTCACCGCCACGATGCTGAACTGGATGGGCGCGACCTTCTGCAGGTGCAGCAGCACATCGAGCAGGGTGTAGCTGTCCTTGCCGCCCGAGAGGCAGACCATGACCTTGTCGCCGTTCTCGATCATGTTGTAGTCGGCGACGGCTTCACCGGCCAGCCGACGAAGGCGTTTCTGCAGCTTGTTCTGGTTGACTGAAAGAGTGCCCATGGCGACAGGATCCCGCGATGTGTGTGACAAAGGCCGGGCATTTTACGCACTTTGACGCGTGCCGTGTACCGTCTGCGAAGCATGAGGGCCGCGCGGGACCGACGGGTGGCTCGGCACCGCGCGGAGGTTGCGGCATAATCGCTGCACCTGGAGTGTGTCGAAGAATGTCCGAGCAACTCAATCAACGCGTCGAAGCCTGTTTTCGCCAGGCCGAGCTGTTTTTCAAGCGCCCTTTCCGGCGCCCGGTGGTCAGCACCCAGCTGCGCGGGCAGAAGGCGGGAGTGGCGCACCTGCACGAAAACCTGCTGCGCTTCAATCCGCAGCTCTACCGCGAGAATGCCGAAGACTTCCTCAAGCAGACCGTGCCCCACGAGGTCGCGCATCTGGTGGCGCACCAGCTGTTCGGCGATCGCATCGCGCCTCACGGCGAGGAATGGCAGCTGATCATGCGCGGTGTCTACGAACTGACCCCGCACCGTTGCCACAGCTACGCCGTGAAACGTCGCCAGGTCATTCGCTATCTGTACAAATGCCCCTGCCCCAAGAGCGAGTTCGCCTTTTCGGCGCAACGCCATGGCCTGGTCGGCAGAGGTCGTCGCTACCTGTGCCGGCGCTGCCGCCAGACCCTGGTGTTCAGCGGCGAAACGCGCATGCAATGATCGCCATTCCCTTGCACGACTAGGCTGGGCAGAATGCGCACATGAATACAGCCCTCCCCGCTTGCCTGAGCGATCTGCGTCAACACTGGCCCCTGCCCGAGGACGTGCCCGGCGCACGCTTGTTCAGCAGCCGTTTCGACCACGACGCACTGACCGCCGAAGACTTCGCGCAGTGCGGCATTGCTCCGCCTGCGTCGATTCAGCGTTCTGTGGCCAAGCGTCAGGCCGAGTACCTGGCAGGACGGGTCTGCGCACGTGGCGCCCTACTGGCGCTGACCGGCGAGGCGCAGGTACCGGCCATTGGCGCCGACCGCGCCCCGGTCTGGCCTGAGCAAATCGTCGGGTCGATCACCCACGGCGGTGGTCGGGCAGCGGCCGTGGTCGCCCATCGGGATCACTGCCAGGGGCTGGGTCTGGATATCGAAAGCCTGCTGCCAGCGGCGCGCGCCGAACGGCTGTGCTCGGAAATCCTCACCCCGACCGAAATGACGCGGATGGATCCGGCCCAGGTGGATACCGTTGTCACCCTGACCTTCTCGCTCAAGGAAAGCCTGTTCAAGGCGTTGTACCCGTTGGTCGGGCAGCGCTTCTATTTCGAGCATGCCGAAGTGCTGCAGTGGTCGGCCGAAGGGCATGCGCGGTTGCGCCTGTTGACCGACCTGTCACCAGAGTTTGGCGACGGATTCGAAATCGACGGGCAGTTTGCCTGGTTCGACGGACACCTGTTGAGCCTGGTAGCGGTCCGTTGAGGCCAGCCCGACCGCAGCGTATCCGGCCTCCTGCGGCCTTGCTCGTCGCGCTGGCCCTGTGGGTCAGCCTGACCGGCGCTAGCGGTCCCGACAGCCCGCGCCTGCTGGACCAGACGCTGGATAGCCAGAGCGCCCGGCAATCCATCGTGCGCATCGTCGCCTCCCCTCCGTCAGCGAATACGCCCTATCAAAGCGCCCGCGACTTTCTACAGGCTCAGGGGCTGTCCAACCACACGACGAGGACCTGGGCCGCACTGGACACCCTGCCTGCAGCAGGAAACAGCCTGATACTGCTGGACCGGCAAACCCCGCTGTCCACCCAGCAGGTCGACCGACTGTTGGGCTGGGTAGAGCGCGGCGGACGTCTGCTGACGGTGGCCGACGCCCTGTGGGACGAGGCCGGCGCCACCAGTGGCGATGCCCTGCTCGATCGCCTGCAGATCCGTGTTCAGTTGAGCGCGCAGCTGCCGCAGCTTCCCCCTGCTCCGGACGATGAGTACCCGAGTCTGACCAAGCTCTATCTGGAAGACGAAGAAGCACCGGCGTATTTCAGCTTCGATACGCAACGCCATCTGGATGACCCGACCGGCAAGGTTCAGGCATGGGCCAACAGCAATGGCGCCACGCACTTGATGCAGATGACCTATGGCGACGGTCTCATCACCCTGGTCAGCGATGCGCAACTGTGGAAGCGCGAGCAGATCCAGCGCTACGACAATGCCTGGCTGCTGTGGTACCTGAATCAGGCCAGTGAGGTGACCTGGCTGTTCGAACCGGCGGCCGAGCAGCCTGGACGATACGTGCCGTGGGCGCTGGTCGTGCTGCTGCTGGCCGCCGGGTCGGGGCTGTGGTGGATCAGGACGCGGCGACGTCCATACCAGGGCTCGAACGTGCTGGACCGACATGAGCTGCGCCTGCTGCGTGAGCACGGACGGCAATGCCTGCGCGAGCAGGGTCCGCAGGGGTTTCTCGGCACTCTGCGACGAGATGTGCTGCAACGCGCGTGTCTGCACCATCCAGGCTTCGACAAGCTCGCCGTTGCAGAAAAGTGGCAGGTGCTGGCGCAACTGTCGCAGCATTCGACCCGCAGTATCGGCGCCGCGTTGATGCCGACAGACCGCCGACGCCTGTCCAGTCGAGCATTCACCCGCGCGGTGGCGCAACTGCAAAGCCTGCGGGACAGCCTGGGACCGATGTCTGCCGGGGCGCGGGTCAACCGTCCTTCGAGTGCGGCCGCAAGGCAGGCCAGCCAAGCGGTGCTGGTGCTGCTCGACTGCGGCGCCTGGGCCGGCCACCGCGAAACCGACCTCAAGCATGCGACGCACGCTTGCCTGCAGGTGAGCGAAGCAGCGCTGGCTGATGGGTACGCCGTAGGCCTGCAGGTGTCCTCCTGCGAGCCGCCGGTGAGCCTGATGCCGCAGCGCGGCGCCGAGCATGTGCAGCACATGGTCAAGGCACTTGCGCATCTGCAACCCACTTCACCGACCGCTAACTTAGCGGCAAACCTGGAAGCCCTCCTCGCCGATGACCAGGCGTGGGCGCTGGTGGTCATGGTGGCAGGCTTTCAAGGTGATGACGAACCGCCCACGGTCGCTGCGCTGAGCACAATCGCCGCACGCCACCCGGTCTTGTTGCTCAGCTTGCGCGACGAGCCCCTCGAGCGCCTGGGTCAGCAGCCAGTCAGGACCCGGCCCGATGCCCTGCTCTATTGCGGGGTGATGCAGCGCCTGCTCTGGCGTCAGGGGCTGCACGATCGGCTGGCCGCCGCAGGCGTCACTGTCGTGGACGCCTGGCCGGGAGAAATCGCCACCGAAGCGCTGCTGCGCTATCGAAGCCTGCACCAGCCGCGGGTCTGAGCCCAGGGTCCCTGCTCAGGACGAAGTACCTTGAGGATGGAACGTGAAATAGTGGCGCAATGCGTCCACCAGCTTGAGAAACTCCGTCGGCGCCGGGCCCTGCAATTCGAAGCCTGAATCGTAGTGCCCAGGGGTCGCGTCTTCCTTGCACCACAGGCAGTGCGCCGACAGGTCGATCAGCTTGGGCTCGCCCTCGACCGAGGGAATCTTCACCTGCAGTTCGAACACCGGACCGACCAGCAGCGGCAACTCGCTGATCAGCATCAGGCCGACGTCCGAAATATTGCCCATATAGCCCATGGCACGACCGGTGTAGCGGTTGTAGACCTTCAGGTAGTACGGCAACTGGTGCCGTTCGATCCGACGTTCGGTGTACATGATGGGTCTGCTGTAGATATCGGGCATAAGTGTCGCGTTCGTCCTCTGTCGTTTCACAGGTTCACCCGTTCAGGTGTCCCAGGCGTTTTCCAGATCTTTTCAGGGTACAGGAAATTCACCTCAGAATGCCGCCGGACGTGGCTGTGCAGGCACACTGGGACGCACGTGGCCAAGCTGATCCAGGGTTTGCAGACGCGCCTGGGCGCGGTAGGCGTATTCGCTGGAGGGGTAGCGATTGATGATGTACTGATAGGTCTGTGCCGCATCGACGTAGAGCTTCTGGCGCTCCAGGCACTGGCCTCGCAGCATCGAGACTTCCGGTTGCACGTACGGCCGCGAACGGCTCTTGCGGTCGACCTGGGACAGCTCCAGCACGACCTTCTCGCAGTTGCCGTCGTCGTAGGCGCGGTAGGCGCTGTTCAGGTGCTGGTCCATCGACCAGCGGGTGCAGCCTGACACGGCAATGGCCAGGGCAATCAATACAAGCGCGCGCATGGGACTCTCCTGCCGCAGGGGGTATCAGGCTTTATCGACCTGTTGCCGGGAATCTTCAATACCCGGGCGTCCGATGCCGGCGCGCGCCAATCTTCTGCGTCCAAATCCTCTGCATCGAGTGCAGAGGAACGATGACGCCAGCGCAATTGAGGAGTAGCCTTTGCCAGCGCTTCAATAAAGGAGTCAGTGCATGACCGTTCGCCGTACCAAAATCGTTGCCACCCTGGGCCCCGCCTCCAACTCGCCGGAAGTGATCGAACAACTGATCAAGGCCGGCCTGGATGTCGCTCGCCTGAACTTTTCCCACGGTACACCGGATGAGCACAAGGCTCGCGCCCGTCTGATCCGCGAGATCGCTGCACGGCTGGGGCGTCACGTCGCCCTGCTGGGCGATCTGCAAGGTCCGAAGATCCGCATCGCCAAGTTCGCCAACAAACGCATCGAACTGAAGGTCGGCGATCGCTTCACCTTCTCCACTAGCCATCCGCTCACCGAAGGCAACCAGGACGTCGTGGGTATCGACTACCCTGATCTGGTCAAGGATTGCGGCGTCGGCGACGAGCTGTTGCTCGACGACGGCCGTGTGGTCATGCGCGTGGAAACCGCCACCGCCGACTCGCTGCATTGCTCGGTGCTGATCGGCGGCCCGCTGTCCGACCACAAGGGCATCAACCGTCGCGGTGGCGGCCTGACCGCCCCGGCCCTGACCGAGAAAGACAAGGCCGACATCAAGCTGGCCGCGGAAATGGACCTGGACTACCTGGCCGTGTCCTTCCCGCGCGATGCGTCGGACATGGAATACGCGCGCCAGCTGCGTGACGAGTCGGGCGGTACCGCCTGGCTGGTAGCCAAGATCGAACGCGCCGAAGCGGTGGCCGACGACGAGACCCTGGACGGCCTGATCCGCGCCAGTGACGCCGTCATGGTTGCGCGTGGCGACCTGGGGGTTGAAATCGGCGACGCCGAGCTGATCGGTATCCAGAAGAAGATCATCCAGCACGCGCGCCGCAACAACAAGGCGGTGATCGTGGCGACCCAGATGATGGAGTCGATGATCCAGAACCCGATGCCGACCCGCGCCGAAGTGTCCGACGTGGCCAACGCCGTGCTCGACTACACCGACGCCGTGATGCTTTCGGCCGAAAGTGCTGCCGGTTCCTATCCGATCGAAGCCGTGCAAGCCATGGCACGCATCATCGTCGGCGCGGAAAAGCATCCGACCAGCAAGAAGTCCAGCCATCGTCTGTACACTCAGTTCGAGCGCTGCGACGAAAGCATCGCGCTGGCCGCCATGTACACGGCGAACCATTTCCCGGGCGTGAAGGCGATCATCGCCTTGACCGAAACCGGGTACACCTCGCTGATCATGTCGCGCCTGCGCTCGTCGGTACCGATCTTCGCCTTCTCGCCTCAGCGTGCCACCCAGGCCCGCGCCGCGATGTTCCGCGGGGTCTACCCGGTCGACTTCGATCCGGCCGTGTTGCCGCCGAGCGAAGTGAGCAAGGCCGCGATCGACAAGCTGCTGGAGATGGGCATCGTGCAGCAAGGCGACTGGGTCATCCTGACCAAGGGCGACAGCTACGCCACGACCGGTGGCACGAACGGGATGAAGATCCTGCACGTGGGTGATCCGCTGGTCGACTGATCGGTGATCGCTGAAACACCAAAGGCCCCGGCGTGAATACGCCGGGGCCTTTCATTTTCAGGTGCATGGAGCTGTTCGTCACTCAGGGCTGCCCATACCAGCGTTTGATCACGGGGGCCTGATCGGCTTTGTTGCGACCGAGTGTAAAAATGGCGCCGCTGGCGGACTCGGCAACCAGATCGAAAGGCTCCGCTGTCGGGTCTTCGACGATACCCTCTCGCCCGAACCGATCATCCTTGGCACCATTTGCAGTGGCGCGACTGAGCATTCCCAAACCGCGCAACCCACCCGCCACGGTCGAAAGATCCTGCGCGGCAGCTATCGAAAGGTCGTTACCTTTGAAATCGCCGCGCGTCAGCGCTACACCGGACTCTCCATACGTCGAGTCGAGCTGACCATCGCTGGTGAGTTTGAACCGGAGCAACTGGCTGGACTCCGGGTCGATATGCTCCAGCTCCCCAACGCACACGATGCCTGCGCCCATAGCCGGCGCCATGGCATGGATTCGCGACTTGAGTTTGGGGCTTAGATCCAGACTGTAGAATCCATCCGTGCCGAACGCTGTATCCAAGTTACCGTTGGCCGTGTAACGAGCCACCAGCCCGATATAAGGTGGCGTTGCCGTGTGACCCGCCACCAGTATGTGACCACTGGGCTGTACATGAACGGCACTGATCAGCCTGTTCTGATTCCCCCAGACGAACTGCCGGAAACCCTGATTGCCGAATGAGCTATCCAACTGCCCGTCAGCCCTGACCGCCACCACATAGGCGGGATCAAGATAGCTTTCATGCAAGGAATTGATGCCTAGCAGCAGACGCCCGCCCGTTGCCCGTTGCGCTGTGCGCACGACAAACCGCGACGTTGCAACCTGGTTGCCGGAACGAAAGGCGGGCAGGGAAAATATCAGCCGACCGCCGTCGCCGAAGCTCGGATCCGGTAAACCCTGCGCCGTGAGCTTGACGACGAATCCCTTGGTTTCCAACGGTGAGGCGATTGTGTAAGCGCCCAGTACATAAAAGACTTTGGCATCCTCATCGCAGAACAGCGAGCCCACGTCATAGCCGTAGGATGTTTGCGCGTCGAACCGATACCGCGTTGCACCGTGCGTACCGAACGATTCGTCCGGATCGCCGTCAGCGGTATATCGCGCAATCCAGAAACCATCTCTGTATCCATCGAGAACCACGGTCAGCGAACCATCGCGCAATGCTGCAAGTGCTGCCGGCCGAGCACCTTTACCGTTTTCGGCAGCCTGCCCCAGATCAGCCGTCCCGTTCTCGCCGAAACGCGTATCCAGATCACCGGCGGCATGGATCGACACTGTTGAAGTATTACCCATCACGAGCACTCCTTGAGAAAGCCAGTGGTTGTAGAGCCCTGAACGTTCACCGATACCAACAATCACTTCTTCCAGAACGACAACGGCACATTGATTCTGGACTTACGGGTCGATGAGCGCCGATACAATTCAATGCATAAGCGCACGGGCGCTTGACCGAGTCGCTGAATCAGCAAACTTCCATAAACTCGGCACTCGTCAAAATATATAGGCAGTACTCGACAACATTCAATCATTGTAAATAACCTTTCAAGACACGCTAACTTGAAAGTTATAGTTCACGTTTATTCAGAAATGAGCGCACCGCAACGCGCTGCCGTTTTATTCACGGTCATATACATTGACCACGACGACCGATATATTATTTGCACGTAAAGATCGCCTGGCGGCAAACGCCGCTGAGGAATATCAGGCACGTCGAGGTGTTCTTATCGGAAGATGACCGCTGTTGCACAAATAAGCAGTCGGCGGTCAGCCGCGACCAACGAATACGTCGCTGTACAGCTGGCTTCTGGGCAGGCCGGCCAGGAACAGCCGTCGGGAGAATTCTTCCACGCTGATCGGTGATCCGCACACCAACGCGATGGTCTGGCGCGAGGAAAGTCGCAACGGCGGTGGTTCGCCGGCAGGGAACTGTTCGACCAGCAGGTTGGGATGAGCCTGGGCAAGCGACCGCAAGGGTTCATCCAGATAGTGCTCATCGGCCATGTGCAGCACGCGGATCGGGCCATGATGCCCCTGCCGCAATGCCTCGCGCAGCACACCCCACAAAGGTGCCAGACCGGTACCGGCGGCGAACAGCCACAGTGGCCGGGACTGCCATTCGGGATCGTAATGCAGGGCGCCGCCACGGACTTCGCCCACCTGCACGACATCGCCTACCTTGAACTGACGAGCCTGGTCGATGAAGGCCCCGGAACGTCGACAGCCCAGATGAAACTCCAGAAACTCGTCGGCCTGGGCGAGGCTGGCGATGGAATAAGGCCGCGCGACCCGCACACCTTCGGCTGTGGTGGTCCAGAGCACCATGTGCTGCCCGGCGTGATAGCGCAGCGGGCGTTCCGCCAGCAAGCGCAGGCGCAGCACGTTGGCCGACAGCCAGTCACAGCCGATCACTCGCGCAGCCGTACCGTCACCCTGGGGGTCGAACACCGCCACCCGCAAGTCCTCGACGACCTGGCACTGGCAGGCCAGGCGCCAGCCCTGCTCGCGCTTGTCGACACTCAAGGCATCGGGCTTGCGGTCCTGTGGCTCGCCGGCAAGGCAGCGCACCAGGCAAGCGTGGCAACTGCCCGCGCGACAACTGAAAGGTACCTGCAGGCCAGCCTGGTTGAGCGCATCGAGCAGGTTGCTGCCCGCCGCGACGGTCCAGCGCTGCCGGCCTGTCTCCAGTTCAGGCATCGGCCATGTCCCAGGCTGCCGCGCAGCGGTTGCGCCCCTCGCGCTTGGCCCGATACAAAGCCTGGTCGGCACGCTGCAGTGCGTCATCCAGATCGTCGCCCGGCACCAGCAGGGTCATGCCCACCGACAGGCTCAGGTTGGCCGCGCCCAGGCCTTGCGGGTCGGCGTCGGCAAACGCGCGCCGTAGCCGCTCGCAGCTGCGTACCAGGTGATCCCCATCGACTTCCGGCATCAGCAGCACGAACTCTTCGCCGCCATAGCGCGCCAGTACATCGGTATCGCGCAGGCAGTCCTGGGTCACGGCGGCAAAGGCTTGCAGCACCTGATCACCGGCTGCATGGCCGTGGATGTCGTTGATGCGTTTGAAGTGGTCGAGGTCGATGAGTGCAAGGCCGTGCTCGACACCCGGCTTGAGCGTGGCCAGTTCGCGCGACGCCAGGCGCAGGAAATGCCGACGATTGAACAAGCCCGTGAGCTCATCGGTGGCGACCAGGTCTTCGAGCTGGCGCATCATGCCGCGCAGGGTCTCCTGATGCGCCTGCAACGCGTAACGACGCTGGCGCATGCGCTGGCGCGAGCTCTGCACGTAGCTGGCGTACATGCATAACCACAGCAGCACCACCAGCATGGCGCAGATCTGCAGCGTGGCCAGCCCCGGGTCAGGCAGGGCCATGCGGTAAGCCTCGCACAGGTTGACCCCGACGAAGGCGACGAACACCACCAGCGCACAGCGCACGAACGCCAGGCGCGGCAGGTGAAACACGCCGAACAGCAGGATCAACACGTACACCACCATGAAGGTGCCGCGCGCCACTTCCAGGTTACCGATCAGCCAGGTGTGCCAGGCCACGGCCAGCAGCACCTGAAACTCGGTGAGGCTGGGGTCGCTGAAGCGTTGGTTGGTCCCGCTGCGAAAGACCCAGTACAGCACGCCCTGGCTGGCGACGACCAGGCCGGTCGAACCCACCGCCGTCACCAGCGACACGCTGCAATACTGCGTCAGGATCGCCACCCACACGAGCACGAGCACCAACCCATAGGTGCAGGCAGCCAGCGAGAAACGCTTGATCAGTAATTGTTGAAGGGCGGACTCGGTCACTCGCAGACTCGCTGTGTGAATGGGAATCCATCCCCTGAATGCACCGTAACAGTGCAAAGGTGTGATGCCATAATAATGGCCAAGGGGTGAAATAACTATTCAATTTTGGATGGCGCGACGAAGTCTACCGGGTATCGGACCAACGGTGTATCCGCCTCAACGCCACGCCATTCAATCGATCCAGCGTGTCAGCTCGGTCCAGCCGCGCTATACTGCCGCGCCTTTTTCGCGCCAACCTGCTACACGTTGACGCACCTCGAAAGCCGTGCGCCAGGCTAGACCTGACCCGCTTTCTTAACGAATGTTCCCCACCAAGAGGAGCGCGCCCCATGACCGTGATCAAACAAGACGACCTGATTCAGAGCGTCGCCGACGCCCTGCAATTCATTTCCTATTACCACCCCGTGGACTTCATCCAGGCCATGCACCAGGCCTACCTGCGTGAAGAGTCCCCGGCGGCGCGCGACTCCATCGCCCAGATCCTGATCAACTCGCGCATGTGCGCCACCGGCCACCGGCCGATCTGCCAGGACACCGGCATCGTCACCGTGTTCGTGCGCGTGGGCATGGATGTGCGCTGGGACGGCGCCACCATGGGCCTGGACGACATGATCAACGAGGGCGTTCGTCGCGCCTACAACCTGCCGGAAAACGTCCTGCGTGCCTCCATCCTGGCCGACCCGGCGGGTGCTCGCAAGAACACCAAGGACAACACTCCGGCGGTGATCCACTACTCCATCGTGCCCGGCAACACCGTGGAAGTGGACGTCGCGGCCAAGGGTGGCGGCTCCGAGAACAAGTCGAAGATGGCCATGCTCAACCCGTCCGATTCGATCGTCGACTGGGTCCTGAAGACCGTACCGACCATGGGCGCCGGCTGGTGCCCGCCCGGCATGCTCGGCATCGGTATCGGCGGCACGGCTGAGAAGGCTGCGGTAATGGCCAAGGAAGTGCTGATGGAGTCCATCGACATCCACGAGCTCAAGGCCCGCGGCCCGCAGAACCGTATCGAGGAGATCCGCCTGGAACTGTTCGACAAGGTCAACCAGCTGGGCATCGGCGCCCAGGGCCTGGGCGGCCTGACCACCGTGCTCGACGTGAAGATCATGGACTACCCGACCCATGCCGCCTCCCTGCCGGTGTGCATGATCCCCAACTGCGCCGCGACCCGTCACGCCCACTTCGTGCTCGACGGTTCCGGCCCGGCCGAGCTGGAAGCGCCGGACCTGGACGCCTACCCGGAAATCGTCTGGGAAGCCGGCCCGTCGGCTCGCCGCGTCAACCTCGACACGCTGACGCCTGAAGAAGTGCAAAGCTGGCAGCCGGGCGAGACCATCCTGCTCAACGGCAAGATGCTCACCGGTCGCGACGCGGCGCACAAGCGCATGGTCGAGATGCTGAACAAGGGTGAAACCCTGCCGGTGGACCTCAAGGGCCGCTTCATCTACTACGTCGGCCCGGTCGATCCGGTCCGCGAAGAAGTGGTCGGTCCGGCTGGCCCGACCACCGCCACGCGGATGGACAAGTTCACCCGGCAGATCCTCGACCAGACCGGCCTGCTAGGCATGATCGGCAAGTCCGAGCGCGGCCCGACCGCCATCGAGGCGATCAAGGATCACAAGGCCGTGTACCTGATGGCCGTGGGCGGCGCCGCCTACCTGGTGGCCCAGGCCATCAAGAAATCGCGCGTGGTGGCCTTCGAAGAGCTGGGCATGGAAGCCATCTACGAGTTCGACGTCAAGGACATGCCCGTGACGGTGGCCGTGGACAGCAAGGGCGAGTCGGTACACATCACCGGCCCGGCCATCTGGCAAGGCAAGATCGCCGAAAGCCTGGCGGTGGAAGTGCAGTAGGTTTCTCCTGGGGTACCTGAAAGCCCGGCCATAGTGCCGGGCTTTTCATGTACGGGTAAAAGCGACAAATCCTACAAATAGTCGTAATTTGTAAAAAAAAGTAATAACAGGGGTTTACACCTCTGAGATCTAAATCTGTATGAATACCCGCTCCTCCATCTCGTCCAGCGCCGCACTGTGCGCGAAAACCCCCACGATCACCGTGGTATCTCCTGAGCGACAAACGCTACGCACCGTTGACTATCATCGTGCCGAGCAGGGTCAAGCACAGCGTCGCATCCACAAGCATTGCCATGACCTGTCGCTACACATGACCGAGCAATGGGATCCTCGCCAGTACACACGCTTGCAGGAAGGTGAACAGCAACCGGCCAATATCAGGACCCTGCACAGCCTATCTGGCAGGACGCTAGCGACCCGAAGCGTCGATGCCGGCAATCGCAGCACATTGTTCAACGTCTCAGGCATGGTCGCTCAAACCTGGGACAGCCGCGGTACGCAGAATGCTATCGACTATGACGCCCTGGGGCGGCCACAGACGCTGTGGCAATCATTGGCGGATCAGCCGCGCCAGGCCGTCCAGCGCTGCGCCTATGGAGATGCCAGCGCTGACAAAAGTCGTAACCATTGTGGACATCTTCTGCGCCAGGACGACAGTGCAGGGACGCTACTGAATCAGCAATTGAGCATCGATGGAACGCCTTTGGCCCAGACCAGGCAGTTCTTGCTTGAGCTTGCACAGCCGGATTGGCCCGAGTCGCTGGCAGAGCGAGAGGCCATCGTGGAACCTCGTGGATATTCCAGCACATTGCGCCATGACGCAGTCGGACAGCAGCTCGAACAGGTCGACGCAGCCGGCAATGTCCGTCGCTACGGTTACACCGTCGGCGGCGCCCAAGACAGTGCAACGCTGCAGTACGCCGATGGCACTGTCTGTGAGTTGCTGCGTAGCATTCGTTATGACGCCTACGGCAATATCCAGACCCAGACCAGTGGCAATGGCATCGTTACCGACAATGAATATTGCCCCATGACGGGTCGCCTTTCACGGCTGCGGGTCAGACGTGATGGCCAAGCCTTGCAGGACCTCAACTACGAGCATGATCCAGTGGGCAACATAGTCCGCATCGCCGATGCGGCACTGCCTACCCGCCACTATGCCAATCAGCGTATCGAACCCATTACTCATTACACCTATGACACCCTGTACCAACTCACTGCAACGCAGGGTCGCGAATCGGTATCTGCCAACAGCATCAGCCCTGGCCTGCCGGAACTTGGCGCGCTCAACGGTCCCGGACAACTGCTCAATTACACGCAACGCTATGAATACGATGCTGGGGGCAACCTCACGCGTTTGCGCCACCAGGGTCAACGCAGTTACACCCGCGACATGCAGGTCGAAGCAGGCAGCAATCGAGCAGTTGCCGGACTCGAGTCGGCAGCGGTCATGGAGTCGGGAGCATTCGATGGAAATGGCAACCTCACTCGTCTGTCGCATGGCCACTCGCTGGAGTGGGATGGTTTCAATCAACTCGCCGGTGTGAGGACGATCACCCGCGCCTCAGGCAGCGATGAACAACGCTATCAATACGATGGAGCGGGCCAACGCGTGCGCAAAGTCGATGTGGCGAAAGCAAAAAACGCGCTGATCGAAAAGGAGGTGCGCTACCTGCCAGGGCTGGAAATCCATACCGACAGCGCCGGGCAATGTCTGCACATCGTGACTCAACAGACCGGTCAGACACAGGTGCGCGCTCTGGACTGGATCAGCGGCAAACCCGATGGCGTGCTTGCCCAAGATCTACGCTACAGCTTCCAGGATCATTTGCAGTCCTGTGCACTCGAGTTCGATGGTTCGGCCGAACTGGTGAGTCAGGAAGGCTACTATCCTTTCGCAGGAACAGCGTGGCGGGCGGCACGCTCAGTCATCGATGCCAGCTACAAGACCATACGTTACTCGGGCAAGGAACGGGACAGCACAGGCCTCTATTATTATGGGCTGCGCTACTTCGCGCCGTGGCTGCAACGCTGGCTCAACCCCGATCCGGCAGGGGTTGGGGACGGGCTCAATCTCTATACCATGGTCGGCAACAATCCCATCCGCTACGCCGACGCCCGAGGATTGGAGCGCCTGGACTATCTCGATCTGGCGAGTGCGCCGGCCGACGATGCGGCCGTCGTGGCTGCTGCGTTCCAGGTAAACCCGGGCGTCAGTCAGCAGTACAACAACTTTTCTATTCGCACTGCGCAGATATTGGATTCACCCGCGCAACGGCAGCGACAGATCGACGAGCTTGAGCGCAACAAGAAGAAAGGCGAGGCCAACAAACTAAAGAAATCTCCACTGAAATTCAGCAAGACTGCACTCAAAGGCTTTGCCGCGCACGCGGGTATCTCCCCCCGGGACGGCAGCGAACTGACCACCGATTTCGTCAACTTCGAGGGCAGCCTGGCTGCTAAAAACCTGTTTCCTGGGGTCGAACTGATGCCTGCCGCTCCTCCACCCGACCATCCGTTGAGTGTCGCGATCCCGGCATCGGCCTCTCAACGCACCAAGCTTGCGTTTCAGCAAGATGCGGATTTTGGTAACTACAGAGTCGTAGATCCTCAAGCCTTCATGCAGACCATCGAGCAGCGTTACGAGGCAGGCGGAGTGGCGCTGCATGACTACACTCGGCAAAGGATTACCAGTCATCTTGCCGACAGCAACTACGTCATCCCCATAAAAGCGGGAATCGCAGGCCTGCATGCCGAGGTTCAGGCCCTGAACGACTGGATATCTCGCCCGGCAGAAGGTCGCAAGACAGAACAGGTCATTGCCGACTCATTCGTTTTCACCCAGCGGCTGGTCGGGATTCCGGCAGGACAGAACGTGGTCGACTTTCCCGCCTGCTACAACTGCAGCGGCATCCTGCCGCCCACATTGAACGTGATGACCGGACGCCTCCCGGAACGCCCCGTCACAAACCGGACGCGCCGAGCATCCAGTACGTTCTGAATCAGGGACTGCGCACCGGGCAAGGAGGCCTGGTAGCGCTGTTTCAACAGCTGCGAGCGTTGGGCAACACTTCGGCCTGACGCCTCGTTCAGTAAGGCCCGACAGGCTGCATATCGACTCTATGGGCTTTGTCTACCTAGCAGTTCTGTGGATACCGCGACTATCCATTCAGGTTTAAAAAATCACTTCTGATTCATTCAATAAGTGATTTAAACCATGAACACCCCCGAACTACCCGAACCCATCTTCGACAACGGCGAAGACCTCACCCCCGAAATCGAATTGCCGACGCAGCCCGATCCGGTCTACAACCCACTGTTCGAAAACCTGGTGCCTGAAGAACCTGAGACTCGCATCGCCGGCCGTCTCAGCTTCGCCGACGCCATGCCGCGCATGGGCATGAGCTCGGTGTTCGACATCATCCGCCAGCCCAAGGGCGAATTCGCCCGTCAACTGCGCACCTTGAGCGACGCCGACGGCGAAATGGCCTACGACAACGCCCTGTGCTACGCCACCCAGATTGCCCGCTCCTATCGTGAAGACGTGGTGTCCTCGGGACGCGACCTGCCGTCGATCGCTCCGCAGACCGGCGTCCGCGCCCTGGTCGAGGTGGGCCCCAGCTACCCCAACCTGTTCAAGGAAAACTGGGACCAGTTCTGCAAGGTCGGCGCCATCGAGGCCATGGACGGGCCGGTGGCCTACCTGGGCTCGCTGCGCCGCTTCGCCGCCGAAAGAATCGAAGGCGCTTCCACGTCTCCCAAGCGTATCCCGCTGGCCGTGCGTCGTCCTGACCTGGACAAACTGGTGATCGACGAACAAAGCACCTACCAGAGCCGGCCGATGCTGGACCTGGTCAATGACGTGCTGACCCAAGGCATCAACAAGTACCAGGCGGAAAAAGGCGATGCACGTCCCATCCACCAGTTGCTGGCGGAGAAGAAGCATCCGTTCGTGTTTCCCTATCATTTTGCCCACCAGCAGGTGAGTTTGGCGTTGGGTGGGGAGAAGCCTGCGCTGGGGGAAATCAGCTACCGCATCAGCCCGGCGTTGCCGGGTGCTCAGTCAGCCTTTGGCCATCTCACCGGCGATGCTCGAGTTGCTCAGTTAGCCTTGAGCGGGCTAAGCCCCAGCGTGCAAAAGGTGCTTCAAAGCCCTTCGCTGTTCAGCCACTTTTACATCAGCCTGCATGACGTGCTTGCGCAGGGCGGATTCAACAGTCCTGACACCTATTGCCTGCGGCCCTGCCATACTGCGTACGTTGGCTTTCCACTTGCGCCTCAAGCGGGTGTAGGCGCCACAGAGCCCGCAGCAGACAGTGTGACGTGGGGGGGCACTATTGGGGCCACCAATACGGAAGTCCTGCTCCGCAATTCTCAAGGCGACATCGCGCGCTTGCCATTGAAACTACAATCTCGCGGCCACGCCCTAAGTTGGCTGATGAACCACTCCCTCAATACAGACCCCCGCTACTTTAAGACCTTGTTTATCACCTATCCAGGCGATGCAGACGCCTTGACTGAAGCCGCCGGGCATAGTTGCGAACTATCAATAGAGGCGCGATCCTGGTCGGGGCTTGAATATTGGAGTCCCAGCCCTCGGAGCGTTGCGCTGTGGAAAATGACCTTTACTGCGGATCACGACTACGGCCTTACGCCCGAACAGCGTTCGTTTTTCCAGGACCACTACGGCCTGACATTCAGCCATACGTCGATGAACCCGCTGACATTCATGGACACTTTCCTGCACGCCACCGGGCTTGATAGTGAGGCACTGGAAGCGCTGCTGGCCGTAAAGGCCTTTGCACCGATCAAAACGCCCTACTGGAATGACAACAATCCCGCAGCCACTGTCACGAGTTTTCCGCACGCCAACCATCACGGTGCCTGCTATGTAAACGGTGTAGGCGGCGCAGACCCGGGTACGCGTCGATACGACTACCGGAAAAATGCCATGGGCGTAGCGCAGGAGCCCGACAGCAACAAATGGATCCTGACCAATACCAGTCTGGAGCGTTTCGATCGACTGCAACGCATGATTCGCCTGCAAAAAAACACCGGCCTGCCGTTTGCCAAGCTCGATACCCTGGTAGTTGCCGCCATGCGCTCCGAGGGCGACGCCAACGCGCAGATGGAGCTCAATGCCAATACCCTGCGAGCGTTGGGCACCTATCGCTACCTCGATCAGCATTACAGAATCGATGCCGAAGAGTTCGCGGCATTCATGTATTACGTGTCACCCCATGCCACCACCGGTGAGGTGCCACTGCTGGAAAAAGTGTTCAACACCCCAGTGCTGTTCGACACCCCACTGGTCATCGACAACGTCGAATTCACAATGGACTCCGCAGACCCCACGCATCAAAAAACCATCGCTCAGCTGTGTGCCAGCCTGAACGTCCAGCCCGGCATCGAATTCGAGCGTATTGCCACTGCCACCTTGACCCACGTCACATCGCTGCGACGTTCTTTTGCGGTGGTCTCGTCCCTGTACCGTCAGGCGCGCATAGCGCAGATGTTCGGCCTGTCGGTCAACGAATGCTGGGAGTTGACCGATCTGCTGGGCGGCAGTGCCTACCGCACGTTGGTGGCCAGTGGCCGGTTGAAAGCGCTGGATGCCAACGGCAAGGACATTCTCGACGTGCTCATGGAGCTGGACTGGACGGTGCGTTGGCTCAAGACCAACAAGCTGACCGTATCCCAGTTGCGCGACATGGTAGAGGCCGGCCCGGTTCCAGTGGCCGCGCCCAGCCTGCTGGATCGCCTGCAACAGCTGGCCGGCGACGCGCGTACCCAAGCCGTGACCGCCCACGCTGTCGCCACGCTCAACCTGCCCGCCAAGTCCACCGGCGCGGCCATCGATTGGTTTGCCGAGCTGGGTAAAGGTGCGCAAGCACTGATCGATGCGCGTGGTCTGGTCAATGCCCCGACGCTCACCGTGGAAGACAGCGACTCGGCACAGCTCACCGCCAAGGTGACCGCACTGGTTGAAAGCCAGGGCCTGGCCGCATCCGCCAAGCCCGCCGCCATCACCGTCCTCAGCGAATTTCTGCTCGACACCTTGACCCAACAAACCCGCCTGGTCGAAGCCCTGTTGCAGGAGCACACCACCCTGCTGCCGGAACTCTCCGTACTGGTGGGTCGCTGCGCCGAGGTGTCACCCCAGCAGTTGCTGACCGGCGTGCTGCAGGCCTGGCCTGCCACTGGTGCAGCCAGCGAAGCCGGCATCGCTGCCGTGCTGGCCCAGTTGCATCAGGCCAACACCTGCGCCAAGGCCCTGAGCTGGGTCGGCATCGGCGCCAAGGCGCTGCGCACCTTGCTGGTCAACCCGGCCTGGCTGGGCACTGCCAAGCTCTGGCCGCTGAGCCTGGACAACCTGCGCGCGTTCAAGGCCTACGACGGCTTGTTCGACACCCTGGGCCAACCCGAAGAGCGCCTGCTGGGTTACCTGGCACAGGCCAACGCGCTGGTTTCCAACCGTCCCGGCAAGCGCCAACTGGCGGTGCAGGCGCAAACCTGCAACGCCGCACTCGCGACCCTGCTGGGCTGGAGCGAAACCGAAGTGGCAGCGCTGACCGAGCTGCTGCCGCAGAAAACCGCCAAGACCGTCGTTCACATCGACTGGCTGCGTCGGGCGCAGGCCCTGTCGCTTGAGACTGGCCTGAATGCGGCGACGCTGCTGCAGGCCTGCTCGCTGACTGCTGAAAGCCCCGAGGCCGACTGGCAGGCGGTAGGCCAGGCGGCGATGGCGGCGGTTCGCGCTTAAGTCTGAAGCATCGGCGTCGATCCCTTCGCGGGCAGAGCCCGCTCCCACAGGAATTCGAGGTGTTCGCGAAACTCGTGTCGGAGCGGGGCGGGCGGCGAGCCCTCTGCCCGCGAAGAGGCCCTCACTGTCACCCCAAACAAAACCCTTGAATCACTCAAAAGGAATCCATTCCATGACCATTGCAGCAACCCTCAACGAAAGCTTCCGCGACGCCCTCGTCGCCTATTACCTGGGCGAACTGGTGCCCAACGACACCACTCTGCAGGAACTCGGACTCGCCGAAAAACTGCGCACCGAAAACGACCTGTACGAGTACCTGCTGCTCGACACCCAGGTCACTCAGGCGGTGGAAACCAGCCCGGTGGCCAGCGCCATCGCCAGCCTGCAGCAGTACATCAATGGCGCCCTGCTGGGCATGGAGCCAGGCTACGACGACGTACGCTTCAGCGACGCCCTGCTCACCGAATGGCGCGACCAGCGCAACCAATACCCGCTGTGGGCCGCCAACCAGCAGTTGGCCTGGTACCCGTCGCTGTACATCGACCCCTCGCTGCGTATGAAAAAGTCGGCGTATTTCCAGCAGCTGGAAAACGACATCAACCAGAACCGCATCAGCGTCGACACCACTCAGGAGGCAGTGCAGAACTACCTGGCCAGCTTCGAGGAAGTGGCCAACCTGACCATCATCAACGGCTACATCGCCGGTACCGATTTCAAGGAGTCCACCTACTACTTCATCGGCAAGTCCCGCGCCGAGGGCGCCTACTACTGGCGCTCGGTGAACATGTCCGAGCGCAGCTACCTGTCCGGCACGGCCGGGCCCAAGCAGGACAACCCGCAGCCCGGCGCCTGGTCGGACTGGAAAAAGGCCAACCTGCCGATTTCGGATGCGGCGATCGAGAAGACTATCCGCCCGGTGTATTTCAACAACCGGCTGTTCGTGAGCTGGGTCGAGATGATCGACGCTGTCGACCCTGCAGACAGCGGGAATCTGGAAGCTGTGGAGGCGGAGGAAGATGGCACTTATAGACACCGCAATCTGCCCAAGCCCAAGGCAACATCGAAGCTACGTTTGAACCTGACGTACAAGAAATATGACGACAGTTGGAGCGCGCCACAGTGTTATATGGATGTCGAGCATGAGAAATCGACACGTGACATCGGTTTCTTGAATGACATAAACACCATAGCCGTAGCCGATATGAGCACCAGCCCAGAGTCGTTGTTTCTGGCGGTGTATGCAGGTTACACCCATGAACCTTCCAGTCCGGATGGATCATCCGATAAGTACGAACTGCTCAGAACAGTGGAAATTGATAAAAACTTCAATGCCAAGGCACTGTTCCCCCTTGATGGTCAAGCAGGCAACCTGACAACCACACCGACTGATAAACGCCTGGACGTACTTCGCATCTGCGTGCTGTTTGCCGAACACAACCGTCAGGCACTCCAATTCCCTGTGTTGGGAGCGTCGATCAGCCTGAGCGCAAGCACACACTCACCGCACAGCACGACTCATACGGCGACCGGGTGGAACTACGAAGGCTGGCAAAATCGGATCGCCGATATTTCCGCGAACAACGGCCTTACCTTTGATCAGACATCCATGAAGTTGTCCGTTGAAACAAATGTGTCCGCGGACTTTCATGAAACGAGCCGAGGGATGATGTTGTCGTATGTGGGGGCAACGGGATACATCGGCTTATCGCTACTCTTCGACAGCTATGCTGAGGGGGACAGTTATGTAACGCTACTGGCCGGCTCCTACCTAATAGCTAGTCACGAAATGTTCCAAAAAGACACGTGGCAGATCGCTGATTTTCAGATCAACGGGTTCACCTGCCTAGTCGATTTCGACCATATCGGTGTACTAACCCTTCCACCACCCCGCGGGCCCGAGAACAGGATCAATTTGTCGGGAAAAAGGCTTTCCGTAGCACTGATACGACGCCTGGGCACCGGCGAATCTACAACCAGTGTGAATGTTTATAGTTATAGAGATAACACGACTGCCGAATATCCCGCTGTTGCTGTCTTTGGATACCCTCATACCCTTATCTACCGCCAATTTTTTGCTTTTTCAAAAAACGTTGCCGACCCGACCCCCACGAATGTTCTGAACAATCGACAGAACCTGATCGACGGCGTGATCAAATCCGAACTGGTGCCCGGTCTTAACAGAGCCAGTATTGACATCGGCATCGACCCCGATAGTCTGCGTCCGGGGTGGTATTCCCCTTGGCCAGGGACAAACAAGAAATTCACCCTTCTGCACGGAGTTTATATTGCCGGTCAGAACTCGGACGGTAGCAGGACAGCCCTCGGTCATGCACTCAAAGCAACGGAGATCGAACTGGTTCGCAGTGGCGCGGGCGACAGTCTTCGCGCACCGAAGATCAGCACATCTGTCAATCCAACGCTTGGAATCGCTGAATTCATTGATTTCTCCGGGTCTAGCATTCGCAAAAATGACCGCAACGATGGTGATCGCCAACCCATCCGCATGAACACGCTGTTCGCTCGCAACCTGATCGAGCGTGCCAACATCGCCCTGGAAAACCTGCTGTCCTGGGAGACCCAGCACCTTCCGGAGCCGGCATTGAGCAGTTCTGGCGCCCAGTCGTACATGGACTTCAAGGGCGCCAACGGCCTCTACTTCTGGGAGCTGTTCTTCCACTTGCCGTTCCTGATCAGCCATCGCCTCAACAGCGAACAGCAGTTCAGCGATGCCGAGTACTGGCTCAGCTTCATCTTCGACCCGACTCGTCGCAACGACAGCAGTGGTCGTCCGGACTACTGGAACGTGCGCCCGCTGGTGGACGAAATCAGCCGCGAGCGCTCCACCCGCGCGCCTCAGGATCCGGACGGCATCGCCAGCGACAACCCCGTGCACTACCGCAAGGCCGTGTACAACCACTTCATCAAGAACCTGATCGACCGCGGCGACAGCGCCTATCGCCAGCTGACCCCGGATGCCTTGAACGAAGCCAAGCTGTGGTACGTCCGCGTGCTGGACCTGCTGGGCCCACGCCCGGACAAGCGCCTGGTCAGCGGCTGGCAGCCGATCACCCTGAGCACCCTGGCCAGTTCGGTCAACGGCGGGCTGCGCGCTTTCGAGCAGCGCTTGAACGAGCAGGAGCGCCTGACCGCCGAGAGCGAAGCGGCCAACGACGGCCAGTCGCTGGTGGTGTTCGCGCAACCGCGCCTGCAACTCATGCCCTTCACTGCCGACCCGACCGTGCCGGAGCTGGACAGCCCGTACTTCCGCACCGCCCTGAACCGCGAACTGGTGCAGAACTGGGACACCACCGAGGCGCGCCTGCGCAACCTGCGCCACAACCGCACCCTGGACGGCAAGCCGCTGCAACTGCCGTTGTTCGCTGCGCCGCTGGATCCGCGTGCCTTGCTGTCCGCCTTCGGTAGCGGTGCCGCAGGTGGCGGTGCCGGCCGACTGCTCGGCCAGGAAATCCCGCACTACCGCTTCCGTGTCATGCACGAGCGGGCCACTCGCGCGGTGGAAAACCTCATCCAGTTCGGCAGCACCCTGCTCTCGCTGCTCGAACGCAAGGAAGGCGCTCAACTGCAGGAGATGCAACAGCAGCAAGCGTGGGACATGGCCAAGCAGGCGGTGGTCCTGCAACAGCTGGTGCAGCGCGTGGAAGCCGAAGGCCGCAAGGCGCTGCTGGCCAGCCGCGCCATCGCCGAGAGCCGTCAGGCCTACTACGGCAAGCTGGCCGACGAGGTGGTCAACGCCGGGGAAGTAGCGGCCGGCGCCTTGCATCTGCAAGGACGTGTCGCCGAAGGCGTGGGCTATGTCTCGCAAGCCATCGGCGAAGGGCTCAAGGTCGCGCCCAACGAGGCAGGCGCCGTGGGCGGTGTCATCGCCGGCATGGCCGGTGGCGCCATCGTCGGCGTCAGCACCGGCGGCTGGCGCCTGGAAGGCGTGACCGGTATCGCCACCGCGGTCGCCCAAGGTCTGGCCACCGCCTACCACGGCGCCGCCGAAGCCCTGGACCGCACCGAGCAATACCGTCGCCGCCACCAGGAGTGGATGCACGCCGAAGAGCAGGCTCAGCGCGAGATCGAGCAGATCGATGCGCAACTGGCGGTCCACGACGAGCAGGCCAAGGTCACGGCCGAGCAACTGCGCCAGACCGAGCTGATGGTCGAGCAAGCGGCCACCACCTACCAGTTCCTCAGCAAGCGCTTCACCAACGCGCAGTTGTACCAGTGGCTCAACGGCCAGTTCGCGACCTTCTACTACCAGGCCTATGACACCACCCTGTCGTTGTGCCTGGCCGCCGAGGCCTGCTGGCAGTACGAGATCGCCGACCTGAAAACCCGCTTCATCCAGCCGGGTGCCTGGAAGGACAGCTACCGCGGCCTCACCGCCGGTGAGTCGCTCAAGCTCAACCTGATGAAGATGGAAGCGGCCTACCTGCAACGCAACGATCGCAAGCTGGAGATCACCAAGACGGTATCGGTGCGCCAGTTGCTGGAGACGGACGACAAGCCATGGGCCACCGTGGTGCGGGATCTGGGCAACAACAGCGGCCTGGAGATCAAGCTCGAACAGGGCCTGTACGATGCCGACTACCCTCGCCAGTACCTGCGCCGCATCAAACGCATCAGCGTGACGCTGCCGGCCGTGCTGGGCCCGTACGAAGACATCGCCGCCGTGCTCACCCAGACCTACAGCAAGGTCCAGATAAGCGACACGCTCGATGCCAATGCGTGGGAAAACATGCGCGCCAGCCAGCAGATCGCGCTGTCCAGCGGCATGGATGACGACGGCATGTTCACCCTCAACTTCGACGACGAGCGCTACCTGCCGTTCGAAGGCACCGGTGCCGTGTCGAGCTGGAACCTCAAGTTCACCCGTTCGACGCCCGAGCTGCTGGCATCGTTGAGCGACGTGATCATACGCGTCAGCTACACCGCGGCCTCGGCGTAATCGAGGCACCCGGCAGCGAGGCGCTATACCAGATGCCCTCGCTTGCCTACCTATCACTTCTAAGGATACCGCCCGGCCAGTGGCCGGGCGGACACTTCACTACTTTCTCTTTTCAGCGATTTCCTCATGACTACATCGAACGACAACACGCTGGCTATCAACGCCCCGTCGCTGCCCAAGGGCGGCGGCGCCATCCAGAGCATCGGCAAAGGCTGGGGCGCGGTGGGCACTACCGGTGCAGCCAGCTTCGAGATCCCCCTGCCCGTTTCATCTGGCCGCGGTACCGCGCCGCAGTTGGGCCTGAGCTACAGCAGCGGCGCCGGCAACGGCGTCTGCGGGATGGGTTGGGGCCTGAGCCGCAGCAGTTTTTCCCGGCGCACCAACAAGGGCGTCCCGGCGTACGCCGCCGACGACGAAATCCTCAGCCCAGGCGGCGAAGTACTGGTGCCCGAGCGCAATGCCCAGGGGGTGATCGTCACTGCCCAGGTCGAGACCTTCCGCGGCCAGGCACTGGGCACGCCCTACCAGGTGACCTGCTATTTCCCCCGTGTCGAAGACAGCTTCTCGCGTATCGAGCGCTGGCAGCGCGATGCGCAGGAACCAGGGTTCTGGCTGGTGCACAGTGCCGACGGCGGCCTGCACCTCTATGGCAAGCGTGACAGCGCGCGGATCTTCCCGGCCGATGCGCCGGAAAGAGTCGCGCAGTGGCTATTGGAAGAGTCCGTTTCGCCCAACGGCGAGCATATTCTCTACGAATACACCGGCGAAGATGCCCGCGGCCTCAGCGCTGACGACGAGCGCGAACACAGCGCACAGCGCTACCTGACCCGCGTGCGTTACGGCAACCTGCAGGCGTTCGCACCGCTGTATCTGTGGGATGAGACCACCCTGCCCACGCACTGGCATTTCGACCTGGTGCTCGATTACGGTGAGCGCAGTATCGAGCAGGGCGACGTGCCCACCTATGCACCCAGCCAGGCCTGGCCGGTGCGGCCTGACCCGATGGCCGACTTCGCCCATGGCTTCGAGGTGCGCACGCTGCGCCGCTGCCATCAAGTCCTGATGTTTCACCACTTCGCCGAACTGGGCAGCGAGCCCGTACTGGTCGGTCGACTGTGGCTGGAATACCGCCAATGCCAAGGCTACAGCCTGCTGACGGCCGCCATCAGTCAGGCACTGAACGGCCGCGAAATCGAAGAAATGCCGCCACTGGAATTTCGCTACGAGCAGTTTGGTCTCGAAGGCTATGACTACAAGCCGTTCGAAGCGATGCCGGGGCTGGATGACGGCACGGCCTACCAACTGGTGGACCTGTACGGCGAAGGCCTGGCGGGTGTGCTCTACAACCTCGATAACGAATGGCTCTACCGCGAGCCGCTGCGCGATGCCGAGCAGACCGATACCGACGCCGTGGTCTACGGCCCGTGGAAAGCCCTGGCCGGACAACCGGTGGCGGATGCGCGCAAGCCGGCACGCCAGTTCCTCAGCGACCTGACCGGTGACGGGCGTCTGGACTGGGTGGTCGCACAGCCAGGCTACAGCGGCTTCTTTACCCTCGACGCCGACCGACGCTGGTCCGGGTTCACGCCGTTCAACGCCTTCCCGCTGGAGTTTTTCCAGGCCGAGGGACAATTGGCCGACCTCATGGGGGACGGTCTGCAAGATCTGGCCATGATCGGTGGCCGCAGCGTACGTCTGTATGCCAGCCATCGCGAGCAGGGTTTCGCCGCGCCCCGTGAGGTGGCCCATGCCCACGACGCCTTGCCGACACTGAGCAACAGCACCAGCGAACTGGTGGCCTTCAGCGACGTTCTGGGCAGCGGCCAGCAACACCTGATCCGCATTCGCCACGATGAAGTGCGCTGCTGGCCGAACCTGGGCCGAGGCCAATTCGGCCAAAGCTTCAAGCTGGCCAGCCTGCCGTTCAGCTACGGTGAATTCGACGCGGCGCGGGTACGCCTGGCCGACCTCGACGGCTCCGGTGCCAGCGACCTGATCTACCTGCACAGCGAACATGCGCAGATCTTCCTCAACCAATGCGGCAATGGCTTCGCCGACCCGGTCCTGCAAGCGTGGCCCGAGGGGCTGCACTATGACAACACCTGGCAAGTCAGTGCCGCAGACCTGCAGGGGCTGGGCTGTTCGAGCCTGGTGATCAGTGTGCCGCACCTGCACAACCGGCACTGGCGGCTGGACTTCAACCGTGGCCGCAAGCCGTATCTGCTGGCCGGTTCCAATAACAACATGGGTGCCGACAGCCGCGCGTACTACCGCAGTTCGGCGCAGGAGTGGCTGGACGAGAAACAAGAGTTGCTTGCTGCAGACGAGAAGCCGGTGTGCGGGCTGCCGTTCCCCATGCATCTGGTGGTACGCCAGGTCCAACATGACGAGATCACCGGCAATACCCTGACTCAGCGCTTGAACTACCGCCGTGGCTACTACGATGGACGCGACCGCGAAGTGCGCGGCTTCGGCCTGCTGCTCACCACCGACTCCGAAGCCCCGTCGGACGAGGCCGAACCGTCTTCCCCGCCATTGCTGACCAAGACCTGGTTCCACACCGGACGGGCCGTGGACGAAGTGCTGCAAGGCGTCGATACCCACGACACCGAGGCACATGCCCTGGGCCCGGTGCTGCTGCTCGAACACGACCGCGCCACGGGCAACGATCGTATCGTCACCGACATCGATGCCGATCTGCGTGCGCAGATGGCCCGCGCCCTCAGCGGCCAGATGCTGCGCAGCGAAGTGTTCGGCCTCGATGGCGATGCGCGGCAAGGCGTGCCCTACTCGGTGCAGGTACAGCGGCCTGGCCTGCGCTTGCTGCAACCCGCCAGCGCCCATCAGCGCTACGCCCGTTTGCTGCCCATGAACCTGGAAAGCCTGAGCTACCAGTACGAACGTCTTGCCGATGACCCGCAATGCAGCCACGACGTGCAACTGCGTGCCGATGCCTATGGCGCGGTCACCCATGCCCTGAGCATTGCCTATGCCCGACGCAAGCACGAGATCGATCCCCCGCCCTTCAGCGATGAGTACGAGCAAACCTGGTGGCGCGATGCGTTCGATTCGGCGCAGCATCACTACTACTTCAATGAAAGCCTGAGCCAGCCCATTCATCTGACCGGCGACCCGCAACACTGGCGGCTGCACCTGCCGTACCGCAGCCGCGGCAATGCCTGGTCGCTGCCCAAGGCCCAAGTGACGGCCACGCAACTGAGCTATGAAGCGTTGCACCGTGACGACGGCTTGCTCGGCAGCGCGGCACCGCGGACATTGACCGGTTTGAGCGTGCAGCGCTACCAGGGCTGCGCCGATGGCACCGCCAGTTTCCTCGCCCTGGCCGATTTTGCCGAAACCGCCGAGCTGGACGAGACCGCACTGCAGGCCTATGACGAAGTGATGGACCGCCCGGCGTTGAACGCCAAGCTGCTCGAACTGGGCTACACCCAGATGCCGGCGTTTCTTCCGGATGAACCACAGCGGGTGCTCTGGTCGGTGCGCCAGGGCTATGCAACCTACGGCGATGCGGCGGACTTCTACCGGGTCAAGGCTTACCGACAAAGCCCGGCCGTGGGGCAGACCCAGCTCGAATACGACACCTATCGCTGCCTGCCGGTGAAGGTCACCGCCGCCGACGGCTGCATCACTCAAGCGCGGTATGACTATCGCACCCTGCTGCCGACGCAGGTGATCGACCCCAATGACAACAGCCAGCAGGCCAGTTACGACGCCTTCGGTCGAGTCTCCCTGAGCACCTTCTTCGGTACCGAGATGGGGGAGCGGGTCGGCTTCGCCGAACTGGATGGCCAGATCATGGCAGGCACCATCGCCGAGGCCATTGCCGATGACGCTGCAGGGCTGGGCGATTGGTCCATGGCCTATGTGTACGAGAGCAACAGCTGGATGGGCGAAGCCCCCACGGTCAGCGTGGCCGATCCACAGGCGCTGGCCGAGTTGGTGGGCCGTGGCCAGGTCACGCTCAACGGGCTGCTGCGAGCCTCGGCACGGCGCCAGTGGCAGCGGGCCGAGCTGGACGTGCAGACCGCCGAGCTGCTGGCACCCTTGGCCAGCTATGCCCGCCAACCCGTACGAGTGGCGGCTTTCCAGGCGGACCGCTATCCAGGCGACCCCGAGCGCCAGGTGCGCATGAGCCTGGAAAGTTTCGACGGATTCGGTCGCAGCCTGCAAAGCAAGCAGCGGGTGGAACCGGGGCTGGCCCATCAGGTCGACGAAGACGGTGAGCTGCTCGAAGGCGATGCCCATGCCGATCCGCGCTGGCGTGTCAGCGAGCGGGTCGAATACGACACCAAGGGGCAAGTGACCAGGGTGTATCGTCCGTATTTCGCCAACAGCGACCGCTACATCAACGACCAGAGCCATCGAGACGCGGAGCACAGCTATCACGATCGGCAATTCTACGACGCACTGGGCCGGCCAACCGAAACCTGGACAGCTGCAGGATGGCTTCGCCGCCAACGGTACATGCCCTGGTACAGCATCAGCGAGGACGAAAACGACACCGCCGAGGAGGTGCTGGCCATGCGCGCCGCAGACGCGTGATCCTGACTGGCGCTAGCCCAGCGGACAGTGTTCGCAGGGCGGCACGTCGGTGACCTGCCGGGCCAGGCAGCAATGGCGTCGCTCGCGGCGCCCGTCACCCAGGTAGCGCACCGGCTGGTACAGCGGATTGACACGTCCGTCGGCCAGCTTGCGTTGGCTCATCAAGCCCTCGGCGGGTGCCAGGTTGCGCAGGCCCATCTGCTGCAACCGGCGCACGCTGCTCTCCAGATAATCCCCCGCGTTGCCCCACAGCACAGCGGGCGGCACCTCGCCATATTGGCTCAAGGCATCGATGAATGGCCGCAGATTGCTGGCGATCCACGGTTCCAGCGACGCCTGCGCATCACCCTCTTCCCCCGCCTCGAAAAACCGCACGGCCAACGGCACGCCCCGCTCGTCGAGGATCAACCCGGTCTCGCGCAGCAGCAACGGCAGATCCCAGCCGTGCGCCAGCTGGCTGACCAGCATCGCCGGTAACCAGTGCATGAAGTAGTACTTGGACCACTGCGAGACCAGCACCGGTTTGTGTTCTTCGAGAATGGCCGCGCCATAGATGCGCGTCAGCAGTTGATCGAGCACGCGTTTCTGCAGCAGGGCCGGAAGCGCCACGGCAACGCGCGGATCGTCGTCGGCGGCAAGGCCGGTAAGGAGGTCGCGATAGGGGCTTTGATGAAGGTTCATGGGTTCCAGTGACAGTGCGGCGCTCTTGGCGGCTGACGCGAAGAAGTCCAGGTAGACGACACAAAAATTCACGCTTTGACAAGGCTTGGTGTCGGCAGACGTCGGCAAGTTCAGGTGACAAACGGTTCAGGCCGCTCCCCTCTTGGCCTGCAAGGGTCTGCTGGCGACACACACAAAATACCCACAACTTATCCACAGCTGGGCGCCTTGCAATAGCCTCAATACCGCATTATCTTGTATCCCGATCTGCGCAAACCACTACATGTAGGGTTTGGCCGTAAAAAGCCAAGCATAAGTCAAAGGCCGAACTCAAGCCCCTGCAGTGTGCTTTTCCCGTGTTTTGCACTAAAGAATTCCCCGCCTACCGCTGCCTGCGGACGGCCGCATTTTCAGCTCTTTCCTACACCCAAGCGTTGAAGGCTCAGGCCTTCCGCTTACAGCTTTTTGGTGACGGACCCAATGACTGGCGTCCGCTCAAACTTTTGAACGTGGAGATACTCACCCCATGCAAACCGACACAACTCGCGAGAACTCGCCGGCCAAAGCGCCGCAGGCCGCCGATGCCACTCCGGATCTGGCCGCGACCGCTCCAGGCCAACTGCGCGTGATCAAGCGCAACGGTACCGTGGTCGGCTACACCGACGACAAGATCACCGTGGCCATCACCAAGGCGTTCCTTGCAGTTGAAGGCGGCAACGCTGCCGCCTCGTCGCGCATCCACGACACCGTCGCGCGCCTGACCGAGCAGGTCACCGCCACCTTCAAGCGTCGCATGCCATCGGGTGGCACCATCCACATCGAGGAAATCCAGGACCAGGTCGAACTGGCCCTGATGCGTGCCGGCGAGCAGAAAGTCGCTCGCGACTACGTGATCTACCGCAACGAGCGCTCTAAGGAGCGCGCCACCCGCACCCCGGCCGACGCACCGGTCGAAGCGCACCCCAGCATTCGCATCACCAAGGCTGACGGCAGCCTGGCGCCGCTGGACATGGGTCGCCTGAACACCATCATCAGCGAAGCCTGCGAAGGCCTGGCCGAAGTCGACGGCGGTCTGATCCAGAAAGAAACCCTGAAGAACCTGTACGACGGCGTGGCCCTGACCGACGTCAACACCGCCCTGGTGATGACCTCGCGTACCCTGGTCGAGCGCGAGCCGAACTACTCGTTCGTCACCGCCCGCCTGCTGATGGACACCCTGCGCGCCGAAGGCCTGAGCTTCCTGGAAGTGGCCGACAGCGCCACTCACCACGAGATGGTCGACCTGTACGCCAAGGCCCTGCCTTCGTACATCGCCAAGGGTATCGAATTCGAACTGCTGAACCCTGTGCTGGCCACCTTCGACCTGGAAAAACTGGGCCGGGCGATCAACCACGAGCGCGATCAGCAATTCACCTACTTGGGCCTGCAGACCCTGTACGACCGTTATTTCATCCACAAGGATGGCGTGCGTTTCGAACTGCCGCAGATCTTCTTCATGCGCGTGGCCATGGGCCTGGCGATCGAAGAGAAGAACAAGGAAGACCGCGCGATCGAGTTCTACAACCTGTTGTCGTCCTTCGACTACATGGCCTCGACCCCGACCCTGTTCAACGCCGGTACCCTGCGTCCGCAGCTGTCGAGCTGCTACCTGACCACCGTTCCGGACGACCTGTCGGGCATCTACGGCGCGATCCACGACAACGCCATGCTGTCCAAATTCGCCGGCGGCCTGGGCAACGACTGGACACCCGTGCGCGCACTGGGCTCGTACATCAAGGGCACCAACGGTAAATCCCAAGGCGTCGTGCCGTTCCTGAAAGTGGTCAACGACACCGCCGTTGCAGTGAACCAGGGTGGCAAGCGCAAGGGCGCGGTCTGCGCGTACCTGGAAACCTGGCACCTGGACATCGAAGAATTCATCGAGCTGCGCAAGAACACCGGCGACGATCGCCGTCGTACCCACGACATGAACACCGCCAACTGGATCCCCGACCTGTTCATGAAGCGCGTCTTCGACGACGGCAAGTGGACCCTGTTCTCGCCCAACGAAGTCCCGGACCTGCACGACCTGACCGGTAAGGCTTTTGAAGAGCGCTACGAGTATTACGAAGCGCTGACCGAGTACAACAAGATCAAGGTGTTCAAGACCGTCCAGGCCAAAGACCTGTGGCGCAAGATGCTGTCGATGCTGTTCGAAACCGGTCACCCATGGCTGACCTTCAAGGACCCGTGCAACCTGCGCTCGCCGCAGCAGCACGTCGGCGTGGTCCACAGCTCGAACCTGTGCACCGAGATCACCCTGAACACTAACAAGGATGAAATCGCGGTCTGCAACCTGGGCTCGATCAACCTGCCGAACCACATCACCGACGGCAAGCTGGACACCGCCAAGCTGGAGCGCACGATCAACACCGCCGTGCGCATGCTCGACAACGTGATCGACATCAACTACTACTCGGTCCCGCAGGCGCGCAACTCCAACTTCAAGCACCGTCCGGTCGGCCTGGGCATCATGGGCTTCCAGGACGCGCTGTACAAACAGCACATCCCGTATGGTTCGGATGCTGCGGTCGAGTTCGCCGACAAGTCGATGGAAGCGGTCAGCTACTACGCCATCCAGGCGTCCTGCGACCTGGCCGACGAGCGCGGCGCCTACGAGACGTTCCAGGGTTCGCTGTGGTCCAAGGGCATCCTGCCACTGGATTCGCAACAGATCCTGATCGAGGCCCGTGGCCAGAAGTACATCGATGTCGACCTCAACGAATCCCTGGACTGGGCGCCGGTCCGTGCCCGCGTGCAGAAAGGCATTCGCAACTCGAACATCATGGCCATCGCACCGACCGCGACCATCGCCAACATCACCGGCGTGTCGCAGTCGATCGAGCCGACCTACCAGAACCTGTACGTGAAATCGAACCTGTCGGGCGAGTTCACCGTGATCAACCCCTACCTGGTTCGCGACCTCAAAGCGCGCGGCCTGTGGGACTCGGTCATGATCAATGACCTGAAGTACTACGATGGCTCGGTGCAGCAGATCGAACGCATTCCGCAGGAGTTGAAAGACCTCTACGCGACCGCTTTCGAAGTGGACACCAAGTGGATCGTCGACGCCGCCAGCCGTCGCCAGAAATGGATCGACCAGGCGCAGTCGCTGAACCTGTACATCGCCGGTGCTTCGGGCAAGAAGCTCGACGTGACCTACCGCATGGCCTGGTACCGCGGTCTGAAAACCACCTACTACCTCCGTGCCCTGGCTGCGACCAGCACCGAGAAGTCGACCATCAGCACCAGCAAGCTCAACGCCGTATCCAGCGGTGGCGACAGCGCGCCCATGCAGGCCGCTCCAGCCGGCCCGGCTCCTGTGCCGAAAGCCTGTGCGATCGACGAGCCGGATTGCGAAGCTTGCCAGTAACCCGCAACCGCTAGACCATCAAGCCCGCCTCACGGTAACGTGAAGCGGGCTTTTTTGTGCTCGGCTCTCGGACGCTGTTAGCGCACATCCCGAAACACCGCACGCGGAACCTTCCTCACGGTTCCCCGTCAACCCATCGAACCCACTCACGGATTGGTCACCACTATGAAAACCACCGCCGCCCTGCTCCTGGCCTGTATGGCCGCCCCAGCCTTCGCCGCTGAAATGTCGCACAGCAACAGCGACATGACGCCGATGCAGCACGAATACATGATGAGCATGGAAACCATGCAGAAATCCATGCACGAAGGCGGCATGGAAAAAGACGCCGACGTGGCGTTCGCCAAAGGCATGCTGGCCCACCATAAAGCGGCAGTGGACATGGCCAAGATCGAACTCAAATACGGCAAGGACGCCGAGATGCGCAAGCTGGCCGAGGACATCATCAAAGCCCAGCAGGCCGAGATCGACCAGATGGAAGCATGGGTCAAGAAGCACCAGAAGTGATGTAGACGTTCGCCTGGGAGTGCCGACCCCTTCGCCGCTCTGCCCACAAGCCCGCTGCGTCCCACTGTAGGTGCATACATTGTGGGAGCGGGCTCTGCCCGCGAAGAGGCCAGTATGACCACTCCAACACTCCCCCTATTTTCGATGTAAGCTTTCACCCTCCCCGCTCGAACCCCCCTTTCAAGGAGTCCGCCCATGAGCAACCGCCAAAGCGAGATCGCCGCCGCCCTGGCCGTGGTCCCCCCGTTCGCCGATGACCACGCCATCGACCAGGAAATTGAACGCCGCAAGGCCTTCATCAAGCAGTGCCTGACCAGCGCAGGCTTGAAAGTCCTGGTGCTGGGCATCAGCGGCGGCGTCGATTCGCTCACGGCCGGGCGCCTGGCACAGTTGGCCATCGAGGAACTGCGCGCGAGCACGGGTGATACGGACTACCGGTTCATCGCCGTGCGCCTGCCCTACAACGTCCAGCACGACGAGGACGACGCAGCGGCTTCCATGCGCTTCATTCGCGCCGATGTCGAAGAAACGGTGAACATTGCCAGCGCCGTGCAGGGCCTGGCGCAGCAAACCACTCAGCTTCAGGAACTGAGCGATGCCCGTCGCGACTTCGTCATGGGCAACGTCAAGGCGCGAGTGCGCATGGTCGCGCAATACACCATTGCTAATGCCAACAACGGTCTGGTGATCGGTACCGACCATGCGGCCGAAGCGGTCATGGGCTTCTTCACCAAATTCGGTGACGGCGCCTGCGACCTGACGCCCCTGAGCGGCCTGGTGAAAAACCAGGTGCGCGCCATCGCCCGGCGCCTGGGCGCGCCGGACAATCTGGTGATGAAGGTGCCGACGGCCGACCTCGAAGAGCTGCGCCCCGGCAAGCCGGACGAAGACGCCCATGGCGTCAGCTACAAGCAGATCGACGCGTTCCTGCACGGCGAGCCCGTGGGCGACGAAGCCTATGCGATCATCGTCAAGGCGTACGACCAGACCCGCCACAAGCGTGAGTTGCCGTTTGCGCCTTGATTTCCTTCGATTGCGCGGTTGATCATCTCCGCAGGTCAGGGAGATCGACACACCATGAAATTGCATCAACTGCGCGCGCTCGTCTGTATTCATGAAACCGGCAGCCTGCAAGACGCCTCGCAGGTGCTTCACCTGACGCAGTCAGCGTTGAGCCGGTCGATCAAAGAGCTCGAAAGCCAGCTGGGAGTGACGCTTCTGGTTCGCTCCAACAAAGGAATGAGCCTCACCGAGCATGGTCAGCGCATGCTCGGTCATGCACGCCAGGCGCTGGAAAGCGTACGGCGGGCGCGCCAGGAAATCGAAGACATGAAAGGCCTGACCGTGAGCGAAGTCACCCTTGGGGTGACACCCGTCACGGCGCTGCTGCCGCCTCTGCAACAGACCCTCCTGCATTTCCAGCAAACCTATCCGAACGCCGCGCTGAAGGTCCTGGAAATGCGCCCTGCGCAATTGTTGCAGCATCTGCGCGACGGCCTGCTGGATTTCGCCCTGACCTCTCAGATACCCAGCCACGCCGTGGGTCTGGACTGGCAGCCACTGTGTCGGATCCCCGGGGTGGTGACCGTGCGCAAGGGCCACCCGCTGCAATATGTTCGTTCCTTGCGCTTGTTCCAGGAAGCGCAGTGGATCAGTGTCGATGCCATCACCGACGCCCAATCGCAGTTCAACCAACTGTTCGCCAGCAGTGCTCTTGGAAGGCCGCGCCGGGTGTTCGAATGCACGGCCATGAACCTGGCGATCAAGATGCTGCTCAACAGCGATTCGGTCATGGTGGCAAGCCAGGGAGCATTGGGGCCTGGTCTGGTAGGTCTGGGTGACATGGTCAGGCATCTGCATCCTGTCGAACTCGAGGAATCGGTGCCCGACTACTCCGTCAACATCGTCTGCGTGAACCGAAGCTACCTGACCCGGGCGGCAGGACTGTTGTTCAACCAGTTGCAAAGCGGTTTCGCGGAAGAGCACTCGACGTCGAACGCTCTATGAGCCATCCAGACAGAGTGAAACGCAGTTTATCCTTGCGGCTTTCTCAAGCCCTTGCGATTGCAGACACCCGCTGATTTGATCCGCGAACCACGCCGATCATCGACAAAAAGTCAACGAACCTGCGCTCATTACAGGCTGATCCTCGAAGGACCAGTTACCAGACTGCACTTCTGCTGCCCTTCATCTGAGGGGTTCCGGAGTCATTCAACCTCAATGGCGAGAACCGGATCGCTACCTGCTACACCTACCCCAACCAACGCTTAACCCCTTGAATAAAAGTGATGTGCGCTGGGCGAAGCTGTGCTCGACACTTGCCGGCAATTCGACTCCCGGTACAGGCATTCACCATGAACAGCACTTCTGCCAGCGACTCGCCTGCTCTTCCCAGCCATGCCGTCCGGCGGCCGGCCTCAGCGCAGATGCGACGGGTGATTTTTGCGTCATCCCTGGGCAATGGCCTGGAGATCTATGATTTCACCGTCTACAGCTTCTTCGCGGTCATCATCGGCCAGCTCTTCTTCCCCAGCGGTTCGGCCGTGGCATCTTTGTTGATGTCGCTGGCCACGTTTGCGGTCGGTTTCGTCATGCGACCCTTGGGCGCGCTGCTGATTGGACGGGTCGCCGATCGTCGCGGACGCAAGGCCGCACTGTCGCTGACCATCGCGTTGATGACACTGGGCACCGGCATCATCGCGTTCACCCCGACCTACGCCAGCATCGGTATCAGCGCCAGTGTCCTGTTGGTGATCGCCAGGCTGTTGCAAGGGCTGTCAATGGGTGGCGAGGTGGGCTGTGCGTCGGCCTTTCTCATGGAGTCGGGACGCACCGACAACCGCTGCTTCATGGTCAGTTGGCAGGGCGCCAGTCAAGGCGCCGCAGCGCTATTGGGTGCGGGCACGGGTTTGCTTCTGACCAGCAGCCTGAGCCACGAATCGCTGCTCGCATGGGGATGGCGAGTGCCGTTCGTGATCGGCCTGCTGATCGGTCCGGTGGGTTGGTACATCCGCCAGCAACTGGACGAAACGCACACTGCCACGGCCACGGCCAGCTCCCTGACGCAGCTGGTGCGTGCCCATGGCCGCACCCTGGCCATGGGCATGGGCTGGATGGCGGCGCCCACCGTGACGATGTACATGGTGGTCTACTACATGCCTACCTACCTGACACAAACCCTGGGGCGGCCGCAGAGCTTCGGATTTGCCCTCGTTGCCCTTGCAAGTGCGCTGCTGGCCATCATCACACCCATTGCCGGCCGCTATGCAGACCGCTTCACGCGTCGCAAGCCATTGCTCTACGCCGTCACGACCCTGGCCGTACTGACCGTGTACCCGTCCTTCATTCTGCTGAGTCAGGAAAACACGCTGCTGTGCGTCCTGGCCATCACTCTGCTGATTCTACCGCTGGCCATAGGTCTGGCACCGAGCATGGCCATGCTGATGGAAGCCTTCCCTCGAGACCGGAGAGTCACCGGCCTGTCGATCATCTACAGCTTCGGCGTGACGCTGTTCGGTGGCTTTTCACCTCTGCTGGTGACCTGGCTGATCGGCATGACCGGCAACCCGCTAACGCCAGCCCTTTACCTGACGGCTGCTGCACCTTGGCCCTGTGCGTCCTGCGCTGGCTGCCAGAGCACCCCGGCCGTGCCTGAAGAACAAGAAAGGAGCGACTCATGAGTAACGCGACGATTCACCCCGAATTGGAAAACAGTGCGCTGCGCTTCGCCGAACTGCGTCGGGAGATTCACCGACACCCGGAACTGGGCACCCAAACACGTCACACCGCCACATTGGTGGCTGACCGTTTGCGCGCCTGGGGCTATGAGGTGCACAGGGACGTCGGTCAGGGCGTAGTGGGTGTGCTCAGACGTGGCAGCACGGAACGCAGCCTGGGCATCCGGGCCGACATGGACGCCCTGCCCATTACCGAAAACACCGGATTGCCCTGGGCCAGCCAGCACCCCGGCCGCATGCACGCCTGCGGTCATGACGGCCATACCGCAACCCTGTTGGCGGCGGCTGAGCACCTGGCCTGGCACGGCCAGTTTGAAGGCACCCTGCACGTCATCTTCCAGCCTGATGAAGAGGGTCTGACCGGTGCCCGTTCCATGATCGAAGCGGGCCTGTTCGACCGGTTCCCCTGCGATGCGGTGTATGCCCTGCACAACATGCCCGGTTTGCCAGTGGGCCAGGCAGTGATTCAGCAGGGCGAATTCATGGCCTCATCCGAGCAGGTGCTGATCACATTGGTCGGGCGCGGCGGGCATGGCGCCATGCCCGAACGCGCCATCGACCCGATCCCGGCCCTGGCAGGGATCATCACCGCGCTACAGACGGTCATCTCACGCAATCTTTCCACCAGTGATGCAGCGGTGCTGAGCGTCGGCAAGGTCAACGCAGGGACCGTTTACAACATCATTCCAGAGACGGCCACCCTGATGCTGAGCGTCCGCACGGACGATCCCTTCGTGCGGGACAGGATCGAGAAGCGAATTCGCGAGATCGTCCACGGGCAAGCCGCCAGTTTCGGGATCGAGGCGACCATCGAGTACACACTGTTGGCGCCGGTGCTGGTCAATACCCCTGCCGAGACACAGCGGCTGCACGCGGCGGCGTGCTCGGTGCTGGGGACGGACAACGTGCTGGAGCGCATGCCGGTGCGGCTGATGGGCAGCGAGGACTTCGCCTGGATGCTCAACGAGCGTCCAGGCTGCTACTTCGTGCTGGGCAATGGCACCGGGTCATTCAACGGCTGTTCGGTTCACAACGACCGGTACGACTTCAATGACGCGATCATCCCCATCGGCGCCGCTTGCTGGGTGAACCTTGTGCAAAGCTATCTGCAACCTGCAGATGATTAGGCCCTGCTGGCCGCCTGAATCAACGCCTTCATCTCCGCCACTGCCGCTTTGAACCCGACGAACAACGCATGGGCCACCAACGCGTGACCGATGTTCAACTCGTTCACGCCGCGAATCGCCGCGATCGGCTCGACGTTGTGATAGTGCAGGCCGTGGCCGGCATTGACGATCAAGCCCTGCCCCAGGCCGAAGCCGACGCCGTCGACGATGCGTTGTAGCTCAGCGGCCACTTCGCTCGGGGTCTGGGCATCGGCGTAGCGGCCGGTGTGCAGCTCGATCGCCGGCGCGCCGATGCGCTTCGAGGCTTCGATCTGGCGCTCGTCAGCATCGATGAACAGCGACACTTCGCAGCCCAGCTTGCTCAGGCGCTCGACCGCGGCCTTGATCTTGGCTTCCTGCCCGGCGACGTCCAGACCACCCTCGGTGGTCAGCTCTTCGCGGGTTTCGGGCACCAGGCACACATGGGCCGGGCGAATCTGCTCGGCGAAGGTCAACATGGCCTCGGTCACGCCCATTTCGAAGTTCATGCGGGTCTGCAAGACGTCCTTGAGCAGCAGCACATCGCGCGTCTGGATGTGCCGGCGGTCTTCGCGCAGGTGCACGGTGATGCCGTCGGCGCCCGCTTCCTCGGCGTCGAGCGCGGCCTTGACCGGATCGGGATAGCGCGTGCCACGGGCCTGGCGCAAGGTCGCCACGTGATCGATGTTGACGCCCAACAGAATGCGGTTACAGGTATCCACGAGAACTCTCCGAAAAATCCAGGGCACAGCATACGTGTTGGTCAGGGCTTGCGAAACAGCTCGCGGCTGACCAGCGGACGGCCGCCCAGGTGCACGGCCAGGGCCTGGCGCATCAGGCGCTTGGCTGCGGCCAGCGCGCCTGGCGTTTCCCAACTGGCCTGGGCCATGGCAAGTAATTCGGCGCCCTGGAACAGTCCGGGTTGCAGCAGCTCGACTCGCTCCAGTCCGGCGTCCACCAACAGGCGATACAAGCCGTCGGTTGCCACCGGCTCACCGTTGACGTCTACGTCCAGCGCAAAGCCATAGCCGAGCTGGTCCAGCAGGCGCCATTCGAAGGAGCGCAGCAGAGGCTCCAGCGCGCGCCCGGCGCCGAGCGCCTGGAGGGTGGCGGCGTAGTGTTCGAACACCTGGGGATGAGGGTCTTCGCTGGGCAACAGGCGAATGATCAGCTCGTTGAGGTACAGGCCGCTGAACAGTGCGTCACCGAGCATCCATACCGCCACTCCGGCGGACTCCATGCGCGAGACGTTCTTGAGTTCGCCTTTGCCGCGAAACTCGACTTCCAGCGGTACGAAGGGCCGCGCCAGGGTGCCGGCCTTGCCGCGCGCATTGCGCAGCACGGCGCGCAGGCGGCCCTGGGGGGTGAGGAAGTCGACCAGGGCGCTGGTTTCGCGATAGGCACGCGAGTGCAGGACGTAGGCGGGTTGTGGCGTTGGGGTGGTCGACATGTGGGCGACTCGGGGTTGGCGGGTGTCTGGATGGGCCTCTTCGCCGCCTTACGCGCAAGCCCGCTCCCACAGGAAACCTAAAGCTCATCGTGCGCGAAGAGGTCCGCACAAGCACCACAGACTATTGGTCGTTATACCCAAGCGAACGCAGCGCGCGCTCGTCATCGGACCAGCCGCCCTTCACTTTCACCCACAGGTTGAGCATGACCTTGGAGTCGAACAGCACTTCCATATCCTTGCGCGCCTCCATGCCGATGCGCTTGATGCGCTCGCCCTTGTCGCCAATGATGATCTTCTTCTGACCATCGCGTTCGACCAGGATCAAGGCATGGATGTGCAGGGTCTTGCCCTGCTGCTTGAATTCTTCGATTTCCACGGTGATCTGGTACGGCAGCTCGGCACCCAGCTGGCGCATGATCTTCTCGCGCACCAGTTCGGCGGCCAGGAAGCGGCTGCTGCGATCGGTGATCTGGTCTTCCGGGAAGAAATGCTCGTTCTCGGGCAAGTGCCCGGCAATGACCTTTTCCAGCGCGTCCAGGTTATGCCCCTGCTGCGCGGAAATGGGCACGATCTCGGCGTTCGGCAACTGCTCCTGCAGCCAGGTCAGGTGCGGCATCAGGTCAGCCTTGTCCTCGATGCGATCGGTCTTGTTGATCGCCAGGATCACCGGCCCCTGCACGTACTGCACGCGCTCGAGAACCAGCTGGTCTTCGTCCGTCCACTTGGTGCGGTCGACCACGAAGATCACCACATCGACGTCTTTCAACGCCGCCGACGCGGTCTTGTTCATGTAGCGGTTCAGGGCTTTCTCGTTGCCCTTGTGCATGCCCGGCGTGTCCACGTAGACCGCCTGGATCTCGCCCTCGGTCTTGATGCCCAGCATGTTGTGGCGGGTGGTCTGCGGCTTGCGCGACGTGATCGCCAGCTTCTGCCCCAGGATGTGGTTGAGCAGCGTCGACTTGCCGACATTCGGGCGGCCAACGATGGCTACATAGCCACAACGGGTAACGGGTGCATCAGTCATTGCCATTCTCCACGCCCAGGGCGATCAGGGCAGACGCGGCGGCCACCTGTTCGGCGATGCGACGGCTGACGCCCTGGCCCCGGCTTTTCTCATTCAGAAGGACGACTTCACACTCGACGAAAAACTGTCGGCAGTGCGGGTCGCCCTGGATATCCACCACTTCATAGCGCGGCAGTTCAGCACCGCGCGACTGGAGGAACTCCTGCAGGCGGGTCTTGGGATCTTTGTTGGTATCGACCAGGGTCAGCCCTTCGAACTGACCTTCCAGCCAGGCCAGCACACGATCGCGCGCTGCCTCCATACCGGCGTCCAGGTAGATGGCGCCGATCAAGGCTTCCAGCGCATCGGCCAGGATCGATTCACGACGGAAACCGCCACTCTTCAGTTCGCCCGAGCCCAGGCGCAGGTAGTCGCCCAGATCGAAGCCGCGGGCCAGGATGGCCAGGGTCTCGCCCTTGACCAGGCGCGCTCGCAGCCGTGAAAGCTGCCCTTCACGGGCTTGCGGGAAGCGTTCGAAAAGCGCTTCGCCCGCCACGAAATTGAGGATCGCATCGCCCAGAAACTCGAGACGCTCGTTGTTGCGCCCGGCGAAGCTGCGGTGAGTCAGTGCCAGCACCATCAGGTCCTGGTCCTTGAAGGTGTAGCCCAGTTGGCGCTCGAGGCGGCCGAGGGAAGCGGTCACGGCTTGACCACGCTGAACTGACGATCGAACTTCACTACCACATCCAGATTCTGGATCAGTGGCTCACGCTTTTCATACTTGAGGTGGGCCTGAAACACATTGCCCGCATCGGTGACGCTCAAAACCTTGTTCAAATCCAGATCCTGAATATTGTTGACCTGCATGGCCCGGCTGACGTGGCCATAGAATTCACCCACCGTATCGACTCGGGCGGACTTATCGGCGCCGATCGATTCGATGGCTTGGGAAAGGGTCCGGTTATCCATGTAGTGCGGCACCAGCTTGAAAGCCGTGCTCGCCACGAACGCCACCACCGCCAGGGTCAGCAACCAGCCGACGATGGACATGCCTTGCTGAGACTTCACTGCGTTCATGCCGGACACCTCGGAAAACATTCGGCGCCGTCCATGGACGGCGCCGGCAGCGCTACTTGATCAGCCCGACTCGGGAGAAGTTGGGCAAGTGGCTGAGCTTGGGTTCAGGCCAGCTCATCCAGATGGCGAAGGCCTTGCCGACGATGTTCTGGTCGGGGACCATGCCCAGCAGCTCCTTGGGAATCGACGGGTCATCCCAGTAGCGGCTGTCGTTGGAGTTGTCGCGGTTGTCACCCATCATGAAGTAGTGCCCGGCGGGCACCGTCCACTGGCTGTCGGGCGGCGCACGGTAGCGCGACATTTCCTGACGGATCACGTGTTCGACCTCGCCCAGCTTTTCCTTGTACAACTCGGCGCTGCCCAGACTGCCCGGCTCGCTGCCGACCAGCTGGCGGGCGATCAACTCGCCGTTGACGTACAGCTGCTTGTCCGAAGTGTAGCGAATCCGGTCGCCCGGCAAGCCGATCACACGCTTGATGTAGTTGACGTTGGGGTCGCTGGGGTAGCGGAACACCATGACGTCGCCACGCTTGGGATCGTTGACCTCGATGACCTTCTTGTCCAGCACCGGCAGGCGAATGCCGTAGGAGAACTTGTTGACGAGGATGAAATCACCCACTTCCAGGGTCGGGATCATCGAACCCGACGGAATCTGGAACGGCTCCACCAGAAACGAACGCAACACCAGCACGATGAACAGCACCGGGAAGAACGACTTGCCGTACTCCACCAGCAGCGGTTCCTTGTCCAGGCGTTCGACCACCGACGGCTCAGGCTGGCTGACGCTGCCCTCGTAGTTGGCGATCGCAGCCCGTCGCCGTGGCGCCAGGAAGACCAGATCAAGCAAGGCCAGCAGACCGCAAACGGCTACGGCGATAACCAACAACAGCGGGAAATTTAGGGACATAGGACTCGATTATTCCAACCTGAGCACAGCAAGGAAGGCTTCCTGTGGAATTTCCACGTTGCCGACCTGCTTCATGCGTTTCTTACCGGCCTTCTGTTTCTCCAACAGTTTGCGCTTACGGCTCACGTCGCCGCCGTAACACTTGGCCAGTACGTTCTTTCTGAGCGCCTTGACAGTGGTCCGGGCGATAATCTGTCCGCCAATGGCGGCCTGGATTGCCACATCGAACATCTGCCGAGGGATCAGCTCCTTCATCTTCTCGGTCAAAGCACGACCCTTGTAGGCCGCGTTGTCGCGGTGCACGATCAGCGCCAGGGCATCGACCTTGTCGCCGTTGATCAGCACGTCCAGCTTGACCAGGTTGGCCGACTGGTAACGCTCGAAATGGTAGTCCAGTGAGGCATAGCCCCGGCTGGTGGATTTCAGGCGGTCGAAGAAGTCCAGCACCACTTCGTTCATCGGCAGGTCGTAGCGAACCTGAACCTGGCTGCCGAGGAACTGCATGTCGCGCTGCACGCCGCGCTTCTCGATGCACAGGGTAATGACGTTGCCCAGGTGCTCTTGAGGCACAAGAATAGTCGCCGATACGATCGGCTCGCGGAAGTCCTCGACGGATGAAACATCCGGAAGCTTCGACGGGTTGTCGACATAAATGGTTTCGCCGGTCTTCATGACCACTTCGAAGATCACGCTCGGGGCCGTGGTGATCAGGTCCAGGTCGTACTCGCGCTCCAGGCGCTCCTGGATGATTTCCATGTGCAGCATGCCCAGGAACCCGCAGCGGAAGCCGAAGCCCAGGGCGTCGGAGCTTTCGGGCAGGTACTGCAGCGACGAATCGTTGAGGGTCAGTTTCTGCAGGGCATCGCGGAAATCTTCGAAGTCTTCCGAGCTGACCGGGAACAGGCCGGCGTAGACCTGTGGCTGAATGCGTTTGAAACCGGGCAGCACAGGCACGTCAGGGGTGCTGCTCAAGGTCAGGGTGTCGCCGACCGGCGCACCGTGAATGTCCTTGATGCTGCCGATGATGAAGCCCACTTCGCCGGCCTTGAGGTCAGCGGTGGCCGTGTGCTTGGGGGTGAAGACGCCGACGCTGTCGACCAGGTGCACCTTGCCGGTGGACTTGACCAGAATCTTGTCGCCCTTCTTCACCCGGCCATGGCGCACGCGCACCAGCGAGACGACGCCCAGGTAGTTGTCGAACCAGGAGTCGATGATCAGCGCCTGCAGCGGCGCATCGATGTCACCGGTAGGCGCCGGGATGGTATGCACCAGGCGTTCGAGCACGTCGATCACGCCCATGCCGCTCTTGGCGCTGCACGCCACGGCGTCGGTGGCGTCGATGCCGATGATCTTCTCGATCTCGTCCTTGACCTTGTCCGGGTCGGCCTGGGGCAAGTCCATCTTGTTCAGCACCGGCATCACTTCCAGGCCCTGTTCGATGGCCGTGTAGCAATTGGCCACGGACTGGGCTTCGACACCCTGCCCGGCGTCGACCACCAGCAGCGCGCCTTCGCAGGCCGCCAGCGAGCGGCTGACTTCGTAGGTGAAGTCGACGTGGCCTGGGGTGTCGATGAAGTTCAGCTGGTAGGTTTTGCCGTCCTGCGCCTTGTAGTGCAGGGTGACGCTGTGCGCCTTGATGGTGATCCCGCGCTCACGCTCCAGGTCCATGGAGTCCAGGACCTGGGCCTCCATTTCGCGGTCGGCCAGGCCACCGCACATCTGGATGAACCGATCGGCGAGGGTCGACTTGCCGTGATCGATGTGGGCGATGATGGAGAAATTGCGGATATGACTCAAATCACTCACGGGTCAACACTCAAAAAGGCTGCGGGCCGGACGCCCAACGAAAAATAGCCGGGAATTGTACCTGAATAACGTTCGGGTGTGGGAGCCGGTGGGTTACGGGTGGCAGTGCCGACGTCTTCGCGGGCAGAGTCCCGCTCCCACAAAGCGGCGCACGCCATAAGGTTGTGGGAGCGGGGCTCTGCCCGCGAAGGCCACACAACCGGCCATGAAAAAAGGCGACCCGAAGGTCGCCTTTCGTTCACCTACACCAAGCTTATTCAGCCAGCTTGAAGGTAATGAAGCTCGCCCGCCCCTGACGCAGCACGCGCATGGACACCGAACGGTTCTTCGGCAGGCCTTTGGCGATGTCGGCGAACTGCTTCGACGACTCGATGGCCTGGTTGTTCAGGTGGGTGATGACATCACCAGGCTGCAGGCCGATCAGTGCCGCCGGACCGTCCTGCACTTCCTTGATGACCACGCCGCCCTTGAGCTCCAGCGACTTCTTCTGCTCGGCAGTCAGCTCCGCGACCGACACGCCGAGGCGGTTGCTGCTGCGCTCGGTCTGGGCCTTGGCACCGGCATCCAGGTCCTGATCGTCATCGGGCATCGCGCCGACAGTGACGTCGATGGTGCGGCGCTTGCCTTCGCGGATCACTTCCAGGCTCGCCTTCGCACCGGCCTTGAGACCGCCCACGAGATGCGGCAGGTCGGCCGACATGTCGATCGGCTGACCGTTCATGCTCAGGATCACGTCACCCACCTGCAAGCCACCCTTGGCGGCCGGGCCATCTTCAAGCACCTGCGCGACCAGCGCGCCGGCCGGCTTGTCCAGACCGAACGACTCGGCCAGGTCCTTGTTGACCTCCTGAATGACCACACCCAACCAGCCGCGGCTGACCTTGCCGTCTTTCTTGAGCTGATCCGACACATCCAGGGCCACGTCGATCGGAATGGCGAAGGACAGGCCCATGAAGCCACCGGAGCGGGTGAAGATCTGCGAGTTGATACCCACCACTTCACCGTTCATGTTGAACAGCGGGCCGCCCGAGTTGCCTGGGTTGATGGCCACGTCGGTCTGGATGAACGGCACGTAGGCGTCATTGGGCAAGGTACGCCCCTTGGCGCTGACGATACCCTTGGTCACCGAATGGTCGAAGCCGAACGGCGAGCCGATGGCCAGCACCCATTCGCCCACTTTAAGCTTGGCAGAATCACCCAGCTTCACCGTGGGCAGGTTCTTGCCATCGATTTTCAGCAACGCCACGTCGGTCCGTGGATCGGTGCCGACCAGCTTGGCCTTGAGCTCGCTGCGGTCGGACAGACGCACGATGATTTCGTCGGCATCGGCGATCACGTGGTTGTTGGTCAGCACATAGCCGTCAGCCGAAACGATGAACCCCGAGCCCAGCGACTGCGCCTCGCGCTGGCGATCGCCGCGCTGCGGAGACCGTGGTCCGCCGCGCGGCATGTTGCGCTCGAAGAACTCGCGGAACATCGGCGGCAGACCTTCCAGGTCCGGCATCTGGCTGGCAGCCACACCGCGGTCCGGCAGTTTCTGCGTGGTACTGATGTTCACCACGGCGGGCGACGCCTGCTCGACCAGAGTCGTGAAATCAGGCAGCGCTTCAGCCTGAACGCTGGCGATCTGGCCCAGCATCAGCACTGCCGCGAACAGTGAAAGAAAGGGTTTGAAACGTGGTATCGACATACGGCTCCCGTTCGTAACGAGCGTGGTTGAGCAATAGGGTTGTGCAGCCGCTGAAGGCAAATTCAGCGCAGAGCGGAATCCATGCTTGACTGCGGCGCACGGCAGCGAACCTGTGACGACTGAAAAGGCTCGCCCCCGAAGCACTGACCTATAAGAAAAAATCCGGCGGTTTGCAACCCGCATGAAACAGGTTTCACGTTAACTCGCGGCGATTATCCAGGCATGAAGCGCCAGCAAGGGCCATGACCACGCCATGACGCACGCCCCCTTCAGCGTAGAACATGAATATCCTGGCGCTGTATGGACAGGGCAATTCGCTCCGCTGTACCCAAGGGAATTTCACCCACCACGGTGATCATCATTTCGCCATCCGAAGACTTCAAGCGACGCGACACGGCTGCCGTCGGACCCAGCTGCACACGGGTATCACGCGCAGAGGCGCCGTTGAGCGGTTCGAGAAACACAGAGAAATGCGCAAGGCCGTCAGCGTATAGCAGGCTGGTCACATCGGCATTGCTGGCCGAGGATTTGCGCTGAGCGGTCTGTGCCAACTCGAAGCCGGCGGGTACCCACTTGGCCTGCCACGCGAGGGCATTGCCGGGGACTGAACCGCTGCCTGCATGCAACACAGGCTTACAATTTGGCGTCGCCTTCAAGTCGGCAGGCGCAGGCGCTCCTGGCTGAAGCTGCGTGTACTGCAGACGTTCGAGCAGGCGCCCCTTGGCATCGATCAACAGGGATTTGAGCAACAGTCCCGTGTGCGCATCCAGGTGCATTTCGAAGGCGTAGCGGTCACGATCACGCGGCACCATGGTCACGACCACAGCGTCGCGCCCGGCGACTCTCGAAGCCCCGGCCACACGTAATTGGTACCACGACATCAGCTTGAGCGGATCGAGGGTTGCGACAACGCTGCTGGACACCTTGCCACCCCCGGACACCGGGCTGCCCGTCATGCAGGTCAGCCGACCGTCGGTCTGCACGCGCTCGGAGGCGACGCCGTCGAGCTTAAGCACACGGTCGTGCACCGCGCCGTTACCGGCGCGGTGCCATATCTGGTAGGTAGAGAAGTCACCGTCGCGTTCGTAGACGAACGTCCCCTGGAAATCCTGCGTACGCTCGGCTTGCGCCATTGCGTCCAACCATTGGGCCGCATCGGGTGCGGCAATGGCCGGTGCGGCCAGGCCAAGTAGAATTGGCAGAAACAGGGCCGCACGCATGATCGGGATTAACGGTTTTCCATGCTCGCGGAGCGGGCAGATGGCAGGGCAGTGTCGGAACCTTTGGCAGCGGCTTCTTGCGAATGCTGACGCAGGTAACCAGGCAGGCGCTGGTCGTTCAGACCTTCTTCGCCTTTGAGCACACCGCTGGCCATCGGGCCGGGCGCGTCGGAGCTGTCCGGTGTGTAACCGGCCAGCACGGCTGGACCTTGCACCATCGGGGTCGATGGGGCTTGCTGGGCTGGCTGCTGCTGAGCGAGCTCCGATCCAGTGATGTCGTCCTGGTTGTACAGGCGAACACCGGCCAGCACGGCAACGGTCACCGATGCCGCAACGGCCAGACGACCGAGGCTACGCCACGGACCGCGAGCAGCCGGGGCTGGGGCGATGTCTTCGGCAATGGCTACCGACACCGCCGCCGACAGATCCAGACGCGGATCCAGAAGATCCTTGTGCATGACGGCACGAACGAGCTGGTAACGTGCCCAGGTGGCACGGACCTCGACATCGTCCAACGCGGTCAGTACCCGACGCAGTTCCAATTCGTCCGCTTCGTTATCCATCACTGCGGACAGCGATTCCTGCAGGGCTTCACGACTCATGGCGTTCCTCTCTTGGCTATCGCCGCTGTCTCAGGATTCCTGCAACAACGGCTGCAGGGCTTTGTCGATGGCTTCCCGGGCACGGAAAATCCGCGACCGCACGGTCCCCACCGGACACTGCATGACACTGGCAATGTCTTCGTAACTCAGACCATCGAACTCGCGCAGCGTCAGTGCCGTGCGCAGGTCTTCTGGCAGCTGCTGGATGGTTCGATGGACGGTGCCTTCGATCTCATCGCGCAGCAATGAACGTTCTGGAGACTCGAGGTCCTTGAGGCCATGATCGCCGTCATAGAACTCTGCATCTTCAGAACTTACGTCACTGTCCGGTGGCCTGCGTCCGCGGGACACCAGATAGTTTTTCGCCGTGTTGATGGCGATGCGATACAGCCACGTATAGAACGCGCTGTCTCCGCGAAAGTTGCCCAATGCGCGGTAGGCCTTAATGAAAGCCTCCTGCGCCACGTCCTGGGCTTCATGGGTGTCGTGCACGAATCGCACGATCAACCCGAGAATCTTGTGCTGGTATTTCAGCACCAACAGATCGAAAGCTCGCCGATCACCGCGTTGTACACGCTCGACCAGCTGCTGATCCTCTTCCTGGGTTAGCATGAACACTCCTCATGGGTCCGGAAGGAGCGTTGCTCAGGCCATCGTTCAGGCTTGCAACCATAGACTCGGGCTATTCGCAAAAGTTCTCCCCTCCAGGCAAGTTTCCCGCAGGCCCGGATCAAGCCTGCACGGAAAGCGCAGCTCGAACGTGCCGAGCTGCGCCGATAATCTTTTCACCGATGACAGCACCCGGACCTAGCCGGTGCGCTCGTTGTTCGGCATTGTTTCCTTCTTACGGGCAACCTTCTATTGATTGCAGGGGTTCTAGGAAAGTTCCCACAAATACGAAGGTGAAGCCCTACACACAAAGGCCATGAATTCCTGACACTGAAGTGGTTCAGCACCGACTACCTGCCCAAAGTGCCTGCCGCCATAGCGCAAGCCTCGATGGGGCTGCTATAAATGCCGCGCCATACCGGTGGGAAACGATTCCCTCGTGTGTCGAAGGTGCCGCTATTGTGCCGCTACCCCCTTGGATATACCAGCGGGATGTGCACAACGGGCGCGAACGGCGCGGTGGATGGCGACTCACGCGACATCACTTTCGGCATGCGGATGACCTTCGAATGGGCAAGCAACGGCAACACGATGTTCTGGTAATCGGTAGCGGAGCCGCGGGCTTGAGCCTTGCGCTGGCATTGCCCGCCACGCTGCGCATCGCGGTCATCAGCAAGGGCGGGCTCGGCGACGGCTCCACGCCGTGGGCCCAAGGCGGGGTCGCCGCCGTGCTTGCAGACTCCGACAGCGTGGAAGCTCACGTGCAGGACACCCTCGACGCCGGCGCCGGCCTGTGCAATGAAGAAGCGGTGCGCTTCACGGTGCAGCACAGCCGCGCGGCGATTCAGTGGCTGGTCGAGATGGGCGTGCCGTTCACCCGCGAGGATGATTCGGATCCGGAACATACCGGCTTCCCCTTCCACCTCACTCGCGAAGGAGGCCATAGCCAGCGCCGCATCATCCATGCGGCCGATGCCACCGGCGCGGCTCTGTTCGACACCTTGCTGGCCCAGGCACGTCTGCGTCCGAACATCGAGTTGCTGGAACAGTGCGCCGCAGTCGACCTGATCACCGAACGGCGCCTGGGTCGCACGGAGGATCGCTGCCTGGGCGCCTACGTGCTGGATCACCGCAGCGGTGAAGTGGACACCCATGGAGCGCGCTTCACCGTCCTGGCCACCGGCGGCGCTGCCAAGGTCTACCTCTATACCAGCAACCCCGACGGCGCCTGCGGCGATGGCATTGCCATGGCCTGGCGCGCAGGCTGTCGCGTGGCCAATCTGGAATTCAACCAGTTCCACCCCACCTGCCTGTACCACCCCCAGGCCAAGAGTTTCCTGATCACCGAGGCGCTGCGCGGTGAAGGCGCCCTGCTCACGCTGGCCAATGGCGAACGCTTCATGCCGCGCTTCGATCCGCGCGCAGAGCTGGCACCACGCGACATAGTCGCGCGTGCCATTGACCACGAGATGAAGCGCACGGGCGCCGAATGCGTGTACCTGGACATCAGCCACAAGCCGGCGGACTTCGTGCGCAGTCACTTCCCGACGGTGCACCAGCGTTGCCTGGCATTCGGCATCGATATCACCTGCCAGCGCATTCCCGTGGTGCCCGCAGCGCACTACACCTGCGGCGGCGTGCTGGTCGATGAGCATGGCTGCACCGACGTCCCCCACTTGTATGCCATTGGCGAGACCAGCTCCACCGGCCTGCACGGCGCCAATCGCATGGCCAGCAACTCGTTGCTCGAGTGCATCGTCTATGCGCGTTCGGCCGCCGAGCACATCGTCGCGCAACTGGACCAGACCCAAGCGCCTGGGCTGTTGCCGCAGTGGGACGCGAGCCAGGTGACCGATTCGGACGAAGACGTGATCATCGCCCACAACTGGGACGAGCTGCGGCGCTTCATGTGGGACTACGTGGGCATCGTGCGCACCACCAAGCGCTTGCAGCGCGCCCAGCATCGAGTGCGCCTGCTGCTCGACGAGATCGACGAGTTCTACAGCAACTATAAGGTCAGCCGCGACCTGGTCGAACTGCGCAATCTGGCACAGGTGGCCGAGCTGATGATCGCGTCGGCCATGCAGCGCAAGGAAAGCCGCGGCCTGCATTACACGCTGGACTATCCGGACCTGCTGCCGCGGGCACAGGACACTATCCTGCAGCCGCCCACCTTCGCCGGCTGAACTTGAGGCGCAGACGCAGGCGACGGTGAGTGTCTGCGTCCAGGCCGTCGGGCAGCACGCAGGCGCTGCGCACGCGGCGCTGGCCTGCCAGGCGGAAGCGCAGAATGACCACCTGCGGCAGTGCCATGCTGTCCGGACGCAGTTGCACCGCCTGCCAGCCATCGGCCTCGCTCCACACCGACCAGCCACCGCGATCGCGACGCAGACCGGTGACGGCCTGGGGGTGGGCGAGTAACACCTCTCGCGGCAGCACATAAAGCCCATGCGCAATGCACAGCACCCCGGCTGCCAGGTGCACGAGCACCGGCGCCTCCATCAAGCCGTTCGCCAGCCAGGCGGCGGCCTGCGCCAGTGCGTAGAGCGCCAGCAGCCGTCGTGAAGGCTGCCAGTGGCATTCGAAGCGGTTACTTGGGCTGGACACGGTCCAGAATCATCCGGACCATGCGCTGCAACTCGGGGTCCTGCGATTCGTTGCGCTCCATGAACCAGCCGAACATGTCCTGATCTTCACATTCGAGCAGACGCACGTAGAGGTCGCGATCCACCTGATTCAAGTGGGGATAGACTTCCTTGACGAAAGGCACCAGCAACACGTCCAGCTCCAGCATGCCGCGGCGGCTGTGCCAGTAAAGCCGGTTGAGTTCAACGTTTTCGACCATGGGGGGCTCCTTGAATAGGCGCGCAGTATACAGAGGCGCCGGTGGGGTGTCAGGGCGGCGGGGATAGCATTCCCCCGGTGCGGGGCTCTATGATGATGTCCATTCTTTTCAACTCAGCGATGACCCATGTCCGATACCGCTATGTTCTGCACCCTGGCCCACGAGGGCGTCCTGGCCGTTCGCGGCTCGGACGCCAGCAAGTTCCTCCAGGGCCAGCTGACCTGCAACCTCAACTATCTGGACGAGCACACCGCCAGCCTCGGTGCGCGCTGCACCCAGAAAGGCCGCATGCAGTCCAGCTTCCGCATCCTGTTGCAAGGCGATGGCTGCGTGCTGGCCATGGCCCGCGGCCTGCTCGAAGCGCAGTTGGCCGACCTGAAAAAGTACGCCGTGTTCTCCAAGTCCAAGTTGACCGACGAAAGCGACGCCTGGGTGCGTTTCGGCGTACAGCATGGCGATGGCGCTCTGACTGCCCTGGGCCTGCAACTGCCCCTGGAAACCGATGCGGTGGTGCGCCACGGCGCGCTGATCGCGGTACGGGTATCGCCCGCCCGGGCCGAGCTGTGGGCGCCTGCCGAGCAAGCGGAAAATCTGGCCGCGCGGCTGGGTGAACAATTGGCTCAGGGCTCGCTCGACGAGTGGCTGCTGGGGCAGATCCGCGCCGGTATCGGTCAGGTGCTCGAACCGACCCGCGAGCTGTTCATCCCGCAGATGCTCAACCTGCAGGCCGTGGGCGGCGTGAGCTTCAAGAAGGGTTGCTACACCGGCCAGGAAATCGTCGCGCGCATGCAGTACCTGGGCAAGCTCAAGCGCCGCCTCTACCACGTCCGACTGGCCGGTTCGACACGACCGGAGCCAGGTACCGGGTTGTTCTCGCCGGTGCACGGCAGCGCCATCGGCGAGATCGCCCTGGCCGCACCGACGAGCGATGGCTACGAGGCCCTGGCGGTCCTTCAGGACAACGCCGTCGAAGATGGTCGCATCCACATGGGTAGCCTGGAAGGTCCGGCGCTGGAACTTCTCACCCTGCCCTATACACTTGATCGAGACAGAGAAATCCAGCGCTAGCAGCGCCTTACGTAGGTCCTGCGCACCCTTCCCCGCTATGCCGAGGCGCCGAATGAACCAACTGGCAGACACAGTACAACGCGATTTGCTGGCCGCCATCGAGCGTGACGACCTGGTTCTGCCGACCATGCCGGAAGTGGCTCTGAAAATTCGCGAAGCGGCGGAAGACGACAACGTCAGCGTCAATCAGCTCAGTCAGGTCATCGCCCAGGATGCGGCGCTTTCGGCGCGCCTGCTCAAGGTGGTCAACAGCCCGCTGCTGCGGGCCAGCTTCGAAGTGACCGACGTGAACACGGCGATCAAGCGACTGGGTGTGAACTACAGCAGCAACCTCGCCATCGGCCTGGTCATCGAGCAGATTTTCCACGCCCGCGCCCGTGCCGTGCAGGGCCGCATGCGCGAGGCCTGGCGCACCAGCCTGGAAGTGGCCGGCATGTGCACCGAACTGGCGCGGCGCTTCACTTCGCTCAAGCCCGACCGCGCCGCCCTCGCCGGCCTGGTCCACCAGATCGGCGTACTGCCGATCCTGACCTACGCCCAGGAGCACAACGAGCTGCTCTCGGACCCTGTCTGCCTCAACCACGTCATCGAGCACATCCATCCACAGATTGGCGACCGGATCCTGCACAAATGGGACTTCCCGGCGATGCTGGCGCAGGTGCCCGGCCAATTCCTGGATCTGAACCGGGACAACACGGAAACCGATTACGGCGACCTGGTGATGATCGCCACCCTGCTGCGCCTGCCGCATAACACCGGCCTACCGACCTTGGTCGAACACCCGGCGTATCAACGCCTGGAGATCAAGCAGAGCCCGGTGCTGCTGGCCAGTGACTTGATGCACGCGCAGACGCTGCTCAGCTAGAGCGGAAAGTCCACGCGCACTTTCAAACCGCCTCGGGCGCCATCGTGCAGGCTGATCCGCGCCATGTGGGCGCGACAGATCTCGCCGACGATCGCCAGGCCCAGCCCGGTACCGGCGCTGTGCGGGTTGCGCCGATAGAAACGCTCGAACACGCGATCGCGTTCATCTGCCGGAATACCCGGCCCGTCGTCCTCCACTTCGAGGATGCCGGGGGCCAGCACGCGCAGGATGACGTTGCCGCCAGCCGGGGTATGGGCCAGGGCGTTGTCCACCAGGTTGCTGAGCAATTCGTTGAGCAACGTCGGCTCGCCGCGCAGCCAGATCGGCTGATCGGCCTCCAATGCCAGAGCCACCCCCCGGCCATGGGCCAGCGGCGCCATGGCCATGCCCAGTTCGCGCGCCAGCTGGCTCAGGTCCAGACGCTGGGCGCCGCCTTCGGCAATGGCCCGGGCGCCGTTCTCGACCCTGGCCAGGGACAGCAACTGGTTGGCCAGGTGAGTCAGCTTGTCGGTGCCCTGCACCGCTTCCTGCAACGTGGTCCGCCAGACCTCCGGCTGTTCGGCACGCAGGCCCAGTTCGACGCGCGCCTTGAGTGCCGCCAGGGGCGTGCGCAACTCATGGGCGGCATCGGCGATGAACTGCGCTTGCCGCTCGAACTGAACGCGCAGGCGTTCGGTGAAATGGTTGAGCGCCTGCACCAGAGGCCACAGCTCGCGCTGCACCTCCACCAGCGGCAAGGGGCGCAGGTCATCGGGCTGACGGTCCTCGACTTCGTCGCGCAGCCGCTCCAATGGCCGCAACGCCGCGCTGACCGTGATCCACACCAGCAGCAACGCGCCGATTCCCAACATGCCCAGGCGCAACAAGGTGTCGGCCATCAGGCTGCGGGCCATGGAGACACGCGCCTCTTCGGTCTCGGCCACGCGAATTTCCGCCATGCCGATCATGTTTGGCTCGCTGACGGCCTTGAGCAGGCTCACCACGCGCACGTCCTGGCCCAGGTAGCGACCGCTGTAGAAGGTGGCCAGGGCCGGATAATCGTCCGTGCGTGGCGTGCCCTTGGGCGGCGCCGGCAGGTTTTCGTAGCCGGAGATCAGTTTGTGGTCGATGTCGTTGACCTGGTAATAGATACGCCCGGCACTGTCGTAGGCGAAGGTATCCAGCGCCACGTAGGGCACGTCTGCGCTGAGTGTGCCATCGCGCTGGGACAGCCCGGCCGCGATGGTACGCGCCGACGCCAGCAGGGTTCGGTCATAGGCCGTGTCGGCCGCTTCACGCCCGTTCCAATAGGCACTCAGGCCGCTGGCCAGCATGAGGAAGACCAGCAGCATCGCGAGGTTCCACAGCAACCGCCAACGCAGGCTGCTGACCTCACGCATCGCGGCTTTCCAACAGGTAGCCCAGACCCCGGAAGGTGACGATGGCAATCGGCTGCTTGTCGAGCTTCTTGCGCAGGCGGTGCACATAGATCTCGATGGCATCGGCACTGGCTTCTTCGTCCAGCCCGAACACCTGGGCCGCCAACTGCTCCTTGCTCATCACCCGCCCTGGCCGGGCGATCAGCGCTTCGAGCACCGCCTGCTCGCGGGAGGTCAGGGTCAGCAACTCCTTGCCCAGGGTGAAGCGGCGCGTGTCCAGGTCGTAGGCCAGCGGACCGCAGCGCTGCTGCCGCTCTCCTCCAAGCACGGTGCGCCGCAGCAGCGCCTTGACCCGGGCTTCGAGTTCGGTAAGCTCGAAAGGCTTGGCCAGGTAGTCGTCGGCGCCCAGGTTCAGACCATGGACGCGGTCCTTGACGTCGCTGCGCGCGGTGAGCATCAACACCGGCAGGTTCTTGCCCCGCGCCCGCAGGCGCGCCAGCACCTCGAAACCATCGAGCCTGGGCAGGCCGACATCCAATATGGCGGCAGCGTATTCCTCGCTGGCTAGGGCCAGGTCCGCAGCCACGCCGTCGTGCAGCACATCGACGGTCAGGCCGGTGGCCTTCAGCGCCTGGGCGACACTTTCGGCCAACTGCAGGTGATCTTCTACAAGCAGGACACGCATCGGTATTCCTCACGGCCAATCTTTTTCAGGTCGAGATGATGCCGCCGCAGTCCGGTGCTGGCTGCCACCGAAACCTTGCGCGAACGACTCATCAAGCGCTTTATGGGCCCGAGTTTACAGGGCCGCGCCGCGCTGTGAAGCAGTCTTGGCAGATTGGCAGCCACTGAAAGCTTGGTGAAAGGTTCGCAACATATGGTTTCAGTAAGGCGGGTACCCAGAGCCCTGCCACGCAAACGTCACCGTACGTTTTCGATAACAAGAACAACAATGGAGAAACACCCATGATCCGCGCCATGCGTCCGCTTGCCCTGGCTGTCAGCTGCCTGTTCATCAGTGCCCCGCTGCTCGCCCAGGAAGAACCCAAACGTCCTGAATGCATTGCCCCAGCCTCGCCTGGCGGTGGCTTCGACCTGACCTGCAAGCTTGCCCAGAGCGCGCTGGTCAACGAGAAACTCCTGTCCAAGCCCATGCGTGTGACCTACATGCCTGGCGGCGTCGGTGCCGTGGCCTACAACGCCGTGGTGGCCCAGCGTCCGGCCGATGCGGGAACCCTGGTGGCTTGGTCCAGCGGCTCGTTGCTGAACCTGGCTCAAGGCAAGTTCGGTCGTTTCGACGAAAGCGCCGTGCGCTGGCTGGCGGCGGTCGGTACCAGCTATGGCGCCATCGCGGTCAAGAACGACTCGCCTTACAAGACCCTGGATGACCTGGTCAAGGCGCTCAAGGCCGACCCGAGCAAGGTGGTGATCGGCTCCGGCGGCACCGTCGGCAGCCAGGACTGGATGCAGACCGCGCTGATCGCCAAGGCCGCCGGGATCAACCCGCGCGACCTGCGCTACGTGGCCCTGGAAGGTGGCGGCGAAATCGCCACGGCCCTGCTTGGCGGCCACATTCAGGTCGGCAGCACCGACATCTCCGACTCCATGCCGCACATCCTCAGCGGCGACATGCGGCTGCTCGCGGTGTTCTCCGACAAGCGCCTGGACGAGCCGGAAATGAAGGACATCCCGACCGCCAAGGAACAGGGCTACGACATTGTCTGGCCGGTGGTGCGCGGCTTCTACCTCGGGCCGAAAGTGACCGACGCGGAATACGACTGGTGGAAAGCGGCGTTCGACAAGCTGCTGGCATCCGAAGAGTTCGCCAAGCTGCGTGACCAGCGCGAGCTGTTCCCGTTCGCCATGACCGGGCCGGAGCTGGATACCTACGTGAAGAAACAGGTGGCCGAGTACAAGACCCTGGCCAAGGAATTCGGGCTGGTTCAGTAATCGGGCTGGGCCTTGTGATGCCTCTTCGCGGGCAGAGACCCGCTCCCACAGGCGTGCATATCTTGAACCCCTGTGGGAGCGGGTCTCTGCCCGCGAATGGCTTTTCCCCGCCCCCCACCACCTTCACTCTTCACGAAGGAACATGACCATGATCATGATCGTTCAACGGCTTTTCGCCCTGCTGTTGCTGCTCGTCTGTGCCGGTCTGGCGCTGATGGCCTGGCCGTATCAGGCGCCCTTTTCCTATGAGCCGGTCGGCCCGCGTGCCTACCCGCTGCTGATGCTCGGCCTGATGAGCCTGGCGCTGCTCTACCTGGTGTTTCGCCCAACCCCGATCGTGCACAGCGAGGAAGAACCGCCGCTGGATCGCCCGACCTTGAAGAAGATCGCCATGTGCATCGGCCTGCTGCTGGTGTTCGCCGGGTTGTTCGAGCCGCTGGGCTTCATTCTCAGCAGCGTGCTGATCGGCATCCCGATGGCTCTGCTGTATGGCGGCCGTGCGGTGCCCAGCGTGATCATCATCACCCTGATGAGCATCGGCCTGTACGTGCTTTTCGACAAAGTCATGGACGTGCCGCTGCCCCTGGGTCTGCTCAGCGTTCTGGAGAACTGACATGGATACTCTTGGCTACCTGGGTCAGGGCTTCGGCGTTGCACTGACCCCCTACAACCTCGTCACCGCCCTGTCGGGCACCCTGATCGGCACCGTGGTCGGCCTGCTGCCGGGCCTGGGGCCGATCAACGGCGTGGCCCTGCTGATCCCGATCGCCTTCGCCCTGGGCCTGCCGCCGGAATCGGCGCTGATCCTGCTGGCCGCAGTGTACCTGGGCTGCGAATACGGCGGCCGTATCAGCTCGATCCTGCTCAACATTCCCGGCGAAGCCTCGACCGTGATGACCACCTTGGACGGCTACCCGATGGCCCGTCAGGGCCTGGCCGGCGTGGCGCTCTCGCTGTCCGCCTGGAGCTCGTTCATCGGCGCGTTCATCGCTACCTGTGGCATGGTCATGTTTGCTCCGATCCTGGCCAAATGGGCGATCGCCTTCGGTCCGGCGGAGTACTTCGTGCTGATGGTGTTCGCCATCGTCTGCCTGGGTGGCATGGCCGGTGACCGGCCGCTGAAGACGTTCATCGCGGCGTTGATCGGCCTGTTCCTGTCCAGTGTCGGCATCGACGCCAACAGCGGTGTGTACCGCTTTACCGGCGACAACATCCACCTGGCCGACGGCATTCAGTTCGTCGTGCTGGTGCTGGGCCTGTTCTCGATCAGCGAGATCCTCCTGCTGCTGGAAAAGACTCACCATGGCAGCGTAGCCGTCACCGCCACCGGGCGCATGATGTTCAACCTCAAGGAGGCCGCTTCGGTGTTCTGGGTGAACATCCGCTGCGGCGTGCTGGGCTTCATCATGGGCGTACTGCCCGGTGCCGGTGCGACCCTGGCCAGCGCCGTGGCCTACACCACCGAGAAACGCCTGGCCGGTGCCAACGGCAAGTTCGGCCAAGGTGACAAGCGCGGCCTGGCCGCCCCGGAAACCGCCATCGGCGCCACCGCCTGTGGCGCTCTGGTGCCGATGCTGACCCTGGGCGTACCGGGTTCGGGCACCACCGCGGTGATGATCGGCGCGCTGTCGCTGTACAACATCACGCCGGGCCCACTGCTGTTCCAACAGCAGCCGGACATCGTCTGGGGCCTGATCGCTTCGCTGTTCATCGCCAACATCATGCTGGTGATCCTGAACATCCCGATGATCCGCATCTTCACCAAGATCCTTGCCGTGCCGAACTGGGCACTGGTGCCGGTGATCGCCATCATCACCGGGATCGGCGTCTATGCCGTGCATGCGACGACCTTCGACCTGTTCCTGATGATCGGCATCGGCATCTTCGGCTACATCCTGCGCAAGCTGGACTTTCCGCTGTCGCCGGTCCTGCTCGGGTTCATCCTGGGTGGCCTGATGGAGCAGAACCTGCGCCGCGCATTGTCGATCTCCAACGGTGAGCTGCAGATTCTCTGGGGCAGCCCGATCACCGCCGGTGTCTGGGTCCTGACCGTGCTGATGCTGCTGTTGCCCGTGGTTCGCATCTGGCGCAAACGTGCCGCCCTGCGTCGTGCCGCTGCCGATGTTTGATCGGTTTCTGCACAGCTGGTGGGGTACACCCTTCGTTGGTCTGGCTGGCGGTTACCTCGCCAGCCTGATCGGTTGGCCACTGCCTTGGATGATCGGCTCGTTGCTGGCGATCATCCTGGTGCGCTGCCTGACACCTTGGCAACTGGCGGAAATACCCAACGGCCGCAAGCTCGGCCAATGGATCGTCGGCATAGGGATTGGCCTGCACTTCACGCCGTTGGTGATGGAACAGGTAGCGGGCCATTTCGGCCCGATTTTTTTTGGTGCGCTGATCACCAGCGTGTCCAGTGCCGTAGGCGTGTGGCTGATGCTGCGCACCGGTGAAGACCGGCCCACGGCTTTCTTTTCAAGCATGCCGGGCGGTTCCGGCGAGATGGTCAACCTGGGCGCGCGCAACGGCGCCGACCTCAGCCGCGTCGCGGCCGGGCAGAGCCTGCGGGTGCTGGCGGTGGTGCTGTGCGTGCCGGCGCTGTTCAAGTTCCTGCTCGGCGAAGGCACGCCGATCAGCCACGAGGGCGCCGTCGACTGGGCCTGGCTGGCGCTGACTTTCCCGCTCGCAGGCCTGGCCGCCTGGATCTGGCAACGCCTGGATCAGCCCAACCCCTGGCTGTTCGGCCCCCTGCTGGTGAGTGCCGCCATGAGCGTGAGTTTCGACTTGCACATCGGCCTGCCCGACGGCGGCAGCCAGATCGGCCAGTGGCTGATCGGCAGCGGCCTGGGCTGCCACTTCAACCGAGCGTTCTTCCGTCGAGCGCCATCGTTCCTGGCTCGCACGCTGGTCAGCACCGCCCTGACCATGGCCATCGCTGCGGGCTGCGCGCTGGCCTTGAGCGCCCTGACCCATCTGGACCTGCGCTCGCTGACGTTGGGCATGATGCCCGGCGGCATCGCCGAGATGAGCCTGACCGCCGAGGTGCTGCAACTGTCGGTCCCGCTGGTGACGGCGATGCAGGTGATGCGTCTGCTGTTCGTGCTGTTTCTGGCCGAGCCTCTGTTTCGCCAGTGGCAGAAACGTCGACCGGTGTCCTAGGGCAGGCGCCAGTCGATGGGGGTCAGGCCGTTCTGCTCCAGAAACTTGTTGGCGCGACTGAAATGGCCGTTGCCGATGAAGCCCTTGTGCGCCGACAACGGCGACGGGTGCACGGACGTCAGCACCAGGTGCTTGCTGTTGTCGATCAGCTTCTGCTTGCTCTGCGCATGGGCGCCCCAAAGCATGAAAACTACGCTGGACTGATGCTCGCTGACCACCTCGATGATGCGGTCGGTGAACGGCTGCCAGCCTTTCTTCGCGTGGGAGGCGGCATTTGCACGCTCCACCGTCATGGTGGTGTTGAGCAGCAAGACACCCTGCTCCGCCCAGCTTTGCAGATAGCCGTGCTTGGGAATGTCGATGTTCAGGTCGCGCTTAAGCTCCTTGTAGATGTTCACCAGCGACGGCGGCGTGGGAATGCCCGGCTGCACCGAAAAGCACAGGCCATGGGCCTGGCCCGGACCGTGATACGGATCCTGACCGAGGATGACGACTTTCACCTGATCCAGCGGCGTGGTGTTCAGCGCGTTGAAAATCATCGGCCCGGGCGGATAGATCTCCTTGCCCTGCGCATGTTCTTCACGCAGGAATTCGCGCAACTGCGCCATGTAGGGCTTGTCGAATTCCTCACGCAGTGCAGCTTTCCAGCTAGGCTCGAGTTTGATGCGGTCGTCTGTACTCATTTATCACCAGAAATCAGTAGGCAGCAGAAATCAGTGGGCGGACGGTAGGAAAGCGAACCCGGAAAGTCAAATCCAGACACAATCGCGCACTGCAACCCTACGTTGGCCATTTGCGGTCTTCGTCCCCCCGCCACCGCCCTTTCGATGCGAGGTCAGGATGGATTTGAATTTCGAAGAACTCAGCGCCGGCAATGGCGCACGTATCGGCGTCGTCTCCCTGAATGCGGAGAAGACGCTCAATGCTCTGACCTTACCGATGCTCGAAGCGCTCGCGGGAAAATTCGATGCCTGGGCGCAGGACGATCGCGTGGTGTGCGTCGTGCTGCGCGGTGAGGGCGAAAAAGCCTTCTGCGCCGGTGGCGATGTGCGCAGCCTGGTCCAGGCCTGTCGCGCCCACCCCGGCGAAGTGCCTGATCTGGCCGCGCGCTTCTTCGCTGCCGAATACCGCTTCGACTACCGCCTGCACACCTACCCCAAGCCGGTGATCTGCTGGGGCCACGGCTATGTACTGGGCGGCGGGATGGGCCTGCTGCAGGCCTCGAGCATCCGCATCGTCACGCCCAGCAGCCGCCTGGCCATGCCGGAGATCACCATCGGCCTGTACCCGGACGTCGGCGCCAGCACGTTCCTGTCACGCATGCCGGGCAAGCTCGGTCTGTTCCTGGGCCTGACCGGCGCGCAGATCAACGCGCGGGACGCTCTGGACCTGGACTTGGCCGACCGCTGCCTGCACGATGACCAATACGAAGACTTGCTCGACGGCCTGCTGCAGCTCAACTGGCAGGAGCAGACCGCCATGCAGTTGAACAGCCTGCTCAAGGCCCTCGAACACGATGCCCGCGACACGGTGCCCGCCGCGCAATGGCTACCGCGCCGCGCGGCCATTGACGCGCAATTGGATGTCAGCGACGCGCCAGCGGCCTGGCACGCGCTGGTGCAATGGCAGCAGCATGACGACCCGTTGCTGGCGAAGGCCGCCAGCAACCTGGCCAAAGGCTGCCCACTGACGGCCCATCTGATCTGGGCCCAGTTGGCCCGCGCCCGGCACCTGTCGCTGGCCCAGGTGTTCCAGATGGAATACAGCCTGAGCCTGAACTGCTGCCGCCACCCCGAATTCAGCGAAGGCGTGCGTGCACGTCTGATCGACAAGGACAACCAGCCGCACTGGCACTGGCCTGACGTCGACCATGTGCCACAGGCGGTGGTCGAGGCGCATTTCGGCAAGGCCTGGGAGGGCCGTCACCCGCTCGCGGACCTGTGCGACTACTGAAGCCGATCTGCCCGTAACAACGAAAAACGGCGCCCCTGAGGGCGCCGTTGCAGGCTAGTGCCGACCGCCGCGGCCGGGGCCCCGACCAGGACCCCGGTCCGGACCTCGACCGCGGTTCCAATCCTGACCGTAATGGCGCGGTGGGCCGTCACGCCACCTGGCATCGGGACCGCGGCCGGGCCCGAATCCGGGCCGGTAGTTCGGTGGCGGTGGACCGAAATAGCGCGGCGGCGGTACCGCGTAGTAACGAGGCGCGGAGTAGTAACGCGGTCCTTCGTAGTACCGTGGCGCCGGCGTCACGTAATAACCGCTGCTGTAGGGCTGGCTGTACGGGTAGTAGCCAGCACGCGGCGCGCTGTCCACGGAATAGACTTCGGTGCGGTAGTAACCTCCCCCTCCATAGGGCACACAGGCACTTGTCGACAAGGCCAATACCACAATCAAAAGAGCTCTAAGGGACATAAGCGGCCTCCTGGACCGCGAGAGGGATCGAACCAGCACGACTGGTCGGTACCCGGAACAACGGTTCTGGGCATAACTCAGACACCCGGAAAGATGCTGCATTTCACTCGGCAATAAATTGATACAAAGCCTCATCCAAGGGTGCCCGCCGGCGTCATTCGCCGCCGTGTCCCATGCTGCCGTAGAATGCGGACACTCATCGCTGCATGGATCGCCCATGACCACCCCCGCTTCACTCGCCAGCCACCTCTGCCCAGCCTGCGGAAGCCGCAACGACTGCACCCTGGCCGATGCAAAGACCGCCGCCCAGCCTTGCTGGTGCTACTCGGTGAGCATCGACCCCGCGGTACTGCAGGCCTTGCCCGAGCACCTGCGCAACGCCGCCTGCCTGTGCCCCCGCTGCGCTCAAGTGAGTGAGCAGCTGTCTGCATCGAGGGCGTAACGCCGCCATGCGCCTGGACCGATTTCTTTCCAATCTCGAACGTTTCAACCGAAAACAGGTGCGCCTGGCCCTGATCGCAGGGCGCATCCAGGTCGACGGCCGCGTGGTACGCGACCCGCTGCACGCCGTCACCGAATTCAGCGAAGTCCGCCTCGACGAGGAGTTGCTGCAGGCTGGCCATTCCGCCCGCTACCTGATGCTGCACAAACCACCCGGCTGCGTCAGCGCCACCCAGGACCCGCAGCACCGCACCGTCCTGGACCTGATCGAAGTGCCGGACAAGGATCAACTGCACATTGCCGGTCGACTGGACTTCAACACTACCGGACTGATGATCCTGACCAACGACGGACAATGGTCACGCCGCCTCACTCAACCGACCACCAAGCTGCCCAAGGTCTACCGGGTTGAAACCGAGCAGGTCATCGAACCCCATTACATCGAAACCTTCGCGCAAGGCATCCACTTCGCCTTCGAAGACCTCACCACCCTCCCCGCCCACCTCGACATCCTCGGCCCGCGCCTGGCGCGCCTGAGCATCGTCGAAGGGCGCTACCATCAGGTGAAGCGGATGTTCGGGCACTTCCAGAACAAGGTGGTCAAACTGCACCGCGAACGCATGGGCGAACTGGTGCTGGACGAAAGCCTGCAACCCGGCCAATACCGCAGCCTGAGCGCGGAGGAAATCGGTCTGGTCTGAGAGGGATCGAGCAGAGAAACGAAAATTAGCGCTTCAAATTGCAGGGCGCTTCTGGTACAAAGTCAGCCGCCCGGAGCAGGTGTCGAAAGACGCATCGCACCGAGGTGGCCAAGCTGGCAATCAGGTTCGCAATGAACGGCCGGCGGCACGGAAACAATGCGTCATGCGGGTATAGTTTAGTGGCAAAACGAAAGCTTCCCAAGCTTTAGTTGAGGGTTCGATTCCCTCTACCCGCTCCAACTCTCGTCTAACCTGTTGATTTCGCTAGAAATCTCATGGCCATCCGGCGCTGATCACGAAGTCCTCCTACAAAGGACTACTACCGTGGCACAGCGCGACAACCTCTATCGACGTCAAAGCGGGACTTATGTCCTTCGCATTGTCATTCCCCTGCGCCTTCGTGCGCATCTTGGCCAATCTGAACTGCATGCATCTACCGGCACCTCTCACTTACGCGCTGCAAAAGCGATAGCATGTCGCCTTCTGTCTGAGTGGCATTCGTGCGTGGAAGAGCTAGACCACATGAATCTAGAGAAGCTGTCGTTAAGCTGTGAAGTGCTGAAAATCCCGGGGCTCATCAGCTTCAGTGACCTGAGTGAAATGTGTGGGCTGACTGTCGAGCATTTGCTAAAGGATGCGCTCACCCACAACATCCCTTTGGCCTATGCTGCGGTTGATCAACCGGGCTACCTCGTAAATGACTATCGGGATGTAGATCGGGAAAGGAACGGCGGGTTCGTGCTAAACGATGCGTTTGAGATCGGTAGCGAGCACATATTTACAGCAATGCTTAAACCCTTCAACAAACAAGAGACCATCATTAGACTTCTGAGCGGAGGCGTATCAGAAGAAGTAGTTTTTAAAATCCCTAACGGAAACTCCGCCGCTTTTTTTGATCTTCCTGGCTTACGATTAACGCCGGCGCTCGTGCTAATCTCGAAGGTTCAGGCTCAAAAATTGATCATTGCACCGCTTGCAAACCGCTTAGAGCTGATTTCAGCCACGAACATTCCACAACCCGCCCCTGCAAAGCCACTAAATGGCGTAGGCAACATCGATTCGTGCTGCATGCCGAAATATGCACTGATGACAGTATCTGAGCTGCTTGAGGCATACAGCAATTACAATACAAAAGAGTGGCGGATTGAAACGCGTAATAGAATTTACTCGATGGTGGGGCTATTTATAGCACTATCATGTAACCCCACACTGAATCTACTCGAACGAGATCTAATAAGAAAATACCACCAAGACTTGAGGAACATGCCAAAAAACCGAGCCTTGGCTGCACGAAAAAACTCGACGTCAGACCCGGCAACGCTCATTACTATCACCGTAGAAAATAATGAAGAGCGCATGACCGAGCTTTCAATCAGCCGTCACATTGAAAAGCTATCTGAATTGTTCGAATGGGCTGTGGTGCAAAAATACTTGAAGGAAAATCCTGCAAAAGGGATAAAAACCCCAACAAAGAATTTCAAACGAGAGCAAGATTTGCGCGAAAAATTCCACGACGAGGACCTTGCTAAAATCTTTTCGCGCGAGTGGTTCGCCAATGGCACGGTTGAAAAAAACAAGCATGGACGCTTTACCGGTTACCGCCCATTCCATTATTGGCTTCCGCTTCTGGGCCTTTACTCCGGGGCACGGGTAAACGAACTAGCGCAGCTATACCTTGATGAATTCCACACCACTAACCACGGCATTCCATACATATCTATGGAGTTCGAAGATACTGTGAAGGTAAATCCTGACTCAGATCGGTCATTGAAAACAGAGAATGCCGAGCGAAAGATACCTCTGCATCAGCATCTGATTGAGCTTGGTCTCATGGACTACGTGGAAGCCCTCCGAGAAAATGGGCACAAACGGCTGTTCCCTGAGCTGAAAGCGAACGACATTAAAGGCTATGGAAAGCCCGCTGGCGCATGGTTCAATAGTGAGCTACTCGGGAATCAGCTGAATATTGCCCGCACGGGTAAAAAGGCATTCCACAGCTTCAGGCACGGCTTTATCACTGAGTGCTACCGGCTTGGTTATGCGCCTGACGTCATCGCCCAATTCGCGGGTCAAGAACGCGGAGACCGGGTGTCTAGCAGAACTTATCGAAAGGACATAGAGCCAGACGATGCATCGCCGCTGATAAACGCCCTGTCATTTAATCTTCCACCTATCCATCCTTTCAACATCGAAGATGGCCTAATCGCGATAAAAAGTGCGTTACTCAGGAAACGGGAGAAATAAGCTCATCATTCGCTCTGCCGCTTTAACTATTTATATTGACAGAGGATAAAAAGCCGAGGTTAAAATAACCTCGGCTGCTTTTACATCGTTCATGCATCATAAAATTACATACCGCTATGCTGACACACCAATGACCCTGAGGTTCCAGCTCCGCCTATCCGCCGGATCGTGCTCAATTTCGTAGATATTATACTTTGACACGCCCGGACTCCCGACAACCGCGCCTTCCACACGCTCTATGAAATTTCTGATATCAGTGACTTTATAAAGCGGCCTGCGCCCACGCTTGCTCTCTTGCACACAATAGGGCAAGAGAACATGCCCCAGATGAGTTGTTCTCTCTCTACGCATATCTGCGAGTGCATCGTCCCAAGCCCGCAAAGGACCAAGCTTTAGCCTTAGGATAAACGCGGCATCGCCTGCGGTGACTGCTTTAATCTTCATTGCATTCTCCTCCTCGACCTTTAGCTTATCGCTGGCGCGATCATCAGGTGCAAGAACCCTTTAAGCTGGTTTTGAATTACAACGAAGGGTTCCCCACCCAAGGCTGGGGCTCTGGTTCCGGCATAAAGCACAAACGCCCCGAAACTATCATCCCGGGTCGTTACGTGAGCCCCTTCCAGCTCCACTTTAAGCTGCGCATCGTCTAGCCGGTAGTAACCAGCTCCTAAAACCGCGTGAGGCTCGGAAATACTGTCGGCTATGAAACCAAGCTGCGCCATCGCCACAAATTGATCTGCCATAAGCTCTTCCGCGACAGCAGCTCTGATCACCCCGGTTTTGTTGAAGTGCGGTTTCTTACGGATTATTTCCCTGGCCCAGTCCTGCCAGCGCACGCCAGCACGGAGAGCTATTGAATCAATCGCCGCCCATGTGGACTCCTCTAACCTGAGTGAGGACCGGCCTGTGCCTGAGAGTTCGGCGGTTCTAACCTTAAATGTCTTATCCATCATGCCTACCCGCTATGTTTAGAGCGCCAATGATAGCATGATAAAGCATTAGATATTGCACAAAAACATGCCACCAGATATCTTGACCACACATTAAACGAACGTTTTGCAACGTAGTCACAACGAGGGTCACCCGATGCCATGCCGCGTATTTGTTAGCTACCTCCGAGTTTCAACTCAAAAACAGGGAACGTCGGGCTTGGGGCTGGATGCACAGCGCGCGGCAGTCGAGGGATTCGTGAGCACAACGGGTGGCGCTTTGATCAACGAGTTTCAAGAAGTTGAGACTGGCAAGGGATCAGATGCACTCGCAAAACGCCCTACTCTGAGAGCCGCTTTGGAGTTCTGCCGCAGAAAGGGCGCAACACTGGTCATTGCCAAGCTTGACCGCCTCGCAAGAAATGTTCATTTCGTCTCAGGGCTTATGGAGTCACGCGTCCGTTTTGTAGCTTGCGATATGCCCGAAGCTAATGAGCTGACCATCCACATCATGGCAGCGTTTGCCGAGCACGAAGCAAAGCGTATCAGTCAGCGGACGAAAGAGGCTTTGGCTATCGCCAAAAGCCGTGGGGTTGTTCTCGGAAGCGCTGGGGCTGCGAACTTAAAGCCGAATGTAGAGATTCGTCAGCAAGCCGCCAACGCGGCTATACAGCGTTTGCGGCCGGTGTTCGAGGGGATGCGAGCCCGAGGCCTTTCTCAGCGCGTCATGGCAGCGGAACTGAACTCGATTGGTATCCCGGCGCCCAGAGGAGGTCAATGGGGGCTGAACCAGATTCAGCGCGCCCTTGCACGTCTTGACGCGACGATACCCATGACTGCTTAGGGGCGATCCTCATTATCCAACATTCCCCCTGACTTCAAAAACCAAGGCTCTACCTTCGTTAGGTAGGTAGCCACCTTGTTAATGGGCGTAAAAGCTTTTTCTCCAACGCCTCTGAACCAAATTGCCTGCCATCCCGCGAGGTCAGAATATTTTCCACTAGCTCGAACGCGGCTGACATAAATCGAGATGGAACACCCGGGAGTTCGTGAAATTGTAGGCGCCGGATGGTCGCTACACATGACCTCAGCGTTCTGGTTAATGTGCAGTTGATGTTTTTTGAATACGCCCGCCACGCCATCTTTGAACCCGTTAGCGGGCAAGATTGAAAGCGCCCGGATGTCACGCCTCAGGAGCGCATCCTCAACATCGCACGCTTTTATCTCCATTATCAGAGCACCAAGCTGTTCACTGACGCTGGAATAGCATTGGTAGCTGACCTCCTCTTCCTCCGCATTGCCGGCATCTCCTGAATCCTGCACGGCATCAACACTGGCAACAGCCTGCGGTGGTGGGTCGCGCGGCTCAGACATAGCAGACACAAAATGGATTACAAGGGCGCCAAAGCCGATCCAGCCAAATAGCTTGAGAAAGCCCATCGAGTTGTCCTTTTCTAACGTGGTGTGAATGCCATTGCGGCAGCGGTCAGCATTGAAACAGCACTCACCTCAATACTCAATATGTGCTGAATAGAGCGTGGCCGGATAGAGGTGGAAATTGAACCCTTCGGGGATGAAGATCCCCCTACGAAATCGCGTTGGTCAGCGCGTCAAAAACCTTCGACTAGAGACCGGAATGAGCCAAGAGGCGCTGGCAGATCGCTGCGGCTTCGCTAGGTCGTATATGAGCCGTGTTGAGCGTGGAACCGCCAATCTCTCACTAGATGCGTTAGAGCGGCTGGCAGAGGCTCTGGGGGCCTCTGAGGCCGACCTGTTCGTGTTCCCCGTCAGCGAGCAGGCAGCCGTCCAGATGGTCCCATACGCTGCTGATGGCTCATGCTTCCATCCCGGGCTTGCTAGCTCGCGTGATGGCTCTTTCAAGGTCGGAGAGAAAAACGCCCCGTTAAGGTTCCGGTCATTCGAAGAAGCGCTTGCGCACCTCGCAACGATGACCGTAGCGAAATGGTGGCGACCAAACGCCGCTGGGCATCGAGGATTGGTATCTGCAAAGGAGTGGAAGGAGTCTAATAAGGCGCCGCAAAAACAGGTGCGTTAGGACCGCGTTACGTTGCGGATAAGGAAAGCGCTTGCGCAATAGGTTATTGCTTTTAAATGACTTTCTGATAGAGAAGGTTGTATTTCCCCCTACCCCAACACGTTGGGATTAGGGATCAACCTCCACTCATGGGATAGCATCGCTTTCCGCATAGAGTCTCTTTCGTCTGTAGCTGAGCTTTTTGACGTCTTGCCTGCCGAGACGAATCCGGTTTAGCAGGCGACGCTAGCAACACGACCTCAGCTGTCCAAATGGACATCTCCGCCGCCGGTCTCTGACGTTGCACAGTCTTCTGAGACCCTCCACCACTCGATGGATCATTAGCCTGCGCCCGAACGTTTGGGCCCGATAAAGCGCAGATGCAGATTTTACACTGAAGAGCACATTTCACGTCAAGCTACCAAGAGCCGCACATCACATCCACTGGCCTTTTAACCATGCCACATAGCTAGCTGCCCCATGGCTCTCGTTACCTTTGCCATTCGCCATCGCCGTTCTCCACCGCGCAGAGCTGCATGTGGGCCCGCTGAGTAGACCGCTCAATAGGAAGGGACAAGGAATGGCTAAGCTGATTACGTTGCCTGCTACCCTATGATCGATGAACATATCGCAGGGATAGCTTGCAATATAGAACCCGTCCACTTTCTAAACAAAGGCACCAATAAATTCCTGCTGCATCGAGCTATTACTTAGCAATGCGCGGTTAGCTCTGAGCAGCACTTGGTAAAGCGCCCGATGTGTAGCTCTCCAAACATAGCCAAACGATCAATTCGCAGCCAAGTTGTATTTCTTTGATTGCAAGTATTCTTGCAGCTCCTCAATAGTTTTTATACCTTCGTATTCATCACACATCAAAATATTCAGAACTACCTGTCGCGCGTAATGAATGAAGCTATCAAGATCTTCAGAATTAACGCTCTCCTTGCCGGAGTGAACAACTGCCGAACGAATCCCGTATAGTTTCTTGACGGATCGCTCGATAGCCAAGCAGCTCTGAGTAGAGTCCCCGAGAATATGTGCACAGCTCTCAGAGATTTTCGCCATGATTGACGATGTGATAACTCCGGTTTCATTAGACGAAAATAACACCTCTAATGCAGTCGCTGTTTTTATAAAGGCGCTTGCAGGATTCGCATCAACCAATGCCTGCGCAACCCAACCAATACTCTGAAAAATCTTCCTTTCTAAAGACGTGGAAGGTTTTGGCTCCATGTCAAGAATCCGTTGGAAGTTTTTTGCAGGATGAGCAAAATACCTATCATATAGCGGGAGTGTCCGTGTCGCGCCCTTAGCTCTTATACCCATTGAAAACGAACCATCATGCATGATGTAGTGCTGATGCTTTTGTAACCCAGTGTAATCTAGTATTCCAATTTCGAAGGCTGACTGACGAGTTCCAATCATGAACCTAAGAATGCCCTCTAACCGGGAAAACGCTAAATCTGCGAGCTCCAGTGCTTTCCCAGACTCACCAGCTTCAACAGCGCATTCAACTAAAAGCTTAAACTCTCGCCCAAGCCAAAGATCCTCAGGCTTGCCTTTATAAGCAGTTTCTATTAATGATCTATGTGTAGCCCAGTCGTATAGTGTGAATCTACCTAGAACGAGGGGTGCGATAAGACCATTGATTGATGCCCCCCTAAACTCCCTGAAAACTCGATATTCCTCCAAGGGAATTTTTTTCAGATCCTCTCTAAACCTTTTCCCTTCCTCCTCGGAAAAGTCACCGCATTCTTTCAGCTTTAGATATAGCTTATTAGTTACATATTTCTCAAAGAAATCTCTCGATAGCTTTTTTACGCCCTCATCAATAAAAAGCTTACCAACCACATCTTCAAATTTTTCAATATCAGCTCCCGCGATATTTAGCTGATCGTGGCCATACCAGAAAGTCTGGCAGCTTCCAACATTGCTCGGTTGGGGATCTTCAAGTGAGCAATAATGTAGCGCTTCGCTCAAAAGAGCTGCGTAGGCCTTGTTAGAAATCGTCATTGCGTGCTCCGCCCCCATAACAACCAGACATATAATTAATCAACAATCAAGTTCCAAACCATAGCTCAGCTATCTAGTTAACAACACTGGCAGTGGCAAATCACCACCCATGATTCAGTGCTAGCTTGACAGTCTATTCTAACCACGCCAAATAAAGAGAACGCCACCATCTACCTCCTTGAAACTTGACTCCATTTTTTATCTGATCCTCAGCCTGAAACAACATGGTTACCGGGGGAGCATCAATAGCGTCCATTCTGGCGTCTCCTAGCTCAATAGCAGTGAGGGTAGCAAACCGCCACTCTGAACGATAGGCGGGACGGATTGGGCGTCAAAAATCTCCCGTGACACTCATTGGCAAATTCGCGCTCTGCAATGGTCAACGGGGTTAGCACTATCAATCTGGCCACATCCATTCTGAAGGAGATCGAACTCTGCGCCGTGATCGCACCTTCTATAAGGTTTGCCGAAGAAACGTTGCTCAAAGCAGATGCATTGCCAGTCTGACCCTCGGCGATTTCTAAGGGTATGACTTTTCAACGCACCGGTTTTTTCTCCTACAAAAAAGTCATACAATTAATCCGACAACCTAATTATCTTCAATGACTTACGTGACAGATAGGGCTAGGGCGGGTTCCCTCTACCCGCTCCAGTTTTTCATGATCCTCCAAGCACTCCAACTCCTCTGCCACGCCTACTGGCGCATGCACCCCTAACCTGCTCGACCCGCAGGAACCGACAGCGCTACTACGTTTCCTACGCGCCCCCTTACCCTCAATCCGCCACTCACAAACAAAGCCTCAGAACACAAACCGATGCCCCATCTCCCCCTCCATCCACGTCAGAAACCGTCTGACCCTGGGAAAGGACGAGTGGGCTTTGGGAAACACCAAGTGGTGAGCGGCAACCGCCGCACTGAGCGCTTCAGGGGCCACTTCCACCAGTGCGCCCGACGCCAGGTATTTCTGTGCCAGCAGCGTGCTTTCCAGTGCGAACCCAAGGCCGTGGCTGGCAGCTTCCAGTGTCATGTAGGAACGATCGAAGCTCAGCGCATAGGGATGTTCGGGGCGGGCCAGGCCGTGCTGGGCGAACCATTCGGGCCATTTGAGCAGCGTTGCCTCCGAGAGGATCAACTCCTTGTTCAGCAAGTCACCGGCGCTGGCGACTGGGCGTTTTGCCAATAACTGTGGAGAGGCCAGCACTGCAAAGGCTTCGTTGCGCACCGTTCGCACTTCGTAGCTGGGCCAGTTGGGCAGACCGTGGCGTATGTCGACGTCGATCTTGTCCCGGCTGAAGTGCAGTGACTCGTAGGAACACGACAGATTGATCTGGATATCGGGATGACTCACGCGGAATGCTTCCAGGCGCGGCATCAGCCAAAGCAGGCCGAAGCTTGGCGATGAATGCAGTCGCAGGCAGTCGAGACTCACGTCACTGGCGGCTCTTTCGGTCGCCACTTCGAGACTGTGCAGCAAACCGGAAATGTCTTTCAGGTACTGCTCGCCCACCGGGGTGAGGGTGACGCCACGGGCAGCGCGCACGAACAGCTGGCGGCCGATCATCGCTTCCAGATTCGCTAACTGATGGCTCACGGCTGAGGGTGTCAGGTTCAATACTTCGGCTGCCCTGGCGAGATTGCCAAAGCGGGCCGTTTGCTCGAAGGCTTGAATGGCCCTCAGCGGTGGCAGGTCCCGGGGCGCACTGTCGTGGAGGCGCATAAGTACTCGGCTCTTGTTGTTGAGATGTTATGGGCGAGTCTCATTCAAGCATTCCGTGGGTCTGCTGACGAGAGGTGAATTTTTCTCAGCCAGCAGTGAGGTTTGCCATATTGCTGCCAGTGCGTGGGCGGAACACCCTGAGTCATCGATTCCCGAATCGAATCATAAAAACAATGACAGGAATTTCCCCATGCTTCTTCAAGGCAAAGTCGCAATCATCACCGGTGCTGCATCCGAACGCGGAATTGGTCGGGCCACCGCCATCACCTTCGCCCAGCAGGGTGCCCATGTCGTCATCGTGGATCTGGATGAGTCTGCCGCGCGCGACGCCGCTTCAGCGTTGGGTGAAGGCCATCTGGGTCTGGCCGCCAACGTCGCGGACGAACACCAGGTCAAACAGGCCGTGGACAAGGTCATCGCGCAGTTCGGTCGAATAGACATTCTGGTCAACAACGCCGGCATCACCCAGCCGATCAAGACCCTCGATATCCGCCCTTCCGACTACGACAAAGTGCTGGATGTGAGCCTGCGCGGCACCTTGCTCATGTCGCAGGCCGTCATTCCGGTCATGAAAAGCCAGGCTTGCGGCAGCATCGTCTGCATGTCGTCGGTATCGGCTCAACGTGGCGGCGGCATCTTCGGCGGGCCACACTACAGCGCCGCCAAGGCGGGCGTACTGGGCCTTGGCAAGGCGATGGCCAGGGAACTGGGCCCGGACAATATCCGTGTCAACTCCATCGCTCCCGGCCTGATTCATACCGATATCACCGGAGGCCTGATGCAGGACGAGCGTCGCCACGCGATCATCGACGGCATTCCGCTGGGTCGTCTGGGCGCGGCTCAGGATGTCGCCAACGCCGCGCTGTTTCTGGCCAGCGATCTGTCTTCATACCTCACCGGCATCACGCTGGATGTCAATGGCGGCATGCTGATCCACTGAAGAAAGGTAACCGGGTCGACAGTGACCCGTGGTGTTCTAGATCGATGGCACGCCAGGCCACTGCGCCTGGCCGTCTATAAAAACAAGAGATCGGACAATCATGATAACTTCCATGACGCTCGAAGCGGTTTCGACCGTGCGCTCGAATGCTTATCGCAAAACCGCCTGGCGACTGATGCCGTTCCTGATGCTGTGCTACCTGTGCGCGTATCTGGATCGCGTCAACGTGGGCTTCGCCAAACTGCAGATGATGAGCGACTTGTCGCTGAGTGAAACCGTGTACGGCCTCGGTGCCGGGATGTTCTTTCTCGGCTATTTCCTCTGCGAAGTACCCAGCAATCTGATTCTGCACAAAGTGGGCGCGCGCCGATGGATCGCCCGCATCATGATCTCGTGGGGCATCATCTCCGCCCTCTTCGCCTTCGTGGAAACGGCGTGGCAATTCTATGTGCTGCGCTTCCTGCTGGGCATCGCCGAGGCCGGCCTGGCGCCGGGTTTGCTGCTCTATCTCACGTACTGGTTCCCCTCGTATCGCCGGGCCAGGATGACGGTGCTCTGGTTCATCGCGATTCCACTTTCGGGCATGATCGGCGGCCCTCTTTCCGGCCTGATCATGGCCAAATTCGCAGGCTTTCACGGTTGGGCCGGATGGCAGTGGATGTTCGTCATCGAGGCCATTCCGACGGTGATCGTCGGCCTGATGGTCCTGGCGTATCTCAAGGATGGCGTGCACCAGGCCACCTGGCTGACCGATGACGAAAAGGAGCTGGTGAACAAGGAACTGGCGGAAGACAACAGCCGTAAGGTCACCCACGGTTCGGTCCGCGATTTCCTGCGCGATCGTCGCCTGTGGATGCTGGCCTGCATCTACTTCTGTGTGGTGATGGGTCAATACGCGATCACCTTCTGGCTACCGACCTTGATTCGCAACGCCGGGGTTTCCGACCCGCTGCACATTGGCCTGGTCACCAGCCTGCCCTACATGTGCGCCATCGTGGCCATGTTGCTGATGGGCCGAAGTGGCGACAAACACCGCGAACGTCGCTGGCACCTGATTGCGCCCATGATCGCGGGTGCCCTGGGCCTTACGTTGGCGGCAGTCTTCGGCGCGAACCTGGTCATCTCGGTACTGAGCCTCTGCCTGGCGGCGGCCGGGGTTCTGTCTGCCTCTTCGCTGTTCTGGATGCTGCCGACCACGCTGCTGGGCGGAGTCTCAGCCGCTGCGGGAATTGCCGGCATCAACAGCTTCGCCAACCTCGCCGGTTTCTGCTCGCCCTACCTGATTGGCTGGATCACCACGACCACAGGGTCGAGCGCGATAGGGATGTACCTCATCACCGGCGTGTTGTGCATCGGTGCGTGCCTGGTACTGCGAATCCCCGCCGCTTCGGTCAATCGTTGAGTCAACGGAGTACGTGCAATGACTGCTATTTCATCCAAGGTTTCTGAAACATCACTGGCACAACGCGCCCTCAACATCCGTCGTCATGCGCTGCGCATGGGCCAGGTTCAAGGCCAAGGCTACGTTGGTCAGGCGCTGGGGGCGGCTGACTTGCTCGCTGTGGCCTACTTTCACGCGCTGAATTACAAGCCCCATGACCCCGAATGGGAACAGCGTGACCGCTTCTACCTCTCCATTGGCCACTACGCCATCGCGCTGTACGCGGCCCTGATCGAAGCTGACATCATCCCGCTGGACGAGCTCGAAACCTACGGCTCCGATGACAGCCGCCTGCCGATGTCGGGCATGGCGACCTACACCCCGGGGATGGAAATCACCGGCGGCTCGCTGGGCCAAGGTCTGGGCATCGCCGTGGGCGCGTGCCTGGGGCTCAAGCGCAAGGGTTCCGATTCGTTCGTCTACAACCTGCTGTCCGACGGTGAACTGAACGAAGGGTCGACCTGGGAAGCGGTGATGTCGGCCTCTCACTGGAAGCTCGATAATCTGATCGCCATCGTGGACGTCAACAACCAACAGGCCGATGGCCGCTCCAGCGAAGTGCTGGCCTTCGAACCCATCGTTGACCGTTGGCAGGCGTTTGGCTGGTTCACCCAGCGCGTGGATGGCAATGATCTGGACGCCTTGGTCAAGGCGTTCGATGCCGCGCGCAGTCATGGCGGCACGCAACCGCGGGTGATCATCTGCGATACCAGAATGGGTAGAGGCGTGCCGTTCCTGGAAACACGGGAGAAGGCCCACTTCATTCGCGTGGATGAGCATGAATGGAACCTGGCCTTGAACCACCTCGAAGAAGGGGACACTGTATGAACGACTTCAAGAACGACACTGCCCAGGCGCCAGCGGCCGCCAAGAAGAAACTCACGACCTCGGCAATGATCGCCTCGATCGCTTCTGAGGGTCAGGCAACCCGGTCGGCACCTTTTGGCCATGCACTGGCGGCCCTGGCTGCAGAGCGGCCAGATATCGTTGGCCTGTCCGCCGATCTGGCCAAGTACACCGACCTGCATATCTTCGCCCAGGCACACCCCGATCGGTTCTACCAGATGGGCATGGCTGAACAGCTGTTGATGAGTGCCGCTGCAGGCATGGCGCGCGAGGGCTTCGTTCCGTTTGCCACGACCTATGCCGTGTTCGCCTCGCGCCGTGCCTATGATTTCATCTGCATGGCCATCGCCGAGGAGAATCTCAACGTCAAGATCGTCTGCGGGTTGCCGGGGCTGACGACCGGTTATGGCCCGAGCCATCAAGCCACCGATGATTTGGCCATCTTCCGCGCGATGCCGAATCTGATGATTGTCGACCCCTGCGATGCGCTCGAAATCGAGCAGGCCGTTCCTGCCATCGCCGCTCACAACGGGCCGGTGTACATGCGTTTGCTGCGCGGCAACGTTCCGCTGGTACTGGACGAATATGGCTACACCTTCGAGATTGGCAAAGCCAAGACCCTGCGCACGGGCAATGACGTGCTGATCATCTCGACCGGCTTGATGACCATGCGAGCCTTGGAGGCTGCCCAGGCACTTCAGGCCGATGGCATCGATGTCGCCGTACTGCACGTACCGACCATCAAGCCGCTGGACGAACAGACCATTCTGGCGGAAGCGCGTAAGTCAGGCAGGCTGGTAGTCTCGGCGGAGAACCACTCCATCATCGGTGGTCTGGGCGAAGCGGTGGCGACTGTGCTGCTGCGCAATGGCGTCACGCCCACATTCCGGCAGATTGCACTGCCCGACGCCTTTCTCGACGCCGGTGCATTGCCGACACTGCACGACCGTTACGGGATTTCCACGCAGGCGGTGTGCGCTCGGATCAAAGGCTGGCTGTGATGGCTTGATCGTCGGGGGCGGCGTGCCCCCGATTCAGCTCTTTCTGGAAGGGATAGGTTTCCCTGAAACTCAGGTCCTCGACGCTGCGGTTCGATCGATCACAAGCCTGGCCTGTGAATGATCAATGACCGCCGCGGCGGCTTCGTCTCAAACGCGGAACCGGCGAACCTGCGTGTTCAGCACCGCTGCGAGCTGGGACAGCTCCTGACTCGCCACCCGTGTCTGCTCCGAGCCGGTGGCTGTCTGTACCGACAGATCACGGATTCGCACGATGTTCCTGTCCACTTCTCGTGCCACCTGAGCCTGCTCTTCTGCTGCGCTGGCGATGACCATGTTGAGGTCGTCGATACCCGATACCGATTGGGCAATCGTGGCCAATGCAAGGTTTGCGGACTGGGCCTGGGTACGGGTGAAGCGGGCTTGCTCCGCGCTGGATTCGAGGGCATCGACCGTGCGTGCCGTACCGTTCTGGATGGAACCTATCAACGATTCGATTTCTCGGGTGGACTCGCTCGTGCGGTGGGCTAGAGCGCGAACTTCGTCCGCGACTACGGCGAAGCCTCGCCCGGCATCACCGGCGCGTGCTGCCTCGATCGCGGCATTGAGCGCAAGAAGGTTGGTCTGCTCTGCCACCGAACGTATGACGTCCAGTACCTGGCTGATGTTCAAGGTCTGATCGGCCAGATGCTGCGCCCGCTCTCTGGCATCCAGGACATTGTCGGTCAGGGTTTCGATGGCACCCAATGTCGCGCCCAACTGAGCTTGCCCCTGCAGCGCTGTCTCGGCAGCCTTTCTCGACTCTGCAGAGGTCGAGGCAGCGTTGCTGGCAACCTCCTCTACTGCCTGGCTCATTTCGGTAACGGCCGTGGCCGCCATCTCGATCTCGGTATTCTGCTGTTGCAATCCCTGCGCGCTTTCATACATGACTGCTGACATTTCTTCGGCAGACGAAGCCAGCTGAGTCGATGAATGCCCCAAGTGGGTCAGGGTTTCACGCAGATTGCCCTGCATCGTGTGCATCGCCTGAAGCAGCTGGGCCGCTTCGTCGGTTCCGCGTGCATCCAGTGTCTGAGTGAGGTCACCCTCGGCAATGGTTCGAGCGGCTTGCACGGCTTGAGTGATCGGATAGGCCAGGCTCACGGTCAGTCGCCAGGCCATAAGCAGGGTGAGCAATATCGCCAGTGTGATGGCAATACCGGTAATCAACTGAGATCGGGAATAGGTCAGGTCGGACTCTACCGCAGCGTCCTTGGCCGCCTTTTCATTGATCTTGCGCAGGGCTTCGGTCGTCTGGTTCATCTTTGCGCCAAGCGGTGCCATTTCATCACTGACTACCGACCGCGCCTGATCGATCTGACCGGCAGACATCAGCGTTGCAAGCCCGCCAAGGAAGCCCTGATAGTCAGCATAGTGCTGCCGCAGAGCTTCCAGTTGTCGACGTTCTTCATCACTGCTGAGCAAGGGCTCATAGCGTTTGAAACCTGCGTTGACGATATCCGATAGATCCTTGAGCTTGCTCACGATGGCGGCGCGACTGGCGGCATCGGGCATTGCCAGCAGGCGCAACGCCTCTACCCGCATGCGGGTCAGTTGCAACGCCAGATTGTCCGCCTCGACAATACTCGGAATGCTGTTGTTTTCCAGCGCGAGTCCCTGCGCGCGGATTTTCGATAATTGACTCAGCCCGAACAGGCCTACGCACAGCGTCAGTGCAATCAGAACGCCAAAGCAGAGCAGGCTGCGGTGAGCAATCTTGAAGTTTCTCAGGTTCATTGCAGGGATCTACATGGAGGAGAAACTCGTTATCGGCAGTTGGGACGTCTGAAACAGCTCTGAAATGTGAATGTTTTATGACAGCTCCAGCGTTTTCGACGAAGAAGGATCACGGACAGCGTGCATGACTGTCGGCACGGCCCAAGGATTTTTTTCCAGTAAAACCGGCGCGACCCGATCACACGGCCCTTGTCACTGCCCAAAATGCCCGAACCGCCCACTGAAGCGCTTAGCCAGCGGATACGCCAGATCGCCGTGCTTGCTCGTTCCCAGCCCCAATTCCACCAGCACCTGCGCCAATTTGACTGCCGCCGCCACGCCATCGATCACCGGCAGGCCGACGCGTTCGCTGACCCGCGCGGGCAGGTCGGCCATGCCGCCACAACCCAGCACGATGGCGCCGGCGCCTTCCTGGTCGCGGGCCTGCAGGGCCTGCTCGGCGATGCGCTCGACCAATACCTCATCGCCCAGGGTTTCAAGTTCCAGCACGGCGATGTCGACGCAGCGCACCGAGGTGCAGTGCTCGGTCATGCCGTAGTTGCGCAGCAGGTGCTCGGCGATGATGCGCGTACGGGTGAGCGTGGTGACCACGGCGAAGCGAGTGCACAGCAGGCTGGCGATATGAAAGGCGGCTTCGGCGATGCCGATCACCGGTCCGCGGGCCAGTTCGCGGGCGGCCAGCAGGCCGGGGTCGCCGAAGCAGGCGATGATATGCGCGTCATAACCGGCGGCCACGCCCTTGCGCACTTCTTCCAGCACGCCGACCGCCGCGATGGCTTCGTCGAAATGGCCTTCGATCGATTCCGGGCCGTCCTGCGGGCAGCAGGCGATGATCTGCGTATCGCGACCGGCGACGGCACTGGCGGCGCGGCCGATACTGGCGGTCATGGACGAGCTGGTGTTGGGGTTGATGACCTGGATTTTCATGAAAGGCTCGGCAGCTGGATCAGCGTTTGAAGATGGATTTGAAGTCGGGCTCGGCCACGGGTTTGGCGTCCAGTTGGAGGCTGGCGCGAATGCTCGCCAGATGTCGGGCCATCCAGTTCGACGCGAGGGCGCCCTCTCCCCGTTCGAGCAGCTCGATCAGCTCGACATGCTCCCCGCAATCGCAGCCGACGCTGTGGCGCGAACCGTACACCGCGATGATCAGCGACGAACGCGTGGTCAACTGGGCGATCTGTTCGCTGAGCACCTGATTGTCGGCGGCCACCGACAGTTGCACGTGAAACCGCGCCGAGAGTTGAATGGCATGGCTATGCCGTCCCTGATGTTGCGCCTGATGCTCCTGCTCGGCGAGCTCGCGCAGCCGCTTGAAATGTTCGGCCGTGGCGTGGGCGACCACGGTCGGCATCAGCGCGGGCTCGATCAGTTGCCGGGCGGCGAACACATCCTGAGCCTCCTTGGCGCTGGGATGGGCCACTTCCGCACCACGGTTGGCCCGCAGGGTGACCAGACGTTCCAGAGCCAGGCGCTGCAAGGCCTTGCGAATGCCCGTGCGGCTGACGTCGAACACCTCGGCCAGGGCATCTTCGGGAAGGCGCACGCCCGGTTGCAAGCGGTGCTCGACGATGGCGTCGAGGATCTCCTGATAAATGTGTTCATCGCGACTGACGGCCGTTGAGCCATCGGAACTGTTGGCAAGAAAAAGGGGAGAGTTCACGGAATCGTTTCCTGGGTACGCGTGGGGCAATCGTATACAAACTGAATTGTCTTCGCCATCTTTGCCCCGCGCCAAGATCGGCATTCATCAAACCGCACCAATACGGGCCTGCGCAGCCAGAAAATGCGCGAAAACAGCACAGGATATTCACAAGGCAAGCACGACGCTGGCTGCGCAATCACTGTAAACCCGTTGGTTTTACGCTTCGATACACGCTGGCACGCATCCTGCTCCATGGATCGTATACAACGACGCCGACCCCCGTATGCAATGCTCGGAGCGGCCACGACCCTGGAGCGTGTGCGTGAACAATCCCGAACTACCCAAGGGCTACAGCCCTCGCTTGTACAACGAAGACCTGGGCCCGGTAGTACAGAAGTGGAACTGGTACAACATCTTTGCCTTCTGGATGAGCGACGTGCACAGCGTTGGCGGCTATGTGTTCGCTGCCAGCCTGTTCGCCCTGGGCCTGGCCAGTTGGCAGGTGCTGATCGCGCTGCTGGTGGGCATCGGTATCATTCAGGTGATCGCCAACCTGGTCGCCAAACCCAGCCAACAGGCGGCGGTGCCCTACCCGGTGATTTGCCGCCTGGCGTTCGGTGTGTTCGGTGCGAACATTCCGGCGGTGATTCGCGGCCTGATCGCGGTCGCCTGGTACGGCGTGCAGACGTACCTGGCGTCCAGCGCACTGATCATCGTGGTGCTGCGTTTCTTTCCGGGCATGGAAAGCTACGCACAGGTGCAGTTCGCCGGCCTGTCGTACCTGGGCTGGATGGGTTTCCTGTTCCTGTGGGCGGTGCAGGCGGCGGTGTTCTGGACCGGCATGGATTCGATCCGGCGCTTCATCGACTGGGCCGGGCCGGTGGTCTACGCGGCGATGTTCATTCTTGCCGGCTGGATCGTCTGGAAGGCAGGGTGGAGCAACATCAGCTTCACCCTCGCGGAAAAATCCCTGAGCGGCTGGGAAGCCTTCGGCCAGGTGGTGATGGCGACGGCTCTGGTGGTCTCGTACTTTTCGGGCCCCACGTTGAATTTTGGCGACTTCAGCCGCTATTGCCGGACCATGGCTGACGTGCGGCGCGGCAACTTCTGGGGTCTGCCGGTGAATTTCCTGGCGTTCTCGCTGGTCACCGTGGTGATCGTATCAGGAACCTTGCCGGTGTTCGGCGAGATGCTTCACGACCCGATCGCCACAGTGGCGCGTATCGACAATGACGTTGCAGTGTTGCTGGGCGCCTTTGCCTTCGTCACGGCAACGATCGGCATCAACATCGTCGCCAACTTCGTCTCGCCCGCCTTCGACTTCGCCAACTGCGCGCCAAGCAAGATCAGCTGGCGCGCCGGCGGGATGATTGCCGCCGTGGCCTCGATCTTCATCACCCCGTGGAACCTGTTCAACAACCCCGAAGTGATCCACTACACCCTCGACGTGCTGGCGACCTTCATCGGCCCGCTGTTCGGAATCCTGTTGGTGGACTATTACTGCATCAAGCAACAGCGGATCGACGTAGCGGCGCTGTTCGACGACTCGCCCACCGGGCGCTACTGGTACAGCAACGGCTTCAACCCGGTGGCGATCAAGGCGCTGCTGGCGGCCACGCTGATCGGTATCGTCGTGACCTTCGTGCCCTGGTTCAAGCCGATCGCCAACTTCGCCTGGTTCACCGGTTGCTTCCTGGGTGGCGGGTTCTACTGGCTGCTGGCACGGCGGGACGTGCGTTCGTTGAGCCTGGCAGGCGCCTGACCCAAGACAGGGTACGTCGTCTGCCGTGAATGCAGCGGCGTACCTGCACCACAGGTCGAACATTAATCAACAAACTTAAACAATACGCAGATAGCCCAGAGTCGCCAGTACAGATTACCTTCCTCGGCGTCCTGACTTCTGAGCCTGCCTGACGCCTGCTTTTGCCAACGAAACAGCAAGTTATGCCAGGGCAAATTGAGAAATCCTCCAACTCAATCAGAAATTTCTGATTCCCTTGTTGACGCTTCAGCAACCGACCCCTTGTAGTAATAACCTCTTACTTGATAGGGATATCCATCATGATCATCCTGGTAGCCGGTATTCACGGGGTCGGCAAAACCTGGCATTGCGAGCACTATGCGCACCGTCGCGGGGTGCTGCACGGCAGCGCGAAAGGCTTGGTCCGGCAGGTGCTGGCGTCTGTGAAATGGAGCGATGACCGCTATGCGACCAACCGCGACCGTAACCGCCAGGCGCTGGAACTGGCCGCGACCAGCATCGCCGCCAGCGGCAAGTCGATGCTGCTGGAAGGCAACGTTGCCTTGATGGGCAAGCGAGCACGCACGTTGGGCATTGACGTGACGGCATTCGAACGGCTTTCCCTGGGAGCGATCCTGCTGCTGGAGAGCGAGCCGGGGACCGTGCTCCAGCGATTACCGGCCTGCCACGCTTCTGCGACCGAAGTGGAGCTGTTCCAGCAGCAGGAACGTGAAAGTGCACAGGCCGTGGCGCGGCATCTGCACATTCCATTGATGTTGCTGCGTGACTGCAGCGATCACACCTTTGGCCAGACCGCGGACGCCTGGCTCAAGCGCGGTCAGCCCATTTCCATCGAGACTGCCAGAAGTCATGCGCCGGGGTTTCATCGCCTCTACCGCTGAGCGAACGCACTGTGGCAGACATGCCGCTCGTCGCCTCGAGGGCACGTTGGGATCCATGCGATGGCCCAATGCTTGTACCCCCCTCTCACTGCGGAGATGCACCATGTTGATTAGCAAAAAGCTTGCCTCGCTGGCTCTGGCCGGTCTTCTATCGGCTTCGTCGTTCGCGGCGATTGCGGCGTCCAACGACAGCAACCAAACGGCTACACCTGAAGCACCCTCGGGCCGCCAGGTCATCCCAGGCACCGACAAGTCCCCTGATAGCGGCAATGCCACCGGCATCGACGGTAAATCCGGTTCGATGAGCCAGGGCGCAGACGCCGGGACCACCGACGGCGGCCCAACCCCGATGGGCGCCTCCAAAGGCGACGGCAGCTCGGGCAACAGTGGCGGCAACGGCGCCGGCGCGGGCAAATAATTAACTGCACCTGCCCACCCGGCGGCGCGAATCCCGCTCATGCTCCTGTAACGCTCAGGGGCCGAGCAACCGGATTCGCGCCGTTTTCATGTCCGGCCCTCAATAATCGTGTCGTTTTAGAATCTGATCGACGGATTCCGCAGCAGGACGCTTGTAGAACTTGAGCAACTCGCTGGCACGGTTGGTGAAGATGCCATCCACTCCCGCCTCGCTGACCTTCTTGAAATCAACCGCCTCGTCGACCGTGTACACGTGCACCAGCAAGCCCTTGTCATGGGTCAGCTGGTTCATCCAGGGCTGGACCAGGTCCATGTAGCTCTGGTCTCCTCCCTCGGTCAATGCAGCCGAAGGGCCTGTGCCCACTGCACCGTTGGCCTTGGCGATGTCGAGCCAGCGCTCGAACTCGGCGCGATCACGGGGCTGTTGCCGGGCATAGTACGCCGCCTTGTCGGTCATGCCGGACGCTGCGAACGACACCGTGGATTTGGGCTCGATGCTGCCCTCGCCGACCCACAGCAACAACACCTTGGGCACCTGCGGCATTTCCTTGGCCAGCAATTCCAGACTGTTCTTTTCAAACGTCTGCAACACCACGCGATGCTGACCATCCAGCCAGCCCCGTTGGGCAAGCTTGGCCTTGAGATCGCGTTCGATACCGGGAAACTGCTGCGGTACCTTGGTTTCGATGTACACCCCAGGTTTGTGGGTACCGCCCTGGGCGACGTCGAGCACTTCGTCCAGCGTGAGAATCTTCAGCCCCTTGTAGCTGTCACGGGCACGCTGCGGGTGTGCGGCATTGAACCAACTGCCGGCGTCGAGGGTTTTCAGCTCCGCCAGGGTGAAGTCGCTGACCGGCTTGTCCTTGCGCTCGGGGAATTTGCTGGCGATGTCGGTGGTGCGCAGCAGGGTGTCGTCGTGCAGCGCGATCAACTGCCCATCGCGGGTGCGTTGCACGTCGAGCTCCAGGTAGTCGGCGCCCAGATCACGCGCCAGCAGGTAGGCCGGCAGGGTGGATTCCGGGGCATCGTACGAGGCACCGCGATGAGCGATGACGGCGGGATAGGGAATATTGGCGGCATGGGCCAACTGTTCGGGCGTTTGCCCGTGGGCCAAGGCAGCGGCGCCGAGGGCGGCGGTCAGGCACAGGGTCTTGTACAGGGATGTCAACATGCGTAGTCCTTTCAGAAGTGGTCGAAACGGCATCGCAAGATACCGATGAACCGACCCAGCATAGACGGCGTCGGATGACAGGAGATGGCGTGCTAGAGTCGCGCCCTTGTCCAAGACACGAGCAGAACGAATCATCACCATGGCACATGACACCTTCGACGCCCACCTCGACGACTGGCAAACCCTGCACACCGGCCAGCCCGCGCAAAGCCTGCTGCTGGGCAACGGTGCCAGCCGTGCGGTCTGGCGCAGCTTCGCCTACGACGCGTTGTTCGAGCGCGCGCAAAAGGTGCGCAACAAACCGTTGAGCCTGACCGACCTGGCCTTGTTCAAGTCGCTGCAGACGCAGAGTTTCGAACAGGTGCTGACCGTGCTCAACAGCACCGTGCGGGTCAACGCGGCCCTGGCGATCAGTTCGACCGCCCCGCTCAACCGCTACTATGCGATCAAGGAAGCGCTGATCCACGCGGTGCGCAGCGTGCACATTCCCTATCGCCTGCTCGACGAGCAACGCCTGGCGGTTCTGAACCGCGAACTGCGTTCGTTCGACACCGTGTACAGCAGCAATTACGACCTGCTCTGCCCCTGGGCCGTGCAGCATGACCCGCAGGGTTTTGCCGAGCTGATGGACGTGGACGCCGGCTTCGACATCCGCCGCACGACCTCCCAGGGATGCCGCATGCTGTACCTGCACGGCGGTCTGCACCTGATCAAGAACAGCGACGGCACGACCCGGCAGCGCACCGCCGAGGGCGAGGCCCTGCTCGATGGCTTTGCGATCAACACGCCTGGGGATGTGCCGCTGCTGGTCAACGAAGGCCCCAGCCCGCAGAAGCTGTGCAGCATCCGCGATTCCGATTACCTGAGCTGGTGCCATGGCGAGTTGAGCCGGCAGGACGGCACGCTGTGCATTTTCGGCCACAACCTGGACAGCGACGACGCGCACATTCTCCAGGCCCTGCGCCAGGCGCCTGCGCTGACGTTCCACGTTTCGATCTTTCCGCTCAGCGATGCCTGGATCATCAGCCAGAAGCAGCGTTTCACGGTACTGTTCGCCGACTGCGGCAAAACCCTGCATTTCTTCGACGCAACCAGCCATGGCTTGGGCAGTGCGCAACTGAACGTACCGGTGCCCGCCGTTGTGAAGAAGCGTCGCTGAAGGCAAACGCCTTCAGCACAGCGATATCAACCCTTTTTCCAGCGCCAGCAGCACGGCTACGCTGCGCGAGCCCACGGCGAACTTGCGGCGGATGTTGGCGAAGTGAAAGTTAACCGTAGCCTCGGAGCAGGCCAATATGCGCGAGATTTCCCACGAGGACTTGCCTCTGCCGCTCCAGACGAGCACTTCCTGCTCGCGCGGCGTCAGCTTGATGTCGAGCGTCACTGCGAACTCCAACCCTTGACTTGAGCGCTCATGGTGGCGCTCGCCAAGGGTGGGTCACAACGTCGACGACTTGTAGTGTCGACGCCTCACAGCAAGCTAGCCCAACAGGCCGTCTTCCTGCAGCAAGGTCTGCAGGCGCTGCTCGCGAATGCCGTAGAACGCCTTCAGCTCTTCGATCCTGGCCAGCGCTTCGGCGCTCGGGCCGGACGTGTCACGTCTGACCGCCAGAATCATCTTGTTCTTGTTGGTGTGTTCCAGGGAAATGAACTCGAACACCTTGGTTTCATAACCGCAGGCGTCCAGCAACAGGGCGCGCAGGCTGTCGGTGACCATCTCGGCCTGCTGGCCCAGGTGCAGGCCGTATTGCAGCATGGGCTTGAGCAGGCCCGGGCTCTGGATCTGCAGGCGGATTTCCTTGTGGCAGCACGGCGAGCACATGATGATCGCCGCACCGCAGCGGATACCGGTGTGAATGGCGTAGTCGGTGGCGATGTCGCAGGCATGCAGGGCAATCATCACATCGATTTCGCTGGGCACCACCGAACGTACGTCGCCGCATTCGAAAACCAGCCCCGGATGGTCCAGCCCAGCGGCTGTGGCGTTGCACAGCTCGACCATGTCAGGGCGCAGTTCCACGCCCGTGACCTGTGCCTGACGCTGCAGGGAGTTGGCCAGGTAGTCGTGGATGGCGAAGGTCAGGTAGCCCTTGCCCGAGCCGAAGTCGGCGACCCGCACCGGCGCGTCGGCTTTGGCCAGCCGGGACGTAGCGAACGCGTGGGAAAACACCTCGATGAACTTGTTGATCTGTTTCCACTTGCGCGACATCGACGGGATCAACTGCCCCTGCTGGTCGGTCACGCCCAGGTCCTGCAGGAACGGCCGGTTCAGTTCGAGGAAGCGTTTCTTTTCCCGATCGTGGCCCAACTCTGGCGCAGCCCGTTCCTGCTGTTGCTTGCTGCGGTGCAGGCTGGCCTTGTTCTTCTTGCTGAATTCGAGCTGCAGCTCGTCGGTCAGGGTCAGCAGATGGGCGTTCTTGAAGGTGTCGGGCAAGGCCTCGGCAATGAACTGCTGACCGTCGACCACACTGAAATTCTTGGTGATGTCGCGCGTCTTGTAGCGGTACACGAACGACAGGCACGCCTCGCCCTTGATGGTCGCCAACTTGACGATCAGCCGTTGCAACTCCGGCTCCTGGCCGACGTGGCGAGCCAGCACCAGCTTGATGAAAGCGTTCTGCGCCAGGCTGGTGTCGAGCAGGGCAAGGAATTCGGCGCGGGGGTCGGTGACGGGCATGGCGAAACGGATCTCGGGTGTGTTCAGGCGGGCATTTTAGTGGGTGTGCATGGACTTGGGGAAAATGGATTTGCCCTCACTGTCATGGATGCATTTGTATCAATCCTGGCACCTGACTGGATTGACCGGCTCCGATACGTTAAAACACCTCCCACGAACTACAAAAACACTGCCACCTGTCACTGGCTGCAGCATCCTGTGCGGTACGCCAAAGAGAAGAACTCCATGAACAAGCTGTGTCTGCTGGGCGTCGTCGTCGGCCTGGCCTTGCAATCCGCGCATGCCGAAAGCCCTTCCCAAGGTCCGCAGAGCAAGGAGGCATTCGTTGCCGACCTGCTCGCACGCATGACCGTCGACGAGAAGATCGGCCAGTTGCGGCTGATTTCCATCGGTGGGGAAATGACCCATCAGCGCATCGAAGCGGAGATTGCCGCGGGGCGTATCGGCGGCACGTTCAACTCGGTCACCCGGGCGGAAAACCGGCCCATGCAGGATGCGGCGCAGCGCAGCCGTCTGAAGATTCCGATGTTCTTCGCCTACGACGTGATCCACGGCCACCGCACGCAGTTCCCGATCAGTCTGGGTCTGGCGGCAAGCTGGGACATGGACGCCATCGCCCTGAGTGCCAGGACCTCGACCGCAGAAGCGGCTGCCGACGGTATCGACATGACCTTCGGGCCGATGGTCGACATCTCGCGCGATCCGCGCTGGGGCCGAACCAGCGAGGGGTTTGGCGAGGATACCTACCTGGTGTCGAAGATCGCCCGGGTGATGGTCGAGAACATCCAGGGGCCGAGCCCGGCCAATCCGGACCGGATGATGGCCAGCGCCAAGCACTTCGCCCTGTACGGCGCCATCGAGGGCGGGCGTGACTACAACACCGTGGACATGAGCCCGCAGCGCATGTTCCAGGACTACCTGCCGCCCTACCGCGCCGCCGTCGATGCGGGCGCGGGCGGCATGATGGTGGCCTTGAACTCCATCAACGGCGTACCGGCCACGTCCAACACCTGGCTGATGCAGGATGTGCTGCGCAAGCAGTGGGGTTTCAAGGGTGTCACCATCAGCGACCATGGGGCCATCCACGAGCTGATCCGCCACGGCGTGGCCAAGGATGATCGCGAGGCAGCGAAGCTGGCCATCAAGGCGGGCATCGACATGAGCATGAACGACTTCGCCTATGGCCAGTATCTGCCGGATCTGCTCAAGAGCGGCCAGATCAGCCAGGCCGACCTCGACAACGCCGTGCGCGAGGTGCTTGGCGCCAAGTACGACATGGGACTGTTCGCCAACCCGTACCTGCGTATCGGCAAGGCCCAGGACGATCCCGCCGATGTCAATGCGGAGACTCGCCTGCACCGGGCCGAAGCGCGTGACGTAGCCCGCAAGACCTTGGTACTGCTCAAGAACCAGAAGCAGACACTGCCGCTGAAAAAGGACGCGCGCATCGCCCTCATCGGTCCGCTGGCCGACTCACCCGACGACATGCTGGGCAGCTGGTCGGCTGCCGGCGTGGCCGGGCAGTCGGTGACCCTGCTCAGCGGCCTGCGCAATGCCGTGGCCGATCCCGCCAAGGTGACGTATGCCAAGGGCGCGAACCTCAGCGACGACCGCGCAACCGTGGAGTTCATCACCCGCTTCCTGCCTGAAAACCTGAAACTGCCGCACGACCCGCGTTCCAGCCAGGCCTTGATCGACGAGGCGCTGGCAGCGGCGCGCGACGCCGATGTGATCGTTGCCGCGGTGGGTGAATGGCGTGGCATGAGCCATGAATCGGCCAGCCGTGTCGCACTCGATCTGCCGCGCACCCAGCAAGCCCTGATCACTGCCCTGCGCGCCACCGGCAAGCCGCTGGTGCTGGTACTGATGAATGGCCGTCCGCTGGCCATCGGGGAGCAGCAGCGTCAGGCCGATGCCGTGCTGGAAACCTGGTACAGCGGCACCGAGGGCGGAAACGCCATTGCCGACGTGCTGTTCGGCGACTACAACCCTTCCGGCAAGCTGCCCGCCACCTTCCCTCGCTCGGTTGGCCAGATACCGCTTTACTACAACCATCTGAGCATCGGTCGGCCATTCACTCCCGGTCACCCGGGCAACTACACCTCGCAGTACTTCGACAGCGAACAAGGTCCGCTCTACCCCTTCGGCTATGGCCTGAGCTACACCGACTTCAGCCTGTCGGACGTGAGCCTGTCGAGCAAGCGCCTGAGCCGCGACGGCAAGGTCACGGCCAGCATCAACGTGCGCAACGTCGGCAAGGTCGCCGGAGAAACCGTGGTGCAGTTGTACGTGCGCGACGTGGCCGCTTCCATGGCCCGGCCAGTCAAGGAGCTCAAGCATTTCCGCAAGCTGATGCTCAAGCCGGGCGAAAGCCAGACGCTGACCTTCGACATCGTCGAGGACGATCTGAAGTTCCATAACCAGCAACTGGTCCGAGCCGCGGAAGCCGGGCAGTTCACCGTGATGATCGGGCTCGACTCCGAAGACGTGAAAGAGGCGAGCTTCGAGTTGTTGTAGTCGGTGACGATCGAGTAGTGCCCGTGATCGACTCGCGCGCCCTGAGGCTCAGCTGCATCGTGCTGGTCATCGTGGCCGGCGCGGTGTTGTCTGCCGTCTGGGCCAGTCGCCATGCCCAGCGCCTGGCCCAGAACGAAGAGGCTGCGCGCAGCAATGGCCAACTGGCGCTGTACGCCAACAGCCTGCACACGCTGATCGAGCGCTACCGCACCCTGCCCGCCGTGCTGGCGCTGGATCCGCAACTGCGGCAGGCGTTGCAGGGGCCGATCGACGCAGCCACCCAGGATGTGCTGAACCGCAAGCTGGAGCGCATCAACGCGGCAGCTCGCTCCTCGACCCTGGAACTGCTCGATCACGCAGGTCTGGCGGTGGCCGCCAGCAACTGGCGCCTGCCCACCAGCTATGTGGGTCATAACTACGCGTTCCGGCCTTATTTCAGTCAGTCGGTCAGCCAGGGCAGCGGGCGCTTCTATGCCGTGGGCGTGACCAGTGGTATTCCCGGCTACTTCCTGTCCAGCGCGATCAAGGACAACCGGGACGGTTTTCTCGGTGCCATGGTGGTCAAGCTGGAACTGCCCGAGCTGGAACAGGAATGGGCCCAGGGGCCTGACACCTTGCTGGTCAGCGATGCACGGGGCGTGGTGTTCATCGCCAATCGGCCGGGCTGGCGCTATCGCACGCTGCAGGCCTTGGGCGATGCCGACCGCGCCGAGTTGCAGCGCACTCGCCAGTATCACGATCAAGCCGTGCAGCCACTGGATCACAAGGTGCTGGACACGCTCGACGCCGCGGCCAGGCAAGTACGGGTCAACGGCCCACAGGGCACGGCCGACTATCTGTGGGCATCGTTGCCGATGGCCAGTGAAGGCTGGACCTTGCACCTGCTCAAGCCACCCGTTGCGGGCAACGAGGACAGCCGCAATGCCGCGCTGGCGGCGGTGGGCGTGTGGCTGAGCCTGGTCTTCGGTGGCTTGTGGCTGAACCAGCGCCGTCGTCTGGCCGCACTGCGCCAGCGCGGGCGCGAGCAGCTGGAGTCGCTGGTACGAGCACGCACCCGTGAATTGCGTGACGCCCAGGAAGGTCTGGTTCAGGCGGCGAAGCTGGCCGCCCTGGGCCAGATGTCGGCTGCGCTGGCCCACGAGATCAGCCAACCGCTGACGGCGCAGCGCATGCAACTGGCGAGCCTGCGGCTGTTGCTCGATCAGGATCGCATCGATGCAGCGCGCCAGGCCCTGGGGCCGCTGGAGCAGATGCTGACACGCATGGCGGCGCTGACAACTCACTTGAAAACCTTCGCCCGCAAGAGCCCGGCCGGCGTACGCGAACGACTCGATCTGGCGCGGGTGCTGGACCAGGCCCTGCAGTTGCTGGAAACGCCTCTGCAGGCAGCCGGGGTCCGCCTGCATCTGCAGGTCAGTCGGCCTGCCTACGTGCGCGGCGACGCCATTCGCCTGGAACAGGTGATGATCAACCTGTTGCGCAATGCGCTGGACGCCATGAGCAGCGTGCCTGCCAAGGACCTGCATATCACCTTGCAGATCCACGGAGAACACTGGCAACTGTGCATCGCCGACAGTGGCAGCGGCATCGCCAGCGAGCACATCGAGCACCTGTTCGATCCCTTCTTCACCACCAAGCCGATCGGCGAAGGGCTTGGCCTGGGGCTGGCGGTCTCGCTGGCGATTGCCCACGAACACGGCGGTCAGCTGAGCGCGGAAAACCTGAAGCGAGGTGCCCGCTTCACCCTCGCCCTGCCCTTCGATACGGAGCCTGCATGAACAATCAAGTGATCGTCATCGACGACGAAGCGAGCATTCGCGACGCCGTTGAACAATGGTTGGGCCTCAGTGGCTTTGCGGTGCAGCGTTTCAGCCAGGCCGAGGAGTGCCTGACCCAGCTGCCGGCGGATTTCCCCGGCGTGATCCTCAGCGATGTGCGCATGCCGGGCATGGGCGGGCTTGGTCTGCTGGCGCAACTGCAGGCACGCGATCCCGAATTGCCGGTGATCCTCTTGACCGGCCACGGTGACGTACCGATGGCAGTGCAGGCCATGCGCGATGGTGCCTACGACTTTCTTGAAAAGCCTTTCAGCCCGGAAAGCCTGCTGAGCAGCTTGCGGCGGGCTCAGGACAAGCGTCGGCTGGTCCTGGAAAACCGCCGTCTGCACAACCGCGCCGACTTCAGCGAACAATTGCAGGCGACCCTGCTCGGCGCGGCGCCCACCATCGCCCAACTGCGCCGCCAGGTGCTGGACCTGGCCTCACTGCCGGTCAACGTAGTGATTCGCGGCGAGACCGGCAGCGGCAAGGAGTTGGTCGCCCGCTGCCTGCACGATTTTGGTCCGCGCGCCGGAAAGCCGTTCGTGGCGCTCAATTGCGCTGCCATTCCCGAGGCGTTGTTCGAGGCCGAACTGTTCGGTCATGAAAGCGGCGCCTTCACCGGTGCGCAAGGCAAACGCATCGGGAAGCTGGAATATGCCCACGGCGGGACGTTGTTTCTCGACGAGATCGAAAGCCTGCCCATGGCCCAGCAAGCCAAGCTGCTGCGCGTGCTGCAGGAGCAGAAGCTCGAACGGCTGGGCTCCAACCAGAGCATCGCAGTGGACCTGCGCCTGGTCGCGGCCAGCAAGCCCGATCTGCTGGAGCAGGCCCGGGCCGGGCTGTTTCGCGAAGACCTGGCCTATCGGCTGAATGTCGCCGAACTGCGTCTGCCACCGCTGCGCGAGCGACGCGAAGACATTCTGTGTCTGTTCGATCATTTCACGGCGGCCACCGCAAAGCGCCTGGGACGCCCGGTACCGGTGGTGAACTCGACGCAACTGAGTCAGTTGCTCAGCCACGATTGGCCCGGCAATGTCCGCGAGCTGGCCAACGCCGCCGAACGCCACGTGCTGGGGCTGGCCGCGCCTGCCCTCGAAACACCCGGCGCAGGGCTGTCGCTGGCGGCGCAGCAGGAAGCGTTCGAAGCACAATGCCTGCGCGCGGCGCTTGCCCGTCATCGGGGCGACATCAAGGCGGTGATGCAAACCCTGCAAGTGCCCCGGCGGACCTTGAACGAAAAGATGCAGCGTCACGGACTGGCGCGTGAAGACTTTCGCGAATAGGCAAAAATCCGCTTATCACCCTTCTCGTATCAGCAAGAATCCGCCTACTTTATGCATAAGCCCCCGCAAAACCTGGGCTTCGCAGGCTGGCACGGCTTCTGCTATTGCCTTGGCAAGCGCGACTCAACGTGCTGCCAACAATAACGAGAAGGTTCCATCATGGATAACTCAAACACCCTGCCCGCAGGGGCAAGTGCTGCATCCGCCCCGCCTCGCACCACCGCCAGCCGGGTCAAATCGATCTTCAGCGGTTCGGTCGGCAACATGGTCGAATGGTATGACTGGTACGTCTACGCCGCATTCTCCCTGTACTTCGCCCAAGTGTTCTTCCCCAAGGACAGTCTTAACGCCCAGTTGCTAAACACTGCCGCGATCTTCGCCGTCGGGTTTCTGATGCGCCCCATCGGCGGCTGGCTGATGGGCCTGTATGCCGACCGCAAAGGCCGCAAAGCGGCGCTGATGGCCTCGGTGCTGCTGATGTGCTTCGGCTCGCTGGTGATCGCCCTGACACCGGGCTACGAAACCATCGGCATCTGGGCGCCGGTGCTGCTGGTCCTCGCGCGGCTGATGCAGGGCCTCTCGGTGGGCGGTGAGTACGGCACCTCTGCCACCTACCTGAGCGAGATGGCCACCCGCGAGCGGCGCGGTTTCTTCTCCAGCTTCCAGTACGTCACCCTGATCTCCGGTCAGTTGATCGCGCTGGCGGTGCTGATCGTGCTGCAACAGACGCTCACCGAAGAACAACTGCTGAGCTGGGGCTGGCGCGTACCCTTCGTGATCGGTGCACTGTGCGCCGTGGTTGCTTTGTGGCTGCGTCGCGGCATGGAAGAGACCGAATCCTTCACCCAGAAAAAGGTTTCCAAGGAAAGCACGATGCGCACCCTGTTGCGCCACCCCAAGGAACTGTTGACCGTGGTCGGCCTGACCATGGGCGGCACCCTGGCCTTCTACACCTACACCACCTACATGCAGAAGTACCTGGTCAACACGGTGGGCTTCAGCAAGGCCGACTCGACAGCCATCTCGGCCGCTACGCTGTTCCTGTTCATGTGCCTGCAACCGGTCATCGGCGCCCTTTCCGACAAGGTCGGACGCCGCCCGATCCTGATCGCCTTTGGCGTACTGGGCACCCTGTGCACCGTCCCCATCCTGACCACCCTGCACACCATTGAAACCTGGTGGGGCGCGTTCTTCCTGATCATGGCGGCGCTGATCATCGTCAGTGGATACACCTCCATCAACGCGGTGGTCAAGGCTGAGCTGTTCCCTACCGAGATCCGCGCCCTGGGCGTCGGCCTGCCCTACGCACTGACCGTATCGGTCTTCGGCGGCACCGCCGAACTGATCGCGCTGTGGTTCAAGCAGATCGGCATGGAAACCGGCTACTACTGGTACGTGACCGCCTGCATCGCCTGCTCGCTGCTGGTGTACGTATTCATGAAGGACACCCAGAAGCACTCGCGGATCGAAACGGACTGAAGCCAGGCATGCCCGGCGAAAGCCGGGCAGTGTCATCATCGGTCAAGGCATGAGCATTCATCACCAGCGCACGGAGCGCGATTCCATTTCGAAAAGAAGCATCAGAATGTCTGATCACCGGCGTGAGACGTTGGAGCTGGAAAAGCTGAACGTCGAAATACGAAAATTCATGGCCGAAAGCCGCAAGTTAAATGCTGAAGCTCTGAAGTTCAGGCGAGAATCCGACTGGTATCCCTTCGCGGTGGGTGCTGCGCTGGTCACGGCGATTGTCGCAACCGTTACCTTGCTGATCCGTTTTTTCGCCATTTGAAGCTCTTTCGCCGCGGCACCAGACATCTGCTGCAACTGATACCGCACGTCCCTGTAGCAGCGGTGCAAGCCGCGTCCGGAATCAACGCGGTGCATCTACCGCCGACGCGGCTCGCGCCGCTGCTAAAGGAACGGTGAGGTATATGCCAGACTGCATTCCATGCCGACGCGGCTTGCCTTTTACGGCTAGCGGGGGCACATTTGAGACAGAGTTCGCAGAGCAGACGAAGTCCGCTCGAAAGGATAATCAGACATGTCTACGTCCCTCAAGAATGCCTGCATTCAACGCCAGCAGTTCGAACAGCTGCACAACGAAGTTGCAGCCTTCACCGAAGAAATGCGCCAGGCGGAATCGGCGCCCGCTTCCACTCGCCCTGCCATATTCTCGTTCGCGATGGGCGCTGCAACCGCCACCTTCGTCTTCGCAGCCGCTGCTACCCTTGCGCTTATGCACAACTGACCTGCTGCTGGGGTTACACGATGCACATTGCGCATCTGTCGACCGTTCATTGCACTGATACCCACGTCAACGCACACTGGGGGCACTTGAACGCTGAGGACTGCCCCCGATGTCGGATGACACCTACTACTACGAACCCGCCAAGGGCCATGGTTTGCCCCACGACCCGTTCAACGCCATCGTCGGCCCGCGGCCGATCGGCTGGATCTCTTCCCGGGACCGCGAAGGTCGTCTGAACCTGGCACCGTACAGCTTCTTCAACGCCTTCAACTACACGCCGCCGATCATTGGCTTCGCCAGTGTGGGACGCAAGGACAGCCTCAACAACATCGAGCAGACCGGCGAGTTCGTCTGGAATCTGTCGACTCGCGCCCTGGCCGAGCAAATGAACCAGAGCTGCGCGGCGGTGGGTCCCGAAGTCGACGAGTTCGAACTCAGCGGTTTGCAGCACGCGCCTTCGAGGATCGTCAGCGTGCCGCGGGTGCTCGAAGCGCCGGTGTCATTCGAATGCAAGGTCACTCAGATCATTCAACTCAAGGGCGCCGATCAGCAAGAGGTGCCCACCTGGTTGATTCTGGGGGAGGTGGTGGCGGTGCACATCGCCAAGTCACTGCTCAAGGACGGCATCTACGACACCGCAGCGGCCGGCCCGATCCTGCGTGGCGGCGGCCCGGCCGATTACTTCGAGATCGGTCCGCAGGCGCTGTTCCAGATGCACCGGCCACAGGTCAAATAGGCGTAAACACCGGTTCGCCGTCTTCGTCGACATGGGCAAGTGTCGACAAGACCTCGACGGCAGCGCTATCGGCCTCGTGGGCGGTGGCGAACGACTGGCCATCGAGCACCTTGTGGAAACGCGGGGCGCCACCGCCCTGCAGCGCCTTGATGGCAATGGCGGCGCGGTAACTGCCCGCCTCCGGCACTACTGCCGAAACCGCTTCGTGATGTTCGAATACCTTGCGTGCCATGACGTACCTCGGGCCGATGGAAAAGCCGCGATTGTACGCGGCTCAGGCCGCACTGGCATGTTCGAGCGCCGCGTCACCGAAGGTGTGCAGGTCGAGGCTGGTCACCAGCAGGCCGTGGACCAGATCGGAGAACACCTGCATGCCCGGCGAGTTGAGCCAGGCGGTCATCGCGGCCTGATCGCGCCAAACGCCAGCCACCTGCCACAGTCGCTCGTCGCCATGACTGCGCTGGACCGCGAAGTGCAGACAGCCCGGCATGGCCAGCGCGGGCCGTACCAGCGCCGACAAACCCAGCCCGACCCGCTCCGAATCACCTGGCCGGGCGGTGACCAGGGCACAATGACTGACGGTAGAAAATGAGTTCATGCTCGACTCTCCCTGATTGAACGTTCTGCGTTGAACAAAGTTGCAGCGACAACATTACGCAACCCCGGAGCGCAGGGGTTAGCCATTTCCTGTCAAGGTCTTGCCCGATCCTGCCGGGTTGCAGCTTCGTTCAACTGGTATGGCTTATTTTGGGCTCTTTCAGGCTTGCCCCCTGACACTTCCAGCCTCGGTGTGTACAAGGCCCTGACGCAAGTTGGCAGGATTGGGCAAACATCCAGCAGCTATCGTCTACCTCTGGCATTAAGCGCGGATTATCCTCGTCTCATGTGATGTACAGATCCTGGAGCCCGCATGACCCTCTCCGCCCCTGCTTTGTTACCGCTGGACCCCGCTCTGGAACACAGCCGTCGCGAACTGGCCGAGCGCATCGCGCGCGGCGCCCAGACGCCAGGCGACCATGGCACCGCGATCAGCGGCCTGCACCTGGTGCGTTATGAGGAATGCGTGCAGTCATTCCCGGCCCTGGTCCAACCGGCGCTGTGTATCCTTGCCAATGGCAGCAAGGAAGTGCGCCTGGGCGATGAGCGCTATGTCTACGATCCGTTGAATTTTCTGGTGGTGTCGGTGGCCATGCCGGTCTCGGGACGGATCCTCGATGCCACCCCGCACGATCCCAGCCTGTCGCTGCGGCTGGACATCGACCCCGAGGAAATCAACGCAGTGATCGCCGACGCCGGACCATTGGGTGTGCCCACGCGCTCTACCCAGCGCGGCCTGTACGTGGAGCGAATGGACACGGCCTTTCTGGATGCCGTGTTGCGCCTGGTCAGGCTGCTGGAGACGCCACGGGACATTGCCGTGCTGGCACCCCTGGTACGGCGGGAAATCCTCTACCGTCTATTAGGCGGGCAACAAGGTCATCGACTGTACGAAATCGCGGTGGCGCACAGTCAGACCCATCGCGTGAGCCAAGCCATCGCCTGGATCAACCGGCATTTTCATCGCAGCCTGCGCATCGAAGACCTGGCCCGGGAAGTCAACCTGAGCGTGTCCACCCTGCACCACCGCTTCAAGGCGGTGACGTCCATGAGCCCGCTGCAATATCAGAAACAGCTTCGTTTGCAGGAGGCGCGCCGGCTGATGCTCAGCGAAGACCTCGACGCCTCGGCGGCCGGGTATCGAGTGGGTTACGAAAGCCCTTCCCAGTTCAGCCGCGAATACAGCCGCCATTTCGGCGCGCCGCCGGTGCGCGATCTGGCACGGCTGCGGATCAGTCTGTAGGGCCAGGCAGGCAGACCTAGAAAAAACACCGGGTCACCGATAGAACCGATAGCTAGCTATCCAGTACACTCGAAGCCACGGCCCGCGGCCATCTGGCCTCGGCGTTTCTCTACAGGCCCACCTGTGACCGATCTCAGTCATTCCCCGCCGGCTATCAAGAGCATTCTGGTGGCCTTGATGCTGGCCATTTTTCTCGGCGCCCTGGATCAGACCATCGTTGCGGTCTCGATGCCGGCCATCTCTGCGCAGTTCAACGACGTCGACCGTCTGGCCTGGGTGATTTCCGGGTACATGGTGGCCATGACCGTGGCCACGCCGATCTACGGCAAGCTGGGCGACCTGTATGGCCGTCGGCGGATGATCCTCATCGGCACCGGGCTGTTCACCGTCGCGTCGCTGTTCTGCGGCATGGCGCAAAGCATGGAGCAACTGGTGCTGGCGCGCCTGCTGCAAGGGGTCGGCGCTGGCGGCATGGTGTCGGTCAGCCAGGCAATCATCGGTGACGTGGTGCCCCCTCGCGAGCGCGGTCGCTACCAGGGGTATTTCAGCAGCATGTACGCCGCAGCCAGTGTGTTGGGGCCGGTGCTGGGCGGCTACATGACCCAGTACCTGTCGTGGCGCTGGGTGTTTTTGATCAACCTGCCGCTGGGCGCATTCGCCTGCTGGTACGCCAACCGCAAGCTGGCCGGGCTGCCGATTCCGCAGCGCACGCCGGTCATCGACTACCTGGGCACGGTGCTGATGATCATCGGTTTGAGCACTTTGCTGATGAGCATCACCCGCATTGGCCAGGGCCATGGGCTGGGCGACACGCAGGTGTGGGGCCTGCTGGTGGTGGCCGTGGTGGCACTGCTGGGTTTCGTCTGGCACGAGCGACGCTTTCGCGAACCGCTGCTGCCGCTGCACCTGTTCGCCATTCCAGCGGCGGTGCTGTGCTGGTGCTCGGTATTTTTCACCAGCTTCCAGGCCATTGGCCTGAGCGTGATGATGCCCCTGCGCTTCCAGACCGTTACCGGGGCCGGGGCCGATGCGGCGGCGCTGTACCTGCTGCCGCTGGCGCTGGGCCTGCCGATCGGCGCATTCCTGGGCGGGCGTCGGACTTCACAGACCGGGCGTTACAAACCGATCATCCTGACTGGGGCCTTGCTCGCTCCGCTGGGAATTCTGGGCATGTCGTTCAGCCCGCCGGACAACCTGCTGCTCAGCGTGGGCTTCATGTTGTTGACCGGCTTTGCCTGTGGTCTGCAGTTTCCCACTTCGCTGGTGGGCGCGCAGAACTCGGTGCAGGCCAGGGACATTGGTGTGGCGACCAGCACCCTGGCGTTGTTTCGCTCGCTGGGGGGCGCGGTTGGGGTGGCTTGTCTGTCGGCACTGCTCCTGGCCATGCTGCACGGCGTGCAGTTGGCGGACGGTGCCTTGGGCGGTCACGGCCTCGAGGCGATGGGCGACAATGTGCTGCTGACCGGGCTCAATGCGGCGGCAGGCCCGGCACGGGACGCCTTGCGCCTGGAACTGGGGCAGACCTTTCAACACCTGCTGTGGGCCAGTGCCGGTATTTCGCTGCTGGGACTGGCCGTGGCATTGGCGCTGCCCAATCTGGAACTGCGGGGCCGTGGGCATGGGGAGAAGTGACGTGTGTGCTAAGCAGGTCCGGCCTCTTCGCGGGTAGAACCCGCTCCCACAAGGGAGTGGGAGAAGTAGCTTGTGTGGAGGGCAAGTCCGGCCCCTTCGCGGGTAGAACCCGCTCCCACAAGGGAGTGGGAGAAGTAGCTTGTGTGGGGGCAGGTCTGGCTTCTTCGCGGGTAGAACCCGCTCTCACAAGGGGTGGAGCGAAGCTGCTTGACCTGTGGGAGCGGGTTCTACCCGCGAAGGGGCCCGCTCAGACAGCCGGCCGCTTCTTGCGCTGGGCCCAGGCCACGGCCAGGCCGCTGAGGCAGATGACGCTGATGCCGACGACTCCGAAGATATCCGGGGTATGGTCGAAGATCAGGTAACCGTACATGCCGGCAAACAGGATCTGTCCGTAGCTGAACGGCGCCAGCAGCGCCGGCGCGGCATGGCGAAAGGCTTGGGTCAGCAGCAGATGCCCCAACATGCCGCAGGTGCCCAGCCCCACCATGAATAAGGCATCGATCCAGCCCGGTGCCTGCCAGAAGAACGGCAGCACCGCGCTCATGATCAGGGTGTTGAAGATACCGGCAAGAAAGTTGCTGGTGGTCGGGCTGTCGATGCCGCTGAGCTTGCGCGTGAGCAACTGGTACAGACCGAAGAAGAACGCGGAAATCAGCGGCAGGATGATGGCCGGGGTGAACAAGGCACCGCCGGGCCTGATGACGATGAGTACACCGATGAAGCCCGTGATCACCGCCGCCCACTGAGCGCGCGTGACGACTTCCTTGAGCAGCGGCACCGACAGCGCCGTCACCAGCAAAGGCGCCAGGAAGTTCACCGCGGTGGCCTCGGCCAACGGTATGTAACGCAGGCTGGTGGTGAAGAACAGGCTGGTGGCGATCAGGCACAGCGCGCGCAGCAGCTGCAATCCGGGTCGCTTGGTGCGGATGACCGTGGACAAACCGGTCTGCGGCACGAAGATGGCCAGCATCAACAGGGTGTGCACCACATAGCGCGCCCACACCACCACGACGATGGGAAAAAACCCGGAGAGGTACTTGGACAAAGCGTCGTGACTGGCGAACAGCAACGTCGCCAGACAGATCAGCGCGATACCGCGCAGCGGCTGGCTGGCCCCAGTAAGCAACGGGTTTTGCACGCTCATTCACACGCTCGCAACAGGATGATGAAAGGGTACCGACCGGGCGGGTAAGGTCGATGATGGCGCGAGCGGGGGCAGTGTTACAACTTGATTCACAACTTTATTTGCGCAACGCCGGCGTCAGGCTCAGCGTTTGCAGGCTCAGGTCCACCCAACGCTCGGCTTCCTGGAAAAGGTCGAAACTGTCAGGGACCAGCAACCATTGACCGATCATGCCATCTATATAGGCGTGCAAGGCGATGGCGGCCCTGACGGTGTCCAGGTCACGCGGCAGCTGTTCGCGGTTCACCGCATTTCTCAGCGAGCGTTCGATGCGCACATTGCAGTCGATGCTGACCGTCTGACGTTGGCGACGCATGTCACACATTTCATCGGTGAACTCGCACTTATGATGCAGAATTTCGTTGAGACGGCGGGTCTTGGGGTCCACGGCGATCTGCTGGAACAGGCGGATCAGCAGCTTGCGCATGCAACCCAGTGGATCGGGCTCATCCTCGCTTTCGCTGGCCTGGGCCAATTCTTCGAGCGGTTCCTGCAGGCTGTCGAGCATGGCCTGGACCAGATCGGCCTTGTTGCTGAAGTGCCAATAGATGGCGCCGCGCGTCACCCCGGCCAGGGTTGCGATGTCGGCCAAGGTCGTGCGAGCCACACCGCGCTCGTCGAAAGCCTGTTCGGCGGCCTCGAGAATCTGGCTTCGGGTTTCCTGGGCTTCCTCTTTGGTACGGCGAACCATGGCAGTAGAACCTCAATCTTCAATGCACGGGCCATGCGGTACGCGGCGCGTGCTCAGGCCGGGAATCCCTTTTGTGCGGGGCTTGTCCCGAATGTCGATGGTGCGCCGCCTCGTCGCGGGCATCAGGCCATCAAGTTGTTTACAAACAACCACGAATGTAAGTATATTCGTTAGTAAGCTATTAATCCAGTCGTAACATTTTTTCAACCTTCCACTATTCTTGAGCCCTCCCACGCGCTCACGACCCGAGGATCTTCATGCAATTCAAGCCAGTTGTTACCGCTCTGGTATCCGCCGTCGCCCTGGCAACCCTGCTCAGCGGCTGTGACAAAAAGGAAGAAGCAGCCCCGCAGCAGGCTCAGCAGGCTCCTCAGGTCGGCGTGGTTACCTTGAAAGCCCAACCCTACACCCTGACCAGCGAACTGCCGGGCCGGACCACCGCGTACCGCGTGGCCGAAGTGCGGCCGCAGGTCAACGGGATCATCCTCAAGCGTCTGTTCAAGGAAGGTACCGAGGTCAAGGCCGGGCAGCAGCTCTATCAGATCGACCCGTCGGTGTACGAGGCCACGCTGGGCAGCTCCCAGGCGACCCTGGAATCGGCCAAGTCGCTGGCCGGACGCTACAAGCAGTTGATCGACGAGCAAGCCGTCAGCCGCCAGGAATACGACAACGCCCGCTCGCAGCAGCTGCAAGCCGAAGCCTCGGTCAAGAGCGCGCAGATCGACTTGCGCTACACCAAGGTGCTGGCGCCGATCTCGGGCCGCATCGGTCGTTCCGACGTGACCGAAGGCGCGCTGGTGACCAATGGCCAGACCAACGCCATGGCCACCATTCAGCAGCTGGACCCGATCTACGTCGACGTGACCCAGTCGTCCGCCGAAATGCTCCGGTTGCGTCGCGACCTGGACAGCGGCAAGTTGCAGAAGGCCGGCGACAACGCCGCCTCGGTGAAACTGACCCTGGAAGACGGCAGCGAATACAGCCAGACCGGCAAGCTGGAGTTCTCCGAAGTGTCAGTCGACCAGGCCACCGGATCGGTGACCCTGCGCGCCGTGTTCCCCAACCCCGAGCACGTGCTGCTGCCGGGCATGTTCGTTCACGCCAAGCTGCAGGCCGGTGTGCGCAGCGAGGCCATCCTGGCACCGCAGCAAGGCGTGACCCGTGACCTCAAGGGCACCCCGACCGCCTTGATCGTGAACAAGGACAACAAGGTCGAGCAGCGCGAGCTGGTGGCCAACCGCACCGACGGCGCGTTCTGGGTGATCGAGAAAGGCCTGAACGCTGGCGATCGCGTCATCACCGAGGGCCTGCAGTACGTCAAGCCAGGCGCCGACGTGACCGTGAAGGAAGCGGGCAACCTGACGCCCGGCCAGTCCGATTCCACCGCCACAGGCGAAGGTAAGTAATCGATGTCCAGATTCTTTATTGACCGCCCCATTTTCGCCTGGGTACTCGCCCTGGTGATCATGCTCGTGGGCGGGCTGGCAATTCTCAAGTTGCCCATCAACCAATACCCGGCCATCGCGCCGACCGCCATCGATATCCAGGTCACCTACCCAGGTGCTTCCGCACAGACCGTGCAGGACACCGTGGTCCAGATCATCGAGCAGCAGCTCAACGGTATCGACAACCTGCGTTACGTTTCCTCGGAGAGCAACTCCGACGGCAGCATGACCATCAGCGTGACCTTCAACCAGGGTACCAACCCGGACATCGCCCAGGTTCAGGTGCAGAACAAGCTCAACCTGGCCACCCCACTGTTGCCGCAGGAAGTGCAGCAGCAGGGTTTGCGCGTGACCAAGTCGGTGAAGAACTTCCTGCTGGTGATCGGCCTGGTGGCCGAGGATGGCTCTCTCACCCGTGAGGACTTGTCCAACTACATCGTCTCCAACATCCAGGATCCGATTTCGCGGACCTCGGGCGTGGGTGACTTTCAGGTGTTCGGTTCACAGTACGCCATGCGCATCTGGCTGGATCCGGCCAAACTCAACAAATACCAACTGACGCCAGTCGAGGTCAGCGCCGCGATCAGCGCGCAGAACGTGCAGATCGCCACAGGTCAGCTCGGCGGCCTGCCGGCCTTGCCCGGCACCCAGCTCAACGCCACCATCATCGGCAAGACCCGCCTGCAGACCGCCGAGCAGTTCGGCAATATCTTCCTCAAAGTCGATAAAGATGGCGCGCAGGTGCGGCTCAAGGACGTCGCGCGTATCGGTCTGGGCGGCCAGAGTTACAGCATCGATGCGCAGTTCAACGGCAAGCCGGCCTCAGGCATGGCGATCAAGCTGGCCTCCGGCGCCAACGCGCTGGACACCGCCAAGGCGATCCGCGCCACCGTGGCCAGTCTGGAACCGTTCTTTCCGCCAGGCATGAAGGTGGTCTACCCCTACGACACCACCCCGACCGTGACCGAATCGATTTCCGGCGTCGTGCATACGCTGATCGAAGCGATCGTGCTGGTGTTCCTGGTGATGTACCTGTTCCTGCAGAACCTGCGCGCGACCATCATCACCACGATGACGGTTCCGGTGGTACTGCTCGGCACCTTCGGCATCCTCGCTGCGTTCGGTTTCACCATCAACACCTTGACCATGTTCGGCATGATCCTGGCGATCGGGCTATTGGTGGACGATGCGATCGTGGTGGTGGAGAACGTCGAACGGGTGATGGAAGAAGAACACCTGTCACCCAAGGAAGCGACCAAGAAGTCCATGGACCAGATCCAGGGGGCCCTGGTCGGTATCGCCATGGTGCTCTCGGCGGTACTGCTGCCGATGGCCTTCTTCGGCGGCTCCACGGGTGTGATCTACAAGCAGTTCTCCATCACCATCGTCTCGGCCATGGCGCTGTCGGTACTGGTTGCGCTGATCTTCACCCCGGCCCTGTGCGCCACCATGCTCAAGCCGATCGATCCGGAAAAGCATGGCCAACCCAAGCGCGGGTTCTTCGGCTGGTTCAACCGGACCTTCGACCGCAGCGTGGTGAAGTACGAGAACGGCGTCAAACGCATGGTCACCCACAAGTTGCCGGCGTTCATCGTGTATCTGGTCATTTTCGCCGGCATGATTTTCCTGTTCACGCGCATTCCGTCGGCGTTCCTGCCTGAAGAAGACCAGGGTGTGATTTTCGCCCAGGTGCAGACGCCGGCAGGTTCTTCTGCCGAGCGGACGCAGAAGGTCATCGACGACATGCGAACCTTCCTGCTGGACGAAGAAAACGGCGAAGGCGCAGGCGTCAAATCCGTGTTCAGCGTCAACGGCTTCAACTTCGCCGGCCGTGGCCAGAGTTCGGGCCTGGCGTTCGTGATGCTCAAACCCTGGGATGAGCGCGGTGCCGAAACGACCGTGTTCAAGATCGCCGAGCGTGCGCAGAAACACTTCGCCAGCTTCCGCGATGCCATGGTGTTCGCGGTGGTTCCGCCTTCGGTACTGGAACTGGGTAACGCCTCGGGCTTCGACGTCTACCTGCAGGACCAGGGCGGTGTCGGCCACGAGAAACTGCTGGAGGCACGCAACCAGTTCCTCGGCATGGCGGCACAGAGCAAGATCCTGGCAGGCGTACGCCCCAATGGCCTGAACGATGAGCCGCAGTATCAGCTCACCGTGGATGACGAAAAGGCCAGTGCCCTGGGCATTACCTTGTCGACCATCAACCAGACCCTGTCCATCGCCTTGGGCGGCAGCTACGTCAACGACTTCATCGACCGCGGTCGGGTGAAGAAGGTCTATGTGCAAGGCGAAGCGGCCGCGCGCATGACACCTGAAGACCTGAACAAGTGGTACGTGCGCAACGATTCGGGGACCATGGTGCCGTTGTCGGCCATCGCCACTGGCGAATGGATCTACGGCTCACCCAAGCTATCGCGCTACAACGGTGTGGCTGCGATGGAGATTCTCGGTACCCCGGCGCCGGGCTACAGCTCCGGTGATGCCATGGCCGAGGTCGAGGCACTGGCCAAGAAACTGCCTGACGGCATCGGCTACTCGTTCACCGGCCTGTCGTACGAAGAACGTCTGTCCGGCTCCCAGGCCCCAGCGCTCTATGCAATCTCGCTGCTGTTCGTGTTCCTGTGTCTGGCGGCGCTGTACGAGAGCTGGTCGATCCCGATCGCAGTGCTTCTGGTGGTGCCGCTGGGTGTGATCGGTGCATTGATCGCGACCAGCCTGCGCGGCTTGTCCAACGACGTGTTCTTCCAGGTAGGCTTGCTGGTCACGGTGGGCCTGGCGGCCAAGAACGCCATTCTGATCGTCGAGTTCGCCAAGGAACTGCACGAACAGGGCAAGAGCCTGGTGGAAGCGGCGGCCGAAGCATGCCGGATGCGTCTGCGACCGATCATCATGACGTCGCTGGCGTTCATCCTCGGCGTTGTACCGCTGGCGATTTCCAGCGGCGCAGGCTCGGGTAGCCAACATGCGATCGGTACCGGTGTGATCGGCGGTATGATCACCGCCACCATCCTGGCAATTTTCTGGGTGCCGATGTTCTACGTGGCCGTGTCGTCGCTGTTCAAGAGCAAGTACGACAAGGAACACGAGAAGGACAACGACAAAGCCATTACACACGATGAGGCTGGCCAATGAGCAAGTCACTGATATCCATCGCTGTCGCCGCCTTCGTGCTCGGCGGCTGCTCGATGATCCCCGAGTACAAGCAGCCTGCCCTGCCGGTGGCCGAGCAGTTCCCGCAGGGCGAGGCCTACGCGCCCGCCGATGCGGCCGAAGTGGCTGCAGCGGAACAAGGCTGGCGGCAGTTCTTCACCGACCCGGCGCTCGAGCGCCTGGTGCAGGTAGCGCTTGAGAACAACCGCGATCTGCGGGTCGCGGCGCTGAACATCGAAGCCTACCGGGCGCAATACCGTATCCAGCGCGCCGATCTGTTCCCGGCCATCAATGCCGACGGCACCGGCACGCGTCAGCGTACACCGGCCGACCTGTCACAACTTGGCGAGTCGGGCATCTCCAGCCAGTACGCCGTCACGCTGGGCGTGAGTGCCTATGAGCTGGACCTGTGGGGGCGCATCCGCAGCCTCAGCGAACAGGCCTTGCAGACCTACCTGTCCACCGAGGAAGCTCGTCGCTCCACACAGATCAGCCTGGTGGCCAACGTGGCCAACGCCTACCTGACCTGGCAGGCCGACCAGGCGCTGCTGAAGTTGACCCAGGAGACCCTGGGCGCCTTCGAGCAGAGCCTCAAGCTGACCAGCCGCAGCACCGAAGTGGGCGTGTCCTCGGCCCTGGACCTGAGCCAGGCACGCACGGCGGTGGAAACCGCCCGTGTCAGCCTGGCGCGCTACAAGCGCCAGGTGGCTCAGGATCGCAACAATTTGACCCTGCTGCTGGGCACGGCCATTCCGACCGACCTGCCCGAAGCCCGCGGGCTGGACGCCGACCTGCTCAGCGAAGTGCCGGCCGGCATGCCGTCGCAGTTGCTGACCCGACGCCCGGACATTCTCGAAGCCGAGCACGCCCTGCTGGCCGCCAACGCCAACATCGGCGCGGCCCGCGCGGCGTTCTTCCCGAGCATCAGCCTGACGGCCAATGCCGGTACGTCGAGCCGACAGCTGTCCGGCCTGTTCGACGCCGGTTCCGGCAGCTGGCTGTTCTCGCCGAGCATCAGCCTGCCGATCTTCAACGCCGGTGCGCTGCGTGCCAGCCTGGACTACTCGAAGATCCAGAAGGACATCAACGTGGCCAACTACGAGAAGGCCATTCAGACGGCGTTCCAGGAAGTGTCCGATGGCTTGGCCGCACGCAAGACCTACAACGAGCAGTTGCAGGCCCAGCGTGATTCGGTGCAGGCCAACCAGGATTACTACCGCTTGGCCGAGCGTCGCTACCGTATCGGTATCGACAGCAACCTGACCTTCCTCGATGCCCAGCGCTCGCTGTTCAGTGCCCAGCAATCGCTGATCACCGACCGGCTGTCGCAGCTGACCAGCGAAGTCAATCTGTACAAGGCACTGGGAGGCGGCTGGTACGAGCGCACTGGCCAGGCTCAGTTGGCCCAGCCAGCGCAGGCGCCCAAGAGCTGACTGCTGATGGCATGAAAAAACCACCGCTTACGGTGGTTTTTTTACGCCTGTGACCCGCTGCCAGAAGTGAGCCAGCGCGAAAGGGCTGAAGAAAATGTCACGCGGGACTGGCCGAAAGTTCAATCATGAGCAATAGTGGTCCGATGACCAGATAACTGACTTGTTATTAACTAGTTAGTTAGTGTTCGGTTATCGCACGCATTCCTGTGCGGTCGGTTGAATCGTGCTCCACCCCGAAGCACCATCCGCGCAACACGTAACAAAATGTCAGAAAAGCCCGTTCCAGCGTGCGTCAATCATAAAATCAATAACAATAGGTTTACCCCATGCGCCAGCACTTCCATCGTTCACCCCGTCTGTTGCCCAACCTGATCGCGTTGACCGTTGCCACGGCCGCCCTGCCTTCCTTCGCAGCCGAGTCCGGCTTTCTGGAAGACGCCAAGGTGGGTCTGAACCTGCGCAACTTCTACTTCAATCGCAACCACACCAACCCGGCCTTCCCGCAGAGCAAGTCCGAGGAGTGGACCCAAAGCTTCATCCTCGACGCCAAGTCCGGCTACACCCAGGGCCTGGTCGGCTTCGGTGTGGACGTGCTGGGCATGTACTCGGTCAAGCTCGATGGTGGCCGTGGTACCTATGGCACGCAGTTGCTGCCTGTGCATGACGGCAACAACCCGGCCGACGATTTCGGCCGTCTGGGTGTGGCCGCCAAGGCCAAGATCTCCAAGACCGTGCTCAAGGTCGGCGAGTGGATGCCGGTACTGCCCATCCTGCGTTCGGACGACGGCCGCTCGCTGCCCCAGACCTTCCAGGGCGGACAGATCACCTCTCAGGAAATCGATGGTCTGACCTTGTACGGTGGCCAGTTCCGCAAAAACAGCCCGCGTAACGATGCCAGCATGGAGGACATGTTCCTGCAGGGTCGCGCCGGCATCACCTCCGACCGTTTCAACTTCGTCGGTGGCGAGTACACCTTCAACAACAAGAACACCCTGGTCGGCCTGTGGAACGCCGAGCTCAAGGACATCTACCAGCAGCAGTACCTGCAGATCCTGCACAGCCAGCCGATTGGTGACTGGACCTTGGGCGCCAACCTGGGCTTCTTCCATGGCAAGGAAGACGGCAGCGCACGGGCCGGCGATCTGGACAACAAGACCTGGTCGGCGCTGCTGTCCGCCAAGTACGGCAGCAACACCTTCTATGTCGGCCTGCAGAAAGTCACCGGCGACAATGGCTGGATGCGCGTCAACGGCACCAGTGGCGGCACCCTGGCCAACGACAGCTACAACTCCAGCTACGAGAATGCCAAGGAAAAATCCTGGCAGTTGCGCCACGACTTCAACTTCGCCGGCGTGGGCATACCGGGGCTGACCCTGATGAACCGCTACATCAGCGGCGACAACGTGCACACCGCCACCGTTACCGACGGCAAGGAATGGGGGCGCGAAACCGAGCTGGCCTACACCGTGCAGTCGGGCACCTTCAAGAGCCTGAACATGCGCTGGCGCAACTCGACCATGCGTCGCGACTACAGCACCAGCGAGTTCGACGAAAACCGCGTGATCGTCAGCTACCCGTTGAGCATTCTGTAATCGCCGGGGCGGTGGCGCGCGCTCAGCGCGCTACCGCCCTCCTTCCCCTATCACTGGCGTGATTCGACGCCCAGCTCATCCCAGACCGATTCGGCCAGGTGAAACGTTGCATTGGCCGCCGGAATGCCGCAGTAGATCGCACTCTGCATCAGGACTTCCTTGATCTCCTCACGGGTAACGCCGTTGCTGGCGGCCGCGCGCAGGTGCAGCTTGAGTTCTTCGCTGCGGTTCATGCCGATCAGCATGGCGATGGTGATCAGGCTGCGCGTGTGCCGCGGCAGGCCCGGGCGGGTCCAGATATCGCCCCACGCATGGCGGGTGATCATCTCCTGGAACTCGCTGTTGAACTCGGTCAGGTTGTTCAGGCTGCGCTCCACATGGGCCTCGCCCAACACGGCACGCCGGACTTTCATTCCTTCGTTGTAGCGTTCTTTCTCGTCCACGAACGGGCTCCTTCAGCGCAATAGAAATTCGACGACCCGGTCGCTGAACGGCGCACCGATTTCGACGTTGGAGAGATGCGCGGCAGCAAACTCAGCGTACTGCGCACCGGCCACCTGCTCGACGATGAACTGCGCATCCGCCGGTGTGGTGACAGCGTCCTCGGTGCCTGCGATCACCAGCAGTGGCACCTGAATGGCGGCCAGCTGTTCGCGAAAATCGGCATCGCGCACCGCAGCGCAGTTGGCGGCGTAGCCCTGCGGGGAGGTGGCGGCGAGCATGTCGGTGATACGTGTGGCCTCCAGCGGCTGGGCCTCGGCGAACGCCGGGGTGAACCAGCGCGCGATGGACGCGTCACGCAACGCCTGCATGGCAGCCTCGCCTTGGCCGAGGACCATTTCGATGCGTGGATTCCAGACGTCCTGGGTGCCGATCTTCGCCGCCGTGTTGCAGATCACCAGCTTGTGCAGGCGCTCGCCGGCATTGATGCCCAGCCATTGGCCGATCAGACCGCCCATGGACAGGCCACAGAAATGCACCTTGTCCAGGTTCAGGGCGTCGAGCAACGCCAGGACGTCGCCGCCCAACTGCTCGATGGTGTACGTCCCAGGGGTGACCAGGGACTGGCCATGACCACGGGTGTCGTAGCGCAGGACCTGGAAATGTTCGGTGAAGGCGGCCATCTGGCCGTCCCACATGTGTCGGTCGGTGCCCAGCGAGTTGGACAGCACCAGGACGGGCTTGTCCTTGGGGCCTTCCAGGCTGTAATCGAGTTCGCCGTCGGCGAGTTGTACCTGTGCCACGCTCATCTCCTCACGCATTCAAAAGATCGTGTTCGGCTACGGCCCGTTCAACCCAGACCTGGGCCTGGCCCAGGTAGTGCGAAGGGTCCAGCAGACGGTCCAGTTCATCGGCACTCAATTGCTCGGTGACCTGCGGCTCGTCGCCGAGCACCGCACGTAGATGTCGGCCTTGAGCGACGGCCTGCTTGCAGCACTGTTCCAGCACATGGTGCGCGCGGTCGCGACCGATCCGCTGGGCCAGCACGATGCTGACGGCTTCGGCCAGCACCAGGCCCTGGGTCAGGTCCAGGTTCGCCCGCATGCGCTCAGCGTCGACCTGCATGCCATCGGCAATGGCCAGGGCCTGCTGCAACGCACCGGAAACCAGGCAGCAGATCTCCGGCAGGGTTTCCCATTCGGCATGCCACAGCCCCAGGCTGCGTTCATGCTCGTGGGGCATGGCGCTGAACAGCGTCGCCACAAGCCCCGGCACTCGGGTGGCAGCGCCGATGAGCACTGCCGCACCGACCGGATTGCGCTTGTGCGGCATGGTCGACGAACCGCCCTTGCCCGGCGCGGACGGCTCGAACACTTCCGCCGCTTCGGTCTGCATCAACAGACTGATGTCCCGGCCCAGCTTGCCCAGGCTGCCGGCCACCAGGCCAAGTACCGAGGCCAGTTCCACCAGCCGGTCGCGCTGGGTATGCCAGGGCTGGTCGGGCAGGTTCAGGTGCAGTTCCTCGGCCAGCGCCCGGGCCACCGGCATTGCCTGTTCGCCGAGAGCAGCCAAAGTGCCCGAGGCACCGCCGAACTGCAGGCAGGCCAGCCGTGGTCTGAGCTCACGCAGGCGTTGCCGGCTGCGGGTCAGGGCGCCAAGCCAGCCGGCAATCTTCATGCCCAGGGTGACGGGCGTGGCGTGTTGCAGCCAGGTGCGTCCGGGCATGACCGTGGCGGCATGGCGACGGGCCTGCTGGCTCAGCGCCTCGCTCAGACGTTGCAGGTCGGCTTCGATCAGGTCGACCGCCGCCAGCAGTTGCAGGACCAGCCCGGTGTCCATCACGTCCTGACTGGTCGCGCCCAGGTGCACATAGCGCTCGGCATCGGGGTCGGAAGCGGCGATGACCTTGCCGAGCATCTTGACCAGCGGAATGGCCGAATTGCCGGCGCTGGCGATGGCTTGCGCCAGGGCCTGGAAGTCGTACTGCTCGGCCTTGCAGGCGGCCTCGATGGAGGCGACTGCCGAGCCGGGTATTACGCCGACGCGGGCCTGGGCCCGAGCCAGCGCGGCTTCGAAATCGAGCATGCCCTGCACCCGGCCATGGTCGCAGAAGATCTGGCGCATGGCGGGCGCAGTGAAATAGACATCGAACAACTGATTGTTCGGCGGTTGGCTCATGGAACTCCCCTGTAACGGCGCGCCACACAAGGCGCGCCTGTGGGCTTAATGGTCGGTGTGCAGGTACTTGGGTTGCTTGGGCAAGCGCAGGCTGAACAGGAACGCGATCGCCATCATCACCGTCACGTACCAGTAGAACGCGTTTTCGTTGCCCATGTTCTTCAGGTTCAGCGCGACGAACTCCGCCGACCCGCCGAACACGGCGTTGGCCACGGCGTAGGCCAGGCCAACGCCCAGTGCGCGCACTTGCGGCGGGAACATCTCGGCTTTGACCAGACCGCTGATAGAGGTATAGAAGCTGACGATGGCCAAGGCCAGGGTGATCAGCACAAAGGCCAGGAACGGGCTGGTGACGGTCTTCAATACCATGAGGATCGGCAAGGTGCACAAGGTGCCCAGACCGGCGAACCAGAGCATGGAGGTGCGTCGGCCGATTCGGTCGGCGAGCATGCCGAACAGCGGCTGCATGCACATGTACAGGAACAGCGCGCCGGTCATGATCAGGCTGGCGGTCTTGGCGTGCAGGCCCGCGGTATTGACCAGGTATTTCTGCATGTAGGTGGTGAAGGTGTAGAAAATCAACGAGCCACCCGCGGTGTAGCCCAGCACGGTGATGAACGCCGCGCTGTGGTTCTTGAACAGCCCGGCAATGCTGCCGGCGTCCTTGTCGTTGCGGGTCTCGGCGGTGCTGGTTTCCTCCAGGGTACGGCGCAACAACAGCGAAATGATCGCGGCCACCGCACCGACGAAGAACGGAATACGCCAGCCCCACGCGCGCAATTCCTGCTCATCGAGAAACTGCTGAAGGATGACCACGGTCAACACCGCCAGCAGTTGCCCGCCGATCAGGGTGACGTACTGGAACGATGCAAAGAAGCCACGCTGGCCGCGCAAGGCCACTTCCGACATGTAGGTGGCCGTGGTGCCGTATTCACCGCCCACCGAAAGGCCCTGGAACAGACGGGCCAGCAGCAGGATGATCGGCGCCCAGACGCCGATGGTGGCGTAGGTGGGCAGGCAGGCGATCACCAGCGAGCCGGCGCACATCATCAGCACCGAGATCATCATCGAATTCTTGCGGCCATGCTTGTCGGCCACCCGGCCGAACAGCCAGCCACCGATGGGCCGCATCAGAAAGCCCGCCGCGAAGACCCCGGCGGTGTTGACCAATTGCACGGTGGGATCGTCGGAGGGAAAGAACGCGGGGGCGAAGTAGATGGCGCAGAAGGCGTAGACATAGAAGTCGAACCACTCCACCAGATTGCCCGATGACGCGCCGACGATTGCGAAAATGCGCTTCTTGCGCTCCTCACCGGTGTAATGAACTGTTGTCATGTTTTAGTTCTCATTGAGGTCGGTAAAGGCTAGACATAACCTGTTACAACCCCAGGCACAAGGTGATTGGCTGTCTGGGAGGTTGAGGGTTGGCTTTGGGGCCTCTTCGCGGGCAGAGCCCGCTCCCACAGAGTTTCCGAGTGACTCCACTCTTCTGTGGGAGCGGGCTCTGCCCGCGAAGAGGCCGGTGAAGCCCCTCAAACCCGCTCGATCGCCAACGCCAACCCTTGCCCTACCCCCACGCACATCGTCGCCAGCCCGCGCTTGCCGCCGCTTTTTTCCAACTGATGCAGCGCCGTCAACACCAGTCGCGCACCGCTCATGCCCAGCGGGTGACCCAAGGCAATCGCACCGCCGTTCGGATTGACCTGCGCCGCATCGTCCGCCAGCCCCAGGTCGCGCAACACCGCCAGGCCCTGGCTGGCGAACGCCTCGTTGAGCTCGATCACGTCGAAGTCCTCAACCGCCAGGTTCAGGCGTTCGAGCAGTTTGCGCACGGCCGGCACCGGACCGACCCCCATGACCCGCGGTGCGACCCCGGCACTGGCCATGCCCAGCACGCGGCCACGGGCAGTCAGGCCGTGCTTTTGCACCGCCTCGGCGCTGGCGAGGATCATCGCGGCGGCGCCGTCGTTGACACCCGACGCATTGCCCGCCGTCACGGTCTTGTCGGCGCCGTTGACCGGCTTGAGCCTGGCCAGGGTTTCCAGGGTGGTGTCGGCGCGCGGATGCTCGTCCTGCTCGACCACGGTTTCGCCCTTCTTGCCCGGAATACGTACCGGCACGATTTCTTCGACGAAGAAACCCGCAGCCTGCGCGGCAGCGGTACGCTGCTGGCTGCGCACGGCGAAGGCATCCTGGTCTTCACGGGAAACCTGGCAATCGTCGGCCACGTTATCCGCCGTCTGCGGCATCGCATCGACGCCGTACTGGGCCTTCATCAGGGGGTTGATGAAACGCCAACCGATGGTGGTGTCTTCCAGTTTCATGTTGCGGGAAAAACCGGCATCGGCCTTGCCCATGACGAAAGGCGCGCGCGACATCGATTCGACGCCACCGGCAATCGCCAGCTCCATTTCGCCACTGGCGATGGCGCGGAACGCCGTACCCACCGCATCCATGCCCGAAGCGCACAGGCGGTTCAGGGTCACTCCAGGTACACCTTCGGGAAGACCGGCCAGCAGCAGCGCCATGCGTGCGACGTTGCGGTTGTCTTCGCCCGCCTGGTTGGCACAGCCCATGAACACCTCGTCCAGCTGCGCCCAGTCCACGCCGGGGTTGCGTTCGAGCAACGCCTTGATCGGCACCGCTGCCAGGTCGTCGGCGCGAACGTGGGCCAGGCTGCCGCCGAAGCGACCGATGGGCGTACGCACCGCATCGCAAATGAATACCTCACGCATCATGCTTCTCCCGGTGCCTGGCCGTGGGCGGCCGCCGTGCGTGCTTCCAGGGCGCGCAACGCTTCAAGTTCCGTGGCGTCAGGCTCGGCCGTGGTCTGCACATCGTCGGCGAAGCGGATCGGCCAGCCGGTCGCTGCGCTGATTTGTTCACGCGTCACGCCCGGGTGAATGGACGTCACCACGAATTCGTTGGAACCAGCTTCAGGTTCCATGATGCACAGGTCGGTGATGATCCCTACCGGCCCTTGTCCTGGAAGGCCCAGGCGCTTGCGCGAATCGCCGCCTTCGCCATGGCCGACCGAGGTGACGAAATCGAGCTTCTCGACGAAGCTGCGGTGCGACTGCTTGAGAATGATCAACACGCTCTTGGCCGACCCTGCAATCTCCGGTGCACCACCGGCGCCCGGCAGACGGACCTTGGGCTGATGGTAGTCGCCCACCACCGTGGTGTTGATGTTGCCGAAACGGTCGACCTGAGCGGCGCCGAGAAAACCGACGTCGATGCGTCCGCCTTGCAGCCAGTAGCGGAAGATCTCACCGGTAGGCACCACGGTGTCGGCGGTTTCCGCCAGTTCGCCATCGCCGATGGACAGGGGCAGCACAGTGGGTTTCGCGCCGATCGGGCCGGACTCGTAGATCAGCACCACGTCCGGCGAGGAGGTCAGACGGGCCAGGTTGGCGGCCTTGGACGGCAGGCCGATGCCGACGAAGCACACCGCGCCGTTTTGCAGACGCCGCGCGGCTGCGACGGTCATCATCTCGTTGGTGGAGTAAGTCATGGGGTCACCTGCGCTGCGCTGGCCAGTTTCGCCTGGTATTCGCTGAAGTCCTGGGTACCGCGGATGTACGTGTCGATCCAGGCGGTGAAGGTCGCCCGGTCGCGGGCGATCGGGTCCCAGGCCTGGTAGAAGACGTTGTCGCGCTCGGTGTAGCCATGGGCGTAGGACGGATGCGCACCACCGGGCACATGGCACACGGCGGCCAACGCCCAGGTCGGCAACACGCAGCTGTTCATCGGCGCGTTGAGGTCATCGACGATTTCCTCGACCGTGACGATGCAGCGCTTGGCGGCCAGGGCCGCTTCCTTCTGCACCCCCAGAATGCCCCATAGCAGCACGTTGCCCTTGCGGTCGGCTTTCTGCGCATGGATCACGGTGACGTCGGGGCGTACCGAAGGCACGGCCGCGAGCACTTCGCCGGTGAACGGGCAGGTGACTGTCTTGATCAGCGGATTGACCTTGGGCAGGTCGGAACCGGCGTAGGCCCGCAGAACCGCGAACGGCAGGCCGGAGGCACCGGCGACGTAGGCATTGGCCAGGTCGGCATGGCTGTGTTCTTCGATCTCCAGCGGCTGGGGCCACTGCTTCTCGACCGCGTCGCGCAGTCGATGCAGCGAGCCGACACCGGGGTTGCCACCCCACGAGAAGATCAACTTGCGAGCGCAACCGGCGCCGATCAACTGATCGTAGATCAGGTCGGGGGTCATGCGGACCAGCGTCAGGTCTTTCTTGCCTTGACGAATGATCTCGTGACCTGCGGCGGTTGGAATCAGGTGGGTGAAGCCTTCGAGCGCGACGGTGTCACCATCGTTGACGAATTGCTTCACCGCATCGGTAAGCGACAGGATTGCAGCCATGTGGGCAGGACTCCTCGATACTGTGAGCCATCTTGTTTGAATGAAGCTGGCGTACAGGTTAGGGCGCCAGCTCCTCACGAACAATCCGATTATCGACTATCCGTTCGATAATCGAACGATACAGCGGCGTGTTTCAGGTCGCGTCGGCGTGGCTGACGCGACTCTTGATCAACAAGGCCACGGTGGCCAGCACGGCAGGAACGACCAGCGCGGTCAGGACCTGTTCGAAATTCCAGCCAAGGCCCAGCAAGGTGGCGCCCATCCAGGCCCCCAGGATCGCGCCGAAACGGCCGATCCCCAGCATCCAGGACACCCCGGTGGCACGCCCTTGCGTAGGGTAGAAGCGCGCGGCCAGCGACGGCATGGCCGACTGCGCGCCGTTGACGCACATGCCGGCAATCAGTACCAGCGTCGCCAGCAGCGTGATGTTGCCCAGGCTTTGCCCGACCGCGTAGGCGAACACCCCAGCGAGCAGGTAGAACGTGGCAATGACCTTGTGCGGGTTGAACCGGTCCATGGCCCAGCCTACGCCCACGGCACTCAGCACACCGCCGAACTGGAACAGCGCGCCGATGAACGCGGCCTGCTCCAGGCTCGCGCCGCTTTCGCGCATCAGCGTCGGCAGCCAGCTGGTCAGGAGGTAGACGATTACCAGGCCCATGAAGTAGGTCAGCCACAGCAGCAAGGTGCCAGCGCGGTAGGTGCCGGAAAAGATTACCGCCAGCACGTTGCTCGCCTTGACGGTTTTCTGTTCGGGCACGCTGAAACGCTCGGCCCGCGCCACCTGCTCCGGGTCGATCGGCGCCAGGGTGCGGCGTATCTTTTCCACGCCCTTGTTGCGCACCACCAGATACCGCGCCGACTCGGGCAGCCAGATCATCAACACCACCGCCAGGACCAGCGGCAGCACGCCGCCGAGCAACAGCAGGCTGTGCCAGCCGAAGGCGGGAATCAGCTTGGCGGACATGAACCCACCCCCGGCCATGCCGAGGTTGAAACCACAGAACATGCTGGTCACCAGCAGCGAACGAAAGCGCTCCGGGGTGTATTCGGACAACAGCGTAGTGGCGTTGGGCATGCCGGCCCCCAACCCCAACCCGGTGAGAAAGCGCAGGATCAACAGCTGATCGACGTTGCTGCTGTAGGCCGAAGCCAGGCTGAACCCGCCGAACACCAGCACGGCGCCGACCAGCACCAGCTTGCGCCCGAAACGGTCGGCCAATGGCCCGGAGCCCAGGGCGCCGAACACCATGCCGATCAATGCGGCGCTCATCACCGGTCCGAGGCTGGCGCGGTCGATGCCCCACTCCTGCGACAGCGCAGGCGCGATGAAGCCCATGGCGGCGGTGTCCAGCCCGTCGAGGAAGACGATCAGGAAACACAGGATGACCACGCGCCATTGATAGCGCGACAGCGGTCGGTCGTTGATCAGGGTCTGCACATCCAGGCACAGCCCCGCAGCGTTGGCAGGTTTGTTCATTGTTGTTCTTGTCATTGTGATTGTCCGGGAAAGACGGGCACGTCGATGCGGGCCATGCGGCCGCATGCCTGGGCAGTCGAAGGTCTAGGGGTGTCGCGTGACGAGCGTTGGAAGGGAAAGGGAGTAAAAGCTGAAGGCGTTGCGCATGAGGTGATCCTCGCTATTTTTATTGGCGACCGCTTGAGCGGTCGATGCGATGGACATTAGTCAGCGCGCCCCGGCCGGGTCAATCGGGCGCCGGCGGATGTGTGCGGTCACCGCACACTGCCATGCAGAGCGCCCGCCGAGCGTTCAAACGAACAGTTGCGCGCTCAGATCGCGACTGGCCGACAGCATGATCGGCAGAAAACGCTGCTCAAGTTCCGCCCGGGTGACGCGACCGGCGTGGGTGCTGACATTGAGCGCGGCCAATACCTGCCCCGACGCGTCGTACACCGGCACGGCAATCGAACGCAGCCCTTGCTCCAGCTCCTGGTCGACGATGCACCAGCCCTGCTGGCGAACCCGTTCCAGGCACTCCAGCAACGCGGTTTTGTTGGTCAGGGTCCGACTGGTCTTGGGCGCAAGATCGGTGTGCTGCAGGTATTCGTGCAGCGACGCGTCGTCGAGTGCCGCGAGCAGGATGCGACCCATGGAGGTGCAATACGCCGGCAGCCGACCGCCCACCGACAGGTCCACCGAAATCAGCCGCTGAGTCGTGGCCGAACGAGCGATGTAGAGGATGTCATCGCCTTCGAGGGTGGCCATGTTGCAGGCTTCGTGCAACTGCTCACTCATGCGGTCCAGGTAGGGTTGCGCCGAGACGGCCAAGGGTGTCGAGGACAGGTAGGCATGGCCCAGGGTCAGCACTTTGGGCAGCAGCGAGTAGGTGCGCCCATCGGTGGTGGCATAACCCAGCTTGATCAGGGTATGAAGACAGCGCCGCACGGCAGCGCGGGGAATTTCCGTCCGGTGGCTGATCTGCGCAATGGTCAGGTGTCGCTTGCGCTCCTGGAACGCCTGCACCACCGCCAGTCCGCGGGCCAGCGAGGTCATGAAGTCCGGGTCGCCGGTGAAGGCCTGAATGCGCTTGGCGGGCGATGCGACGATCGGCGGGGCCAGTGAGCTGAACGCAGGGCGCTGTGGCACTTTCGAACCGGTCGCTGACGTGCCTGCCGGTGGTGTGTGTTCGCTCATGGTGCTGCCCTCTGGAATGTTCGAAACCGACCGAGGGCGATTATCGGACCGGTGGGCGATAATCGCAAATCCATTGCGTTGATGCGATTTCCGGCAAGATGGCGTTGCCAGGTGGTCCTGAAACTTATTCCTGTCTGTGCTTTCTCACGTTGTGTTGTGCACATTGATACACACTGAATGAACGGCCTTCCTGCACCGACGCGGTTGCAACCCGCTACAATGCGGGCTCCAACTGCCAGGCGGCTCTCGACGCCTCATCGGTGGGTTTCAACTTTCCAAATAACAGAGTGATAAAAGTGACGAAAGACGAACTGCGCGCGCAACTGGAGCGCCAGGAACAACGTTACAAGGAAGTCTACGGCGGTGAGATCACCACCTATGCCGCTCAGCCAGATCCAGAACGCAAACCGTGGCGCAAACGTGCCAGCATTCTCGATCAGGCCTTTCAGGAAGAGATCCAGAAGATCGAAAAGGATCTCGAGCAACAGAACGCATGACACAGGCGTGGCAGGCGGCCGTTGGCCGCTTGTGCCACGTCAATTGCCTTCAGAATTGCGTCATCCGCTGACAAATTTCATACGCCCGTTTGAATGATTCGTCTGGCTTGCCGCTTTATCGTGCCCTATCGATAGCCCGAATTTTCGGGGCTCAAGCCAGGCTCGTCTGCAGGCCATGCGCTGCGACCATTGCCCAATCGCTCGAAAAGCGGACCCACCGGTCAGCGCCTGGGGGGTCATACCGCGTCGATTTCTGGCATAATCGCGCCCCCTCAATGGCCCGGTCACAAAACCTTCATGATCGAATTATTCAGCGCACTGGATGCGTGGGTGCTGATCAGCCTGTTCTTAGCGCTGGCATTCGTACTCACCTTCGAATTCATCAACGGCTTTCATGACACCGCCAACGCGGTCGCCACAGTCATCTATACCAAGGCCATGCCGCCCCATCTGGCGGTGTTCCTGTCCGGTATCTTCAACTTCCTCGGTGTACTGCTGGGCGGTGTCGGCGTGGCCTACGCAATCGTTCACCTGCTGCCGGTCGAGTTGCTGATCAACGTCAACACCGGACACGGCCTGGCCATGGTGTTCTCGCTGTTGGCCGCGGCTATTACCTGGAACCTGGGCACCTGGTATTTCGGCATTCCGGCGTCGAGTTCGCACACCCTGATCGGCTCGATTCTGGGCGTGGGCCTGGCTAACGCGCTGATCAACGACATCCCACTGGGCGATGGCGTCAACTGGCAGAAGGCGATCGATATCGGTGCCTCGCTGGTGTTCTCGCCGCTGGCCGGCTTCGTGGCGGCGGCCCTGGTGCTGATCGGCCTGAAGTGGTGGCGTCCGGCGTCCAAGATGCACAAGACGCCTGAGCAGCGCCGCAAGCTGGACGACAAGAAACACCCGCCGTTCTGGAATCGCCTGGTGCTGGTCCTGTCGGCCATGGCCGTGAGCTTCGTGCACGGTTCCAACGATGGTCAGAAAGGCATCGGCCTGATCATGCTGGTGTTGATCGGTATCGTTCCGCAGCAGTTCGTACTGGACCTGAACGCGACCACCTACCAGATCGAGCGGACCCGCGACGCGACCCAGCACCTGAGCCAGTTCTACCAGCGCAACCAGGCCACCTTGGGTGAGTTCCTGGCGCTGGGCAAAGCTCAGCAGGGCGATCTGCCGGAGAAATTCAGCTGCAATCCACAGCAGACCGAACCGACCATCGCAGCGCTGCTGAGCACCCTCGATGGCGTCTCCGACTACCACTCGCTGGCTGCCGAACACCGTATCGAAGTGCGTCGCTACCTGCTCTGCCTGGATGACACGGCGAAGAAGGTCGGCAAGCTGCCGGCACTGGAACCGCGCGAGAAATCCGACCTGGAGAAACTGCGCAAGGACCTCACCGCCACCACCGAGTATTCGCCGTTCTGGGTGATTCTGGCCGTGGCCCTGGCGCTGGGTATCGGCACCATGGTCGGCTGGAAGCGTGTGGTTCTGACCATCGGCGAGAAGATCGGCAAGCAGGGCATGACCTATGCCCAGGGCATGTCGGCTCAGATCGTGACCGCGTGTGCGATCGGCGCGGCCAACGTGTTCAGCCTGCCGGTCTCGACCACCCACATCCTGTCCTCGGGCGTGGCCGGGACCATGGTGGCCAACAAGAGCGGCCTGCAAGGTGGCACGGTTCGTACCATCATGCTGGCCTGGGTGCTGACCCTCCCGGCCTCCATGGGCCTGGCGGCCGGTCTGTTCTGGTTGGCCAGCCAACTGGTGGGATGACCACCGCGTGACACTCTGCAAAAAGGCGCCCGCGGGCGCCTTTTTGCATGGCTGAAGAAACCTCCTGCGCTACTTGCGCTTGCTCCCTCCCAACAGGGAGCCCATCAAGCCACGCACCAACTGGCGGCCGAACTGGTTGGCAGCCTGGCGCATCGCCGACTTCAACGCCTGCCCCGCCGCCCCACTGAGAAACTCGCCAGCCTTGTCGGCCAGGCTCGGCTCCGATGGCTGTACCGGATCTGCCGTCGGCGGCAGTTTGCGCGCGGTCAGCATTTCATAGGCGGACTCGCGGTCGATCGGTTTGTCGTAGCGACCGGCGAGCGGCGAGTTGCGCACCGTGGCTGCCCGCTCGGCGTCGGTCAGTGGGCCGATGCGCGACTGCGGTGGCGCGATCGCGACCCGTCGCACCATCGCCGGGGTGCCTTTTTCCTGCAGCGTCCCGACCAAGGCTTCACCCGTGCCCAATTCGGTCAGCACGGCAAGGGTGTCGAACTCGGGGTTGGGTCGGAAGCCTTCGGCGATGGCTTTCAGGGCCTTCTGCTCGCGAGCGGTGAAAGCACGCAGGCCGTGCTGGATGCGCAGGCCCAGCTGAGCCAGCACTGCATCGGGCAGGTCGCTGGGCGACTGAGTGACGAAGTACACGCCAACGCCCTTGGAACGGATCAACCGCACCACCTGTTCCAGACGATCCTGCAAGGCCTTGGGCGTGTCGTTGAAGAGCAGATGGGCTTCGTCGAAGAACAGCGCCAGCAGCGGCTTGTCGGCATCGCCGCGCTCGGGCAACTGCTCGAACAGTTCGGCCAGCAGCCACAGCAGGAACGTGGCATAGACCTTGGGAGCTTCGTGGACCAGGCGGCTGGCGTCGAGCAAATGGATACGGCCGCGACCCTCGGCGTCGGGGTGCAGAATGTCTTCCAGGCGCAAGGCCGGCTCGCCGAACAGCGCTTCGGCGCCCTGCTGTTCGAGGCTGGCCAGACGGCGCAACAGGGCCTGGCTCGACCCCGTGGTCATCAAGGCGCTGTCGTCGCCCAGCAGCTCGGGATTGTCCCGAAGGTGGTTGAGCAAGGCCTTGAGGTCCTTGAGGTCGAGCAGCAGCAGACCCTCGCGATCGGCCACCTTGAAGGCGGCGTACAGCGCCGACTGCTGGCTGTCGGTGAGCTCCAGCAGGCTGCCCAGCAGCAGCGGCCCCATTTCGCTGAGCGTGGTTCGCAGCGGATGGCCGGATTGGCCGTGAATGTCCCACAGCGTGACCGGGCTGGCCTGCGGGCGATAATTGAGCCAAGGCATCTGGGCGATGCGTTCGGCGATCTTGCCCTGGGGGTTGCCGCTGGCACCCAGGCCACACAGGTCGCCCTTGATATCGGCGGCGAACACCGCCACCCCGGCCTCGCTGAACGCCTCGGCCAGGCGCTGCAGGGTTACCGTCTTGCCGGTCCCGGTGGCCCCGGCGATCAAACCATGGCGGTTGGCCAAGCGCAGGTCCAGGCCTACGGGTTCACCGCTGGAATCGGCACCGAACAGTACGTGTCTGGCATCCGTCATCTTGCACCTCTGCTGTTATTCAATGAAGCATGGGGCAGCGTAATGCCAAACAGACCGGTGTGCAGGAAAAACGTGCGCTGGAACCATTTCTGTGGGAGTCGGTGAGGGCCTCTTCGCGGGCAGAGACCCGCTCCCACATGCACACATACGCCTGTGGGAGCGGGCTCTGCCCGCGAAGAGGCCAGCACAATCAACCCAAGATCAACTGCCCCACAACGCCAAGCCGCTGACGAATCCCCCCGACGCGGCTATCATCTCGGCCACGACGGCCTGGCGCCGGCCCACACGGACTTTCCCATGCAGCGCACTCCCCTTTCGCTTCCCTGCAACCTCGCGACGAACCTCCAGCCATGAACCGAATGCTGTGGCTGGTCCTGATCATCGTCGTCGCCGTACTGATTCCAGTGATCATGGGCGGCACCGAAATGCTTCAGCGCCTGCGCGGATTCTCGTTGCTTCTGCTGCTGGGCATGTTCGGCATGATCTGCGTCGGCTGGGTGGTGAATGCCATGCGCCTGCGCCTGCTGCTGGCCGAGCAGGCGGCGCGCATCGGTCGGCTGAAGACCGTGGCCGTGGTGATGGCCGCAGAGTTCGCCTATTGCGCCACCCCTGGCGGCAGCGGCGCACCGCTGACACTGCTGGCGCTGCTCGGCCGGCACGGCATCGGCGCGGCCAAGACCAGCGCGGTGTTCGCCATGGACCAACTCAACGACCTGATGTTCTTCTTTTTCGCCCTGCTGTGCATTCTGGTCTACGCGCTGTTTCACAACCTCAGCCAGGCCCTGGAAAGCATGCTGCTGGCCAGCGGTATCCTGATGGCCGGGGCTTTGGTCGCCTGCGCAATGCTGGCGCGCTATCACCGCCCGGCGATCAAGCTCAACGGCCGATTCCTGCGACTGCTGCGGATCAAGCCGGCCACGCGCCGGCGCTGGGCACGCAAGCTGCTGCACTTCCTGGACGCCTTCGCCGACAATTTCCGCCTGCCCCGCCGCGTGCTCGCCCAGGTGTTCGCCTTGACCTGCGTGCATTGGACGTTGCGCTACAGCGTGCTGTATTTCACCTTGCAGGGATTGGGTAGCGAAGTGGACTGGGCGTGGAGTTTCCTGATCCAGATGCTGGCCCTGAGTGCCGGCCAGTTCAGCCTGTTGCCCGGTGGCGCGGGCGCGGCCGAGCTGGCCTCGGCCGCGTTGCTGGCACCCATGGTAGGCAAGTCGACCGCCGCCGCCGCCATCCTGATCTGGCGACTGGTGACCTACTATTTCTACCTGATCGCCGGCGGCCCGATGTTCGTCGCCCTGCTGGGCAAGCCCCTGCTCAACAAGTTGCTGCGGGCTCGTCAGGCTTGAGCTCGGCAGGCGTGTCGGCGTCGCGGGCAGGCGCACCCTGCTGCTGTTCCGACACCTGTTGCGCCCACAACGCCTCGGCACCGGGAAACTCGGTGCCGTGCTCTTCGCTCAGCGCTTCGGGATCATAACGGCTCGCGCAACCGGCGCCGAGCACCGGTAACGGCTTTGCACTGGCCTTGTCGCCGGGCTCGTTCATGTTCAACTGAACACGACGGTCTTGTTGCCGTGCACCATCACTCGATCTTCCAAGTGATAGCGCAGGCCACGGGCCAGGACCATCTTCTCCACGTCGCGGCCGAAACGCACCATGTCGTCGATGCTGTCGCTGTGGCTGACCCGGACCACGTCCTGCTCGATGATCGGACCGGCGTCCAGCTCTTCGGTCACGTAGTGGCAGGTAGCACCGATCAGTTTCACGCCGCGCAGCGAGGCCTGATGGTAAGGCTTGGCACCGACGAAGGACGGCAGGAAGCTGTGATGGATGTTGATGATCTTGCCCGCATAGGCCTGGCACAGCTGCGGCGGCAGGATCTGCATGTAGCGCGCCAGCACCACGACGTCGGCCTGGTGCTGGTCGACCAGGCGCGAGACCTCGGCAAACGCCGGCAGCTTGTCCGCAGGGTCGACCGGCACGTGGTAGTAGGGAATGCCATGCCATTCGACCATGCTGCGCAGGTCATCGTGGTTGGACACCACGCAGGCGATGTCGCAGTCCAGCTCGTTGCTGTGCCAGCGGTGCAGCAGGTCGGCCAGGCAGTGGGATTCACGGCTGGCCATGAGCACCACGCGCTTCTTCTGCGCGGTGTCGGTGACCCGCCATTCCATGGCGAATTCTTCGGCGATGGGCGCGAACGCGGCGCGGAACGCCTCGATGTCGAACGGCAGGGTGTCGGCACGAATTTCGTGGCGCATGAAGAACCAACCGTTCTGGTCATCGGAGTGGTGGTTCGATTCGGTGATCCAGCCATTGTGGGACGCCAGGAAATGGCTGACTTTGGCAACGATGCCAACGCGGTCCGGGCAAGCGGTCACCAGCCGAAAAGTGCGCATGTATTCAAACTCCAGAAACTTCGCAAAGGGCGCCATTCTAGCGGTTGACGGGCAAGTCTGCAGTATTGATTGCAGCCTTGGCTGTCAGGTGCAGAGCCGCCCTGCTGCGCCGATCGGGCCGAGGAGCACAATGTCGGTACGGTAACGGGTATTAAATAGATGGGCCGATTCAAACATGAAAAACCCTTCACCTTGAGCCGGGATAAAAAGCCTGGAAAAAGCAGTGTTTGCGTTAAATGTTTACTTGGGTCCGAAGGATGCTTATTATCACGACACTGTTTTCACTGACACTTGCATTGCCGAGGTATCACCATGTCCCTGATCAACGAATATCGCGCTACAGAAGAAGCCATCAAAGAGCTTCAGGCCCGCTTGAAAAACCTGTCGCAAGACGACAAATTGCAAACCGAACTGGAATTCGAAGGCAAATTGCGCACCCTGATGGGCGAATACCAGAAATCGCTGCGCGACATCATCGCCCTGCTGGATCCGGAAGCCAAGTTGAACAAGGCACCGCGTCCTGCCACCGGCAAAGTTACCGGCACCAAGCGTGCACGCAAGGTCAAGCAATACAAGAACCCGCACAACGGTGAAGTCATCGAAACCAAAGGTGGCAACCACAAGACCCTGAAAGAATGGAAAGCCAAATGGGGTGGCGATGTGGTCGAGACCTGGGCCACTTTCCTGGGCTAATCGTTACATCTTGTAAGTCGCAACGCGCCAATCAAAGAACGCCAGTCCCAGGACTGGCGTTTTTTTATGGCCTCTGTTCAGCTCAATGAGACACCATGCCCACGCGTACCGCCAATGCCTGAGCGTAGGCCTGCCAATGCCGCAGCACTTGCGTCTGCGCCGGATCGGCCTTGGCCATGCACTCGCCCAGCGCGGCATTGAAACCCTGCAAGGTAGTGGGTGCGCCAAATACAGGATCGCTCAAGCGCTGTTGGCAGAATTGCAACCAGCGCTGTGTTTCAAGAGGATTCAGTGTATCCGGAAAGTTGCGCGCCCTGTAGCGAAACAGTAATTCGGGCAGTCGATCGTCTTCGAACATCAAGTCGGCGCGGGCCAACTGTTCTGGATCCAATGTACGAATGCGTTCACACAATAACCGGTCGCGGTCGCCAATGAAGCTGTCGTACAACTGCTGCTCTGGATCGGCACTCTCCGAAAACGTCTGCGCTTGATAGAGCGGTGACAGTTTGTAATGCCAGTGCGGCTGGTCATTGCATAAGCGCATTGCGCGAGCCTGATAGAGCGGTTTATCCAGATTCAGGCGCTGCCAGTCTTCATCACGCAATACGCTGAGTGGTGCGATGACCGGGCAGCGATTGATGTGCAGAAGTTTCAAAGGCACTGGCGCTTCGCCTTCGGCCAGATCCTGACGTCGCTTGTACAAACGCTCTTGCAATATTTCGATACTTTGTTCGATCAAGGGCTGAGGATCATGCGCCAAATCATAGACGATCAACGCATTGCGATTGGTCGGATGCCACGCCAGTGGCAGAACCACTGCGGCATAGCGTCGCGCTGCACCGAATTGACCGGAAACATGTACCAGCGGCTGCAACAGCTGAATGTTTTGCTGCACCCGTTGTTTGCTGCGCATTTGAAACAGCCAGTCGTACAGTTTGGGTTGGCGCTGGCGGATCAAACGTGCAAGGGCGATGGTGGCGCGGACGTCGGACAGCGCGTCATGGGCCTGCCCATGGTCGATGCCGTTGGCCGCCGTGAGCAGCTCCAGGCGCATGCTGGCGCGCCCGTCCACCTCTGGCCATTCGATGCCGTCCGGACGCAGGGCATAGGCCGCCCGCATCACGTCGATCAGGTCCCACCGGCTGTTGCCACCCTGCCATTCCCGCCCATAGGGGTCGAAGAAATTGCGGTACAGGCTGTAACGGGTCATCTCGTCATCGAAGCGCAGGGTGTTGTAGCCGGCTCCGCAGGTACCGGGCATGGCCAGTTGTGCGTGGACCCGGGTCATGAAATCGGCCTCGCTCAGGCCACGGTCGGCCAGGCGTTCGGGGGTGATGCCGGTGATCATGCAGGCCGCAGGGTGCGGAAGAATGTCGTCGCTGGGCTGGCAGTACAGATTGACTGGCGCGGCGATCTCGTTGAGGTCGGCATCGGTGCGGATCCCGGCGACCTGCAAGGGCCGGTCGCAGCGCGGATTGATGCCGGTGGTTTCGTAGTCGTACCAGAAGATGCTGGAAGTCACTGAGGTGTCCTGTGCGCAGTAGCGCGACAGTGTAGAGCCCTGCCCGGCATCCGGCCACGCCTGCCGAGCAGCTTCAGCCGCGGCGGCGGAACACGGCCACGCTCAGGCGATCCATCCAGCCAAAGATGCGCTGCTGGACCCGCCCCCAGAACGGTCGACGGCGCCAATCGCTCAGACTGACTTCGTGGCTGGCCGCAAAGTCGGTGGTGAAGCTGCGATCGACCGCCTCGGTCAGGCCGGGATCGAGCGCTTCGAGGTTGGCTTCCAGGTTGAAGCGCAGGTTCCAGTGGTCGAAGTTGCAGGAACCGACACTGACCCAGTCATCGATCAAGACCATTTTCAGGTGCAGGAAACAGGGTTGGTATTCGTAGATCCTGACCCCGGCCCTGAGCAGCTTGGGGTAATAGTTGTGCCCGGCGTAGCGCACCGAGGGGTGGTCGGTGCGCGGGCCGGTGAGTAACAGCCGTACATCCAGGCCGCGACTGGCCGCCCGGCGCAGCGAACGGCGCACCTTCCAGGTCGGCAGAAAATACGGCGTCGCCAGCCAGATGCGCCGTTGCCCGCTGTTGAGCGCGCGCACCAGCGATTGGAGGATGTCGCGATGTTGCCGGGCATCGGCATACGCCACCCGCCCCAACCCCTGCCCGCCTTCGGGCATGGGCGGCACCCGCGCCAGGCCGAAATGGGTGGGCGGGCGCCAGGCAGTACGCCTGAGGTTGGCGCGCCATTGGCGGTCGAACAGCATCTGCCAGTCGGCGACCAGGGTGCCGGTGATGGCGACCATCACTTCGTGCCATTCGCTGACACTTTCATCCGGCTGCCAGAATTCATCGGTCACGCCGGTGCCGCCCACCATCGCCCATTGCTGGTCCACCAGCAGCAGCTTGCGGTGGTCGCGGTACAGGTTGCGCACGCCGCGACGCCAGCTGATCGGGTTGTAGAAGCGCAGCTCGACGCCGGCGTCGGTCAGCTGCGCGCGCAACTCCGCGGTGAAGGCCAGCGAGCCGTAATGGTCGAACAGGCAGCGCACCTGAACACCACGCACTGCAGCCGCCTGCAGTGCCTGGACCACAGCCCCGGCGCAGGCACCGGCTTCCACCAGGTAGAGTTCGAGATCGATCGTGTGCTCGGCCTGGCCGATGCGTTCGAGCATGCGCGGAAAGAACTGCGGCCCATCGATGAGCAGTTCGAACTCGCTGGAATTGCGCCATGGGAACACCGGCCCGCCCATATCAGCGCCCCTTCATGACAGGTAGGGTCGCTTGCAAGCCGTTCGAATCACGCATGGGCAGTCCTGTAACCAAGTGAAAGAAGTGGCCAGTGATCGACGCAGGCAACGTGGCGTGGGCAGTTTCATCCATCACTCCCCGGAATCAACCGGCAGCCTTGCCGCGGACCGACCCAGGCTGCTGTGTTGCTGCGTCCCAGGCCACTGGCCAGGACCCGCCGCTGGCCCGAGTCTTCGCTCAGGCTGCTCAGCGGCAGATACTGTCTGATGTAGCTCTGACAGTACTCGACGCTGTTTTGCATGACGTAGCGGCATGAACAGTACTCTTTTGCCGAATAGGCACTGAGGATGTCCGGAAATGCCAGCAACTGGGTGCGCTCGTGCCACAGCCAGGTGGCCGCCGCCAGCGATAGCAGCAGGCTGAGGGCCACCCAGGCGCGCTTGCCGGTGCTCATTGACCACCCTCCGGAGCAAAGGCGGCCAGCAGCCGTTGCAGCAGTGCATCATGGCTGAAGCTGGCATCGCGATCGTCGGCATAGCGCACGATCACCAGGCGCTGCTCGGGCAACACGTAGAGGGCCTGCCCCCAGTGCCCCAGCGCCGCCATCGTGCTGCGGGGGGCATGGGGCCAGGCGGCGTTGCTGTTGAGCCACCAATGCGCGCCTGCGGCCGGCTCGCCCGGCACGTCCTGGCTCGGGGCGAATGGGGTGCGATTTAAGGCCACCCAGGCCTGAGGCAGCCACTGCCGGCCCTGCCATTGGCCATCGCGCTGCATGAGCAGGCCCACGCGTGCCAGATCCCGCGCGGTCAGGTAGGCATATGAAGAGGCGACGAAGGTGCCGCTGGCATCGGTTTCCCACACCGCCCGGTCGATGCCCAGCGGGTTGAACAGCGCCTGCCAGGGGTAGTCCGGGTATTCATGCAGGCCGACCATGTTGCGCAGCGCGGCGGCGAGCAGATTGCTGTCGCCACTGGAGTAACGAAACCGTTCGCCGGGGGCATGGGCACGTCGGTGGCTGGCAGCGTAGCTGGCCATGTCCTGGCGGCCGCGGGTGTAGAGCATCGCCACCACCGATGAATTGAGCGGTGCGTATTCGTAGTCCTTCTCCCAGTCCAGGCCCGAGGCCCAGTGCAACAGGTCCTCGACCCGGATGTCACGATGCGCGTCGAGCGGCTGGAAATAGTCGGCGGCGGCATCCTCCAGGGCAAAGCGCCCTTCGCCGTAGGCCACGCCCATCACCGTGGCCAGCAGGCTCTTGCTGATCGACCAGGTGGCATGCACCCGATCGGCGGCGCCGGGCCCGGCGTAGCGCTCGTAGACGATCTCGCCGTCGCGGATGACCAGCAATGCGTCGGTGCGCACGCCTTCGCGCGTGACGTCATCGCGCGGTACGAACGCATAGCGCTCCAGCTCGGCAATGGCCGGCGACGCCGGTGCCAATGCCTGGCGCCACTGCGCGGACGGCCAGCTTTGCGCACCCACCGATACCGAGCACAGCAGAAAGATCGACAGGATAAACAGACGCGACATGCGGGAAAGGCTCGTGAGCGGGGTTGGCGCGAGTGTGCAGTGCGGGTATGACAGCCGTTCGCTGCAAGAGTTGTGTGGCATGCGGCCGCCGGGTCTGTCACGCAAGCATCACCAAAGCTTCACGGGGGTGACACCGCGTCTTCCTAGGCTGGCCATGCCTAGCAAAATCGACCTGCCGCACTCACCGGCCGGCTTTTGGAGACTTGCAATGACTCAGATCGCACGCTCTGGCGACACCCGTACCGAACGCCGTCTGCAGGCCGAACGCCTCACCGGTCCGCAAGCTCTGCATGAGGCCCAGGCCCTGCGCTTCGCCGTGTTCAGCACCGAACTCAACGCCACGCTCAAGAGCGCCGAGCTGGGTCTGGACGTCGACGACTACGATGCCCACTGTCAGCACATCGGAGTGCGCGACCTGGCCACCGGCCGGCTGGTGGCGACCACCCGCCTGCTCGACCATCAAGCGGCCAATCGCCTGGGCCGCTTCTACAGCGAAGAGGAATTCAGCCTGCACGGTCTGCGGCATCTGCAGGGCTCGATCCTGGAAATCGGCCGGACCTGCGTCGCGCCCGCCTATCGCAACGGCGGCACCATCGCGGTGCTCTGGGGCGAGCTGGCCGAGGTGCTCAACGAAGGCGGCTACGATTACCTGATGGGTTGCGCCAGCATTCCGATGCAGGACGGCGGCATCCAGGCCCAGGCGATCATGCAACGGCTGCGCGAGCGCTACCTGTGCACCGAGCACCTGCGCGCCGAGCCGAAGATGCCACTGCCGAGCCTGGACATCCCCGGCAACGTCATCGCCGAACTGCCACCGCTGCTCAAGGCCTACATGCGTCTGGGCGCGAAGATCTGCGGCGAGCCGTGCTGGGACCCGGATTTCCAGGTGGCCGACGTGTTCATCCTGCTCAAGCGCGACGACCTCTGCCCGCGCTATGCCCGCCACTTCAAGGCGGCCGTGTGATGCCGCGCTGGCGCGTCTACGCGCGTATCCTGCGGCTGCTCTGGGTGATCGGTCTGGGCCTGGCGCTGGCCGGGACGTTCAGCCTGCTGGAGCGGCTGCGCGTACCGAACTGCATGGAGCGGCGCCAGCGCTGGTCGCGCTGGTTCATGGAACGGCTGAGCAACGCCCTGCCCTTCGAAGTCACCGTGCAGGGCGAGTTGCCACGCACGCCCATGCTATGGGTCGGCAATCATGTGTCCTGGACCGACATCCCGCTGCTCGGCATGCTGGCCCCGCTTTCGTTCCTGTCCAAGGCCGAAGTCCGCACCTGGCCGGTGGCCGGCTGGCTGGCGCTCAAGGCGGGGACGCTGTTCATCCGCCGCGGCGCGGGCGACAGCCAGTTGATCCGCCGGCAGATGACCCAGCACCTGCGCAACGATCTGGACCTGATGATCTTCCCCGAAGGCACGACCACCGATGGACACAGCCTGCGGACGTTCCATGGGCGGCTGATGTCCAGCGCCATCGATGCCGGCGTGGCGGTGCAGCCGATCGCAATCCGCTATGAACGGGGCGGCGATCTGGATCCGATCGCGCCGTTCGTGGGCGATGACGATCTGTTGTCGCACCTGTTGCGTCTGTTTGCCCAGCCTCGTGGGCAGGTATTGATTCAGGTGCTGACGCCGATTGCCAGCACCGGCAAGGAACGGGCGGCGCTGGCTTTTGAAGCGCAGGAGGCGGTGCGGGTGGCGTTGTTCGGTGAGATTGAAGAGGTACGGCAGGCGGCGTAAGTCTGGAAGACTGCGGTGTGCCCTTCGCGGGCAGAGCCCGCTCCCACATTCCTTACCGTGTGGGAGCGGGGCGGGCGGCGAGCCCTCTGCCCGCGAAGACGTCGGCAAAATCACCGCATCTCCCGAGCGAACCCCTGCACCACCGGATAGAACGCCCGAAAATCCTCGCTCAGCGGCTCATACAGCGCCTGGACTTCCTCGAACGCCCCGGCCAGCCCCTCGGGCTTGGACAGGCGCCGTGAAATCCCCTGCAGCACCCGCTCGATAATCTGAAAATCACGGTACGACCCCAGCCAATCCTCGGCGATCATGTGTGGCGCCATGGCCGCCAGCCGTCCGGGCAGGTCGGCTTCGGCGGCCAGCACGCGATAGACGTGGCGTGAGAAGTCCGCCAACGGCTGCTGTGAATAATCCGCCCAGTGCCGCGCCAGGCAGTGATCGAAAAACACGTCGACGATGATCCCGGCATAACGTCGCCGCTCTGCCGGAAAACGGCCAATGGCAGCCAGCACCAGCGGATGGCTGTCGGTGAACGCGTCGATCTGCCGGTGCAGCCGGATGCCGGCTTCCAGGGGCGCGCTGAAGCGCCCCTCCAGGCGGCCCTTGACGAAATCGCCATAGAGGCTGCCGAGCAGTTGCTCAGGTAAAGGACCGCCGAGATGAAGGTGCGCAAGGTAGTTCATGCCGGGCAGCTTAGCACCATTGCGCCTGTATCGTTATAACCCGATATAGCCGAACGGCCCTTCGTTAGCACGCAATCATATTTGTATATCGCGAAATACAGATATATATTTCGTCCCGTCCCGATATAAGCCGAGTCCGTCATGCCTCTTGATCTCGACGAAATAATAAAAGCCCTCTCCCACCCCGTGCGCAGGGAAATCCTGGCGTGGCTCAAGGATCCCCAGGGGCAGTTTCCCGATCAGCACCACAGCACCGAAAACGGAGTGTGTGCCGGGCAGATCGATCAACGCTGCGGCCTCTCGCAGTCAACCGTCTCCGCCCATCTGGCGACCCTGCAACGGGCCGGTCTAATCAGCAGCAAGAAGGTTGGCCAGTGGCACTTTTTCAAACGCAACGAGGACGTCATCCAGGCGTTTCTCGCGCAAATGAGCGAACAGCTCTGACAAGGATTTTTCCATGCCTCTATCCCTGCTGATCCTGGCGCTGAGCTCTTTCGCCATCGGCACCACCGAGTTCGTCATCATGGGCCTGCTGCCCGATGTGGCGGGCGATCTCGGCGTGAGCATCCCCAGCGCCGGCTGGTTGGTCACCGGCTACGCCCTGGGCGTCGCCATTGGCGCCCCATTCATGGCCCTGGCTACCGCGCGCCTGCCACGCAAGGCGGCGCTGGTGGTGCTGATGGGCATCTTCATCATCGGCAACCTGCTGTGCGCGATCGCCAGCGACTACAACGTGCTGATGTTCGCCCGGGTGGTCACCGCGTTGTCCCACGGCGCCTTCTTCGGCATCGGTTCGGTGGTGGCTGCGGGGCTGGTCGCGCCCAACAAGCGCGCTTCGGCCGTGGCCCTGATGTTCACCGGCCTGACCCTGGCCAACGTGCTGGGTGTGCCGCTGGGCACCGCATTGGGCCAGGCCGCAGGCTGGCGTTCGACCTTCTGGGTGGTGACGCTGATCGGCGTCGTCGCCCTGATCGGTCTGCTGCGTTTTCTGCCGAGCAATCGCGAAGAAGCCAAGCTGGACATGGTCGCCGAACTGTCGGCGCTCAAGGGCGCCGGGATCTGGCTGTCGCTGAGCATGACGGCCTTGTTCGCCGCGTCGATGTTCACCCTGTTCACCTACATCGCGCCGCTGCTGGGCGATGTCACCGGCATCTCGCCGCGCGGCGTCACCTACACCCTGCTGCTGATCGGCCTGGGCCTGACCGTGGGCAACATCATTGGCGGCAAGCTGGCGGATCGACGCCTGGGCGCGACCCTGGTCGGCGTGTTCGCGGCCATGGCGGTGGTGTCCACCGCGCTGAGCTGGACCGCAGTCGCCGTCATTCCCACCGAAATCACCCTGTTCCTGTGGGCCGCTGCGGCCTTCGCCGCCGTGCCTGCGCTGCAGATCAACGTGGTGACCTTCGGCAAGTCGGCACCCAACCTGGTGTCGACCCTGAACATCAGCGCCTTCAACGTCGGCAACGCCCTGGGCGCCTGGATCGGCGGCGCCGTCATCGCCGGCGGCCTCGGCCTGACCAGCGTGCCACTGGCCGCGGCGGTCCTGGCCGTGCTCGCCCTGATCGTCACCCTGATCACGTTTCGCCAGACCCGGACTCCGGACCTGGCACCTGCCACTCACTGATAGAGGCTGTTTTCCATGACTACACTTTTCGACCCGATCAAGCTCGGCGCGCTGGAACTGCCGAACCGCATCATCATGGCCCCACTGACCCGCTGCCGCGCCGACGAAGGCCGCGTGCCGAACCAGATGATGGCCGACTACTACGTGCAACGCGCCAGCGCCGGTCTGATCCTCAGCGAAGCGACCTCGGTCACGCCCATGGGCGTCGGTTACCCTGACACCCCCGGCATCTGGTCCAACGACCAGGTGCGTGGCTGGGCCAACGTCACCCAGGCCGTACACGCCGCCGGTGGGCGGATCATGCTGCAGCTGTGGCACGTGGGCCGTATCTCCCATTCGCTGTACCTGAACGGCGAACTGCCGGTGGCCCCCAGCGCCATCGCCGCTGACGGCCACGTCAGCCTGGTGCGTCCGATCACCGGTTTCGAAACGCCACGGGCGCTGGAAACCGCTGAAATCGCCGACATTGTCGAGGCCTACCGTGTGGGCGCGGAAAACGCCAAGGCCGCCGGCTTCGACGGCGTGGAAATCCACGGCGCCAACGGCTACCTGCTCGACCAGTTCCTGCAGAGCAGCACCAACCAGCGCACCGACGCCTACGGCGGCTCGCTGGAAAACCGCGCGCGCCTGCTGCTGGAAGTGACCGATGCGGCCATCGACGTCTGGGGCGCCGACCGTGTCGGCGTGCACCTCTCGCCACGCGCCGACCTGCACGACATGGGCGACGCCAACCGCGCCGAAACCTTCACCTATGTGGCCCGCGAGCTGGGCAAGCGTGGCATCGCGTTCATCTGTGCCCGCGAGAAGGAAGGGGAAGACAGCCTGGCCGCGCAACTGCGTGATGCATTCGGCGGTCCGTACATCGTCAACGAGCGTTTCGACAAGGCCTCGGCTAACGCTGCCCTGGCCAACGGCATCGCCGATGCCGTGGCCTTCGGCGTGCCGTACATCGCCAACCCCGACCTGCCCGAGCGTCTGCAGGCCGATGCACCGCTGAACGAGCCACACCCTGAAACGTTCTACGCCAAGGGCGCTGCTGGCTACCTGGACTACCCGCGCATGTAAGCGGCAGGCCGGGCCGCCATCAGGCGCGCCCGGCCGTTCAGCGCCGCAGCTGACTGATCTGCTGTTGCAGGTTCTGCACCTGACTCTGCAAGGTGGTCAAGCTGCGCGTCGCCTGCCCGCGAAACGCATCGAATTCATTGACGCTCGGCCCACTGCTGGCCGCCGGGCGATTCTCCTGCTCGCTCTTGAGCACGATCAGGTCCTGTTCCAGGCGCTCCAGTTGCGCGCTGGGGTTGCTCTTCTTCAATGCGGCCAGCTCGCCGTCCAGGCCATCCAGGCGTGCCTGCAACTTGCCGGTATCCGGCTGGGCCTGCTTGAGTGCGGCAAGGTCGCTGCCCAGGCTCTTCAACTGCGCCTGCAACGGCTCGTTGAGCGCCTGCTGCGCGGCCACCTGCGACGCCGCCTGCTCCAGACGTGTCTGCAAGGTGCTCTGCTGACCGGCCACGCCACTCTGCTGCTGGGTCTGCTGTGCCAACTGCTCCTGCAACTGCTTGATCTCGGCCCGCATCGCTTCGCTGCCCGACACGGCAGTGGACTGGGTGTTGGCGACCTTGCCACTGATGTCCTGCAAGCGCCCCGCCGCTTCTTCGCTGATGCGCGCGAAGCTTTCCTGGGTCGCCACCAACTGCTGCTCCATCAGGTTGATCTGCTGAAAGCTCCACCACCCCAGCCCGCCCAAGGCGATGAACAAGGCCCCGATCAGTGCCCACAGCGCGCCGGTGCTGGGCGCCTTGACGCGCACTACCGGGGTGTTGCGCGAATACAACGCCTCGCGCTCGCGCCCGCCGCCCACCGGGGCGAAGTCGTCATCGTCGCGGGTATCGCCGCGCAGGCTGGGCAGGTTGTCGTCGAAGTCGTCGCGGGCATCTTTGCGCATGTGAAAAACCTTTGTGTCACGGGGTAATGGCCGGGACCGCGAGTATAACCTCGCAACCGCGACCATCGCCCGACCGCCGAGGCAATTGGCTCAGGCGCCGGGCGCGCCCTGGGCACGCCACCAGCCACAGAACTCATCCAGCGATGCCCACAGCGACGTCCGCGGGTCGTAACCCAGGTAGTGTCGGGCGCGGTTGATATCCAGCGTGAAATGCTCATGCAGCGCCTGCACCTCGAAGCGTGACAGTCGCGGCCGAGGCTGGCCGGGCCAGAGCAGGCAAGCCGCCTCGCCGAGCGCAGCGCTGACGTGGGCCAGGCCGAAATCGCGATAGCGCTGCACCTGGGGCAATTCCAGCTGGCGCATCACATAGTTGATCACGTCCCACAACGGTATCGGCGCGCCATTGCTGATGTTGTAGACCTGATTGAGCGCGGTATCGCCCGCCGACAACGCGCCCAGCAGTGCCTGGTTGAGGTTCTGCACACTGGTGAAATCGACCTTGTTCAAGCCGTCACCGATGATCCGCAGGCGATTCTTGCGCTGCCGCTCGATCAGCCGTGCGAACTGCTGCCCGTCGCCAGCGCCGGTCACCCGATGCGGGCGCAGCACGACGGTTTCCAGGCCGAACTCGGCGGCGCCCAGAACCTTCTGCTCGGCCAGCCACTTGGTGCGCGCCTCATGGCCACGCAGGCGCTTGGGCACCTGCTCTTCCTTGAGTCCGAGGTGGCTGCGGCCGTCGACATAGACCGCCGCCGACGACAGGTACACCAGCCGTTGCACGTGCTCCTTGAGACAGGCCTCGACGACGTTCTCGGTGACTTCGACGTTGGCCTGATGAAACGTCTGGTAGCGGCCCCAGGTACCCACGGCCCCGGCGCAATGCACCACCGCATCGATGCCTATGCACAGGCGCTTGGCCAGATCGGGGTCGAGCAAGTCACCCTGGGTGAACTGCGCACCGCGACGAACCAGATGCTCCACCCCTTCGGCCCGGCGACCATTGATGCGCACCTCAAGCCCCTGCTCCAGCGCCAGACGCGTGAAGCGTCCGCCGATGAAGCCGCTTGCGCCGGTGACCAGAATCTTCATGAATTGCTCCGCTGTACATCGATCAATGTGTAACCGCGGCCGGCCCGAAAAGGGCTTTGCCGCGTGCTTCGAGGTGATTTTCGAGCGTGCCCTGCACGCCTTGACGACGCCTGCTACCGGTAGACGCGCGCAGGGCTCACAGCGGCACCAACCAGCTGCCGGCACCGTCGCGCAGATGCTGCGTGAGCCGTTCGAGCAACTGTCCGCCGTTGCGCCAGTGATGCCAGTACAGCGGCACATCCACCGGATGTCCGACGCAGATCTCGATCAGACTGCCCTCGGCCAGCGCGTCCTCGACCTGCAGCTCGGGCACCATGCCCCAGCCCATGCCGGCCTTGGCCAAACGGTTGAAGCCCTCGGACGAGGGGCACAGGTGATGGAGAAAGCCCTCGGCCAGACCCAGCGATGCCAGAAAGCGGTGTTGCAGATAGTCGTCGGGGCCGAACACCAGTGCGGGCGTGCGCGGCAGATGGGCCGGGTCGAACCCGTCGGGAAAATGCCGGGCCATGAAACCGGGGCTGGCCAGCGCCCGGTAGCGCATGGCCCCCAGCAAGAGACTGCGCGCGCCGGCCAGAGGCCGCTCGCTGGCACACAGGCAGGCCGCCACTTCACCGGCACGCATGCGCTTGAGGCCGACGTCCTGATCCTCCACCACATGGTCCAGAAGCAACTGCTCGCGAATGCAGAACTCACCCACCGCCCCCGCCCACCAGGTGCCCAGGCTGTCGGCATTCAAGGCGATGCGCAGGCGCTCGGGCATGCCCTGCTCATCCAGCGACGGCACCTGACCCTGCAGATCACGCTCGAGCAAGCGCACCTGCTGCACATGGTTGAGCAGGCGCCGGCCGATATCGGTGGGCGCCGGTGGCGTGGCGCGGATCAGCACCGGCTGACCCACCCGCGCTTCGAGCAGTTTTATCCGCTGCGACACCGCCGATTGCGACAGGCCCAGCACCTGGGCAGCACGCTCGAACCCGGTCTGTTCCACCACGGCAGCCAGTGCGGCGAGCAGCTTGTAATCGAACATCAGTTTTCCTAATGAGTTATCAGCACTATTGGTTTTTCTTATACCGCGCCAGTCCTCACAATGGCCAGCTTCTAAAGGGAGAAACACCGATGTGGCAGAGTTACCTGAATGGTTTGCTGGTTTCGTTCGGCCTGATCATGGCGATCGGCACGCAGAATGCGTTCGTTCTGGCGCAGAGCCTGCGCCGCGAGCATCACCTGCCCGTGGCCCTGCTGTGTGTGACCTGTGACGCGCTGCTGGTGGCCGCCGGTGTGTTCGGCCTGGCTACGCTGCTGGCGCACAATCCGACGTTGCTGGCGGTGGCGCGCTGGGGCGGCGCTCTGTTCCTGCTCTGGTACGGCGCCCAGGCGTTGCGCCGTGCCTGCTCGCGGCAGAGCCTGGAACGGGCCGACAATACCGGGCTGCGCTCGCGCAAGGCGGTGTTGCTGAGTGCCTTGGCGGTGACCCTGCTCAATCCCCATGTGTACCTGGACACGGTGCTGTTGATTGGCTCACTGGGCGCCCAGCAAAGCGTACCGGCGGCCTACGTGGCCGGCGCCACCAGTGCGTCGCTGGTATGGTTCTTCGGCCTGGCCCTGGCTGCGGCCTGGCTCGCCCCCTGGTTGGCACGCCCCACCACCTGGCGCCTGCTCGACCTGATGGTGGCGGTGATGATGTTCGCAGTCGCGGCGCAACTGGTGTTCGCCTGAAACCGTCAGTCTGGCCAGGCAAAGGCTCTGGAACCTCTATCCCACACAGTTGTTGCGTGGTTAAGGCCCCATGCCGATGCTATGATCCGGCACTGCGTCGCAAAGAGTAAAAACTCGCCGACGTTTCTCAGGCCGCCCGTGATCGGCCGTGCGCAAACCGCAACAGACCTGATTAGGAGAATCACCATGGCTTTCGAATTGCCGCCGCTGCCCTACGCCCACGATGCCCTGCAGCCGCACATCTCCAAGGAAACCCTGGAGTATCACCACGACAAGCACCACAACACCTATGTCGTGAACCTGAACAACCTGGTGCCTGGCACCGAGTTCGAAGGCAAGACCCTCGAAGAAATCGTCAAGTCGTCGTCCGGTGGCATCTTCAACAACGCCGCCCAGGTCTGGAACCACACTTTCTACTGGAACTGCCTGGCGCCCAACGCCGGCGGCCAGCCTACCGGTGCATTGGCCGAAGCCATCAACACCGCGTTCGGTTCGTTCGACACGTTCAAGGAAGAGTTCACCAAGACGTCGGTCGGCACCTTCGGTTCCGGCTGGGGCTGGCTGGTGAAGAAGGCTGACGGCTCCCTGGCCCTGGCCAGCACCATCGGTGCCGGCAACCCGCTGACCAACGGCGACACCCCGCTGCTGACCTGCGACGTCTGGGAACACGCCTATTACATCGACTACCGCAACGTGCGTCCAAAGTATGTCGAGGCGTTCTGGAACCTGGTGAACTGGGACTTCGTGGCCCAGCAGTACGAAGGCCGCGCCTTCACTGCATAAGCCACATCGTTTCTGAAAAGCCCGGCCCTCGTGCCGGGCTTTTTTGTGCCCGCCTGCATTCGCCGATGGCACTTCCCGTCCAGCTTGTTGCCAGATTGTCGCTCAAGAATGCATCCAGGCCGGCCGACACACTGGCGCGCCTGTCGCCATTCGAGACAATCGGTACGATTCGCGTTCATTTGTGGCTTTACGGCCCACGGTAAGTTGCCAATACTCGTGGCATCTTGATGCCAAGCGTTCGACACAAGGAATTGCCATTGAAGCTGGAAGTCAGGAACAGCTTGTCCGTCAAGTTGCTTCGCGCGGTGCTGGTGTCGGCCCTGGTCGTGGGCATGGTGCTCAGCTGTGCGCAGATCGTCTTCGACGGCTACAAGACCCGCCAGGCCATCTCCGCCGACGCCGAGCGGATCCTGGCCATGTTCCGCGACCCTTCGACCCAGGCGCTCTACAGCCTGGACCGGGAAATGGGCATGCAGGTGATCGAAGGGCTGTTTCAGGATGAGGCAGTGCGCCAGGCGTCCATCGGCCACCCCGACGAAGCCATGCTGGCCGAACGCTCGCGCCCACTGCAGAGCTTGAGCAGCCGCTGGCTGACCGATCGCATCCTGGGCCAGGAGCGCAGCTTCAGCACACGCCTGGTCGGTCGCGGCCCCTTCAGCGAATACTACGGCGACCTGCACATCACCCTGGACACCGCCACCTATGGCGAGGACTTCATCGTCAGCTCGGTGATCATCTTCATTTCCGGCACCTTGCGCGCCCTGGCCCTGGGTCTGTTGCTGTACCTGATCTATCACTGGCTGCTGACCAAGCCGCTGTCACGAATCATCGAACACCTGCTGCAGATCAATCCCGACCGGCCCGGTGAATACCAGCTGCCATTGCCACGCGGTCATGAGCACAATGAGCTGGGCCTGTGGGTCAACACGGCCAACCAGCTCCTGGCATCCATCGAGCGCAACACCCAGCTGCGCCACGAAGCCGAAGACAGCATGTTGCACATGGCCCAGCATGACGTGCTGACAGGCCTGGCCAACCGCGTGCAACTGCAGCAACAACTGGACAAGGTCCTGCTTGACGCCCATCGCCTGCAGCGTCGGGTCGCGGTGTTGTGCGTCGGCCTGGATGACTTCAAGGGCATCAACGAACAGTTCGGCTACCAGACGGGTGACCTCCTGCTGCGCGCCCTGGCCGACCGCCTGCGGGCCCACAGCGGCAGGTTCGGCAACCTGGCACGCCTGGGCGGCGACCAGTTCGCGCTGGTTCAGGCGGACATCGAACAGCCCTACAAGGCAGCGGAGCTGGCGCAGCGCATTCTCGACGACCTCGATGCCCCTTTCGCGCTCGACGAGCACTCGATCCGCCTGCGCGCCACCATCGGCATCACCCTGTTTCCCGAAGACGGTGACAGTACCGAGAAGCTGCTGCAGAAAGCCGAGCAGACCATGACCCTGGCCAAGGTCCGTTCGCGCAACCGCTACCAGTTCTACATCGCCAGCGTCGACACCGAGATGCGCCGACGCCGCGAGCTGGAAAAGGACCTGCGCGAGGCACTGGCGCGCAATCAACTGCACTTGGTCTACCAGCCGCAGATCAGCTACCGCGACCACCGTATCGTCGGCGTCGAGGCGCTGCTGCGCTGGCAGCACCCGGAACACGGCCTGGTTCCCCCCGATCAGTTCATCCCCCTGGCCGAGCAGAACCGCAGCATCATCGCCATCGGCGAATGGGTCCTCAATCAGGCCTGCAGCCAGTTGCGCGAGTGGCATGACCAGGGCTTCATCGGCCTGCGCATGGCAGTCAACCTGTCCACGGTGCAGTTGCACCACAACGAACTGCCCCGCGTCGTCAGCAACATCCTGCAAATGTATCGCCTGCCGCCGCGCAGCCTGGAGCTGGAGGTGACCGAAACCGGCCTGATGGAAGACATCAGCACGGCCGCGCAGCACCTGCTGAGCCTGCGCCGCTCGGGCGCGCTGATTGCCATCGACGACTTCGGCACCGGCTATTCATCGCTCAGTTACCTGAAGTCGCTGCCCCTGGACAAGATCAAGATCGACAAGAGTTTCGTCCAGGACGTGCTCAGCGACGAGGATGACGCGACCATCGTGCGGGCCATCATCCAGCTGGGCAAGAGCCTGAACATGCAGGTCATCGCCGAAGGTGTCGAGACTCTGGAGCAGGAGGCCTACATCGTCGCCCAAGGCTGCCACGAAGGTCAGGGCTACCTCTACAGCAAGCCGCTGGCGGCCCGTGAGTTGACGGCCCTGCTCAAGCAATCGGAGCGCAGCCGTACCCACCTCACCTCGACGCCGTCGCAGAGCTAGCGCAACGCGTCAGCCTGAAGCTTTTTTCACATTAGCCCTTTACAGAAAATGCATATCTTTCGCATTATGGCGCAGTTTTGCGCGCCCTCCGCGCGCCCGCTCGCCACTCTTGACGCAGGATTTCGCCATGATTCGTACGCCCCTGGCCACCGCCAGTCTGCTGGCCATCGCCATCGCTCTTGCCGGCTGCGACAGCAAGGACAAGCAAACCACCACCGCCGCCCAGACCCCAGCCCCGGCCGCCTCCGCGCCGGCGGCCCCGGCGGCGGTGCCCACGGCTTCCGGCACCCTCGACGAGGCCGCGGCCAAGGCCGTGGTCGCCCACTACGCCGACATCGTGCACGCCACGTTCGAAGATGCCCTGACCACTGCTCAGGCATTGCAGAAAGCCGTCGACGCCTTCCTTGCCGCGCCCAGCGACGCCACCTTGAAAGCTGCGCGCGATGCCTGGGTTGCCTCGCGCCCTTCGTACCTGCAGACCGAGACCTTTCGTTTCGGCAATACCTTGATCGATGACTGGGAAGGTCAGGTCAACGCGTGGCCCCTGGACGAAGGTCTGATCGACTACACCGACAAGAGCTACGAGCACGCCCTGGGCAACCCCGGCGCGACCGCCAACATCATCGCCAACAAAATCATCCAGGTCGGTGAAGACAAGGTCGACGTCAGCGACATCACCCCCGAGAAGCTCGCCAGCCTGAACGAACTCGGTGGTTCGGAAGCCAACGTCGCTACCGGCTACCACGCCATCGAATTCCTCCTCTGGGGCCAGGACCTCAACGGTACCGGCCCTGGTGCCGGCAACCGTCCAGCGTCCGACTACCTGGAAGGCGCCGGTGCCACCGGTGGCCACAACGACCGTCGTCGTGCCTACCTCAAGGCCGTCACCGACCTGCTGGTCAGCGACCTCGAAGAGATGCTCGCCAACTGGAAACCCAACGTCGCCGACAACTACCGCGCCACCCTGGTCGGCGAGCCGGTCGACAGCGGCCTGCGCAAGATGCTCTTCGGCATGGGCAGCCTGTCCCTCGGCGAACTGGCCGGCGAGCGCATGAAGGTCGCCCTGGAAGCCAACTCGCCGGAAGACGAGCACGACTGCTTCAGCGACAACACGCACAACTCGGCGTTCTACAACGCCAAGGGTATCCGCAACGTCTACCTGGGCGAGTACACCCGTACCGACGGCACCAAGCTGACCGGTGCAAGCCTGTCCTCGCTGGTGGCCAAGGCCGACCCGGCCACCGATACCGCGTTGAAGGCCGATCTGGCCGACACCGAAGCCAAGATGCAGGCCATCGTCGACCGCGCCAACAAGGGCGAGCACTTCGACCAGCTGATCAGCAGCGATAACGCCGCCGGCCAGCAAGTGGTGCGCGATGCGATCGCCGCCCTGGTCAAGCAGACCGGCGCTATCGAGCAGGCCGCCGGCAAACTGGGTATTACCGATCTCAACCCGGACACCGCCGACCACGAGTTCTGATCGATCCGGGCTGCACCGAAAGACGCTCGCACGTCCGGTGCAGCCCGCTCACCCAAGGCTCGACAGCCCGTACAGGCGAAGCGGGCGGCGAGTCCGCTGCCCGCCAGGCTTTCACAGCCCCATCGCCAAACACTCAACCGATTCCCACAGCTTCCAGACCATGCGCACAGCCCTGCCCTGTTTCGTCTCTCTGCTTCTGGCCTGCGGCCTGGGCGGGTGCGACGACGCCCCGCGCTTCACCCAGGCCGAACCTGGCGAAGCGAACAGCGCGGGCCAGGCCACGGTGCGCAAATTCGACGTCAACGCCTACTCCATGCCTTCGGCCAATCTGTCACCGGTCCGGCGCCTGGATTTCAGCGTGGGCAACAGTTTCTTCCGCAGCCCGTGGGTCATCGCGCCATCCACCACCACCGCGCGCGACGGCCTGGGGCCGCTGTTCAACACCAATGCCTGCCAGAACTGCCACATCAAGGACGGTCGCGGCCACCCGCCCGAGGACGACGCGCTGAGTGCCGTGTCGATGCTGGTACGCCTGTCGCTGCCCGACAGCCCGAACTACCTGCGCGAGATCGAGCGCCTGGGCGTGGTGCCCGAACCCGTCTATGGCACGCAATTGCAGGACATGGCCATCCCCGGTCACGCCCCTGAAGGCAAGGTGCGGGTGACCTACCAGAGCGTGCCGGTGCGCTTCAAGGACGGAACCCAGATCGAACTGCGCAAGCCGCAGCTGCAGATCAGCCAACTGGGCTACGGCGACCTGCATCCCGATACACGCTTCTCCGCGCGGATCGCGCCACCGATGATCGGTCTGGGCCTGCTCGAAGCGATCAGCGAGCAGGACATCCTGGCCAATGCCCGCCACCAGGCCGAAAGCGCCGGCCCGATCAAGGGTCGGCCCAACCAAGTATGGGACGATGCCCAGAACCGTACCGTGCTCGGCCGCTTCGGCTGGAAAGCCGGGCAGCCCAACCTGAATCAGCAGAATGTGCATGCCTTCTCCGGCGACATGGGGCTGACCACTTCGCTGCGTCCGTTCGATGAGTGCACGGCGGCGCAAACCGCCTGCCGCGGGGCGATCAATGGCAATGGCCCGGGCGGCGAACCCGAAGTCAGTGATAACATTCTGCGCCTGGTGCTGTTCTACACCCGCAACCTGGGCGTACCGGCGCGGCGCGACGTCGACTCTGCGCAGGTACTGGCCGGCAAGAATCTGTTCTACCAGGCTGGCTGTCAGGGTTGCCATGTGGCGCAATACACGACGGCCAGCGACGCCGCGGAACCGGAGTTGCGCAACCAGACGATTCGCCCCTATACCGATCTGCTGCTGCACGACATGGGCCCGGGCCTTGCCGACGGACGCAGCGAGTTCAAGGCCGGCGCACAGGACTGGCGGACACCGCCGCTGTGGGGCATCGGCCTGAGCGAAACGGTCAGCGGGCACAGCCAGTTCCTTCACGACGGCCGTGCGCGCAACCTGCTCGAAGCCGTGCTGTGGCATGGCGGTGAGGCCGAAGCGGCGAAACAGCAGGTATTGCAATTCGACGACCAGCAGCGCGCTGCGCTGCTGGCGTTCTTGAACTCTCTCTAGATGACTACACGTTTCAGGAGCCTACATGTTCGGTCCCAAGCTGCTCTTCACCGGCCTCGCCGCCCTGGCACTGGGCGCCTGCTCGCCCCAAGACCAGCAAGCCGTCACCAGCGCCGCCATCGCCAAGCAGGTCATCCTGCCGACCTACAGCCGTTGGGTAGAAGCCGATCGGCAACTGGCCGCCAGCGCCCTGGCGTTCTGCCAGGGCTCCCAGCCACTGGACGCCGCGCGCGCTGATTTCCTCAAGGCGCAAAAAGCCTGGGCCGAGCTGCAACCCTTGCTGATCGGCCCGCTGGCTGAAGGCAATAAAGCCTGGTCGGTGCAGTTCTGGCCGGACAAGAAAAACCTGGTCGGGCGTCAGGTCGAGCAGCTCGCCAACGCCGAGCAACCCATCGATGCACAGAGCCTGGCCAAGGCCAGCGTGGTGGTGCAGGGTCTGTCCGCCTACGAGTACATCCTTTTCGACAGCAAGCCGGAAATTGCCGATGCCGCGCAGAAGGCTCGCTATTGCCCGCTGCTCACTGCCATCGGCGAGCACCAGAAAGCACTCGCCGAAGAGATCCTCGCCAGTTGGAACAGCGCCGACGGCATGCTTGCGCAGATGACCAAGTTTCCCAATCAGCGCTACGCCGATTCCCACGAGGCCATCGCCGACGTCCTGCGGGCCCAGGTCACCGCACTCGACACCCTGAAGAAGAAGCTCGGCGCGCCCATGGGCCGCCTCACCAAGGGCATCGCCCAACCCTACCAGGCCGAAGCCTGGCGCAGCGCCCAGTCGATACACAGCGTGCGTGCCAGTCTGGCGGCCGCGCAGACCGTCTGGGTCGGCGTCGACAACAAGGGCCTGCGCGGCCTGCTGCCCAGCGACCAGAAAGCCTTGGCCGACAAGATCGATGCAGCCTACGCCACGTCCATGAAGCTGCTCGACAGCAACACGCGCAGCCTGGGCGACCTGCTTGGCGACGATGCCGGCAAACAGTTTCTCAACACCCTCTACGACAGCCTCAACGTGGTCCACCGCCTGCACGAAGGCGAGTTGGCCCGCGCCCTGAACATCCAGCTGGGCTTCAATGCCAACGATGGTGACTGACGATGATCGCACGCTCGGCGCAGAAGCTGACCCAAGTGCTGCTCAAGGCCCTGACTCTGGGCAATTGGACACTGTCCAGGCACGCACAGCGTGAACCGCTGTTGCTGTCGGCCCGCGACGATGCCGATGGCGGGCATTACGCCGTGGGTTATCGGCTGGACGGCCGTGAGGTGTTCGCCACCCAGGTCGGCCAACGCTGCCATGACATCGTCGACCACCCGACCTTGCCGGTGGCCCTCTTCGTCGCGCGTCGTCCCGGCACTCAGAGTTACCTGATCGACCTGCGCGATGGGGCGCTGCTGCAAACCCTGGAATCGCGCCCTGACCGGCACTTCTATGGCCACGCCGTGATTCACAAGGACGGCGAATGGTTGTATGCCACCGAGAACGACACCACCGATCCAGGCCGTGGCGTGCTGGGTGTCTATCGCTTCGTCGACGGGCGTCTGGTGCACAGCGGCGAGTTGTCCACCCACGGTATCGGCCCGCATCAGGTGTCATGGATGACGGACGGCGAAACCCTGGTGGTGGCCAACGGTGGCATCCGTACCGAAGCCGAAAGCCGGGTCGAGATGAATCTGGACGCCATGCAGCCCAGCCTGGTGATGATGCGCCGCGATGGCTCGCTGCTGAGCAAGGAATGCCTGGGGCAGCCGATGAACAGCGTGCGGCATCTGGCGATCAGTGCCGACGACACCGTGTTCGCCTGTCAGCAGTTCATGGGACCGAGCCACGAGAGCGCCCCGCTGCTGGCCGTCAAGCGACCGGGCCAGGCCTTTGAGGCCTTCCCCGTTTCGCTGGAACAATTGCAGTCGATGGGGCACTACACCGCCAGCGTTGCAGTGCACAGCGAACTGCGCCTGGTGGCACTCACCGCGCCCAGAGCCAACCGTTTCTTCATCTGGGACATGGACAGCGGTGCGGTGAAACACGACGGCACCCTGCCCGATTGCGCAGGCGTCGGTGCCGTGGAGGATGGTTTCGTGGTGACCTCGGGGCAAGGCCGCTGCCGCTACTACGACTGCCGCGCTCCACAGCTGGTGGGAGCGCCGCTGCAACTGCCGTCGGGGCTCTGGGACAATCACCTGTACCTGCACTTGAACGTGGCTTGAATACAGGTGAGCTGGGTGCCTTACCCCTGAGTGCGTACGCCTTGGCTCAGGCCGAGCATGAACAGGATGAAATCCTTGTCCGGAGTGACGGCCATCTGCGCCTTCTGCGAACGCGGCAACGGACAGTTGCCCTCGCCGTGGGCAGCGCTGAGGATGGCCGAGCGCGGTTGTTCCCACGCTGCTGCCGCCGCAGTGGCCACGCCTAGCGCCGCCACCAGAAACAAACCTCGTGCGATTTCTAGTTTCATCACTGTAAACCTTTGATGGAGCTGCCGAATGCCGCCTCATAAAGGTAGATCAGCTTGCGCCAGTCCGGATCACTGAACGACGAATGGCGACGCAGCTGCTTCATGTCGTGTGAGGCAGCCTGCTGAGCGGTCATGCGCTGACGGCACTTCTCCAGGTCCAGCAGCGCCACTTCACCGCGCGCATTGCTGCCTTCGCCCGTCACGCGGACGAATACGTGTTTGATGTAGATGCAGCTGTGTTGCCAGCGTCCGCGGTGCATGCGCGCCAGGTTGGTCGCCAGGCTCTGCAGGATTTGCTCGTAGACTGCTTCGCCATGACGCTCGCGACCGCCGCCCTGCAACCAATGCTCGAACTCCTCGAAACCGTCCAGCGACTTGGTCACCAGCAGCGCTCGCCATTCGTTGTTCTCGTCGCGCTGGGTGCCGCAGAAGATCATCTTCGGCACGTTGACGTCCAGTTGGTAGAGCGCGGTCAACGCATCGCGTTCGCGCAATACCGTGGGACGACCGAACGGGTGCAGCCAGCTGCGATAGATGTGTCCGACCTGACGTTTGACGTAGATCATCTGCCCGTCGGCCGCGAACAGGCGTTGCACGCCGCTTTCGCCGCCACGGCGCACGTTGGGTTCCTCGACCCATGCGCCCTGTTGCCGCCAGTAATGATCGAAGCCGGCCTTGCCGCTCGCCGTGCCTGCCGTCATGCCCTCAACCGCCATCCTGCTTACCCCTTACGAAGAACGTACACTCGCCACATGGCGTACATCGGCAAAAAGTCCAGACGCTCCTGAATACGGAAACCAGCCTGGATGAACTCCGCTTCCACGGTTGCCGCAGGCAACACGAAGCGGTTCTGATACTCGTCCTGATCGTTGCGCAGACGTCGACGCTGTTCGGCCCGCTCACGCTTCCAGGCCTTGAAGTTGCCGTCGACCCACAGCGACAACACCACGCTGTCACGGGTTACCCGGTGAAACTGCCTGAGAATGGTCAGGCGGTGTTCGGCTTCACCGATGTGGTGCAGCAACCTCATGCAAAAGATGCTGTCTACCGAATTGTCCGGCAGCGCAATATCGAACGCCGAAGTCTGCAACGGCTGCACCCGCTCCACGATGTCCTTGGGTTGCGAGGCGCACGCGGTTTCGACCATGGCCGCCGAGTTGTCCGCACCGATGATCACGCGGTTGTGCTTCTCGGCCAGCAGCGGCCAGAAGCGACCGGCACCACACGGCAGGTCCAGCACCAGGCCGGGCTCGCCGACCAGCGCCAGCGCCTTGCGGGCCAACTGTTCGTCGCGCCTGTGTGACATTCGTCGAGCAAAACTGTTTCGATGTTTGTCGAAATATTTCTGCGCGTGGGCGCGGTCGTACTTCTCTGAGAATTCCAACTTGACGGGATCGGACATGGGGCACGCCTCAAGGACAGGTGGCGCACACCTTATTCATCCAACCGTCATGGCCAGGTCATGTCACTGTGAAAAATTTGTCAGAAATTTCCTAGGTGATACAGGATATTTCCTACAGTAGTGGCATGCGGCAGTTGGAAGCAAGCATCAGGCCAATGCGTGCTTGCCCAATCCGAGTTCGATGGTGAAGCGACAGCCGTGGGGTTTGACAGGCTCCAGTTGGACCTGCCAGCCCTGGTCTTCGCAGATGCGCTGAACCAGCGACAACCCCAGGCCCAGACCCTCTCCGCGCTTTTCAGGGCCGCGCACGAACGGCTGGAACATGGCCTCTCGCTGAGCCTCGGGAATGCCCACGCCGCTGTCTTCCACATGGAAGCTGGTTGCGTCGAGCGTCAGGCGGATGAAGCCCTGGTCGGTGTAATGCAGCGCGTTGCGCAACAAGTTACCCATCACGGCGTGTAGAAAGGTACCGTTGTAGGTCTGCGCCAAAGGCGTTCCGGCAACGAACTCCAGGCTCAGGCCCTTCTTTTCGATCGCCGGTCGCCACTGCGTCATCAGGTCTTCGGCGACCTGCCCCAGGGTCGCTGGTGCCACGCGGCCACTGTCATCGCGCTGGGCGCGCGCCAACATCAGGAAGGTCTGCACCAGATCGCGCATGTCTTCGCAGGCGCGCGCGATGCGCTGCACCTGGGCACGCGATCGCTCGGGCAGCGCCGGATTTTCCAACAGCAGTTCGCAAGAGCTGGCCAGTACCATCAGTGGCGTGCGCAATTCATGGCTGACGTCGCTGGTGAACAGGCGCTCGCGGGTCAATGCATCGCGCAGGCGGCCAAGGGTGGCATCGAACGCCACGGCCAGCTCACCGACTTCGTCGGCCGTGTAGTCCGGCGCCAGCGGCGGTGCCATGCCGAGGATCTGATCGCGATGGCGGACCTGACGCGCAAGGCGCACGACGGGCGCCATGACCTTGCGCGCCAGCACCCAGCCGAGAAAGATCGCCAGGGCCAGGCTGAGAACGAAGCCCACCAGCACCACGGCGAACAGCACACGCTCACGCTCTTCGAAATCGCTCTGGTCCTGCAACAAGGCGTAGCGACGGCCGTCGACCACCTGGATCATCGCGTGATAGGACAGCTTGTCGCGAAACACCTCGTGGAAGCCGACCGGCAAGTGTTTCACGTCCGGCGCCAGCTCGAATTCGCCGGGACCTCCATCGTAGTAGAACAACTGGTCGGGTTCGGGGCGGTGGCTCCAGTCGGCGCCGTTGTCCATCAGCAGCAGGCGCTGCAGGTCGCCGCCCAGGCCTGCGGAAATCAGCCGTTCCTCGACCAGGTGCACGGTGGCCACGATGCCGACCGCGAAAGCGCCCGCCACCAGGGCGCTCATCAAGGCAAAGGCGATGATGATGCGTTGTGCGAGGCTCTGCTTAAACTCCATCGCGGCCTTCGGCGAGGCGGTAACCCACGCCATGCACGGTGTGAAGCAGGGGCTTGTCGAACGGTTTGTCGATCACCTGACGCAACTGGTGGACGTGACTGCGCAGGCTGTCGCTGTCGGGGCAGTCATCGCCCCACAGGGCTTCTTCCAGCACTTCGCGGCGCAGCACATGGGGGCTCTTCTGCATCAGCACGGCGAGCAGCTTGAGGCCCACCGGGTTGAGCTTGAGCAGGCGGCCCTCGCGGGTGACTTCGAGGGTGTCGAGGTCGTAGATCAGATCGCCGACCTGCAGCGAGCGACGACCACCGCCCTGGGCACGACGCAGGACCGCTTCGATGCGCGCCGCCAACTCTGAGAGCGCGAACGGCTTGAGCAGGTAGTCGTCGGCACCGGAACGAAAGCCCTGCAGGCGGTCATCGAGCTGATCGCGTGCAGTGAGCATGATCACCGGCGTATCGCGCCGGGCATCCTCGCGCAGGCGTTTGCACAGCGTATAGCCGTCGATGCCTGGGAGCATGATGTCGAGCACGATCAGGTCGTAATGTTCGGTGGCCGCCAGGTGCAGGCCGGACAGACCGTCCTGGGCGCAGTCGACGGTGTAGCCTTTCATACCCAGGTAATCGGCCAGGTTGGCCAGGATGTCGCGGTTGTCTTCAACCAATAGGATTCGCATGGGCAGATCTCCGAGTGCTGCTGTCGCCCCGACGGGGCTCGCGCAGCTTATAGGCTGGGCAGGCATAAAAAAACCCCGGCCATGACTGGCCGGGGTTTTTCTTACCTGTAAACAGGTAGAGCGCGAGGGCTCGCTTACATCATGCCGCCCATGCCACCCATGCCGCCCATGTCTGGCATGCCGCCGCCAGCTGCGCCTTCGGCTTTCGGCTTGTCAGCAATGGCTGCTTCGGTCGTCAAGATCAGACCACCGATGGAGGCTGCTGCCTGCAATGCCGAACGGGTCACCTTGGTAGGATCCAGGATACCCATTTCGATCATGTCGCCGTAGACGCCAGTTGCAGCATTGTAACCATAGTTACCTGTGCCGTTCTTGACTTCGTTGACCACAACGCTTGGCTCGTCGCCGGAGTTGGCAGCGATCTGGCGCAGCGGTGCTTCGACTGCGCGACGCAGTACAGCGATACCGACGTTCTGGTCGGCGTTGTCGCCGGT